>Ga0209710_1000004_pt1 | contig 437712 bp, 379 predicted proteins | sample ArcticOcean_MG_C_5_FD_187436 | JGI IMG/M metagenome (GOLD analysis project Ga0209710, IMG submission 187436) | Marine microbial communities from western Arctic Ocean - ArcticOcean_MG_CB4_138 (SPAdes) (version 2) | ecosystem: Environmental > Aquatic > Marine > Oceanic | place: Arctic Ocean...
TTTTTAAAAAAAAGGGGGGGGGGGGGGGGGGGGGAGGTGTTAGCCATACCGCGCCCAGGTGCGCGAATTGCATTGAGGACAAGGCTAACTAGATCAAATTTTGGTGTACAAGAAAAGTAAAAACGAAGCTTTATCAGGAAGATTCGCAAGAGGCTAGGTTGATTATTTATCATTAGCTAGACACCGAGATGGCAGCTTCAAACGGCGCCACTGATCCCGGCTAACCGACGGTGCGCATTAGCGAACCACAACTGTCAGCTCTTTCGGGCCACCCAAATCTCCCACTGTCGCAGTTTTGGGGTTTGTCAGAGTCACGCTACTGAAGCGACGAGCCATTTCCTCTGCCACAATTTTGCCCTCCAAGCGAGCTAAGTGCGCGCCTAGACAAAAGTGAATGCCAAAACCCATTGCAAGGTGGGGGTTAGAATGACGGTCCAGTTTGAACGTGTCAGGATCGGTAAACACCTGCTCATCTCGATTGGCCGAGGCGATTAATGGTACTACTAACTCCCCCGCCGGTATTTTTTGCCCTGCAATCTCGACGTCTTTGGTCGTGCGGCGGACGGTGGCAGAGAACGGAGAATAAAATCGCAGTGCTTCCTCAACAAAGGGAGCAGCCAGCTCGGGCTTTTGTTTTAGTTCAGCTAACACATAGGGCTTTTCGTGAAAGATGCGCGCCGAGGCTGTAATCAGCCCGGTGGTTGTTTCATTGCCGGCGATCAAAAGAAGCCGACAAAAGCTCAATAGCTCCTCATCTTCTAATATGCCGTCTTCGGTCTCGGTGGCGACTAACTGGCCCAACAAGTGATTTTTCGGGTTGTTGCGAATATCGTTTATTTGTTGCAAAAAATAGGTATTCATTTCTTCAGCAGCGCGCTCGGATTCTGGGCTCGGCGTGCCAAATAGGATTTCCCCAATATTGCTGAAAATTTCGTCTGACCAAGCCTTAAAGGTAGCCATATCGCCATCTTCTACCCCCAGCATTTCGGCAATAACCATTACTGGCAATGGCGCAGCTAGTGCCTTAACCAAATCAATCTCTGTATTAATAGGAATAGCGTCCAATAACTCGTTACATCGCAGCCGAATCTGCTCTTCTTGAAGTTGGATCTGGCTGGGTTTGAACGCTACGCTGACCAGCCTGCGCAGCCGGTGATGCACAGGCGGGTCGCTAAACAGCATACTCGGTGCGCCGCGCTTTTCTTGAGGCTGCATTGAGACATCCGACGAGAACGTTGCGTGGTCGCGCAAAATTGCATTTACATCAGCGTGGCGTGCAACCTGCCAGGGGCCATCGGCCTCAAGCTGACTGACCGGCGCATGCTCACGAAGTAACTTAAATCCTTCGTACGGATTGATAGTCTGTTGAGGTTCGCTCATTGCTAGTCCTTACAATTTCATCTAGTAGAATGCGTAGCCCTATTTAGGCATTGGTAACGATCCAAATAGCCCCTCAAATTTCAAGGATCTAGCATCGTCTTTAACGCGCAAGGATAACAATAATTTGCCTATTAAGAGTCTGTGAGAAGGCACTTTATGCCCTGTTGTTCATACGTTCGTGAAGCCGAGAAATGATATTGCTAGCGGTCTTTTCGAACAGGCAAGGAATAAAGGCATGTATCAAGGCCGCAGCCCCGGCTGTTAGCAGAGCGGCAGCAAAATCTAGGGCAAGAACCATGTGCTGGTAAAAATTTTCGTCTAAAGATCTCGGGTGATTCAAAAATATTCGTGTAAACATGGTGCCCTCTTCGTTTGTTGAAAGCGTGATAGTAGACGACTATGACTTCACAACGATCCCAAAGTTTCCGCCAATAGAGCCCTGAGCGGTGCAATTATCCCAACAAAGTGCTATTTTTTGGGATATGGATAAAATCGACTTCAAACTCTTACACTTACTTCAGCGAAACTCTGATATGTCGTTGGACGAAATCAGCGAGAGCGTGAATCTTTCGCGTAATGCTTGCTGGCGGCGAATAAAGCAGCTGGAGCAAACTGGCGTTATTGAGCGGCGTGTGGCGCTACTCAACCCTGCGAAACTTGACCTTCATTTAAAGGTATTTATTCAAATAAAGACCGCCCACCACAACAGCCAATGGACAGGCAAGTTTTCACAAACTGTTGCGGCCTTCCCTGAAATTCTCGGCGTATACCGAACCTCTGGCGAGTTGGATTACTTGATAAGCGCAGTAGTCAAAGATATGGCCCATTATGATCGACTTTACAAACGTCTCACCAGTGAACTGACATTAACTAATGTTTCAGCAAGCTTTGTTATGGAGAGCATTAAGGACACTACCGAACTGCCTGTATAGGCAAGGTATCGTTAATGTATGGCCGGCGCATAGACAGCCAACATTTGCGACTAAGCGTTTTTTTGATCGTTTTTTTTGGATCGTTTTATCGGTAGACATAGCGGGTTAGTCAGCAGCTTTTTGGCTGGCAGATTTGAATTTTCTCTTTTTGATGAAGTACATCAATACTTTCCTTGTTGGAATATAATTGTTTTCAATTATTCCATATACCGCAGCTTGATCTGGCTGTTTAATGTTCTCTCATACAAAAAACTGATTCAATCAACTCAAGGACTAATGACATGCAACAAGCCGCTAACGCTCAAAACGCAATGCCACGCTTCCAACCAGAAGTTCAGGAAATCAAGAGAAGTCTGCCTTTAAGAAAGGTAGACGAGACAAAATCAGAATTTGAGCGTTCACGTCAGGCCAGCAAAACATGGTCAATGGGTCAAGATTAAGCACCTAGGGATAAGCCCGGTTGCGCCTCAAAAGGGCGCAGCCAGTTGGATAGACAGATCGATTTCGATGCACGCATCTAAGATAACGCTAAAGCTCTGTCGCGTTGCAACATTGGCTTTTGGCTCTCGTCCTGACCTTGCGCGCTTGGACACTCAGAGCAAACTTTAACTTCATCAGCGCCCCAACAAAAGCTATTGGTTGGGGTGAACTTAGTCGGACCGACCTACGTTTCATGCAAACTTCGCCCCCCCTAAAAGTATCTGGTGTAAAAATCAGTCCCTAAACTTAGCCCAAACTCAATTTGAGCTGTCTTTTTTTAAGCTTGGGTCGTCGAGTTAACGATAGATGGACGTTTTTCGCTTTTTGATTAAAACTAGCCTTCTATTGAAAAAACAGGTAAACAACACTATGGCGAAAGCGCCTTTAAAAAAAGCACTTCAGCAAATGGTCCGATTAGCTTGACGGCAAGCACTAGAAAGATCGCTCGCTAGAGGTGAAAGATTATAAATTACGGAGAGTTCAATTCATGGCTACATCAGCGCAAAATAAAACTAAAATTCAAAAAAACCGTAGAGCAATTTTTGAAGTAGAGGCCGCAGTCACTTCAAATAGAGCAAAAGCCTACGCATCACGATCAATCGTTGAAGAAAATAGAGCGGGCATTTTAAAGAACTACACCGCCGCCTTCATGGGCAACCGACAGTTAACAAACCAAAATACAGATGACGTTTTTAGAAATAGAAAAGCTATCCTGGCTACGCTTGAGGCAGATAGCGACGTAGAAGCAAACTACAAAGAGTCTTTAGTTAACGAAGCCAATGTAGACTTTTTGGAGCACCGCTCTAGTCTAAATAGCGCAGTGCTTAACGTTAACGAAAAGATGGTGTTGGTCAACGAAATGTTAATCGACATCAACAGCACCATCATGAAAGCCAACGAGAGCATTGTTAAATTTAACGATGGTCAAATTGCAGAGAACAACAAGATTTTAGATGGTAGCCTTGCCAAAACCAATCCAACACCAGCAAAAAATGCAGCGAGAATTAAGGCGAATGCCGCTCGTGCAAAATCGATTAAGGTCAATGCCTCTGCAAACTCTAAGAAAATGGACGCAATGACAAAGGCGATGCAAGCCAATCGCACTAAGATTGAAAAAAATTCAGATGATATAATGAAGCGCAGAGAAGGTATTCTCAAAAACGCAGCAAATATCGCAAAAAACCAGGCGCGAGTTGCTAAGCTAATCTCTCCTTAATCACTGATTATTGAGAAGTACTCAGGCAGCGTGTTTTACACGTTGCCTGTTCGATTGCAGCAAACGATATCCTCTAGTAAATAATGCACTACTTCCGCTCGCCTTCCCACTCACTTTCAAGCAACCTTGCGCCGCGCAGAATATTTCCCATAGCGTAATTTCCTTCGTGGCATGCGTATTCATAAACTTTACTATTGTTCGCTGACCAAACGTACTCGCCACTCCACGCTTTCTCCCATACCGTGGGGTCTTTCACCGTAAAGTCATAGAGCAGATCACCGCTTTCCATACGACTAAAGCGCTCGGTTACCGTTAGGTTTTCGTCTGCACCAAACAGTCCACTGGGTACTTTGAAGTGCTTGGTTTCTACAACTAAAACATCGCCTTCCCAATATGCGATGGAGTCGCCTAAAGATTTCCTGTTTTTGGCAGAGGTGTGCTCCGAGTCTATGCGAATAATGCGCGCATCATGGACCATCTCTTGTAGAATCATTACGTGCTCATCAGTCTGGATAATGCGCTTGTAGTTGTTGTACAGACTAGGAATTGTAGGGATTGTTGCCGCAAAACTAATGAGACAGCGTTCAGAGGGCGCTAGGCTCTCAGGTCCGTCGAAGGGACCGGGTCCCTTACGCGCTAACCAGGAAGCGGTGCCGTCGTTGTCGTGCCTAAAGCTTTCGTATATTGCCGCGCTGCGCATTAATGCTGCGGATTTCATTTTCGGTTGCTGGCCATTTTTGGGTGCGTAAAGAATCGAGGTTCTGAACTTGCCGTCAATTTCAAAGATGTCGCTGCCGGGATCTACCCAAAACGCGTTATAGCCGCCTACGCCCCCTGCCCCAGCTGTATTGTTTCCGTCTCCGCCTTTTACGGGAGCTTTGCGATCCGCGCTGCTCTCACGGTTAAAAATTTCGTAGCGCGCGGCCATCTGCTGTTGCACTTTTGCCGCTTCTTCAGTGCTCATAAACTGCTTGTCACCAAATTCTTTTGGTCTATTCAGTGGCGTCAGCGTGCCGGTATCATATGTACCAGACAAATCTGGTTTACCTGTGTGAGTACGCTTAATTTCGGCGTGTGCAGAGATTAAATTAAGACTTAGCGCCAGGGCGATGCTAAGACTTCCAAATAATTTGATTGGCAACATGTGTAAAGTTTCCCCTGTTAGGCTGCAGCAATATAGCTGAATGCCAATGCTTCTGTTAATAGCTGATTAGTAATAAATGATTTTTTTGTGGCACCTTCAAACTTTCATCTTTGCGGATTTAGGGTCGTAAAATGGCGCGAACTGCACGTCTATTGGATAGCGTTTCATGGCTACCTCCACTTCAAAATCACCCTCTTTAAGCCAAGTAGCACTCACGCCAGTATCACTATTGAGTTCGGCAATGGCGAGGCTCTTATTGACTCTGTGTCCCCAAGCAGCTGAGGTTGTTAAGCCTACTTGAACGCCATTTCGATAAATCGGTTCGTCATGAATCATAAATGGTGCGCCTTCCACTGCGATCGCTAAAGAAACTAATCGCCTCTTTTGTACACCATTTGTGCCCGTTAGGGTTCCACGTCCAAGAAAGTTTTGGGCTTCCAGGGTGTCATCACCGCCCATTGCCACGGCAAAACCTAACCCCGCTTGATAAGGGTTTATGTGATCATAAATATCATGTCCCCAATGACGGTAGCCCTTTTCCATTCGACAGGCATTCATGGCGTGAACGCCCGCGGGTTTCAGGCCATATGACTTACCCGCATCCATTAAGGTTAGCCAAAGTGCTAAGACTTGCTCACGGTGGACATAAAGTTCAAAACCCAGTTCACCCACATAACTCAGCCGATTGGCTCTAACGGGTATCTCGTTGATTAAGTATTCTGCCGAGTTGTAATAGGCTAATTCGTCTATATGCCGGTCTGACCCATCCAGAAGCTCTGCCAAAATGGCCCGCGATTGCGGGCCCATAAGGCCAAGTATCACAAATTCAGATTCGTGCTTTACGCTGCAAATAAAATTACTTTTGTGTTTATTTAACCAGTAGCCATCCCGTAGCTCTGACGCGCAAGCACTGACCACCATAAATTTGTCCGTCGCTAATCGAGTGATTGTGACATCAGCCTCAATACCTGCATCCTCGTTCAACCACTGGGTATAAACAATTCGATTGGCGTCAACATCCAGGTCATTGGCTGAAAGCCATTGCAGTAACCCGAGTGACTCGGGGCCTTCTACAATAAAGATTGGATAGCTCGATTGGTCAAACAGCGCCGCATTATTCATTACTGCATCGCACTCAACTTGACAGGCGTCAAACCAATTGGGCTTACCGTAAGTATATTTGTAGGTAGTTTCCTCGCCCAGAGCGAACCAGTTAGCTCTCTCCCATCCCGCTAATTCGCCAAATACCGCGCCGTTTTGCACAAGCGCCTCGTGCACCGGACTTAGCCGTTCATTGCGACTGGTTGCGTATTGTCGGTACGGCCAATGCATATCGTAGAGCAGTCCTAGCGTTTCTTTGGTCCGCTCGTACAAGAATTTACCATCGCTTTGAAAGGGAAAAGTCCTGCGCACATCTACGTCCCACAAATCCATAGGCGGTTTGCCCCGCTGCATCCACTGAGCCAAAACCTTACCAGCGCCACCAGATGACTGAATGCCAATGGAGTTAAAGCCGCAAGCCACAAATAGGTTTTTAACTTCAGGGGTTTCGCCTAACAGATAACGATCGTCTACAGTAAAACTCTCCGGACCACTGAAGAAAAGATTAATGCCTGCGTCTGCTAACGCAGGCATACGCTTGAGTGCTTTCTCGAATAAGGGCTCAAAGTGCGCGAAATCTTCTGGCAAAGAGTCGAAACAAAACTCTTTGGGGATGCCGTCCATGCCCCAAGGTTTAGCTTCTAACTCAAAGCAACCGAGTAACAGTTTGCCGGAGTCATATTTGTAATAGACCTGCTCGTCGGGCATGCGCAGGGTTGGTCGCATTTTTGCAAAGCTTGGTATCGGCTCGGTAACAAGGTAAAAGTGCTCGGCAGCGTGTAAAGGTAGCCTCACGTTATGTTGATTGGCGAAATCTCGCGACCACATACCACCCGCTATGACCACCTGTTTAGCGCGAATCAGCGTGCCATCCTCCAGATAAACCCCCACAACAATATCGTCTTCAATAGCTAGGCGATCAACGGTGGTCTGTTCAGCAATTGTTGCGCCACGACTACGCGCCCCTTTGGCAAGCGCCAGTGTTGTATCTACTGGATTGGTCTGCCCATCTCCTGGCAGATAAACCGCACCCTGCATATCTGTGGTATCTATTTCTGGCCATCGTGCATTGACGAAGGATTTATCTACCATCTCGCAATCAACGCCAAACGCATTGGCCATGCTGGCTTGGCGTTTCAGCTCTTCAAGCCGTTCTGCATGCAGCGCTACTGAGATAGAGCCGGTTCTTTGGTAGCCGGTTTCTTGGCCAGTTTCTTGGGCAAGGTTGGCGAATAATTCTGTGGTGTATTGGGACAGCCGGGTCATGTTTTGCGACGCGCGCAATTGCGCAACTAGGCCCGCTGCATGCCAGGTAGTGCCACTGGTTAACTGTTTGCGTTCGAGCAAAAGCACATCTGAAATACCAAGCTCGGTTAAGTGATAGGCAATAGAACACCCGATAATGCCCCCACCGACTATGATGACTTCTGTGGAATTTGGCAGATCTTGCATCTTAGAACTCTGAAATGTATGACGCCGCTACAAAAACCCAACCAAGAAAAATTGTCAATTGCCGATCGCACAAGTAATGCCCTTTAGTTCAGTCACTTGACCCAGCCTTACGGGTACGAAAAGGCTAATTTCAAGCGCAAAAATAGTCAGCAAATTGCGTATAACCTTTTCAAAACACCGTCATTTTTTGGGCTATGATGATTGCGCAAATTTTACCAAGGCGCTTACCTCTAATGATCGCAAATGAAATACAAACGTCGGCAAAAGACCCTGCCTACGGCTGGGTTATGGTTTTTGCAGTGTTTATCCTAAGCGCTCTTGCCTTTGGCACCCTCGGCACAATTTCTGTTTTTCTAAAACCCCTTTCTGCCGAGTTTGGCTGGACTCGCGGCGAGACCTCGCTAGGTTATACCGTAATCTCCTTTTCTTCTGCCATATTTGGCATCTTGTGGGGCTATATCGCGGATAAATATGGCACTCGCTACTTTGGTTTTGTAGCCGCAATTGCTATGGCTGCCAGTCTTTTTGCACTGAGTGGTCAGCAGTCTATTTATCAATTTTATGGGCTTTATTTCCTCTTTGGCGCTTTCGGTAACGCGATGGTGACTTCACCCCTATTTGCCAACGTGGGTTTTTGGTTTACCTACAAACCCGGTTTAGCACTGGGTGTTACGGCTTCAGGCGGTGCTGTAGGACAAGGTGTTGTGCCCTACCTTTGCGCAATTTCATTGGAGCAATATGGTTGGCAGACCACCTATGTCATTAGTGCAGTGGTCTATTTTTGCATTGCCTTTCCCATTGCGTTCTTACTCAAAGAGTCACCGCTAAGAGAAGTGGCGCGCAATAATCCTGAGGTGGAAGTGCGTGATTTCCCCCTGTCCGAGCGCGAGGTAATTATTTGGATCAGCATGGCTATTATTTTTTGCTGTAACTGCATGGCGGTTCCCATCGTGCATTTGGTGCCCCTGCTGACCGATAATGGGCGCACTTTAGATGAGGCCACGACCGTACTAACCCTGCTCATGTTCAGTGGCGCTTTTGGACGTATTGTTGGCGGCAAACTTGGCGACACCATTGGCGCGCTGCCCGGCTATATTTTGATGTCTGCCGGACAAACAATTTCTGTGCTTTGGTTCCCCTATTTTCAAAGCGATTTAAGTTTGTATTTGCTGGCTATCGTTTTTGGTTTCACCTACTCCGGTGTTATGTCGTCCATTTTGGTCTGTACCAGAAACATGGTGTCCGCGCGGTATTCCGGCAGGGCTATGAGTATAACCTCGTTTTTTGGTTGGATTGGTATGGGCACCGGTGGCGTGGTTGGCGGCCTACTGTTTGATGCAACAGGTAATTACGACTGGTCCTTTAGCTACGCAGCCGGGGTTGGGGTAATAAACTTGATCATTCTGGGATTGTTTTTTGTGCGCATTAGGACTCAAGGGGCGCTTAGCCCTGTCACCGCCTAGGCACACGCTACCACCAGAATAGTGGTCCATAGCTGTTGATAATAATGATGATGTGATCACTACAAAAAAAGCTATCCCCAACAGCTATTTGTTATGGGATTGATTGCAGGAGAGGGAGAGGATCGTCAAATATGGCAGTGGATGAAACATCTAAAGACCCGAACAAAAAAATAGATAAAACGCTAGATAAAAACACGGCACAAAACCACAGGCAAAAATCTGCTTTGGTATGGCTTGGCGTGTTGTTGGTTATCGTACTTGGCATCTATTTTCAAAACCCTGCTTACGCCCTGCTTGGTGCGCTGGCCTTGCGTTTAACAATAGACGTAAATCCAATCAAGAATAGCGGCACAATCGGTAAACTTAGCCTGCAAACGGCCATTGTTTTGCTAGGATTCTCCTTAGGTATCGACAGTTTGATGCAAATGTCATCAGACTACGGTGTGATTGTTGCGGTATTCGTTTTAGGTACTCTGGGGTTGGGCTTATTGATGGGCAAACTGCTGCGCTCTAATGAGGTAGAAACAACACTTCTTGCCAGTGGCACCGCTATTTGTGGGGGTACGGCCATTGCCACCCTTGCGCCTCTCATTAACGCCAGACCCCAACAATTTGCTGTGGCCACCGCATTGGTATTTTTACTTAATATAATCGCTCTTTTGACTTTTCCTTATATCGGCACTCAGCTGAGTCTTAGTCAGGAAGTGTTTGGCGCTTGGGTCGCGCTAGCAATACACGATACCAGCTCTGTTATAGCCACAGCGTCTCTTTATGGCGATGAAGCGGCGCAAGTTGCGGCAGCTGTAAAGCTTGGTCGAACTCTATGGCTGATTCCTCTGGCATTTGCCGTGAGCCTAATATACCGACGCCGCGAGGCAAAAATTCGCGTACCCACATTCGTTTTACTGTTTGTTGGTATGGCCGTTGTCAGCCGATTTATCCCATTGGAACCGGTTGTTGTCGGCTATATTAGCCTGATGAGCAAAGCCCTCTTGGTCATCGCATTAGCCATGATTGGACTAGAAATAAATCGCCAGACACTGAGCCAAATGTCTATGCGCAATATCGGCCTGGGTGTTGGCTTATGGATTATAGTGGCACCCTTAGCCTTGGCCCTTGTGCTATATCTTTAGTGGGTACGGCACTACAGCCAGTCTAAAACCGAACAAGAAGCGAGCTAAAAATCCCTATAAGAACAGGGCCCTCTGGCCGCTAGTTTGCATGATTCGGGCATAAATTCCTTTATAACTACTTTTGTTATAACCATAGCGCTTTTTGGTATTTCCTAAATTAAGCAGATTTCTATATTTTAATCTCATGACCGTTTTAAAGACATATTTCGACCTCAAAAGCTTCCTTGCTCTCGGCATTTTCGCCGTGTATCTGGTCACCTCTCTTTTCGGATAAAGCGTCTCTAGGCCCTGTGCGCTAATTCCTTTCAGAAAATATAGCTCACCTCGACCAGCCCCCTTACTTGTTTACTAATTTTTAGTTGCCGATAAACCGCAAGCATTACACCTACTTCGTGGGCCTCATTCTGCGCATGTTTTTCTGAGTTTTTCCGGGCTTATCGGCGGTTTTTCTGGGCTTGTCTGCAAAACTTTGTTAAACCTTTGTCATCTTAGGGAGAATTACAAATGACAGAGCGGATAAATTTGGGCGGTGCGGCAACGGGGCCTCTTCAAGGGGTTCGCGTCATTGATTTTACTGCTGTGTATTCAGGGCCTATCGCGGCCTCAATACTTGGAGATCAAGGCGCCGAAGTGATTAAGATTGAATCTGCTAAGGGGGATTTGATGCGTGGTGGACTGCCAAAGAGTAATGGTATGCCAGGTCCCTTCACGGCAATGAATCGCAATAAACGCTCTCTTTGTTTAGATCTACAAACCACCGAGGGATTGGAGATTGCGCGTAAACTCATTGCCACCGCTGACGTGGTTATGGAAAATTTTCGCCCCGGCGTAATGGACCGATTAGGCCTTGGCTATGATGAATTCAAGGAGGCCCAGCCAAAGCTGGTTTATGCGTCGATTAATGGCGTGGGTGCTACAGGTCCTTACGCCAAGCGCCGCGTCTATGACGCTGTTATTCAGGCCATCAGCGGCTTTGCCACCCTGCAACCCAAAGGCGACCCAGCAATGGTCAATAACCTGGTGTGCGACAAGATCACCTCTCTTACCGCCGCAGAAGCCATTGTTGCGGCGCTTTTTCAGGCCGAGCGGTCTGGCAAGGGCCAACGCGTAGAATTGTCTATGCTGGACGCCAGCTTGTTTTTTCTCTGGCCCGATACCATGCCGAATTATACGTTGCTGGAAGATGGCGTTGAAACCGTGCCGGACGGTGACCACAGTATGTTTATGCGCGAAACCAAAGATGGCTGGATTGCAGCAATGCCGGTTCAACAAGCTGAAATAGATGGCACTTTTGCATCGCTAGGATTGCATGATCTTATTGGCGATGAGCGCTTCAAAGACTTTGAGTCTCGATCAAGGAACCGTGAAACCTTGAACGAATTGATGAACCAAGGTTATAGCCAACTGACCACCGATACCTTGTGCGAGCGTTTTGAGCAAAACGATGTGCCTTACTCTCGCATCAATATGCGTCATGAAATACCCGAAGATCCGCAAATTAAAGCCATGCAGGCGCTTTGGACTTACAAGCACCCACGTGCTGGGCAAATTCGCTCACCGCGTCCACCGGCGCAGTTTTCTAATACGCCCAGTAATATCCACGCGCATACGCCCAGCTTGGGCGAGCACAATGACGAGATACTTCAGGAACTGGGTTTTAGCAAGGACGAAATAGCTAAGCTGAGCCAGTGTTCTATCACTTATGCAGAGGCGCAGTCTTAGTAGCGTAGTCTAAAGTTGCGGCTCTGCTTTTAGCTCTGGCTGCAGCCAAAGGACTAAGCGCAATGATTAGTCTCTAGGTTGTTCGCCAATAGCTGAGAATATCCGCTCGAGCTGTGCCACAGGCAGCTTGGGCTGACGATCAAAATACAGTAACCCGTTAATCTCTTGCTGAACGTCCGTGAGTTGAGTCCAGACAAATCCTTGTAATGCATCTAGCTTAGATAAACCCAGACTTAAGTCTTCTATTCGCGTTAATAGCTCTGTTTCGCTAACGGGCCAAGCACCATAAGAAAAGTGCTCTTCTTGCTGTTGTTCTTGAGTAAAACCGACCCCGCCGCATTCGGTCAATAATATCGGCAAACCGGATGGATCAGCGCCTGGCAAAGTGGCCACTCTGCTGTTGGCGTCGTCAGAAACTGTTGTGTGGGGGTTACGCTGTATGGCGTTTAGACGGTTATTAAGATCTTTCGAAGTACTGTCGTATAAATGCAGCGTCCATAAGTCTCCAGAGGAGTACTCCCAGCCATCGTTTGCTACAACTGGGCGAGTTTGGTCCAGGGTTTTCGTTAAGTGATAAATTGCGTCTACAAAAGCGCGTTGTTGTGGCCGCGATGATTGATGCCACACACCCCAGGATTCGTTAAATGGCACCCAGCAAACGACACAGGGATGCGCCTGATCGCGGCGCACTAAGGCAGTCCACTCACGGGTTAGCGACTCAACTAAATTGTTGGAAAAAATACGCCCTGATGGCATTTCACTCCAAACCAATAAGCCAAGCTGATCTGCCCAATATAAATATCTTGGATCCTCTGCCTTCTGATGCTTACGGACCAAGTTAAAACCCAGCTGTTTGGTCAGCTGTATATCGCGAACCATGGCCTGATCATTTATTGGCGTATACCAACCCTCAGGAAAATAACCTTGGTCTAACACACCGCGTAAGTAAATGGGGGCACCGTTTAAGCACAGCTTGCCGTCACTCACCCTCACTTCACGTAGACCGGTATAACTTGATACTGCGTCTATTATCACGCCTTCATTGGATAAAAGCACAATGGTCACAGTATAAAGTTGCGGGGAATCTGGCGACCAAAGGCCAGGGGCAGGAATATGCAATGCGGTCTTAATTTCGGAGCGCTGCTGGCTTTTCTGACATACGAAATATTCTTCGGCATCCGCCTTGCTGGTATTTGGCGCCTGAGCATTGCCGAGTATTTGCGATTTAGCCACGGTTACCTGCACTTCACCATCAAAACTGTCACTCAAACTAATAATTAGTGCTAACCTGTTTTCAGCCATGCTAAAAGCGTAGTTAAGCACTTCAATATGCGTGGCTTGAACCGGTTCCAACCACACGGTTTGCCAAATACCAATGATTGGGTCGTAGTCTATTGGCCAGCGCGTGTTACCAGCTTGTTTGCCTCTAGGCTGCTGCCACGACCCTGAATCTTTTACCTGTATGACGAGATGATTTTCTCCAGCAGTAAGCGCTGCGGTAATGTTTACGCTGATGGGGCTGTAGCCGCCGATATGACTGCCCACGACGTGACCATTGACAAATATTGTGGTGACAAAATCACAGGCACCGATATTAAGTATGACGTCTTCGTCTTGCCAATTCGGGTTGCTAAAAGTGCGGTGATACCAAACCCTTTGCACATTTGGATCAACGATACAGCCACTGGCAGAGCTGTTTGGCGCAAAAGGCACAGTGATAGTGCTTGGCCATTGAAGCCGGTTTTGCCAATCTTCACTCACCCCCACGCCGTCCGGGTCTGCGGTAAAGTCCCACTGGCCATTCAGATTCAGCCATCGATCTCTACGCAATATGGGTCTTGGATACTCTGGTCGCGGATTTGGCATAATTTTGTCTTTTTTCGCTCTTCTCTTTTTGCTCTATCTGCGCTTAGGCACTGTTTTTGTAAGCCCACAGAGGGTTATCAAATGACTGTGGCTGCTAAGAATGCTCAGTTGCTGGCCAATAGCCAACGCTACTGATTAGCCAGTGTGTTAGTCCTGAATTTACTTCAATTGGTCGCTCTTGGGCCATCCAATGACCGGACTTAACATAAATTTCTGTTAGGTCTGAACATCTTGCACGCATGGGATTAGCAAGTGTGCCGGTGGCGGTTTGGCAGACATAGTCATATTCGCCATGAAAAAACAGCACGGGCTTAGTGATGGGCTGGGAAGGTTTTAGCTTAGCGCTAAACGCTGCATTATTTTCGTGATTCACGTACCAAGAACTCGGTCCAAAAAAACTATTTCGAGCTAAGGCTTCGGCAAAAATACCTGCCTCAGTCGGGGAAATAACATCAAGATCTATATCCATATCAGGAATGCCATCAGGACCAAACCAGCCGCCATTTATGCGCGTGTAAGCGGTAGAAGCCGGATGCCCTGCGCCGGCCGGATCGCCTTTTCTAAACAATAATTTCACTGTCTTTAGCGGTTCCGCTTCCATCTCCGCTTGGGCTGCAGCAAAATTTTCATTGTAAAAGAACTGATATTCCCACTGCCCCATGGGAAAGGTATCTGCCGGATAAATAATTCTATCAACATGCTCAATAATCGAATCCACACCGGCCTCAAGACCTAGTGGCACACATAAATTGGCAAGAGCGTGGACTATTTCAGGGTGATGCAATGCAATACTCCAAACCACCGGTGAGCCCCAATCATGGCCTACCCAAACCGCTGGGCCCTGACCCAAAGCTGAATGTAGCTCAACCATATCCTGAACCGCTTCACTCACTGCGAAATCTTCATGCTGAGAATAATTGGATGACTTACCGTAACCACGCATATCTGGTGCGATGGCTCTAAACCCCAAATTGCCAAAGGTTAATAACTGGTGCCGCCAACTCAGAGAAAGCTCAGGCCAGCCATGGACAAAAAATATACGAGGACCATCCTCTGGGCCACAGGCTAGATAAGCGCTCTTATGACGAGTTGTTTCGACGTTACCGTGCTCAATTTCCATCTTGCTCTAACTCCCCTTACGAAATAACTAAGACTACCTTATTCAATTTACAGACGTGTTGCGCAAAAAATTCATTAACAGTTGCGCCGCCATAACATCGGCTGGTGCCAATCTTTGGTTGGCTAAACTGTGGTTAACTAAAGAATTGTTAGCCGAATTCTCGAGCGCCATAAAACTGTATTCATCATGTTCCAAAAGCACAATGTCTCCGCTTATCCATTGGCAAACTATAGGGAAAAACTCCAAATCATTGCTCTTAGGTAAAACAAAACTGGTTAACTCGACCCCCGCCCTACAACTTCAATTGCCAGTTCTTTAAGTATCTCGCGCTCAATGGCTGGCGCCGGCGACTCGCCCGGTTCTAACTTGCCGCCTGGGAACTCCCAGAAACCTGCCATGTGCTTACCCTGAGGCCGCTTTGCAATGAGCACACGACCATTGCTATCAAAAATATATGCTAGAGCTACTTGGGATAGAACTTGAGGCAAAATATTGGTTTCCAAACTGGCTAACTAATAAACGGAACAAATCACGACTCTGAAAAACAATGTCTGAGTTGGCTATGCCCAGCATAAGTTCTATTAATCATTTACCGCAAGGTTAGGTGGCGCTGTTATACAAACTCTAAAGCTAACAATGTTTGTATAAAAAAGTTATCGTGATGCTTCAAAACCTCACTTATTAGTAGAGGTATTTCTAGCGGGGAGTAGTGATGAAGATTGGCATTAACGGTACAGGATTGGTCCAAAAAGCATCAGTTCCAGCGGTGCGTGAACACGCAATTCAGGCTTCAAAAGACGGTTTTGCCAGCTATTGGCTAGCCGAGCACCCTACCGGGGGCTTTGACGCGCTGACAGTATTGAGCGCAGTAGGACAGGTTATTACAAGCATGGAGCTGGGTACCGCTATTATCCCCACTCACCCACGTCACCCAATGATTTTGGCCGGGCAAGCACTAACGGTTTCTAACATGATGACACCTCTACTCACCTTAGGCATAGGTCTCTCGCATGAAACCATGATGGCCCAATTGGGCATTGGTTTTGATAAGCCCATTCGTCATTTGCGAGAATATTTAAGTGTTCTAATGCCGCTACTTAGAGAAGGCGCAGTGAACTTTACTGGTGAAACTATAAGCTGCGATGCGAAGGTATTCCGGGCGCCAGAAACCCACGTTCCAGTGCTTGTAGCGGCGCTTGGTCCTCAAGCGTTGAGAGTGGCCGGTGCGCTGGCCGATGGCACCTCACTGGCCTGGGTCGGTCCTAAAACAGTGAAAGAACACATTGCGCCAGAAATCTCCGCGGCAGCAGACGCGGCAGACCGAGCAGCGCCAAGAATCATCGCTACATTACCCGTCTGCGTCACTAACCAGCCCGGTGTGGTGCGCGGTGTCATTGGTAAAAATTTAAAAATGTATGGTCAGTTGCCCTCTTACCGCGCAATGCTCGACCGCGAAGGCGTAGACGGCCCAGCTGATGTGGCCATTGTGGGAACGCAGGATGAAGTTGTTGAAGGCATCAACAAAATGCGTGATGCCGGCGTAACAGACTTTGCAGCATCGGAATTTTATTTGAACCCTGAGGAAGCCCAAGCAACCCGAGAGACATTAGTTTCGCTTTTGCAATAACGGTGAAACCTGGTTACGTAAAGTACGCCTAACACTCTGCCCAAAACAGACTATAGAGGGTTCAGGTCTTACCGTTAGGTGTTTCTATACAGTTAAAGAGCCGTTGATAACCGTCACACATTGGCCCGCAATTGTCACGGACTCTACTTCTCCAGCAACCTTTTTTGCTTCAAGGAAAATCTCGCTGGGCCGACCCATTTCTACTCCTTGGGAAATTTCGTATTTTATGTTTGCGTCCATACGTTTATCACTACTGGCCAACAATCCTGCTAATGCGGCGGAAGCAGATCCAGTCGCTGGGTCTTCATAAATGCCAGCGAGTGGGCCAAACATGCGCGCGTGCACTACGCCAGATTCAGACTGATAATAGATCATCAAGCTGACTGGTTTTTCTAGATAACCATAGTGTTTATTACAATATTCAAAGGCTGAAATATTTGGTTTTGCAGACTTAAGTGCTTCTAAGTTGGCAACCTGCGCTAACGCAAAGGGTAGTCCTGCGCTCGCCACAACCGCATCAACCAAAACTTGTTCATCTGCAAGCGAAACGCATTGTGCAGCGACCGACCTAGGAATGCTGTGCAACTGATGAAATTTTTGCGGCGCGAGAATGGCACAATTCAGTAGATTGCCACTCTTATCTTTGTGTGCTTTTACCTCCACCAGTCCGGCCCGTTCTTCGAAGACCATCTTATCGTCTGACATTAAGCCTGGCGCCCACTTAGGATTCTTAGCCAATAGCCACGCCGTACCTACAGTAGGGTGACCCGCAAAGGGTAACTCACTCCGGGGTGTAAAAATTCTAACCTCCGCAGTATTTTTGCGATCCCGAGGAGGCAATACAAATGTAGTTTCGGAATAATTTATTTCCCGAGCAATTTTCTGCATTTGCTCATCTGTTATACCACTGGCATTCGGAAACACCGCCAAAGGGTTACCACCAAAACGTTGGTCGGTGAAGACATCTACTGTCGCAAATTCGTAGTCAGCCATTACATTACCTTTTGTAGAGTTCATAGCTTTTATCTTAGAAAATTACTTTGTAAAAAAATCGCATCTATCGGCGACCAACATTTTGAGAAATATGCAGGGATAGATTGAGTATTCTTGGATCAAACTACGTTATTTACCTATCAACGGCTACCATTATACTTGTGGTGGTTCCAACGGCCCTGGTATTTTTGGTGAAAGACATACGCAATATGACGAACGAGGAGCATTCAAGGGCTGGCGTTAAGGCGAGGGAACACACCCCCTGAGAGAAAAAGCTGGGCAGCCTTCTCCGACTAACCTTTTACTTTTGCAACAATTTTCAGCGTCGGTTTAAAGCTAAAAGGCATTTTTATCGAGCGTAAACCGTGTCGTTTTAACAACGGCGTAACGGAAGATTTTGTGAAGTACATAAGATGTTCTGGAGGACGAACAGAGGTCCACTCTACAAGCTTTGAAAATTCGTTAGGCAAGCTGAAATGCCCGTTATCTGGTGTGGTGATATACAGTACGCCGTCGTCACTGAGACACTTAACCAGGGCGGTAAAAAAACTGTCCAGCTCTGATAGATGCTCAATGACTTCGCTGCAATAGATAAAATCGAATGTTTCACCGGATTCTGCTAAGTCCTGCACGGACCGTACTTCGAATTTTGCTTGGCTAAATTGACTTTGAGCCACCTCTATGGCTTTGGCGTCAATGTCTATTCCCCGAGCGTCAAAGCCTAACGAGCGTGCTGCCTCTACTGCAAAACCGACATTGCAACCAACGTCGACAAACCTGCCAGGCTTCTTCAACCAGTTAACACTGCGTATGCGTTTTTTTGCGCGGCGTATTTTAGAATCTAACTTCGACCGATATTGGGCGCTTTTATGATAATTGTCGTAAAAGTCGCTCAGCGCATCGTCTGACGGCATGGGGTCTACAAAGATTAGGTCGCATGTATTACACGCAACAAAAGCATGATCGTTTTTGCGGGACTCTAATGGACTAATACTACCGCCGTGACACGACGGACAACGGTGAGCTTCGTCGTTAGACATATTCGCCTTGAAGTTTCTTATGCTGATTATACTGCAACGCGGTCTCTAACTAATACTGACTTAAAAAGTCTCTTATCCGTGACCTAGGAATTAGTAACGAGACTTTTCTGTGCTAGTAAAGGATTGCTGTTGCACTCTGGCTGCAAGCGCGTCGCTGGTAGGACGCTCTATAGTCCGCTCAGATGCTCTTTGGTTTGCTGCCGGCTGACTTTCACTTCTCTGAGCACTACGAGCCTCGCTAGTTGATCTAACGGTTTGGCTGTCGCGCTGAGTAGAGAGTGCTTGTCGTTGTTGTAGCTGCTCTACTGCGAGTTGCTCAGTTACTCGGGCTTCAGACCTGATTTGTGACTGGCCAATTTGCTCATAAGTGCTGCGACCTGGATTTACGGGGGCCTGCTGACGCGCACCTATCTTAACATCTACCTTATCTTTAGAAGACTCAACGCGATTTTGCACTGCGGTTGAAGTGTCGACATTCGTTTTAGGCTCCACTCTGGCTGCAGGAGTTGCACGAGTTTGAACGTTATTAGAACTGTAACCTACGCCTTCAGGCATTATCATTGACCGAAAAATTAATTGTACGGCAAATATTAGCCGAAAGTTGACGTAAATCAAGGCTTTAAGCCGCATTTTTGCCTCAAATACGGCAAGTTATCGCCAAATTTCCGCAGGCCAGCTGGTAGACGAGGGTTTTGTGGTCGACAAGATGCAAAGCATTGCCGCTTTTGCGCCAATCATCAGAAGGTTAAGGCAATGCGTATCCACCCTGATCGCGGAAGCACCGCGAGGGCGCAATGGAGCGCCAAACAGGGGTATTTTCCGGCAACTGCCTGCCGGCAGTTCAGCCATTAGCCGCTAATCGGCAATATCTGACCACATACACTCGAAGAGCATATAGTCCGATACGACGGAGATTTGCCGCCTAGGAAACAGGTGTCAAAATGCGGCAATTTGTGACCGGTGGTTTTGATGAGCATTTACGCCTAAAGTCGATTCTCAGCATGGAGCGTGCTAGAACGGCAACAAAAGCGGCAAGCGATCCTTATCAATCTATCTACTAATCCATTTTACAGGCTCAGTGCCTTACTAAGCCCACTAAACCCTGTTCACAGCCATTTGTTCGGGGTTACCAGCCGCTGGTGCCCGGCTCGCCCTTATAAGGCCCAATAATTTCATCCGTAACCCAGCCACCGTAAAATCCCCCAGCTTGTGCGCGCACCGCCTGACCATCTACCGAGCATTGAGTCAGCGCTGGATAAAAACAAATCCAACCCGCAACGCTGGTAAAGCTTTCAAATGGTTCTGGATAACGCCAAGCAATGACCTCACCTTCAAATTGAAAGTATTCAGCGGCCCCTTTCCACTCACAAAAAGAACTGCCGCTGGCTGGCTCTAAGGCCACGCACAGATCTTCAGCGGACAAATAAAATGTGGGCGGACTGGCAGTTTCCAGAATTCGCCGCGCCGCATTGGTTTTTAACAAAAGCGTGCCGCTGCTACTGCGCACTTCAATAGCGCGCTTATCGTCCACAATGACAGGCGGGCGCGGATAATCCCACACCGACTCCTGATCAGCCCGTGGCTCAATGGCAAAATCAGGGCGCTGTTCGCCGCGAAAATCCCAAGCCTCTCGGGCCTTAATCCAACTGTCTTCTAACTTCATTATTCATGCCTAGTGTATAAATTCAGTCTAATAGTCGAGCCGCATTAAGCGGCTCAAATCCGTGGTTTAAGGGTTTTTCGGCAAGCTAAAACCTTCTCTTAACTGCGGCTGCACACCAGCAACAGATAAGAGCGATTCTACGCAATCTCTTATCGAGGTATCCAGTGACCTAAACTCAATGCCAGTAACCGCCTTAATCCGATCATTGCGGAGATCGCAGCCCGCCCAAATGGCGCGCATTTTCGCTTCTCTAGCCTGTATATGTTCTGGGAACGTATCGGTAACCTGGGGAGTGTCGTGGCCCAGTTCCGGCAGCAGTCGGTTAATTGAGGCGCACACATCCTCCACGTTAATGGTGTCAGTTGACCAGGCAATGTAGCGGTCGCCGTTTTCAACATCCACATTTTCTAGTAAGCGAATATGGCATTCGGCGTCGTCGCGCACGTCTACTGTCATCCACGGTCTGTAAGCACCGTTTTGGTAATACTTACCCTTCAGCATCATTTCAATATTGTTCTGCCATGGGCCTTTGTGTTTTTGATGGGCGGCCAAAATAGGGCCGACATTGTCGGCTGGACAAACCCGAATACAATCCCATTCACCGCTGACTTCAGCGGCGTCGGTAAACATGCGCTCGAGCTCTACTTTACCCATGGAGTAACCTTGGCCCTTGGCGGTAGTTCGCTTGGGGTTTTCCTCATCTGGATAGCGGTCCTCGTAAAACACAGGACGGCGTTGCAGCTCATTTAAATCTGCTTCAGAGATAATGGCGGCAATACTTGAGGTAACGATGACACGATTGACCGTGCCAGATTTATTGATGCTATCAATAACGTGCTTGCACACGCCGCGTACGTAATCTTGATCGTCATAATCGCTAACGTGGGAAACATGAGCTACCCCTTGGCAACCGGCAAACGCCTCATCAAAACAGCCGGGTTGATCAAGGTCTGCGGAATACAGTTTCAGTCGTCCTGATGCGTATCCCGGCATGTTGCGCAGAAAGTCGGTTTTTGCTGTGTCGTTCACATCTCTGACACAAGCGCGAACGCGATAGCCTTTGTCCAATAATAATTTGACCACCCAGCCGCCGATAAAACCTGCGCCACCGGTTACTGCCACTGTACTGCCCTTTGGTATAGGTGCCATTGTTCTCTCCCCCAATTACAAAATGCCGATTTAGAGTACCCAGTACCCGAGAATAAGCGAAGTGCTAAATGTAATTGCGTAAGCGTCTTATGCAAGCGCCATGCGTCTGGCCCAAGACATTTATCACTAGGCGTCGTCGCGCCGCGCCCAGTAAACCGCTAAGTGCCAGAAAAATTGGCAGGTCGTTTTTCTAAAAACGCCTGAAGGCCTTCTTGCCGATCCTTAATCTCAATCTGCGTAATAAGCGGTGCGGCAAACGCCATAAAGTCTTCATGGCTCATGGTTTCACCGGCATATATCTGACGCTTCATTAAGCCGATGGCTTTGGTGGGCGCATGAGCAAGGCGCTGAGTTAATGCATTTAAGGTCTGGCTGAACTCATTTTCAGTGGCCACTTTGGTGACCATGCCCCAAGCTTTAGCAGTTTCACCGTCAATGGCCTCGCCCAGAATTAAAAACTCCAATGCTCGAGCACTACCAATGGCGCGGGTTTGCAGCCAGGCACAACCGGTAACGGCGTGCATACCGCGATCAATGACCCTTTGGTCTTGTAGGCGGACATTGTCAGTCACGACGCGAAAATCACAGGCCATGGCCAAATCCAGACCAACACCCAAGGCAAAACCGTGGATTGCGGCAATGGTGGGTTTGCTCATGCCGCGCAGGCACTGTTGAATGCCCGCATGAGTTACAGGACCGGTTGGCATAAACCGAAAATCATCCGGCAGCGGACCCATACCCCGCAAATTGTCGCCGGGGCAGAAGCCACTGCCAGCGCCTTGTAAAACAACAAACCCGCACAGAATCATCGCCCTCGCAGCACTCAAGCAAATAAATTAACTCGGCGAGCATTACTGTAGAAATCGCATTGCGCAGATCGGGCTTGTGCAGCGTTAAAGTGGCAACACCGTCAGCAAAGGCAAATTGAGCCTTTGCCAAAGATGAGGTATCAAAATTTATCGCAAACGCTGTCATTGTAGCCGCCCTCCTCTTATTATTAGCCTTCACATCATAGGATAATGAAATGGCAAAGAAAGTAGATTGGTATTATTTTCGCAGCGGCTGAACCAGCTGTACCCGAGCATCCAAGTTTTTGGAGGCAAGTAACATAACAATAGCAACCACTGTGCCTGCAAGCCGCAAGCTACAGCGGAAAGACGCCCAAGCATTGCTGGCCAAAGCGAGCAAAATGATTGTGGCAAAAGGCAAAAAAGTCATTGAATTCAAAGGTGGTAGTGCAGCCACAGACGAAGCGGTGGATGCCATGTTAGGCAGCACAGGCAACCTACGCGCACCCACCAGTGTTGTAGGCAAAACACTATTGATAGGCTTCAATGAAGACGCCTTCCATGATGTCTTGAACTAGGCAGCGCGCTAACAAGTTGCACATAGCCGCCAATTGGTGGTTATGTCTTCCTCATCAACCAACCCAGCTGAACTTTTTCTAGGCTTTTTCTATTTGATTTTAGTCATTAGAGGCAGCCTAGAAAAATATATAGCTTTAGCCGAAAAAATTAGGACACCTTATGAACGTTAGCGAAGCCGTAGAAGCGCGAAGATCAATCCGCTCCTTTCTAGACACCCCAATATCTGATGAACAGCTATCTCAGCTACTAGAAAAAGCCGCCCGCGCGCCTTCAGGCGGCAACGTACAGCCATGGCGCGTGTTCGTAATTAATGGACCAAGCATGCCAAAATTCCACCAATTCTTGGCAGACACAGACCCCAGAGAAAAACCGGCTTACGAAATTTATCCCAAAGAGCTGCCCTCCCCCTACCGCGACTCAAGATTTAAAGTGGGCGAAGACATGTACAAACTGCTGAACATCCCGCGCGACGATAAGCCCAGCCGCTTTGCACATCTAGCCAGAAACTTTACGTTTTTCGATGCCCCCGCAGCCTTCTTCTGCTTTATAGACAAAACAATGGGGCCACCACAATGGTCAGACCTAGGCATGTTTTTACAAACATTTATGCTGTTGGCGCAGGAAGAAGGGCTGGACACCTGCGCACAAGAAGCCTGGGCAAATAGATCACAAGCGGTAGCAAAGTTCGTAGGCGCTGAAGACAACTTAATGCTGTTTTGTGGCATGGCCATTGGGCATAAAAACCCAGAGGCAGATGTGAATAGCTTAGTGTCAGACCGATCACCACTTGAGGCTTGGGTTAAGTTCGTTTAGAGATAGCGTAACAACATGGGTTCGGTTGTAGAGAGGCTAATAGGCTTCGCTCGGCACAATGATTAAAAGCCCAATTCAACCATAACAGTAATAGTGCAGAGGTTTGCAGAATAACCCTGCGGTCCGCCTATATTTACATCAACCTTATAGAAGCGCCTTTCCCACCCGCACGAACCATCCAATAGTCGTTGAACACGACTCGTCCTATGTCGCATGAATGGCGGCCGCGAAAGCAACCTAATCTAAAGGAATGCGCAATGGTTCACATAAATATCAGCGAAGAAACTGAGAAATGTGAGAAGTTAGTGTGCTTTCTGAGGCTCAGCGCCGTGGACTTGTGTAGATAGAACAGTCTACCAGTGAGGTACCGCCGCTTCCCTGTAGAGAGTCATTGACCAGTGCGTTGATGGTGAGATCAGAAGCCTAGCGAAAGCAGTATCGACTTGAGATCTCAGCGCATACATCGCGGCGTATCACTCAAGTTTTGCCACATCATCTACCAACCAACTTTGCAGTTGCGCAGCGTCAGTAAGACTAGGGTCGAGCAGTATTGCTTGTATGCAAAAACGTTCTGCGTCTTCGGCCGACTGAAACACATAAAGCAATGCAAGTCAAAAATACCATTGTGCTGCTGCAATCGGAAAGTTAATGCACTGAGATTCGTATTTATTTAGCACTATCGCAAACAATCCCTCCAACCTAGAAAGAGGATCTCCCGTCATAGAGTTAACACTGGATATGGCCTGCTTAACTAGGGCTCCTTCCGCGTCATCTTTTAACTTTGCTACCTGCAACAAATGGACAACTTGTGACATTGCCGTTTCAAAAAACGAAAGGGTTTCCTGTGATAAACCTTTTTCTTTCAAGAAGGCAACAAAGGCGTTTAACCTCTCTACCATCAACGGATCAATACGCTTTTGCCAGTGGTCTAATAACTTGGAGAATTCTAAAATCAAAGCTGTTCTTTTAGGCTGGTTACTGGGGACAGATACTTGCTCTGGAAACAACCAACAAGTTGTTAGTGCTTTAAGAGAAAGAGATTAATTATGGTAGAAAAGATAATACTTAGGGGATTCTGGAAAGTAATCCAGATCGTGTAACTGCAAGGAGCAATCTATGCCATCTACCTTGTCAACATACATAACATCGAACAGAAAAAACCATTCAATCGGTTCGGCAGGCAATTCCTCAATCTTCTTTTTGCGTTTAAAAAACAAGACCGCTCCTGAGTTTTTTCGCAAGCGTAGTACAGCGGAGGCTGCAACAAAAAACATATAGATGAAACACTTAAATGAAATGGCAGCTGTAACTAAAGGTGAAATTCCTGACTAACGGTTGTTAACGGAGCGTTGGCGGGTAATAAAGGTTAGACGTTTGGAGCACGAAGCGAATATGGTGTTGGCAAACTACTAACCCCAAGTCTTTCTTCAGAAAGTGAGCAGGCAAAACGCGGAAATCCAAAAAATCAGGCCAATTACTGAGGTTTAAGGCCGTGAACACTTGTGGATAGGACATTTTATGCAAAAACGTAAAGCTAGATACGAGGAGCTCGGCGGACGCCGATAAACTCGGGCTTAATTCCTTTGCTGGCCTTGCTTTGTCTTACCGTGTCTTGTCTTGTCTTAGCAGAATTGAGTCTTAATTTATTCAGTAACTTAACCGTCTTTTTCTAGCTGTTGCTGAACCTGCGATGCCCTACTTTGCATACATGCACTTGTGAGCTTGTCACGTTAAAGTCGCGTTGCAATATTGTGTCGACGAAATGCCACTGATTAGTCATATGCGTTGGTGTAATGACCATTTCGGCCCAGCCGCGATGAGAGGTGTCTAAATCTACTAATTCGTTACTGGCATCTCTAAACGCTGCCGCTAATTTTGCTGGCGTCGTTGCTGAATTAGATTCCATACCGGGACTAGAGATGCCTGGCGTACCGATCTCTACGCCTACCGCCTGACCACTATCGTCCGCCAAATTAAACGCCCAAGCGTTATGGGTATCTCCCGCTAAAACAATAGGGTTACTGGCATGGCTAATGAGCTGCTCGTAAACCCGTTGGCGACTGGCTGGGTAGCCATCCCATGCATCTAAGTTGAAAGGTAAACCCAGTTTTTCTAAACTTTGTAAGCGACGCACAAAATCAACATATTCTTTTGGCTTGCCGGCCAAGTCTAACGTCAAGTTTGGAATGCCGGTGCGGCCCATTAGTACTTGCTGACCAATAATTTGCCACTTAGAGCCTCTTGCTTTACCCGCTTGCAGCTCATTGGCTAACCAGCCTTCTTGATCAAAGCCTAATATCGTGCGTTGGGGGTTATCTAACTTTTCGCGTCTAAAGCTTGCGGCATCCGGTAAATATGACCAGCCTTCCGGCAACGTCTTGGGGTTTAGTTCAGCAATTTTTGTATAATCGGTGACGGCTACTGGTTTACCGCTAGACAAGTCGAATGGCAGCATTAGTTGCTGTACTTGCGCGTCTGCTAATAGCGCAGCTTGTTTCGGGGCAATGATTTTGGGTGCTTTGGGGTTACGTATATCAAAAGTAATCGTCTGATAAGTTAGGTCTTTTGCATATTCCAATCCGCGATCACGCCCGTGTAATCGAGTGTCTAACATATGCAGGTCGGCTAATTGACCAATTTGAAACGAGCGGTAAATGGGTGCTTGATCACCATTGGATGTAGTTCTGATGGGCAACCACTCATGGTACGCCTGCCGAGCTGCGCGCATACGTTGCTGAAAATCGCCCTCGCCTTCATTGTGATTTTCCGCACCATCTTTCCAAGTATTATTGGTCAGCTCATGGTCATCCCAAACGCAGATAAATGGATGCCGTTGATGCACTGCCATCAAATCTGGATCTGTGCGATAAAGCCCATAGCGCATACGGTAGTCTTCGAGGTTGAGTATTTCCGAAGTGGGTTCAACATTTCTACCCAACTGCTCTAGCGCAACCTTGCTCGCGTAGCGCCCTTCGGCGTACTCGTAAATATAATCGCCTAGATGCAGAACCAAATCTAAGTCGCTTTCTGCCATGTGCTTATAGGCGTTAAAATAACCTTGAGGATAGTTTGAACAAGAAGCGATGCCTATCCGGTATGAGTCAACCATACCAAGCGGCAGCGTTTTGGTTTGACCAATAGGGCTGGTTTTGGCCGCTACGATAAACCTATAGAAGAAACTGCTGTTAGCTGGCAAACCTGTAGCGTCTACCTTAAGCGTGTAATCTGTAGCCTCAGTAGACGTAGCTCTACCCATGCTAACAACTTGGGTGAACTCCACGTCGGTGGCCACCTGCCAAACTGCTTCAACCTCACTGTGACTGCCAGACCCAGGGATAACTCTGGTCCATAAAATAACGCGGTCTGCCAAAGGATCACCACTGGCTACTCCGTGAGTGAAATGCACAGGTTCATCAGCGTGCACAGAAAATCCACGCAACGCCAGGACGCCTAAACTTGCACCCACACCCTGGATTACTCTACGGCGATTAATCGGGCGGTTGATAGAAACACTCATTCGTTTATTCTCCAGTCGGCATAATAAAAGCAGTAGCTACTGCAAATCTGGTTATCTGCCCACGACTATATCCTGCCCAATAATCTCTCGCGTTTCTCTAGAACCCGTTAAGGGTTCTATCTGCGCCGGGGTCTTGCCCTAGTTCCATGACTGACAAAAAACTCGGAATTTGCTTGCCCATTTGAAAGAACCCCTTGTTGGTATGCGGCCAGACCATCCGGTCATAGTCACGCATAAACGGGATCAGCTGTATGCCCTTTGCTGCCAACTTAGGTGCCAAATTGCGCAAGCGCAATTGAGTGGGGCCAGACGGCGCATACGGGTGAAATAGTTGCTCTATTTTTTGCTCAATTGCCCAGAGAACAATGCTCTCTTCTGACATAGCATGATCGGCAACATTGGCACTCGATTCCTCAGCCATACGCAACAACGCATCTTCAATGGCGGCTTGCGTAAATTGCTGAACTAATTCTTTAGTTGGTGCAATGGGACTTCTTGGAGTCGCCGACAGCGCTGCAAGTGCAGATGGCTGAAATGGCAGCTTTAAAGAAAGATCGTCTTCAGTTAGCAGTACCGCTGCGACAGCATTTGGCTGAAGCAAACAAGATAATGGCTTTGGCCAATCTATCGGCGTGATTTGCAGGGCGCCAGAGGACAAGTTCTCTTGCTGTGGTTGCGCTGTGGTAGCAAGCATTTTCAGTCCTAACGTGAAATCACACGTGTCTGCGAACCGCTCACCAGAACACTTACGAATATTGCTGGCGGTGGCTAAATAGGTTTTATCTTTAGTGTGCAATCCGGCAACCCAGCGCCACGCCAAAGTGTTAGAGGCAGCGTCGCCATCTAAGAGATTACGTAGGAAAAAATCAGCACCTAACTCCCACGGTAGCTGAAGCGTAAAAATCCACACGCTGGCGAACCACATACGCGCGTGATTATGTACATAACCCGTGGTTAGTAGCTCATTAACCCAAACATTAAATGGCTCGATATCGGTCTGCCCTGCAACGGCGTGCTGATACATTTTCCAACGTCTAGGGTCTTTGCTGAGATTTTCGAGATTCCGTGGGAGGTTTTGCTGGTATTCAGACCAGAGCATCCCACGGTGTTCGAGAGAGCCCTTCCAATAACTGCGCCAAAAGACTTCTTGAACAAATTTGAACGCCTCTTTTTCGCTGTGCTTGGCCAAGACCGCTGCTAATACCTCTTCTTCGGTAATGAGCCGGTGGCGGATATAGGGAGACAGGTTGGAGACGTTAGAATGTTTAGCTATTCCATAATCTAGATTTCTAGTCGCTTGATAAGCCCTTCCAGCTCGGGGTATAAAGTCCGCTAACTTCCTTAACCCTGCCGAACGGGTTGCAATGGTTTTGCTGACGTCTTCGCAATCGTCCTCGCAACTAACCTTAATCGCGCAACCTTTATTTACCTGAACATCCATAACGCCAACCCTTTTGTGTAGTCAGTTTGTTTGCTTTTTGATAGATGCGTTAACTGCACCTGAGGCTATTCTTTCAAAAGGGATCCTATCGATCTGCTTGGGACTTGAATACTTTTAGTCTAACTATATATTAGACAATTCATGATCTTTTCGGAGTTGTAGCAACTTTGGAGTCAAAAATTCAATCTTGTAGAGATATTGGTAAAGTTTAAGGTTACAGTTACTGCTCAAACCGCTAAATATTTCCCTTGTAACGGGATTGAGTTATCTGGGCGCGGACACAAATCTCGCACCTATAGTGCGCACAAAAAGGATAGCCATAAAATGCAACACGAAAATTGGATATGGGAACCTAGCCAGGGCGGGCAAGTTGCAGAAAAAACTTTGGCCTTGAAGCCAGTGGACCCTATCGCTTATAAGATGAAAGATATTTGGGGCTATGATCAAGACCAATTCCCTATCGAACCTTTTGATATTGAAGTTCGAATTACTGCATCTACCGTTAGGGAGGGGTTGCACTTGTTTGAGCAGGCAGTGAAGGAGTATATGTTGGAACATTTTGAGGGCTATACGCGGCACCAATATGTTGAACGACTAGATTGGAGCGACGAATTTTCGGAGCTTAAAAGTTGCGAGATTATTATGAGTACCTAGCTACGACATCACGCCGGCCATTTGCTGGACTGTTTGCAAGGTCTATTTACAGAGTCTACTCGTAAGACTGTGGGCAATAGAAGGTGCAAACCAAGGAATCGGCTGCGCCCGAGCGAGATTATAACGCGAGCTCAATCAACACATGTTTCGGCGCGGCGGCTGCCAAATCACTTTCACTCGGTTGTCCTTGGACCAACTCTACTTTGGCAAAATATGCACTGGCGCGGCTGCTACGGCAGAACTTTTCTAACGCGGTGGTAATGTTGTCAACGTCGTCTGCATCCACCGTTGCATAGGCAGCGAGCGACTTGCCCGCTAGCTGTATTTCTAGCCGCTGACCCTGCCGCAGATTCTTCCACCAAACCCCGGCGCGTTCTGTCATGCAAATAACGCCGTTCTTGGTCTTCAAATAGCTCACTGGGATCGAATAAATTTTACCGGAGCGAACACCCTCAACTTTGAGTACCACAATGTTATGACTGAATAGAAAATGCAAAGGTGTGCGTGCCAGAAAGATCACGATGGGGTTGAACAACGAGAGAATAGATTTCATGGTAGAACCTTTGCTGTGGGAGCGGTTAGGAAAATTGTTTCAAGAACGCTGAGCGCATCCTACGACTTCAATCAAAGCAAAAACAGCAACTTCAATGAGACTTTTCTCGACCGCTGTTAACACTACTAAACCCTTCACAATTTGTTCACGGATATCCATGCAAGGTCGAAACATGAATGCAATAGAATCAGTTAAAAGCGATCTTAAACCTCGCATTGAAGAATTACTACTTCACCTCAACGCAACCGGACAAATTGCCGCTACCGCGTTTTTCACCAAAATCTTTATTGACCTAGATGCTGTAGATGGAGAAGAGCAACTACTAGAATTATTTATTGAGCTATCTACCACCGCTTTCCTCGGAATACCTTTTGACGATGTTGCTTTAGCGTTAATTGATGATGTGTTGATGAACGCTGAACAGGTTGCCCAGACATTTTCAGTGGATGACTCTACCCCACAGTAACTGGCGTATGCGCGGTCGCTCCGAGCTTCTTTTGCCAAAAACAACTCTTTGGGTAGCGACCAACGGAGAGACCTCCTATTGTGGCCTCTGCAAGATTGAGGCATTTGAGGAAATTTGTGAAAGCACTTAAAACACTGCAATTTAACGGTCAGTTTCAGATGAAACGTGGCGTCTTGATGGACCCCAACTTTGCCTTTGAGACTTGGGGATCTCTAAACGATGATAGGTCCAACTGCGTGCTGCTCTTCACCGGACTATCACCCTCTGCCCACGCGGCGTCTTCCAATGTTGACCCCTCAGCGGGTTGGTGGGAAGACATGCTTGGGCCCAATAAGCCCATAGATAGCAACCGCTTCTTTGTTATTTGCATCAACTCTTTAGGCAGCTGTTTTGGCTCAACAGGACCAGCGAACATTGATCCAGAGACCGGCAAGCACTACCGCTTAACCTTCCCGGTACTCACCGTAGAAGACATCGCGAACACCGCAGTTACAGTCCTTGAACACTACAATGTGCAGCAGTTGCACACGGTCGTAGGCGCCTCCATGGGCGGCATGACAGCGCTGGCCTTTGCGCTTAATCAGCCAGATATGGTACGACGCCTGGTCTCAATTTCCTCTGCGGCTAGAAGCTTGCCTTACTCCATTGCTTTGCGCTCGCTACAAAGAGAGATTATTCGTAAAGACCCACTTTGGGAGAATGGCCAGTATTTATTGGCAGACCATGGGCCTGTCACAGGTATGCGGTTGGCGCGAAAGCTGGGCATGATCAGCTACCGGTCTGGTGAGGAATGGAGCGAAAGATTTGGGCGCGAACGGGCACTGGGTTTTACTGACGAGGACAGTCCGTTTGGAATAGATTTTGAAGTTGAATCCTATTTAGAGACTCATGCAAATAAATTCATCGGCTCATTTGACGCCAACTGCTATTTGTATTTGTCTCGAGCAATGGATCTGTTTGATGCGGCCGATCATGGCGGCAGCTTGTCTAGTTGCTTCACCAGTTTAGGTCTTGAATCCGCATTGGTCATTGGCGTCACTACCGATATGTTGTTCCCCATTAGCCAGCAGCAAGAGTTGGCTGACGCACTTGCAAACCAGGTGGATGAAGTAATATTCAAACCCTTGGAATCCATTCAGGGCCATGATTCCTTCTTGGTCGACATGGATCGGTTTAGACCAGCAATTGCCGAATACTTTTAGGTCTCTGTCTGCGCCTCTGCTCAGGATCGCGTCAGCTAGTAAATTTCCATTACAGATGCGTCAAAGACTTCGCCGATTTGTACCGCTTGATAGCCAAGGTTTTTGAGTTGATCTAAACAATCGGCTATCTGATCTTGGGGCATCGTTGCCAACATACCGCCTGAGGTTTGTGGGTCCACCAGAAGTTGTAGTGCTGGGTGATCTGCATCAATACCAACGATATTATAGTCTTGCAAAACAAGTGCATTGGCTTTTTGCAACGAGCTGGCCACACCCTGGCGAACCAAATCTTCTGCACCAGGGAGCAGGGGTACATCGGCTAAGCGCAACTTCACACCACAACCGGCGCCGCGCAAGATCTCACCCAAATGTCCAGCCAAGCCAAATCCGGTGACGTCGGTCAGCGCCCCTACTTTATGGGCAACCAACACCTCGATACTGGGCCAATTGCTTTGATCCATCGATGCCATACAAGCACTTGAAAGCGTGCTGTCCACCTGGCCGCGCATGTCCCCGGCTAACACCACACCGGTGCCCAAAGGTTTTGTCAAAATAACACCGTGACCAATTTGCGCGGCGGACTTGGTGCTGACCTCACCCGCGCTGGCACCCAGTACAGTGAGGCCTAAATTCAATTCCGCTCCTTCTGCCGAGTGCCCACCAGCCAGCACTACATCGTGGGCATTTAGCACATCAACAAGACCGCTCATCAGCTGGAACAACTCGTCTTCCATCATCGCCTCAGCCATTAATGGCACAGTAACAAAAGCCAACGCCGCGGAGGGTTTTGCTGCCATAGCAAATATGTCGTTAAGACTGTGGTGAGCGGCGATGCGCCCAAATAGGTAAGGGTCGCTGACCATACTACGGAATCCGTCAACTGTGGCTAGCGTCGTTGCGCCAGTATTAATCACTTCCGCCGCGTCATCACCAATACCCAACTTTAAATTCACCGATGATTGCACCGGCAGGCGTGCTAGCACCCGGCGCAGCGGATCTGCTGCCAGTTTTGCTCCGCAGCCACCACAGCGCATTAAGTCATCTGGCAATTTTTCTGCTAAGGCACTCGGCAGCGTGTGTACGGGTATCTGCATAGCCGGCAGGTTATTGAAGCGACGCATAAATTTTTCGTCGATCCATTGTTTGAGTTGCCACCAAATTCGTCCACGGGTTGCCATTGGTCCCCACGAAGCAATAGCCGTTTCATCGCCACAACCGATTAAATTTAGGTGGTAGCGTTGGGGGTGAAATTGACTGCGAGAGGGTTCTAGACTTAGACCTTGAACAGCCAGTGCAAGGTTCTCTGCCAAAATTGGCCCTGCACGCACGGCATATACCCCGGCCTTTGGGCGCTCTTGGTCGACCAAATGCGCAACGTCACCTGCAGCAAAAATATGTGGGTGAGAGAGGCTGCGAAGCCGGTCGTCTACACGCAAAAAACCCCGTTTGTCTTGCTCTATACCTGTTGTTTTCAACCATTGCGGCGCACGCACATCTGTGACCCAAAAGACATGGTCCGCACGAATACACTGGCTGGCAGAGTGTAATTTTAAGTTAACCGTACTATCCGTTATATTTGCCTCTTCCGCCGCAAGACGGTCACAGACATAGTCTATTTTTTTCTCCGCCAAAGTCTGCCTAAGCTTTCTCACAGCCCCACTGCCATGACCTGGAAGAAGGTTTGGCCCTACAAGATAAATTTCTGTTGCCGCAGGAAGACTGGCTCTGAAAGCCAACGCTAGCTCAGCCCCGCCTGCACCCGCACCGATAATGGCTACGCTGCTGACATAATTGATGTCGGCGTGAATACGCCGTTTAATCTCAGCCCACTTGGGTATGAATTTGTTCAATGGCTTAACGCGGACGCCTTGCCCATTAACCGACGCTTGTTCTGCACCGCAATTGAGCGACAAGATATCGAAACGTAAACTCGGCCGATCTGCCAAATGAATGACATTTTCGATGGGGTTAATGCCAGTCACCTGGGCACAAATCAGTCGTGCGTTGGCAAAAACACATAAAGGTCCTAGCGCAATGTTGATGTCTTTTTCGCTATAAGCGCCAGATATATAACCAGGGAGCATGCCTGAGTAAGGCGATAGTGCACTTTCAGAAACGAGCGTAATTCGCACCCCTGGGACCGGGTTCATTGCGAATTTTTTCAGTACTTGGACATGAGCATGACCGCCGCCAATTAGGACCAAATCGCGAAGAGCAGGAATTTGAGATTGCATCAATTACCTAAAATTACGTTTTTCTATCTTGTGATTTAAACACAAACTGCGACAGGTCAGGGCACAATGAATTAACCATTAGGGCAATTTCTCGACGCCGCACCTAGGCCGTTCAAAGGTTTAAACGATACCTTGCTTTTGAAATGCTGCAATCTCTTGAGCCGAGTAACCCATCTCTTGCAAAACTTCGCTTGTGTGTTCTCCCATTTCTGGGGCTTTGAGCATAGTTTTAGTTTTTAGCCCATCTATATTAAGCGGATGCTTAATCACTAGGGGCATATCTACGCCCTCTGGTGGTGCAAAAGCCATGTTATTGGCAATAACCTGTGGATCTGAGGGCAGATCGGCAACTTGGCCGACAAGCGCTGAAGGTACGCCAATTGCGTGAAATTCAGACATCCACTGCGCTGATGTTTTGCCTTCAATGATCAGGGCTAACTCTTCAGCTAGCCGGTCACCATATTCAAGGCGCGCATCTGAAGTAGCGAAACGTTCATCCAACAGCAAGTCTGGTCGCTCCATAGCCGCGAACATCAGGTCCACCTCTTCGTCGGTGCGAACCATACTGAACTGCATCCAGCGGCCGTCTGCGGCCTCGTACATGCGTCTGGCAAATAATCTGGGTTGGCTCGCATAGTAGTCGGTGAAATCCGCCTCGGCAAAAGTGCCTTGGGCAATACACGAAGCCGACCAAATACCATTGGCTAGTAGCGACGTGTGTACATGGCTGCCCTCGCCGGTTTGTTGACGTCGGAATAGCGCTGTGAGGATAGAGGCGTATAAGCTTACGGAGGTGGGATGATCGCCCATACCCGGCAGCGCTGGCGCAGGCGGCGCGCCAGGAGAGCGGACTAAATCCATAAGCCCAGAGCGCGACCAATAGGCTACTAGATCAAAACCTTCACGATCTCGTTCTGGCCCTAACTCGCCATAAGCGGTGAGCGATGCATAAATCATTTTGCCATTGAGCGGTGCTAGGTCCTCATAGCTTAACCGCCAGGCACGGCGCATGGGGTGAGGTAAGTTGGTCACATATACGTCGCACTCTTCTACCAACTTCAGCAGAATTGCTCGGCCTTCGTCTGATTTGAGGTTCAGGGTGATCGACCGTTTATTGCGGTTATCCATTTCCCAAGTGTAGTTTTCGGTGTGGGTAGGTGTTGAGGCCATTCCTGCGAAAGCTCTATAGCCATCGCCTATTTCTGGCGCCTCTACTTTTATTACCTGGGCACCGTAGTCCGACAGAATGGTCGATGCCACTGGGCCAGCAATCCAGCTGCCCATGTCCAAAACTTTCAAACCGGAAAAAAGAAAATCGTCGCTCACTGATGCCTCCCCTATTTATTCCTCAACCTTCGACATTAACTGTAGTGATTAGCTATAACGGCCAGTAAACTGCTATTTGCACCAAAGCACTCTGCTCAGTTCTTTTACAAAAAACAAAATGGTTTAGGCAATTGGCTCACCTGAGCTAAGGCTAACTGCCCCCTCGACAGTCAGAACTAGTTTCTCCATATGAGCCTTTTTGCAAGTTAGGCTTCGCCCATAGCCTCATTCCACTCGGCAACCTGCTCCACTGACGCTAACAAAGCTGCGGTATCGCCTTCAATGGTTACTGTCTCAATGACATCACCCTGGGCAATTTTGTTGACTATGTCTTGATCTGCATCGCTTTGCACAGCACCAAAAATTGTGTGCGCATCATCTAACCATGGAGTGGGCACATGAGTGATGAAAAATTGCGAACCATTTGTGCCTGGGCCAGCATTGGCCATAGAAAATTTGCCCGGGGCGTCGTGTCTAAGCGAAGGTACAAACTCATCAGCGAAACGGTAGCCTGGTCCACCAGTGCCAGTACCTTGAGGGCAGCCACCTTGCACCATAAAATCTGGGATCACTCGGTGAAACGCGATGCCATTGTAAAAACCTCGTTCAACTAAGTTTACGAAGTTCGCAACGGTCATAGGTGTCTCTTCTGGGTATAGATCTAGCCTAATAGTGCCTTTATTTGTTTCCATTAATGCAACCAGTGACATACATCACTCCTTTATTTTAGTTATAAATCGTCAATTGTTGTTTGCCGCAAATTTCTGCGGTTGCGAACGACACCTTTGCCGTTCAGGCGGCGTGATTTAGCTCACCCGGCGTGAATTAGATCACGACATTCGATGGCGTCGTAATTCCACACCGGCGAGGATGGATATTTTATACCAGTACGTTGGCCGGCAATACCGGTAACTAGGATTTGTGCCAAGTGCCTGCCTAAATCCAGACTTGGGGTCTAGGTCTAGGTCTGGGTCTGGGTCTGGGTCTGGGTCTGGGTCTGGGTCTGGGTCTGGGTCTGGGTCTGGATTTAGGTTTAGGTTTGCGTTTGGGTTTACGAGTGCGCCTGCAAAAACTGCATTGCCCGATTTAGACCTGCAGCAATAGCGGCACCCTCTTTCCAATCATCAATCAATTCTGCATTGGGCGCTAACGCCGCTAGATGTTTGGAACTTGAATTGGGGTGATACACGTCGTTGCCAGCAAATACCAACATGGGCGTTTGGCACTCGCTTACAAAAGCGTCTTCTACACAGAATAAAGGCAAGTCATTGTCGAACATATTGAATCGCAGCGATGCCATAGCCTCTGGGTTAAAGTTGTCGGACTTAGCGGCCAGCAGGTCGTCAGCCCACATGTCATACATGGCAAAGAAAATATCACGATTTTCATCCCGCCCAATGGTCTGTAATACTAACGCGGAAGTGATTCTCTCTGGCGCATGCTTAATCAGGTTAAGAATATACGGGCCACCAATACACATGCCGGCGACATGAAATTGCGCAATACCTAAATGATCCATCAGCGCGAGCTGGTCTTGGGTGTAGGTATCCCAATTATCCCCTACAGCAACTGGTGCGATGGAGTCGCCCGCGTTGCGCTGATCCATAGCAATTATACGGTAATGGTCTTGCAAAGCTTCAATGGGATTCCACGGCCCATGGCTCCACATAGAAATAGCTGAACGCATGCCGCCTGGAGCAATTAAAAGTAAAGGTGTGCCCTCCCCATATTCTTCAAAATGTATGTTTATTTCGCCTAGTGTAAACGTTGGCATAGCCCTCTCCCTTTTAATGATACCAGCCCGCTAGTTTAGCTAATAAATTAAGTAAGTATTTACCAAATAAAGCGGGCGGTTTAGCGCAGCGCCTACAATAAAATGGGCGTGCGATGCTAAATTTCCCCTGCAGAATAACAAAGTCTGGATAAAAAAAAGCCAGCTCAATGAATTGGCTTTCGCTATACCGCTGCGCTTCAGTTTTTAGTGGCTGTGCAGTACCACTTGCAGGTCGGTGAAACCATGAACAAAGTTTGACGGCACCAGTACTGGCTCACCCACAACTTCCACCATATGAAAGCGCTTTTGAATTTCTTCCCAAAGAATTTTTATCTGCATCTCTGCAAGACGGTTCCCCATGCAGCGGTGAATGCCAAAACCAAACGACAAATGTTGACGCGCACGGTCTCTGTCGATAATGAATTCGTTAGGCTTGTCAATGGCTCGTTCATCGCGGTTACCTGAGATATACCACATAACAACCTTATCGCCTGCCTTAATGGTCTTGCCACCTAAGACATAGTCTTTGGTTGCCTTACGACGCATGTGGGCTAGCGGAGTCTGCCAGCGGATAATTTCTGAAACCATGGAGGGAATAACCGTGGGGTTATTGCGCAGCTTGGCATATTCACCCGGATTCTGGTTCAGGGCCAACACGCCGCCGGTCATTGAGTTTCTAGTGGTGTCATTACCGCCCACAATGAGCAGAATAAGGTTGCCCAAATATTCTTGCGGGCTCATATTTTGAGTGGCCTCACCATGCGCCAACATGGAGATCAGGTCATTAGATAACCCCTGCTTGGCACGCTCTTCCCACAGATTAGTGAAGTACGCCAAACATTCGAGTAACTCTTCTTGACGTTGCTCCTCGCTTTCGACGATGCCTGTTTCTGGGCCGCCAGTCGCCACATCCGACCAACGTGTAAGTTTGCTTCTATCTTCGAAAGGAAAATCAAAGAGGGTCGCCAACATTTGGGTGGTTAGTTCAATAGATACTTTATCAACCCAGTTAAAAGATTCACCGACAGGTAAGCTGTCTAAAACCGTCTGTACTCGCCCACGAATGGTGCTTTCCATCACCTTAAGGTTCTTCGGCGCCACTGAGCCTTGCACAGTCATGCGCTGCTCATCATGCTTAGGTGGATCCATTGCAATAAACATGGGCAGTGGAAAGTCTTCTTCTGGATCTACAATGGTAATTGCCGGATCTGAAGAAAAGCTCTGCCAATTGGCTTCCACTTCCATAATGTCTGCGAAACGAGTCACCGACCAATAAGGTCCAAACTCAGAATCTTTGCAGAAATGTACTGGGGCTTCGTCACGCAGACGGGCAAAATAGTCCCATTTGCGGTCCTGCACCCACAACTCACGTTGGCTAACGTCAATGTCCTCTAAGGGCACATCTTTAGCCTCGTGATCTATCATTTGTAAAACAGTTGCTTCACTCATTAGAATTGAAACTCCGGCAGGTCAACGGTAAGTCCATCATGAATTTCAGTCACTTCAATCTGGCAGGCCAAACGAGAACTTGTCTCTCTCTCTGGGTTCAAGTCCAACATAGAATCTTCTGCGTCACTAGGTGAACCCACTTTGTCCAGCCAATCTGCTTTAACCATAATATGACAGGTTGCGCAGGAGCACTCGCCGCCACAGTCAGCGTCAATGCCCGGGACCAAATTATCCAACGCTATCTGCATCAAAGATTTACCAACCTCTGCGTCTACGCTGTGTTCAGTACCGTTGTGCTCAATGAAAGTAACCTTAGGCATGTATTCCCCTTGAATATGGATTTAGTTAAGAAATTCAGCGCTAAAGTTAACGAAAGGCTTAGGCGCTAGCAATATCTATTTCGGACATTTTGCATTAACGGTTTGTCATAATCCTCTATCAACTAGAGCGTGTTTTGACAGTCAAAAGCGATCTGAGGTGATTTGAGGCGATCTGATACGCAGCTTTTGCAAGTAGGCGCACACGCCGCTTACTTACAGGCCTACGCTAGGCGCAAGTCTTAGGGGGCTAGAGCGTTAATGGCTTGAGCCATTGCAAGGTCTTTGGCTGTCACGGTATTACCAGCATCGTGGCTGGTTAACTCAATGGTCACACGATTATAAACATTAGACCAATTGGGGTGATGGTCGGCTTTCTCAGCGAGTAACGCCACTTGGGTCATAAACGCAAAAGCATTAGAGAAATCTGTAAAGATAAAATCTCTACACAACTTATTGTTAATATGGGCCCAACCAAGGACTTGGGATTGTTCAGCTGACATTGATGCTTCTCTGTATAAAGAACAGCGACTGCTCTATTGGCAAAGGAAATACATAGGGCGAACGCATTACACTTACCCCGACTTGAGCACAAGGTTAGTGCATCTGCCGTAGTGAGTAAATTGCTGCCCTAAAGGCGCTCCAGCAACATGCTAAAGTATTGGTACAGTACTGCTAAAGTACTGGCTAAAAAGCAGGACTCTCTAACACTCTTCAGGGGCCTCTTAGAGCTCTCTAATGAGCCTCAAAAAATCCTTAAAGGATCCTCAAACAACTCTCATGCAGAACCAGTAATTTACTCGACCGTTAAAGCTTTTCCAGTTCGGGTTGCCCTAGCGCTGCTCGGTAATTACTGTGGAAATGGTGCAATGCTGGTTCATTGCGACCAAATAAAATTTCTTTCAACTGGCCGTTTTCAGCAGCCCGCTGCTGCATCTCGCCCATGACGTAATCTTCGTTTTCAATGGTCGAACGAAATACCTCCAGCGAAGCTGACAGACTGGGCGCCCCGCCACCATTAGCCAAGCGTTTATTGGCGTCGTAAACGTCCTGATTCCCTGACCAGTCTGCATCTCTCTGCGCAACCAGTTCTGCTGCTTCTGGCGAAAAATAGAAGCTAATGCGCGTGATTGACCGCCCGGGTTGGCCTGCAACAGGGTAAATACGAATCAATGTGGTGGAATTTTGATCAACAAGCAGCTGAATATTGGGGAACAAGTGATACAGCACGAATGTACCCTTTGCTATGTCCCACTCTGCTTCAGGAAGGGTGCGCATCGCATCAATGCCACGATTAGCCGTAACAAATCGGTGATGCTGGCCGAACAACTTGAGGTGTAAGTTATTACCGTAGTAAAGGCGCCCGAGGGTATCTTTATGCAGCTTGCCAAAATGATAGGTTTCGCCAAAAGTGTCGTTTGCGAACTTCCAGTTTAGCTGCATATCTATACTGGTATTGCCTGCGAAGAGCTGACCGCCTACCCCATAAGAAGCTAGTTCTTCGGCCAGTGGGCCAAGCAATTCATCGACATCCAACCTTCCATCCGGGTTTGGGTGGACCCATAACAAACCATCTCGTTCTACTGCGGGAAGTTCAATTAAACCATGACAAGATTTATCTATTTCGCCGAAGTGATCGTTGTTTGGGATATTAATCAACTCGCCGCTGTTGGCGTAGCTCCAGTTATGAAATGGGCACATAAAGACATTTTTTTTACCCCGCTCATTGGATGCAACTTTCACTGAACGGTGCCGACAGGCGTTAAGAAACGCATGGAACACGCCAAACTTGTCACGTGTTGCCAACACTGGCGTGCCAAAATCATCAAGGGTGAGGTAAGATCCTGGCTCAGGAAGATCGTTGGAAAGACCAATTAATTGGGGATGATTTTGAAAGAATTTTTTTTCTTCTTGCTGAGCAATTTCAGGACAAACGTATGAGCGGGTTGACATCTTGTACTGCACGCCGGCATCGATGTTCTTGCCATCGTCTAGTTGCTGCATCAGTTCCTGCAAGATCGTGACTTGTAAGTTATGTTCCACAGTAATCTTCTCCTACGATCGTGTTCTTATATCACTCACTATCTACCAACTATCTACTAACTATCTGCTAACTATCTACCAAGGGGCCGCGCACCAACGCTCTATCAGCACTGCTCTACAGCGCCGCTCGAATAATTAATTCGACAGTTAGAGAATCGCTAAAAATGCAAGGCAGGTCAATATTTCTATGGCAGTGAGTGAGGCTGCTAAAAAATGCAAGATTTACACTATTTGCCAAGTCTTGATTGGCTTTGAGGCTACATAGAGAAAGAGGTGTTCGCTGGCTTCGCTAGCAATATCAGCAAAGAGTTCAGCAACAACTTAGCCAGCAAATTGGCTACTAAAATCGACGCAGAGCCAACGACTAACTGAGGCGTTAACCCAGGTATTAGACAATCTAAGAGTCAGAGGTTTGAGCCGCCTAGATTGATGCGTCTAAGCACTTGAGGGGTTCGGCCACTGGCATTGCGCCTAAATGGGTTTCTTGTTAAAACTTAACAAAATCATAGAGTTAAGTGGTGGAGCCAGGGAGGATCGAACTCCCGACCTCTTGAATGCCATTCAAGCGCTCTCCCAGCTGAGCTATGGCCCCGAACCAGCGCGCAATTTTAGGTAGCTAAGGGCCACCTGTCAAATGCCGATTGGATTAATTGCGTTAATCTTGCCGCCATTGTAATTTTTGGTATTCCTTATCAAGGCGCTTACGCTCTTTTCCCGAAACCGCAAAAACTTCCAGTGCATTACGTAGCCGGCCTAGACTTAGGGGTGCACCAAGAAATACCAGTGAGTCGAACAACGGCAGGGAAACACTGCGCCCGCTCACTGCAATGAATAAAGGAAACAGATAATCTCTCACCTTCATATCACAAGCGACGGCTAAGGCTTGGACCGAAGTATAAATCTCTTCTCGTTGCCAACTACGCATCTCTTCAAACGCCGCCAAAGTATGGTAAAGCACCCTAACCACCTCGTCACGCCGCAGAGATTTATGCTGAAAATCTGCCTCAACTAATACTCGTCGCTCGCCAATAAGATAGTCGACTATAGGCACTAAATCGGACAACCGCTCTGCACGCTCCTGGACCAAGGGCACCAATTGCTTCAGACGCTCTGGGTTTAGCATCCAATCGCTCACACGCTGGGCATACTCATCCGTAGAAAGGGCCCGAAGATATTGCGCATTTACCCATTTCAACTTGGTTTGATCAAAAATTGGACCGCCAGTAGAAATACGATCTACATCAAAGGCATCGACCATGGCTTGGCGTGTGAAAATCTCTTCTTCACCGGGCATGGACCATCCCATCAGGGACAAATAGTTCAAAAGCGCTTCCGGCAGATAACCCATGTCGCGATAATAAGTCACGCTAGTTGGGTTTTTACGCTTGGAAAGTTTGCTTTGATCTGGGTTACGCAATAACGGCAGGTGGACCATTTCTGGAGCTTCCCAACAAAAATATTGGTACAGCAATATGTGTTTTGGCACTGAATTGAGCCATTCTTCGCCGCGCAAAATATGCGTGATTTCCATTAGGTGATCGTCTACCACCACTGCTAAATGGTAGGTAGGCATACCGTCCGCTTTAACCAGGACTTGCATATCAACCTGCGTAAAGGGAATGGATATTTCACCGCGTAGGCGATCCGTGAAAGTACACTGCCCTTCGCTGGGCACCTTCATGCGTACAACGTGCTCTTCCCCAGCAGCCAAGCGCGAGGCGACTTCTGAGGCCGCTAGGTTTACGCAAAAGCCATCGTAACGTGTGGTTTCTTTATTAGCTTGCTGCTGTGAACGCACTTCGTCCAGTCGCTCTTTACTACAAAAACAATGGAATGCGTGCTGGTCTTCTAAGAGCGTTTGTACGTACTCTTGATAAATATCTTTGCGCTCACTTTGTCTATACGGGCCATGAGGTCCGCCCTTGTCAGGACCTTCATCCCAATCCAGCCCGAGCCATTCAAGAGATTCAAATATCGACAACTCAGACTCAGCAGTGCTGCGAGCCTGATCCGTGTCTTCAATGCGGAGAATGAATTCCCCGCCTTCGTGACGAGCAAATGCCCAGTTAAAAAGCGCCATGTAGGCTGTGCCTACATGAGGGTCCCCGGTGGGAGATGGCGCTATTCGGGTGCGTACTTTTTGCGTAGTCAAATGCCTAGAAGCCCATCTTCACGACGTCTTCAGGGATCAGCGGGTAAGCGATGCCGGCTAACGACTGAGTCACTCTGACCACTTGGCAGGCATAGCCAAATTCGTTGTCGTACCAAACATAGAGGACGACACGATTGTCTTTCACAATAATGGCTTCGCCATCAACTATGCACGCATGACGATTACCTACCATGTCTGAAGACACGACGTCTGGTGATGTAGTGAAATCAATCTGACGTTGCAATGAGCTATGCAGCGCGGCGTTACGCAAAAAATCTTTCACTTCTTCCTCAGTAGTTTCGCGGCTCAACGTCAGGTTAAGAATGGCTAACGAAACATTTGGAGTTGGCACACGAATGGCGTTACCTGTCAGTTTGCCTTCCAGCTCCGGCAGCAATTTCACTACCGCAGATGTGGCGCCTGTTTCGGTGATTACCATATTCAAAGGAGCGCCGCGTCCGCGACGATTTGATTTGTGATAGTTGTCGATCAGATTCTGGTCGTTGGTATAAGAGTGTACTGTTTCCATGTGGCCATTAACAATCTCGAAGTTGTCATCCATGGCTTTGAGCACAGGCACGATGGCATTGGTAGTACAACTACCCGCAGCAAGCACGTGATCTTCGTCAGTGATGTCTCGAGTGTTTAAACCAGAAACTATATTCTTGACCGACCCTTTGCCTGGCGCGGTTAAAACAACGCGTTTTGTACCTTTAGATTTCAGGTGCTGGGATAAGCCATCTTTGTCTCGCCAAACACCCGTGTTATCAATAATGATGGCATCATCAATACCGTATTCTGTGTAATCAATTTTTGCAGGATCGGACGCGTAGATCACGCGGATGACGTTGCCGTTGGCAATAATGCACTCGTTTTCTTCGTCAACACGAATGGTGCCTTTAAAACTGCCATGAATTGAATCACGACGTAATAGGCTGGCGCGTCGAACGATGTCATCGTCACTGCCCTTGCGCACCACAATGGCGCGTAGACGTAGTTGACCACCGCCACCGGTTTTCTCAATGAGCAACCTGGCAAGTAGACGGCCAATACGACCAAAGCCGTAAAGGACAATGTCCTGGGGCTTTTCTATCGGCAGTGCGGTTACCCCAATGACCGAGGCGCATTCGCGAATAACAAAATCTTCAGCGCTAATTGCCTCTGACGCTGCCATAAATTTAGTCGCCAGCTTGCCAAGATCAACGTGGCATGGGCCCATATCTAATTTAGAAATGGCTTCAAGGACGGGGTAGGTTTCAAATTCTGAAAGCTCATTCTGCTCAACCTGACGAACATAACGATGGGCTTTCATTAACTGAGTTACGGTTTGGTTGTGCATAGCACGCCCATAACAATAAACCACGACGTTATTACGGTATAACCTACCGATCATTGGGATCATTCCCTCGGCTAGGGCTTCTCGTTCTTTCCAGTCGGGAAAATAGTCATCTAGGCTGGGTAAACTCACGTTGTCTCCTTCTCATCCAAATAATATTTAGCATTTTAGTGGCTGGTAATTTAGCCACTTGTGGAACTGAGAGTTATGTTGAAATATAAACTGCCTTGATTGCGATTACTCTTAATAAGAGTTTTTCACAAATAGGGCCAAAGGTGTCAGAGCGGATGTTAACTTCATTTTGTCAACAACCCAACGGCATAAACAGATATGTACCTGCCACTTTACCACCCCAAGATTTTAGGATAGTTCCGATTTCATTCTCAGCGCGGCGGCAGTTTATCACCAGAATTGCCGGGATTATAGAATCCCGGCAGCATTAGTTAGCGATAACGCTGATTTAGGGAGTCTAACGTGTCGCTTCCAGGGCATAAATCAGCTTCAGTTAGCTCATTTAGAGGTTGGCTTACCGTGTCCATGATGTCATGGCACTCAACAGCATTTGGATCTACATAGAGCAAGCCCGTTACGACCTCACCCTTTTCTTGCATTCGCTGCACATAGTTTAGCGCTCCCACTCGATCATGTGGATCGTAGTCAGCGTCTACCTTATATAGCTGCAGTGTGGAGCCATCTGGCATAGCCACATCTTCACGACTGCCCTCAGCATAGTCCGCTGTGACCTCGTCGTGGGCCATTATTAAATCTGCATCCATTACGTTATGGATGTGATCACGCACAAACTCGTAGCTCTTGGTAGAACCAGAATGGTTGTTAAAGGCTACACAGGGCGAAATGACGTCAATAAAGGCCATGCCCTTATGCATGAGAGCTGCCTTAATAAGCGGCACCAATTGTTTTTTATCACCGGAGAAACTGCGCGCAACAAAACTTGCACCAATTTGCAAAGCGCTGCTGACCAAATCAATGGGTTCGTAAAGATTGGGTACGCCCTTCTTACTGGTTGAACCCTTATCGTTAGTTGCCGAGAACTGGCCCTTAGTTAACCCATAGGTGCCGTTGTTATCGACCAAATACAGCATATTTATCCTGCGGCGCACAATGTGCGCAAATTGGCCGAAACCAATAGACGCACTGTCGCCATCGCCAGATACACCCACACCAATGAGGTCACGGTTGGCTAAATTTGAGCCGGTCATGACGCTGGGCATTCGCCCATGCACAGAGTTAAAGCCATGGCTCTTGTTGAGAAAGTAACTTGGCGTTTTTGACGAACAGCCAATACCGGACACCTTCGCAAATCGATGTGGCGGCAGTGACAGTTCAGCACAGGCCTGAACAATGGCTGCGCTCACCGAGTCGTGGCCACAGCCAGCACACAGGGTAGAGACGGAGCCTTCATAATCGCGCCGAGTTAGGCCTATTTCATTAACAGGCAGTTTCGGGTGATGAACTTTGGGTTTAGCGACAAATGTCATGATTGCACCTCTGTCACTCGGGAGAATTTGTTCTCAATATAATAATCAGAAATTTGCTCGGTAATGGTATCCGCAGAGATAGATAACCCCGCGTAATAAAGTACCGAAATCAACTTAGCTGGATTAGTTTGTAACTCATTAATCAGCAATGAGCGCATTTGGCCGTCGCGATTTTGCTCTGCAACAAAGATCAAATCGTGAGCAGCAATGAACTGTTCTACCTCATCACCAAAAGGAAATGCACGCACTCTGCAGGTGTCCATATGAATGCCGCTTTGCGCCAAGTTATCTAATGCCTCTGGCATAGGCAGCGACGTAGTACCGTAATACAACACGCCTACCGACTGCCCCTTATCAACAATCTGCGCTGCTGGGACAATTGTTCGAGCGGTTTGCCACTTCTTCTGTAAACGCTCCATATTGCGTTGGTAGACTTCACCGGACTCGGTATATACCGCGAATTCATCGCGTGAAGTACCACGGGTAAAGAACGCACCTTTTTCAGGGTGTGTGCCCGGATAAGTGCGATAACCAATGCCGTCACCATCCACATCCAAATAACGGCCAAAGACTTCTACTTCATCTAAATCTTTAGCGGATAGCACCTTACCGCGATCGTAACGACGACTGTCGTCCCACTCGAAAGGTTCGCTCAGATTGTCATTCATACCCAGTTCTAAATCGCTGAGCACCATAATCGGCGTCTGTAGACGATCAGCTAAATCGAGTGCTTGGGCCGCGAAGTCAAAGCACTCCTTGGGCGTAGATGGGAACAACAACGGATGCTTTGTATCGCCATGAGACGCATATGCGGCGCCAATTAAGTCCCCTTGCTGAGTTCGCGTCGGCATACCAGTTGATGGACCGGACCTTTGAATGTCCCAGATAACCGCAGGAATTTCAGCAAAATAAGCCAAGCCCAAAAACTCTGACATCAGAGAGATACCGGGACCACTGGTTGCGGTGAAAGAACGTGCGCCGTTCCAGGCCGCACCAATAACCACACCGATAGCAGCCAACTCATCTTCTACTTGTAAAAAAGCAAATTTCTTTTGGCCCGTTTCTTTATCAATGCGCAGCACATTGCTGTGATTTTCAAAACTTTCGGCAACTGATGTAGAGGGTGTAATTGGATACCAAGCGCAGACTGTAGCGCCGCCATAAACACTACCTAATCCGGCCGCATCATTGCCGTCGATCATAATGCGATCTCCCACCGCATCAGAGCGCCTAACCTGCAGAGGTAATGGCGCATCAAGGTAGTTCAGCGCGTAATCACGGCCTAGTTCCAATGACCGAATATTTGGCTGTATCAGCGCATCTTTGCCTTTGTATTGGGTTGAAACCATGCCGGTAATGACATCAAATTCAATGTTCAGCAGCCCAGCCAATGCACCTAAATAGGCGATGTTTTTAAACAAACTGCGCTGCTTCGGGTCAGAAAATTCTGGCAGCATCATAGACGAGATCGGAATGGCTATTTCATGAATGTCATCGCGTTTTAGCGCTTTAGCTAAGGGCTTAGAGTTGTCGTAAAGCAGATAGCCACCTGGAGAGATGCTGGCAACGTCTTCGACCAAGGTTTCAGCATTCATCGCTACCATGATGTCTACGCCCTCGCTACGACCCAAGTAGCCCTTCTCGCTGACTCTTACTTCAAACCAAGTAGGTAAGCCTTGAATATTTGAGGGAAAGATATTTCGTGTAGCAACGGGAATACCCATGCGGAACAGTGCTTTGGCAAACATACCGTTAGCACTGGCCGAACCAGAGCCGTTAACGTTCGCGAAGCGGATGACAAAATCGTTGTACTTAATATTCATTCTGCGTAAGACCCCAACTGAGGAATATGCACAATAGAACGCTGCATATCCCAAGCATTGGTCGGACATCGCTCTGCACACAAACCACAGTGCAGACAAACGTCTTCATCCTTCACCATGACCCGAGCTGTTGGGAGTACACTTGAGACGTAAATGTCTTGCTCTGTATCATCCGCCGGTGCGGTTAAATGCTGACGCAACTGATCTTCATCTTCGTTAGCAGCGAAGGAAATACAGTCCATAGGGCAAATATCTACACAGGCATCGCACTCAATACACAAATTCTCAGTAAACACCGTTTGCACGTCACAGTTTAGGCAACGCTGAGCCTCTTTTTCCGCTAGCGCTTGGTCAAAACCAAGTTCTACTTCAACGCGAATATTCGATAGCGCAGACTTCTTTTCAACCAAGGGCACAATGTGACGGCTGGCATCATCGTGCTCAGCGTCGTAGGCCCACTCATGCATACCCATCTTTGTGGAAATTAGATTCACACCCTCAGGCGGTCGATCTGCAATGAGATCCTGACCTTGGCAAAACAAATGAATACTAATCGCCGCGCGGTGAGCATGAGCAGAAGCCCAAATGATATTTTCAGGGCCAAAGGCGCTATCGCCACCAAAAAACACCTTAGGGTTGGTAGTTTGTAGCGTGACTTCGTTTAACGTTGGACAATCCCACTTATCAAACTCAATGCCGAGGTCTCTTTCTATCCACGGGCAATGATTGTCCTGACCAATAGCCATGAGCACATGGTCGGCTTCCATAAAAACATCGGGTTCGCCACTAGGTTCATACCTCAGACGACCATCTTCGCCTTTTACTGGGGTCACGCACTCAAAAAGTATGCCTTGCAGCTTGCCATCTTTATGCACAAATTCTTTCGGCGGGCGGTTGTTAATAATAGGAATGCCTTCGCGCATGGCATCGTCTTTTTCCCACTCTGAAGCTTTCATCACTTCAAATGCAGAACGTACGACAACGCTGACCGACTCGGCCCCCATACGCAAAGAGGTGCGGCAGCAGTCCATTGCAGTATTACCGCCGCCCATAACAATGACCTTGCCCTTCATTTCGGTAATATGACCAAAGGCAACGCTCGACAGCCAATCAATACCGATGTGGATATGCTTATCTACCGCCTCTCGGCCTTTAAGCTCTAGGTCGCGACCACGGGGTGCACCAGTACCAACAAAATAAGCATCAAAATTCATATCCATCATGGCTTTCATGCTGGTAATTTCTTGACCAAAGTGGCGATGCACACCCATATCTAGGATGCGATCTACTTCTTCATCAAGAACTTCTTCAGGCAATCTAAAAGCAGGAATTTGACTGCGCATAAAGCCACCGCCCTTTTCATCCTGCTCAAATAAATGTACTTCATAACCCAACGGCAAAAGATCTCGTGCAACTGCTAGCGAGGCTGGACCTGCGCCAATGAGGGCAACTCTTTTGCCATTTTTTTCGCTAGGCACATGCGGCATGAAGGCAGTTACGTCGCCTTTATTGTCTGCGGCAACGCGCTTTAAACGACAGATGGCCACTGGCGTTTCTTCAGTTCTGACTCTGCGGCAAGCTGGCTCGCAGGGTCGGTCACAAGTTCGCCCTAAAACACCGGGAAAGACGTTTGAATCCCAGTTCAGCATATACGCTTCGGTATAGCGTTCTTGTGCAATTAATCGTATGTACTCTGGCACTGGTGTGTGCGCCGGACAGGCCCACTGACAATCCACTACTTTATGAAAGTAGTTGGGATCAAAAATATTGGTTGGTTCCATAATTCCCTGTCGCCCTGTTACTGCTAAGCACAAAGTTACACTTCAAGCTATGCTAGATCTGCCTCCCACGGCCTTTGATTCAAACACCATGCCTTATGGTTTATCCCGCTGAATCTCGTGTCATCTTCCCTATGCTGGGAATTCCCATGACTCCTGAACCTTAGCCTAGGGATAATTAGAACGCCAGTACCTGGTGCCACCTCAATTTGGTTACGCGCAATAGAATAATTGCGGCTTTTTTTTCATGTTCTTGAACATCAAAACTTTAACCCACCGGGGAAGCAGGTAGAATAGCGCCTGCGCGGCCAGCTCTCCCGAAGCTATAAAGATCAGCGGCGGGATAACAAGACTGTAAAAAGACGGCTAAAGACTTATTTGAAGACTCACTTAAAGATAGACAACCCTTCAAGGAGTGTGTCGACTCTGTGATTATGCAGCGATGGGGAGCAGGTCTTAGAACAAAGGAAAAGCAGCGCAAATTCTTTTTGCGGTGCACAGACGTGCGCGGCAATTAGACTCACAGCACAGTATACAAAAACAAATAATATGGATTTTTAGCATTGCGCCAACTGATTCTTAACTCGACATCTTCAGTACTCACTCCAGCCAGAGACGGCGACAATTTGAGTTGGAACGGCCTCAGCGGCTCTGCAGAAATCCTTGCCGTAACAGAGCTTGCCCAAGCGCACGACAACCTTATCGTTGTAGTTACGGCAGACTCCTCAGCCACAGAGCGTTGGACCAGTGGCATCAACTTCTTTGCTGGCAACACAGGTGAAGATACTGACACTCTAGACGTATTGCGTTTCCCAGATTGGGAAACCCTGCCCTACGATGTATTTTCACCCCACCAAGATATTATTTCCGAACGGCTCGCTTCCCTGTCCCAGCTGCATGGTAAAAGCAAAGGAGTTCTTACTGTTCCCATAAGCACCTTGTTGCAAAAAGTAGCGCCCACCTCCTATTTGGGCGGCGCCTGTTTCAATCTCGCTTGCGGACAAACGTTCGATGTTTCCGAGCAGAGATTAGTGCTGGAATCTGCCGGCTACCAGAGCGCAGATATGGTGGTTGAACGGGGCCAATACGCGGTGCGCGGCGCACTGGTTGATATTTTTCCTATGGGCAGCGAACTGCCTGTAAGGATCGATCTATTAGACGACGAAATAGATACGCTGCGGACCTTTGACCCAGAAACCCAACGAACGGTTGAACAAATAAAACAACTCAACCTACTGCCGGCTAAAGAATTTCCATTCGATGATGCCGCTATTGCTAGATTTCGCGACCGCTGGCATACCACCTTCAACGTGGACGTTAGACGCTGTAGCGTGTACCAGGACGTCAGCAGTTATATTGCGCCAAACGGCGTTGAATACTATCTGCCATTGTTTTTTGAAAAGCTCGACAGCCTCTTCGACTACCTTCCACAAGATACTTTATTTGTGCTCGAAGCTGGTGCTATGGCCGCAGCAGATACCTATCTGGCAGAAGTTGAGAGCCGTTACGAGTCCCTGCGTTACGACATTGAACGACCAATACTAGAGCCCGCAACCCTTTACCTTGCGGCAGAAGAGCTGCGCCAAAACCTTAACAAAGGTAAACGCATATTCCTCAACTCTGTAGATGCCAAACATGCGGTAGATTTCGTAACTCAGGCACTTCCAGACTTGCATATTAATGCCCGCTTGGCTGAACCAAGCCACGCGTTACAACAATTTTTACTGGGCAGCCAGAAGCCTGTGCTTTTTATTGCCGAGTCTGCTGGACGCCGAGAGATATTCGATGAATTGCTGCGCAAAAGCTCAATCCAAACGCACAATGTAGCCTCCCTCGAAGAGTACTTGGATAGTGGTGATACTCATTGCATTACAGTCTCGCCCATTCTTGAAGGTCTGTTTATAGACGATGCCATCATCATTACAGAAAACGAGGTATTGGGTAAGCGGCCAACTGAGGGTAAAAAGGACAGCAATCGAAAAGTAATAGACCCCGACCAGATTGTTCGAAACTTAACCGAGTTGTCTATGGGTTCGCCAGTCGTTCACATAGAACATGGCGTTGGACGCTATCTAGGTTTGGAAACTTTGCAGATTGATTCAGCAGACTATGAATTTTTGATGCTTGGCTACGCGGGCAGCGCCAAACTATATGTGCCAGTAACATCACTGCATTTGATTGGCCGTTACGCCGGGGCAGATGAGCAGCACGCGCCCTTGCACCGGCTTGGCTCAGACCAATGGGATCGCGCGAAACGCCGTGCAGCAGAAAAAGTTATCGACGTCGCCGCAGAGTTGTTAGACATATACGCACGACGAGAGCTGCGCAAGTCCCACAGCCTCAAGCCAAGCGAAAGTGACTACGCCGCATTTGCCGCAGAGTTCCCTTTTGACGTCACCACTGACCAAAAAACTGCCATCGAAGAGACCTTGGCAGATATGGCAATGGAACGAGCTATGGACCGACTGGTCTGTGGCGACGTTGGCTTTGGCAAAACAGAAGTGGCTATGCGCGCGGCATTCGCCGCGGTGCAAAGTGGCAAGCAGGTGATCATGCTGGTACCCACAACCCTGCTCGCCCAACAACATTACGATACGCTGGTCGATCGATTTGCAAATTGGCCGGTCAATATTGACGTGGCCAGCCGTGCTAAAACTACGCAAGAAATAGATGAAATTTCGGTTCAAACTGCTAATGGCAAGATGGACATCCTAATTGGCACGCATAAGTTACTCAGCCCACAGTTTAAGTTTAACGACTTAGGCTTGGTGATTGTCGACGAAGAACACCGGTTTGGTGTGCGCCAAAAAGAACGCCTACGCGCCATTCGTGCAGAGGTGGACGTTTTAACGTTAACAGCGACACCTATTCCAAGAACACTCAACATGTCATTGAGTGGCATACGCGACTTATCCGTCATTGCCACGCCGCCAGCAAAAAGGTTATCCATTAAAACCTTTGTGCAGCAACGCAGTGAACAAAGCGTACGCGAAGCCATTAGCCGCGAACTGATGCGCGGCGGACAAGTTTTCTTTTTGCATAATGAAGTTCGCTCTATCGAACAAACAGCAGAAACCATACGCGAACTAGTGCCCGAAGCCCGCGTGGGTATTGGTCATGGTCAATTGCGTAAAAACGAACTCGAAGAAGTAATGAGTGAATTTTACCACCGTCGCCTCAACGTTCTTGTCTGTTCCACAATTATCGAAACAGGTATCGACATACCCAACGCCAATACAATCATTATCGAGCGTGCGGACAAATTTGGCTTAGCTCAATTACACCAGTTACGAGGACGCGTTGGTCGCAGTCATAGGCAAGCCTATGCTTACCTTTTAACTCCAGAGCCTAAATCTATGACTGCAGATGCAGTGAAGCGATTAGAGGCTATTGAAGCATCTGGAGACCTAGGCGTCGGCTTTACGCTAGCAACACAGGATATGGAAATACGCGGCGCTGGCGAACTATTGGGCGACGACCAGTCGGGCCAAATCGAGTCTATTGGCTTTTCAATGTACATGGATATGCTGAACCGCGCAGTGAATGCGCTACGTTCTGGCCAGATACCTGACAGAGATATGCCACTAGAACCTGTCAGCCAAGAAATTAATCTTCATGTGCCTACACTGATCCCCAACGATTACCTACCCGATGTACAAACTCGCTTGATACTTTATAAGCGTATTTCAGCGGCTAACTCGCAGTTAGAATTAGATAATCTTCAGGTGGAGATCATTGATCGCTTCGGCCTGCTGCCCCCTGCAATGAAAAACTTGTTCCAGGTTACTGGTCTAAAAATTATTGCGCAAAGCTTGGGCATTATAAAACTGGACTTAGGCGAGGAACGTGGCAAGTTAGAGTTCAGCAAAACTACTAAAGTTGATCCAATGGAAATTGTTAAGCTTGTGCAGCAAGAAAGCCATACCTTCAAACTTGATGGTGCCTCTACACTGCGCATAGAAAAAGACTTAAGCGAATTTACTCAGCGCCTGGAATTTTCTTTCGAACTGTTTAGCCGCTTGGCACCAAACATCGCAGCAGCAGCATAGGGCAATAGAGAACGTAATGCAGCGAGTCAATCAACTCCAAAAGAACACAGCGTTGGGCAAAATGCCTGTAGCCGCATTGCCGGCAACGTTGTTGCTTTTGCTGTTTTTAGCATTAGGGCCCAGCGCACATTCTGCCAGCGACAGTGCGCTATCGGCATCTGGCTTCCCTGCAGAATATGCACAATTAGCGCTTGATGAATTTGCCAACGTTAAAGAAATTGAAGATCTGTTGGAGGAGCGGCGTTTCAGAGTTGAAATAATTCTTTTCACTCGCGTAGATCAAAGCGGCTTTGGCGAAGAACCGTTGCTGTCCATTGCGCCAAGAGTTTTGCCAAACAATATGTTTGGTTTGACGCCGAGTATTGGCGCGGCGTTTGAGTTTAATAGCGCACCCAATGACTATTGTATTGGCTACCCCAATATTGCCATTGAGCCGGAGCTACCGGCCAAGCTACGAGCGTTATTAAACAAAGAAAATGAACCGGAACTCGCTCAGTGGTTTAACGAAGACAACTTGGGCACAAACTCACAGCCGTTGGATCCGCAGCTAGGCGAAAATTCTTCTTTATTTAGCGATGTCCTAGATTCCGAGGCTCCGCGAACAGACCTAATTATCGGTTCCGACTTTACCAACTCAGATATTGCTGACGAGGCTTTTGCCGAAGAAAATTTACGCCTGCAAACTGCATCGCCTAGAGAACAATTCATAGAACTAGTCACCCCCGCTATTGCGCCACGAGTTTCGCCTACCCCTTATTTAAACTTTATTACCCAATTGAGTTTGTTTGAAGATGCGCTGAAAGAAAACAGCTTTGGCGCAATTGCCCCCGAGCGCTTTGAACTGAGCAAAGAAGCATCAACACTCGACCGAAACCCAAAATTCAACTTGTTACTGCATCAAAGCTGGCAACAAGTTGTGCCGCCCAGAGCTGCGCCACAGCAAATCTATTTTACCGCCAAGGCTTCGGCCATTTCGCTGGAGGGTTTGATAAGTGTCACATTGGGTCGTTATCTGCATTTCGCAGGGCAGCTATGGTTAGAAGCACCCGTTGCCGACTATGAGGCGGAACAACTCCTCAGCGTTGGTGACGGCACGATAGCAAACCTACATTCCAGCAGCACGCAAAAACTTTTGAATACAGAATCCGTTGAAGCAACAACCACCCAAAAAAATGCCAGTTCGCTCGCAGCTTTAGACAAGGCAAATAGCACAAAGACTGCGTACTTCGAATTGAATGAAAGTAGACGGATGCGCAGCAAAGAACTGCATTACCTTGACCACCCTGCCATGGGTATCATCGTAAAAATAACCCCAGTAGAGGCGTCAGAATTGTTGCGGCAAGCTTGGGCAGACTTCGACAAATACCGACAGCCAAATGAGCAAACCCCATAGGCGAGTTGTTTCCCTTTATTGGAATATGCCCTTAGACCCAGCTACTAGGCAGAGCATATATTGAGGGTAAGTTGCGCCCATAGCCCTTCACATCCATACCGCAACCAAACAAAAATTTATTTGGGCAACCCAGCACTGGGTAATCCAACTGAACATCTGTCTTAGCGCAATTTTTATCAGCCAACACGGCTATTGCTACTTTTTTGGCACCAGACGCCAATGCCCACTTTTTCAAATACGCTAACGTAATGCCTTCGCTTAAAACATCATCTATCAACAGGACGGTTCTACCCTGCAGGGGTGGGTGCTCCGCGCCCTGCCAAGTTATCTCGCCACCTTGATCAGAGTCTCGATACCGATTCACATCGACGTATCCCTGCTGCAGTGGAAAAACCATTCGCTGCATTAGCTGACCTGTTAAAAAGAGGCCGCCCTGCATAACGCTCAAAATAACTGGATTTTTATCTTGCAGCGTAATAGTAATAGCCACCGCTAAGCGATCTACTGCAGCGGTGACTTGTTCCTTGGTAAAGACCACTTCTGCTTTAGCAAAAGCATGCCCAACCCCCGAGGGCATACCTGGGACTAATTCAATATCTGTAAGCCCTGTCATAAGTTGGGTTCATTTTGCATCTGCAAGTGCACCGTCTGAGTCGGAAAGGCCATCTCGGCACCGTGCTCATCTACTATGGCGGCAACTTTTAGCAACACGTCTTCTTTGACCTTGTGATAGGTCTGCCAGTCGGTCGTTTCAGTAAAGGTATAAACAAAGAATTCTACCGCCGAGGCGCCAAAGCTGACAAAGTTCACCATTAAAATTTGGCGATGATCAATATCAGCATGCTCTTCCAACATTTTTCTAATATTCACCAAAATATCTGGCACTCGATTTACATCTTCATAACGCAGACCAATAGTTTCGTAAATGCGCCGGTTGAGCATACGCGAAGGATTTTCTACCGCTAAGGAACTAAAAATTGCGTTAGGTACATAAGGGGCCGCTTGTCGAATGTTCTGATCCGAGTCAGACGCCAGCCTATGTATTCAACCGTACCTTCAATATCGCGGTCAGGAGAGCGAATCCAATCACCCACAGAAAACGGGCGATCTAGGAAAATCATCAACCCACCGAAGATATTTGCCAATATATCTTTAGCCGCAAAGCCTATTGCAATACCGCCAATACCACCAAACGCGAGCACACCGGATATTGAGAATCCAAAGGCCTGTAACCCTAATAAGACGCCGGTAATTACAATGGAGGCTTTAAGCAGTTTGCCCACCGCTGTTGCAGTTGTGGCGTCTACTTTTGCATTATGTTTTCCGGCAATTAAATTCGCCTCAACCGCGCTAATAAATCGCAATGCAAACCAAATAATCAACCAAACCACTGCAACATCGCGAACTTCGCCAATATAGCTGAAGATTTCAGCCTGTGCGCCACCGCCAACAATTTCAACGGCGAAAATAATACCTAAGATCCAAATACCTAACCCTAATGGCCGGCGAGCCGCATGCACCAGCGCAGTATTCCAATGGTTTTGGTTTTTTTCAGCTCTCCGATCAGCCCTATCCATAAAGACTTTTGAAGCAAAGCGAACACCAGCAGTTATCACCAGTATTGTCATTACCTCGCCCAGCTCAGTCAAAAGATCTACTACATCAATAACCCCGTCATCTGAGGAAAATTCTGTAATAAGGCTTTTTATATAATCTATCAATTCCATTTCCCCGCCACATCAATGCTTGTACCCTAGGCGTGGCACTTTATCACGGTTATTGCGTCTTGTTTGCTGGCACAACGTTAGATGCCTGCTAAGTATCTATGCTCAAACAGTGCTGTACATAAACTCAGTGTACTGTATATACTATAACCACTGTATATATGAACAGGAACGCAGACGATGAAATCGACCTTGGAATTAACTGGCGTATTAACCGCTAGGCAGGCACAAATTTTGGAGCTGATTCGACAATACATCAGCGAGACAGGCTACCCACCTACGCGGGCTGAAATCGCCAAAGAGTTGGGTTTCAAATCGGCTAATGCCGCTGAGGAACACCTCAAAGCGTTAGCGCGCAAAGGCGCCATTGAAATGATTCCCGGTACCTCAAGGGGCATTCGCATAGCAGAACTGGCCGATCAAGGGCTACCCATAGTTGGACGCGTCGCTGCTGGCGACCCAATTTTGGCTGAGGAAAATATCGAAGATCGGATTGATTTGCCGGCTGGATTCTTCCAACCACAGGCAGATTACTTATTGCGAGTACGTGGCGACAGTATGATAGATGCAGGTATTTTAGATGGCGACCTGTTGGCCGTACATAAAACTCAGCAAGTGACTAACGGACAGATCGTTGTTGCTCGCATAGATCAGGAGGTGACTGTAAAACGCTTTCAGCGCACGAAGAAACGCAACCAAATTCTGTTGCTACCGGAGAACGAGGCCTACAGCCCTATAGAAGTAGATTTAGCCAATCAGGCATTTGCAATTGAAGGTTTGTCTGTTGGGGTAATCCGACAGCAAATTTAGTACTTGCCGAATACGCCTCCTGCTAGATGATTGGGTACCCAACATGCCCAATCGTCTCGGTCTAAGCCGATTTATCCTTAAAGCTCTTGAAGACAGCATGCTTTTTGCAACCACCCCCTACGACATAAGCACCCTCAAATTAGTAGCTAGCTCCTCTACAACTCATGCCTCTAGAATCAGGTCATTTCGCACCGATGCACCTGGAACGCGTTCCCTTATTCGCTCTTCTAGTAATAGCTCATCTAGCACTAGCCGAGCTACTACTAGTCTTCAACCTCATCGGCCTTAGCAGCTTTCTTTTTTACTGGCTTTTAGAAGTTTTTTTGGCGGCAACTTTCTTTTTCTTCGCTGCGGGTTCACCCTCTTCTATCCACTTAGGCTCAATATAGTAAGCCCTCCAACCCGATGCCTTACCCTCAATCTCAGACTGAACATATTGCTCTTTGGTCTTGCGGCTATAACGAATAATCGCTGGGTTACCCTTTGGATCAAACTCGGGCGCATCAAGCAAATAACGAAACTTGGGATCCAACGCATTTGCGTGTGGTTTAATCTCTATGACCTTAGGCGCACGCGTCTCACGATTCTTCGGAAACTGACTAGCTGCCAAGAAAATCCCCGAGGCACCGTCTCTAAGCAAATAATGGTCTTCAACCTTCTCGCATTGCAATTCAGGCATGGCAACAGGATCTGCTTTTGGCGGCGCAGGTTCTCCACTACGCAGTAACTTACGCGTATTTTTGCATTCGACACAGCCAAAGTACTTGCCGAACCGGCCAGACTTAAGCTGCATTTCCTTACCGCACTTATCGCACTCTAGCAGCGGTCCATCGTAGCCCTTAATTTTAAAGGTGCCTAATTCAATGGCAAAGCTGTCGCAGTCGGGATTGTTGCTGCACACGTGCATCTTGCGCGTTTCATCTACAAGATAGCTGAGCATAGTGCTATTGCACTTGTCACATTTACGTTGTCTGCGAAGCAGCTTTGACTCGCCCTCTTCATCCTTATCAACATCTACAGCTTCTTCGCCAGGAATTAGATTAACGGTCTTAGTACAACGCTCTTTAGGCTTCAGCCCGTAACCAGAGCAGCCTAAGAAGACGCCAGTAGAAGCATTGCGAATCTGCATATGACGCTCACAGGTAGGACACTCAATGTCCGTATCGGTGGGCGAATTATCCCGCATACCGGTATCTGGATCCTGTGCACCAACCAATTTTTGGCTAAAGTCACCATAGAACTCATCTAAGACTTGGTCCCATTGGGCCTGTCCCTTGGCTACTTTATCTAGCTCCTGCTCCATATTGGCGGTGAAGCCGTAGTCCATTAAATTCTCAAAATTTTCCATCAATCGATCAGTCACCAACTCACCAATTTTCTCAGCGTAAAAACGTCGATTGGTCAGCGTCGCGTAACCTCTATCCTGAATGGTTGAGATAATGCTGGCATAAGTAGAGGGCCTACCTATGCCCTGCTTCTCTAACTCTTTAACCAAGCTTGCTTCACCAAACCGCGGTGTTGGCTTTGTGAAGTGCTGTATTGCCTCTGAATCCTTATGCCCTAGTACTTCACCCTCATACAAGTCAGGCAACGTAGAGTCCTCGTCCTTGCGCGACATAGGCACCATGACTTTAGTGTAGCCGTCAAACTGTAGAATTCGTCCACGCACCGACAACTCAAATTCACCGGCGGTCACTTTAATATTGGTGCTCAGATAACGGGCTTCGGTCATTTGGCAAGCAATGAATTGATTACGAATAAGTTCATACAACCGCACAGCGTCAGCATCTACGCCATCTATATGTTCAGGTTTAGTACCTACATTTGACGGGCGGATTGCTTCGTGAGCATCCTGAGCGTCACCCTTGCTGGAATACTTCTTGGGCTCCTCCGGCAAATAGTCAGTGCCGAAGTTTTTGTCGATATATTCGCGGCAGCCTTCAACCGCATCTGCGCTCAAATTTGTCGAATCAGTTCGCATATAGGTGATGTAGCCGGCCTCATAAAGGCGCTGGGCCATAGTCATAGTCTTCTTCACTGAGAAGCCCATACGGGTGCTGGCTGCCTGCTGCAACGTAGAGGTAATGAAAGGCGCATTTGGCTTGGTGCGTGTTGGGCGATCATCACGCTTACTAACGACAAAAGACTGCGCAGACATCAGTTCTAGGGCCGCATGGGTTGTGGCGCTATCAGAAGGCCTAAAATTCTCACCATTTTGTTTGGAGACTTCAAAGCGCAGGGCATCTTCAGACCCCTGACGGGTTAAATCTGCAAATAGATCCCAATATTCTTCGGGTATAAAGGCACGAATTTCGCGCTCACGCTCCACTATCAAACGCACCGCTACACTTTGTACGCGACCAGCTGATAAACCTCGGGCAACTTTTGACCAGAGCAACGGCGACAACTCGAAGCCCACGACTCGGTCTAGGAATCGTCGTGCTTGCTGAGCATGCACTCGATCCATGTCTATTTCACCGGGATCAACAAACGCGGCTTGAATAGCTTTGCGAGTAATTTCATTGAACACAACGCGCCTGTAGCGGCTCTCATCACCGCCAATGGCTTCACGCAAGTGCCAGGCTATAGCCTCGCCTTCGCGGTCCATATCCGTCGCTAGATAAACCTCAGGCGCGTTTTCGGCGAGCCTACGCAGTTCTTCAACGACTTTTTCTTTGCCAGGAAGTATTTCGTATTCAGCAGACCATTCTTTATCGGGGTTAACACCCATGCGTCGCACTAGCTGCTCGCGAGAGCGCTTCTTCTTATAGGCAGCCTTTTTTTCAGGGCTCAGTGCTTTGGTCTTTTGCGCCTCTTTAGCCCTTGCTTTGGGGTCAACGGCTTTAGCGCCCACGGGTAGGTCACGAATGTGCCCCACACTCGATTTGACAATAAAGTCATTGCCCAAATAACGATTAATCGTTTTTGCTTTAGCTGGCGATTCGACGATTACAAGAGATCTTGCCATATACTTTCAAATACCGGTTGAAGCTGCCTAGTTCTAAAAATAGATTTAGAAAATTCTAACAAAGTACTCAAAAAGTACTTTATGTCGGCAACTTGAATGTTGAAAACATGCTCACTGAATAAAAATAAAAATCATTCAATTTGCAGCCGCTGATATGCAGAAAGTGCGAGTTATAGGCCCAGCCCCGCCCTACTGTCAAGAAATCTCATCTAATAAAATGTAAATATTGCTTAACCGCCGCAAAGTCGAGTAGCAAAATCACCTATGAAATCAATCCGCCTCCCAAGGGTGAGATTCTATGATTTCGATGACTTCCTGCAGGGTTGTATGGATGATATGCAACGGCTCTATAAAGGTTTCGGGCACGGCCTCACTTGTATTATTCCTCCCCGAGCGCTCCAGCCAAAAAACGCCAATACAGCGCCTGTCGATAGCAAGGCCCAAAACATCTTCAGGCAGTTCGAGTAACAACGAGCGCATAGCCTCGAGCAACTGGCCTTGTTGCTGCCAAGCCTCGACACTCTTTGCGTGGCTTTCTGCCTGGCGCGAATTATTTGCCGCTTCCGCCGGCAGCCCCCAACCTTGCACGACGGTTGTAATGGGGACACTGGTAGTAGCTGGCAATCGTTGCAGCGTTATTGGCGGAATATAGACCAACGTCTGACCCATAGCCAACTGGTAGCGCATACACTCAGTCGTTTTACTACGCGCCTGGCCACCGGCAGTAACTCTCTCATCAGCGGTGGGATCTAACTTTAACAGCGAATCTAATTGAATGGTAAATCCCAGCTGGCGAGCATTCATCCGCAAGGCAGTTAGACGTTTGTCTTTGGCCGTTGGCATCAAATAAAACAGAGGGCCCGCAGCCAAGATGAAAACACCAATAATAATAATCCAAGACATATTCGAATCTCACTGTTGTTAGGTCGCCCCAAGGGTTGTATGGTCTGGCAAACTCGAGAGGAAATTGCAATGACAGCTTACCAAACCATAGTATTAGCGGTTGATCTTACAGAAGAATCGATCCAGGTAGCACAACGCGCATTAGACCTTGCTGGTGAGCACAGCCAGATTCACTTAGTACACGTTATTGAGCCACTCAGCCTAGCCTATGGCGGCGATGTTCCAATGGATATGTCTTCCGTTCAAGAGCAGATTCAGGAGCAAGCTAAGTCGCATTTGAGCGAATTTGCCAGTCAACTTGCTGTGCCCAAAGACAATCAACATCTCATATTCGGCAGGCCAGAAGGTGAAATTCACCGAGTTGCGCAGGAAATTGACGCAGATCTAATTGTGGTTGGCAGCCATGGTCGTCACGGACTTGCACTACTGCTGGGGTCTACAGCAAATAGTGTGCTCCATGGAGCGCCCTGCGACGTGCTCGCAGTTAGAGTTAGAGAACCAGAAGAGTAAAATTTAGCGCAAATCTCAGCCGCGGCACTGTCTATCGAATGTGTCGCGAATCTTTCACTTATTAGTAGTACGCATGGTTGTTATGTTACGTTTTTATTGGACCGCGCACTTGGCGTATGACGCTGGCCCATTTGGCCAAAAGACGCTATGAGAAGCAAACAGACTCGTTGCCTGATTACCGCCATCGTAAGCTTAATTTGCGGCTTAGCCGCTTTGAACGTAGCGGCGGAGCAAGACAGCTTATTTGAGCAGCGCGGCATGTATCAATCCGCGGTTGAAAAATATTCAGCGGGCAAAACAACCGAGGCCAATCGACTAGCGAAGCGCCTTGAAGATTATCCACTCTACCCTTATCTGCAATACCACAAATTGCGCGTGCGGCTAAATCACGTAAGTGGTAAATCAATGAATCGCTTCGCGGCCGAGCATTCTGAACTACCGGTGACGCCGCTAATCTTTAATCGCTGGCTCAAGAAACAAGCAGCAAAGCGGCGTTGGAAAACGTTCCTCAAATACTACCCGGGCTCAGAAAACACTGAGCTACAGTGCTATTACCTGCGAGCACTTTATGCAACGGGGCAGAAAACCGAAGCTCTAGACCAAACTACTGCATTATGGGTTTCACCAACCTCACAACCCAAAGCCTGCGACCCTCTTTTTGCAACTTGGCGAACCACCCCGCGATTTAATGAAGACCTGGCGTGGCAACGTCTGCATGCAGCAATTCAAGGTAACCAACGCACCCTCGCTCGCTACTTATTGCGCTTCTTCTCTAAACAAAGCAGGAGCGCTGCAGACGCCTACTATTTAGTCCATACCCAGCCGCTTAAAGTAACGCGCACTGCGAGCTTTAGTAAAGATAATGAGAAGTATCGCCAAGTTATCCAGCATGGCCTTATTAAACTCAGTAAAAAACAGCCGGAAAAAAGTTTACAAGCTTGGTCTAAATATAAAAAAACCCATACGTTCAGCGCAACATCCAGGCGCAGCGTCGATGACAGAATTTTGGTTGGCCTTGCCTTAGCAGATCAATTTCCAGACGAACAAGCCAGAGTTTCCATCCAATCACCCTATGCAATTGACGGACTCGCAGAAGCGGCTTTGAAGAATACTCGCTGGAACGAGTTAAAATATTGGATTAGGCGTTTAGACGAGCCGGAACAAAGCAAATTACGCTGGCAATATTGGTTAGCCAAATCTATTGATATGGCGTCTGACAAGAATACCACTGAGGCCCAACAAAGCAGGAAGATATTTCTTAGGCTCGCTCAAGAGCGTCAATACTATGGTTTTCTCGCTGCGCAAAAGTTGGCGCAGCCGGGCAAACTCAATGCACAACCCTCAAACAATAGCGCTAACCTTGACGCACAAAAAGTAGCGCAACAATTTGAAATGCGCAGCGATGTTTTGCGCGCTGTTGAATTGTTTGCAGTAGGCGACGATCTGAATGGACGCCGCGAATGGTACCAAGCGAAAAAGACCATGACACGGGAAGAGTTGCAGCAACTAGCCCACCGAGCGCTAAAAATGGGCCGTTTGTTTTTGGCAATTCAAACTGCCAACTCAGCTGAAGCGTTCGATGATTTAACCCTTAGATTTCCACTCGCCTTCTCGCCACTATTCGATGAGGCTGGGCACAAAAATAATACGCCATCTAGTCTACTCAGAGCCATTGCGAGGCAAGAGTCGGCCTTTCAGCCCAGTGTTGTCTCTAGCGCGGGCGCACAAGGCCTTATGCAACTTATGCCTGGCACAGCGAAGCTCGCAGCGCGGCGCGCCCGACTACCCAAAGTGGCGCCGGGCGACCTTAAAACACCGGCAAAGAATATTTCACTTGGCAGCTTCCATTTAACTTGGCTAATTCAGCGTTACGACGGCCAGCGGCCACTAGCAATTGCTGCCTACAATGCCGGCGAACACAGGGTAGATAGATGGATAAAAGGTAACGAGGGTGTACCAATAGATGTATGGATTGAGTCTATTCCCTTTAAAGAAACACGCAATTACGTTAAGAACGTACTCGCCTTTAACGTGGTTTATGCTGGTCTTTTGGATAGTCCCGTAGACATCCTGCAAGACGCAGAAAAAACTGTCCGGCCGCGTTAGCCGATCCCATCATAACTAACGCCATCTCATGCAAAACTTTTTTGCTCAAAAGCCTTTTTGTCTAAAAGCTTTGAATCAACAGCCAAACCAAAAACCTCTTAACCAAAAGCAGACCACCAATGATCGACATTTGCGTTAACTTTCTGAATCGACAATTGCAGGCAGACTCTGAAATGGTGCTCTCCCGCGCACAAGAAGCCGGGATTGAAGGCTTGGTACTGTGCTCTACCGATTTGGCAATGGTAGCGGCAAATATTGCACAGTGCGCAAATTCAATTGCAACTAAAAAACTACAATACCGCACAACTGCTGGCGTTCACCCTCACGACGCTCGCACTTGGAATCAACATAGCCAGGCGCAACTCAGAAAACTCACTAACAACCTAATGGTATGTGCTGTAGGCGAATGCGGTTTGGATTTTAATCGCAATTTCTCCACTCAAGAGGAACAAATTCGCGCTTTCCAGGCGCAAATAGAAGTGGCAATTGAGGTCAGCAAGCCGCTATTTGTCCATGACAGAGAAAGCCAGGGTCAAGTATTAAAAATGCTAACAAAGACGAACTTGCCACCAACGGTAATCCACTGTTTCACCGGTAGCGAAAATGACCTAAGGGGTTACCTCGAAGCGGGTTTTTATATTGGTATCACTGGCTGGATCTGTGACGAAAAGCGCGGCGAAGACCTGCGCACTATGGTCAAGCAAATACCGCTAGATAAATTACTCGTAGAAACCGATGCGCCGTTTTTACGTCCGCAAAATGCACCATCAGACTTTGTCAGCAATCATGGCATAGCTGCCAAATGGAAAAAACGCAATGAGCCGGCGCTACTTGCTTGGGTTGTAGAAGAGATCGCAAAGCATCGACAGGAAAGTGTTGAACACATCGCTCAAGCAACGAGCAACAACGCAAAACTATTGTTTGGTTTTACAAACAGATAGCGATGCAAACAGGCAGCGAAAGTCGAATTAGCAAAAAATTAGCAACCATCCCCCTACAGAGTCAGCGTTGCTATTTACAGTTACTCTGCAGCCAAGCCTGCAGCGTTGCCGCATCAATAGGCGCGCCCAGCTCAACATCCCCCGTCTGTAGCACGGGTATTCTCTGACCATATTTTTCAACCAGCGCATCATCTAATGCAATGTCTATGGTGTTCAGCGTAATGCCTTGCATAGCTGGCACAGCAAACAACATATCGAGCACCTCTTCACACAAAGCGCAGTGTTCAGTCATAAAAAGAGTCAGGCTAGTCATAGGTGTTTTCGATGCAAGGTTATAGAGCGTGGATGTTGCCACGGCCAATCTCCCAGAACCAGTTTTCAACGAACCAAATTTCACTATTAGCAAATGCATAAGGCGTCGCAAGCATAAGATAACTTGGCCCTTGGTGAGGTGTCATTACGCCGCGAGCAAGGTAATATCTTTGCATGAATTACGCACTCCGATTGACAGACAGCCGCGACAAAAAATCGTATCCATTACCGCTAAATGGCTATGCAAAGTGGCAGTCCATCGATGCTTGGGGGAGTGATACTAGCCCTGCGTGGAGCGCTACAATTGAGCTACCTACTACGCCAAGTGGGCATATCCTGGTCCCCAGCTTTTCTATGCTGGGGGCGAGCTATGAATACCAAGTGGCGTTAGTTCACAGCACAACAGGGCATACAAATCGACTCAACCCGTTATTAACATCCACGGAGAATTTGGCCAAATGGCCAGAAAAGTGTTCTGACTTGAGTGCTGTGAGTGCGCAAATTGATTGCTGGCATAGTGAAGCTGAGCTAACAAATGTTGCGTTGGTGATCACGGTGCAATGTGAGCGCCAACCCGAAAAATATCTTTTCGCCCTAAGCATTCGGCCAGTCACCCTTACTTGTGAATTTGTGCCATCAGAAAGTATCGCCCTAGCTCTGCCCAGGGCAATCAGCCAAATGACCGCAGAACCGAATCTGCGTAACCGAATATGTTCCCCAATCTCGCTGGCTATAGTCAATGCGTCGTTAACCGGAAATATGGCCTTTACCGAAATCGTTAAAGGTTGCTACGACCCTGCTACAAAAGCCTATGGCAAATGGCCGCTGGCAGTCTACCAGGCCAACAAGCTCAACCTAGTGGGCGCGGTCGAGGCCCTACCGTCGTGGCAGTGCGTGATAGAAGTGCTGGCCAAACAATGGCTCATCGTCTGCAGCATACGCTTCGCAAAAGACAGCCTTGAAGGTGCACCTCTTGAACAGTCAGCAGGCCATTTAATTGTCCTCTACGGCATTGATGTAACAGACCCCGAGCAACCCCATGTTCTAGTAATGGATCCGGCGGGCAAAACTCAAGAAGACGTACAACGGCGTTATAAATTAGCAGAATTTTCAAAAGCCTGGCTGGATCATCGAGGTGGCGCTTACATTTTGAATCAGGCCATTCATGAGGAATAACTAGCCACACCAATAGCAAATTATTTTTATAAAATTTTGCCAACCATTTGTCAAAACGGGACTATACCCTCTAAACTTTAACAACCCGTTGAATCTGACACTTGGCTAGATACCCCAATGATGCAGCAATTTATTAAACACCTCATACTCACCCTAGGATTTACCTTATTAACATTGGGCATTCTGGCTTGGCAGACAATCAATTTCGACTTGTCTGGATTGTGGTCGTTTACAGTTAACGGATCCATTCATCCAATTATTCCAACGGCTTTAGGCCTAGGCATCATTCCCTCGACTCTTTGGGAGATCTTGTTGCAGCAACTTAAGGACAGCAATGGAAGCTGATACTGATGTATTTTTAAGAAGAGTATTAGCCAAGGACGAGCTGGAGATTGTACGACTAATGCGTGACAGCGAAACGCTGCACCAACCCTGGATTCAGTCGCCCTCTTCATCGTTATTGTTCAAACTTTATATGCAAAGAATTCGCCAAGAAGATTTCGAAGGTTTTGCTATTTGTCGTCGCAGCGACGAAAACATTGTCGGCCTAATAAATGTTAACCATATCGTTCGCGGCACATTTCAAAGTGCTTCACTCGGTTACTATGTGGGCGCGTGCTTTGAGGGCCACGGTTACATGCGCAAAGGTCTTCTGCAGCTTATTAACTTCGCCTTTTCAACTATGGGACTACATCGTTTGGAGGCCAATATTCAGCCAGAGAACGTAAGATCTCAGGCCTTAGTCGAGGCCTGTGGGTTTGCTTTCGAGGGCTTATCCAAGGGCTTTTTATATATTAACGGTAGTTGGCGCGACCATGAACGCTGGTGCATTGTCGACACTCGCAGCTCACTAAAACCATAGAATTTATGCAAAATAAAAATTTAATTGTTGTTGTTCTAACTGGCGGTTCTTCAGCCGAGGCTGAAGTTTCGCGTCAATCTGCCGCTCAAGTAAAACTTGCACTGAGCAATACAGGCTTTCAAGTTGCAATGGTCGAACTAGATAAAGACTGCCCGTCTGAACTACTTAAAATACGACCTGATGTGGTCTTTCCAGCACTTCACGGGCCGCCTGGTGAAGACGGTACAGTGCAAGGTTTACTAGAGATGCTGGCGCTTTGCTATGTCGGTAGCGATGTACGGGGTAGCGCTATGGCAATGGATAAGGCTGTGGCCAAAAGTATATTCAAACGACATGGGCTGCCCATTATAGAAGACTATATTGTGGAACCTGGCTTAGACCTAGCTGCTACGGCCAAAGATATTGAGCGCCTATTGGGCCCAAGTGTTGTTATTAAACCCCTGAACCAAGGCTCTGCATTAGGCGTGCAACTGCTACCTAACGGCGGAGATATCGCAAATGCCTTGGAGCAATGTCTGGTCTTTGGACGCTGCCTAGTGGAACCATTTGTACTCGGCCGAGAGGTCACAGTGGGCGTGCTAGAAACCGATGACGGTTCCAAAGCCCACCCAGTAATTGAAATTTGCACCGCAGAAAATGAATGGTACGACTACCACAATCGTTATACACAGGGACAAAGCAACCACGTTATGCCTGCGCAATTGTCAGACGAATTGACTGAGCAGCTACAAAGTACTGCCCTTCTGGCACATAACGCATTAGGCCTCAGAGACCTCTCTCGAGCAGACTTTATACTCACTGACACTGATCAAATAGTATTGCTGGAAGTCAACGCACTGCCTGGAATGACTCCTGTGAGTTTGTATCCTGAAGGTGCAGCAGCCATAGGTTACGACTTTGATGCACTCATCGAGCATCTCGTAATGAGAGCATTTAACCGCAGGAACTAGGGCGATAAGGGGTGCTCAGTTTTTACCTGAGCACTTTTAAGCTAGCGCACTTTTAGGTTGGCATTTACACTAGCACGCACGCTACCAAAGGACTCTTAGCTCGGCGTTGCACCGAGCCTGACCGTTGGTCGTTGCCTGCAACAACCCACCGCTAGCGTATCGACCTACCTCAACTTTGAGCTAAGCGGACTGACTAAAGGTCGTAGCCGCGCTCGTTGTGCGCCACCAAATCTAGGCCTTCTTGCTCGTCCTCTTCACTGACTCTATTGCCCACAAGTACGTCAGTTAGTTTCAGAATTCCGTAAGTTACGACAGCTGTGTAAACCAATGCTGCAACAATACCAATCACTTGAATCTGTAGCTGAGCACTGATGCTGATTTCTTCTTGGCCGCCAAATACCCCCAGCGCGTTACTTGCAAAAATACCGGTCAACAATGTACCCAAAATGCCGCCAACACCGTGGACGGGAAAAACATCTAATGAATCATCAATTTTCAACGTACGCTTAATGTAACCCGTGGCATAGAAACATACGACACCCGCACATAGGCCAATGATCAATGCGCCACCGGGGCCGACATAACCTGACGCTGGCGTAATGGTGCCTAGACCGGCAACCATGCCAGTGACCGCACCCAGTGCTGAGGCTTTGCCATACTTCCATCTTTCCAAAAGCATCCAAGTACACGCGCCCGTAGCTGCAGAGATATGCGTGACTAGCATCGCCATACCCGCGTCGCCATTCGCGCCGAGTGCACTGCCCCCATTAAAACCAAACCAACCCACCCAGAGCATGCCAGCACCGGTAATAGTCAGGGTCATGTTATGTGGTGCCATTGCCTGAACTGGGAAACCCTTACGGTTGCCCAAAACCATCGCGGCAACGAGAGCTGCAACCCCCGCCGTAACGTGTACAACAATACCGCCAGCAAAATCCATAACCCCTAGTTCACTCAACCAGCCGCCGCCCCATACCCAGTGACATATGGGTGCATATACGAGGATCAACCAAGCGGCACTGAACAGGACAACCGCAGAAAAGCGCATGCGCTCAGCAAAGCCGCCAACGATCAATGCCGGTGTAATGACCGCAAACGTCATTTGAAACAGCGCAAAAACGCTTTCGGGAATGGTGCCTGAGGGCGTTTCTTGGCCGATAGCGCCAAGCATGAAATTAGAAGTGCCACCGATAAAGGCGTTCATAGAACCGCCGTCACCGAAGGCTAGGGAATAGCCAATTACCATCCACAAAATCGACATCAGACAAGTGATGGTAAAGCACTGCATCAAGACGCTGAGCACGTTCTTGGTGCGGACTAAGCCAGCATAAAAAAGCGATAAGCCTGGAATGGTCATCATCAGAACTAGTGCCGTCGCGGTCATAACCCAGGCTGTATCTGCACCACTAATGCCTTCTGCGTAAGCAGGCAGACTAAAAAACAATCCAGCCAATAAAGCAAAAAATTTCATCCACTATCCCCATCGCAATTGTTCGAGGAGAGTATTTAACAGAAACGACGACAAAAACGCCACATAATCGTGCGTTTGGCTAAGGATTTTTCAATTCATTCATTTACAAGCGTACTATCCACTAGTTTTTGCACCAAACTAGTGCCTTGGTAGATAAAAGATGAGTATATTTGTAACACGTCCGCGCCAGCAGACAACATAGCCAAAGCACTTTCCGGCGTAGATACGCCGCCAACACCTACAATGGGCATATTAGCAGGCAGCTTTGCGCGAAACTTCTTCACTACTTTTGCGCTCTTTTGCCTCAACGGCGCGCCGCTGAGGCCACCTGCTTCACCCGCGTGAACATGGCCACTAACCACTTGGCGATCCAACGTGGTGTTGGTAGCAATGAGCCCCTCCAATTCAGATGCAGCCAACTGCGTGGCAATGCTTTCTATATCTTCGTCATCTAAATCTGGCGCAACCTTTAATAGAATCGGCACTACCGCACGGCCATTGGCCAACCTTTGCTGCGCATCTTTGACCCGTCCCAGCAGTTCAGCTAACGCCCCTCCATGCTGCAACTGTCGCAGCCCTGGAGTATTCGGCGAAGATAAATTGAGCGTGAAATAGTCTGCCAGGCAGTACAACCGATTCATACTAATGAGATAGTCATCAGTGGCGCGCTCCAGCGGCGTATCTTTATTTTTGCCCAAATTAATACCGATGAGGGTATTACGTACTCGCCCACTCTCCCTAACGCGCTCAAGCCGCCCAGCCATTGCCTCAACACCTTGGTTATTGAAGCCCATGCGATTAATCAAAGCATTGTGTTCTTTTAGTCTAAACAGCCGCGGCTTAGGGTTGCCCGGCTGCGGCTTTGGTGTGACGGTGCCTACCTCGATAAACCCAAAGCCCACCTTAGCCAGGCCAAATACTGCTTGAGCGTCCTTGTCTAAACCCGCAGCAAGGCCAATAGGGTTGGCGAGTTCACGTCCAAGAAAAGTCACCTTTCTACCTTGCAGCGGCTCTATCGAACCGGGTAACTGGCCCATGGCATTTAGACCATTTATGGCGAGGTTATGGGATAACTCTGGAGGTAAGTTGAGGAGAATATTTTGCGCTAATTTCATCATGCGCATAGTGTAACGTCTCAAGCCTAGCCGGCCCAACTCATTTGGAAATCTGCCTATAAAATCCAACCCACGCCCCATACCAAAGCCTAACTCCCCCACCGCCCCCTGTGTTGTAAACGGAACTAGTTACAAATGTAATCTCTCATAACAATTTTCCTTCCAAAAAAGACGTTTCTATCTGGACCTTCCCATCGTGGTCGCTACAATGTGCTCTCAGCAGTTATTAGGTTCGATATGAATACCGCAGACAGCCACTCACCATTTGCCGCCATTAACCAAGCCCGCAGTTATCTAGCTGGCAAAGTCATTGGCCAGGAAGATTTAATCGACCGGCTGATAATGGCGCTTTTATGCGGCGGTCACTTGTTGGTGGAAGGTGCTCCGGGATTAGCGAAGACACGAATTATCAAAGAATTGGCCGCCATTATAGAAGGCAACTTTCAGCGCATTCAGTTCACCCCTGATCTTTTGCCCAGCGATGTCACTGGCACCGAAATATACCGCCCCGAAGATGGCACCTTCAATTTTCAACCCGGCCCCATTTTCCACAACCTCATACTCACCGACGAAATCAACCGTGCGCCAGCAAAAGTACAGTCGGCGTTGTTAGAAGCCATGGGCGAACATCAGGTAAGCTTTGGCCGCGAGACCTTCGCTCTACCTGAACTGTTTATGGTTATGGCGACGCAAAACCCCATTGAACAAGAAGGCACCTACCCGCTGCCTGAAGCTCAACTAGACCGCTTCTTACTACACGTACTGGTGGGTTATCCAAACAGGGAAGCCGAGACAAAAATCTTGCAACTGGTACGCAACGAAAGCTCGCAAGCATCCGCGCCAGCGCAAACCCTCATAACCCAACAAAATATTTTTGCTGCGCGCCAAGAGATGCTCTCCTTACATATGGCTGAACCAGTGGAGCGGTATATTGTGGAGCTTATTTTAGCGACCCGTAATCCACCGGAAAGGATCAAGCCTTGGCTGGAGTTTGGCGCAAGTCCTCGAGGCACTATTGGTCTAGATATGTGCTCAAGAGCGCTAGCATGGTTAAACAACCGCGACTTTGTCACCCCAGAAGATGTACAAAGTGTAGCCCACGACGTGCTGCGTCACCGCTTAATCTTATCCTTTGATGCAGACGCCCAAGGCATCACCACTGATCAAGTGATTGATGACCTAATTACACTAGTACCCGTGCCATAAACTAAATGTCTAAGCGCGCGCAATTGCAATCGGTAAACAGTGTCCGCACTGCTAGCAACATTAATAACAGCAACGCTGACGGCAAAGCGGCGGACATTATTGCGGGTGCCTATATTTCGCTGCCGCAGTTACTAGCTTTGCGCCACAAGCGCGTGCGCTCGAACTCGGGACAATCTGCTAAGGCCATGGGCAGTCAGTCTGGTATTAAGCTGTCCAAGATTAAGGGCCGCGGCATAGACTTTACCGAAGTTCGCGCCTATCAACCTGGTGACGATGTGCGCGCCATCGACTGGCGAGTAACTGCACGTAAAAACAAACCCCACACAAAGCTCTTTCGCGAAGAAAGAGAACGCCCAGCACTGCTCTTTATTGACCAAAGCCAACACATGTTCTTTGGCTCCACCCAGCGCCTTAAGTCTGTGGCAGCAGCAGAACTGGCAGGGAGAATTGCTTGGCAAACACTCGCTGCTGGCGATCGAGTTGGCGGCATTGTGATAGGTAACAATGAGCAAACTCTGTATCGCCCATTTCGCACCAGTCGAGCCATAGGTAGATTGTTAAACCAAGTAACTGTCGCCAACCAAGCGCTTAAAAGGTCGCCTTTTTTGGATACTCAAAAAAGTAAACTCGCGGGTCTTGAACAGCTCAGAAGACTGACCCAAAGCAATTATAGAATCTTCATCATCAGCGACTTTAGCGGCGACCTTACAAGTTGGTCAGAGCAAATAAAACTGCTCGCACGCAACAATCAAGTGATTGCCCTACACATTCAAGATCCGTTAGATAAAGAATTACCTCCAGCAGATCATTATGTAATTACCGATGGCACACAGAGGCTGCAGTTTTATTCTGGTAAAGAAAATCTGCGCGCGGAATATACAGCGGAATTTGCAGCACGCTGCAATGTGCTCAAGGATTTATGCCGGCATGAGTCAATGACTTATATGACGCTGAGCACTGAAGATCCAAACTGGGATCATCTAAGTTGGGTATAAATGAATAACGAGCCATTAGCTGAGCTAAGAGATATCCGACTGCCCGTAGAGCCGGACTGGTGGCCGTTGGCATTTGGCTGGTGGATTGTCGCCGCTTTGATCCTGGCTGGGTTCATCGTAGCCCTGCGCCTATTGATCAAAGCCTACCAAGCCCGCCGACCTGTAAGAGCCGTGAAGCAGCTGATGCAAGATCTCTTTGAAGAGCATAGCTTGGGTACCTTAACAGACCTAGAATTTGTCCATCGCAGCAACACATTGTTGAAGCGACTATTGGTTGTTGCTTTGGGGATGGACACGTTAGCCAAAGCATCGAATAGCCATTGGCTGGAAGCATTAGACGCAATCAGTGACAGCCAAGATTTCACTCAAGGTTCAGGGCGAATATTAGGCATGCAGCGGTTTGACCCTAACAGCACGGCAGATATCGCCCAGCTCAAGCCACTACTCAATAAACTAACAGCCAAAGTTCACCCTACAAAAACTAAGCTACGCCTGATTAAAGCAGCACCTAATACAAACAGCCGACTAGAGTCCGCCCATGATTGAATGGTTATGGCCTTGGGCATTTTGGGCATTACCCCTACCTATATTAGCTAGGTTTTTATTTCCGCAAAGTCAGCGTGCAGAAGCAGCGCTCACCGTGCCAAGTTTGGGGGATTTTTCCAGCGTAACTACCGCCAGCTCTGGTGAGCCGCCTCGCCGCCTTTGGAAAATTGTTCTCCTCGGCCTGGCCTGGATATTTCTTGTTACTTCAGCTGCACGCCCACAACTTACTGGCGACCCTGTATCACTGCCCGCCTCCGGTCGAGATTTAATGCTGGCTGTGGACATCTCAGGCAGCATGAGCACGGAAGATATGGAAGTTCAAGGCGACTTTGTCGACCGTTTATCTGTCGTTAAAGCCGTCATTGCTAAATTTGTCGAAGCGCGTAACGGTGACCGTATGGGTTTGGTTTTATTTGGCACAAACGCCTACCTTCAAGCACCACTGACCTTCGACCTCAAAAGCGTCAACAGACTCCTAATTGAAGCGCCTGTGGGTATTGCCGGCGGCAAAACAGCCATTGGCGACGCCATAGGTTTGGCTGTAAAACGCTTACGTAAAAGACCCAATGAGGAAAAAGTACTAATTTTACTTACCGACGGCGCTAACAACGTTGGCGAAGTTGAGCCCAAAGTTGCCGCAGAACTGGCGGCTAGGGACGGTATCAAAATTTATACCGTTGGCGTCGGCGCTGACGAAATGCGCATGCCCGGCATTTTTGGCACCCTCGGCGGCAGAGTCACTAATCCTTCCGCGGATTTAGATGAAGACACCTTAGAGGGTATTGCAGCTGTCACCGGTGGTAAATATTTCCGCGCCCGCGACCCCCAAGCATTGATACAAATTTATGCAATCATCGATGAGCTAGAACCTGTAGAGCAAGAATCTGAAGTCTACCGACCAGTCCAAGCGCTGTTTTACTGGCCTTTGGGCTTGTGCATTGCTCTGCTCTCATTGCTTTTGGCTTTAGAACTTTTGCTTGGGCGGGAGACACCACGTGTTTGATGAATTCCAATTTTTGCGCCCTCTGTGTCTCTTAGCTTTTATACCGCTGGCCGCTTTGGTGCATTTCTGGGTAAAGAAAACTCGCGGTCGTTCTAAATGGCTGAGCGCAATAAATAGCGAACTTCTGTCTGTACTCATAGAAGACAATGCCAAAACATCAGGTGCTTGGCCCAAAGTGTTGATACTTTTTGCACTAACTGTAGGCGTTATTGGCCTTGCAGGACCCACTTGGAAAAAGTTGCCACAAAATGTAGAACAAAAAAATGATGCATTGGTGATCATTTTAGATCTGTCTCTGTCTATGCTCAGCGAAGACATAAAGCCCTCGCGCATGGTGAAAGCCAAACAGAAGGTCATTGATATATTGCGCCTACGCAACGAAGGGCTCACTGGTCTCATTGCTTATGCTGGAGATGCGCACAGTGTGGTGCCGCTGACCGACGACAATGCCACTATCGAAAACCTACTTGTAGCCCTCAACCCTTATATGATGCCGGTATTCGGCAGCAACCCAGAACACGCTATGACGCTTGCCCTGGAACTATTTTCTAATGCCGGCATGCAGGAAGGCAGAGTACTTATTATCAGTGACGGCATTGACGATATTAGTAAAGTGAGCAAGTTCCGCAGTTCAGCATTTCCGTTATCGGTCATCGGGGTCGGCACACCACAAGGCGCCCCGATACCCATTGATCTGCCCGGCGAAGCGCGACGGTATATTAAGAACCCGGCAAATGAGCGCGTTATAGTGCGTTTGGAAGAGGACAACTTAATCCAAGTAGCTAACCAAAGCTTTGGGCGCTACGCCAGATTGAGTATCGGCGAACAGGATATATCCAGAGTGTTGTCTACCTCACTACCAACCGAAGATACCTCAATAAAGGTCGAACGCGAATTCGATACATGGGCTGACCAGGGGCACTGGGCAACCCTGCTTCTACTGCCATTACTTTTAATGGGTTTTAGACGCGGCGTGCTCGCCTGTCTGCCAATAGCTCTCGCTGTACAATTTACGCCCATGCCTGCTCACGCCCAAACGAATGACTCTGCACCGATAAGCCGGGCGGTAGAAAATTTTCAGGCCTTGTCGGTAACCCAACAACTAACCAGCGCGTGGGACAGTGCATGGCTAAGAGATGATCAGCGCGGCTACCGAGCGCTAGCCGAAGGCGATACAGCAAAAGCCGCCAACCTCTTCACTGACCCGCGATGGAAGGCAGCAGCTGATTACAAAAATGGTGATTGGCAAAGTGCACTTAATGGCTTTAGTGCAAAGCAAGAACGTAAAACACAAGACTCCAACCGCGAACTCGATTTCAATACTGCTTACAACAAGGGTAACGCTCTAGCCCACCTTGGCCAATATGACAAAGCCTTAGAGGAATACGACACTGCACTAGATATAAATCCGAACGACGAAGATGCTGTATTCAATAAAGGCCTTGTAGAAGAACTTAAAGAACAGCAACAACAACAGCAACAACAGGAGCAAGACCAGCAAAAGGAAGGCGAAGAAGAGCAACAGCAACAAGAGGGGCAAGACTCAAGCGAAAACTCAGAAAGCCAGCCTAGCCAAGAACAAGAGTCTTCCGAGCAACAACAAGACAGCGAAGCGGAAAATCAAGATCAGCCCACTGACGAAGAGCAACAGCAACAAGAGGCCCAGGCCGAGCAGCAGGACCAAGAAAGTGAAGCCAATAGAGATGAAAAACAAGAAGCATTAGAGCAATGGTTGCGCCGAGTGCCAGATAATCCGGGCGGGTTGCTGAAACGTAAATTCCAATACGAAACCAAACAGCGACTTCGCCAAGGGGATTATAGCAACCAACAGGGTGAGCAAATATGGTGAATTGGAAAGCACTAGCAATTTCTACCCTAGCCGCTCTGCTTACTTTCCCAGCTCAAGCGGAAGTAATCAGCTTGCTGTCCAGCGAGTCTATCGAAGAACTAGAATCTGTTAGGTTAGCCATAAGACATGTGGGCACACGCCAAAGTGAAGCCTTAGATTTGGCCATACTAGACCGAGACTTCCATGTCATGGGCACCAATACCAGCAGTCAGTACCAATACGTTAATGGCAGGGCCGAAAGCTGGGTAGACTATCAAATAACCTTGCAACCTAAGCGCGCCGGCAAGCTGACAATTCCGCCGATAAAAGTCGGCAAAGAACGCACTAAAGCTATGCAACTTGACGTGCGCAAACTCACCGAAAGGGCACGAGCAAAAATTGCCGGCCTAATATTCTACGAGCAAGAGTTTTCAAGTAATGAGGTCTACGTTCAAAGCCAACTGCTCATGACAAGAAAACTATTTTACATGGATGGCGTACAGCTCTACGGCGAACAGCCCGGGGCTCCGGAAATCGATGACGCCTTAGTCATTACTCTGGGCGAAAACCGAAACACCACTGGCCAACGCAATGGAAAATTTTACGGCGTCATCGAACAACGCTATGCTATTTTCCCGCAAAGCAGCGGTTCGCTAACTATTCCACTTATCCAATTATCGGCAAGTGTTCGCCTCACTGATCGCGGACGCGCTTCGCGTAAAGCCGTACGTGTCAGTACTGATAGTGCCCAGATCAACGTCTTACCTATTCCAAATGAGTTCCCCTCAGATCAGCCTTGGTTGCCTGCCCTAGACCTAACGCTTGAGCAACAGTTTGGATCGGCCACAAATCAGACCATTGGCGTTGGCGAAAATCTAAGTAGAACAATTGAACTCAATGTATATGGCAATACGGGTGCCATAGCGCCGCTATTATTCGCCGAATTGGATGCGCGTAAATTCAAACAGTATCCAAACCCAGCTGTTATTACTGAGGACACCAATGGATCTACCGTGGTGGGCATTAGAAGTGAGTCCACTGACATTGTTGCCCTCACCCCCGGCACACATCTGCTGCCGGGCCTTGATATCTATTGGTGGGATACGGAAAGCAAAGCCGTGAAGCAAACCAGCGTTGGCGCAACTGTTGTGACCATTAACGGCAAACCGTTACCGGATATTGAAGCAACCACCCCGGTGCTAGAAAACCAACCAGTAGAAGTACAAAGAGAACCACTGGTCATGCAGCGGCCTCTTGATTACAGAGACAACATCGGCAAAATTTTACTGGGGCTCCTGTTTGTAGTTGCGCTTTGGCGACTGGTGTTGTGGATGAATCAAAATACGGGCGCAGCATCGCAGAACATTCAACTGAGTATAGCCATGAAAGCCTACCGCGCGGCTGTTAAAAATGCAGACGTTATGCAGATTAGAAGTGCCCTTCAAACCTATTTAGGCATACATTTTAACACTTCACCTGGTTCGAGTTGGCATCAGTTTATGCAAAGTTCAGATTCGGCCAGAGACTTTGCATGCGTACTAGACGCAGCCAAATATTCGGATGCAGTAGCACTGCGCGACTGGGACCAAGCGTTAGCGCTGCTAAGCGAACAAGCAATGCACCAGCTAAATGCCGATAGAACCGATGATACAGCCCACCTACCCGAGCTGTACCCACAACACTAGCACCGGTATTGCGCGACCAGCGTGCCGATACTACTCTAGGCAGATTCTCCTAGAGCGATAACCGGTTGGGGACTTAGGTTAAAGACTTGGGTTAAAGAATTAGGCCAAGCTTTTAGAAACAATCTCATACAGATCTTTGGAAAGGTTCTCTCTACGCGACAAATCTTCCAAAACACCACGCATTAGCCCTTGGCGCTTGCTGTCATAGCGCCCAAATCGTGCCAAAGGAGTGGCGAGGCGAGAGGCGATTTGCGGATTCAGTTCATCTAACTTCGCCACCGCTTGCCCCATAAACTCATATCCTGATCCATCTAAAGCATGGAAGCGGCGATTGTTCAACATGGCAAAAACGCCGTAAACCGACCGCGCTCGGTTGGGGTTCTTTATATCAAAACTTGGATGACTGACTAACTTGTGCAGTGCCCCAATGTCATAGATCGGACTCTGCGCCTGTAAGTTAAACCACAAGTCGATAACCAAGGCCTGGTTTTGCCATTGCGCAAAAAAGTGTTGCAAAATTTCATCTCTGAACTGCGCACTGATCATTGGGTTGCGCGTAATTATGCCTAGCGCCGAACGGCGATCAGACAAGTTGTCGGCACTGAAATAACGCTCACGGAGAGATTTCTCCAGCGCCTCACCTGACAGTGTTCTAAGATATAGTGCGTAGGCCACACTGTACAGACTACGCTGAGCCATACCTGATGCATTGGGTGCATAAGCTATGGTTGGCTTGTAGCGATCGCAAAGTTGCGCCCAAACGTCACTGTGCTGGGTGGCAGCACTCTGTAAAGCGGCCTCTCGCGCATCTAATAAAGAGTCCACTTCAAAACCAGAAATTTGTTCAAATAGGTAGTTTTCGTTAGGCACCAAGAGCATGGTTCTGGCAAATAATTGATCCTCGGCATCTGTCAGATCAATGGCGCCCTTCGCAACTAGGGCAAGAGTCTCAATGGCGTCCGCGCCACTTAATCTCTGCTTATCATCAAAATGCTTAACCCAAAGCGTTTGTAGTGCATCCCAACGAACAAAGCCATCTCGATCATTTTCTACCAAAAAAGCGAGCTCGCTGTCCGACCGCTCATGGGTGACTTTCACCGGCGCAGAAAATTTACGCAAAAAGCTCACTGCGGGTTTAGCATCATTTGCATTCAGACCAGAAAATTTAATTTGTGTAATTTCTTCCCTGATCTCCAACAGCAGAGACTCGCCTGCATCGCGCACTTGAAAGTCAGCCGCACTTTCAACAGTTAAGCTTTGCAGGTCAACTTCCTCTCCATTAGCGCCAACCAAACCCATTAGGATAGGTATGTGGAACGGCTTCTTACCAACTTGATTTGGCGTATCTGGGCAGCTTTGCACAATGGTTAAAGTTAACGATCCATCCGCAAAAGATTCTTTTACAGAAAGATGAGGCGTGCCAGCTTGTTCGTACCAGCGTTTGAACTGGGATAAGTCGATATTGCCCACTTCAGACATGGCTTGGGCAAAGTCGTCTGTGGTTGCCGCTGTACCATCATGACGATCAAAGTATAGATCCGTGGCTTTTCTAAAGTTGGCCTCACCCAAGAGGGTTTGGTACATACGTACAACTTCTGCGCCCTTTTCATAAATGGTCACGGTGTAAAAATTGGAAATTTCTAAATAACTACTGGGCCGGACAGGGTGTGCAAGTGGACTGGCGTCCTCAGCAAATTGAACAGCACGCATAACGCCAACGTCTTCAATGCGTTTCACGGCTCGAGAATTCATATCACTGGAAAATTCCGCGTCGCGAAAAACCGTGAAACCCTCTTTCAGACTTAGCTGGAACCAGTCACGGCAAGTGACTCTGTTACCAGACCAATTATGAAAATACTCGTGCGCCACAACCGCTTCTACTCGCCCGTAGGTCTCGTCCGTCGCCGTATCTGGCGATGCCAAAACACACGAAGTATTAAAAATATTCAGCCCTTTATTTTCCATTGCGCCCATATTGAAATCTTCAACGGCGACAATCATGAAAATATCGAGATCGTACTCACGACCAAAGCGCTCTTCGTCCCACTTCATTGAACGCTTAAGCACGTCCATTGCGTAGTCGCATTGATCAATATTGTGCGGCTCGGAAAAGATTTGCAGTGTCACTTTACGCCCACTGCACGTAATAAACTCGTCTTTCAGCACAGCCAAGTTGCCAGCAACCAAGGCAAATAGGTAACTGGGTTTAGGAAAAGGGTCTTCCCAAGTTACCTGGCTACGCCCGTCCTCGGTCTTCGTCGCCGCCACCAAGTTACCGTTAGACAACAAGTTAGGGTAACGCTCGCCATCGGCAATAATTGTTGTGGTGAATTTAGACAACACATCAGGTCTGTCTTGGTAATAAGTAATCCTGCGGAACCCTTCAGCTTCGCACTGTGTGCAGTACATACCTCCGGAACGATACAAACCTTCCAGCGCAGTATTTTTCTCGGGGCAGATTTTGGTAACAATTTGTATTTTGTGCGTGGCATCTAGGCCCATCAAAGTCAGCGACTCATCATCTTTGAGGAACTCATTACTACCCAACTCGCGACCATCTACCATGACTGAGACCAGTTCCAAATGCTCGCCTGCAAGCACCAAACTCGACGCACCATCAGTCTGACGCACAACTGACAAATTCGATGTCACCTGGGTTTCGCCATCGCGAATGTCGAAACACAACTCAGTCTTTTGAGTGGTATAGGCTGGCGCTTGATAATCCGCAAGCGCAATAGCTGTAGGTTGTCCGTCTTTCATCATTAGTTCCTAAAAGTTCAATGGTAAAATTTGATGCTGAGCAGCTTAGGCTCAGAAGCTGGCCTCCGCGAACGCTTCGGCCGCTAAGAAAATAGGTTTAGCTGATCGCTGGTATTCAATTTTGCTGCATCAATAGCTGGCGCAAATTCGACCTCAACGGTCATCCCACCATGTGCTGCTACATTAAAGGCTCCCTGGCTGAGCAACAAGTACTGTCCCTTAATCCCATGCAAATTATCCAGTAATTCAGGGTTAGTCTCACTTATGATTAAACGTTGGGCTGGTGCGTGGGATTGTATGGGGTACGCCAAATCATGGCCGATCATCGCACTCACCCACTGTGTACCCTCGGGCAGTTCAATAGCGCTCTGTAACTGCCGAGCAAGCTGCAATAAGTCAAGATTCTGCGGCTGCATAGATACCATGCGACGCCAATTAGTCTTATCACTGACCTTGCTCTTAATAGCCACCTCAAGCAGCCCGGCATCCCTACGCGTCTTCGCGTGAGCGATCACCATGCCCTGCACGGCACCTTGGCTTAACCAACGGTAAAAATTGCGATCTGCTCGGGTAATACCCACCTTTGGCCCACTGCTATTGGCCAAATAAACCACATGAGGCTGCATACAATAGGATTCGCCCCACTGGGGTTCGCGACAAGTACCTTGCGCGAAATGACAGCGCTCCGGACTCACAAAACAGCGGTCACAACGTGCCAAACTAAAGAAGCAGTTTTTGCAATAACCGCCTCCCTCTAACTTATTGACACTGGCATGGCAGTTGCCACAAGTGCGCTGGCCAAGGAATTTTAACCGTATGGACTGACCTACCTGAGCAGATAACGAAATTCTTTGTTCATCTAAGAGCAGCGCATACTCCACGACGGTTATAAGCGGTGTATGGCTCTGACCACTACCCACACCCATAGTTTGAGGCGTAGACACGTCAGGCATGTCGAGAACTAAAGGCTGTAATCTTCCTGATAACACAGAGGCACTCAACATGGGGTAGAATATCCGCACTAAATTTGCTTTTTGAATTCTGCCACAGCTACTAGACAAGCAGCAGATAAAGTTAACGTGCCGCTTTAGAAAATGGCGCGTACGGTTTTTTACAGCAGCCCAACGGTGAGATCTTACCGTTCGTTATGACGAGAGCGCATATGCAAGCAGTTGATAAAGAAGTACTTAGCCAAATACTCAAGTGGCTAAAAAATGACGAACCATGCTGGCTGGCAACAGTTGTGCAAACTTGGGGTTCGTCGCCTCGGCCCGTTGGCTCAGTGCTAGCCTGCAATGAACTGGGGCACATAGTCGGCTCGCTATCTGGTGGCTGTGTGGAAGATGACCTGTTAGAGAAAATAACTACCGGAGAATTGGCCGCAAACGAAGCGCAATTCTTCCAATATGGGATTACCGTAGAGGAAACTGAAAAGCTCGGCCTGCCCTGTGGCGGACACCTCTACATAGTGGTCGAGCCGCAAAAGCCCAGCCCAGTGAGCATTGCTCACTTCACTCAGTTAAACGATGCGCTAGACCACAGACAATGCGCGCGCCGAATCATTAATTTACATGACCAGTCCACCAGCATAGAAATAGACAGCGGCTTCAAAGATTTGCACTGGGACGAAGCCAAACAACAGTTAGACCATACTTTCGGGCCCAGACAACAGTTGTTTATTATTGGTGCCGGCATGGTCAGCCAATACTTGGCAGACATGGCGAAAAACCTCGACTACGAAATTACCGTTTGCGACCCTAGGCAAGATCTACTTTCAGCCTTCAACGTGGATGGCGTGAGAAAGATCTGCGATATGCCAGATGACGCTATTCGCTTACACGCAAAAGATGAGGCCACCGCTATAGTTGCGCTCACCCACGACCCCAGAATAGATGACATGGGGCTAATGGAAGCGCTCACAACCGACGCCTTCTACATCGGCGCTATGGGTTCAACACGCTCTTCTGCGAGCCGGCGAGAGCGCCTGTTGAGTTTGGACATAGCCGCCAAAGATATAGATAAGCTCCATGCACCAATCGGCTTGCCTATCGGCAGTAAAACGCCGCCGGAAATAGCCATTGCCATCTTGGCAGAAATCACAGCGGTGAAGAAAAACCGCCGCGGTGAAGCACTGCAAAAAGTCATCCAGCTCAGCGCCGCCAGCGCATAGACAGACTATTATCTTGTCTGAGCCGTACCAAACCTTGCAGAGTGCCAACGTAGGGGCGGTTATTCTTGGAGCTGGCTTTGGTCGCCGTTTTGGCTCAGACAAACGCCTTGCGGCCCTGGGCGACACAACAGTTGCGGCGCAAACAGTAAAGCACTTCAGTGAAGTCTTTGCTCATCTTAAAGTAGTGCTGAAAACCCAAGACAAAGCTTTAGGGGAGCTACTGGGGCAGCAGGCGGAAATTGTCTACACGGATCAATCCCACCTTGGTATGGGACATTCCCTTGCCGCAGGCTTTACAAACTTAAACTGGCAATGGGCATTTGTAGGATTACTAGATATGCCCTTTCTACAACCCACGACTCTCGAACACATTGCCCTACGCGCAACCACCACGACGCATCCGATCATCAGGCCCGTGTTTGCGCAGGATGCGAGCAGCGCATCTACCAATTCACTTAGAAAAGCACCGACTACCATGCCCCCCCTGGGTCACCCTATTGGCATACACAACAGCCTGTTTGCTCAGGTGAGAAAATCCACTGGCGATCAGGGTGCGAAGTGGTTATTGAAAGAGCATGCCAGCAGCATTGACGATATTGCTGTCAGCGATGCAGGCGTCTTTATGGACATAGATCAACCCAAAGACCTGCTTCAGCAACCTTAGTTGCCAAAACGACTTATGCGCTGGTTAAAGCGCAGTTGGCGGGCTCGTTGCGCGCTAGCTGCCTACTAGTTTGTACGCTGGCCACCCAAGCGACTGGCCCAATCTAACTTGCTGCGACACGCTTGATAAAAACTATGCCCTGAAGGGTAAAGTAGGCGCAGGGCCGATGGATATTTGCGGATGATTATCTCGTCACCGATCTTAAATGGCACATGCACCTGAGAGTCGCAGCTGACCTGGGGCTCGGCATCAGCCACGCTCAGCAGCCTTAGCTTCAAAGTACCATTGCCTGGAACCACCAAGGGCCTAGAAGTCAGAGTATGCGGAAACATAGGCACAATTACGATGGCATCTAAGCCAGGGTGCATAATAGGACCTCCAGCTGACAGCGCGTACGCCGTGGAACCTGTTGGGGTGGCCACAATGAGTCCATCGGAACGCTGGTCGTAGACAAATTCATCATCCAACCATAGATCGAACTCCATCATTCGCGTGGTGCCGCCGGGATTTATCACTACGTCGTTCAAAGCCGTTTGACTGGCAATAATTTTGCCATCACGGTGCACCGAAGCTTCGAGCAAAAAATGCTCTTCGATACTGAATTGACCCTGCAAAATCTCATTCAGCTTAATTTCTATTTGTTCTGGAGAAATCGCCGCAAGAAAGCCTAAACCGCCCCTGTTAACACCCACTACAGGCACTTGAGAAGCCGCTAATTCACGACCAAATCCGAGCAAACTGCCGTCGCCGCCTATAACGACAACTAAATCAGCCAAGGTACCCAACTCTTCTTCTGCACAGGTTTTTCTTTGTATGCCATCAGACTGGGCAGATTCGCTTATAAGCTTAAGCGTCTTCTCACCAAAAACCACGTCTATACCTAGGCTGAGCAGGCAGCTTTCAGTGGCCATAACGCTGTCAATAACACTGGCGCTGTGCCGACGTGCAACTATCGCAACGGTTTTGAATGTCTCGGTCATTTATGGATCTCTCATCTACTCGGAGTCGCCCAAGGCTGGGCGCGATTTTGCCACACCCTACACAGCCAGCACGCTATGAACAATGCCTTGATTAGTGTACGAGCCACGCCCAGAACAAGAGTTGCAAATGTGTGCAATGTCACTAGGCTATTCTAAACTATAGCTAGCAAACTTAATTATGAAAAGTGCTCCAGAAATATACGACTTCAGCGAACGGTTCCAGCAAGTCATTGCGAATTCGAAGAAAGACAAACTCAAGTCTATTTCCGGCCCGGGTGATATTTGGCCTTTGATGCGCGAAGAAGCAAAAGTAAAAGCTCTGGGCGAACCTATTCTTGGCAGCTACTTTCACGCAACTATTTTAAATCACAAAAGCTTTGGCGACGCTTTGAGTTTTCGTTTGGCAAGTAAGTTAGACAATCCAATGCTGCCTACGATGCTTATTCGCGATGTCATTGGCGAAGCCATGGCTGGTGATGCTGAAGTACTCAAAGCTGCAGAAATAGATATTCTTGCTACTTACGCACGCGATCCTGCTTGCGAAGATTTATCTAGCGCCTTCTTATTTTTTAAGGGCTTCCACGCGCTGCAAGCACACAGAATTGCCTATTGGCTTTGGCGAGAAGGCAGACAAACCTTGGCCCAGTTCTTCCAAAATCAAATCAGCGTGACGCTCGGCGTGGACATACACCCAGCTGCGCGTATTGGTTCAGGCATCATGTTTGACCACGCTACTGGCATCGTCATTGGCGAGACCGCTGTAATCGAAGACGACGTATCAATCCTGCACTCGGTGACCTTAGGCGGTACGGGCAAAAGTTCTGGGGATCGCCACCCAAAAATTCGCCGCGGCGTATTGCTTTCGGCAGGCTGCAAAATCATCGGCAACATAGAAATTGGCGAGAATGCAAAGGTTGGCGCAGGCAGTGTTGTACTCAACGATGTTCCGGCTAATGTATCAGTAGCAGGGGTACCAGCAAAAATAATTGGCGACCATCACGACCAAGTACCCACCCATGATATGGATCAAAACCTAGGCATTGATGTCAAAACACTTTAGCCGGGAAATCGCACTTCGGCGCGGGTGACAATTTTTGCAATGGTCTCTTCGCTCTGGGCTCCGGGCAACAAAAAACCACCGCCCAACCAAAAGCCTGGCACACCGGCAATGCCTAGGTCTGGCGCGCGCCCCAATTGTTTGTTAACAGCATCAGCGCCTTGATCGGACAAAAGAAAGTCGCTTAGCCCTTCAATTTTAGCGCCAGCTTCTGCAGCCAAATCGACCAAAACATCTACATCGCCGACATTAAGACCCCGACAAAAATAGCCCTGAAACAAAACCTCAACCATCCGATGCTGCGCCAGCTCAGCTTTGCTTGGGAGTTCAGCCTTGCTGACAGTCGGGTCATGCACGTCTTGCTGCCCATTGCCTTCAAGTGAACCGAGCACATTAATGCTTTGATCAAAAAACCAATCTATCAGTCGATGCGCCATTAACGTATTTGGTGTGCGTCGAATCAGGTCATAGCGCAGCTCAATACCGACATCTTCTGCTTCTTGTTGCAAACGCTCAGGTATCCGCGCTTTATCCGCCCTGGCTCCATATCGACGTTGCAGAAACTCAAATCTATCCCATCCACTGGGCGGAATATTCGGATAAAGCATGTACGGGCGCCAGCGCAAGCTCACGCCCACCTTTGAGGCAAGGGCATTGTCTAAGCGCCGCTTACCGATAAAGCACCACGGGCAAATTACATCAGAAAAAATTTCGATACTCAGCATGCAACCTCCAACTGTTGATCAACGGGCCTATTTGCAAAGGACTTAGTAACCAAGGTATCAGTATCCAGGGCCTTACTAATAGGGGTCTTACTAACAAAAGTCTTACTAACCTAAACTTTGGACAACTGGCCAACAAAAGTTATCAACAAACGCACAAACTGCCACTATTTGAACAATTTGGCCAATGGTTTGCTGGCCACGTGGTATTTTTGACCAATTATTGGTTCGATAAGCGTTTACAAGGGCTAGACAGCCCGAGAGATATCATGCGTACTAGGGCTTGGTGTTTTTGGCACAAATAATGCTTTCGCTAAAAGCGGGTGTAACCAATCATCAAAAGGCGGCAACATGTTTTTGCGTACTACCTCTTTACCTGTTGGCCAAACAACCACGAATAGAAAGGTTTATGCAGCACATAAACAACAGTTCAGGTTTAGCTTTTACTCGGCGATGTAAAATCGCCCTGCAGCATCTGCGGAGGTGTTTGTTGGCAGAAGAAGGTCAGGAAAATAATAATGCGATCATTGTCGTTGGCGCTGTCGCATACGATCAAATTGCATCTACCAAAAATGAATTTGGCCTATCGGGCCCAGGACTAAATAGTAAATTAGATACACTGGAAGAACATTTCGGCGGCTGCGGGGGCAATATAGCTTATGGTATTGGTCAGCATAGCCGCGACGCCAAGTTAGTCTCTGTTTGTGGCGAGTTAGACTTCCACAGCTATCGCACGCATATTGAATCTCCCTGTATTGACCTTCAAGGGGTAATGACAAAGTTCGACGCCAAATGCGCCCGAGCATTTGTGCTGTCTGACCCAAGCGGCGAACAATTCATCGCTTTTTACCCCGGACCGGAGGTCAGCGAAGAAAGCTGGGCGGCACACTTAATAAACCAAAATTTACAACAATCCCCAATCATGGTGTGTGCCCCCTACCCAGAAAAACTAATGCTTAGCAGCCTCAAGTGCATGACAAAGGCCAACCCCCAAGCACTGCGCATTTGGTGCCCAGGGCAATATGCAGACCTTCTAGACGAAGCGTCTCTTAGACATTTCAGCGGCTTTTGGGACGTACTCATTGGCAATGAACATGAAGTCGATCACCTCATGTCACTTGATGCCGATTTTGTGAGCAAAAAAACGGTCGTTGTCACCGCTGGCGCTCGACCAATTAAGGTGTACATGGCTCATGGCGGCACGCGCACATTTCCCGTGCCCAAGCTGGCAGCCCCTAACATTGACCCAACTGGCAGTGGGGACGCGTTCATAGCCGGTTTTGCCAGCGTTATAAGCGATCATATTAGCGCAGATAACAAAGGTGCTTGGATTGGTTACGTCAACGAAGCGGTTAAAGTTGGCGTGCGCAGCGCCCAACGCTGCTTAGAGCACCTTGGACCACAAAACTACGCTAACATAGCAAATTAGTGTCAAGACTGGCGCTTGAGTCATGTATACCGGTAGCCTCTGGCACAAGAACAAAAGCCACAGAGTGGACTAAAGTCCCAAAGCTAGGAATCAATCATGTCGTTCTCATTGCAACAAGCTATTACGCCGCCCTGGTTAAAAACTATCTCTAAAGTTCAGTTGGGCCATTGGCCAACTCCCCTAGAACACCTTCCCCGCTTAACCAAAGAGTTATCTGGTCCGCAGTTATGGGTCAAGCGCGACGATTGCAGCGGCCTAGCCACTGGCGGCAACAAAACCAGAAAGCTAGAATTTCTTTTAGCTGACGCCATCAACCAAGGTGCAGACACTATTGTGACCTACGGCGCGGTGCAGTCGAATCATGCAAGGCAAACCGCCGCCGCTTGCGCAAAGTTGGGTCTTGAATGCCACTTGTTACTGTCCCAACGGGTCGAGTGGGACCATGTCAGTTACAACAACAACGGCAACGTACTATTTAATAAGCTTTTTGGCGCACACATACACATGTTGGCGATGGATGAATTTGAACAGCGTCAAACAGAAATTCTTGCTGATTTGGCCGCACAAAATAAACAGTTTTACCAAATACCGCCCGGCGGCTCCAATGCACTTGGCGCGCTTGGCTACGTTATGTGTTTGGCAGAGTTGGAGTGGCAAACCAAGGAAATGGGGATTTCTCTTGATCAAATAATTCATGCCTCGGCCAGTTCCGCCACCCAAGCAGGCTTGATATTTGGCGCAGGGGCAATGAAATCCAAGGTGGATATTTTGGGTATCAACGTTTTTCACCCAGACCCTGCAACATTAACTGCCCGAATAGAAAAATTGCTGGCGCAAATGTCAGTACAGTTCCCTGCCAGCAAAGCCGGTTTTGATTTACCTATATACATTAACCACGCTTATTTTGGCCAGGCTTATGGTGAGCCGACGGATGCAGGTTTAGACGCCATAAAGATGGTGGCTGAGCTAGAGGGCCTACTGTTTGATCCGGTCTACTCTGGCAAAGCCCTGGCAGCCCTAATAGACCAAATCAACTTAGGTAACTTTAGTCAGCATGACAATGTAGTGCTGCTTCACACTGGCGGCGCAGCCAGCCTTAGCGCCTATGTAGATGCGTTTTAGCAGAGACTACTTGGCGCTGACAGACAGACGGACTGCGCTACCAACACCGGCTTAGCGCAAATTTAGGCAGCAGCCATTGCAGCCACCGCCCGTAACCAACGACTTTAACTAGCCAATAAACATACCGCCATTTGCAAACAAGGTTTGACCGGTAAAATAACTAGACTCATCGCTGGCCAAAAACAGTGCGGTGCTAGAAATTTCGTTGGGCTGGCCGAAGCGCTGCATGGGTGTCATCATCATAACGTTATCCATCCAATCTGGAGATTGACGGATGCCAGCAGTCATTGGCGTTTCAATAAATCCAGGCCCAATAGCATTGATTCTAATGTTGGTTGTAGCCAATTCTGTGGCCATCACATTAGTCAACATAATGACGCCAGCCTTAGAAACACAGTAGTCGGCTGCGCCCGCCAACGGTCGCTTACCTGCGATAGAGGCGATATTAACAATAGACCCGGGCGTGCCTAGCTTAAGCATATGCTGCACTGCAATTCTGTCGGTGATCATTGTGCCGGTAAGGTTAATGTCTATTACCCTCTGCCAATCACTGATATTGCGATTATGTAAAAAATTAGCTTCTGGATCTTCATCGTTCATATCAGCAACTTCGCCACTAACATAATTGGCAGAAGAAACACCTGCGGCTGCTAACACTGTATCTAAGCGACCATAGCGTCTAACCACATCGTCGAACAAAGCCTGCTGGCTTGCCTCGGAAGTCACATCCACGTGGACAAATTCAATAGGCGCGCCACCTGCGGACATCTCCGTTGCAGCTTTTTCGCCCCGCTCTGTATTCACATCGGCGATAACAATCTTCGCGCCCTCCTTGGCATAACGTTCTGCCGATGCACGACCTAAACCGCTAATGCCACCTGTAATAACCGCAACTCTTCCTTCTAAAGCGCCCATAACCCTTCCTAATAATGATTTTAAAAAAACTCTACTCTGCTGCGGATTCAAACTCCAACAGACTATCTAATGCGATTTGGCTGTTTACCAAATGGGGCACGCTCCAAGGCGTAAACGTTTGCGTCTCGGACTCTAGTAATTTACGCAATTGGGATATAGCAATCCACCTCACCTCAGCCACCTCATCTAACGCAAAGACAACATTGCCGTTTGCCCGAGCAACAAAACCCTGGAAAATTGAACAGTCAATAAAACCACTTCCTGACCAGGTTTCTTTTTTTACCTCGCCCATTTTAACTGGGGCCTCTACCTGCAAGCCCAATTCCTCTAACAAGCCCCGTCCAGCGCCTTGGCTGAAAGTTTCACCCGGCATGAGATGTTCGCCTACGCTGTAGTCCCAACAATTGGGATAAAGATCTTTGTCTTTCGAGCGGCGCTGCAGTAACAATTCATCAACTGAGTTAAACAACAAAACATGCGCCGAACAATGCCAAAGTCCTTGCGCATGAACCTGATCGCGAGGCACCAAATCTAGCAGCTCGCCGGCAGCGCTATAGGTTTGAAAATACTCAACAGGTCTCTGGTCCGACTGCACGTTACGCCTATCTCTATATCTAAATTCGAGTCCTAGTTTTAATCCTAGCCCTTAGTTGCTGTGGCGAAGCCGGCATAACGGGGTTGATCTATAGCTATTTGATTAACAACAGTTGCGCGCAGATGATCTGCCAAGCGGGGTAAATCTAAGCCGATAGACTCGTCACGCAGGCCATTAACCAGGCGCCAGCGAAGGTCCGTTATCGACTCATCACGATCAAATAGCAGGCACAAACGCTGACCTTCATTAACAAGACAGATCTGACCTAATGATACTTCTCGTTGCACAATATCTAGCGAGTTACTCGCGACACGAGCTAAGAAATTGGTCCGCCCTTGTGTGCTGCTCATCACGTCTTGGCGCAAAAAGTCTGTCACACTGGCTAACAGTTCATCAATTCTAGGCATATCAATGCCTGCGATGGAATCATCCGTTTTGACCAGTTCCACGGGTCCAGGAATAAGTAAATTAACGCAATCTACTTGGCACTCAGAAGAGCGCCTACCGATTGCCGGACGCTCAACACTTTGATCAGGACCCGTTCGATAGTGCTCGGCCATACCTAAACAGCCTACCGCCCACCAGAACGATCCAAACACCTGCCAAAATTTCACCGCCTCTGGGTCTACCTTCTTGCCACTTATCGATTCATAACCGGCAAATAAATCCTCAATCTGACCGAAGCCGCCAACAGGTAATTCCGCTCGACCAAACCGCCATGAGTGCGTCAGCATCCAGCCTAAATCTCGCATGGGGTCACCAATATGCGCCACTTCCCAATCTAAAACCGCAACGACACCTGTCTCGTCCACCATGACATTGCCGTTACGAAAATCGTTATGCACCAGTGATGGAGTAAAGTTTTCTGGCAAGTTAGCTAACAACCAACGAGCTGTGTAGTCGATCATGGGTTGAGGTGTATTAAATTCTTGATAGCGTTGCCAAGTTTGCTCTACGTATTCACTCGGCGTAAGTAGCTGTAGGTGCTGATCAAGACCACTGGCCTTCAGATCTATGCCGTGAATGCGCGCCAAAATTTCGCCGCACAAGAACGCCAGCTTTGGCCGTATTTGCTCTAGCTCCGGTGCCTTAACAATTCGAGCACCTAAAGTGAGGCCCTCTAGCCACTGCATGATAAAGCCACTGCCCAAGCCATCCTCGGGTGTCAGTACATGATTAATCTCAGGCTCTGGCACGCCATATTTGGCAGCCGTTTGCATCAGCAATGCCTCTACCGCTAAGCCCGGATGTTGAGCGGTGATCTCGCCTTCTTCGCCGCCGGAAGCCCGCCGCATGGCTAGCTTCTTGGGGCCACTTTTAAGAGTCACATCAATGCAGTAGGTTTCTTGACTGGCACCAGCGGACAAGCGCTCAACGGAGTCCAAACTGACAAAATTTTCAATCACCTTGGGCAACAACAGCCCAAGTAATTCATCGAAGGACAACTCAGAGCTTGCACCCTGAGCACCCTTGCCTTCACTCGATACACTGTTCATAAATGCTAGCTTTCCTGTACGCCTTTAGGTGCACGCTGGTTCATAAAACCAAATAGATAACCAGCAACGCGGCGCATTTGAATTTCTTCAGCACCCTCAGTAATACGGTAACGACGGTGATGACGATAAATATGCTCAAAAGGCTTGTGGCGAGAATAACCCAGGCCACCGTGCACTTGCATAGCGCGGTCTGCGGCTTCACAACATAGGCGATTAGACCAATAGTTGCACATAGACACTTTGTCCGACACAGAAAACGCGCCGTAAGTATCCATTTGCCAAGCAGTCTTATGAATCAAAGCACGCAACATTTCGCACTGCGTTTGTAATTCCACCAACGGAAATTGGATGCCTTGGTTACTAGAAAGCGGTTTACCAAACGGCTTACGTTCCATAGCGTATTGAATAGATTCGTTAATACAAAACTGCGCAGCACCCAAGGAAGAGGCTGCCTGACGAATACGATTTTCGTTGAAGAAGTGCTGTACCACACCAAGTCCTCGGCCTTCGCCACCAAAGATAGCGCCATTAGGTACGCGAACATCTTTCATCGATACACGTCCGTGGTCAGTAGGCATATTGAAAGTCCAAAGCATTTCCTCAACAGCAAAACCTTCGCTTTTGGTTGGCGTTAAGAATGCAGTGATACCATTACCGTCACCGGCTTTGCCGCTAGTGCGGGCAAAAATCAAATCGTGCTTGGCTTTGTGAATGCCCGTATTCCACGTTTTGGAACCATTAATAATCCACTCGTCGCCATCGCGTACCGCGGTGGTTTCCATATGAGTGGCGTCAGAACCGTGATCTGGTTCAGTGATACCAAATGCAAAACCCATCTTGCCTTCAGCTAAACCGTCAATCCATTCAGCTTTTTGCTCGTCTGTACCGTATTCAATCATCAGCAACAAACCAACATTGTTACCCACAATAGAATGCTCATTTTGCAAATCGTTGTGTAAACCTAAACCCTTTGCAGCAAAGTGCTCACGGATAATGGCCATGCCTAAGTTTGTGCCCTCCTGACCACCATATTCCTTTGGCAGTGGGTAACGGTAGTGACCTGCAGCGTCAGCACGGCGCTTTGCTTCTACCAGCAATAACTCCCACTCTTCGTTGGGCAGACCGTTGCGTTCCCAGTCAGTACGCGCATCTTCACGACGATGGTCAAAGAAGCGTATATTGTCGTTTTCTTGCTCTAAAGGCTTAATCTCGTCTTCAATAAATTGATCGAGCTCAGCTAAGTAAGCCTGCATTTCCTGTGGAATATCAAAATTCATTTCTCTCTCTCCTTACTACTTATTTTCTTTACGTTCCAAGTTTACATTCTATGCGCGAACGCCACTCCCAAGCCATAGATTCACTAGTCCTAATTAGGCACTAATCTATTTTCGCTTGTTTGTTATTCGCTTTTTTGTTTTCCGACTCAATAAGTCCCCAAACAATTGCACCACGCATAAATTGGCGGAACTGCGGCTCTTGATAGGTTGCAGTAGTATGCCCTAGAGCGCTATACAGCACCTGGCCCTGGCCTACCCGATGCCACCAAACCAGCGGATGATCTTTACCCATAGGACTTTTTCCCGGATCATAAGTGGACTCATCGATGCTCACCAGCACATTAGTGTTCCCCCTTGGGCTAGCACTAAAGTTATACCACTCGTCACTGCGTTGCCAAATGCTAGGTAAATGCGCTGTGGCTGGGTGGCCCTGGTCTTCAACAACCAAATCAGCGGGTTGAATATGCGCAGTCATAGGGTGATCAACAAACTGCGCTTTAAGCACTTGATCAAGGTACCATCCCCAATCATACCCTTGGTCACCGCCCGCCGCATGCTGCGCAATCAACGAGCCGCCGGATTCCACATAGTTCCGCAAAGCCAAACGCTGTTGGTCCGTCCACACGGTGCCACTTTTATGATTAAGAATAATCAGTTGAAAACGACTGAGGTTTTCTGGGCTAAAAACTGCAGCATTTTCAGTATGATAAAACTGCCAATCATTTTTAGCACCCAGTGCATCGAGCATTTGAATTGACGCAGGAATGCTTTCAAGGTGACGATAACCGTTAGTTTTTGAAAAACTTAGAATGGCCACATTGCCCAAATCTTGTGGCAACTGTGGTGCTTGTGTATCAAATACTGGTGCCCGAAACAGCTGAGGCTGGTTGTAGATCGCGCGGACATATATCCAGTTTTGGTTCACAAGCACGGCAATAACGACCACCACTAGGCCTACCCCATAGCTACGCCAAGACACTAAATTGCGCCCGCTTGTAACTGAGCCACAGCATAGTCCACGGCCCGAGCGGTGAGGGCCATGTAAGTCAGAGAGGGATTCACACAGGAAGCAGATGCCATAGCGGAGCCATCTGTAACAAACAGGTTAGGCGCAGTGTGGGCTTGGTTATGCGCGTTGAGTACTGCTTCCTTGGGGTCATGGCCCATGCGCGCAGTGCCCATTTCATGAATTGCTGCACCGCCGACCATTTCCGCATTAAACGGGTCTATGCGAGTAGCGCCAGCAGCCTTGAGCATGGCCACAGCTTGCTCCACTAAATCTTCACGATGGCGTCTTTCGTTCTCACCAAATTCAAAGTGGAAGGTCACCTGGGGGATACCAAAACGATCTTTTTTGCTCTTATGCAGCGCCACAGTGTTGTGGGCGTAAGGCAGAATTTCACCAAAGCCACCAAGGTTCATATACCAAGGGCCGGGCTTGCGCAGACCGTCTTTGAAGTCTGCACCAAATCCAGGGGTCAGCTTAGACATAGTGTCCCAAGACAAGCGCCCTGCGCTGCCCTGAAAGCCGTAGCCCCGAGTAAATCCAAGACCATCGTCGCCCTCTACATTTCTAAAGCGCGGGATGTAGATGCCATTGGGTCGATTGCCGTAGGGATAATATTCCTCAAAACCAGGAATAATCCCTCGAGCGCCGGCCCTATAAGTGTGGTCCATCATATAGCGACCGAGCGCACCGCTAGCATTAGCAAAGCTCATATCGCTGTTAGCATGAGTTGAATTCATCAAAATCTGAGTTGAACCAACCGTGGAGGCACAGAGGAAGATCAACTTGGCTGAATAACGACTACGCTCGCCGGTTACCGTATCAATGACCTTAACCGCGCTGACACGCTTGGTATCAGGGTCGTACTCTAAGCTCTCGACCAGCGCATTCGCGCGCAAATTAAAATTACCCGTGGCCTCGGCCGCTGGCAGCGTGCTAGACAACGAACTGAAATAAGATCCGGTGCTACATCCACGATGGCAGGGACCACAATAATGGCATGGCGCCCTACCTGGTAAAGGTTCGGTTAACGTCGCCGTGCGGCCAATGGTCATAACCCGACCGTCAAAATTCTCAGCAATGGCACTGGCTACATGACGCTCAACCACGTTCATGTCCATGGGTTTTTGAAATTCACCGTCTGGCAACTGATCTAGTCCCATCGCCTGACCACTGACCCCAATAAATTTCTCTACATGAGAATACCAAGGCGCCAGATCTTTGTAACGGATGGGCCAATCAATGCCAATGCCTTCTTTCTTGTTCGCTGCAAAATCTAAATCGCTCCAGCGATAGCTTTGGCGAGCCCAGAGTAGCGAGCGACCGCCCACAACGTCAGCTCGCACCCAGTGAAATGGATCTTCCTCATTAAAATCATAAGGGTTTTGTGCATCGTTGTTCCAAAAATGCCGAGTAGTCTCATCAAAAGCATAAGAGGTGGACTGAATTTCATACTCGTCTTTGTATAGCTCGCGCGGGCGCATACCTTTGTTGTTGCGCTTCCAAGGTGGCTGGTGCTCACCTACATAACCCGTGCCGTGTTCAAGCGGTTTGCCCCGCTCCAACATCAGTACCTTTAAGCCTTTTTCACTAAGTTCTTTAGCTGCCCAGCCACCGGTGATGCCTGAGCCGATAACAATAGCCTCTACTTGTTGCGTTGTTTCTAACTTGCCCATAATCGACCCACCTCACTGAATTTGTAGTCACCGTCGTAAGAACCGGGCATGGGCACATACTTACGCTCTATAGTCGCGCCAACTTCTGAAGTGTAATAGCCAACAACTGTTAATTCTTTGATTTTACTGAAAAACTTCCCATCAGAACTGCCAAAAGCGAAGGGGTCAGAAGCAGGCTCTCGAGCCTCGGCCGCTTGTAACAAGGTCATCTGCTCGGCCTCTGCTAATGAGATAAAATGCTGCCCATAAGTGCTTCGAGCCTCTTCCAGCATTTGTGCCAAGCCTGCAAAAAACACTTCTCGCTCGTCGTCCTGATACCAAACAGAAATTACGTAGTCGAGGAACACATCTACCCCAGCGGCAATTGCGCCCGGCGTATCGGTAGTAGGAATAATAAGATCGACACATCGGTAGACGGCGGCACGCTGGCCATCTGTCATGACCCCTGCCACGGCCACGCGCTGAGCCGCAGGTACTTCTACCGCTTGAGAACACGAATGAGAAACCGCGCCTCCAAGCACTGCCGCCAAGCCTTTTAATAAATCTCGCCGTTGCATACAACCCTCCTCTACAAGTTCACTCGTGACCGAGCGTTTTCGAGCCCAAAAACTCAAATGCAAACCAACAGAACAATCTAATGTCGCCGCAACTCACACATAAATGCGTTACCAGAGACTACTCTTTAGTGATCTCTATAGCATCGCTGCTTTTTGCTGCCTACGTTCTCTGAGCCACAATATCGCGAAAACTGGCACCAACAGCAACGGGATAACCGCCACCACTTGGAACGATTCAACTGACGCCACGCGAATGATTGTTGCCAACTCATCACCGGTTAATACGCGCAGGTTATCTAACCCGCCCGCTGCTGAGATTTTAGCACTGTCAAAAATAGCGCCCATGTAAGGCAATACAAACTGAGTGGCCAAACCGCCAGCAAAACCCATCAGACCAAGCATTAGCGCGCCGCCGGCTGGGTACCGCTCCGCAACACAGCCAAGCATGGTGGGATACATATAGCAGATACCCACGGCCCAAATAGTTGCCGCAGCAAAAGCGGTCATGGGCGAGTCTGCCAACGCAAGTAAATACAAACCCGGCGCAGCAAGGGCGCAGCTGAGGGTCAGTAAGCCAGGACTGGAAATACGGCTGACCACTGGCCCAGCAAAATGCCGGCCGACAAAAATAAGTAAATTGACATAAATAAGCACCCATATGCCGGGCATACCGACAATATTAGTCAAAGCCAAATTCACCCATTGGCTCGGTGCAAGCTCAGCGGTCACTGTACCCATCATGCATAGAAACCAAATAATGAAACCAGGCGAAGTGCACAATTGGGCCCACATATCACCATAGGACAACCCCATAGCCACCCGTTCAGTGACCGGGAAATCTGCCTTTAGCGCCAAAACCACCAAAACAACAGCTGGCACCATTAAAATAAGTAGGTTGGTCTGCCACACCCAACCCAGCTGTACGATCACTAAGCCAAGTAAACCGCCGGCGACAATACCCGCAGGCCACCAAGCGTGGAGAATATTCAGGCGGTGGGTTTTTTCCTCAGGGTAAATGGCAGCGATCAGCGGATTGGTAGCTGCCTCGACTGCCCCCCAACCTAAACCAGTGAGCAATAAGCCGCCATACACCAGCCAATAGGCACTAGTGGAAGGCTGCATAAAGGAGGCGCCCACTACGGCAATGCTGCCAAAGAAATAGCTCGCAGCGGCAAACAACAACATATGGCGCATGCCGATCAAGTCGACCAAGACGGCTCCAAACAGCAGCGTCAACGCAAACCCGATAAAGGTAGCGGCCAGCACCTCGCCCACCATGGTGGCAGAACGCGCAAGATCCAAGACATTGAACAAATCGCCCTGCAGGTCTCCCGCAATGGCAGCACGTACAGCAAAACCAAGGCCAATCATAAAGATGGCTAAATTCGACAGCACAAACAGCAAACGCCTGTTCGCAACTTCCACTTCAGTCCCCTCAGACATACCACCTCCCTACTAAACCCTAGCGCAGTTTTATTCGCCCAATGTTGAACCAGCAATGCAATCTAGCGGCTCAAACCAGAGATCCCGGATATGGACCATCACTACTTGGTTCGACACCGACCTATACAAATTCCCTTAATCAACATTCTCTACTATTTAGTGCGAACAACAACACTAGACATGTAGATCTTCTGTGCGCGACAACAACACTGAACTTATGCCATTTTAGTTCCAAACAAAGACAGAATAGCTGGCCGCTCTTGCAAAATACCAGCACCCAAGCCAGCATGACAAAACTGCTTGAATGAAGACTTGCGCCAAAAGCATTGGACTAGGATAAAATGAAATACGTATGGATAGGGTTAGGTTGGCTGTTCATCATTTTGGGCGTTGTAGGCATTGTCCTGCCGCTACTACCCACCACGCCCTTCTTGCTAGTGGCTGCGATATGTTTCAGTCGCGGCTCCCAACGCATGCATGACTGGCTGATTAATCACCCAACCTTAGGCCCACCCATAGTTAATTGGCAAACCAACCGCACAATCACCCGAAAAATTAAAGTTGTAGCCTTACTCTCAATGGCCGGACTGTTTGGCATTAGCCTTTTGCTAGGTATAAATGAAAAGGTTTTGTTACTACAAGGCTCAGTGCTAAGCGTTGTCGGCGTGTTTTTGTGGCGGCAGAAAGAGCCGGAGGGGCCGGGAAACTTGAGCTAACGTTTCCTCCGTGATTAGCACTAGCTATAGAAAATTTGCATGAAGGCAAACAAAAAAACTGCGCTGATTAAGCAGTCACAACCTAACCAATATTTTACCTACAATGCATGCACCTGCACTTATTCCAAGGAACTGGCCCCAAAATGACGACGGCTTTATTGTTTCAGCATCTACTGGCGAGGCTGTATTTAGAGCTCTGGATTTACCCTTCCTTTCGGGCGATATCGCTATTATGCATATTGTTCGCTGGACGCCAGCACTGGTGCTTTTGCTGACTAGAAGACCTTTTCTTGACCCCGAACAGGGTCGATAGTTTTGAATTTGGTCAGGGGCAATAACCTTTGTAATTAACTTTTCATTTGTTTTCGATATTCGCGATGCAGCGATTTATATCTCACACTGCGCCGGCGCCTAACTTCTTGCGTGCCGAAACAAGAAACAGAGGCTCTTTATTGGGCCTCTGTTTTTGATTCTTATTCATGACTCAATTATTCATTCTTTGCCCTAAGTCCTTCCAAAAATTTTAGGGCTTCAACCTCTCCTTCTTCATTCTTCGTTTAGTTTCTTTGCAAAAGAACTACTGGTATCTGGCGATCTGTCTTTTCTTGATATTCGATGTACGGAGGCCAAATTTCAGCTAACGCATCCCACATGACTTGGCGACGCTCGTCTGTGATTGTTATTGCGGTGGCTGAAAATTTATCTGCGGCTACCTGCACTTCTACCGCTGGGTTTACGTCCAAATTGACATACCAACTAGGGTGTTCTGTGTGGCCGCCTTTGGAAGCAATAATGACAACGTCGTCACCATGGTTGCCATAAATCAGCGGCAGCATACGAGGCTCGCCACTTTTACGACCTGTAGTGGTTAACAACAGTGTTGGTACGCCGCGCCAGATGTGACCGTTTTCACCATCTGTTGCCAGATAGTTTTTCATATGCTCTGCTGCCCAATCTGGCAATGTATTTGTACTCATATTTCTCTCCTCGTTTGTCGTTCTTTATTCGTAGTTGTCTAACCGTTTTATCAGCTCGTTACAAAAACCTCACTCTAAGGCGGGCGGCTAATTTGTAAATTTTGCCCTAGCTCTAATCAGCGCAACCAAAGGCAACATAAATATTGCGCCTGCGATTAGCCCACTGGTCACACCGCCTCCGCGCGGGTTTAGCAAATTCCAGACTACCATAGCAATCACCACCTGGGCTACGTATACAGCGGCCCAGGGCCACATCCACCGCTTCATGCCCGCAAATCCGCAAGCACCGGCTGCGTAGATCATCCAGTGCAGGGGTTCTGTGGCCTTGGCCCACCATCCGGTTAGCGCAAAACCAAACCATATTTCGTGGTCGTTAGCTGCCGGTTTATAAAACATGTCGAAGGGCATATAGATAAATGTCATGTATAAGCAAAAATAAAAGATCAAATTCATCCACACCGGTCTAATCGCCCAGTCGGCTTTTACGCGTTGCCAAACGGTTTCGTTGCTGTTCACTGATTACCCTCGTACTTGGCTGTCTCATAACAAATAATAGTCTATACCTGATTGGGCAAAGGCTGCTGGGCAAAAAATGCTTGAATATTTGCCAGCGCACAGTTGCCCATGGCCTCGCGGGTTTCCACCGTGCCGCTGCCCATGTGCGGCAACAATACCACTTGCTGCAAATCCATAAGAGCTTGTGACACATTTGGTTCATCCACAAACACGTCTAACCCTGCACCTGCAATAACCCCAGTACTCAGTGCGATGACTAAGTCTGCTTCATTGATAATATCGCCTCTGGCTGTATTAATTAAATGCGCGCGTGGTTGCATGAGTTTGAGCTTGGCTAAATTAATTAGATTTTGGGTTTCATGGGTTGCAGGACAATTGATGCTGACAAAATCTGCGCGCCGCAATAACTCGTCGATCTCACAACGCACCGCACCCAATTCTATTTCTTCAGACTGGGGCCTGGAATTTCGCGCAGTATATAAAATCGACATACCGAAACCATGATGAGCCTGGCGGGCCAGAGCGGTGCCAATACGCCCCATGCCAATAATTCCTAAAGTTTTACCCGTGACCTGGGTAGAGAGCATATGCGTGGGCCGCCAACCGTCCCAGTGAGTAGACCGAACTAGGCGCTCGCCCTCACCAGTTCTGCGCGCACTGGTGAGCAGTAAGGTCATGGCGATTTCTGCAGTGGCGTCAGTCAATACGCCGGGGGTATTCGTCACTGCAATGCCCTGTGTTTTTGCCGCGGCGACATCTATGTGGTTAAAACCCACACCAAAGTTCGCTAGCAACCGTGTACGCAAATTGGGCGCTGAGAGTAATTGCGCGTCTATCTTGTCTGTTACTGTGGGACACACGACGTCGGCATCTAGCAATGCTTGAGCAAGCTGTTCTCGGCTCATAGCTTGGTCGCTGGCATTTACGCGCAGATCAAACATCTTCGCCATTTGCGCTTCAATGGCTTCAGGCCAGCGCCGGGTCAGCACCACTACAGGTTTTTCACTCACTATTTTCACTCTCTAAATTTTTGCCTTTACGGCCAGCGTTAAAGATAACGGCAGGTTCTGCAGGCTCACCGCTCTGCGGTCGCTATTAAATCACCCCGCCATACATTTTACCTTTCCTGCAAGATATTATTCTTACGCCGGTAGGAATAAACTACATTCATAAATTTTTTGTTATTTGGGATGGGGAAGGAAAACAATGAGCAAGGCATATCAGCACTTTATCAATGGCGAGGTTGTACAAGGCACTTCAGGGCGGACAAGCGACGTGTACAACCCCTCGCTGGGTGAGATCTCTGGCTCGGTAAGCCTGGCCAGCACAAGTGAAGTAGACGCAGCCATTGCAGCGGCCCAAGCTGCATTCCCAGAATGGTCAGGTATGAACCCCCAGCGTCGTGCTCGAGTTATGTTCAAATTCAAAGCGTTGGTTGAAGCCCATGCGGACGAGCTAGCGCTAATTCTTTCTGAAGAACACGGCAAAGTACTGGCTGACTCTAACGGCGACATTCAGCGTGGGCTAGATGTGATCGAGTTCGCCTGTGGCATACCCCACCTTATGAAAGGTGAATATACTCAAGGCGCAGGCCCCGGCATTGACGTTTACAGCATGCGCCAAGCCATTGGTGTCGTGGCTGGTATTACGCCATTCAACTTCCCTGCAATGATTCCCATGTGGATGTTTGGAGTGGCAATCGCCACCGGCTGTACGTTCATTCTTAAGCCTTCAGAAAAAGATCCCGGTGTACCCATGCGGTTAGCCGAACTGATGCTGGAAGCGGGTGCGCCGCCGGGCGTATTGAACGTGGTGAATGGTGATAAAGTGGCAGTGGACGCCATTATTGCTAACCCAGCTGTCCGAGCAGTGAGTTTTGTTGGCTCGTCTGATATTGCCCACTATGTGTATCGCAGTTGCGCAGAACATGGCAAGCGTGTGCAGGCCATGGGCGGCGCTAAGAATCACGGTATTATTTTACCAGATGCAGATATGCGCCAAGCGGTACAAGACATCACCGGCGCAGCCTATGGTTCGGCTGGCGAGCGTTGTATGGCCTTGTCCACAGTTGTGGCTGTTGGTAACGAGACTGGTGATCGTTTTGTAGACGCCATGACTAAAGAGCTAGATAAGCTCAAGGTCGGCATATCTACTGACCCCAAGGCAGATTACGGTCCAGTGGTCTCCTCCGTACATAAAGAGAAGATTGAAAACTACATTCAAATGGGCGTGAACGAAGGCGCAGACCTCATTGTGGATGGTCGTAACTTCTCACTGCAAGGCTATGAAAAAGGCTTTTTTGTCGGCCCTACGTTGTTCGATAACGTTAAACCCACTATGCAAAGCTACAAGGACGAAATTTTCGGCCCAGTTCTGCAGGTGCTTAGAGAAGACGATTTTGAAACAGCCTTGCAACGACCATCAGACCACCAATACGGTAATGGCGTAGCCATTTTTACCCGCAGTGGCGGCGCTGCAAGAGACTTCGCGCAAAGAGTAAATGTTGGCATGGTAGGCATTAACGTACCGATACCGGTGCCAGTGGCGTATCACAGCTTTGGCGGATGGAAGCGCTCTGCCTTTGGCGATGCCAACCAACACGGCATGGAAGGTGTGCGTTTTTACACCCAAACCAAAACCGTGACTCAGCGTTGGCCTGATGGTGAGACACAAAATGCTGCGTTCTCTATTCCGATTATGGAATAGACTTTAAGGAATAGACGTTAGCAGCACTTATGACAAGCCCCACAAAGTGGCCCTTTATTTACGGTTAGCGTCGACCGGATAATCAGCTGGTTATGTTGCTGGTTTAAGTTAGGCCGTTCACCGGTATCAATGCACCATGAATGGCTTTGGCGGCATCTGAACCCAGAAAACAAACCACCTGGCCCAAATCTTCTGGGTCCACCCACAGACTGAAATCCGCATCTGGCATATCTTGCCGATTTCTCGCGGTATTGATCACACTAGGCAACACAGCGTTAACGTTAATACCTTGACCCTTTACCTCTTCGCTGAGCGATTCAGTCAAACGCATCACGACCGACTTAGACGCCAAATACGCGCCCATATTCGGCCCGCCTTTCAGCGCACCCACTGCACCTACATTAATGATTCGTCCACCGCCGCTGGCGAGCAAGCGTGGCGTGGCAGCGGATAAAACCCTGCGCAAAGTGGTCACGTTAATATCGAACAGCGCATCCCAAAGGGCATCATCCGTTTGATGCACCTCTGGCCCCATATCAAAGCCACCGGCAATGTTAGCGACAATATCGAACGGCCCGATGGCCTCAAAACATGCCTCTACATTGTCTGAGTCGGTTAAATCCACGCTAAAGGTCTGACCAAGATCTGACTGAAAGTCTTCAATCACATCAAGCAAAACCACCTCTGCTCCTTGGCGCTTAGCAACTCGGGCAACACCTGCACCTAGTCCACCAGCCGCGCCGGTAATGACCATTTTCTTTCCAGTAAGTGGCATATAAATTCCTTAACCAATAGATTCAATAGCGGTCATATCATACCGCCCACTTAACAGATAGTAAGTAGCTATTAAGTCACGATAATGGGCTAAGCATTGCTATTGAATTTTGCCGTGGACCGGCACCAACCGGCCTAAGCGAGCTGGCGTGACAGAGCACTTAACCAGCACTCTTGAGAACATTCATAAATCGACCACCGGCTATGTAATGCGGTACGCAATCCTCTAGACTGCGATTTCACTAATTATTGGGAGAGAAATTATGTTGCCACGAATTTTAGCGGGTTTTGTGGGTTTGGTATTAGCCTCTACAGCGGTCACTTGGGTAATTGATCCAACTGCCGCCGCACTCAGCTTAGGTATGCCGCTACTGGACGGCATTGGTCGCAGCACGCAAATTGGCGATATGTCCTCGTTCTTTGTCGGCGGCACGCTCTTGTGTTTTCTTGGCGCTATTCGTCAGCAGGTACATTGGCTGCAGGCGGTAGCACTGATGCTGACCCTTGCAGCGATATTCCGCACCCTAGCCTGGGCCGTTCACGGCGCAGACCTCACGGTGGTATTTATTGTTGCAGAGATAGTGATGGCGGCAATTTTGTTGTTCAGCTCCATGCAAATGAACAGAGCGCAAGCTTCCCCTGAAGCCGAGGCATCAGCTGAGTAATGGCATTGAGTCGAGTGGGGATTTCTCAGAAACCACTCTGAGATTCCTCTGTTGTTACTCTGAAGCTACTCAATAGTTAAGCTGAATTTATGAGCGGCTTACTCGGACGGTATTGTCACCACAAGACCATCCAAGTCCTCGCTCAATCTAATCTGACACGCAAGGCGGCTATTGTCCTCAAGACCTATGGCATAAGCCAATAAGTCTTCTTCATCGCGGTGAGGCAACCCAAGCTTTTCCACCCAAGAAGCATCTACCCAACAGTGGCAAGTACAACAGGTACAACCACCACCACACTGACCAATAATACCAGCCACACCGTTGTCTACAGCAGCGTCCATAAGAGAGTCTCCTACAGGTGCTTGCACTTCATCACGGCGGCCGTCGGGCTGAACAAATACTACGTTTATCATGACGCTATTCTACCCACATTCGTCAACTAATGAGACACCGCAGCTGCGTAAATCTCTCTCGCTCTCGCTTTGCGCTGCCTGCCCAGCTAGAATTAGATGCTTAATTTTGAGGGGAAATTGCTTTGATCATTGGACTCACCGGTGGCATTGCCTCGGGTAAATCGACAGTTGCCAGCACCTTGGGGACCTGGGGCGCTTACGTTATTGATGCCGACAAGCTCGGCCATAACGCTTATATCAGCGGCACCCAAGCTTTCACCGATGTTGTGACGGCTTTTGGCGACGACATTATCGGTGCAGACGGCGAAGTAGACCGGCGTTCGTTGGGCGGTAAAGTGTTTGGTAACCCAGAAAGGTTAAAGAAGCTCACAGATATTGTCTGGCCCGCCATTATGCGTACGGCCGAACAAGAAATAGCCTCCGCTAAGGCAGAAAATCTAAACCGCGTTGTGGTTTTGGAAGCCGCAGTGCTCATTGAAGCGGACTGGCTGAGTTTGGTAGATCAGGTTTGGGTAACGGTCGTGGAACCCAGCGTGGCCATTGAACGTGCCAGCGCCCGGGATGGTGTGGATGCGGCGGCGGTACAGGCGCGCATCGATGCCCAACTGAGTAATGACGAGCGCATTGCGAAAGCCCATGACGTGATTCATAACTCTGGAGACCAGTATCATTTGATCGAACAACTACGACAGCTATGGGCTGGCATCAGCGCCGCTTAATTAGACCGCAGGCAACAGGGAAGCACTATGATTTTAGATTTACACGCCCACTCCATTAAGTCCGACGACGGTCGCGCTAAAGTACAAAATTACTGCCAGTGGATTGCCGCAAAAAACATACCTATTGATGGCTTTGTCCTCACCGAGCACCGTCAATTTGATAACGAATCGGACTACTCGGATTTGGCTGAAAAATTCGGCCTGACCATTCTTAAGGGTGCCGAAGTTGAAACCGAGTACGGTCATGTTTTGATTTTTGGTGTTACACCAGCACTGCAACAGGCCTTTGACTTCACCAACATTCACTTGAATTTAGCCGATGTGATTAACGCGTGCGATGCGCACAATGCGGTGGCGGTACCGTGCCATCCAGGACGCAAGCGCGTGGGCATGTCTGCGCACCTAGAGGAATTTGGTGTGCCTGCTGGAGTGAATATTGTTGAAGTATTTAACGGTGGCAGTCGGGACGATGAGGACAAGGTCTCTCATGACATGGCCGAGCGTCTAAACTATAAAGGTGTGGGTGGCAGTGACGCGCATATTGTCAGCCATATTGGCCGTTGCGCCACCAAGTTTAAGCAAGATATAGCCAATGAAACGCAGTTGGTTGCGGCGCTAAAATCTGGTGCTTTTGAGGCAATGAAGATAGCTGCCAAAGAAGATTAAACAGCCCCGGATCTGTGGCAAACAATGGGAGTGGCATATGCCACTCTCAAAACGCACTTAAAGAAGAAACCCCGTCAAATATATGACAGGATTTTTCAGGACTTACCTAAACCGGCTTCACCAGAGGAATAGACAACTCCTCGTACTCTTCCCATTCTAACGTCACTCTTTGACCAATATGTACATCGGTCAATGGATCTTCCACGCCGGTCACATTGGTTAAAAAACGTGGTCCTTCATCTAAATCCACATAGGCCACCGCATACGGCACCTTGGAACGAAAGAATGGATGATAGCTGAGTCTGACCACACTAAAGGAATAAATGGTGCCCTGGCCCTTTGAGGTCTTCCACTGCAAGTCGCCGTCTACACAACCCGTACAATGCGCACGTGGATGCCAAACAATGGTCTGACAATTGGCGCATTGCTGGTACTTAAATTCCTTGTTTTTAGTGGCGTGCCAAAAATCCCCAGTATCTAGCTCGGTGAGCTTGGGCATTGGCCGTGAGGGTACTTTCTTCTGTTCTTCAGCCATGATTAATCCCCCCCCAAAATTACTGTTCCCGCTGAGTGTCTACCACCCAACATGCCACCGTTACCGTGTGCTACGGCGAGTTTTGCGTCATTCACTTGAGAGGATGACTCACCGCGCAACTGGCGCACCGCTTCAATGAGCAGGAATATGCCGCGCATACCCGGGTGATTGGAGGACAAACCGCCCCCATCAGTATTCAATGCTGGACCGCCACTTTGGTCAAAGCGCAAACGACCGCCTTCTACCCAAGCACCGCCCTCGCCTTTTGCACAAAAACCTAAGTCTTCGAGCAAGGTTAAAACCGTGATGCTGAACGAGTCGTAAATCATGGCAATGTCGATTTCAGCGGGCGTTACGCCTGCTTCGCCAAAAGCCACGGGGGCAGATTCAACACCGGCAGAGGAGGTTAAGTCCGCGCCATTTTGCGGGTATTTAGTCGCTTCGCCTGTGCCCAAAATCCATACTGGGGTTTTGGCGCAATTCTTCGCCACGTCAGCAGACGCAATGACTACCGCGCCACCGCCGTCTGAAACCATACAGCACTCCAATAAGTGCAACGGATCAGCGATCATGCGCGAGCCAACCACATCCTCAATGGTGGTTTCACGAATATTCAAAAATTCCAAATCATTCATGGCCTCCACCGCTTCCGGATTACGCATGGCGTGATATCGAGTCGCGGTTGAAATTTCAGCCAATTGCTCGCTGGTGGTGCCGTAGTCGTGCATATGACGACGGGCAACCATGGCGTAGTTGGCAATCAGCGTTTGACCTGCAAAGCTTTCCATGTTGTCACCAGGGGCGACACCGCCGCCTCGTCCGCCAGCGCCAATGGCCATGGCGCTACTGTGGGCTGTGGAGCCATAAGTGAGCAATGCCACTTTAGCCTTACCGTCTCGGATGGCTCTCAAGGCATGGGCTGCATGAAACTCATAGGAGCTGCCGCCAACACCTGTGGTGTCAATAACAGACGGCTTAATGCCAAAGTACTCTGAAATCATCAGACCGCTCATAGGCGCGCCTTCCGAGGCGTCATAAATTGCGTCTACGTCTGACCAGGTTAGTCCTGCGTCAGCCAATGCTTTGGCGGCACTGGCAGCTTTAATTTGCAAAGGATTAACCTTGCCTTCTACATCTCTAGACGGATATTCGTAAACGCCTACGATGGCTGCATCCCTGCTCTGGGTCGCCATGTTCTCTCCCCTTATTAAACTGCGAGTCAAGAGTCTAACCCGTGGGTATGGCTGGGCAAATAGCAAAACGTAAATTGCGCGTAGGAAACTGGCTAGCCCGCGTAAAATAGCTCTGATCAAATTTGCCAAATTTGCTGGCATAATTCTGTTAACAGACAGGTCAGTAAATAGACAGGCAGAGGCGGCCAATGGATGCCAAAAGGGGGCGATATGAGTCAAACGGAATACACCCGGACGCAAATGCACTACGCAGATAGCGAGGTGATGGTGAGCGTAGCGAACGCGCAGACCCACCGGTTGTGCACCTACCCGAGCATGAGCCGATCTGAGGTATTAGAGTTCCGCACCTTTGACAGTCGTCTGGCTGCCAGCGGCGATTCTTTTTGGACACCCCATAGCGCGTTTATAGACAACTCGCTTGGTACGAATGAGCCGGCAAGGGAAACCGTAGCGATGCCGGCGCTGTGCCTTTTTTATTAAGTTTTTTATAGATCTTTTTGAGTGGAAACTCTTAGGTGGGTTCTTTTTTTTGGAGGTCTCTTTAGGAAATTCTTCCACGAAGAATCTTTCTAAGGAGACTCTTTTGAAGGGAGTATTAACCAAATCAAAAACGTCGATTACCGCCGGCAATAGAGCCGGCAGCAATATCAGCTAGGCCAACTTATTAAGGCTTATCTGGCGCCTGTTGAATAAGACCGCCGAAGTGCCCCATGCTTTGTAATTTAGCCATTATGGAGCCGTCATAGGCTTCCTCTGGCGCTTCACGCACGAGACGATCTAATACGTGAGCGTCTTCACCTACCAAAATACGCCAGCGCCCTTCTCTTACGCCATCTAATATAATTGAGCTAGCTTTTGCCGCCGAAGTGGGCGCTTTATCACGAAAATCCTCTCCACGCTGCTGAATCATCTGACGAATATGTTCATCCGGCACGTTGCCCACGGGCATGCCTCGGGCCAATAACTGCTGTCGCACATCATCAACTTCTTCTGCAGATAACTCCATAGCGCCATGCTTCCCTAACACTTGGGATGTGTTAATCGCAATTGAGGTGCCAATGTGACCGGGCATAACCACCGAGCATTTAATATGCGGCGCGCTCACTTCTAGGTCGGTAATCAACGCTTCGGTAAACCCTTTCACTGCAAATTTGGCAGCGGCATAAGCCGTATGAGGCACCCCTTGACCGATGCTGGCCCAAAAGCCATTCACCGAGCTGGTGTTAATAATGTGTCCTTCAGTACTCGCCAATAGCGCAGGCATGAATGAGCGGCAACCATAATAAACCCCGTACCAACATACTGCGAAAGTGCGTTCCCATTCGTCTTGATCACCAGCGACAAAACCACCGCCGCCACCAATGCCCGCGTTGTTAAAGAGCAAATTAATGTGTGCAACGTCATGCTGAGACAAAACCTCATCACGAAAATTATCCAACTGGGCTTGGCTGCTGACATCGCAGATATGCGAAGTAAGACGTTGATCGCCCTGTAGATTCGCTAGCTTTTGCGTTTCGGCCATATTCGCTTCAGACACATCACACATAGCCACGTGCGCACCGGCTTGAATGAGTTGGCATACCAACTCACGGCCCATGCCAGTACCGCCACCAGTTACAACCGCCATCTTGCCTGTAAAATCTTGCATAAAACTCTCCCTGATTAATCTCTACTTTGGTTCAAATTCTCAATATTTATTTAGCCATCACACTCATTCTGTGAGCGTTCGTAAATGCTTCGAAAGTGCTTTGTCTGATATTAATGCTTGTCTATGCAAATTGGTTAACGACGTTCTGACAATTGCCTTGGCATCCACTTCAAAATGCGCGCGTAACGCAGATCTAGATTCAGAAAGCCCAAAACCATCAGTACCCAATACCTCATAGCCATCTGGCATCCATGCGGCAATGCCCAAAGCTAGCGAGGCCATATAATCAGTCACTGCAACAAATGCCCCAGATTGACCAGCAAACATGCGTTGCAAGTTACTGTCTTGCTGATTTTTAGCCGTCGCATCGCGGTTATTGCGATCAACCGCCATTGCCTGACGCTGTAGTTCTACAAAGCTGGTCATGCTCCAAGTGGCAACTTTGAAGCCCATGCTTTCCAACTGAGTCGCTGCCGCTATTACTTGCTGCATGATGCTGCCACTGGCAAGTAAATGAATTTGCGCCTCTTTCTGACTAGGCTTATCAGGCCGGCTAAAACAGTAACCTCCCTGCAAAATTCCTTGTACCAAAACCTCTTGAGTCTGACCCGTTGCAGCCAACACCTCAGCCATATCCGGCATTAGATGGTTTTCGTTGTACAGCGTCAGATAGTAAAATATGTCCTCTTGCTCTTCGTACATGCGACGCATGCCCTCGCGGACAATCACCGCCACCTCATAGCCAAAGGCTGGGTCATAGCTGAGCAAACTGGGCACCGTGCTGGCCAAAATGTGCGAGTGGCCGTCCTGGTGCTGCAAGCCTTCGCCATTCAGAGTTGTTCGTCCTGCGGTGCCGCCGAGCAAAAAACCCTTGCACATCATGTCGCCACAACTCCAAATCATGTCACCCACACGCTGAAAACCAAACATGGAGTAAAAGATATAAAACGGAATCATGGGCAGGCCATGTACAGAATAAGCGCTGCCCGCTGCCATAAACGAGGCCATAGCCCCCACCTCGCAAATACCTTCTTGCAAGATCTGGCCGTCATTGGCTTCGCGATAAGGCAGCAAACTGTCTGCGTCCACTGGACGATATTTTTGCCCGTCCGCAGCATAAATACCTGCAGCCTTAAACAAGCCATCCATACCAAAGGTCCGCGCCTCGTCTGGCACTATGGGCACAATGTACTTGGCCACTTCAGGCATACGCAATAGCGATGACATAAGCCGCACCATAACCATAGTGGTAGACACTTCACGCTTACCACTACCCGCCAAAATTTCTTTGAAACGCTCTAAGTCGGGAATTTTTAGTGGCGCGCAGCTGACATTTCTATTCGGCAAGTAGCCATCTAACTTTTCACGTTGCTCACGCATGTAAGTGAGCTCAGCTGAATCTTCACTAGGGCGATAAAACTGCGCCGCCATAGCCGCTTTATGATCTAAAGGAATGCCCAGTTCCTTGGCGACCGTAATGCGCTCTTCGACCGGAATATTTTTATATTGATGAGCGGTATTTTTACCTTGGGCACCCATGCCATCACCTTTCACAGTTTTCACTAAAATCACTGTGGGTTTGCCGTTCGACTCGCTGGCTTTTTCGAAAGCCGCAAATATTTTCTTCTGGTCTTGACCTCCGCGCTTGATGGCTTTCACTTCCTCATCGGTGAGGGTATTCATCATTTGCTCGAGCGCAGCATTACCTTCAACCCAATGTTCGCGCTGGACATCGCCGGGTAGCACCGAATACATCTGATAGTCGCCGTCTAAGCATTCGTCCATACGACGTTGTAACACACCATCACTGTCACGACTAAGCAACGCATCCCAGCCAGTGCCCCAGATGACCTTCAGCACCTGCCAATCTGCACCGCGAAAAACTCGTTCTAGTTCTTGGATAATTTTGCCATTACCTCTAACAGGTCCATCTAGTCTTTGCAGGTTGCAGTTAACCACCAAGACCAAATTGTCCAACTTTTCTCTAGCGGCGATATTTATCGTGCCCAGCACTTCCGGCTCATCGGATTCACCATCACCGATAAAGCACCAGACTTTGCCGCTGGCTGCTTCCTTCAGGCCGCGGTTTTCCAAGTATTTAGCAAATCGAGCCTGGTAAATTGCCGCAGGGGTTGAAAGCCCCATAGATGCATTGGGCACCTCCCAAAAATCCGGCATGCTGCGTGGGTGCGGATAAGACGATAGCCCGCCACCCTCGCCTAATTCTTGACGGTAGTTTTTAAGGTGCGTCTCACTCAGTCTGCCCTCTAGAAATGCGCGTGCATAAATGCCTGGTGCGGCATGAGGCTGAGGCAACAGCATGTCTACTGCACCGCGGTTATTATTTGCACCTGCGCCGCGAAAGAAATGATTAAAACCCACCTCCAACATGGTTGCACACGACGCGTAAGTGGCAATATGCCCGCCAACACCAATACCCTTGTCTTGAGCCTGCAAGACCATAGCAATGGCGTTCCAACGAATGATTTTTTCAATGCGCTCTTCCAGCACCAAATTGCCGGGATACGCGGGCTGAGACTCAGGCCCAATAGTGTTGCGATACGGGGTATTTAGGGTAGCTTCATCGAGAGGAATATTCAGACTCAACACATGATCTTGCAGACTGCGCAAAATTTCGCGCACTCCAGCTTCACCATACCCAGCCAAAATATCGTCTATAGCTTGTGCCCACTCCACTTTGTCTTCCGACAAAAGAGCCTGAACGTCCATCCCAAGCCCATCCTTAACGCCGCTCATACCATCTACTCCAAATATTTAGGCAAGTGCTGCGCGTACGCGCTGTGCATGGGTCTCTAAGACCGCGAAATCTGCTAGGTCTCGCGCATGCATGCCAATATCTAAGCCGTCGGCACGAGGCAGAATATGGAAATGCAGGTGAAAGACAGTTTGACCGGCAGGTTTACCATTAAGCTGGGCAACCATGATGCCTGGCGCAGCAAAAGCTTGTTTAACCGCCGCAGAGACGCGCTGCACGGCGACCATGGAGTGACCGAGAATGATGGGGTCGGCATCGTGCAAGTTTTCTGTGGGGTCTTTGGGAATGACCAACGTATGGCCTTCAACTTGAGGCATCACGTCCATAAAGGCTAAAGAGTAGTCATCTTCGTAAACCTTAAAAGCCGGCGCGTCGCCACGTAAAATCTTGGCAAAAATATTATCGGTGTTATAAGCCATACCTGTCCAAAGTCGTTAAAGAGAACCTGGATTTTGCGCCAAAATAAAATCCCTTCCAACCCATCAAACTGTGATAAAGCCGCCAATCACTGACTTAGGCTATTGAGCACCTCTTCTGTGTGCTCGCCAAGTGTTGGCACTTTAGCGACTGCGGATTGTTCGCTATTGGACCCAGGCAAACGAGGCAACTCAATATCTTGGTTACCTACCCGAACGGTTTCGGTATGAAAATCCGGGTGGTCTTTAAGGTCTGAAATTTCGCTGACTGGCGCAAAGGCAACATCAGCAAAATCTAAGCGCTGACTAATAGAAAGATAATCTAACTGGGCAAAAGCGTATTGCACCGTGGCATCAACAAATACTCGATTTGCCACCCGAGTAGGATTGTCGATACAACGAGAGTCGGCAGCCAGCCAAGGGGTTTCAATACCCGCCTCACACAGGCGCCGCCACTCACGTTCATTTTGAATAGACATTATGAAACTCACGCCGTCGGCACTAGTAAACACGCCGTACGGACAAATGCCGGGATGCGCAAGGCCAACGCGTTTTGGCGCGGCGCCGCCATAACGGTCTAACAAATAGGGCACGGCAAGCCAGTGGGCCACTGCGTCGAACATGGAAATATCAACTTTTGCACCCAATGACGAAGCACTACGTCGCAGCAAGGCCTGCAGAATGGCCTCAAAAGCAAACTGCCCAGTGGCGATATCCACGACAGACACGCCCACCCTGCCCGGCTCCTGAGCACTGCCAGTAATTTGCGCAAGACCAGACTCCGCCTGCATGAGCAGGTCATAGGCTTTGCGCTTGTAACCGGGACCATCTGGGCTGAAGCCAGATATTGAAACAGAGATAAATTCTGAGCGCTGGACATGCAGTAGATCAAGATCCACTCCTAGACCTGCCAAAGATCCTGGCTTTAAATTTTGTACCAAAACGTCTGACTTATTGATGATTTGCAGCAGCGACTGCTTGTCCTGATGGACGCTTAGGTCCAAGACCACTGATTTTTTGCCCGCGTTGAGCCAAACAAAATAAGAACTTTCGCCCGCTACAGCAGTGTCGTAGTAGCGAGCAAAATCTCCCTGAGGGCGCTCAATTTTAATGACCTCGGCACCGGCCTGTACCATTCGCTGAGTGCATAGAGGCGCAGCCACAGCCTGTTCAAGAGAAATAACTTTGAGGCCCTGAAGACTATTCAGGCTGTGCAGGCTATTCATAAAAAACCCCTAAATGGTTAAAAGGTGCCTATGCTTAAACGTAGACTTGAGCGGTTCATACTAGCAAAGCTAGCCGAGGTGTTAATAGGTTGGCGGTGGCGATCCAATTAGTCTCTGAGCGCAACTGCTGGCTTGGATTTAATCCTCAACCAAAAACGAAAAACCCCCGCTAAAGAGCGAGGGTTTTCGGATAAAGCTCTTAGCCAAAGGCTTTGTTCAAAGCCTTTGTTAGAACTGCTGCTAAAAGCCGATTAGCTCTTAGGGGTATAACCCATGATTGCCTTGGTTTCGAGGAATTCTTCCAAACCATAGCGACCCCACTCGCGGCCATTACCCGACTGCTTGTAGCCACCAAAAGGCGCATTTTGATCAGCAGGCGCGCCATTCAAATGAATGTTGCCGGTGCGAATTTTACGTGCAATGTTCTTGGCGCGGTCTGTGTTTTCAGAAGAAATATATCCACTCAACCCATACACCGTGTCATTAGCAATACGGATCGCATCCTCGTCGTCCTCATAACCAATCATGGTCAGAACCGGTCCGAAAATCTCTTCTTGAGCAATGGTCATGTCATTGGTTACGTGGGAGAAAACCGTAGGCTTAATGTAGAAGCCAGCGTTTAGACCGTCTGGACGACCGGTGCCGCCGGTTTCTAAACGTGCACCTTCATCGATACCCGCCTGAATCAGTGCTTGAATCTTGTTGTACTGAACTTCAGAAACAACTGGTCCAATCATCGTGTCTTCTGCATTTGGATCGCCAACTTTGACTTTCTCAGCAGCGGCTTTAGCAACAGCGGCTGCTTCATCCATACGCGACATAGGCACCAACATACGAGTTGGCGCATTACAGCTTTGGCCGGAGTTAGTTACCAAGCCAAATACATCACGAGAAATCGCTTTACCGAAATCTGCATCATCTAGAATAATGTTGGCAGACTTGCCACCCAATTCTTGAGCAACGCGCTTTACCGTAGGAGCAGCATTTTTAGCCACTTCTACTCCAGCGCGAGTTGAGCCTGTAAACGACATCATATCCACGTCAGGGTGCGCAGAAAGCGTTCCACCAACCACTGGGCCGTCACCGTTTACTAGGTTAAATACGCCAGCTGGAACGCCTGCAGCATCTAAAATTTCAGCGAACAAAATAGCGTTGTAGGGCGCAACTTCAGATGGCTTAAGTACCATTGTGCAACCCGCTGCAATAGCTGGTGCTACTTTGCAGGCAATTTGATTAATCGGCCAGTTCCAAGGTGTAATGAAACCACACACCCCAGCTGCCTCTTTGATGATGTGCGAGGTGCCGATGTCTTCTTCAAATTCGTATTCTTTAAGCACTTTGATGGTGGTCATAAAATGACCGGCACCGGCGGGAGCCTGCGCTTTATTGGCTAAGCCAAGTGGCGCGCCCATTTCTTCACTGATCGCAGTGGCAACGTCGCCCATACGCTCAACATACTTGGCAACAATTGCTTCCAAAAGGGCTATGCGCTCTTCTTTGGTGGTTTGAGAAAATGTTTCAAACGCCGCTTTAGCAGCTGCTACAGCTTTGTCTACGTCAGCAGCGCCGCCCATAGCCACTTGGCCAATAGATTGCTCCGTTGCTGGATTGATAACATCGATAGTCTCGCTTGTAGTAGGTTCAACCCACTCACCATTGATATAGAACTTTGTTCTGTTACTCACTGTACATTCCTTATTTATTGAAACTGGTTTAACGGCTGCAGCGAAGTCTAAGCGTGCAGCCAGTTACTCATTGGATAGCCGGTAGGACAATCTACTTCACGCCGTTTCGACCTAAAGATGCTGTACATTACCTGCGCAGTTACACGCGCTCTATTCCTTCCAAGGAGGATGCTTAGCTTAACCATTACGACGAGAACTTCAAACAATAGCTGGCGAAGGTGAAGTAAGAATTGAATACAAAACTCGGACTCGAACTCAGACTCGATCCAAAAAGAGGCAGATGTAGAAGTGGGAGTGGGCTTGAGGGAATTTTTGGTCATGACTTATTCAACTCCGTCGCGGAAAGCGACTCATTTAGCAGGGCCTAGGCCGCATTTCATATCTTTCTGGATCTAAAATCTAAAAATCGTGACGCCGCAATACGCCGTAGGCTTCGCCCCTAAACATGGACTCAAAATTTAAACCCAGTGAAAACTTTGACGTTGTATAGAACCGACCACTCAGCGAGTAACCAAATCCCCCTTGATCCACCTGGTTAGAATAATTGGCGCCTAGCGCAAACTCCCAACGATCTATAATTCGTGAGCGCACACCGACATCAATCAACACGCCTACCGAGGTAATTGACTCGCCGAAAAGTTCTATTATCGCCACGACGTATTGAGACGAAACAACGAAATCAGTCTTAGCCGCAATGGATGTATGAAAACCAACACCAAGGTGGCCCTGCTTTGTGTTCACTTTATCTGACAACGGCCCGAGGACAATTGAGTCGTCTGTGCGCTAAGCGGCATAATCTCCGAGGACAAAAAAGTGATCGCCGACAGCATAGCTGCCTCTTACTATGCCGCCCTTAAAATCCGCATCTGACACACCTTCGCCTACGTGACCAAAGATTGAAATATGGGAGTAAGCAATATCCCCCTGGCCTCCATCATCGTTGGAGGCAAACGCAGGCTGGACAAAACAGGCAAGCGCCATGGCAAAAAGGGGCTTAAAAAAAGGGCCTCAAAAGAGCCAAAAAATAGTTCATATAAATCAACCGTCTAAATTTGTTAGAGGAAATGGCTAATTTGAAAAAAGCCACCAGCGCATTACGTACCTTGCCTAACTGAATTTTACTAACGACTTGATAAAGGGGGTAAAGTTGGCGGCTGACGGTAGATGTGTATTTTACAAAAGACAAGTTGCTTACCGATGTACAATGTTGGGCTACGAACTGGGAGGGTAATTTACAAAAAAGAGCGCCTATTGAACTAATTAGCAGGACAAACTAGCAGAACTGACTGAATAAACTAACAAAATAGATTAAAGGTGCGTTGCGCAACTGTAGGCCGAGGCCCAAGCCCATTGAAAATTATACCCCCCCAACCAACCAGCCACATCCAACGCCTCGCCAATGGCATAAAGGCCCGGCACTTTGGTGACCGCAAAAGTTTTCGAAGAAACCTCGTTGGTGGAAATACCGCCCAATGTGACTTCCGCTGTTCGGTAGCCTTCGGTACCGCCTGGTTTAAAAGACCAAGCATTTAATCGTTTCGCTATATCGCTGAGTTCAGCATGGGTAAAGCTGCCAACCTTTTGATCCATAAACCTATGCTTAGCTAAATAATCTACCAGACGATTGGGTACGTGTTTTTTTAGCAGCGTGGAGAGATGAACTTTAGGCGACAAAGCGCGCTCATCTAACAGCCAAGTTTCGGCATCCAGCTCTGGCAAGAGGTTGATCAGCACAACCCCACCCTCGCGCCAAAAAGAAGAAATTTGTAGAATGCTGGGGCCACTAAGTCCTCTATGAGTAAACAGAATATTCTCGCGAAAACTGGTTGCCCCGCAACTGACCTCGGCGTCCAAAGAAATACCGCTGAGGTCGGCAAAAGATTCCTTGTCGCCAGAATTCCAAGTCAACGGCACAAGCGCAGCCCTTGGCGCGACAACCTCTAAGCCAAAATCGTTGGCTGTACGAAAAGCCAAATCAGACGCAATTTTCGGCATCGACAAGCCACCCGAAGCCAACACAACTTTACCCGCTTGGTAGGTTTGCCCTGCAGTATTCATTGAGAATGTACCGTCTTGGTTTTTCTTTATGGCAGACACCTCCATACCCGTGCGGATTTCTACGCCAGCCCACTCAGCCTCACTCAACAGCATGGCCACAATATCCTTAGCACTATGATCGCAAAACAACTGGCCAAGCTTCTTTTCGTGGTAGTCAATGCCATGGTTTTCTACCATTTCAATAAACCGTTCCGGCGGATAACGCTTCAACGCAGAAATACAAAAATGCAGGTTGTCGGAAAGAAAGTGTTGCTTTGGATCTGTTCCGTGGTTGGTAAAGTTGCACCTGCCGCCGCCAGAAACTAAAATCTTCAGCCCAACCTTTGGGCCTTTCTCTAACACCAAGACTTTGTGGCCGTTGTAGCCAGCGTGAATTGCACACATTAGACCACTGGCGCCGCCGCCAACAATCACAACATCATGCATAGATCGCTCTGCCCTACTGTTCATGGCCGCGCTATTGCCAGCTGTGCCAAATGGGCGTGCAACTTACAGGTAACGCAGGAACCTTGCCCAACTCCGCCCAAGGCTGCCCGGGTTGGTGAAAATCGCTCCCCGTCGAAGCCAAAAATGCAAAATCTTCTGCCAAAGTTGCTAGAGTATTCGTCTTCACCGGATCTTGAGCGCCGGAGATCACCTCGATACCTTGACCGCCAACGGCTTTAAATTCGTCGCATAACGTACGCAATTTGGTCAGGGTAATACCGTATTTCATAGGGTGCGCCAAAACCGGAATACCTCCGGCATCACAAATCCACTGACACACCCGTCCCAAATCTAGCCAGTTCGCTTTAACGTCCCCAGGTTTGCCGGCACCCAAGTACTGCTTAAAAGCCTGTTTCATGTTTTTTACATAACCGGCATCGATCAAATATTGGGCAAAATGCGGTCTACCAATAGTGCCACCTGCGGCATTTGCTTGGGCGCCTTGCAAAGTATTTTCAAAACCTTGTCGGGACAGCATATCGGCAATGGTTTGCGCTCGTTCAGTTCGAGCTTTGGCTTGGATTGCCATGGCATCGAGCAAACCTGGATTTTGCAGGTCTAAATTAAGCCCCACCACATGAATGTTTCTACCAGACCACAGGCAAGAAAATTCACATCCGGTTATGAGCTTTACCGAACTATTGACAGCGTTGGGCAGGTCCGCCAACTCAGCATATGCGGAAATAGTATCGTGATCTGTAATGGCCATCTGAGTCACTTCGCGCTCACAAGCAAGGGCTATCAGTGCTTCGGGGCTAAGACTGCCGTCAGAATGCAGGCTATGCATATGAAAATCAGCTTTCATAAATGCGTTCGATTCGCTCATTTAGAGAAACCGTAAACGGCAGGCAAAGCGCCAGCCCTTCCCTTAAAGGTATGCGCAAAAAAGGCAGCTAAAAAGTTAGCTGAAAAGACAGAAAAAGCCAAAGAACAAAGACTGATAACGACCTCGTGTAAATTCAAAACTTAATAAAAAATGTTGGCGATCACTGCATTCATTCGCGCTTGGGCGACCTTATCCGCCGGGCTTTCTAATGGCCTATGGCGAAACCAATCCCAGCGAACGTACGCTGCAAATTAGTTACAGCCGACACCAATCAGTACAGTAGCACGCGACTTTCGACCAACTATTCTACCCACTTAGTGAGCCTAATTGGCCGAATTAACGAAAAAATCAGCGTTTCGCTAGAACAAGTCGATAAAGTAATCGCCGCCTATCCAGGTCAAAACACAGATGTTTGCTAGCGGAACTTGGACGCGCTCAAAAATCTATCGGCACCTATCGTCACCTACGCCACAACAGGGCCACGACATCGCCCCAACAAAGCTCGGCAACACCTCGACTGGCACACATCGCAACCATGCAATGAACACGTACATTTAACCATCTCCTTCTGCTACTTTTTAAAAAAGATGGATGACATTGTTGATGGCTGGACCTATCGGCGAACGGCGAACAATCTTAGTTTTATGCGTTGCAAAACGAGCTTGATAGCCTCCACCAGCGTATGAATCTGAATGTTCGGCGAGTACTTACTTATTCGCTATTTGCTCGTAACCCACTCGAGGAGCGCCTCAACCATCGGCGGCAAGGCTTCCTCAGGCGCCGCTAGCGCCAGGTAATCAATATTCAATGGCAGCCCAATGGCGCCATGCAAACCCGACGACAAGGTCTGAGCTATAACTTTAGCTTCGCCAGCTCGAATGAAACCTTGTTGCTGACCCTCAACAACAGTTGTGTTAAACATTTGGAAAATTTGATCATCTTCCAGACTGACCTGAACGGGCTTATCTTGGCTGTCCGGCCGCACAAAAAGAAAAGCATTGCGATAGAGGACCAGGCGTACATTAGCAAAACTCGAATACATCTCGAACAATGCTCGGAGCTTTTCTAGCGGATTTTCTATCGCATTAAGCACCTTTTCCGTTTCCACAAGTTGCTTTTCCAAAAGCCTTTTTCACAAGGACTGCATAAGGTCCTTTAGGTTATCGAAGTTGGTATATAAAGTGCCCACAGATACGCCGGCTTTATCAGCAATAGTGCGCGCTGAGATATCTCTAAAGCCGTTTTCTGCACACAGTTCAGCCGCTGCGGTAAAGATTCTAAGGCGAGTTTCACTTCGTTGTTTATCGGTTAAGGCAGGTCTTGGCACATCACAAGTTTGCAAGAATTGACAACCATCCTTTCATGGCTAGGCGCAAGCGTCTAGGGCCTTTACCCTTCATCGGCTGAAGCAGCCGCTGGTCAGGTTCGCTATTTTGGAGGGCGCAACTGTCGAGTCTCTATTTGATCTACGGTCCTGTACGGGAAAATCTACCGAGATTCCGGCCTTCAGGCATACGCAGCACGCTCTTTGCCCTCTCTTTGCTCTCTCTTTGCTCTCTCTTTGCCCAAATGCATAGAGAAATCCTAGGCTTCAAGAGCGACTTGCGGCAAACTTCGCATTCTATTTTTTAGTAACTCTGGAGAGGCTTCATATGAAAGGTACCGTGCATTACGAACTCAGAGGCGATATCGCCCTCATGACCATCGACAACCCACCCGTTAACCCGCTTTCCTCGGGCGTACGCCAAGGTCTTTCAGATGGCGTTAACGCAGCACTTGCTGACGATAATGTGAAAGCGATTGTTTTGACCGGTGCTGGGCGTGCATTCATTGCTGGCGCGGACATTTCAGAGTTCGGTGGCAAAGCTGAAGGTCCTAGCCTGCATGATTGCCTTACTACTATGGAAAACAGCGCGAAGCCGATTATTGCGGCCATTAACGGCACCGCATTCGGTGGCGGCTTGGAAGTTGCCCTTTGCTGTCATTATCGCGTCATTGCGGCCAGTGCACCCGTTGGACTGCCTGAAGTTAAGTTGGGCCTCTTGCCTGGCGCAGGTGGCACACAAAGATTACCTAGACTCATTGGCGCGCAGAAAGCCCTAGACTTCATCCTTTCTGGCGACCCTATTCCCGGCCCACAGGCAACTGAAATGGGTATTGCTGATGCGCTCGCAGACGGCGATATTATCGAAAGCGCAATGGCCTTTGCTGCGGATATCATCGCTAAAGGTAGCCCAACCCGCCGCATCCGCGACGAAGAAGACATTGTGGCCAAAGATCGTGGCAATGCCGAAATGTTTGACGCAGCACGAAAAAATGCAGCACGTAAAATGCGTAAGCGCTTTGCTCCTGAAATGATCGTTCAATGTATTGAAGCTGCGGTAAACCTTGGCGACTTCGACGCAGGCATGGCTGTTGAGCAAGAATGCTTTGGTAAGTGCCTGAAGCACCCACAGCGCGAATCTCTTATTCACATGTTCTTCTCTGAGCGTGAAGTATCGAAGATTCCAGATGTGCCTAAAGATACAGAGACGCAAAAAATTGATACTGCGGCTGTCATCGGTTGCGGCACTATGGGCGGCGGCATCACCATGTCATTTTTAAACGTGGGCATTCCTGTCACCACACTTGAAATGAACCAAGAAGCTTTGGATCGTGGCATTGGCGTGATCAAGCGCAACTACGACATTCAAGTACAACGTGGGCGCATGACCGCGGAGGAAGTGGACGAGCGTATGGGCCTTTTAACAGGCACCACAAACTTTGAAGACCTTGGTTCTGCTGACCTTATCCTTGAAGCCATCTACGAAAACATCGACGTTAAAGTAGATACCTTTAAGAAGATGGATGCTGTTGCTAAGCCAGGCGCGATACTTGCGAGCAACACCTCTGCACTAGACATCGACAAAATGGCTGAGGCAACTTCACGCCCTGAGTCTGTTATTGGCCTGCACTTTTTCAGCCCAGCAAACATCATGAAGCTGTTAGAAATTGTACGCGGCGGCAAGACCAGCAACGAGGTTATTGCTAGCTCAATGAAGCTCGGCCGTCAGCTAAACAAAATTGCTGTTCTATCTGGTAATGCACCAGGCTTTATCGGCAACAGAATGCTTGCGGGTTACACTCGTCAAGCTGGAGAAATCATTCTGCAAGGTGCTACGCCTTATCAAGTTGACAATGCCCTTCTACAATTTGGTATGCCAATGGGCCCCTTCCAGATGAACGACCTTGTTGGATTAGACCTTGGCTGGCGCGCGCGCAAGCTCAACGGCATCAAGCCAGAAGACGTGCCAATTACTGCACGCGTTGCTGACAAACTTTGTGAAATGGATCGTTATGGTCAGAAAAACAATCGCGGCTATTACATCTACCCAGAAGGCAGCAGAGCTGGTCAAGCTGACCCCGAAGTTGTAGCACTGGTTGAAGAAACCTCTGCTGAACTTGGCATAGAGCGTCGCAGCATTGAGGACGAAGAAGTACTTAAGCGTTGTCTGTACCCGCTCATTAACGAAGGTGCACGCATATTGGAGGACGGCATTGCTATTCGTCCATGTGACATAGACATTGTCTACATCAATGGTTATGGCTTCCCAGAAGTAACAGGCGGACCTATGTTCTGGGCTGATCAAATTGGCTTGGATAAAATCCTCGCTGATATTAAAGGCTTCCAACAAGAATACGGCGGCGCAATCTGGGAACCAGCACCGTTGTTAGAACGTTTGGTTGCAGAAGGCAAAACCTTTGCAAGCTTGCAAAGCTAACCGAGTCGCAACAGCTTGATAAACGAAATAGCCTGTTTTCGTCAAATATGGCGAGAACAGGTTTTTCTCACACGCTCTGTAGAACCATCTACTTTTGGGAGCAAACGATGATTTCCCGAGGCATACATCACGTTTCAATTAATGTCACAGATGTCGAAAGTGCGAAGCAATTTTATGTAGAGGTGCTAGAACTTGAAGACCTGCCAAGACCTGATCTAGGTTTTCCCGGCGCGTGGCTAAAAGCCGGCAACCAAGAAATACATCTATTGGGCATAGACAGTGGCCGACCGCCAAAAGAACAACACTTTGCTTTCTTGGTTGAAAATATCGACCAGGTAACTCGCCAGTTGGAAAAGCACGGCATTACGTTCGGTAGTGAGATGAATATTCCTAACGTGTGCAGACAGATTTTTGCCCATGACCCCAGCGGCAATATGATTGAATTCAATCAACGTTTAACCGACGAGTAGAGAAAATTCTAACCCCACAAACACACAGGGCGTTTTCGCGTTGTTTTGCCGCAATCGTCGCGCTCATTGCTGTTTTTTTTGCTCACACGGCGCTTGCTCACGGCGTTGCTGACGGCGATGCTAGCTTTCTGCAAGGCAAAGAAGGTTTCCACTTTTGGCCTTATTTCTATCTTGGGGCAAAACACATGGTCACCGGTTACGACCACCTCCTCTTTCTAGCCGGCGTGATCTTTTTTCTCTATCGATTAAGAGACGTTGGCATTTATGTCACGCTCTTTGCTGTGGGTCACAGCCTGACCCTTATTGTTGGTGTCTGGTTCGACATTCCAGCCAATGCCTACATCATTGACGCAATCATTGGCTTTTCTGTGGTTTACAAAGCATTCGAAAACCTTGGAGGTTTCCAGCGTCTTGGCGTAAATCCAAACACCCGATTAGCCGTACTTATCTTTGGTTTATTTCATGGTTTTGGATTGGCCACGAAACTGCAAGAAATCAGTCTTTCACAAGAAGGGCTTTTGGCCAACTTGATCGCTTTCAACGTTGGTCTAGAAGTGGGTCAACTGCTAGCTCTGCTGGGGATCATCGCGATTATGTCTATTTGGCGTCGCCAAAGTACTTTCGGCCGTCAAGCAATACTTGCAAACACAATGCTGATGTTTGCGGGTTACCTTCTAGTGGGATATCAATTGTCAGGCTTTTTTCTGGCGGGTTAACTAAGAGCTACTCAGCAGTAAGCGAGGGGAGAATGAACATGGAAACGCAAAATTTATTCGATGCAGCGAAACAACTGGGCGACAAATTCTCTGCGCGAAGCGCAGAGTTCGAAAAGGCCAGGTGTTTGCCCAAAGACGTTTCGAACGCCATGGCTGCTGCTGGTTTTTACCGTATGTATGTGCCGGAGGAGATCGGCGGCCTTGAGACCTCGCCCGCCGACAGTGCCAGAGTGTTTGAACGCTTAGCTCAAGGCGACGCAGCTTGCGGTTGGGTAGCGTTTATCGCTGCTACCAGTGGCTCCACCTTAGCGCGCATTCCTGTTGAGGCAGCAAAAACCATATTCACGACGCCTGAAACCATGATAGCTGGTGTGTTTGCGCCCACCGGCAAAGCCATTCAAAACGACCGAGGATTTAGAGTTTCCGGCAGTTGGCAATGGGGTTCAGGCACACAAAACGCAGATTGGGTTTTAGGCGGCTGCAGTATTTTGAATGCTGCCGGGGAGTTACTTAACGAAAAAGCACCCACCAGCATGTGCTTAATGCCTGCAAACGCCATTGAGTTTGCTGACACCTGGCATGTCAGCGGCCTGCAAGGCACAGGCAGTACCGACTACGGTGTCAACGACCTTCAAATCAACGCCGAACACGTTGTCGGCTTTGCAAAGCACACGCCTCCTGCTGGCCCGCTGTTTCAATTTCCACATTTCACCCTGCTGGCGTTAGGTATTGCGGCCGTTGCAATGGGCATTGCTAGAGCAGCTGTGGACGAACTCATTACCTTGGCCGAGAGCAAAAAACGTGTGGGCACCAATAGCGCATTGGCCACTCGTCCGCATACACATATTGAAGTAGCCCGGGCCGAAGCAACCTTGCGCAGTGCGCGAGCGTTTTTCTATGACGCAATCAATATCGCTTGGTCGGAGGCCATCGCAGGCGATAAAGTGACCTTAGCCATGCGACGAGACATTCGTTTGGCAACTACCCATGCTGTGGAATCGAGCGTTAAGGTGGTAGACGCCATGTATACCTTAGGCGCAGGCAGCGCTGTTTATCACAATTCCAAGCTACAGCAGCACTTTCGTGACGTGCACATGACCACTCAGCACATCATGGTGGCGCCCAGTACACTCGAGCTGACTGGGCGTTTGTATTTGGGTGTGGAGAGTAATACAGCGACGCTGTAAATTTGGCAGCAGAATTCAATAGCGACCGCTGCCGTTGCAACTAAAATTGTTGGTTCGGACCTTTTGCCAAAGCTATTTGCTCAAGCTGTCTCAAGAGCACATTGCCCTTGAGACACGTATTCAATTATTTAGCTCAGTATCCAACCACCATCAACTTCAATCGTGGTGCCGGTAACAAAGTCGTTTTCAACGGCAAAAACAATGGCTTTGGCCACTTCATCTGGCGTGCCAGCCCGAGGAATCAAGTTTTTGCCTGTTGCCCCAACCAACATTTTGCCTCGTGCTTCAGCATCATTTCCGAACATCGGCGTATCAATTACACCAGGGCTGACGACGTTTATGCGCCGAGGCGCTAACTCTGAAGCGATTGCGCGTGAAAACTGCTCAACGGCACCGCCAACAGCGGCGATAGCTGCCTGACCTGGCTTAGCGCGACGCGCTGGCGCGCCACTGACCAGAACAATGCTGCCATGCTCAGAAAGGTGCTCTGCACCAAAACGCACAACATTGGTATAGCCCCAGAGCTTGTCAAATGACCCTTGGAATCCGGCCATGTCCATTGTAAGGAATGGTCCTGCAGCCCTACTACCCCCTGTGGCAGCAGAAATGAGTATGTCGAAAGGTCCTTCCGCTTGAAATAATGCAGTTAACGCGTCGGCGTCTCGCACATCACATCCGCGCAGAGTAACACCCGGGATATCGCCGGCTTTGCTTGGGTCTCGACTGATAGCCACAACCTCTGCGCCAGCGGCCTGAAGCTGCATAACCGTTGCTAGACCGATACCTGAAGTACCCCCAAATACCAGCGCTTTCTTCCCTTTGACTTCCATTGTGCTCTCCCAATAATTGAGGGGCTATTTCAGCAGACCACAATTGAGAAGTCATCTATTGCGCGCAGCTATTTATAAAATCTGCTTGGATTAATCCTCAACGCCGGCCAACTTCGCTACAATTGCGGATTGATTTATCAGGCGACAAACGTGTATCCAGAAAATTCCATAGAAGAGGCAGTGCAGCGTTTGATTGAGCGGCGAACCGTGAAAGTCATACACATGCTCGAGCCAGGACCTAGCGATGCGCAAATGCATAAGATACTCAGCGCGGCCATACGGGTACCCGATCACGGCAAACTAGCGCCTTGGCGGTTTATTGAGTTTAACGGTGATGCGAGAGTGGCATTTGGTGAAGTGTTAGGGCGCTGTTATCAAGCGCAAAAACCAGAGGCTACAGAGGCACAGATTGCTCATGAAGCTGCTCGGTTTTTACGTGCACCCAGGGTGGTCGCAGTCATCAGCCGAGTGAAACACGAGCACAAAATCCCAGTTTGGGAACAGACACTGTCGGCGGGTGCCGCCTGTCAAAATCTTTTGGTCGCAGCAAACTTAGTAGGTTTTGTCGCCCAGTGGCTCACCGAATGGTACGCCTATGATCAGGGAGTGGATCGAGCTTTAGGGCTTGAACAGGACGAGCGCGTAGCCGGATTCATCTACATAGGATCCGCTGCAGAAAAACCACCCGAGCGACCAAGAGCCACTTTGGATGAAGTACACAGCCAATGGGTAGCGCCTGATTAATAGCCCTGACCCGGCCAAACACAACCGAAGCAAGCGACCAAAAAGAGAGCAACAAGCGGCAACGCCTCCTGACAGCTTACCCTTATGGCTAAATCCTTTAGCTGGCTGCTCTCGCGTAGCTTTTATCTATTGCTCAGGGCTTTGTGGAAAAGTTTTGCTAAACGCGCCGTTGGGACCATAAGTTGTAGCCTTGCTATAGAAACCAGTCGTTACCAGTTCAACCACAATGTCCTCACCGGTTCTATTTTCCCAATACCAGCCATGGATACCGTCAAAGGGGGCAACGAAGGAACCGTGAGCACTGCCTGCACGTCCAATATCAAAGGTCACTGAATCTTTTGGATCTGTACCCTTTTCTTCACTGTGCATATCAAATATGAGTTCTGTCTGTGGATCATTTGAGGCGCTCATCCCTTGCCAAGTAAAAACCATACTCTGACCCTGCTCTAGGGCGTATTTGTATTCCACAGATTCAAAAGGCGCCAGCGGAAAGGTCACGCTGTCCCTGTGGTAAATGCCCGACTGTTTTGACAGCGCAGCGACACTGTATCCGGCCATGCCCTTAATGCCCATCAACTCACCCGCACCGGTTGGATCGATATCGTATTCAGCAGGCAGCACAAAAAGCACTAAGGCTAACGCAGCGGCACCTAGAGAGCCTAGCGAGATCAAACCTAATTTATCCGGTGTCGCCTCACTCATGCTAAACCCCCCCAGCTTCAACAATGTATTTGTTATGGCAGGCGCGACAGACGTTATAGATTTCACCGCCTGCGTTAAACAGCGCTTCGTCATCTTGATCAATTGCCGCTTGTCGAGCCTTCAGGGCGGCGCGCGTCATACCTTGGGCGTATTCAACCCAATCACCTTGATCTGCGGCGTAGCCTCTTAGCATTAACAAATTGCCGCCTTCAGCGACTACTGATGCGCTATGTACGACAGCAGCCCAGCCCTCATCGGTTGTCGGCTGCAGGTCTTGCTCGCCCTCAATGGTGATAATTGCACCAGCGGAAGCCCAAACTTTGTCCGCTGCGGGCTCCAAATATTCAGTCATTAACTGATAGGTACTACCCGTTGCAGTGGGTTGAATGCGTGCTTGCTCCGATTGTTGGCTACATCCAACGAGTCCAAGACAAAGACTAACCAATCCTACAAAACTTGTTTTTATCCAACGCATATAGACATCCTAATTTTCAACAACAAACCGCACTCAAGAAGCAGCGAGTAGAAGGCTAAAGTGTACGCTTGAGCCACCACTTAAACAGCGAAGCAATTCTTGGTGTCATGCGACTTTTATTGTATGCATCGCCCAAGCGTTTCAAAAACTCACTGCGTGTGGGGTAGCTAAATATGGTCTTTTGCGCAGCGGATAAGCCCAAATTATTCGACATCATCAAACAAATGGGCGCCAGCAGCTCCCCTGCATCTGCGCCAATTATTGTCGCAGCTAAAATTTGATCTGTGCCTTTCTTGGTGATCACTAAGGCATAACCGCCCTGGGCTTTGGCTTTGGCAGAACTTGCAAAAGGTTTTGCTTTCACACGGTCCAGTTCAGTCAGATCAAATTCGTAGCGGTCATAGGCAACACCGGTCTGTTCCAAGACTTCTAACGAAGGTCCAATGGAAGCAATCTCCGGAGAAGTATAAGTGCAATGTGGAATGGCCAGTCCAGAGACCTTGGCCGTGGAGAAAAACAAAGCATTTTGAACTATCGCACGGGCCTGAGCATCTGCATGGTGGGTGAACTGCAATGTTGTTGCACAATCCCCTGCCGCATAGATGTGGTTTTTAGTTGTGCGCAGCTTTTCATCGACAACGACAAATCCTCGACCATCCAAGTTTACTCCAGCTGCTGCCAGATTAAGATTTTCAGTATTGGGCCTACGACCGGCAGCTACCATGATTTTTTCACAGACCACTGTGCCATTTTGGGTATGAATGGTCCCCGGTCCCTCAATCGCGGTAACCGCTTCGCCAAGATGCAGACGCACACCGCTGTCCGTTAATGCTTGCGCCAAGGTTTCGCCCGCCCGTGGAATCTCTAACGGCAGTAAGCGAGGGGCTTGTTCAAATAGTTCTACGCGAGTACCCAAACAAGAAAACGCTTGCGCCAACTCGCAGCCAATTGCCCCGCCGCCCAAAATTGCAATCGATTCTGGCTGAGTGGTTAAATCAAAAACGTTTTCATTGGTCAGGACGAAAGCTGGATCAAGACCAGGAATGGGCGGCAGCGCAGCCCGAGCCCCTGTGCATAACGCAATGCGCCGGGCATTAAATGTAATGTCACCAAGCTGCAAAATCCCTTGGGCATTGAAGCTGGCCTCGCCTTGAAATACATCAACGCCCATTTCGCTGTAGCGCTCAACTGAGTCATGTGGCGCTATACCCGCACGCACCTCTCGAAGCCAAGAAAAAGCATCATCAAAATCTGCGTTAGGGTTTTCTTGGGTGTAAGACAGCAGCGATTTTGACGGCATGCAGCCGACGTTCAAACAGTCTCCACCCATACGGTGGCGTTCTATAAGCGCCACATTCGCACCCAAGCCCGCAGCGCCAATAGCACTGATCAGACCCGCAGGACCGGCCCCTACTACCACTAAATGATATTTAGTTTTCGGCGTCGGGTTTACGTAATCTGTTGGGCACAGCAACTGCCAGCTCGCAGTGTCAAAATGTTCCCCTGGGTAACTCATAAACTATTCTCACTATTGGTTAGAGTTGGACTGGGCTTGCTCTAAATGCTCGTTCAAGGTTTTGGTGGATATACGAGTAATCACAATGGTTAAAACCAGCGTGGCAAACAGACCACCATAAAATAACCAATTACTGGCCGGCAGCGACTCTATTTGGCCAGACAAGATGCCGGTTATATTTTCCGCAATCGATCCGATGTAAACAAATAGCAAAGTGCCCGGCATCATGCCCAGCCACGAGACAAAAACATAGGTCCTAAACTTAACGCCGGTTAAACCCATGGCATAGTTAAGGAGGTTAAATGGAAACACTGGCGAAAGCCGGCATAAAAACACTACTAAGGCGCCCCGCCCTTCAATGGCTTTATCAAGCGCTGCAAAACGCGGCATAAGCGCAAGTTTATCCGCTACCCAATCACGAGCAAAAAAGCGCCCCACCAAAAAAGCACAGGCTGCGCCAACGGTGCTGGAGAATGAAACAATGGCAAACCCGTAACCTAGACCGAATAGAAAACCGGCGCCCAACGTGAGTATGCTACCGGGCAGCAGCAAGACCACTGCCGCGATGTAAAACGCGCTAAAGACTAACCAAGAAATTTGTCTATTGTTTTCAATCCAAGCAAAAAACTCGGTCAGCCATTCAACAACTGGCAAAGTTGCTGCGGCCGCCGCCAAAACTGCTAAGGCGACTGTAAATATAAGTATTTTATTCACTAGAGCCCCTCAGCCAATTCGCGTAGCACGAACTTTTGCACTTTGCCTGTAGAGGTTTTAGGTAAATCGATAAATATGACATTTTTGGGCACCTTAAAACGCGCCAAGTTATCTCGACAGTATTCGATCACTTGGTCTTGGTTCAGCGGCTTATTAGCGTCGCGCAGTGTGACAAATGCACAAGGCGTCTCGCCCCACTTCTCATTGCTTTTTGAAACAACAGCTGCTTCCAAAATATCTGGGTGCTTAAACAACAGGTCTTCAATCTCAATGCTAGAAATGTTTTCGCCGCCGGAAATAATAATGTCTTTGGAGCGGTCCTTGATTTGTATGTAACCGTCTTCGGCCCAAACTGCTAAATCTCCAGAGTGGAACCAGCCACCGGCGAAAGCTTCTTCTGTAGCGCTTGAGTTTTTTAAATACCCCTTCATAACATTGTTACCGCGCATCATGACTTCACCAATAGTTTGACCATCTTTAGGTACTGGCTGCATGGTCTCTGGATCTGCCACCATCAGACCCTCTAGCATCTGTCCGCCAACACCTTGGCGAGATTTCAGCACGGCTTTTTCTTCCTCACCAAGAGCACCCCAAAGATCTTCACGCCACGCGCATAGCGTAACGGGACCATAAGTTTCGGTTAGACCATACACGTGGGTCACATCCATTCCCTGGGCTTGCATGCCTTGGATAATTGCCGCAGGCGGTGGCGCGCCAGCCGTCATCACTTTGACTTCATGTTTAACCAAATTTTTCAGCTCATCAGCGGCGGACAAAAGCGTATTGAGTACCACGGGCGCACCGCAAAAGTGTGTCACCCCGTAATCTGCAATGGCATGATAAATTGCGTCATCGCGGACCTGCCGCAAACACACCGAGGTGCCGGCATTGGCAGCCAAAGTCCAAGGAAAACACCAGCCGTTGCAATGAAACATGGGCAGAGTCCACAAGTAAACTGGGTGATCACCCATACTCCACGTTAACGCATTAGACACCGCATTGAGGTAGGCGCCACGATGATGGGTCACCACGCCTTTGGGGTTTCCGGTCGTACCAGAAGTGTAATTCAGTGCTATAGCATCCCACTCATCATAGGGTAAGAATTCAATGGCATCGGCGGAAATTTGCGTCAGGGGTGAGTCCGCACCTTGGCGCACGAGATCTTCGTAGCTCTCGTCACCAATCAATTTACCCTCAGGGTAAGTTGCATCGTCAATATGGATCACTGGCGGAGGCGCAGACATAAGGGCCAGAGCCTCTTCAGCGAGGGGGCCGAACTCTTTGTCTACCAGTAGCAATTTGGCTTCACCATGTTCCAAGATAAAGGCCACTGTGGCTGCATCTAGGCGCATATTAACGGCATTTAGCACTGCGCCGCACATGGGCACAGCAAAGTGTGCTTCAAACATTTCAGGCAGATTGGCACTGAGTACTGCCACTGTATCGCCACGACCCAATCCACGCCGGGTTAAGGCTGCGGCAACGCTGGAGCAACGTACATAAATTTCGCCCCAAGCGACGCTGCGCTGGCCATAAACCACTGCGGTCTTGTCCGGATAAATGGATGCCGCCCTGCGCATCATTGATATGGGCGATAGGGCCGTAAAATTAGCCGAGTTAGCGTCTAGATCTTGGTCGTATATGTTCATTGTTATCGAATTACCGTGCGCAAATTGTATTGTTAATTAGGGGTGATGAATGTTGTAACTACCAGTGGCACCGAAAGTTGAGTAATCCCGATATGGAGACGGACTTGTACCGAGTACCGCCTATATTGAACTGAGCTCGGGTTGACAAACTCCGACGCCGACACGGGCTAAAGAGTTCCATTCATTTTAATTGGCCGGGCCAATTCTCTAAATATTTTGGAGGCTCTATATGCATTCAAAGCTTTGAATGCACAGCGCGCTTAGCCGGGTCTGATCTTCTATGCTCAGAGTTTTGGCCTTTCTCGCTATCAGATCCATACGTACTGCAACAGCATGGGCCGACAGGCAGCATTGCTCTGTTTCAACATTAAACATCAGGTGGCCAAACTGCTGAACCTTGGGTGCAACATCGATCATGCCTGAAACTACAACATAGCGGTCAGACACGGTCAGCGGATTATAAAAACGTTTACGAAACTCCAAAACCGCCCCGCCTTCATCGGGGTCTGGTTCAGCGTTGTCTGCAAAGCCGCTCCACAAATGTGGCATAGAGTCAGAGATGCGGCCCATATAGTTGTGCAGCATTAACAGGCCTGATCCTGAGCATTCATCAGACTGAATAATACCTTGGCCTATTGGCCGAAATTGTTTCGCTAATGCTTGAGGCATTGAAAGTTGTGCAAAGGACAGATCCTCGGCAATACCCCGCGGTAGTGCATGGGTTAAAGATTGCGAGGACTCTAGCGCTAGACTGCCGCGTAGGGATAAATCTGCTATCTGATACAACGCCGAGCAAGCCACTTCGCCTGTTGCGTCGTTACGCAATTCGGCTATCACATTAAACTCATCGTGCTGGAGAAAACCGAAATAGCCGCTTAGCGGCGCTGCCAGCCTTGATTCATTTTGAAAACGCGAGTGCTGCCGTATAGTCCGCGACATCAGGGAGTCTACTTCCTCTACACGCAACAGGCCGCTACCAATCAACCCCGCCGACAGCGTTTGCCATAACTTTTGTTCGCAAAATCGTACATTGAGGTGATTATTTTCATCACACTCCCAGCTATTCACACTGCCTCGGTAGCTCAACTCCACTGCTCAATCCTTAATTCTATGCCTAAAACCCGGGTAAAATATCCGTCAACGGATTGGTTAATGCTTCAAATGGTAGTCACTAAAATGACAAATATCGCTGGCACTACAACAAAGCGCATTAAATGGTACCAAATATTAAAATAGCGCGGATTTTCTATAGCTAGCTCGTCGGCTGAAATGTGCTTGGGCAAAAACCACGCAACTAACAACGCTATGAGCAGGCCACCTAACGGTAAGAAAACTTGGTTGGGAATATAGTCAACTAACGCACCAATTGTGTTACCAAAAAGCGCAACCTCGGCCCAGTGGTTGTAGGTGAGCACGCTCATAATACTGAATGGCAATAACGCCCCAGTTGCTAACAATGTGGCTTTGATTCGAGAAATTTTAAACCACTGCATGACTGAGCCGGTTATGGGTTCTGCAAGCCCGACCATGGAAGTCACCGCTGCAACGGAAAGCAGCAAGAAGAACAGTATTGCGACCACATCACCGCCCCACATTTGATGAAATGCCAGAGGTAGAGTGAGAAAAATCAGTCCAGTGCCTGCATCCGGGGCCATACCGTTATTGAACACCATTGGAAAGATTACCAGTCCTGCCAGCAAGGCCACACCGGTATCAGCGGCGACAATGATCAAGGCACATTTGGCAACGGAAATAGACTTTGGCAAATAGGCGCCGAACATCATCATGCCACCCATAGCTACGCCAATAGAGAAAAATGCCTGACTTAAAGCAGCGAGGAAGGTGTCTGCACTGATCTTAGAAAAATCTGGCAAAAACAAATAGGCCAAGGTTTCTGGCACACCGCCTGCGAAAAGGTTGAACACAAACAACACTAATAGCAATGCAAATAGCGTAGGCATGAGTATTTTTACGGCGCGTTCAATGCCTTGCTGCACACCGGCGCAAATAATAGCGCCGGCTGTAACCAATGCCAGAACGGTCCAAAAAATGGAGATAGGTACGTTGAGCAATAAATTGTCAAAGGTCGCCTTCGCGGTGAGGCTATCTGCACCGGGCATCTGCCCAGTTAAGGCCAAATAGAAATAATAAAGTACCCAACCCGCGACCACTGCATATGCCATTTGAATGAGGAATGCAGTTGTGACGTTAAGTACGCCCACCCAGGACCAGTGGCGACTGAGGCCTGAATCGCTTGCTACAACATTGATGGAGGCCGATGGACTAAACCCGCCCCTGCGACCCAACATGATCTCGGCCATTAAAATAGGTACACCGATTAAGAAGGCGCAGCCCAAATAAACAACGACAAATGCCGAGCCACCGTTTTCGCCGGTGACGTAGGGAAAGCGCCAGATGTTGCCCAGCCCCACGGCAAAGCCGATGGAGGCCATCAAAAACCCGCCTGTTGAACCCCAAGCCGTAGATCCGGCGCTAGTACTCATGGTTATCGCCCCTTAAACTCCGGCGCGCGCTTTTCTACAAATGCCTGAACCGCCCCTTTGTGATCGTCAGTGGTAAAGCAACGAGCCATAGACATAGCCTCACTGTCCAAAATTTGACTCAAAGACTGCGTATTACTCGCGTTCAAATTTTTCTTCATGTAGCCCAAAGCAACCGTAGGCAGAGCCGCCAACTGCGCCGCCATGGTCTGAACTGCTTCAGGGAATTGTTTGGCAGTTACCGACTGATTGATCATGCCAAGGGCCAGAGCTTGCTCGCCAGTAATTACTTGAGCGGTGAACATCAGCTCACGAGCCTTTGTATGCCCTACCAACAAAGGCAAAAAGTAGGACATGCCGTAGTCACCAGACAAGCCTACTTTAGAAAATGCGGTAGTGATCTTTGCGCTGTCTAAGGCAATGCGCAGGTCGCAAGCTAAGGCAAGTGAGCATCCTGCACCGGCCGCTGCGCCTGGAATCGCAGCTAACGTAGGCTTAGGCATTTCATGCAACATGCGAGACACCTCAAAGCCTGGACGCAGTAGCTGGGCGCGCTGCTCTACCGTTGTCGGCGCCGAAGAACCTGACCCATCGCCAGCCGCAGCAAAACCTTTTACATCGCCGCCAGCACAAAATGCACTGCCCGCCCCAGTCAACACTATACAACGCACATTAGCGTCCATGGCCAGCCGAGGCAGCGCCTCCATCAAGCCCTGAATCATTTCGCCACTCATGGCGTTACGCGCTTCAGGCCGATTCATGGTCAACGTCGCTACGCCGTCTACAATAGATTCGGCTAAATGGGGTGTCTGGCTCATTACTTATCCTTTTTCACTAAAACTGTGGTCAAAACTGCGATTAAAATCAATATGAAACCTTAGCTGAAAACCAGCAAAATTTCGTCGGTCCTCGCCTTAAAAAGGCAAATAAATCTGTGCCAGATGGCGAGCAAATTGGCGTTAGAGGTAACCTTGCACCCGAGCTCAAATACGAGGAGCCGAGGCGTTTTATTGCTCCGCGCTCGGCTCTAATTTAGTGGAAACAACATAGAACACTAATCCCAATCCAATCAGACCAACCGCCCAAAGCACTTCAACAGGCCTCTCAATGACCAAATAGACCAGAGTCCAACTGACAATAACTGCGTAAACCACTAACGGCAGCGGATACCACGGAATACGGAAAGGCCTGACCAATTCGGGTTCGCGTATACGCAGCACTAAAAGCCCCAAAACCGTTAACAAGCTATTAAGCGCAAGGATAGTGCCAGAAAAAATAATGATACTTTCAAAACTGGAGGTGGCGATGAGCAGCAAGGTAATAGCCACTTGCAGCCCAACTGCATTGGCCGGCACACCGCTTTTAGTCTCGCGAGCAAGCCATGCAAAAAGGCGAAAATCTTGCCCCATAACCTGCAGCGCTCGAGGCCCTGCCAGTAACATGGCGCTGACGGTGGAAATGAGCAAGATACTCAGCATCACCCCCACTACCTTCGCCCCAGTCTCACCAAAGGCAAAACCCGCCACTACAAAACCGATGTCGGCCTTACCCACCATGGCGGACATGGGTGCAACAGACAAAAACATTGCATGCAGGAGCAAATAAAGAACGGTCACCAAGGCAGTACCAATGATTAAAATTCGCGGCAACGCCTGGGCTGGATTTTTTACCTCACCGCTCAAATAGGTAGCCGCATTCCAGCCTGTGTAAGCGTAGTTCACATAAATCAGCGCTACAGCGAAAGCCCCCGTACCCACTAGAGAAAAATCTTGCACTGCGGGTACCCACTGCACTGCTTGCAACTGATCGACCTGCCACCAGGCGACGCCAATAAAAACTAAAATGAGCAAAATTTTGATTGAAGTAAAGAGTTGCTGGAAATTGGCACTATTGCGGCGACTACCAAAATGCAGGCAACCGATAATGGCAACTAAACAAAGGCCAATGGGCATCACTGGAGCCTCGGGGAAAACAGATTTGAAATAAGTAGCGGCGGTAATAGCTGCGGCGGCGGTGGGCGCAGAGAAGCCTACCGTTACAGAAACCCAACCAGATACAAAGCCCGCACTAGGATGATAAATGCGGCTAAGAAAATTGTATTCGCCTCCAGATCTAGGCAGCGCGGCACCTAATTCGGCGTAACACAACGCACCGCATAGGGCGACGATGCCACCAATGAACCACAAAGCCAAAATGATCGGCACGGAACGTATGTCCAACAACTGGAACCCCAAACTGGTAAAAACCCCAGTGCCAATCATATTAGCGACAACCAAAGTAATAGCCGTGCGGGTGGAGAAAAAATCCGAAGATTGAGCCATTTAAAAACCTTTGTGAGAGAACTGACAACGCTAATTCCGGCGCATAGAATAGCGGCTTAACCAACCTACTCACACCCCAACTAATAGATACGTATATGAGCAAAACCAAAATTCGCCAGGCCACCGCTGAGGATCAAGCAAGACTACTTGAGTTGCTGCCCCTCCTCGCCGATTTTGACATTCCTGAAGCGCGTAAACCGAAAGATCTTTGGTTGGGCGACGTGCCACTGCTAAAAGCCGTTTTAGCCGGTGATGCAGATCAGGCGTTCTTAGACGTTGCGGTAAACGACGAAGACTATATTTTGGGCTTAGCCCTAATCAGCATGCGCGAAGAGCTGCTCAGCCATGCGCCAAGTGCGCATTTGGAAGCCATAGTAGTGTCACCTGAAGCTCGTGGTTTGGGACTGGGGCGAACACTGTTGCAACATACAGAGGACGCCGTTAAAAAGCGCGGCGCCCACTCGCTGTCGCTACATGTGTTCAATAAAAACCAGCGTGCCAAAAGCCTGTATACCAGCCATGGTTTTGATAACGAACTAATTCGTGCCATTAAGTGGCTAAATTAGCAAAACGACCAATGAACTTAGCTCTCTATTGGTCGAATATTTCGTTTCACCGCGCGTTTTACAGACTTACTGTTCGCGGTAGTTGCCAGGGCGCTTTTCAAAAAAGGCGTTAACCGCTTCCATATGATCAGGTTCGGCATGACAAACAGCCTGAAACGCAGCAGACTTATCTAGCAGCTCATCCAATGTAGCGTTTTGGCTAGCCCGCATTAACTGCTTAGTCAGACGTACCGCGTGAGGTGGATTAGCCGCAATACCGGCGGCAATCTTTTGCGCCCGAGCAACCAGCTCTTCTGCTGCCACAACTTCAGATACCAAACCCATGCGTAACGCTGCGTCGGCTTTCACAGGTTCTCCAGAAAAAGCCATCAAGCAAGCATTGGAATAGCCTACTGCTCTTGGTAGAAACCAAGCGCCGCCATCACCAGGAATAATGCCAAGCTTAACAAAGCTTTCTGCAAACATAGCCTTTTCACTGGCAATACGAATATCGCACATCGTTGCCAAATCACAGCCGGCACCTACCGCTGGACCGTTGACCGCTGCAATAATGGGTACATTCAACGCATAAATTGCGCGAGGAATACGCTGAATACCGCGTCTATAAGAATCTGCTTGATCATAGGGGTCACCACTGAAGAGACCGGTACGATCACGCATATCTTTAACATTACCACCGGCACAGAAAGCTGAGCCTTCACCAGTTAAGACCACCGCGCGGATTGTCTTATTGTCGTTAATCTCGTCACAGGTGCGCTCAAAATCCTCAAACTGTTCCGGTCCTGTCAACGCGTTGCGCGTGTCTGGACTGGACATAGTAAGTGTCAATACGTGATTGCTTAGATTTCTTGTCAGAAAGGTCATAACTACTCCATAGGTCTTAGCGGCCAGAAAATACTGGCGAAAATTTTGTCAGCGCGAAGTCTGCTTTTTTGTACCGTTGAAGGCAAGGCTGAAGACATCCCCTCGCAATATCTGATATCCCACCCAATGCCGGTCACTTTTTGTAACTCTGCAAATATTTTGAAAAAACGCACAAGAGCGTTAGATCAATTCGCACGTGAGAATTCGCAAGATATAAAAACTCTCTAAAAAACTAAGAGAGCATTTTACGCACAGTGACTTAACAACGCGCGTCAACGAATTGCGTTGGCAAGGGCAAATGATTACGACGTTCGGCGTTACCCGCGTATCCAATATGAGAAAGGAGTGCTCACTTGGACACTGATATTTTGGTACTTGATAACCATCCACTCAAAGATCTGAAAATTTTTGGTTCTAACTCAACCGAAACCTTGCTGTTCAAATTTTGCGATTTGACCCACAGCGATGGCGGCGCAAAGGTACTCTACCAGCGCATGCAAAAACCATGGTCCAGCGTAGCGCACATAAAGGACGGCCAAGCTACCATATCCTTTGTCATGCAACAGCGCGCATGCTTCTCTAAAATTCCATCCGCTTACGCTATGAATCACGCCCACGCATATCTACACGAAGTAATGCCCGTGATCATGGATCGCAACCCAATGGAATTTGGCTTTAGTGCGATATCGCTGCGCTCGAACCACGACCGCTACTATTACAAAATCATCACTGGCGTACAGATCACAAATGGCCTCATTCGTAGGGTCAAAGTCTTCGTTAATCAACCAACGTTAGCTTCAGCTGCCGGGGAAATAGCCACCTACATCAATGAAATGCGTGAAATATTAAATCGCCCACGCTTAAAGAAATTGGTTGATGCCGATGTTGGCGGTTAGTTTTGTAAAATCCTCAGACTAGATCAAACTTTTCGCCTAGATGAAAAAGTATCCATCAACAGAATTCTAAAACTTATCTTTGAGATAGATGCCTTAATAGCCAAAGCAGATGTGACAAGCAAAAACAAATTTGCAATGCCGGACCTTCAAGAAGGTCCCTCGACTGTTCACGCTGAGGGCTTGGTACATCCCTTCGTACCCTCCCCTGTAGCAAATGGTGTGGCGCTAGACCAAAACCAGCGCGTGCTATTTTTGACGAGCCCAAACATGACTGGAAAGACAACTTACCTACGCGCCATTGCAACTGCGTTGTATTTTGCCCACCTAGGCATGGCCGTGCCAGCGAGCAGCTTTAAGTTCACACCTGCACAAAATTTGTTCAGCTCCATTTCATTGAGCAACGATTTACATAACGGTGTGAGTTACTTTCGCGCCGAGGCACTTCGGGCAAAAGCCGTCGCTCAAGCTATTGCCGGCGGTAATCGAGTCATCGCCCTGCTAGAGGAGCCTTTCAAACGCACAAACGTAAAGATGCACTAGGTGCCTCATTAGCAATTCTGGAGCGATTTTCTACCAAGCAAGATTATCTATTTATGTTTTCGTCGCACTTAATCGAATTGAGCGGTGAACTAACGATGACTGAGCGGATAGATTGCCGATATTTTGAAGCCGACGAAAGCGAGGGGAAGCTGCGTTTCGACTACGTTCTAATTTCTGGCGTCTCTAGCCAGCGCTTGGGCATGCGCGTGCTTCGTGAAGACGGCGTATTTTACTTGTTAGATAAAACACCTCCGAAAACACGAAATCAAGGTTAAAGTTAAAGCTAAAATCAGCACAAGGATTGCCAACTATGTTACTGACAGCACAAATACTCATCACCATCGCCCTAGGCTTGCTATTTTTTGCCTATTCAAATTCACACCGACCGCGCTAGGCAGCTCAAAGATAGTCGATAACTGAAGAATCATTTTGTCCGCGAGATAATTTTTGGATCTGTTATGTCAGCGCTGGCGATTTTTCCGCTCTACCAACCGATGAATTTCCAGCAGTGGATACTAGTCGCAGCTTTGGGCTCCATTGTTGTACTGCCGTTTTGGATCGCTGCGCTTTTTGCGCTGGACGACAGGCGGCATGCAACTGCCTGGCAAGGTGAAATTGAACCGCACTCCGCTTATATACTGCACGGCAGTCAAACGCTGATTTTTTTTGTGGGTATTGTGTTGCTTTATTTTTCTTTACCAGCTGATGGATAGCAGGCTATTTAGCATTCACCTCAATACATCTAAGCTTTCTTTAGAAGTACCGAAACAGATGCAACGGCCAATCAACAGATTATCTATTGGCCCTATCAAACTACAAACCTGATTAGGCAAATCTAGCGCGTCTATAGCGTAGCATCTGCCCTGTGCCTAGACCGCTGTGCTGATCACCTTCTAGCGCAATCTGACCATTCACTACCACCATATCTATTCCGGCAGGCGCTTCCATTGGCTCATCATAAGTGGCGCGATCAATGACGATGTCAGGTTGAAACAAAACCAGATCTGCGTGGTAACCAGATTTAATTTCACCTCTATCCAACATACCAAATGTGCGTGCAGACAATGAAGTCATACGCCTCACTGCCTCAGGCAAACTAAGCACACCGCGCTCACGCACGTAGTGCCCTAACACCCGTGGAAATGTACCAAACAACCTAGGATGAGGCTTACCGCGGAGGTCTGGAATACCGTCGCTGCCTACCATCATGTCAGCATGAGCGAGGTTAGTTTCCACATCGTTCTCGTCGATAATGAAATGAATACATAGCGTGCGGTCACCGTTAGGCGCAGTCAAAATTTTCTTCACCAACTCTGTTAAGCTGATTGCTTCCTCTTTCGCTATATCAATTAGCATCCGTCCCTCGTACTGCCGAAAGGCTTTACAGTTGGCAATGCGTACAACCTCAGCAAAGTCCTCGTTAACCCGCTGCAAATCAAAGTACTCAATCATTCGCCCACTACCCGCCGTGTAGGGATAAACATCTAAGGTCACTCGCTGCCCTTGGGATATCGCCTCGTCTACTCGAGCAAGGGACGCCTTCACCTTGCCCCAGTTGGGCTTGCCCGCAGATTTGTGGTGGGATATGTGCAGGTGTACATCGCTAGCCTTAGCAATTGCTAGGCTTTCTTCAACGGCCTCTATCAATTTATCCCCCTCATTGCGCATATGAGTGGTGTAAAGCGCATCGAACGGCGCAGCCATTTTGGCCAACTCAATAACCTCAGCCATTTCACTATAGCGACCGGGACGGTAAATAAGGCCACTGGAAAAACCACATGCCCCCTGCTCTAAGGCATGACTTACATGCGCTTGCATCAGAGTAATTTCAGTATCCGTTGGCGCACGTTTTGCTCCGCCCATAACCAATGAGCGCACAGTGTTGTGACCCACCAGCATCATGTTGTTAATGGCCGGCTGGCGCTCCAAGGCTGCGGCAAAGTAGCCGTCAAGGTCAGTAAACTGCCCTTCTAAACCAGCAAGAATACCTCCACTTGCCGCAACAGAATCTTGAGTCGGATCTGCTGGAATAGCTGAAAAGCCGCAGTTACCGCTGACAACAGTTGTCACCCCTTGGGCGAGCTTAAATTCCATACCGGGATGACGAAAAAAAGCACCATCATCATGAGCGTGGGTATCGATGAGTCCTGGCGCTAGCGTTGCGCCACCTGCGTCAATTTCTCGACCACCCGGGGCCAACCCTTCAGCAATATTTCCCACTTCATTAATGCGCCCATCACTGACACTGACATCGCCAGCAAATGCGGGTGCACCGGTGCCATCTAAAATACTAACGTTACGGAAAATTAGATCGTTCATTGTCTGTACCTATAATCTTTTTCTATCAGTTCTGTGAGTTTTGCTCTTTCTGCTGCTTTTGCGACCTAGTAATATTCAAAGACCATAATCACTTTTATTGGTTCTTATCCACTCGCCTATTTGTTCACCAATCATGAAGCAAGTGAGATTGGTATTAGCCCTGGGCACACTCGGCATAATTGAGGCATCTGCCACCACTAACTGGGCCACTTTGTGACACCGACCTTTGTGGTCGACTACCGCCATAGGGTCTCCCACTGGCCCCATCTTTGCGGTACCGCAAGGGTGGTATCCAGACCCAGAAAACTTACGACATAGCTTTTCCAAGTCTTCTTGCGCAACACCGCGGCTTAAGTCTGGGAAAGTGACTACCTTAATCATCTCTGCCAAAGCACCCGTTTGGGTAAACGCCAATGTGTCCCGCACACATTCTGCCAGTCGACTGGCATCCCGCGGATCTTCACAAAAATGGTTTTCAATACTGGGGGCTTGCTTGGGGTCCGCTGAACTAAACGTTAATCGCCCCCTCCCATATTGATACTCCAATACCGGCGCCAACATAAACATTGGTGCGCTGCCGGGGCGACCAGCAAAACTGATTTGCTCAATCTGCAAATCATTACGCTTTTTTCCGTCTTGAGCGGTATAACGCAAAATAGTTTGAATAATCGGTTGGTCAAAATCAATTAGGGAAGCATCGTTAACTTCACAAATAACACCGAGCGCTGGGTGATCAGATAGATTCTCGCCAACCCCGGGCATATCCGCCACGGACTCTATACCCAAACTTTCTACCGATGCTTTTGCACCTACACCTGAACGAATAAGTATCGCAGGAGACATCAGCGCTCCAGCCGATAGCACAACAAGATTGGCTCTAATTATCTGTATTTCACCCGCTGCATTTTCAACCTCTACGCCACAACAGCGGCCATTCTCAATAATTAGGCGGCGAGTTAGGGTATCTGCAAGCACATCTAAATTAGGACGAATTCTAGCTGAAGCAAGATAACCTACTGCCGCTGAAATACGCAGTCTGCCTAGCTTATTCATTGGATGCGGGCCTGCTCCGTAACCATCAGGGTCGTTAGCATCGGCGCAATAGGGGTAACCCAAGGATTCAGCAGAATCTAAAAAGGCTTGCTGTTGTTTAACCATTTCTTCTGGCGGGTATCTGCGAATACTAACTGGGCCGCTGTCACCATGGTACGCGGCATGAGGAAAATCCAGATCACGTTCTAGCCGCTTAAAGCTTGACAATACATCTGACCACCCCCATCCCGGATTACCTTGGGCTGCCCATTCATCATAGTCTTCAGGCATACCTCTTAACGCGATGGCAGTGTTTACCGCGGATGAACCGCCGACAACACGGCCCCGTGGAAAACGATCTTTACGGCCGTTCGTGGGCTCATAAACTAGACCCCAGTCATGATCGGAATAGGAATTGTTGTGGGAATTTACTAGATCATCTGGCGTATCTTGCAGCAGCTCGTAGTCCGGACCGGCTTCAACTAATACCACGTGTAAATTCGGATCTTCAGAAACCCTCGCAGCAATGGCGCAACCGCTGCTACCTGCGCCGATAATCAAAACATCGTAACCGCTAACCTTTTGACGATAACTCATCTAAAAGCCTCTCCTGAACTGAATGTTGCACAACCTTGTAGACTCATTAAACCAACTGAATCCAACTGATGCTAGGCTACTATTCAATTCGATGCCAAGGGTAAAATTGGCTGACTCAACTCCGGAGAAATTGGGTGCTAGAGGAAACAGATATTACGGTCTTGGTTTTGTGCGGGGGTGCTGCCACACGCATGGGCGGAGTAGATAAACCGCTACAGCTGATTGCAAAAGCCGGCGTGACGTTAACAATGCTAGATCATGTAATAGCCACCTTATCCACCCATTCCCCCCTGATCATTAGCGCCAACCGCAGTATTGCGAAATACCAGCGACGTGGTCCGGTGATCACTGACGGGCCAGAGGTAGGTTCCGGCCCATTACTGGGCATATTAGCAGGCCTGAAACATGCGCAAACCGAATGGCTACTTGTATGTCCCGGAGATATGCCCTTCTTAGAACAAGGTTGGCATGAGCCCATTCGTCAAGCTGTTAAACAAAACCCTAGGAAAGATCCTGTACAGGGTAATGAACAAACTGGAGAACAAGGTGGAAAAAAAACTAGACAACTAGACAGCGCTGTCGTTCACGATGGCACGCGTCTACAACCACTGCTCTGCCTAGTGCGTACATCGTGTGCAGAAAGTTTGCAGGTCTATCTCCAGGCGGGCGGGGTTAGCGTACATAGATGGCTGGCGACGCTTCATTGCGCCATCGTTAGCCATAATAACACAGGACAATTTTTAAACATTAATACGCTCGCAGAATTGCACGACAGCCGCGCTTGAGCCGCTGAACGCCTTCAACAATTAGTCAACGATGGATTAGGAAACGTGTCTATGGCTTCGTCCCCGGAACGGGGCGAGACACAGTCAAAGTCTTTTTCTATGAGTATCTGCAGCCCGTCAACATTGAGAGGTTCCTCGCCGCCAAGACCCACATCAGTTGAGTGGCTCCAATGTTCGGCAAGCTTCAGGGGTACTTTTATTAACAGTTGGTGCTGGCCCTGATGCAGGGCCATACCTGCACTTACTCGATTGCCGTCCACAGACAGTACATAACTCATTACTGAGCCGTCAGGGAAAGTGGTGCATTCAATAACACTCTGTCCTTCACCAATCATCTGCGTTTCGCTCATTGAGAGTCGAAGTCGAAGGCTATCGCCGAGTATACGCAATTTCATTCAGTTATTTCACTCTGTACCGATTTGCGACTGAATATAATTTTCTATGCCAGTTTTTTCAATCAATCCGAGCTGAGTTTCTAAATAATCCACATGCTCTTCTTCAGACTCGAGGATGTCTTTAAATAACTGTCGAGAGACATAGTCACCGCAGCTCTCGCTGTGAGCAACGCCGGCGCGCAAATCGGGCAACGCCACCATTTCTAGGGCTAAATCGCATTCCAACATTTCTTTTACTGTCTGGCCAATCATTAATTTGCCAAGCTCTTGTAAGTTGGGCAGACCGTCTAAAAACAGAATTCGCTCCATAAGCATGTCCGCATGCTTCATCTCGTCGATAGACTCACCCATTTCATACTTAGCCAAACGCTTTAGGCCCCAGTCATCAAGCATTTTTGAATGCAAAAAGTATTGATTAATGGCGGTTAGCTCGTTTTTCAGGACGTTGTTGAGCAGAACGATTGATTTTGGATCAAGAGTTTTCATGTCTCAAGTCTCTTATGGTAATGAGCAGCTAGCGTGCACCAACCTTTAGATGAAATCAACAAAATATTTCTTAAGTTATTGATTTATAACGATAATCAATCGCATTAGTGAAACATTCTTATGTCGTAACAGGATCTCTATTAAAAAACGTATTGCAAACGAGAATGATTACCACTTAGAATGGTGCCTCAAGATCAACCATTGGATTTCCTTATGTTTGTATGCATTTGCAACGCGATATCAGATCATCAAATAGCCGAAGCAGTTAGAGCTGGCGCTCGTGATATTGAAGATGTCCAGGCAGTACTGATGGTCAGCACTGCTTGCGGCACATGCAGACAGACTGCGGAAGCGATCATCGCCAACACGCTGTTGGAAACCGCTGTTGGACGCAGCCACCCTCTGCATGCTAATGACATTGCGACCTTGGTATACGCTGCCTAATTTACGTGTCTGGGCCTGTGCAACTAGGCCTCCCCCACTTCAAAGTTTTTTTATTAGCTAAGATTTAATTGTTGGCACCCTTGCTTACCCATTCCTTTAGCTGCAGCGCCTACCCTTTTGCCTTACATGATTTTCATTTCATATTTTTCTTTCCGCTTATCCGTTTAACTGGCAATAGCGATGACCACCTGTCTGCTGTCTGTCTATCTACCTATGTATGTATCTATTTGTCTGTCTAAGATCTCTAGAAGTGGTCCATCCGTCATTGCTGAACAGGGCTGCATCTATTAACGTGGAGTCATGCACAAATCTAAACCAATTGATTATATACAGCGCACTAAAGAGCAGTACGCTGCCCTTAACTACCCTGCCTACAAATGGGTTGAAAATTCTGCTACGCCGCCATGGAGCCCGCTAACGAAACCTCTGAGCCAGTGCAAGGTGGCATTGATTTGTTCTGGTGGCATTTATATGAAAGGGCAAATCGCCTTTCACTATGAAGACGACACCAGTTTTAGAATTATTGATTCTGACACAGCGAAAAGTGATCTGCGGATCACCCATTTTGCCTACGACATGGCAGCTGCACGCAGGGATCCAAATGTGGTTTTCCCAACGCAAGGATTACGGGCGTTAGCTGAAGACGGTGCAATTGGCGAGCTCGCAAAAAAGGCCTACACATTTATGGGTGGTATTTATTCCAGCCGCAAGGTCAGCACACAACTGGCGCCAGAGCTTGCCAATCGAGTACTCAAAGATGAAGTGGACGTCGCTGTGCTAGTACCGGTCTGACCGGTCTGTCATCAGTCCGTAGGACTGATCGCTAGACAGCTAGAAGAGATTGGAATCGCAACGGTTACTTTGAGTAGTGCACGGTCAATTACCCAAGCCGTGAACCCGCCAAGAGCGATTTATCTAGATTATCCCTTAGGCCAAACTGCTGGCCGTGAAGGAGATTTAGGTGAACAAAGATACGTGATGCAACGGGCGCTTTTGGCACTGCAAGACATGACCGTGCCCGGCTCAATAACAGACCTAGACTTACAGTGGTCTGAAGACGATTCTTGGAAAGACGGCGTAATGCAGCCAAAAACTGCAGACAACCCCGATGCAGGAGATGACCGCTTAGCGCGCACCCCATCTCCTCAATATCAATTCCCAGAAGATGAACGTATTGCTGATCCAGATTGCCCTAGCTGCGTATTCCTAACCAATGATCAGTAATGTTTTGCGCTGAGCCCAATCAACATTTGGGCTTTTACCGAGAGGTCTATTTACCTCGATTTTTTCTGCGTAGGCTTCCGTTTAAAGCTAGCAATAAACTAGGCTACGCTCTGCCCTTCAGTCTTGCCTTTTGAGCCGGTTAGGTCGCTCCAAGAAACCTGCGAGATGACCATGCCGCAAAGCATTAAACCGCAACCCCATAACTCTCTTTGAGAAAGCACTTCGTCTAGCAAGAGCGCGCCTCCGATTGCGCCAAATACAGCCTCCAAACTAAGAATAATGGCCGCATGAGAGGGTTTAGCATTCTTCTGCGCGATGACCTGCAAAGTGTAGGCAACGCCAACCGTAATTATGCCGGCATAAACGAGTACATTCATGGCATCCAAGACAGCATTAAAAGTCGTCACCTCTATAACTGAGGAGACGCAAAGTGCTAGAACACCACAAATAAGAAACTGCCCAAATGCCAGCAGTAGCGCGGGCGCACGCTTAATAAAATGATCAATAGCCAATATATGGGCTGCCCAAAACACCGCACCCAGTAACTGCAGGCCGTCGCCATAACCCATACTCAAGCCTTCTTTCACGCTGAGCAGATACAACCCCAACGCCGCCAAAAAACAACCTAACCATGTGTTCAAGCCCGTTTGATATTTAAGGATCAACCCCAGAATAGGCACAATCACCATATAAGTACCGGTAATAAAACCAGCGTTCGACGCAGTGGTATATAAAAGACCAACTTGTTGCAGCGAACCTGCGGTAAAAAGTATGACGCCAAGAACACCACAGCCTAGCCAAAGCGAACGGCGATCTGATACATCGAAAGGTGTTCGCTTGTGCATAAAATATATTACTGGCACTAGGCTGGCAGCACCCAATAAAAATCGTAGCCCAATAAAAGCATAGGGTCCCAAATAACTCATACCCATCACTTGAGCTACAAAGCCAAAGCCCCAAATGGCTGCTGTTATAAGTAGCAATAAATTTGCGATAGCAACTTTGCTCATAAAAAACTCAATAATTTAAAAGTGAATAGCCGAACACTGAGCTGCATTTGCGCTCAGCGACCTTACAAGAAAATAGTGAAATTAGCTGATACGGCGGGTGTGACCCGTTGTTTGCCAGTCAGCTCGGGGCGACACACACTCGCCAGACGCGAAATGTACAGATATTGAGCGCCTAAATCCCGTACTTTTGTTACGCCCAGATCCATGCACTAACAAAGGGTGAAACAACAACGTATCTCCAGGCTGCATTTCCACATGCTGGCGCTGATCTATGTCCACATCAGAGGTCCCAAAAAAACCACTGTTTAGAAATTTCCAATCTGGTGTGTCATGAGATAGCAGGCCATTTTTGTGAGATCCGGGGATCACACACAGGCAGCCGGATTCTCGAGTCGCAGATAAAATCGCAGTCCAAGCCGCGATAATTTTGTTCTCTGGACGTAGTTTGAAATAACGTAAGTCCTGATGCAGCGGGTGTCGCCCATCGACTTGAGGTGGTTTATTGAACACATTGCTGGTGAGCGTATAGATGGACGGACCAATTAAACTTTGAATCGCGCTGAGCAATTCTGGGTGTTTTGCATAATCGAACAAAGTTGGATCATCTTCTAGGCAAAATAGCTTATTAACGCCATGTAACTTGGTTTCAGGCTCTACCGCCCCCTTTACAACCATCACGTCGCGCATGACTTTCATCGCGCCAGACAGAGCCGCCTGCCCCTCTACAATTCCAAGAAAACGTTGATTGTAGGTATCTAGCGATGCTTGCTCGATCAACTTTGGCAACAACAAATAGCCATCCAGCGCATATTGCTGCAGTTGTCGTTCTGTTAACTCCACTTTATTTCCCCCGCCCTGTTAATTCCCAAGCAACAGTATTGCCAGGCTCTCGTCATCAATAGTAGGTCAACCGAACTCGCTTGTAGAGAAAGATTTTTTGTCCAACGACATAAAGCAAAGTGTTCTTAAGCCAAGTAAATCAGCAAAAGGAAGCGATAAAAGTGTGCAAGAAAAGTAAGAGTACGGCGCAATGTTTAGGGAAGAAAAAAACTAGGACAGAAAGGAGGGAGAGGGCCAAGTGGAGCGCTACAATCAAAACCGGCTAGGAATTCCTAGCCAACTCTAGAACAAGGATAATATTAGCCACCAAAGTCATCGAAGGCGATGCTTTCAGGCTCTACGCCTAAATCTTCAAGCATATTCTGCACTGCTTGAGCCATCATCGGCGGTCCGCATATATAGAATTCGCAATCTTCGGGGTTCGGGTGGTCTTTCAAATAATTCTCAAAAACCACGTTATGGATAAAGCCTGTGTAGCCGTCCCAGTTATCCTCTTCGATAGGATCAGACAGCGCAATCTGCCATTTGAAATTCTCATTCTGTTCAGCAAGCTGATCGAATTCGTCTTTATAAAACATTTCCTTAAGAGAACGCGCGCCATACCAGTAGCTCATCTTGGTAGTAGTGCCCTTGCGCTTCAGTTCATCAAAAATATGTGACCTGAGAGGTGCCATACCCGCACCGCCGCCAATCCAAATCTTTTCAGCAGGCGTATCTTTAACAAAGAAATCGCCATATGGACCAAACACTGTGAGCTTATCTCCTTCTTTAAGGTTCGCCACATAGGATGTCATAGCACCAGGAGGCAGGTGATCCATTCTCGGTGGTGGTGGCGAAACACGAATATTGAACTTCAATATGCCGCGCTCTTCAGGATAGTTCGCCATGGAGTAAGCACGGATGGTCGTGTCTTTCACTTCTGACTTCAAACCCCAAAAATTGAATTTATCCCAGTCTTCACGATATTCCTCCTGAACATCAATACTGGTCCAATCCATTTTGTAAGGAGGTACTTCTAACTGCACGTAACCACCCGCTCTAAAGGCAACGTCTGCACCTTCAGGTAGCTTCAAATTCAACTCTTTAATCATAGAAGCGACGTTAGGGTTAGAGGTGACTTCACACTCCCAACGCTGAACCCCCAATGCATCGTCAGGTACTTCAATTTTCAGATCTTGTTTGACAGCAACCTGACAAGACAAACGCCAATCGTCACTGATTTCACCACGGTTAAAATGGCCTTCTTCTGTAGCAAGGATGCTACCGCCGCCTTCAGTCACTCTGCAGCGACATTGGGCACAAGTACCACCACCGCCGCACGCACTGGCAAGGAATATGCCCTTGTCTGCTAACGTGCTTAACAACTTACCGCCAGCGGGGACTTCTACAGATTTTGATGGGTCGTCATTAATAAAAATCGTTACATTGCCTGAGCTCACTAACTGCGAGCGAGCGAACAAAATCATGCCTACTAATGCTAAAACCATAACGGTAAACATTAAGACACCAAGTAAGATCGTTGTATCCAGCATAACTAACTCCTAGATGTCGATGCCGCCGAAGGACATAAAGCACATGCTTATCAGTCCAACGGAAATGAATGTAATACCGAGCCCGCGCAAACCATCTGGCACGTCACTGTACTTCAGCTTTTCTCTAACACCAGCCAACGCGGTGATAGCCAATGCCCAACCGACTCCTGCACCAAGTCCGAATACAACGCTTTCGCCGAAGGTTTGGTCTTGGTCAATCATCATCAAAGAGGCGCCCAAAATAGCACAATTCACTGTAATTAGAGGCAGAAACACACCTAAAGCGTTATACAAAGCTGGGACATAGCGGTCTAACACCATTTCCAGAATTTGTACGATCGCAGCGATAACGCCAATGTAGGAAATTAAGCCCAAGAAGCTTAAATCGACATCTGGGAACCCTGCCCAAGCCAGCGCGCCATCGCGTAAAAGCAGATTAAAGATCAAATTGTTAACCGGCACGGTAATGGCTAAAACAGCAACTACTGCTATGCCAAGACCTAATGCAGTAGAAATTTTCTTTGAGATTGCGATGAACGTACACATGCCAAGAAAGAACGCCAAGGCCATGTTTTCAACAAATACGGCTCGAACAAATATGCCTAAATAATGTTCCATGACTAAATGGCCTCCTTATATTGCGCGTTGGGCGCAATTTCATACTCAGGAGCTTCTACTTGATCAGTCTTCCAGGCGCGGATGGCCCAAATAAACAAACCAATAATAAAGAACGCGCTTGGCGCAAGTAACAGCAGACCATTAGGTACATACCAACCACCGTTAGCAGCGGTAGGAATGATTTCAAAGCCCATCAATGTGCCAGAACCTAGCGGTTCTCTAATCAGTGCAACACCAATCAAAATGACACTGTAGCCAACCGCGTTACCAAAACCGTCGAGCGCTGATAGCCAAGGACCATTTTGCATGGCAAACGCTTCAGCGCGGCCCATGACGATACAGTTGGTAATAATCAAACCGACGAACACCGACAGGCTCTTAGAGATGTCGTAGGCAACGGCTTGGAGCACTTGGTCGACAACAATAACCAGCGAAGAAATAATCGTCATCTGCACGATGATGCGAATATTAGTCGGCACACGATTCCGCACAAGCGAAACCGCAAGGTTAGACATTGTGGTAACAAATATAACCGCAATACACATAACCAAGGTGGTAGACATGTTAATTGTCACCGCCAAAGCAGAACAAATTCCAAGAACCTGCAGTGCAATGGGATTATTGTTAAAAATTGGGTCTATTAAGACTTCTTTTTGCGATGCCATGATTTATCCCTGTGCCACGCCGTTAATTTTGAGTTTCTGGATGTACGGACCAAAGCCCAACTCACCACTCCAGAAGTTAACTAGGTTTTCAACGCCACGCGTTGTAAAGGTCGCACCAGAAAGTGCGTCTACTTCATAGCTCGCTGCAGTACTGTTGGTAGGAGAACGTTGCTTGACTAAGCGCACACTAGGATCACCAAGATCATCATAGAGACGAACACCCTGCCAACGTTTTTTCCACTTGGGATTATCTACTTCGCCGCCAAGTCCTGGCGTTTCTTTATGCGAGTAAAATCCAAGACCAGAAATGGTGCTCAAATCGCCGTCTAAAGCCAAGTAACCATACAGGGTGCCCCACAGCCCGTAGCCACGAACTGGAATAACCAATTTCTCTACGCCCGCACCATTGGCTTTAATATAAACCAAAGATACGTTCTCTCTTCTACGCAATGTCGCAATGTCTTCGACAGAGCTTAATGAGATAGATCGAGCAGCATCGCGGGCAGCTTTGATTGGGTCGTAGGCTTGCAGATCAACACCATCTACATATTCGCCGGTCTCTAGGTTCACTGCGCGAACCCTAAACTCAGCAAACAATTGCTCAATGGTTTTCCCATCTTCCGACTCGGTGGCGTTTGAGGCCAACAGCCCCGCCGCACGCAAAATGTTTTTCTTTTGGTCTAACTCTTTATTGAGCTTTTGGATTGGCTTTAACGCTACCGCCATTCCAGAAACGATCACTGAGCAAACTAAGCATAGGAATATCGCTATAAAAAACGTATTGCCTAGGCTGTCTTTATCTAATTTAGCCACGTGCCAGTCTCCTCTTAATATTCGCCTGCACCACAAAATGGTCTATCAAAGGTGCGAATAGATTACCGAACAAAACCGCCAACATCATGCCTTCTGGGAACGCTGGATTGACCACGCGGATCAGGACGCACATAAAGCCAATAAGGATCCCGTAGAACCAACGACCATCATTAGTCATAGATGAGGAAACGGGGTCTGTTGCCATAAACACCGCGCCGAATGCCAAACCACCCAAAACTAGGTGCCACTCGAAAGGCATTGTGAACATGGGGTTTGTAGAATCAATGGAGTTGAACAGTGACGCTGTTAAAAAAGCCCCCAGGAACACACCTGCCATTACTCTCCATGAAGCAATACGAGTCGCGCAAAGGAGCACGCCGGCAATCAAAATAGCCAGAGTCGAAGTTTCGCCCATAGACCCAGGCATGTAACCAATAAACGCGTTCCACCACTCGACACCAACACCTGCCTCGCCGTCCAACACCCAGCTGCCAAGTGGCGTTGCTTGGGTCCAACCGTCAACGGCAACCCATACTGCGTCGCCAGACATCTGCGCTGGGTAAGCAAAGTACAAAAACGCTCTACCAGTTAATGCGGGGTTCAGGAAGTTCTTACCTGTACCGCCGAAAACCTCTTTACCAATGACAACGCCAAAGATAACGCCAATTGCCGCCATCCACAGTGGGATTGACGGCGGTAAGGTTAAGGTAAACAGTATAGAGGTAACGAAATAACCTTCGTTAACTTCATGGCCCCGCTTTGAAGCAAACCATATTTCAAAAATGATACCTGCAACAAACACCGTTATGTAGAGCGGCATAAAGTAGGCGAGGCCATGCACGAGGCAGTCAAACACACTGTTCGGGTCGAAACCAACTAGGCCATTAAGTAAAATGCCGCGCCAGTTAGTCACTTCGGTTAGACCCAATGCCTGCATCGCTTCATTAGCGTTCAGGCCAACAAAGTAACTACCTACAAATACTGGAATGAATGCACACAACCAAACTGTGATCATGATGCGTTTTAAGTCTAGCGAATCGCGAATATGTGAGGCACCAGCGGTAATTTTACCTGGTGTATAAAGTGCGGTATCAATGGCTTCATAAGCCGGATACAGCGCCTCCAAGCGCCCGCCTTTTTCAAAGGTAGGTGCCAAATTATCTAGAAAGGATCTTAAACTCATAAGGGCTAACCCTCCTTTTCTATTTGTGAGAGCAAGCCTCTTAACACAGGGCCAAACTCGTATTTACCAGGACATGCATATGTGCATAACGCAATGTCGTCTTCGTCTAGCTCTAAGCAGCCCAATTCAATGGCTTTCTCAATGTCACCAACCAACAAGCTGCGCATTAGCTGAGTAGCGAGAATATCCAAAGGCATTACTGAATCATAAGTACCGATGGGAACCATGCCGCGCGAACTGCCATTCGTACTGGTGTTAAAAGCAACACTCCTTTCGCCAATCCATTTAGATAAAAAGGCTGGAAAAACCGAGTGCTTATTGGCGCCTGGACGTAAATAACCTATCAAACGACGCTCACGATCTTCGGGCAGTATAGATATTTGGTTATGGTAGCGGCCAAGAAAACTAACTAAGCCCTTAGCCGTGCGACCTGCCAAAACAGAACCAGATATAACTCGCTGCTCGCCGTCGATAACCTCACCTGCGGTGAGTTCGTCTAAGTTTGCGCCCATCACAGTTTTGACCAAACGCGGATTAACAGCCCCTGGTCCTGCGATGGAGATAATGCGATCTGTGTATATCCGACCGGTTAAAAACAAATGACCAAAAGCGATTACATCTTGATAGCCGACAAACCAAACAGTCTTATTCGGCCCTACCGGATCAATGAAGTGTATATGTGTACCTGGCAAACCAGCTGGGTGGATACCTGCGAAGATGTGGTTGGTAACAGCGCTTTCATTTGACGCAGCCAATGCTTGGCTATCGTCTTGGCAAAGGTGCACAGGGCCGTCTGTTAGCTTGCTTAACACCGAAAGACCAGCTGAAAAAGCCGCTTCATTGGCAGCAATAGCAACTTTAGGGTCTGCGGCTAGCGGATTAGTATCAATAGCGGTAACAAAAATAGAGTTTGGCGTTGTATTCGGCGCTGGCACTCGAGAATATGGTCTGGTTCTAAGGCCGGGCCAACTGCCGCTGGTGAGCAGCTGGTCTACGATATCTTTGCGCTGCAAAGATACAATCTCATCTTGGGAATAAGAGGGAAAAGTCTCTTCCCCACCTTCAGCAACATCAACCACAACGCTGATAAAAGCTCGCTTTGCGCCTCTATTAATGCCGGTGACGGTGCCCGCTGTAGGAGAAGTAAAAACAACGCCGTCCGTCTTTTTGTCAGAAAATAACGGTTGCCCTTTTCTGACCTGGTCTCCGATGACAACTTTCATGGTGGGTTTCATACCTGGAAAGTCGTCTCCGAGCACTGCTATCGAACGAACTCCCCGACCCTCTTCAAAAACCTGCGCTGGCTCGCCGGAAATTGGCAAGTCCAAGCCTTTTTTTATCTTAATCATGAGCACCTATTTTCACGCGCTATTTCACGCCTCGCCATTATCCGAAGCCAAATGAGCGATTGACCATTTGCGAAGATAACGCTTTAAGAACTATTTAATTTCTACCCTAGGTAGAAGTTTCTACACAATGTAGAAGCATCGATTGGACTGTAGGACACGGCTGCAGGGCAGCTATCCTAGGAAGATTTCTACACACAAAAAGTGCGCGCAAACGAGGCATCCGGAATTATAAGGATCTGGGGTTTTATTGCCAATGATCTTATTCCCTTAAGGAACAATTATTAGCGTTTTTTGGTATTTTTTGCCTAAGTCGCCCAGATTCGGCGCAAGGGGGCCACTTAAAGTCACCACTTAGAGCGTGATCAACTTAGGGAATTCCTCGGCACTCTAAAATTGATCGGGGGAAGAAAAAATTAAAAAGAGAGCGAGTCGCTTGTTTTCGACTACTCCCTACTAGAATAATTCTAGCTCAGTGATTTAAGAGCACTAAAAGTTAACAACTATTCCGCAGCTGCAGCGCGTCTAACCAAGACCTCTTGCGGGTTGGCTTGATCATCCAAGTTGTAGCTCACAACATCCCATGCTTCTTCACAGCGCAGCAAAGCTCTCGCTAACTTGTTGTTTAGTGCATGGCCTGACATATAGCCGTCGAAAGCACCCAATATTGGCCGCCCTAACAAGTAGAGGTCGCCTATTGCGTCGAGTAATTTGTGTTTAACAAACTCATCGTGATAGCGCAGCCCACCTTCATTAACTACGGCATCGTCATCAATACCCACAGCGTTGTCTAAACTAGAGCCCAAACACTTATTAATAGCTTGAGCTTGAGGCAGTTCTTTAAGTAGGCCAAATGATCGCGCACCGCTAACAGCCGTCTCGTAGGAAGTAGTACTGAAGTCCAACTCTGCATATTTTGGGTAACGATTGAATACGGCGTGGTTGGCAACAAATGTGTAGCCGGCTTTAAAGCCAGCATACGGCTTCAACGACGCAGTCGCCTCCCCTTGGCTTACCGATATTTCTCGGTTAATTCTTATAAATTGTTTGGCTTGGGCTAACTCTAGAATGCCCACGCTATTGATCATATCAATGAAAGGTGCAGAGCTACCGTCCATAATCGGCACTTCTTCCGCAGACAGTTCTATAACTAGGTTATCTATGCCTAGCCCCCACAGAGCAGACATCAAATGCTCTACCGTCGCGACGTTCATGGGACCTTGCGAAATGGTTGTAGACAACGCGGTATCTGAGACGCTTTCAGCACAAGCGAAGACACTATTAGCACCATCTAAATCAGAACGAACAAATTGAATACCAGAGCCAGCCTTGGCTGGACGAAGACTCATGCGAACCTTCGCGCCAGAATGAACACCAATACCTATTGCATGCACCGAGGTTTTTATTGTTCGTTGTCTGAACATAGAATTCCTAAAATTTCGCTGAGTTATCCTGCGTGCTGAGAAACTATATTTTCTCAGACCAAGCATTAAAACTAGACCCCTATTCTACAGCGGGACCCGAAGAATATGAAGGAAAGATGAAGATAAAAATGGATAAAAGTGAAATAAATTGTTTCAGCATTAGCTAAATGAGTTTCAGATACCGGGGAAACGTTACAAAATGTAAGCAAGCTCCATTTATTGGCTACAAAGCCCGTAAATATTGAGTCTAATTGCACATAAGGCTAGGTAGCCCCTCCTATGCATCTGACGCTAGTCCGCTGTAAGTGCTTTCTTCGGCCGCGGCTGGCCTTAAAATGCTCTGCTACTACTCCGCTATCGCTCGTTATAGCTCTTTTAATCTGGAGAATATCTGTAGAATTTTTACTGAGTTATTAATGCGCGAAAATTGGCAGATCTAGTGACATAGCATTAGACTACGGCCCAAACTCGCAAATACCAACAGGACCTAAGCACACGTCATGGAATTTTGTCTTTGAAAAGCACTAAGTTAGTTTGTGTCGCGCCGATGATGGCGTGGACTGATAAGCATTGCCGCTTTTTGCATCGGCAATACACACCTTCTGCGCTGTTGTTTACTGAAATGGTCACTACGGGGGCCCTACTTTACGGCAAGCAAACTCATCTATTAGACCACGATCATCGCGAACACCCGGTGGCAATGCAGTTAGGCGGTAATGATCCCGCCGCATTGGCCGAATGTGCGGCTATGGCAGAAGAGCGCGGCTTTGATGAGGTTAATATCAATGTTGGCTGCCCCTCGGAACGGGTGCAGAAAGGCACCTTTGGCGCATGCTTGATGCAAGAACCAGCGTTAGTGGCCGAATGTGTCAAAGCTATGCAGGGTCAGTGCTCAATCCCCGTGACCGTTAAATGTAGAACTGGCATTCAAGCCAAGGGCGACAATAACGAGTTCGCCACCATGGGATTTTTGCAAAAATTCATTGGGCACATTGTTGATGCTGGCTGCGAACGGGTTTACCTACATGCCAGAGTCGCCGTCTTAGGCGGCCTCTCCCCGGCCCAGAACCGAGAGATTCCACCGCTGACTATGAACAAGGCTCGAACTATTAAGGAGCTGTACCCAAACTTAGAGCTTATTGTTAACGGAGGTATCACCAACCTCGAGCAAACTGAAGAACTCTTAGAGTGGGCAGATGGCGTAATGATTGGCCGTGCTGCCTATCATAACCCTACATTTTTGAGTCAGCTGGAACAGCAAATTTACAACCCCGAGTTCACCTACAGTGAAGCAGAGATCCTTAACAGCTATCAGGATTACGCCCAAAGCTTTTTACACAATGGAGATCGGTTACACAGCCTGACTAAGCATCTTTTGCATTGCTTTAACGGTAGACCAGGCGCGCGACGATTTAGACAAATACTCAGTGATCAAACCAGACTGAAAGATAACGACAGCAGCCTCATTGCTGAGGCATTTAATCAAGTGAACGCAACAAATAATCAAGAGGTCACCTATGCTAAGCAGTTTACGCAAGCTTTTTAGTCGCGAAGAAGAAGTAGCCGATGATGCGGTATTAGACCCCGCCTTAGCAGCAGCAGCGCTGATGTTTGAGGTGGTTTGGGCAGATCATGAAATTTCCCAATCTGAATTAGTAACGGCGAAAACTTTACTTAAACAGATTTTCTCTGTGGAAGAAGATGCTGTCATGAGTATCGTTGCAGATGCTGAGGAAAGATTAAGGGAAAGCGTCGGGGTGCACGGGTATACGAGCTTTCTAAATGAGTCTATGAGTGAGGAAGAAAAGTTTTCGGTGGTCACCGCGCTTTGGCAAATAGCCCTAGCAGAAGACGGCATAGACGTAATGGAAGAGCATTCTATTAGAAAAACTTCGGACCTTTTGTACCTGTCTCACTCTAGGTTTATTGAAGCAAAACTCAAGGCTAAAGCCCTTTAGACGGCCTATATCGCACACTAGTCGCCAGAAAAAGTACGGTGCTCAATTGCCTCTAACTCCAACGCGTCTACTAATTGTTTGAACGCCGTTTTGTTTGCGTCATTCATCGACATAAGCAGGCGGTGTGCCTCAATGACTTTTTCACGTGTGCCGTCTACGGCTAGATCTGAAAGCACGGGCAAGGTTTGCAGAGCTACGGCGCTGTTTTCCACATCTGGCACAATGGCAAAAACATCGTCAAAACCCATGTTCTGTAAAATACGCTGAATATTCGGAGTGTTACAAATAAGCGTAGGCACCTGCCCTTTAAGCGCTTTAACCCCCAGGGAGAGTTTTGCAAGACTACCCAAAGCAGTACTGTCGATAACATTAGTCGAGGTTAAATCCACAATCACTGCGCAAAACTTCGAATCTTCAAGCATGCCCTGACAGTAGTTGTCGAAAGCACTGCACAGACCTACGCGCACATCACCCTCGAAGCGAATGATATGGGTTCCGTCACTATCACCTACGTTGATACTACCCGTCACCTGTTAGTCCTTTGTTAGTAACAGAATTTGCCGGCGGCAGCATACTCCTCAGGAGATACGTTTTACAGCCATTAAACTCATATCATCTACACCATCAAACTGCGCTCTTAACATGTCCCACAAAGCAGCTCCGCCATCACTTTGATCAATGGCCTGTAACAGCGCCGCCTCTTTTTCCGCGAGGTCCGTTGGCGCCAAGCAATCAAGCACACCATCAGAAAAAACCAACAGTTGAGCACCTAGAGGAAATTCTATAGAAGCAGAATGATAGTGGGCATCTGGGAACACCCCCAGAGGCTTGCCACTTTGCTCCAACACACTTATTTCACCCTGAGCGTCTATTAGCATAGCTGGCGGAAATTGTGCGCCCGTACTGTAATGCAGCACATTTGTGTTTTTGTCGATAATGCCAAGGAACATGGCCACGTGTTTTTTAATGGCTTGTTCTATAAGTGTTGCGTTTATCCAGCCAAGCATTGCGCCGGGCGAATTAAACGATGGACTGCCAAATTTTTGCTGAAGCCGCCAAGAAATATTTTTCAACTGCACCGTTAGCAATGCAGATGAAGCGCCGTGGCCGGCAACATCAGCCAAAAAACAAGCAAGGTATTTGTCCTGCAATGGAAAGTAGTCGACAAAGTCGCCACTCAATATCAACGACGGTGCTAACCACCGCGAACATCGAAAACCACCAATCGCCTTGTCTTGTTTTGGTAGCATGCCGCGCTGAATCTGTTGCCCCTGCAGCTGGTCTTGCTCAAGCTCGAACTGCATATCAACAAGGCGTTGAGAGCTGTCCTTTAGTTCCTGAGTAATTTGCGCGAAACGATTTTCAACAGTTATTACGCGCTGCAGCAGCTCAGCGTCTTCCAATTGCATAGGCCAACAATCAATACACCCGAGAGCAAACGCAGAGTGCAATGTTTCCGCAACCGGCAGATTTTGGCTAATCAGAACACAGCAATTTAGGGGGTTCGCATCCGTACATAGTTGAATGTCGTCAAGGCTGGAACAGGCGACAATTTCAAGGTTCTTTGAGCGGCTTACCGGTTTAGTTTGCAACAGGTCATTGAAACTAATTTGGCTGACAACACTGATCCCAATGCGCTTCATCTTTTCGACAAAAGCACGTCCAAGTTCAGTTTGTGTATTGAGTACTGCTAGGCTTACTGACACATTCCAGCCCTGTTACCACCGCTGTGTAGAGTAAAGAAAAGTACTCTTCTTAACCAACTTGTACAAGCGCAAGAGCACGTACTTAATGCCGACAAATCAGGCCAGGCCAATTCGCCGTTCCTCTAGCAATATTTTTTCGCCAACACGTTTCTCTGAGACCTTCCATTGGGACGGCGGTAGCGGGTGCGAATTGACTTTCTGCCGCGATATTGGCTCGGCAAAAAACTTCAATCGCAGCTCTTCCAAATAATATTTCAATTCAAGCAAATGTTTGGCGTCATGCAATTCATTGCGAGATATGGCAGCCAATCGATTTTCAAGGGGCTGTATTTGTTTAACTAAATCACGATCTCTTGGCACATGGCCTTGGAGGTTTTCTACCCTTGTAACTACACCCTCCAACAAACGAGGTAATAGCGGTAAAAAGCGCATAGGGGTAATTTGTAAAACATTGCCGGGGACGATGTGCTGAATATGTTTGCGAATATCCTCTACGCTGTCTGCATAGGCACTTGAGCCAAAACTCTCTAGCTTATTCACTATGGTAAAGCGGAGCTGCAATGCTTCTGTAAGATACCTAACCGTGTCGCGAAAAATATCATTCAGATCACCTCTGCGCTCATCTAAGCGCTGAGCGAATTCACTGGCGCTGGTTGGCAGCTCCCTGTCCTCGAAAAAACAATACCAAGCCACATTGAGCATCAATTGCTCGCGCAGGGCTTCAGCGCTGCCTATACCGGCAAAGTACAATCCAAGCTGCTTTTCTTTGGTTAGTTCACGACGGAAAAAGTTGGCTGGCTTACCAACCTGGAGCAAGGCTAGTTTTGGATAACCTCGCCTATTCGCCTGATCTCTGAGCTGAGCTGTTTCAAACAACCTTAACTGAACGCTGCCATCAGCATCTACTAACCCTGGGTAGGCCATCACTGGAGCCATACCCTCCTCGACTACCACATGGCCAGGAATTTCTGAATCTGGAAACTGCTGCAAATCGTTTCGCTCATAGACCTGAAAGACTTCCAATGAAGCATGAGTTTCAATGTTAGACAGCTGCGCCTTGATTACATTTAGATCTCTTCCAGCGGCAAGGATACGAGCCTGTTCGTCTACCACTCTGACATTAATCTGCAAGTGAGTGGGAATGCGCTGGGCATCCCAGTCCGCGGCATCTACGGAAATTTTGTAAAGATCTTGCAACACCGATCCAAGGGCTGAGAGAAAACGACCTTGGCGATAAACGTTATCGGCTAATAAACGAGCAACAATTTCTTCAAGCTTGTCTGGCAGCGGCGCTAGTAATTTGCGTTTATTCTTGGGCAGTGTGCGCAGCCACTGTTCGACTACCGCTGGGAACATGCCAGGCACAGACCATTGCAGCGGCTCTGACCCAACGCCATGTAGAACACCTACTGGAATGGTCATAGTAATACCGTCAGAAGCCTCTCCCGGCGCAAAGCTATAACTCAGCGCCAAGTCAACCCCGCCCAAATTTAGGGTATCAGGAAAATCATTGTCGCTGAGACGTGTTGAGGCAGTCCGCAATAATTGCTCTTGGGTAAAAAAAAGTTGTTCTTGAGCGCTGGGATTTAAGCGCTTCCACCAGCGACCTAGGTCCCCTACGCGACATACAGACTCATCAACGTGTTTTGCATAGAGCTGGTAAACTTCATCATCGCTAATAAGCAAGTCTCTGCGCCGCCCTTTTGCTTCACTGTCCTGAATGGAGCCAATTAGTTCTAAGTTATGGCGTAAAAATTCAGGCGGATTATTAACCGCGCCATGCACTAAACCTTCGCGAATAAGCAGGTCCCGGCAAAAATATGGATCAACTTCGTGATAACTCATGGGTCGCCGTTCAGCTAATGTCAGGCCATATAAACTAACACTCTCGTACGCAACCACTTCCCCACGTTTCAAACTCCAGACAGGATCACTAAAACGCCTTTTAATAAGATGTTTCGCCTGCGCCTCAATCCAACGACTTTCCACCGCAGCAACACAGCGCGCAAAAACTCGCTGTGTCTCGACAACTTCAACTGCAACAATCCATTTGGGCGAGCGTTTTGCTAGACCTGAACCGGGAAAAATACCAAGGCGTAAGTTTCGTGGCCCAATGTATTTACCTTTCTCGTCATGCTGAGCTATCAGCCCCAGTGAACCCACAAGAACCGCTTCATGAATTTGCTGAAAGGATGCTGTGGTATCGTTGAGCCCTAAGCGCAATTCCTTACATACCACTCGAAGCTGACGGTGAAGTTCCCGCCACTCACGTACACGTACTGGATTAATAAAACGTTTGCGCAAAGTGGTTTGCCAACGGTTTTTAGTTAGCTGCTCGCGCTGTTCTTCGATCCACCGCCAAAGATTGAGTATCGTCAAATAGTCCGAGTCTTTATGCAGAAACATTTCATGCGCCGTATCGGCGGCTTGAGTTTTTTCATGGGGTCGGTCCCGAGGGTCTTGTACTGCTAAACAAGAAACTATAATCAGCATCTCATTGAGGCAGGACTGATCTTTAGCAGCAATTAGCATTCTTGCTAAACGAGGGTCTACCGGCAAACGCGCCATCAACCGGCCCGTATCAGTTAGACCACCGGCCTGCAGAGCACCAAGCTCGTCTAACAGGCGCATTGCATCACGGATGGCCCTCGGTTCTGGTGGATCTATGAATGGAAACTTGCTGATCTCTCCCAACCCAAATGCTTCCATCTGCAAAACTACAGAGGCCAAATTGACTCGCCTTATTTCCGCATCCGTATATTCTGGGCGACTCAAAAAGTCGTGCTCTCCAAAGAGACGATAACAAATACCAGGCGCTACCCGACCGCACCGGCCCTTGCGCTGATTTGCGCTGGCCTGACTGATGGGTTCAATGGGTAGCCGCTGTAACTTAGAACGATAGCTATATCTTGAAATACGCGCGAAGCCTGGGTCTATAACAAATCCGATGTTTGGCACTGTTAACGATGTTTCAGCAACGTTAGTGGCCAAAATTATTCGCCGTTTACCACCTGAGGAGGGGTTAAATACTCGGCGCTGGTCAGCCACAGACAGTCGTGCGTAAAGAGGTAAAATTTCAAAGCGCTCTTGAAATGCCATACGTAGGCGTCGCGCCGCTTCAAAAATTTCGCGCTCGCCGGAAAAAAAGACCAGCACATCTCTAGCCGACGTCATAGGTTTGCGTTCGATCTCATGCAGCACGTCCAACATTGGACCAAACTCACCGTCATCACCGCTGCGATACTGGACATCTACCGGGTAGGTTCGTCCACCCACTTTGATCACTGGCGCACCATTGAAAAATTCGGAAAATCGATCTACATCAATAGTCGCACTAGTAACAATTATCTTTAGGTCTTTACGCTTTAGGATTAAACGCTTTAAATAGCCTAGCAGGAAATCAATATTCAGACTTCGTTCATGAGCTTCGTCGACAATAATCGCATCGTACTTATCGAGAAAGCGGTCATGCCTAATTTCTGTCAGCAACAAACCGTCAGTCATAACTTTGACCAGAGTATTGTCGCTGGTTTGATCAGAGAAGCGCACTGCGTAGCCAACATCCTGGCCTAACTCTGCATCCATTTCCTGAGCAATACGCTGAGCCACTGTGCGTGCGGCAATACGCCTGGGCTGGGTGTGGCCAATAATGCCGGTCAATCCTAAGCCGATCTTTAGGCAAAGTTTGGGTAACTGAGTAGTTTTACCTGAACCTGTTTCACCCGCAATGACGACAACCTGGTTATCTTTTAGTAGCTTACATATTTCGTCAGCCGCTTCACTGACTGGCAGGCCATCCATTGGCGTGAGGTTAAGTTTGGCAAGGTTCCTTCTGCGTTGCTCTAACAAAGCATGAGAAGTATCTTCAAGAGATTGGCGAGCCGGTCCTTTAATACGACGAAGCTTAAAGGCGTCTTTACGCATTACATCGGCTTTTTCTTGACTGTTCATTTCGACCCTTCGATCCCAGTCACACGCCCTATTGGCTTAGTTTAACTCGGCTAAAATTTGCTCAGCGCATGACATGCAGCATGAATGACTAACATCTTCGCTAATACTCTTTACTAAACTAGCGGCGAAAAAACTTAGCGCAGCCAATACACCACGTATTTCTATGGACTCTACAGAGCGAGCCCAACATCCAGTCAATATAGAATAACCCAATGCCTATTTAGAAAGATTTCCCATGCCTTCTTCGAGACCTTTAATAGTTAACGGGAACATATTTCCGCCAACCAATTCCTGAGTCATCATCACTGAAGATGAATATTCCCAAGTTTCTTGAGGAGTAGGATTAAGCCAAATGACCTTGTCGTAAATGGTAGAAAATTTCTCCATCCACGCAGCGCCAGGCTCTTCATTCCAATGCTCCACACTGCCGCCTGCATGAGTGATCTCATAAGGGGCCATAGTTGCATCACCGACAAATACTACTTTGTAGTCTTGGGAGAATTTGTTCAAAACCTCTAGCGTAGGCATGCGTTCAGCCATGCGGCGTCGATTGTCTTTCCATACGGATTCATAGATAAAGTTATGGAAGTAAAAACTTTCAATATGCTTGAACTCTGTTCGGGAGGCCGAGAACAATTCTTCGCAAATCTTTACGTGAGCATCCATAGAGCCGCCTATATCCAAGAACAACAATACCTTTACGGTATTACGTCGCTCTGGGCGCATCTTAATATCTAACATGCCGCCGTTATGCGCAGTAGATTTGATAGTGCCGGATATATCCAACTCATCTTCCGCACCGGTTCTGGCAAACTTACGCAGGCGACGCAAAGCCATCTTAATATTCCGGGTACCAAGCTCTACCGAGTCGTCCAAGTTTTTATACTGGCGCTCGTCCCATACTTTTTTGGCTTTCTTCTTTTTGCCTTTGCCTAGACCACCGGGGCCACTTTGACCTTGTCGGTCTGCGTTGCCCTCATCGCCATCTTTACCTTCTTCGCCGGCTTTTGCTTCGGCTTCTTCCTTGGCTTTTTTGAACGCCTCGATCAATTTCTCTAGACCACCTAAGGACTCAATTTCTTTGAGCTGTTCTGGTGACAGAGATTTTTCGAATTCGTGCCTAAGCCATTCATCAGGAATCAAACTTTCGAGCAAGCCATGCAAATCTTCTAAACCTTTAAAATAGGCGCTAAAAGCTCGGTCGAACTTGTCGTAATTCTTTTCATCTTTTACCAAAGCGGTCCGGCTCAAGAGGTAAAAATCATCCAAACTTGCGTAAACCAGTTGATGCTGTAACCCACTAATAAGATCCATGAGTTCGCGGATAGTTACCGGCAGCTTATACTTTCTAAGGGTTAGAAAAAAATTGATGAGCACCGTCTAGCCCCTACTATCTCTACGATTCATAAACGCTAAACGTTCCAGTAAATGCACGTCTTGCTCGTTCTTAACAAGCGCACCATACAGAGGAGGAATTGCTTTGCTGACATCTCTATTGGTCAAAATTTCATCAGGAATATCGTCTGCCATGAGCAGCTTCAACCAGTCGATTAACTCAGAAGTAGAAGGCTTCTTCTTCAGACCAGGCACCTTGCGTACGTCAAAGAAAATCTCCATGGCTTCTTTGACCATGTCCTGCTTCACGCCAGGGAAATGCACGTCAACAATCTGCTGCATGGTTTCGCGATCTGGGAAGTTAATGAAGTGGAAGAAACAGCGGCGCAAAAACGCATCTGGTAGCTCCTTTTCGTTATTTGAAGTAATAATAACGATGGGACGGTTCTTCGCTTTAATGGTTTTGCCTAGCTCGTAGACATAAAATTCCATGCGATCAATTTCTTGCAGCAAGTCATTGGGGAATTCGATGTCTGCTTTATCGATTTCATCAATCAACAAAACCACACGCTCTTCAGCGTCAAACGCTTCCCAAAGCTTGCCTTTCTTAATGTAATTGCTGATGTCATTAACACGCTCATCACCCAACTGAGAGTCGCGTAGGCGTGACACCGCGTCGTATTCATAAAGCCCATTAACTGCCTTTGTGGTGGACTTAATGTGCCATTCTAAAAGTGGCATCCCAAGAGATTTTGCTACTTCAATAGCCAGCATTGTTTTACCAGTGCCTGGCTCGCCTTTAATCAGCAAAGGGCGCTCTAACTTTGCAGCGGCGTCCACTGCCATGCTCAGTTCGTCGGTGGCGATATACGAGTCGGTACTTTCAAAAATCATTCAAAACTCTCTTTTGTCTGTCTAGTTGTCTATTAAATTGTCGATTTAGTTATCTGTCTGGATAACGCTCAATCTGGCCAAATTGTTTCTTAGGATTAGTTAATAGCTTTAGCAGCCCCTAATCTCCCCATCTCTTATTCAATCGATTTTTCTATTCTATCGATCTTTCTATTTTTCGATCTTATTATTCTTAGATCTTATGAAGACCATCGGCACATTTGTCGTGCATTAAGCTCGACTACTCTAATAGAGCTTGGGCAGCCCATGCAACCATACAGTGACCGAAGATTTCCCAAGCTCTCTAAATCAGGGCACACATCCGCTCAAGATGATAAGACATATGCCGCGAGGGTTGGGGTTTATCCGAATCTATTCTACGCCTAATTTGTGCTCACATTGCGCTTGGTCTGTGTTTGCTCTGTGTTTTTTGGGTTTTTTGGGTTTTTTGGGTTTTTGGGGTTTTTGGGCCTAAACAGAACCAGCGCCAGCAGTCCAATAATGCTTACACCACCTAACCCAAGCACCAATATGCCTTGGCTTTCATTCGGCTGACCGCCGCTTTGAAACAAGGATTCAAAGATATAGACGACAAACGCGGGTGAAAAAACACCGGGATAATTTGGTACAGGTGCTGGCAAAAGAAAAAACACGAATACCAGCGTGACGAAAATATATCTGAGTTTTCGTGGCCAGCGAGCATGCGCCGGCTTTGCCCCCCGCAATAACAAGTTCAGGCAAAAGGCCCCGATAACTGCCAAAACGGCTATGACAATCCATGCATTGGGGTAAGGCATACTAATTCTTCCCGACCTTTGATGAGTATTTCAATGTGCTGGCAACGTACTTTATATCTTCACCTTGCGGTGAAAGAAAACTATGAATTGGGCTCATGGGACATTTCAACCCAATGAATAATCATGTCCTGCTGATCGTCTTCATGAACTTGAGATTCTGCAACTACTTTACCGCGCACTGAAATCTCAGCCTCGTGAACGGTATCTGGGCTACCGCTCACCAATGGGTGCCACCACTGCAAATCTCGGCCCTCCGCCAAGGTGCGATAGGCACAAGTGGTTGGCAGCCAACTAAATTCTGCGACCTTTGCTGGTGACAACTGAACGCAATTTTCTACTAACGCGTGCCGCTCTGGGTACCTGGTACATTGGCAAACATCCTGGTCGAGTAAATCGCAGACGATAGAGGTATAAAAAACCTCCTCGGTTTCATCGTCTTGCAATTTGATCATGCAGCACCTAGCACAGCCGTCGCAAAGACTTTCCCATTCGCCTTGATCCATTTCTGCAAAGGTCTTTTCTTGCCAAAACGGTTTCATTCCAGCAACTCCTCGGGCAGTAGCGGGGACAAATTGGGTGGCGGAAACTGCAGAAAAAAACCGTCTTTGATTATGCCCTGCATAACAGTGCGGGCGTCAAAGAGTGCCAACTTTAGCGACGTTGTTAAACACAGTTCCATTACAAATACCGTTCTACCAAACTGTTTACACAGTGCTTCCGGCAAATCATCGAATTCAGCATCAAGCGGAAGATAAATATAGGTATCTGCCTTTTTACTGCTGCGAAAAATTTTTACTTCGATGTCTGACAATGACTGCTCAGTAACCTCTGTCATCGAGTTGAGGCTAGAATTTTTATTCTCATCAACTGTCATTGCGCGGCTCCAAAATAGGCAAAAAATCTTGCTCCAATAAACTTCTCCGCCAACCCATGTAATGTTCGGAAAGATGACCATTTTGCGCATAGTCGCGAAAACAAACCTCAACATCTTTCTTACGGGCTAACAATTCCGGCGCCATCGCTAACGTCTTTGCGGCACTTACCGCAACTTCGCGCAGTGCTTTAACTTTGGCATTGGCACCAGGACTAAGGGGTTTATCCAGTTGATCTATAGGCTTGTTACCCTGAGCTTTACTGTGAGAAGCAATCAGTGCTTGGCCGTGACGCTTCACAATTGGACCGGGCAATGTGCTGTGCAGAACGTTCATATCAAGCTTAGGCGCCATTGCAAATGTCATCAGGTGATCATCCCAGACAACCCTGCTGCGCGGAATATCAAATTGCCGCGCCGCGTTTTCCCGCCACAGGCAAAGCGCTTGAAGCGTGGCCAATTGCTCTGACTTCAGCTGCCAAGCGCGTTTAACTTGGCGGTAATATTGACCCGGTTGCGGCTCGGAATACGAACCTCGCTGAGACATATCTTGGGCAAACCAGTCGCTGCGACCTAACTCTTGGAGGCGTTCATTGATGATATTGAACATGGGCACCAATAAAGTTACATCGTCTACGGCGTAGGCTAACTGCTCCTCAGTTAATGGCCGCTTTAACCAGTTTGAGCGCGTTTGCTGTTTTTCCAAGTCAACCTGCATTAGGTTTCGTGCCAGATTGGCATAACTCAAACTAAAATCTTCACTGACAAAGGCATTTGCGAATTGAGTATCAAATATATTTGCGGGCCGAGCAGCCAGATGATGAAACATCAGTTCCAGATCTTCTTGGCAAGCATGCATCACCACCAAGTGGTTAGGGTTATGCAAATAATGGACAAAGGGCTGCCAATTCTCAATGACCAGAGGGTCCAGTAGAAACACCTCATTACCTGACGCTACTTGATATAGGCCGGCCAAAGGGTAAAACGTGTCGGTGCGGATGAACTCGGTGTCTAGACCTATCTGGTTTTCCCAGCTAGCCACAGCGTTCGCAAGATCTGTATCGCTATCAATCCAATAAACTGATGTTTCTTCGTCCCTGCAATGCATGGGTCAATGTGCCTCCGTCGGTGTATTCAATTTCACCACCTAGCGGAACGCCATGAGCAATTCGGCTGATGTTCGGTACTTGGTCAGCAACTAGCCGACTAATGTAGTGGGCCGTGGCCTCACCTTCTACTGTGGGGTTGGTCGCTAAAATCATTTCACTTGGCTGGATCGCTGCAATTCTACGTTGCAGTGCCTGCAAACCAAGCTGTTCAGGGCCTAGTCCGTCGATGGGCGACAAGCGACCATGTAAGACAAAGTAGTAGCCACGAAAGCCCCCTGCTTGTTCAATAGCCAAAACATCTGCCGGCGATTCTACTACGCACAACAACCCATTATCCCTTCGATCATCACTGCACAGGCGACAAATTTCGCCCTCAGTCAAATTTCGGCAAAGCGTACATTGCCGCACTTGATCCATTGCGGTCTCTAAGATTTGCCCTAAATGCGTGCCCCCGTGGCGGTTTCTTTGCAACAAATGCAATGCCATACGCTGGGCACTTTTGGGACCTACACCCGGCAGTACCTGCAACGCTGAAACCAAATCATCAATAAGCGACATCAGAAAGGCATTTTACCAAATGGCATATTCATACCCGAGAGCAGACCACCACCTATGCTACTCATTTTTTCACCCTGCACTTTCTCTACGCGCCGCACGGTATCGTTGCATGCCGCAGCCAGCAAATCCTCTAGGACATCTTTTTGTTCATTGAGTAACTCTGGATCAATGGACACCCGCTTTACCTCATAGCGTCCATTCATGGTCACTTTAACCATGCCTGCGCCGCTCTCGCCGTGAACTTCTAAGTCAGCAATTTCTTGTTGCGCATCTTGCAACTGCGATTGCATTTGCTGGGCTTGTTTCATCAAATCACCTAAGTCTTTCAACGCGTACTGTCTCCATTTTTAATCGGCCCTTTTATCTAGAGTGGCCTTAACTAAAGCTGTTTTGTGCACAAATAAATTTATGCGGGTTTTATCTCATCGATACTGCCGCCGAAGTCTGCCAGCAGACTTTTCACGGTCTCATCTGCTTGTAATGCCTGCTCGGCAGAAATTTGGCGCTCACCGGCCAGTCGAGCGCGATACACAGCAGGGGTTTCCTCTCGCACATCACCGATTTCCACCGTCAAATTAACCGCTTGATCGCAAACTTCGCTTAATCCGCGCCCTAAATTGATGACCTGGGCGTCACTCAATAACATGTCATGCTGCCTGCTCAGCAACAACGCAACATTAGGTAACGCAAAAGAAAGTGGTACTGAGTGTTCGGCAATCATCCTAGCAACGCCACCTAAAGTGAGACTGTGCACAAGTTCGTGCCAATGCAGGAGCGCATCACCAGTAACCGTTATTGGCCAATCGCTTTTATCTACCTTTTGCTCTAATTCTGGCTTCGCATCGGCCTCTCGCTCGGCCTTCACAGGCCCTGGCACAGCCTCTGCAACAACCCCCGACGCTATTTCAGAAGTTTTTTTTTCAGGCACTGACTGTTCTGACGTTGCAGCGCCGACTTGAGGAGCGACGGCAACATTGTCGCCTGCACTAATCGGAGCATCCGCAGGCTTAGGTTCAACTGCAGCGACTTGCGCAGGCTCACCGGTGCCTGAAGGTGCACTAGTGGAGTCGCCTTCTACATGAGCCCTAGGTGGCACTTTGCTGTCACCTTGAGGTGCAAAAGCCAACATTCGCAACAGAGTCATTTCAAAGCCGCTGCGTTGATCTGGCACCATTGGCAAGTCGCGCAACCCCACCAGAGCAATTTGGTAATAAAGCTGCAACTCATCGGCGGCAAATGTGCCGGGCTGGGGCTTCAGTGCAATATCTACTGCCATACCATGCAAAACTTCTAACAAGCCTTTCAGCACGTCGGCAAAATTAGCGTTACGCTCGGCAAGCTCGGCGGTCAAAGCCAAAATTTGTTGTGCGGAACCAGCGCTCAATGCTTGTAACAGCGCAGTCACTTCGTCACGACCCACCACACCCAACATGGTCACAACGTCCTCATGCAGCAATTTGCCTTGACCAAAAGCGATAGCTTGATCGGTAAGACTAAGGGCGTCGCGCATACTGCCCTCGGCAGACCGTGCGATTACTTCAATGGCAGGTGTTTCAAAGACAACTTCTTCTGTGGCCAACACTCCGGCAATGTACTCAGTAATTATTTGCGGAGAGATGTTCTTCAACTGAAACTGCAAACACCGGGACAACACCGTTACCGGTACTTTTTTCGGGTCTGTGGTGGCCAGCAAAAACTTCACATGTTCTGGCGGTTCTTCCAGCGTTTTCAACAAAGCGTTAAAACTCGCCATAGAAAGCATGTGAACTTCGTCTATTAAGTAAACTTTATAGCGCCCACGAGCCGGCATGTACTGGGCATTTTCCAGTAGCTCCCGAGTATCGTCTACACCTGTGCGTGACGCGGCATCCACCTCGATCAAATCTATAAAGCGATTTTGTTTCACCTCAAGGCAGATTGAACATTCGCCGCACGGAGTAGAACTGACACCGGTTTCGCAATTTAGGCTTTTCGCCAATATTCTTGCGATGGTGGTTTTGCCCACGCCCCTGGTCCCCGTAAACAGGTAGGCATGGTGCAAGCGACCATTATCCAAGGCGTGACTCAGCGCACGTACAACGTGCTCCTGTCCAACTAAGGCATCAAAACCGCTAGGACGTAATTTTCTGGCTAGAACTTCATAACTCATGGCGTATATACTACCAGCCTACTGGCCCAGGCTCTAAACAACTTGCACTAGATAATGACAATAAATGATCTTTTTGACCGATCGGATTTCCTAATTATTGGACATCGCGCGGCTGCCGGGTTGGCACCGGAGAATACGATAGCCGGTCTTCGCCTGGCTATAGAACTGGGCTGCCCAATGTTAGAGTTAGACGTGCGGCGCATTTATAGCGAAAACGGCACCCCGAGGTTATGTGTCTTTCACGACGACAAAGTAGATAGAACAACTAACGGCAATGGGTTAATCACAGACTATAGCGTTGAGGCTCTTGGAGGCGTTCGTTGCGCCAATGATCTGCCCGTCCCAATGCTTGAAGACGTTCTTGCGCTGATGGGCGAACATCCCAACGTTGGCTTGAATATTGAGCTTAAAAGTAAGGAAACCGCTGATTTGGTGGCCCAGATAATACGGACTAATCCAAACCTGGCAATTTTGGTGTCGTCATTTTACCACGACGAATTAGCCAAATTCAGACGAGAAGATAACGTCACACCCGTGGCGCCACTGTTTGCGCGGTGGCGCAAAGACATACCCTATATCGCCAAAAGCCTGGATGCGGTCGCCATCAACATTGCAGCCACCTCCATTACCGCCACGCGCATGCAGACTTTGCTCGAGAGCAAGTTACCCATCTTCGCCTATACTGTAAACGCGCATAGCAAAGCCGAAAAGTTACGGCAGCTTGGGCTGAAGGGCATATTCACTGATCGGCCGGATAAGTTCGAAAAATACTTGTCAATTTAGATTAAGTGCTTTCCTCAAGATATTGATTTACATAAACTTATTATTATATTAGTCAACTCTTTGTGTAAATAAAACTGTTTAGATGTGACATGAGATTGGTTGCCGCAACAAACGAAGACCTATCGATGCTCGCCGAATAAGGAAAATTTCGCGCAGATTTATTAGATCGCTTAGCCTTTGATCTGGTCACACTGCCACCACTACGCGAGCCAGCCAGCCAGCCAGCCAGCCAGCCAGCGACACATTAATACTCGCCGAGTATTTCGGCCTAAATATGGAAAAAGAGTTAGATCGCAACTATTTTCCTGAGTTCAGCGCAAAAACCGAAGCAGAACTTAAAGACTACACATAGCCAAGCAACGCCAGAGAATCGAAAAACGTTGCAGAGCGAGAGCTATATATAAGGCAGATCCTGAGTCTCTTATAGACAGCGTAACGCTAAACCCCTTTGACGCTACCTACCGCCCGGGCACCCAGGCACGCGAGACAACTACCAATCCGGCTGCACCTCTAACTATAATCCCACCAGACCTTTCACTAGACCTAAAACAACACCTTAAAGAGCAGAAAATTGAGCTCATTAACGCCTCTTTGAACAAAGCCAAACACAACCAGCGACATGCCGCGAAGCTGTTAAATTTAACTTATCATCAGTTAAGAGGCTATTTCCGCAAATATGACCTCGCCTCAACCATTAAATTAGACGAAAACCAAAAAGATTTGAATAAGTTTAAGAATAATTGCATCAGCGCATCGACAAGCACCCATAGGTTCGAGTTACAATGCGCGCCCCGGAGAGGTGGCCGAGCGGCTGAAGGCGCTCCCCTGCTAAGGGAGTATAGGTTAATCCCCTATCGAGGGTTCGAATCCCTCTCTCTCCGCCATTCAATATATTTCCCTTATAAATCAGTAACTTACGAAGACCCAAGGGTCAATGGGGCAGTATTTTAAGTATATGATTTTATTAGGTTTTATAATTTAGTCTAAAGCAGACTGCCCCAATGGGGCACTTTTACTGCCGCCTTCTCGGACGGTGACTTGCCTTCCTCACAGTGCTAGTTTTCTTAGCTATGTTCTTTGGCTGGGCTGAGTGCTGCGTTGCTTCTTAGGATTGTACTAAAAGTTTAAGGATTCCCGGCTGTAAGTATCAGTGGCTTAGATGGCTATTTTGACTGCGCAGTTAGACGTTTTTTCTGCGAGCGTACAGCCCCACCAGAAAACACCATAACGTAATCCAAGCCAGATAAATCGCGATGTCACCAATTGGGTTTTGCAAAAGCGTCAACAAAATGGCGCGAGCGGTTATCCAAGACAACCAAAACGCGACGAGCCTGGATAGTTGGTGCAGCCCTAAAAAATGCCAGGCTAGTGTTCCGGTGATAGCAAAAGTCATCAATTGCGCTAGGGGTGCGGTAAAGACGAAAAAAAGATCGCCGGTAAGGTCCCAAGTGACGGGCGCATGCTCCACCAATACTTTGACGTACATTAGGTCCTCAAGCACGCCATGCGCTAGTCCAAGCAGGATTATTCCTGCCCAGCCAATAATAACTCTGGAATTGTTCATATTGAGATTCTTGTCAATTTTTGAATCAAAGACGCCCTAAAGATCGGCCACAATTGTCCGAACCTCGCGTAAGACCTGTTTCCAATCAGCCCTTGAGCGATAGCCTTTTTCAGCCCACTTGGCGAGTATTTCACCTTTTGGAGACATCAACACAACACCAGGGTAAGGGATGCGATAACCAAAGGTGCCTGGTCCGTATTCTTGGTTGCGAATTCCCCAAGCATCCACATGCTGACCATCAACATCTTTTAAAACAGGAAATTTGATATCCCACTTGTCATCAAACTCTTTGATGAGCTCTAGCGAATCGTAGGTCATACCGGCAACGCCAACACCAAGGGCATCAAACTGCGTTGTTAAATCATTCAGTTTCACGAACTGACGGATGCAGAATGGTCACCAGTCAACGGATCGATTGAAAACGAACAACAGACCCTTATCGTCGCTTAGGCTTTGTAGGTTTTGAACGTTCCCGTCTTGGTCAACTGCAGACAAAACGGGAGCCGTAGCGCCGATACTTGGCCCCCAATTTGACGCGTATCCCGAGTCTGCGTGAGCAAATTGGCTGAACGCTGCTAACACGGCGGCAAACATAATGAGATGCTGCTTTCTTAGCGAGTTAGTTCTTGTTGGTTGCACAGTAGTCTCCGTAAAGTTTCTGCTTAAAAAAATTTCTTTTTAACAACGCATTGTGAAGATGTCGTCAAGTAGCCCGTTCAGCGTTATGAGCAGACACTATCGATGAAGATCGTTGTTGCTCTGCGGTCTGGTTTTGCTGCAAGCGGCCCATCAAGGAACTCGCGTTTGAATTCATAGCTCGCCGCATTGATGCTCTTCAGTCGGGCCAAAGATAGCGTTTTCTTTTACTAAGAAGCAAGCGGGTATTAGTAATTAAATCGCTTCAAAATCGTGTTTTCTGAGAACTCATGACCGAAGCATAGAGAAGTTCCCGCGCCTATACATGTGCTTATCAGCGGAGGTTTTGACATCTAAAAAACGAAAATTACCTCTTCAACATTTAAAAGCTAATTATCTGGGTTCGCAATGATCGATCCATTCTTTCGATATGCTGCTTTACGCTCTTTACTCCACTGATCTACTTCTCCCTCAGGTGCGCCATATGCAAGACCGCGGCCTACCCCTGGCCTTTCACGCACGTTTTCGATCCACGACATGACGAGAGGATACGGGGTGATGTCTACTTTGCTCCACTTCCACGCGCGAAGCCAAGGATAAAGAGCAATGTCAGCAATAGTAAATGTATTACCAGCAAGCCAAGGTTGCTCCTTTAATTGGTCGTTTAAAATAGTTACCAAGCGGGTCGCCTCCTTGCCGAACCTTTCTAAAGGGTGAGCTTTTTTTTCTGGCGAGATGGCATCCATATATCTCGTATAGCTCAGCTTATTTCCAAATGCTGGACCTACATTGGCTGCCTGCCAGTAGACCCAAGGTATGATCTCCCATTTAAGTTTACCTACTGGAAGTAATTCTGTGGGGTACTTCTCGCCCAAGTAATGCAATATTGCGCAGCTTTCCATGACGCTTATTTCGTTATCTATCAGGACAGGAATCTTTTGGTTTGGGTTTCGCGCTGAGAACTCTTTGCTGAATTGTTCTCCTTTCGCAAGGTTGATATGACGCACTTTGACGTGGCTCATATCTATGCCGGCTTCAATAAGTTCTTCAATCATTATGCTGACTTTCCAGCCATTGGGAGTGGCAGATGTCCAAAGCTCCATTGTTTTCTCCTTTCTGCGAAGTTAACTTTTTTTACTGACCAAACTCTTAAGATCGTGCACCTAGCCTAATAGGGTTGACTCCTTTAAAGCTAAACCTAAATTACCAGCAGTTGATGCGGCGGGCATTCAAGTAAGTTTCTGGTTTCAACGACTTGTAAGTTCGACGATGTATCCAGTCGGACAACCGAGTAGTAGCAAGAGATAACAACGACTCTAATACCACACTGGATTCATCTCGCCGGCTGCAAACATCAAGCACGGGCGCTGCAAGAACTGGCGCGAGAAGCGAGCCAAAGAGAAGTGCTACTTGGGAGAGATCAAGCGGATAATTTAGCATGCACGAGCCGAGCGGGGGTTCAGAACCAGAAAGACACCCCTACAACTGTTGTCAGTCGCGCGCCTTTTTCTCAACGGTTGGGGCCAACTCACCGGTTATAAAGAACCGTTTCTATCGAAGAAACCGCGCTACTTTCGACAGAAATTAGCAATGCTCAGCGCTGTCTCTTCGCTGATTTCCATACAACCAAGAAAGACGTCTGTGCCATGGATGCTGCCCATCACCTGCCGGCATTGAGCATCTACACCTGCTTTTCGCAACAATCGATAAAAGTTAACGCCTTCATCTCTCAAAGGGTCACATTCGTTTACTATTATGTAGGTTCTGGGTAGCCCCTGGACATCGTCGATGGAACAAAAACTCGGCCATGCCAATGGATTCCCATTCTGAAACTCCTCAATGCCGTAGCATACTGCCCCATGAGACGCTGCGCCGTTACTATGCAGGCTTAACAGAATTCCTTCATTCTCAATCGAAGACGGATTCTCCGGCAACGGCCATTGACCCGCAATGTAAGGGCACAGCGGGTAGAGACCTGTTATGAGATCTAGCGCTCCTTCTTGCTTGAGGCGCAGACCTGTCGCGATGGTCAGATTTCCGCCCCCACTTTCACCAGCCACAATTATTCTTTTGGCATCTATATTCAGTGTAGCTGCATTCGAATGAACCCACTTGATGCCAGAGACACAATCGTTCAGGCCTGCAGGGTACGGCGCAACCTCAGGTGCTGAAGACGCCCACCGTGCGTTTCTAAAATCAACCATGGCTACGGCAACGTTTTGACGAGCAATGCATCGTCCCCAGGCGGCATAAAGTTCGTCGAAACATGAGCTTACTTCCATACCCCCACCATGGATATAGTAAACACATGGTAATGTGTCCTGCGTATCAGGCCGGATGTATTGGATCTTGATAGTGTTGCCGTCTGGCTGGGATAGGAATTCTTTGGTAACTGTTACGAGCCCATCGCTCGGCATGAGCTCTTTGTAATGCTCAGCGTTATTAATCATCTCCATGAGTCCTTTAGCGGCCATGGCCTCTTCAGTTTGTTCGAAAGCCATCATTTCTTCTCTGGTCGAGAAATGTGTAATAGCCGAATCCATGTCGATTTGTCCAAAAACATCTTTAATGCGTCGATCAATTCTCTCGTCATCAAGTATTTTGTTGGCCATTTCCCACTCCTGTCTTAAGATTTTTTGCAAACTTCTGCTGTTTTAGCGACTCTAAGGTTCAATGCCTGATGCTCGCAAGCAGTTGAAAATTAGCAAATACGGGAGAATAAAACACCTGTTAATTATGCGATTCACCCCTAGTCGATGCATGGGGCTCGCTACGGTGATACTCACCTTGATAGCCATCCGTGGGCTCTTCTCTACGTTGAATAAAGGGTTTGCTTTGTCTATTACCTATAAGATACCGATAACATTAGGCTATATGGTTATTGAAAAAAAGGGCTTACGAAGCTCGCTGAGTCGGGCCCTCTTCGACATTTAATAAAAACTGCCCTACGAACACATACGTAAGCAGATCAAAGCCCAACGGATCGCTTTTTTACGCACAAATTTTTATTTGGTTATTTAACCCCGCCTAAAGTCACCTACACCAATAACGCACTTTTCAAATGCCGCAATCCCTTGAAGCTATGACAAAAGAAGTCATTCGAGGGACAATCGAAGCTATCTGTGCAGAGTAATTTTTATCTACGAATGCTAACCGCAGCATCGATATTAAACTTTTTACGGCAGGTTATTTCTCCAGGGTGGTTTATTTTTTGCCCTAACTTTCAGAAGTACCAACGAATACTTGTGTATAACATATTGGGGTTTGCCCCATACTCCGAGCCCAGCATCGGTGTTTGAAATGGACTTGTCGTTAAGTCATCACCAACAAAAAAGTACGCTGCGAAGTCGATATAAAAGTTTTCAGCGATATTGTACTCCGCAGATAAAGAGGTATACCCAGAGGCGTCGTCAAGGTTCACGATAGCTTGCATCGCCAGCGATAATAGGGGTGTAGCTCGAAACGATAAGCTTGGCAGCAGGTAATTCTCACCTAACAAAAAAACGCCACCGCGCCGATAAGGTAAGGTATCCAGTAATGAAAGATAGCGATCAGCATCACCACTACCAGCACCGTTATAATGATATTCAATCATACCAAGAGTATTCTCCGACAAGGCGTAATCTAGGCCCGTTGAACCTCTAAAATGATCAACATCCCCATCCACAAACGCTCCCTCAAACCAAAATCCCATAGCGCTGATCTCAGCTTGCAAACTCAGGCTAACCAACGATTGCCTCGCATATTCAACATAAGCAAGGTTATAGTCTTTGCCGACAAAATTTCTACTAACTTGAACAAACGCGGCCGAGTTTTCTCGTTTACCATCGTCACCTAAAACAATGCCGACATCGACTTCTCCCAAATCACCCCAAGGCGCCTGAAAACGTACCGCATCGACCCCAGTACGGTACTCAGTATTAAAAGTTCTTATATCAAAGGGTAAAAATATATCGGTGGGATTAATAAAACGCGCGCCGCCAAACGAAATCGCTTGTCTACCAATAGTTAAATCACCAGCGTCGAATTGCCATTGAACATTAAAACGATCTAAGTTTTGATAAAGCTGTGTTTTGCTGGTTACGTCATTGGTTAAAGAAGTTTCAATATCGCTGAGGCGATAATCATCCCCAACGATATTAAAAGACTGTAAATCACCGCCTGTTGAACGTGAAACCAATAAAGGACTTAGTTCGTAATGGAGTTCAAAAGCAGCTTTATCAGTAGAGGTCTCGAGCATTAAACGCCCACTGTTTTGCGCTTGATAAATTGTATTTGTAGCAAAAAAATCATTTGAAATAGAATTTTGAGCCACCGCATATGATTTCAAATATCCAGAAATATTCGTCTGCGCACTTCGAGGATGCCTCAGAGTGCGTTCAATTTGCGGAACTTTTTGCAAAGCAATGTTGGGTTCGAGAGTTATAGCTTCCGACTTGGACGAGGCTGGCGAATCCATCGGTTGTATGATTAAAATTGGGGGTGCTTCTTTTGCCATCACAGCTGATGGCACGACCCATGACCAAATACCCTTAAAACCTGAATTTATCGCCTGCCGCTTTAACTCAGCGACAGACAAGCTGTGGGTTGCAACTACAACTCGATAGAAAGGTTTTCCATTAACTACGGTTTCGATTAGTTGAGTGTCTTTATCTATCAGCGCTTTGACTCGCAGTGAAAACCGGGCCGCGTTTTCTTTTTCGATAAAGCTTCCAAATACCAGCACCGGATCTGAAAAAACGACCGTGGACCAAAGTAAGCAGATCATTAGCGCAGCCAATGTGTGCAAAGAAAGTTGATTCTTCATCTGCATCCATTCCAGCACAAACACTCCTTTAGCGTATGCAACTCACGGCAATGTTTTTCAACGCGCTTGCGTATATACATTAAACCGTCATAAGCGAAATGAACTTTCATTCGCAAAGACACTTGCTTACGAGTTGCGTAATTCGTCTAGCTGAATCACACCATCTTCCAAATGAATCAAACGATCTGCGCGGTCCATAATTTTGTGGTCGTGGGTAGAAAAAACAAAGGTCATTCCAAGTTTTTTATTCAATTCTCGCATGACTTCGATAAGCGCGACGCCCGTTGTTGAATCTAAGTTCGCGGTTGGTTCGTCTGCAAGAATTATAGTTGGCTTCGACGCCATAGCGCGTGCAACTGCGACCCGCTGTTGTTGCCCTCCAGACAATTGTGCTGGGCGACGATCGCCAAGTCCTTCCAGGCCAACCAATGCCAACATTTCTTCGACGCGTTCTCTACGCGCTTGCGCCGAGATCCCCTGTAACAACATTATATATTCAATATTCTCCTGCGCAGAGAGCACGGGAATTAGATTATAAGATTGAAAAATGAAACCTATGTGATCACGCCGAAAATCCGACAACTGTGCCCCTGACATGTGGGCAATATTTGTTCCCGACAAAAAAATATCCCCCATTACAGGTTCATCAAGCCCTCCAATTAACTGAAGTAGCGTCGTCTTACCCGAACCGGAAGGTCCAGTAATAGCCGTAAACTCGCCGGCCTTTATTGTTATGTCGACTTGGTCCAAGGCAGCAACCTGAGTCTCCCCCTCGCCAAAAGTTCTGCATAGATTTTTAGTTTCTATCACTGTGCTCATAGTTAGGTCCTATAACGTTCTCTGCAAGGCGCGACTTGGCGTGATTTTTGAAGCAAAAATGCCCGGATAAATAGCGGCAATAACAGTTAGCACGGTGACATAAATGGGAAATGCTATAAATTGATACGAACGAAGTTCAGTTCGTAAGTTTCCGTCAATTCCAACACCAGAAAATTCAAACTCACCCACCGGAATGCCGTTGACGTTAAAATAGCTACTTAAAAAATAACCCATTGCAAGGCCAATAACGCTAGCCATAGCCCCCAAAAGAAAAGCCTCGAGTAGCACTAACGAAAAAATTTGCCCAGGCGTTGTGCCGATGGCTCTGGCTATACCAAATTCATAAAGTCGTTCATAAATCGACATAAACATTGAATTAATAACGCCTAAGGCCGTCAATATAAATAAAATTGATCCTATTAGGCCCGAACTTATATCAGTCATTTGAATCATTCCCGCGATAGAAGGCTGAAGCTCTGGCCAGCCCAATGCCTCGATCTCCCCCTGGTTAAGCCGCTTTAAGATTGGCAACGCTGTATCTTTTGCATCTTCAGCATTTATAAAGCGCACAGCTATTTCGTGAACGCGCCCCTGCATTCCTAAAAATGACTGTGCTGCGTCTAGATTTATAAATGCAATCGATTCGTCTATTTCAGTCTGCCCAAACTCTACTAATCCTGAAACTCGAAAAAGTTCTTGAATGATCTCATTATCATCTACCGACGCCGCAGTAATGATAATTCGATCGCCAACCTCCACTTCCAACAACTCTGCCATCAGTTTACCGATCAAAATTTCGCGCTTTTCGCCGCTGAGATATTTACCTTCGTATAATGATTGACTAACCTTGCTTACGTTACGTTCAGACTCTGCATCTACACCGTAAATTACGCCGCCTATTGTATTGCGAGATGAGGCGATCATGCCGCCAACTATCACTCGAGACGCATGCGCTGAGATACGTTCATCAGCCGACAAGGCCGCGGCGATCTCATCGGGGTTCTGCAAATAAAATTCAGGTGCTAGGTTTTCTCTAAAGCCTTTTTTATGAACCTGAGCCTCTCCAGAGAGCGTTTTGGTTATGCCGCCGACCATTGCATCGACCATCCCCAACAACATGCCATCAAAAAGAATAAGCACTATTAAGGCGCTAGAAATCAGCGTGCAAGTGAGCACTGTCCTACGAACATTTCGAAAGAGATTTCGCCAAGCCAATTTTAAGGTCAACATCAATGGCTCCCCATGGCAACGCGGGGCGTTATTCTCGCTGCGCGTAAACCCGGCGGTATGCTTATAAGAGCGGCGGTACATAAAATAAACGCCATAGGCATCAGCATTACATAAGCCGAAATTTCACCTTTCATTGTATCGAATTCGACACCGCCCACCTCCACTGCCATGCCCATGTTTATACCAACTTCAGTAAACCAATAAATTGCAGGAAAGATTAGTAGAAACCCCGCAAAGACACTCAAACTGGCCAACATTACTGTTTCTAAAAAAATTAGTTTTACAAGGTCCCCAGGCCGACTACCTATCGATTTTAAAACTCCAAATTCTCGTGTGCGCTCTAATACGGACATCAAAACAGTATTAAGAACGCCAACAAAGACGATAAAGACAACAAGGCCCATAAAAAACATATTACCTTCTTTATCAGATTGCATAGTCTTGTAAAAAGTCGCCTGAATTTCTTGCCAAGGTGAAACTTTTAGCGATGGAATCTGCATCTGCAGCCGCGCTGACAGCGCCTCGTTACTATGTTTATTTTTGGCTAGCAAGGTATATTCGTGAACATCCGAACCAAGACTTAAAAATTCTTGAGCAACAGTTAGAGGCAGATATATACCTTGCCGATCAAAGGAAGTTACGTTGCCCACTATCCCAGTGATGATAAAAATATCATTAGCGATAGAACCGTCGGCGCCACTTGCAATCAATACAATTTCATCACCGACCGCAAGATTGAGTGATCTAGCCAGGCCTGCACCTATCATTGCTTTGGAATATCCATCACTGTTGGGTGAAGCAGTAAAAAACGAGCCGGCCGATATTTTTTGTAAAATTCTGGTTACTGTTGGTTCTAATTCAGGGTCTATACCAAAAATTTGAGCGGGTGCGGTTTTAGCGGCGCCATATGCTAAACCCGGAGAAAACACTCGAGGGGCCCAACTGGCAACTTCCGGCCGATCGTTAAGGATAGATTCAACAGCTAACCTGTCTCGAATCGTTTTGTGAATTTTAGGCCTTTTTGCATAATCGCCGTTGTGAATCTGGACATGACCGGTGTGATCCAATGTAAAAATATCTACGATATTCGACCAACTGCCCTCTACCATAGAAAGCGATAAAACAAAGAGCATATATCCGAAGGACATACTTATAGCTGTTAGCAGACTGCGCCTTTTTTGGCGAAGAATATTTCGGAACGCAAGTTTTAAAGTAAGCACCGTCTAGAACCGTGCCTTTAAGTTTCTCATGGAAAATGTTTGTGCGGTGATGCTAGCAGAATCGAAAATTATATCGTCATAAATAATCCGCGTGCTATAGCCATCTTTATTCATAGGCCGCACCTCTAAGACACTTGGAATCATACGGCCGTCAAACACTTTAGGTTCACTGAACGTAATCTCTCTAATTCTATCACCATCTTCGTCGAAGAAGGTTTGGGATTTTGGTAATAGGGGCAACTTAGATACCAAGTATTCTATTTTGCCCCAAACCGTGACAGCCTGCTGGGTAGGGAAAAGCGTAAACAAATATTCAGAGACCGTTTCTGTCATTACGATGTCGTAGGCATCTATAAGCTGAGTTTCTTTAACTAAATCATCATTAGTGAAATCGCTACCCATCCAAGAGCCCATCATCATAGAGGGCGGCACCTTTATTACTTTGTTGATTTTAGGAAAGTAATTCCACATTTCCGAATCACGTTTCAGCGTCGCTATGCCGCGGTCCTTACGCGGAGAAAGTATCCGAAAAAAACCATATTCCCTACCCAAACTTTGGCCCGTTAACTGCATCGTCCGTTGATATTGCGGAGTTTGAACCACCATGGTCATTTTTACGTCACTGGAAGCGCCACGATATAACTGCTCCATATCGTCAATTATTTTGCGTGGATCGGCATCAGCAGCATTGGCCGACGCGTTATAACTAAAGAACAAAACGACAATCAGAAAATATCGCATAAGTTACTCCATAAAGTTTCTAATTATTTTACTAGTAAACGAAACAGCTATGACTCTTTAAATTACAGCAACAAACACCCGTTCAACTGCTCTTGCAGCATTATCAAGATGCTTCACTCCTGCGCTTTTAAAGTCGCTTGATTCGCACCTTCGTCCGCGTTATGTCGGGATCTACGTAACATGCCTAATTAAATCAATAATTTTAACGCCTTTTTTGACCAATCCAAGACGACTTTAAGCTATCACCTCTTCCGCAACCTTATGCAGCTTTTCAATTGGGTCACCCTCACCCGTCATCGGCATCACTACTCGGCTAACACCTATGGCTTTTAACTCGCCTAAAAAGTCTTCACCTCCAATACCGGGCCACATGCAAGTAATTTCAATTTCTGATATGTCTCGACCAATGGCATCACATTCTTTTTGCAAACTTTCTATATGGCTCTTAAGTTCAGTTGGATCTCCAGAGGGCGCAAACCAGCCGTTACCCAATTGCGCAGTACGCTCAAAGATCTTGCCTTTTACACCGCCCATAATCACTGGAAAAGGACTTTGGATAGGCAGTGGATAACTTTTAAAACCTTTCCAAGAAATAAAGTCACTTTCATGCTCGACCACCTCACCAGACCAAATCTTACGCATACCCGTTACATAGTCGTCAAATCTGGCCCCTCGGCGTTCGAACGGCACACCTAACGCTTCAAACTCTTCGCGCAACCAGCCAATCCCTACCCCCAACATAAATCGACCGTTAGAAATAAAATCTAAACTGGCAGCCTGTTTTGCCATATAGATTGGATTTACTTGAGAAAGAATATTGACCCCAGTTGCTAAGCGCAATGTCGTTGTTGTCGAGGCAACAGCTGCTAGCGCAATTAATGGGTCAACGAAGTTTGTTTCTGGTACAGCGCCCATACTGCCTGATTTATTATAGGGATACTTGGAGTCGTAATTTACTGGAACGACCACATGTTCGAAGGTCCAAACCGATTCGTAGCCAAGGGACTCAACCAGTTGAGCCGTTTCAACAATTTGGCCCGCAGATTGAACCCCTATGTTTATCGGAATAATGCCTACTTTCATTTTTTTCGCCCGCACTATTTACATTTCGAATACTTATTTCAACGGTCGTATATTGCAGCGCTTTAAAGATTCACGTTAACCTAATCACGCCTCGCGTCATAGCCGGCCGTAATTAAGCGTACTTGCTCAGATCGCACACCTTCTTCAAGCCCAATCTCAGCACCTAATACAGCAGTCATTGGTTTGTCTTCTGCATAAGCTGACCAGTTAATAATTCCTTTACTACTTGGATTACTTGTCTTCGCAAAGTTAGTCCAGATAGTCATCATAGTTTCTGAGAAAACCTCTTCGCGCTCACTGACATCTATGTTAAACATAGCTAAATCGCCAAACACATAGGGAATCTCAGCCGCATGGAAAGAGGCGTATTCATCACTGCCATTAATCACAGGCCGCCAGTTCCACCAATAAAGATAAACCTGGCTCGAAACGTTGTCCATGTAGTTGGCCCATTGGCGCATTGGCTGAGTGAAATTGGCATCTGTATTGAAACGAATATACGAGTCTCTTGCGAATTCTAGAGTATCGGGATACAGAAGAAAGGCTTTTCGCTTATCTCCGCCCAATGTGAGATCAACAAATTGAGTATGTAGCTCTACGTAGTCAATTGGTGATGTGCCGCCTATAGCTGGGTCAAATGTAGTCGCCTCATCTGCGTTGGAGCCAATCATTACTGGCACATCGGCTTGCCTGCCCTGATCAAATATTGTATTGACCTCTTCGGGGAGTACTTGTCCGTCAACAATCGTCAGTGAATCAAAATCAAAAAGCAGAGCTGGATCAGCCGCATATGCATCAATAATTGATTCAGCTGACAACGTACGCAACACGTCTAGATCTGGCGCATCTGTTTGAGCAAACATACTCGCTAGCGTCTCGCCTCGCTTTTCGGCCGACGGCATTCCCCATCTCGCTTTTTTTAGATCTGGTAATGGGGCAAACCGCGCGCCACTTTGACCAATTATTTTATCGAACAAACCGCGCGCCATTGGCGAGGCTTGCATAACTGACATGCTCCAAGAACCTGCAGATTCGCCAAAGATAGTTACATTGTTTGGGTCGCCGCCAAATTGACGAATATTTTCTTGCACCCAATTCAGTGCGGCTATTTGATCTTTATAACCTTGATTGCCAGAGTGCCCTTTGCCCTCTGTACTAAGCTCAGGATGCGCATAAAATCCAAATGGGCCCAGGCGATAATTAATAGTGACTAGGATCACTCCCTTGCTCGTTAGGGGTGAGCCGTCATAGTCCATTCCAGAACCCATAACTAAGGCGCCGCCGTGAATCCAAACCATTACTGGTAAAGCATCGGACGTTTGTTCAGCGCGGGTCCAGACATTTAAGGTCAAGCAATCCTCGCTCATTTTTTCATATGTGCGATCGTAGAACGCACTTAACGAACCCGGTTGATAACAGGGTAAACCAAACGAGGTGCTGTCGTGCTCACCCTCCCACGCCGCTAACGGAGCTGGCGATTGCCAGCGGCGGTCACCAATAGGTGGGGCGGCATAGGGAATACCTAGATACTCAATCAACCCATCTTCACGCGCATTGCCGCGAATAGTACCGCCGGTTACAGAAACAAAATTGGATATAGGTTTATCATCAGAAGCGATTGTTTTGACTTTGTCGGACTCAGTGTTATCCGAACAGGCTGATAATAACAACGGAATTAACGTGACCGCGAAAATTTTTTGGATATTTAATTTCATGCGCGTTGGACCTAATTAATTTATAAGATGTAACCTAATAGTTCCCGAAGAACGACTATTCGCACACATATATAAAACTCAAAGCGAGTAGCTATCAACCCCCTGTTGCTCGGGCGCAAGGATTTATAAGATAATTACTGAAACTGGGCAACGCCCTATTCCATTCTTACTGGGCAATTTAGCTTCCAGCCGCATTAGTTCTGATGAACCAATCTTTCTAGGCTTTTGCCACTTCAGGCCCGCAAATTGCAGCTTCAATAAAAGCAGCTTGCACAGATTTACAAGCTTCCGAAGATGTAAAATCAGCATTAGATGCCTCCCCTTCTTCAGCGTTTTGCCAAATATTTAACAAGTTAAAATCATGGGCATAGGCAGTAAGCGGCGAGTAATCAGCCTAGCCGATTCGAAACCAATACGTGGATTAAAGATTCGCAGTGAAAACCGCGTCTACTGCAGGCGGAAACTTGCCCGTCGTTACTTTGCTCACATCAGCGACAGTCTTTCCTTTGTTAGAAAAAAGATAGAAAAATTGTTTTACCGATACAAATCGAATTTTTATAAGCAAACGTCAACCCCCGCTTAAGCGTTGAAAATCAGCTTTTCTTCGCACTATACGTACATTTGATTTATCTAGATTACTTTGCTACTAATCGTATGCGTTGAAATCCAAGAACACGAGGACAGTTACTCAAAAACAAAACTCGTTAAGGTACAGTCAATTATGGATATATTTATTTTCAGGAATATCGTCTTATTTTTAATTTTTTTCGTTCCACTAAGCCTTAATGCAGGCATGTTGGGTGAATTAAACGCTAAAGATTGTCAAAAAATATATCGACTCACTGACTTTGTATACGCGATCGAACCAGGCTTATGGATAGAAAAAAGCGAAGAATTGCCAACGCATTGTCGCGTTCGAGGTGTAATTAACCGAGCAATCCAGTTTGAAGTTAGGCTGCCCGAAGACTGGAACGGTAGATTTATGTTCTCAACAGTAGGCGGCTCAGCGGGCATGATTGGCGATACCACAAGCCTTTTACGAAGCGGTTTTGCGATGGCTTCAACGGATACGGGCCATGAGGGTCTAGCCGACTTTAGCTTCTATAAACAACCCCAGGCGCTACTTGATTATGCGTATCGTGGTGTGCACCTCGCCGGAATTGCCGCGAAGCAAGTTATCGAGCATTCCTATAAACAAGATATCAGTTATTCCTATTTGAATGGATGCTCTAATGGAGGACGAGCAGCTCTGCTTGAAGCAACACGGTTCCCAAGTGATTATGATGGAATTATTGCGGGCGCGCCTTTATTCAGATTTGCCGAGATGGCTCCATGGATGTTATACGTTGGCCGCGCACAAAAAAATCACCCGCTAACTGAGGAGTCTCTATTACTAATGGACAACGCCTCACGCAAAGCATGTGATGACTTAGATGGCGTTGTCGACGGTGTTATTAATGATCCAAGACTCTGCACAACAGACGAATACGATGTTCGCCAACTTCAATGTAAAAACGGGCAGAGCGCGAAATGCATGACGAAAGGCCAAGTCGAGACAGCCCTTACCGTCTACGGAGGGTTAAAAAACTCAAAAGGTGAAATCGTTGCTCCCGGTGTAATGCCGGGTGCTGAAGCCGCTGGCGACTGGGCGTTCTGGCAACTACCCAACAACATTATGGACGCTGACAGCGTAGTGCTAGGGGCAGCGCAAATGTTGTCTTTAATTATGCGGCACGACCCTTCTTTCGATCTTGAAAAATTTGACCCCGGCAATGATCAGGGACTTATAGAAAATGCGACAGCACCGCTTGACGTGCTAACAGCCGATCTTAGCGAGTTCAAAGCCAGTGGTGGCAAACTAATTATGTATCAAGGATGGAATGACTACCCCTTGAGACCTCAGCGCGCGATTAAACATCTGGAGAAAGTACAGCAGGAAATGGGCGGTAAAAATAATACCGATGATTTTTATCGAATGTTCATGGTTCCCGGAATGACTCATTGTGCCGGTGGGCCTGGCGCGTGGCAGGCTGACTACGTCTCTGCCCTCACGGATTGGCGAGAAAACGGGAACGCACCAGAACGAATTATCGCAACCCAGCCTGGCTTCGTCAAAATGGAACACCTGACACCCAATTCTGCAGTAGTCGCAAAAGCTAGATTTACTCGCCCTCTTTGTGTCTATCCAAAAATAGCTGTGTATAGGGGTAAAGGCAATGATTCAGAGGCTGAAAATTATAGTTGTCGTTAGCCTGCATAATGTAGCAGGCATTTAAACGGAGTTTTTATTAAGCACAAACAGTGCGCTTCCTTCACCATAATTTAAATTGCCTGTCAATCTATCCCTAGCACACATACTAAGCTAGGTTTTTTGCATATGTAAATATTTTAAAAATAGAAATCGAATTTACCGACAAAAAAAGAAAAGTAAGGGGAAAGGGTTAGATGAATAAATACTATTTCACATTTGGGCGAGCCATCAGCGTAACTTGTTTAATGACTGTACTCAACTTCACTGGGGTACCCGTGACCCTAGCAAGCGAAGACGGGGCCAATCAAATAGAAGAAGTTATCGTCACTGCACGGCGGCGTGAAGAAGCCGCGCAAGACGTTCCAATTCCTATCACCGCTCTAAATCAAGAACAGCTCATTGCGCGAAATATCACTGAGATCAGAGATATAGAGAAAATGAGTCCGAATACTTCTATTCAATACAGCGCTGTAAATGGCTCCGCTACTGAAGTATTTATTCGCGGTATTGGTCAAACAAACTGGTCAGCAACTCAAGACCCCAAGATCGGTATTTATGTCGATGGAGTATATTTAAGCAGACCACAGGGTGGACTATTAGATTTGATGGATGTCGCCCAAGTCGAAATCCTTCGAGGCCCACAAGGAACATTATTCGGTCGAAATACAACTGCAGGTTTACTGCAAATTATTACCAATAAACCTAGCTTTGAGAATGAGGCCGATATTCGCTTAGGCGTTGGCAGCGATGGGCATAAAAATTATGGTTTTACCGTCAACAGAGTTCTAAGCGACTCCATTGCTTCTCGATTTTCACTTTATGCAAAGGAAACTGACGGCTTTATTACTAACTCCATAACTGGTAAGGACCGTGGTAACGAAGATTCTTTATCGTACAGAGGATCCTTACTAGGGACCTTTGGTGATGTAACCGCTCGACTGACCTATGACCATTTCGAGGCGGATGAACGAGCTCCCTTAGGGACCTGTAGGTTTACTGGCCCGGAAAGTGGGATGACCGCCGGGGGTCTATCGGCTGTTGCTAATATGTTTGGCATCTACGACAAGATGCGCTCAAATTGTCTGTCAACTACTCGAGACGTTTCTATTGACACGACGAATGATGAAAGTACTACCAGTGATGTCGACTCTTATACTTTGGAGTTTGACTACGAAATGGACTGGGCCGATTTAACTTCGATTACATCGTATCGTGAGATCGATAATTTTAATGGATCATGGGGCTGGGTAATGGGTAACGGTCCAGGCGTAAATTTCCTTGAAATTCTTAACAATGAATCTGAAAACGATATCTTTTCGCAGGAGCTTCGCCTAAGTGGGTCTACTGATAAAATAGATTGGGTTGTAGGCGCATATATATTTGAGGAAAATTCTGAGGAAAGCTTAGATGTTCCGTTATTCAGAAACGTCGCCGCTCCTTCGGTAACTGAATGGCCATTCTTTTATGTACCTTCCGGCGCAACGAATCCAGATGGCAGCGCACAAACCCTAGGCGATATTGCACTTGGCACACAGTTGTTCGGATCACGAGGGCAAGCATATGACGTGACTAACAAGAACGAAGCATTTTTTGCAGAATTAACCTATAAAATAACTGATCAACTAGATATTACCGCAGGAGCTCGGTACACCTCCGATGACCGCGAATTCACCAGAGTCCAAACGTTGTTTGGCGGCGCTTTTGATCCAGCCCACTTTTGCCCTGGCATGCCAACTACCGAAGTAGCTCCTGGCGTATTGGTATCCGCCAGTGACCGTTGTTATCAAGAAGTATCTTATAGCAAAACGACACCACGAATCATCGTGAGCTACGACCTCAACGAAGACATCATGCTCTACGGCAGCTTCAGTGTTGGTTATAGCAGTGGCGGGTTCAATCAAGACGTGCGCATGCGTCCCTTCCTGCCGGAGGTGTCCGATAATATAGAGTTAGGTTTCAAAAGTGACCTCCTCTCCAATCGGTTGCGCTTGAACGCTACGGCTTTTCATAACAACTATGAAAACCAGCAACTCACTGTTGGAAGAATCGTAAATGGTCAACCCACGGCGGATTTGATCAATGCAAAAGAGGCAACAATAATCGGTGTCGAGTTTGACGTGTTAGCACGTTTAACGGACGACTTCTCAGTGTCAATCACTGGCGGATATATGGAAGGCGATTACGATCAATTCACTATAGACGATAACGTGACTGATCCGACAACGCTTGTTGAGAGCATTGTAGAACGCGACCTCAGTGGTGTTGAATTTGGTAATAACGGTAGCGAAAAATCTCTCGATATTAGTTTGCTACACACATATCGCATGGGTAGCCGCGGAGATGTCACAAGTTCATTAGGATACAGTTTTAAAGACGATGCCTACTACACTCTTATGAACACACCCTCTTCATTTGAACCAAGTTATTGGCTACTGGATGGGCGCGTTACCTGGAATTTGGGCAACAGCAGCACCAGGGTTTCACTCTGGGGAACCAACCTAACCGACAAACAGTATGTGGATACCATGATCAATCAGTCCGGAGATACTGCAATAGGTGGCATTGACCCATCCTTGGGGATGACTGCTGTTTACTGGGGTAATCCAAGACGAATCGGCTTAGACATCACCCACGCGTTTTAAACACCTCGCGTAAGAGTAAACTGGATGCCTCTTAGAGATCATTTGCCTAGGGGGCATTCTTCGTAATGGAGATTCTATGAAAATCATACTAACAAGCCTCCTAGCCTTATTAGCTTTTGGCGTATCCGCAAAGGAATTGCCAACGGTAAAGCCGGAGAGCGAAGGTATGTCGTCAGATCGCCTGGAGCGTGTTTCTGCGATGAATGACCGCTATACTAAGAGCGGCAAAATTGCTGGAACCCTAACAGCAGTTCTGCGTAATGGTAAAGTTGTGCACGTTAGCTCTTCTGGCAAAAAAAGTACCTTAGACGATCGTCCAATTGAGATAGACGACCTTTTCCGTATTTACTCAATGTCAAAGCCGATCACGGCAGTGGCAGCGATGCAGCTCTATGAACAGGGTAAGTTCCAACTCACGGATCCTGTTTCAAAATTTATACCAGAGCTTAAAGATCTAAAGGTGATGAAAAATGGCAAAGTTGTGCCTGCACAGAAACAGATGACCATGCAACAACTTTTGAATCACACTGCAGGATTGTCTTACGGATTCGATCCTAACGACCCAGTAGATCAGGCCTATCAAAAGGCAGACCTTTGGAGCGCCAAAGACTTAGACGAATTCATAATTAAAGTAGCCGCTTTGCCCCTCAAATTTGAGCCCGGCGAGCAGTGGCACTATTCGATCGCCGTCGATGTTACCGGATTAGTTGTGCAACGCCTGAGCGGTCAACCTTTCGATGAATACCTCAAAGAACACATCTTCGAACCTTTGGATATGAAAGATACCTTTTTCGAAGTGCCTGAGGATGAGCTCGATCGATTTTTACCTAATCATTTTCTGAACCCCCAGAACGGCCAGGCTGTTGCGATGACCCCTGAGACAATGGAGGGACTACCGGGTTTTACAAATTGTCGCGCTTTGTGTGATTTCAAAGACGTCACACTCTATGCTGGCGGTGCTGGTCTCGTTTCGACGCTAAGGGACTATGTTCGTTTTGCCGAGGCAATGCGTGACGGAGAACTAGATGGAGTGAGAATTCTCAGTTCAAAGACAGTTAACTATATGCGTTTAAACCACTTACCCTCAGCGATCGCATCCGGTGGTGAATCCGGTGAACAACCTAATCTCGTTGGTGCCCCGCTTGGCGGTTTCGGTTTTGGTCTCGGCTTTGGTATCGTCACCGATACCGCGGCCAACGGCTCAATAGGCAGCGCCGGAGCATATTACTGGGGCGGCGCAGCAGGCACTGTGTTTTGGATTGATCCGGTTGAGAACATTGTTGTGGTTTCGATGATGCAACTCATGTTGGGGTGGCCTTCTTACAGACCAGACTTGCGAGTCGCAACCTATCAAGCCCTACTCGATACCTATGAGTAGACTAGCCACTAAGGCGTGCCTAAGTGGGCTTTCCGAAAAAAAGTTTCGAATGTCCATTTCGTTTTCCAAGCCCCACTTTAGCCTCCTCTTGAGCCAAGACTTTGGTAAAAGAGAAGAAACCTTGGTAAACAAAGGCACTGATTTTTATTGGAATTTATTCTCTATTTAAGCTTTCAGAGATTCTTCGTGAATTTCAGTTTAGCCGACTCTCTTTCCGCCCCAAAAAATAAGAGCGTTAAGTCCCCTATTTTTAGGCAGAATAAGCAGTGTTAGTTCTCACTCTAAGTTCGAAGCGCGTAACGCTCGTGAAGCGTCGTGAATTGTGAACGCAGACGTTCTCGAAAATTGATCCTGATCTAAGTTTTCCGGCGCTACCGGAACCAATTACTAAATGTGTCCGGCCTGTCCGCCGTCTATTTCTATCGCAGTTCCATTCACGTATGAAGCGGCATTTGAACTTAAAAACACAATAAGTGCCGCAACTTCCTCTGAAGTCCCGTAGCGCCCTACTGGCACTCCGCGGCCATTATTAGCAATAACTTCATCAGCAGTTTTACCGGACGCATCTGCAATTTCTCCGGCTGCGCGCTCCCACATCGCAGTATGTATCAAGCCCGGCAACACTGCATTTACTAGAACACCATCTGCACCATACTTGCGAGCTAAAGACTTACTCAAAGAAATCATGGCCGCTTTAGTAGTCCCATAATCAATTAATGCTGCATTGGGGTACTTGCCTGCAGAACTTGAGATCATTACTACTCGACCCCATTTATTTTTCCGCATGCCGGGCAAGAACGCGCGCGTGCAACGCACTGCAGACATCAAATTAAGTTCATGAAGATCATGCCAATCGTCATCGGACATATACAAAAAATTTCTCGATGGCGAAGCACCGACGTTATTTATGAGTATGTCTACACTCCCCGCAGCAGCAACGCTTTGTATAAAAGCACCTGTAGATGCTTGATCACCCATATCAGCCACGTGACCATGAATAGTTCCACCAACGCTTTGGTAAGACGCTAATTGGTCGATAGCTGCCTGATTGCGCGCACAAAAAACAACATCAGCACCATGGTCAGCAAGCGTCTTAACCACGGCTGCACCAATACCTAAACTCGCTCCCGTAACGACCGCTCGTTTGCCAGACAAATCAAGATTAATCATCAAATATTCCTTTTTTATTTTCTCCACGCGGAGAGGATATGAAAATTCAGAATCCCAAACATGACAATTCAACGTTAATAATGCAATCAGCTATTTAAAAGCCGCTGAACTGTCTCCGCTGCGGGTACCGAGTGAAATTGGACTTTCTTTCACCCAAACTCGTTTTGATTTGACCAAATAAACGGCTTTACGCTCAGAACTGCGCCAACAATTAGTCGAATGTATGCGGATAAAGCGCGACTCAATATACTCGTCGAGACACTGCGTACGCGGGTCAATCAAAAAGCATTAGTCAACGTGCGCGTACTCCCATCGAAAGATAGTAGCCTCTCCTACCATCTATACCTCTCATTTCTCCTAGCTAATCGTACGGGCAAATCTACAGCTGAGCAAAACGAGCAATGTGGATAATTTCAGGTTAAGCAGGTTTAGCACTACGCTGACAACTCTGGCACAAATAGAGGCGTCTTGAACTAACTTCAATGCGCTCAATTGGTTTTGCGCAGCGATAGCAAGCTTCTCCCTGACGGTCAAAAACGACAAAACGATAACGACTACGGGTAAAGCCCTCACGTTTGAGCACGGCGACCCTTGCAGGACTATTCGTGATTCCTGCAGTGGCCAGCGACTGCCTTGTCAGATCCAATGTTGCTCGAGACAATGCGCCAAGTTGAGCGCGAGTAAGATCACAAGGCCTATCAAATGGGTGCAAACCCGCCGCGTGAAGAATCTCTGAGCGCAAATAATTGCCTATACCCGCGACAAAGGCTTGGTCTAAGTAAAGCGCCGCTAAAGAGCGCTTATAAAATTGTTTGGACAATAATCGGTTCAGCACGTCACGCCAAACCACCACGTCATCTAGAGCATCCGGCCCTAACTTTGCCAGATATTTTTGCAGCGGCAATTGCTCAGGCGTCAGCACTTCTATGTCCGAAGCGCTATAAAGAAGCGCGCTATGAGAGTCAGTATGTATCGCCACACGTAATGTTCTACCTGTGGCGGGTTGTTTATCACGCTTCACCACATACCACCGCCCGTACAACTGGTTATGGCTATAAAGAGTTAAATCATTGCTGAAGTGGGTCAGCATGGCTTTGCCGCGGCTACTTACGTTCGTTACTGTCTCGCCGCTAAGAGCATTATTAAAACGTTGCAGGTGGGGCTGTGAAAACGTCACGCTGCGGGTCTCTTTACCATTTAGAACTTTGCCAATACGCAGCGCAGCGCGTCTAATTTCTGGTCCTTCAGGCATGCTTTTTCACCCTTTTTTTGTATGAAGCTTTGCGCAACGACACGCGCAAAATCTAGCCTTGGCAACAATGTAAGAGAATTTTTTGGGTTACCACTCACCTAACCTCCTCTCTTTGCTGTTAGCCAAAGCCGATCTTAAAATCTTACGACATCGCTCGAAAAACCAACGTTGAAAGTTCCAGCCGGCTACCTTACCGACCCAAGTTGAACATCACTTATGTCTACTCTTTGTGAAGCGGATAAATCAGGGCTTGCTGACAGAATGAAACACGCGCACTAAGCGTGGGGAATCTCGCTCCTATTTGCAGCGGTTTGCAGCGGTAATGCAATTGATAGTGGATTGCGCCATGCTTACAGCTTTGACGCATAGGGAACATCAATGAGCTTTAACAAATTAACATGGGGCGTGAAATCAAGCTTTAGGGGTTACGTGGAGGCTGCAGAGGGTTCAATAACCTTAAGTGATGGCACAACCCGCACCGAAGATGGCACATTTGTCTTTGTGGCTCAGCCTGACGGCGATCTGTCTATAGCACCGGACGGGAGCGCAACGGGCGCTATGCGTTTTCAGGGCACAGTCGTTTTTGAAGCACACGGGGGTATGCTCAAGTCTACCCTTGCGGAGCTGGGTTTAGAGGCAGGAGAAAATGGGCTTGTACTTACAGTACTCGACGCGCCAATGAACAAAAGCCGTTGCGCTATTGCGGACCTAGGCCCGGTTGAAGTCAACTCAGCAGGCGGCCTAACCATCGCCTCGAGGATCACAATCGACGGCATGTACCAGATTGCTGACAACTACCCGCCAGGTACAGAATTGGACCCGATATTCCTAGACTAGACGCAACTTTTCGTTTGCGTTTGCGACTGAATTCGATGAATGCCAGTTGTGCGTCTATCTTTTTGAAGAAACTCCTCGCAGGACGCGAGGAGTTTTATAATCATCAATTAGTAACTAAATAAAGGCCGATTGAGTAATCGGCCCTAGCAGTGCCTAGTAGTTATTCTCAAGGTCGAAGCGATCCAACTGCATAACTTTAGCCCAAGCATTAACGAAGTGTTCTACGAAGCGTTTCTTTGCATCATCGTACGCATAAGCCTCGGCAATGGCGCGCAACTCAGAGTTTGAACCGAAAATGAGGTCCACGGTGGTGGCCGTAAATTGCACGTCCTGCGTCACAGGGTCTACTCGTTCGTAAACGCCTTCAGTTGCTGCTTTGCGCCAAGGATTAGTACTGTCCAACAAATTCAAAAAGAAATCGTTGCTTAGCGTCCCAGGCCGATCGGTTAAAACGCCATGGGCTGCACCATCAGTGTTGGCGTTCAGCACACGCATACCACCAAGCAATACAGTCATTTCTGGAACGCTTAGCTGCAACTGGTCCGCCTTATCTACCATCATCTCAGCAGGCGAGCGATACGCTTGGCTAACATTGAAGTAGTTACGGAATGCGTCCGCTGTGGGTTCTAATACAGCAAAAGACACAGCATCGGTTTGTTCTTGAAGCGCATCTACTCGACCCGGCACGAATGGTACCAAAACTTCATTGCCTGCCTCTTTAGCGGCACGCTCTATGCCCACTGCACCGCCAAGTACAATAATGTCGGCCAAAGACACCTGGCCCCTGCGGCTGTTGTCATTGAAGTCGCTCTGTACGCCTTTTAACACGTCTAGTACGCGGGCCAACTTTTGCGGCTGGTTCACCGTCCAATCTTTCTGCGGCACTAGGCTAACGCGCGCACCGTTGGCACCGCCTCGCATGTCGCTGCCACGGAATGACGCAGCCGATGCCCATGCAGTGCCCACTAGATCTGCAACACTCAAGTTAGTAGCAGCAATCGATCTCTTCAGTTGCTTGATCTGGCGAGCGTTCACCGGCTTGCCGGCAGTCGCTGGCAACGGATCTTGCCAAATCATCACTTCGCTAGGCACATCGTCGCCTAGATAACGAACCCGAGGCCCCATATCACGGTGAGTTAACTTAAACCATGCTTTCGCAAATGCCAGTTGGTATTCCTTAGGGTCTGCCAAAAATCGTTCTACGATCTTGCGGTACTCAGGGTCGTACTTAAGCGCTAGATCTGCAGTCGTCATGACAGGCGGATTAAACTTGCCTTTCACATGGGCATCTGGCACTACGGTGTGTAGCGATTCGTCTGTTGGAATCCACTGCAATGCACCAGCCGGACTGCGGGTTTGCTGCCACTCGAAATTAAGCAAATTTTGCAAATATAAGGTTGTCCATTGAGTTGGCGCTTGTGTCCAAGCACCCTCTAAACCACTGGTCACTGTGTCTTCTGAATGGCCCTTGCCACAGCTGTTCTTCCAGCCAAGGCCTTGCTCTTCTATCGATGCTGCGGCCGGTTCAGGGCCCACACAAGATTTCTTGCGCGCACCATGCATTTTGCCGAAGGTGTGTCCGCCCGCAACTAAAGCCACAGTTTCTTCATCATTCATGGCCATACGCCCAAAAGTTACGCGCACGCTTTTCGCCGAACCCACAGGGTCAGGCTTGCCTTGCGGGCCTTCAGGATTAACGTAGATCAGGCCCATGTGAGCCGCGCCAAGCGGCTTCTCTAATTTGCCATCTTTGTCGTGGCGCTCGCTAGCAAGCATGGTGACTTCAGGCCCCCAATAAACCAGATCTGGTTCCCAGTCGTCAGCACGTCCACCAGCAAAACCAAAGGTTTGAAAACCCATGTTTTCCATACCGACAGTACCAGCAAGTACCATTAGGTCTGCCCAAGAAAGGCTTTGACCGTACTTTTGTTTAATGGGCCAAAGTAGCCTGCGCGCTTTGTCCAAATTGCCGTTGTCCGGCCAACTGTTGAGTGGGTCAAAACGCATTTGACCACCGTCAGCGCCGCCGCGGCCGTCTAACGTTCTATAAGTACCCGCGCTGTGCCAGGCCAAACGGATGAAGAACGGCCCATAGTTACCAAAGTCCGCAGGCCACCAATCTTGCGAATTGGTCAGCAGCACGTTGATGTCGGCTTTTACCGCCGCCAAATCTAAAGTGTTGAACGCTTGAGCGTAGTCAAAATTCTCGCCCAGTGGATTGGCGCTGGCGTCGTGGTCGCGCAAAGACGATAAATTGAGTTGCTCAGGCCACCAAAATTGGTTGGTTTTAGCCTGATCCACCCTCTTACTCGCCTCACCTGATGCCCCTAATGTATTAGACGCACCATGATGCCCTTCACTGGCATGCAATGGTGAAGCCACCCACATTACTGACATCAGCGCGACGCCCCCTAAAAGCTTGCTTCGCATTTCTTTAACCCTCATGAAATTATAAAAATCTGTCGCTTAACGAAAAGTTGCACCGTGTATTCGCAACTTGAGTCAGAACATAAACCCCGCACACCCATAGTTAAAATTGATTCTATATACTCTGACGATAGGCTTGTCCTATGATAAACGATGTACTCAAAAGAGATCGAATACTCGGCTACTTAGCCCGCGGAGACGATTTCTGAGAGAAATAGGATTGCAAATGTTTGTCTTCAAGCCCGGCCGTTCTTGCCGCAAATAGCCATCAACAAAATGTAAAGCCTCTAGTTTCGGTGATGATGACGCCACAAAATTGGGGTCGCTCGCCGGCACCCGCTTTGCATACATGACCAGTAGATGTTTAACTATTTGCATCTAACCCCACCGAAAAATCAGGAGAGCGCTTTGTGACGCAGTCTAGTGCCGACCCATCAATATCTATAAGTACCACCAAGACCGGCTTTTATAAGGGTTTTAACGTATCTGTCGCGGCCATTCCGAAGGTGATCATCTTCGCGTTTATCCTTTGGATAGGCTTATCTCCAGAGCGATCTGGCGAACAGCTTGCAGCGATGCAAACTTGGTCAACCTCCTCTTTTGGTGGCTGGTATGTCTACGTCACAGCATTTTTCACGGTTACCTGTTTGGCCTTGGCCCTGTTGCCGCGCACAGGCAGCATCGTTTTAGGTGAGAAGGGCGAAGCGCCGGCATTCTCACTGTTTACGTGGGTGTCTATGATGTTTGGTGCCGGCATTGGCATTGGCATGCTCACATACTCAACCGCAGAACCCATTTTTCACTTCGCCACGAACCCAGAGACCATCCAAGGGCTGAGTACTCCGCTTGATGAATCCAATGTACGTAACGCCTACAAGTGGGCAATGCTGCACTATGGTCTTACACCCTGGGCTTGCTACGGACTAATTGGTATTTCCTTAAGCTATTTCAGTTACGCGCGCGGCTTACCTTTGACCATTCGTTCGGGACTCCAGCCGTTGTTTGGCGATGCTATGTCTGGCTGGGCCGGTCACCTAGTAGACATCGCGGCTATTCTTGCCACTTTAATCGGCCTTGGCGTGACCATTGGTTACGGCGTATCTCAGTTCGCCTCGGGCATCTTCAATATCAGCGGTATTGAGTCAATTGTCGATGAAGCTGGTCGGCCAACTTTAACTGCGCAAATCACCGGATTGGTTATAATAGTCGCTGCTTCGTGCATATCTGCCCTGTCTGGTATTCAGCGCGGGATTAAGTGGCTATCTAACATCAACATGCTGCTATCAATTGCCCTTTTGCTTTGCTTCGTAGCACTAGGGTCCACTTTCTTCGCAATACAGTCCTTTGGCTACGCTATCTGGGACTACCTAATAGCACTGCCAACCATGTCTACTACCGTTTGGAATGATTCCAGCACTGACGTAGGCACGGCGCTACAAAGCTGGCAAGGTGCGTGGAACATCTTTTACTGGGCTTGGTGGATCGCCTTCGCACCATTTGTTGGTATGTTTTTAGCGCGCGTGTCCAAAGGCCGCAGCATTAGAGAATACGTGTTGGGGGCGATAATAGTACCCTCTCTGATTTGTCTAACTTGGCTGACCTTTGTTGGCGCAACCGCCATCGACCTAGAACTTCGCGGCATAGCTCAAGGCTCCATTGTTAACTCTGACATCTCAGCGCAGCTTTTTACCACCATTAACCTTTTGCTAACTCCCGACATGGCCATAGCGTTGACAGTGCTTGTGGTTGTCTTACTGCTTACCTTTTTAATCACATCCGCCGACTCTGGCATTTTGATCATTAACACCTTGGCCTCAGGAGGCGATGAAAGCCAAAAGCAAGGACTGCACGTCGTACTTTGGGGTGTGATATTCGCATTGCTAGTAAGCGTGCTGCTGCTAGCTGGCGGCATGGACGCCTTGCGCTCGGCGATGATCGTTGGTGCACTCCCCTTCTCGTTGGTGATGGCACTGATGGCTGTAGCATTAATCAAAGCGCTGATCTTTGATCACAACGTAGACGATTAAGCAAAACTTGCCGAAAATTCGATAAGTACGAACTCACAACGGCACTTGGATAGCTAAGGATTTTTCTATTGGATAGTTATTTCGACACAGCAAATTTGATTTTCTGGCAATCCGCCGTTGTCCTGCTAGGACTTATCGTTGGCAGTTTTCTTAATGTCGTGATCTATCGACTGCCCAAAATGCTGGAGCTAGCCTGGCAGGATGAAGCCCGCTTCGCTTTAGGCCAAAAACCACAAATACCAAGCGAGATCTTCAATCTAGCAGTGCCGCCGTCGAGTTGCCCCAACTGCAAAACCCGTATTAGTGCGCGGCACAACATCCCGCTCCTCAGCTATCTCTGGCTGGGTGGAAAATGCGGGCACTGCCAAAATTCTATTTCCTGGCAGTACCCGGTAGTTGAACTTATAACAGCCTTATCAAGCCTGTTCGTTTTTTTGAAATTTGGACACAGTTCAGAACTGGTTTTCGCCCTGATCTTCACATGGGCATTAATCGCTTTGTCTAGTATCGACGCAAAACACTACATTTTGCCCGACAACATCGTACTGCCTATCCTGTGGTTAGGTCTATTTGCCAATTTGAGCGGCCGCTTCGCCAGTCTTCCCGATGCAGTTTTAGGCGCCGTATTTGGTTACGGAGTTTTGTGGGTTTGTTTTTGGGGTTTCAAGTTAGCCACCGGCAAAGACGGCATGGGCTACGGCGACTTCAAACTAATGGCAGCCATTGGGGCATGGCTGGGCTGGCAGAGTTTACCAGCGACGCTGCTGCTCTCATCTTTGTCCGGTGCTATTGTCGGCATCGCACTCATTTTATTGAACAAAAACGACCGAACCACAGCTATTCCATTCGGACCTTATATCGCGGTATCAGGTTGGATAATGTTGCTGTATGGACCACAAATAAAGGGCCTTTTAGTCCAGTTACTGAACCTAACTTTTTAACGGGTTAACGGCACCGTCCTGCGCTTAGGTTGCTTGAGCATTAGCGAACTTGCACGCGAATTAGGGTTCTAACCACACTCTAGCAAAATACAGTTCTCAGAAGTCATTCGACCTTAAAACCATCACCCTCTAATACGCTGCATCGACCTTCGACAAAAACCTTATCGACAGTTCGAGCCAGATTGTAGGTCAAGCCGTAAGCTAAGCTGCTGCGGTCGATTGAAAGCTCAAAGGCACTAATACCCTCCTGAGCTGCAAAGCTCGCTAACAATTGACCACCCGGAAGTTTTACGGCGGCCGTCTGAGTGACGAAAAGGCGCTGACCCAACCCACCTGTAAACTCAATCACATCCAAAGCAGCTGTGATTCTCAACATATGCGAATAATGCCGACCGTCTGGGAATTCAGCGCTACAAACGACATAAGAAGCATATGCTGGCGATAATGTCCGTGCAGATTTAGCCTCAGAATTGATTTCAGAGTTTGGCGGGGTGATGAAATCAGGTTTGTCCACACATCCACCTAGACCTAAAAAAAACCCGGCACTGATTAAAAGGCTCGTCTGAAACCGCGGCTTCGCCGTCTTCAGAAGCTCCACCTGCAAGCTCACCTGCAACCCCTCCAATCTATTTTTATTGTTCATAAAAACCTCTAAAACACCTTTTTGAATACGGCAACTGAGTACTGAAAGTTAATTTTTAGCCAAGCTCCAAATTATTCTAGCGTTTACGCCAGGACCGGTGTGCGCTCAAACAGCAAATAAAAACGAATACCAGAAGATTATTAAATACACCGTTCATTTTATTTTTAATACTGGCCACTCGCTAGATAGATACTTTAAGCAATCAAAAAGACTAAGCATGAACAATTCGGCGCTTTTACGAGGACCTCGCCCCTTTATAACCGAAGGTGGAAGATTTATAGCGCAGCAATAGGTTGATCAAAATCTATGGTGGATAGACGGTCTAAATAAGAGGGTTAAAGGGTTAGGCCTCATCAACTATTAGCTAATAAATGCGCTCCTTCTCTCATCTGACATGCACACAGGGACCGAAAGAACTTTCGCCTAACTATAAATCACAGCTGTAATTTAGCGCCATTGTAGTTTATGAATTGCCCACTTTGTTCCATAGATAATTCATCAAACCGATCGAGCAATCCTGCGGCGCTCTCGTCTGGTGAGATATCCCCATTGGGGCCACCCATGTCAGTCCTTACCCAACCCGGATGATAAGTGGCTACCGCTATATTCTCATCCGCCAGCTCATGACTGAGCGTCACGGCTATATTATTTGCGCCTGCTTTTGATGCTCTATACGCGTACGCGTTGGCGGCAATATGGGCTTGGCTACCCATGAGCGAAGAAATTACTGCGACTTTTGCTTCTCCATTACTCTTTTTCAAATGAGGCAAGAACGCGCGCGTGGTGAAAAATGGGCTGGCAATATTAGTAACCAGCACCTTTTCAAATACTGCCATAGTATTTTCTTCGCCGTGCATACCGCTGTAACCGTTTTGCACTCCTGCGTTGCAGACGAGGAGATCTAACGGCTCACTCAAGCTGTTTGCAGCATTTTCCAGCGATTGCTCATCAGCCACATCCAATTCAATAATTGAACAGTGTTCAGAATATTTTTTTTGTAGCGCTGACAGCACCGCCGCTGATTCTAGATTTCTACTACCAGCTATTACTTTATCACCTCTCTTTAAGGCCCGTACTGTTAGAGCTAAACCTATACCTCTATTTGCGCCTGTAATGAGTATTGTAGCCATGATGTGTTGCCATTTTATTTTTATAAAACAATAGGATTAAGCGGCCTTAATCATATCTGCCATTTTTTCTGCGACCATTATGGTTGGCGCATTTAAATTGCCGTTTGTGATGTGCGGAAATATGGATGAATCTATGACTCGCAGATTATCTATTTGATGCACCCTACCCGCGGGATCTACTACTGACATATCGTCCACGCCCATCTTGCACGTGCCACACGGATGGTATGCACTCTCTGCATGAGCGCGTACAAATGCATCCAACTCTTTATCAGTTTGCGTTTGAGCGCCTGGATTGAATTCTGGTCCACGAATTGCGTCAAAGGCTGGCTGAGCAAATATCTCTCGAGCACCGCGAATGGCTGCGCGAAAAACTTCCCAATCCGACGGATGACTCATGTAATTAAACTTAATAGCTGGGTAGTCCATCGGATTATTGCTTTTCAATCTGACACTGCCTCGGCTAGGCGACAGCATTGGGCCAACGTGGGCCTGACAACCGTGGCCTGAAGCCTGTGAACTGCCGTCATAAGACATTGCGGCTGGTAAGAAGTGAAACTGTATATCGGGTTGCTCTGCCTTTGCATGGCTGCGCATATAACCGCCCACTTCAAAGTGATTGGTGGCACCCAAACCGCGCTGTGTCAGCAACCATTCCAAACCAATCTTCGCTCTACCTAAAAGGCTGAGGTCTTTATAAAGTGATAAAGGCTGAGTAATGGATTGTTGGACATACACTTCTAAGTGATCCATCAAATTCTCACCCACCCCAGGTATATCGGCATTTACATGTATGTCCATCTCTCTCAAGTGATCTTTGGGGCCGATACCAGAGAGCATGAGTAACTGTGGCGAATTGATGGCACCAGCGCAAACTAGTACTTCCTTATTGGCAAACGCCTGTTTGGTTTTTCTCCCAACCGCAAAGCTCACACCTTCAGCCTTGCCTTCGTTGATTAGGATTTTGTGCACCATGGCTTTCTTAACGATCTTAAGATTGCTACGGGTTTTAGGTAGGTAGGATCGCGCAGTGGAAGAGCGAATACCGTCAGCAACGGTCATTGGCATTACACCAAAGCCCTCTTGATGCTGCCCGTTGAAATCATCATTGAGTGGGTGTCCGGCTTCTTTCGCCGCAGCCAAAAAGTAGTTATAAAGAGGGTTTTTTAGTGCACCCGATGTTGTACCTACAGGCCCATTATGGCCTTTGAATTCATGCTCTGAGATTCGTTTATCGGCCCGCTGCGCTTTTTTGAAGTACGGCAAGACTTCAGAATAACGCCAGCCTTTGGCACCCATATTTTCCCAACGCTGATAATCATTGGCGTTGCCGCGGACATATACCATGCCGTTGATAGACGAGGAACCGCCCATCACTCGTCCTCTTGGGCAGTCTAACCGACGCCCATCCATGTTGGGTTCTGGCTCTGCGACATAACCCCAATTGAGTGTTTTGCTTTGCATGGGCAGATAAAATGCGGACGGCATTTGTACGATCAAATTTTTGTCTGAGCCACCGGCCTCTATGAGTACCACTGAACAGTTTGGATCTTCGCTTAACCTGCTGGCTAAAACGCACCCTGCCGATCCCGCGCCTACAATCACATAGTTTGCAATTAGTTCGTTTTTGTTATTTTTCATTAAGATTCTTTGCCGTTCATTGTTGGCCCCAGCACGAGGACAACATTCATAAATGTAGGCTAATACGCATTATGTGCCTAACGCGTCTCGATAGGGGCTCATATCAATGCCAAATGCTAAATAACGACTTTCTACTGCTGAGACAGTTTCAGCTGACCAGTATTTATGCCCGGGCATGGGAAAACCTAACAAGGCTCGCTGCTCTTTAGTCGCCTGGGCTATCCATCGTTCCATCGTTTGGTGTTTTTCGTACATAGACCAACACCAACCGGGGTGCAGCACGTTCAGCCATTCACTGTCGGCTTTTTTGAACGTCACATTTTGTACAATACGACACCTGCCATCATTCACAGGACGCCCTCTGTGCCAAGTGTCATGGCGATAGAACAATACGGAGCCGCGGCGATAGCGCGCAACGCGCTCGCGCGAATACAAGTTTGCCGCGCGAAACTCAGCAATATCTGGATGATCTTTTTCAAGGTATTTTTCGGCTGCTACACGACTATTAATATACGGGCGATCCTGTACGCCCGGCATATTAAAGATTGGCCACATATACGCAGGATCGTCAGCCCCTTGCCGCGGCACTAGAGCAGTGGCACCGCCACATTCTTCGCTGTCACTGAGATAAATTATGATTTCTACGGCTTCGGGACTGTCCCAATGCGGTGGGTGCAACAAAGTATGATTGGGATAGTCGCAGTGCATTCGTTGCTCGGCCCAATCTTCGCGATCAGTTACTGAGTCACCTCCATACTTTGGCCACACATCCGACTGAGAAAGGCGTAGTTCGGATATTGGTTGACCCAACAAGGCACTAACTGCCTCCAATAATTCAGCCGCCATAGTGAGCTCATTGATGGCGGACGAGCGAGAGGGAAAAACAAAATTTTGCCCGCTACCAAAGGTATTAAAATGCTTGGCTTCAGGAGTCTGAGGTTTTGGGAAGAAAGCTAGCGCATCGGCTTCTGCTCGTTCGATTAGTTCTGTTGGGATGAGCCCATCTACAAAAGCGTAGCCCTGTTTCCGCCAGCCGATTATTTGCTCGGCGCCTATCCGGTTGTTTACTAACTGAGCAGGTTCGAGTCGTCGCTCGTTACTTTCTTGCATATATTTTCTCTGCTCTCTTCCCGGCGCGTTTTTTCCAAAGACTAAAGTAAGCATCAAGTTTCGTAAGCCTTGCCACGAGCGCGGCCTGCTAGGTTAGTCTTTGTACGTCGTGGTGCGCTTGATTTAAACTTGCAACTTCATAATCGACAAAGGACTGAACGTACTCTTTGCCTTTATGGGCATTCAATTTCACTAACCCCGTTGAAATTAGTGCTTCTCGCATACCAACTTCATCTGCAGCATTTTCTGCTGCCAACTGACTTACAGACTCAACAGTTTCTTCAGCAACACTCCGCTTAAACATATGTCCTCCAATAACCATTCTTTACTCGCCGCACTTTCACCAACGGCATTTTTCCTAGCAATCCTGCCGCGCTTTAATCTGGAAGTTTTTGTAGCTCGAATACATTGTGTAATGCACGAACGGCAAGTTCTACGTAACGTTCGGCTATCACTACCGAAATTTTAATTTCTGATGTTGAGATCATCTGAATATTAATGTTTTCCGACGCTAAGCAATCGAACATTTTGGTCGCAACACCTGCGTGTGAGCGCATACCCACGCCTACTATTGAAACTTTGGCAATTGCATTGTCGCCACTTATTTCCCGCGCGTTGATATCTTTAGAGATACCTTGCAGAATTTTTTGCGCAGCATCGTAGTCCTGTCGCTTTACGGTAAAGGTAAAATCTGTGAGACCATCGGCTCCAGTATTTTGCAAAATCATATCAACTTCGATATTTGCTGCACCTACAGGACCCAAAATTTTTGATGCAATGCCCGGCAAATCTGGCACGCCCGCAACGGTAATTTTTGCTTCGTCTATAGCGTGAGCAATACCTGAGACAAGGGGCTGTTCCATATCATCTTTCTCCGTTGTTATTAATGTGCCCGGGCCGTCTTGGAACGTGGACATAACACGTAATGGCACGCGGTAGCGCCCAGCAAATTCTACAGATCTTGGGTGCAAGACCTTTGACCCTAAACTCGCTAACTCGAGCATTTCTTCAAAGGTAATATGCGTTAACCGTCTTGCCGACTCTACAATTCGAGGGTCAGTGGTATAAACGCCGTCTACGTCCGTGCAAATCTCGCATTCATCCGCTTTAAGCGCAGCAGCCAATGCCACCGCAGAAGTATCTGATCCACCGCGCCCTAGCGTTGTTATTTCACCGAGGTGATTGACGCCCTGAAAACCAGCGACAATAGGTACGCAGCCAGCGTCTAACTCAGCACGTAAAGCATCTGTATCTATCTCTTGAATTCTTGCCTTGCCGTGCACATTGTCGGTTTTTATTGAAATTTGATCTGCCAAGAATGATTTGGCCTGAACCCCAATGGACAAAAGCCCCAGGCTCAATAAGGAAATAGTTACTTGCTCACCAGAGGCGGTAAGTACATCCATTTCTCGCGCACTACCCTGATCGCCACCAATGTCGCGACCCATAGTAACTAAGCGATTGGTCTCACCCGACATAGCAGATACAACCACCACAACTTGGTGGCCCTGGTCAATGTATCCCTTTACGCGTTGTGCAACGCCGCGGATTCGGTCTACATCGCCAACACTGGTGCCGCCATATTTTTGAACTATCAGTGCCATTAGTTGGCTAGCCTATCGCGAACCCAGGCCTGGGCATTAGCCAGCGCTTGCGTCACGCCATCTGGATTTGTACCACCGCCTGCACGAGCAAGGTCAGGCCGCCCGCCGCCTTTAGCACCCACTTGTTCTGCTACAGCAGAGAGCAATTCAGGGGCCTTAATTTTTTCTGTAATTGATTTACTAACAGATACAACCATGCTCACTTTGCCACCATCGACCTGAGCCAACACTATGACGCTGTCTGCTGACAGCTGAGAGCGCAAAGTATCTAAGGTCTGCATCATGGCTTTGTTATCTCCATCAACATGCGCTGCAATAAAGTCGACGCCGTTAATCTGTTCTACTTCGCTACCTAAGTCCGAGCTTTTGCTAGCAGCAATTTGTTGCCCCAACTGCTCTACTTGGCGGCCCAGCGCCTTATTTTCTGCCAATATCTGCGCGATACGACTGTTAATCTCAGACGTGCCAACCTTCAACGTATTGACTATATATGCTATTAAACTATCGTTTTCAGCGACCGCGTTTAGAGCTCCCCGGCCACTAACAGCTTCAATACGGCGAATGCCTGAAGCGATACCGCTCTCTAACTGAATCTTAAACAGTCCAATATCCCCGGTTCGACTAACGTGAGTGCCACCACAAAGTTCCACTGAGTAACTGTCGCCCATTGAGAGGACTCTTACTTCGTCGCCATACTTTTCGCCGAACAAGGCCATTGCACCGCGTTCTACTGCATCGTCAAAAGACAGCAATTGGGTTATCACAGGACTGTTCAACAAAACTTGTTCGTTAACCAAACTTTCTATTTTAAGCAACTGCTCAACTGTTACTGGTCCTGTGTGGGAAAAGTCAAAGCGTAGCTTCTCATCATTCACTAACGAGCCTTTCTGCTGTACGTGATCGCCTAAAACGTCACGAAGTGCTGCGTGCATTAAGTGAGTAGCCGAGTGGTTAGCCTGAGTCTTTCTGCGCATATCAGCGTCTACAGATGCAGATATGGCGGTACCGGCACTTATACTTGATACACTGTCTGCGCTCATGCTACCGATGTGTAAGCGTTGATCACCGCTAATCTGAGTATCTTTAACAACAAAAGAACTGTTATCAATAATCAGTTGACCGTAGTCACCTACTTGACCACCTGACTCAGCATAAAAGGGTGTTCTATCCAAAACGATAACGCCCTCCTCACCCGGCGCCAAAGCTTCCTTCGCATCGCCGTTGATATCGAATACTGCGAGCACATTGGCGGTGCTGTCTAATTCTTCGTAGCCGAGGAAATCTACACTCTGCTTGACGCTGATTTTTTGCCCTAGACTGGTAGAAAAACTGGTAGATGCACGCCCGCGCGCGCGCTGTGCTTCCATCGCACCGTCAAAACCTTTTTGATCAACCTGGAGGCCAAGCTCTCGCGCCACATCAGCAGTAAGGTCAACAGGAAAACCGTATGTGTCATAAAGTTTGAACGCCACATCACCGGGCAACGTATCGCCGCTTACTTGACCCAACTCACCCTTTAGAAGCTCCATGCCCTGATTGAGAGTTTCACTGAAACGCGCTTCCTCTTCAGCAAGTGCCGCCGTCACCGCTTGCTCATGTTGCACTAGCAGCGGATAAGCCTCACCCATCTCATCAACCAATACTTTGACTAATTTATGGAAAAACGGTTCGCGAATATTGAGTTTGTAACCGTGTCTTAATGCTCGGCGAATAATACGTCTAAGCACATAAGCACGATCTTCATTACCTGGCGTAATGCCATCGGCAATTAAAAACGCGCTGCTGCGAATATGGTCTGCGATGACTCTTAAGGACGCTGTGCCAAGCACTTGCGCTTCGTTGGTGATGCCGGCAAAACTGCCGGCTTCAAGCATGACCTTACGGAAAAGGTCTATTTCGTAGTTGCTGTGCACCCCCTGGAGAATAGCCGCCATGCGCTCTAGGCCCATCCCGGTGTCCACACCGGCTTGTGGCAGCGAAGTCATCTCCCCGTCTGCAAGCCGATCAAACTGAGGAAATACTAGGTTTTGAAATTCTATAAAACGGTCGCCGTCCTCATCTGAAGAGCCTGGCGGCCCACCGGCAATTGACGGGCCGTGATCGTAGAAAAGCTCTGTGCATGGACCGCACGGACCGGTATCGCCCATGGTCCAAAAATTCTCTTCAAGATCAATAATGCGATCCGCCTTGATACCCACTTTGTCGCACCAAATTTTGCGCGAATCATCATCGGTTGGATGCACTGTAATGAGTATTTTGTCAGCAGAAAGCCCTACTACTTCTGTAGCAAACTCCCAAGCCCAAGTAATGGTGTCCTCTTTGAAATAATCACCAAAACTGAAATTACCCATCATTTCAAAAAACGTATGGTGACGGGCTGTATAGCCAACGTTTTCTAAATCGTTATGCTTGCCGCCGGCTCTTACGCAACGTTGGGCGCTGGTCGCCCGAGTGTACCCAGGATCAATTTTACCCAGCAATGGATCTTTGAACTGATTCATCCCAGCATTGGTGAACAGCAACGTTGGATCACTATGAGGAACCAAGGAACTGGACGGGACAATTTTGTGCCCTTTCGACTCGTAAAAGGAAAGAAAGGCAGCACGTAAATCAGCAGTATTCATTAGTTTGAAAATCAATCAATTTTTGGAGCGGAAAGTATAAAGCAAGTGCCTAAGCTTTGACATTACAAGCAATACTCTGTCTTCCGCTTCTTCAGGCCAGCGATGCCTGGCTATATGGGTTTCCGACCCAGTCGCGACCTGAGTGTGGCTCGTGGAGGCATTGCGTCAGCTGGACTAGTCCGCAGCTATGGCATTCATCGCCTTGGAAACGAGGTCTCCGGGAAAACCACGGCGGGACAAGAAACCCGCGACCTTCATCCAGTCCTTTTGTCGCCGTTCTCTAAAAAGTTGCTCTTTACTTTTTTTATAGACGATTTTCTTAGTTACTTTTTGGGAGCGCTTCGGCGTCATCTTGCGCTGTTTTTGCAGGCTGTTAGTACTTTGTATTCCTTTACTTTTAGGTAATCTTTTAGTCTTTTGTAGAGAGTTGAACTTACGCGATCGTAGCCGATCATTGGTATCTTCGGCAATGTCTTCTTCAGCAGCCTCACCGTACTCATCTTCATCCCAATGACCACCGTCTGCGCCATTGGCCAACGAGTAATCTTCTTCCAGTAAGAGCTCTTCGTCCGCACTCACCTCAAGCTCATCAACGCCCTTCTGTCGCAAAAATTCTTCTTCAAATTGCTCGGATTGCATAAAGTTCTTTTCCAACAAAAATGGCGACGCCTTTTTGCGCCCCGCCTTTATTGCCCGCTCTAACCAAGCTGGATCGTTTTTATCAATGAACTCTTGAATAATCTCTTTGGCAATACCCTTTATTGAAAGTTCTTGAGAGATATAAATAGGACCATACCCGCGCCCGGTGCGACTATTACAGAGAGATTCTGCAAACCTGCTATCACTGAGGAGGTTTTGCTCTAAAAGCTGGGAAACAACCTGTTCAACCAACTGCCGGGGGTGTTTTTGACTGAGCTTTTTGGTGATCTCGATAACACCGTACTCTCTGCGCGCCAGCAGCCGAATACCTGCGTTATACGCCCGCCCTTTATCTTGTTCTGTTAACATTTAGGGGCAACCACAGTGGAGCACAGACAAGTATCTGCCTCGAGAAGACACATCAAGGTTGGGTTTCCTTTAGGCTTTGTATTGAAGGGCTGGGTTAGGTTTAAGTTCAACATTAAAAAAGCTCCAAGAACACTCGCAGGGCGGCTGACGCGGTAGGAAATAATGCATTTCTAAGCCAGCATCTGTCTTCTTTTCTTAACTGTTTGTCTAGCTTTGTTATCCGGTTTAACTATTCTTTTTATCTATCTATCTAGATGGCCTCTGCCCCTAGGACGCATTTGATTGCACGCCCCATGAGTTACAGAGCAATTGACGCAAGGATTTTCTCGCTTGCGTCACCACTATTGCTCTGCTTATTCTTGGCTCAAACTCTCTTGGCTCGCATCAGGAATAACTACTTCTGCGCCACCAGCATCAGCGCCATGCTTTGGCATTAGTTGATCCCGAATTAGACCCTCAATCTCAGCCTTCATCTCAGGATGATCATCTAAAAACTCCGAAGCGTTCTTGCGCCCCTGACCAATTCGCTCCCCGTTGTAGGAGTACCAAGCGCCAGACTTTTCAACTAAGTTCTGTTGCACCCCGAGCTCGATAATTTCACCAGTGCGGTGGATGCCTTGGCCATATAAAATTTGAAATTCTGCTTGTCTAAAGGGCGGCGCTACTTTGTTTTTAACAACTTTGACGCGAGTTTCGTTACCGATTATTTCGTCGCCATTCTTCACCGCGCCGATACGTCTAATATCTAGACGAACAGAGGAGTAAAACTTGAGCGCGTTACCACCAGTAGTCGTTTCTGGCGAACCAAACATCACACCAATTTTCATACGAATCTGATTAATAAAAATCACCATCGTATTAGACTGTTTAATGTTACCGGTCATTTTACGCAGTGCTTGGCTCATAAGGCGCGCTTGCAGACCAACGTGGGTGTCGCCCATATCACCTTCAATTTCAGCCTTTGGTGTAAGCGCAGCAACAGAGTCTATAATCACTACGTCTACCGCAGCAGACCGTACCAGCATGTCGCAAATTTCTAGTGCTTGCTCACCGGTATCTGGCTGCGAAACCAATAGTTCGTCTGTATCTACACCAAGTGCCTGAGCGTACATTGGGTCTAATGCGTGCTCTGCGTCGATAAACGCGCAAGTGCCGCCAGCTTTCTGCGCCTCAGCGATGACTTGCAAGGTTAGGGTGGTTTTGCCCGATGATTCTGGGCCATAAATTTCTACCACACGTCCTTGGGGCAAACCGCCTATGCCGAGTGCTACATCTAACCCAAGTGAACCGGTGGAAATGGCTGGAATGGCTACCAGCTCTTTATCACCCAAACGCATCATTGAGCCCTTACCAAACTGGCGCTCAATTTGTGCGAGCGCTGCGCCTAACGCGCGCTCTTTATCTGGGTTATCTTCTTTTCTATTAGCTTCTTTGCTTTTAACTTCTTTAGACTTCTGAATCATGATGAGCTCCTGTTGTCTATTTGAACCAGCTTACATGTTAGCTGTTCTTCGACTATTAATTTTGCCTATTAATCCCGACTATTTACCCTGACTAATAATCCGACTTCCAACCTATTTGGTAGTTCGTCCTGCAAGCTTAAAAGTACTGTATATCCATTCAGTAGTCCGTGCAACCCTGTTTAATGCAAATCTGTAAATTTCAGATATTTCTCACCCGCTCTTGCTCCAACCTCTGAAATTCTCATTTAGTCGCGCGATACTGTAGCTGCGTAACTGCCCTTGCACCGGTATAGTTAGGGGCGCGAGTTTCTTCACTTTTAGAGGTTTTACGTCAAAATGTCTGTGCCCCCACCAGAGCCTACAGCAGTAGCAAACCTCGAATCTCATACCCCCATGATGCAGCAGTACTTGGGTATTAAAGCCAATCATGCAGATGCACTTTTATTTTATCGTATGGGCGACTTCTACGAGTTGTTTTTTGACGATGCTAAAACTGCCGCTGACCTTTTGGACATCACCTTAACCGCTCGAGGCCAAAGTGATGGCAAGCCTATTCCTATGTGCGGCGTGCCCTTTCACGCAGCTGACGGCTATTTGGCTCGGCTAGTGAAACTAGGGCGCTCGGTGGCTATTTGCGAACAGGTCGGCGACCCCGCAACCAGTAAAGGCCCGGTGGAAAGACAGGTACAACGTATCGTTACGCCTGGCACGTTGACCGACGATGCACTGCTTGAATCTAGGACCGACAGCTCAACGCTTGCGGTGAACCCAACAAAAGACGGCATTGGTTTAGCCCTTTTGAATTTGTCCGGATGCCTTTTAGAGCTGCAAAAGATTAGCTCAAAGTCGCAACTCATTGACCTCATCTGGCAGCTCCGGCCAAAGGAGGTACTGCTACCCCAAGACGCAGTAGCAGATTGGCAAGAGTTTGTTGGCCACGACCTTACGGCCACCGGTGTTGACGACAGTTACTTTGATCATGGTCAAGCTGTAGCCGAGCTGCAAAGACACTTTAACGACGATGTCATTTCAATCACCGGTCTGGCAACAAACGATCCAAGCCTTGGCGCCGCAAACGCTGCGCTGCGCTACGCAAAGAATACCCAGTGCCAAGACCTGTCTTTTTTGCAGCGCATCTACTTTGTTGAAGGCGGACAAACCATCGGCCTAGACGCACAATCGCGCCGCAATTTAGAAATAGACGTACGTAGTAACGGTGCTGTAGATCTTACTTTGTTGAGTCTTATGGACACTACGGTAACCGCCATGGGTGGACGCCTTCTGCAAAAATGGCTGCATGAGCCGAGCAGAAATTTAGATGTGGTGCTGGCACGCCAGGGCTGGATTGCGGACAGTCTGGCGAGCCATAAGGAAATTGCCGTTAGAGATGTTTTAAAGCCTATAGGCGATTTAGAGCGCATTCTCACCCGTATAAATCTTGGTTCTGCTTCACCACGAGACCTTTCTAGACTTCGCGATGCCCTACAGCGTTTCCCTGAAATCAGACAGGTGCTGGGACACATTGTCGGGGAGTTGAATGAGTCCATGCATAACGCGTTGGGCGACTTTTCCGAACTAACCGAGTTATTGCAGCACGCCTTAATAAATGAGCCGCCAGTGACCATGCGCGAAGGCGGTGTTTTTGCTGAAGGCTACAACGAGGAGCTAGACCAACTGCGCAAGCTCACCACCCACTCGGCAAACTGGCTGGCAGAACTTGAGCAAACAGAGCGCGAGCGTACTGGCATTAGCACGTTAAAGGTGGGCTACAATCGCGTTCACGGCTACTACATAGAAACTTCAAAAGCTGCCAAAGGTGACATTCCTGAAGAGTACATAAGAAGACAAACGCTAAAGAGCGCAGAACGTTACATTACACCAGCACTGAAAGACTTCGAAGAAGATGCTCTGCGTAGCCAGTCTAAATCTTTGCAGTTAGAGCGACGCTTATTTGGTGACTTACTCAATGAGCTTATCCAGCACTCAAGCACCCTTCGCCAAGCGGCTGAGGCCATAGCTCAGGCTGATGTACTTGCGTGCCTAGCCGAGCGCGCCTATGCGCTGAACTTCGCGCAGCCCAGCTTTACCCAGCAAACCGGGGTAAATATTAACCAAGGCTGGCACCCGGTCGTTAAAGCGGCTTCAAAAGATGCGTTTATTGCCAACGATGTTGACCTTGGTGAGCAAAGTACAATGCTCATTGTCACTGGGCCAAATATGGGCGGCAAATCAACATACATGAGACAAACGGCGATCATTTGCCTGCTGGCCTATGTGGGCAGCTATATCCCCGCTCAAAGCGCTACCCTTGGGCCAATTGATCGTATCTTCACCCGTATCGGTGCCGCAGACGATCTAACCAGTGGACGGTCGACTTTTATGGTTGAAATGACCGAGACCGCGCATATTTTACACAATTCAACTGCGAACAGCCTGGTGCTACTAGATGAGATAGGTCGTGGCACCAGTACTTATGATGGCCTTGCGCTGGCATGGGCTTGCGCCGCACACTTGGCTGACAAGGCGCAATCAATGACGCTATTTGCCACCCACTACTTTGAGCTAACCGGCCTACCCGGACTCTACACAGGCGTTGGCAATGTGCATTTGAGCGCGCGAGAACACGCGGGTGATATCGTATTTCTTTATCAAGTTAAACAAGGCCCGGCCAGCCAGAGTTACGGTATTCAGGTGGCCAAACTCGCTGGCGTACCTGCTTCAGTATTAGCCATTGCTCGGCAACGCTTGGCGAGCTTGGAGCAAGGCAATAGCAAGCCGCATCAATCTGACCTCTTTAGCACGTCTAACCCCTCGCTGGTGGAAGACGCCTACGAAGATAGGTTTGACGAAGATTCTATAAATGAAGTTTCGGACCAAGTTTCGGAACAAGACAGGGCCGCCCTTGAGCAACTCAAGGAAGCCGATATCGACGACCTGACGCCACGCCAAGCCCTTAGCCTTTTGTACGAACTAAAAAATGCTTTATCCAACGGCTGAGAGACCAAAGTATGGGCCTCTGAGACAATTTGGGCGCAAGACCAAGTACTGAACTAGTGCTGAACCCGTTCAGAACTAACTTAGATCTAAGTTAGAACGGAAGCACAATTGACTTAAACTTAGTCCTTGACGAAGAATTTGAGCAGAACATGCCGAATGCATGCACACAGCACTAGACAGCTAAGTTGCATCAGCTAAACTACCCCGCTTCCAAATTGTAGAGCTAGTTTTATGACATTTATCGTTGGAGAAAATTGCATCAAATGCAAGCACACCGATTGTGTAGAGGTTTGCCCTGTAGACTGCTTTTACGAAGGTCCCAACATGCTCGTTATTCACCCCGATGAATGTATCGATTGTGCCTTGTGTGAGCCCGAATGTCCGGTAGACGCCATCTTCTCGGAAGATGAAATACCTGAAGATCAACTCAACTTCCTGGAGCTAAATACTGAATTGGCGGAAATTTGGCCCAATATAGTAGAGATGAAGCCAGCCCCAGAAGACGCCGACGAGTGGAATAACAAGCCCGGCAAACTGGCGTTACTAGAACGCTAAAAAGCACTGGCTCAGCGGATCAACGAACCAGGGTTGATTGGGTTACCGTTGCGACGTAACTCAAAATGCAGCTTTTGCCCCACCCCTGGCCTTTTCAGTATTTCGGCCAAACGCATGCCTGCCCCTATGCGCTGCTGCTCTTTCACCAACACCCGCCCGTTAAAGCTATAAGCGCTAAGCAAATTGCCCGAATGCTTAACAATCACCAAACGCTCAAAACCGGCAATACCATTACCCGCGTAAACAACTTCACCTAACCCAGCCGACATGACATTGGTCCGGCGCACAATGGCGTAATCTAAGCCATTACTGCCTTTGCCGAATTTACCAATAGGCTTTTGTTTTACCGGCCACGCCCACTTGGAACTCAACCGTTTAGAAGATTTAGGCTGAGTTGTTTTCTTCGCAACAACCCTGGCTGGTTGTCGGGTTGCGGGTTTAGCCGTCACTTTAGGCTTTTGTCGCTTAGCCGGTACTGAGCGAGGCTTTGGTTTGGCAGTTGGTTTAGCAGGCGGCTTAGTTTTCACTGTCGTAGTTTTGACAACTGCTGGTTTCTTCTCAAGCTTCTGAGGCTTGCCGCGCAGACGCAGCTTTTGTCCGGGGAAAATTACATAGGGTTTACCAATGCGGTTGATGCTGGCGAAGAACTTGTAATCTAGACCCAAGCGCCAGGCGATTGAGTAAAGCGTATCGCCCTTGCGCACAACGTACTGCCCTGACGGCGTTAGCTCAGCGCCACGTGAGCGATCACTGACCGTAGGTGCGCCAAGGGCGGCACAGCCAATCTGTAACCCTATGGTAAGCAGTACAATTATTAGTCGTTGGAGTATTTGGTCATTAACCATAGCGCGAATACCCCCAGCAATCCCGCGAGGACTGCGAATTCTGTGTAAGCACTGAGCCCTACGCTAGACGCGTAAGCGGCTGGGCTGACCAGTGCAGTAAAAATGCTCTCAGCGTTGGCGTCTTGCCACGGCCATAGTTTGATCAGAGCACTGCTCATAAAACCAATCAAAAATGCTAGAAGTTGATCTGCATACCGATCTAATACCCAAGCCAGCGAGCGCGCAAATAAAAGTATGCCGAGCCCACAACCACAGGCCAAAGTTGCTAAAACCTGTAAGTCGCGGTCTGTGACAGCAACAATGACATCGTCATACAGACCCAGCAGTAACAAGACAAAACTGCCGGAAATACCAGGCAATATCCAAGCACAAATTGCCAAAGCTCCAGCAATCAAAATCATGGGTAGCGACCCGGAGAAATCGGCAACCGGCAACGCCACAAAACCTAAGCCCAACACTGCGCCAGGCAACGCAAAGAACAGCAACGCACGGCACGAACGTTGACGCGCCATATGCACAATAGATGCGCTAATTACACCAAAGAAGAAGGCCCAGATCACAGGCGGAAAATGCCCTAAAGAGTAGCGAATAACTTGCGCAAAAATGACAATACCAACGCCCATGCCAAACCCTAAGCTGACCAAGAAGGACAAGTTATGATGCTGCCAAAACTGTTTAGGGTGTGCAAGCATCGCAATTGAAGCAACCCCAAAAGATGCCAAAGTTTTAACCAATTGCAGATAAATGCCGGTCATAAAAGCAATAGTGCCGCCAGAAACGCCTGGCACTAGCTCAGCAATACCCATAGCTAAGCCGCGCAAAACTAAGCCTATGAAACTCACTGAACCACCGCCGCTTTGTTGCATACCGCTGGTCCTATCGATGAGTAACGCCGCCTAGCAGCGGTACAAACTTAACGCGGTCATGAACGCTTTCAACAAAGCCATTTTCAGTGCGATCAATCACTCGTAAATCTTGTTCATTGCCATCACCCACTGGCACGATTAAACGGCCACCAATGACCAGCTGCTCTAGCAGTTGTTCAGGAAGTATTGGCGGCGCTGCGGTGACAAGAATGCCGTCAAAAGGTCCATGCTCTGGCCAACCCGCATAACCATCGCCATGGCGCATCTGAATATTTCGAAGGGACAATGCAGACAAACGCTCACGGGCCTTAGGCATCAATGCCTTAATTCTTTCAATGCTCAGTACGCGCTCACATAAACCTGCCAGTAACGCGGTTTGATAACCAGAACCAGTACCTACTTCCAATACCTTTCTTCGCGGCACTTCAGTAAGTAGCTGGGTCATTAACGCAACGATGAAAGGTTGCGAAATAGTCTGATTATGGCCTATCGGCAACGAGGTATCTTCATAGGCGCGATGCGCTAACGCTTCATCAATAAATATATGCCGCGGCAGAGAAGCAATGTGTCTGAGAATTTTTTCATCAACAATACCCTGATCACGCAAACGCGCAACCAAACGGTCGCGGGTACGTTGGGAGGTCATGCCTATGCCTTGCAAATCGAAATTACTCAACGGCTGTTATCCTTAATATCGAAATGCTGTGCCAACAATACAGTGGCGTATGCTCCGGGAGGTAAAGCAAAGTTAATCACCAATGCTCCGTCCGCCAATTTAGCGTAGTTAAAATCTTGCGGTTGAACGCTCAATGGGCGCAAACCTCTGTCTACCCCAGCAAACTCTAGGGCCTCGCAAACCCAAGCATCTGCTGCTAGCGCTTGGGTTTCTATGTGTAACGCATCATTAGTAAGAACCGTGCGTCCGCGCCCCCAGAGAGATCCTGATGGCACAATAAATTCTTTTACGTCACCGTCTATAAAGCTGTGGCAGTTACCGGCTTGCACCCTAGCCCCGGTAATTTTATTGAACAACAAACTGCGCAAAACGGAAAAGTGCCAGCCACGAACTTTACGTGAAATTTTTCTACTGCGGCGATCTTTGAGCCATTCAAGTGCTGACTCGATATTGTGGGTGCCAAATCGCTGTGGACCAAAATAGTTAGCGAACGGCAGACCTAGTGCTGACAGAGACTCGTCGTCTAAAGCATCATTGGCATCTAAGTCACGGAGCGTTATTTGAAAGTGATTGAGCGCATGTTCACCGCGGCGAAGCTTTTTATTATGCCGGGTGGCCTGCAAGACACGGACAGAGCCTGCTTTGCCATCACTTGCATCTATAGCTTCAACTGCTAAAGAGTCGGCAGACTCAGAGAGCTCAGATGCCTTACCAAAGCTTAACTCAGCAGCATCTATATCTAATGGCGAATGCACGCTAAACCACTGCTGGGTAACGGCAAACTTGTCCTTCATGCCACAGTAGCCAACATTCATTTCTTTGACGTCATATTGCTGTGCCAACCATGCCGCCACCTGGGCAGTATTCATGTTGCGTTTTTCAACATAAACATAGGCATGCTCGCCTTCACCACTCCAAGACTGATCCATAACCTCAGTCACATGCCAATCTTCTGGAAAGGTTTTAATACTGGCGCAACCGGACCTTACCAAAGACGGCACCGAAAGCTGAACCGAAAGCTGAATATCGTCATTCACCTCAGTTTGCAGCATCAGGCACGAGGTAGAAAATCTCCCCATCCTTGACCAAACCTAATTCGCTTCTCGCCCTGGCCTCAAAGGCCGCTGGATTAGCTCTAAGTGCTAGTACCTCAGCTGTCATCTTAAGATTTCTTTGTTGTAATTGTTCAAATCGTTGCTGTTGTTCTTGTAACTGCTGGGCTAATACTTTTTGCGCAAAGTAGCCGCTCTGACCAAAATATATTTGGTGCTGCAAAACGCACAATGTGATTACCAAAATTGAGATCAATATCTTCATTTTCGTACCGCTAGCTTTAAGAGACCACTAAATACCTATATATTGTAAACCAAGTTTGGTAGACCAAGCCTAGCGAAAATATCCTTCACCCAGTTTCATCAACCAACGCCCAATTTCAAGCCTACTTAGCGCGTATGGCACGCCGTCCCGGATAGGTCGCATCTGCACCTAAATCTGCTTCAATACGCAGCAACTGATTGTACTTAGCCACTCGATCCGAGCGACATAAAGAGCCAGTCTTGATCTGGCCTGCGCCCGTTCCTACTGCCAAATCTGCAATGGTGGTATCTTCCGTCTCACCAGAGCGATGGGAAATAACACTGGTGTAACCTGCCGCTTTAGCCATTGCAATGGCATTCAAAGTTTCCATTAACGTACCAATTTGGTTGAACTTAATAAGAATAGAATTAGCAATGTTCTCGTCAATGCCGCGCTGCAATATGGCAGTGTTGGTGACGAACAAGTCATCGCCCACAAGCTGCACCTTATCACCTAGACGCTGAGTCAACTGCGCCCACCCCGACCAGTCGCTTTCGTCCATACCGTCTTCAACCGAGACAATAGGATGCTTTTCACAAAGGTCGGCTAAATATTCGACAAAACCAGCAGGGTCGTAGGCTTGGCCTTCTCCTTTTAAGTCGTACTTACCGTCCACAAAAAATTCAGATGCCGCACAGTCCAGGGCTAGCGTCACGTCTGTACCTAATTTATAGCCAGCGCGATCTACCGCTTGAGCGATCACGTCTAGCGCCTGAGCGTTAGACTCTAAGTTTGGCGCGAAGCCGCCTTCGTCACCCACAGATGTAGATAAACCCAAGCCCTGCAATACAACTTTTAGGTGATGAAAAATTTCCACGCCGCAACGCAGAGCATCTCGGAAGTTGGTCATAGATACTGGCTGAATCATAAATTCTTGAATATCAACGTTGTTATCCGCGTGCTCACCACCGTTAAGAATATTCATCATCGGTACAGGCATCTGCATTTTTACGCCACCACAAAGCTGATTTATGTGACGATAAAGAGGTTGCCCGGTATTTGCTGCAGCAGCCTTACAGGCAGCCAGCGAGACCGCTAGCATGCCATTAGCGCCCAATCGCGACTTATTGTCCGTGCCGTCTAGTTGCAGCAAAAGATCGTCTATCAGTTTTTGGTCAGAACAGTCTCTACCCATCAAGGCGTCACGTATTTCGCCATCAATGTGACCTACCGCCTGCTGTACACCTTTGCCCAGATAACGCGACTTATCTCCGTCACGTAGTTCCAAGGCTTCACGACTACCAGTAGATGCGCCAGAAGGCGCTGCTGCTAAACCTTGATAACCGTCTTCGGTAATCACCACAGCTTCAACCGTTGGGTTTCCTCTTGAATCCAAAATTTCTCGTGCGTGAATATCAACGATCTTCGTCATGCCCTACTAATCCTCATATTTTCTAGCTTCTATAACTTTAATGTCTTGCGAGTCTTAAGCGACCTAATAGCGGCCTAAGACTTAGTAACCTGATCTTCTAATCGAGGCTGACCTTTAACCACTGCATCAATGGCCATCAATTGCGCCAAAAGATCGCCAACCAAATGAAGGGGCCAAGAATTTGGTCCGTCCGACATGGCTTCTGCGGGATTTGGGTGGCACTCCATAAAAAGCCCCGAAATACCTGCTGCCACAGCAGCTCTGGCTAGTACCGGCACCATTTCTCTCTGGCCACCAGAAACAGAACCCTGGCCGCCGGGCATTTGTACCGAGTGCGTTGCATCATAAACAACAGGGCAACCGGTTTGTCGCATCAAAGCAAGAGAGCGCATATCTGATACTAGATTGTTGTAACCAAAACTAGCGCCGCGCTCGCAAACCATGATTTGCTTGTTACCGGTAGATTTTGCCTTGTTGGCCACCTGCAACATGTCTAGTGGCGCCAAAAACTGGCCTTTCTTAATGTTCACAGGTTTGCCTTGGGCGCAGACATTAAGAATAAAATTAGTCTGACGGCATAAAAACGCAGGCGTTTGCATAACATTCACTACGCTTGCAACTTCATCCAACGGTGTATCTTCGTGAACATCGGTTAACACGGGCATGCCCAGCTCGGTTTTAACCCGCTCAAGAATTCGCAAACCTTCTTCAATGCCGGGTCCTCTATAGCTGTCCATAGAGGAACGATTGGCCTTGTCAAACGAGCTCTTGAAGATCAGCGAAACGCCCACCTTTTCGCCTAATTCTTTGAGTGTTGCAGCCGTTTCCATAATCAAAGTCTCGGACTCAATGACACAGGGTCCAGCGATTACAAAAAGAGGGTTATCACCACCAACTTCAAAATTTTCTAGTTGCATAAATATTCAATCCAAAATGAATGTAGTCGTCATTTGAGCTAGCGGAACTCGTTATTTCTCGCCTGCGCTATTTTAACGTGCCGTTAGCAAAGGCAAGTCCCGCTGAGATAAATCCTGAGAACAGCGGGTGCCCCGTTCTTGGAGAAGAAGTAAATTCAGGGTGAAATTGGCAGGCCAAGAACCACGGATGATCTGCAAGTTCTAACATTTCCACTAGCTCACCATCTTCCGAACGACCGCCAACAATCATGCCGCTTTCGATCAATCGGTCAACGTAGCGATTATTGACTTCATAGCGGTGACGATGGCGCTCGCGCACCACACCCTCACCGTACACCTGCGCCGCCAAAGTGCCTTCTTTGAGGACACAAACCTGCTCACCTAGACGCATCGTGCCGCCCATATCACTGGCAGAATCTCGCAGCTCTACCTGCCCATCCCGATCTTTCCATTCAGTAATTAAAGCTATAACCGGGTCTGCCGCCCCTTGTTTAACTTCTGTGGTGTGAGCGTCAGGCATTCCCCCACAATTGCGCGCGATGTCGATCACCGCTGCGTGGAGGCCATAGCAGATACCTAAATACGGAACATTGTTTTCTCGAGCATATCCGGCGGCCAAAATTTTGCCCTCAAAACCACGGCCACCAAACCCACCAGGCACTAAAATTGCCGCGACATCCTGCAACAACCCTGTACCCTCTGCTTCCAACTGCTCGGCATCAATAAACTGAATATCGACCTCAGTAAGCGTTTGAATGCCGGCGTGTTTGATCGCTTCAATAAGCGACTTATAGGCATCGAGCAGTTCAAGGTATTTACCCACAAAGGCAATGCGTACTTTATGTATAGGATTCAGTTGAGCGTCGACTACTTTCTGCCAGTCGCTCAGATCAGCGGGCGGACAATCTAGCTCTAGCTGCTCAGTAACATAGGTGTCTAAACCTTGGTTGTGTAACTCCAACGGGCCACGATAAATGGTGTCCACGTCGATCATGGAAATTACCGCGCGCTCTTCCACACTGGTAAAGAGCGCAATTTTATCACGCTGTGATTTTGGAATATCTGCTTCTGAACGGCAGACCAAAATATCTGGCTGCAGGCCAATGGAGCGCATTTCTTTCACGGAGTGCTGGGTTGGCTTAGTCTTAATTTCGCCAGCTTTACTTAAGTAAGGTACGTACGTGAGATGAATAAACAGCGCGCGATTCCGCCCCACTTCCATGCGCAATTGACGAATGGCTTCTAGAAACGGCTGAGATTCAATGTCACCAACCGTACCGCCTACCTCAACAATCAGAATATCTACACCTTCAGCAGCAAGCCGGGTGCGACGCTTAATTTCATCAGTAATATGGGGAATGACCTGAACGGTGCCGCCCAAGTAATCGCCGCGGCGTTCTTTACGAATCACTTCCGCGTAAACGCTACCTGTAGTGAAGTTATTGTTTCGAGTCATACGAACGTTAGAAAAACGTTCGTAGTTACCTAGGTCCAGGTCTGTTTCAGCACCATCCCGTGTCACAAACACCTCACCGTGCTGCACCGGGCTCATAGTACCTGGGTCAACATTAATATAAGGGTCCATTTTTAGGACATTGATTTTGAGGTTACGAGCCTCTAGCTGAGCAGCAAGTGAAGATGTCAAAATGCCCTTCCCTAAGGAAGACACTACACCGCCGGTAACAAAAATATATCGCGTCATTTAACTCCATCTAATCTGCCCTATTACATGATTTGCAACCGGAAATCGGTCCACATGAAGCTAGGCAAGATGGAAGCAAAAGTTAACAGAGGGCCGGGTTAACCTCAATCAGATTGGCAATTTAATGCCACTATTTTCAGCTATTAGGGACATTTTCTAAAAACTCTCAGCAAATGCGGTTAGTTACGTAAAATGCCTCGACACCAGACTGCGGAATGTGCAAGGGCCAAAGCAGCCTCTGACTTCGCCTGACTAGCAATCCCTGGAACCGCCAATAGCTCACCCGCCTGCATAATCAGCGGATATTCTGCTCTGCGCCACGGTGGAATATTGCCTTGTTGAAAGAGTGCTTTTAGCGAAGCTGATCCAAAACTTCGGTTGAGTGACACATTTTCTATCTGATCTCGGCAGACAACCTCAACCGGCCCTGTATAGACAAATGCGTCCAGCTCAGTTGCGTCGCACTGAGCTAACTCTAGACACCCAAAGCCGCCCGATACGTTTTCTCCCAACGCCAGTACTACCGCATCAAACGCTTCCAATTGACGCTGCTTCGAGTAATACAAGCTACCGCGCCAACTGCGCAATAATCCCGCATCACCTAACTCAAACGTGGCCTGTTCAGCATTTTGCGCCTGCCTCAGCCATTCAAACAATGCGCGGTCACTCAACTCATAATGGCCACGTAGCGAGAGGTATGTGCGCAGCCAAAGCAGCTTGCTGGCTGGATCAGCTGGAAGTACATCCGTAGCTACTTGATCAGGAAAGCTTGTGAGTAGATGGCGCAATAAGGCATCTTGAGCACGCGTGCTACTACTGACTCTGAGCAGGGCCTGAGCCATTCTTGGCCACCTTTTTTGCAACAGTGGAATCACCTCATGGCGCAAAAAATTACGATCAAATCGAGTGTCGCCGTTGGAAGGGTCCTCTATCCACGTGGCATTTATAGCTTCGGCGTAGGTGACTAAATCAGCTCTTGAGAGGTTCAGCAGTGGGCGCAAAAACTGACCGGGACCCAAGACACCTTGCTGGCGCATAGAAATGACGCCACGACCCTGAAACATACGCAGAAATAGCGTTTCCATTTGATCTTGGGCGTGGTGCCCAAGTAACAGCAAGTCTCCTGCGTCCATGTAATTGGCAAAAAACGCATAGCGCGCATCACGCGCAGCCGCCTCCAAGTTCCCGTGGGTGGCGAGTACTAGGTCCACACAAACAAACTCAACACCGAGGTTTTCACATTGAGTTTCACAATGCGCGGCCCAGCTGGATGAATCACTGGAGATTTGATGGTTGCCGTGCAACGCCACAACTGTTGCACCTGCGGGCAAAATTCGCATTAAAGCATGCAGAAGTACCGTTGAATCTACGCCTCCACTTAAGGCGACCAAGTAGCGCTTTGGCAATGGTTGCGCGGATACCACACCAGCCAATTGGACTTCAAACTCAGCCGTGGCAGTCATCGTTTATGACAATTTAAGTTAGCCAAAATTGCGCCCTTTCGGGTAATTTAAGCTGACCTTTTCATTACCAAAGTTTTCTTCCAAATCAAACAGTAACTGCTGACTGACTTTTACTTGCCATTCAGGGCCCAAGTTGATTTTACCTTCCGCCTCTTGGACCTTGTATAAAATCGCTATGGGACAGGTTGCGCCTGGCACTTGGTAGGGCTGCAAAATAGCTTTCAACTTTTGGTTAAAGTTGTCGGGCAATTGAGAAGAGGTGAAATCTAACGCCAAACCACGACTAAACTTTTGCCGCGCTTCATCCATTGTCAGCACCTGACTGCCCCGCAATGACATACCGCCGTTGTATTCGTCACTTTGAATTTCGCCCTCAATCACCAATAATTCGTCCTTGGCGATCTTGTGTCCGTAGTTTTGAAAGGCGTCAGAAAATAGTGATACCTCTAGCCTTGCACTGCGATCATCTAACACCAAAAAGCCCATTGATGAACCACGCTTATTTTTCATTACACGGTTACTGATGACCATCCCTGCCACCCATTGAGTATTTTTACTGACCCTAAGCTCTTTGATCTTGCTGCGACAAAAATGCCCCAACTCTTTCTCGTAGCTCTCAATGGGGTGTCCGGTCAGGAATAGGCCTAATGTATCTTTCTCACCCTTCAAGCGCTCCAATGTTGTCAGCGGCTTGACCTTACTTTCCACCTCACAATCTTGCAATGGCGCAGGACTTTCTATGCCGCCAAAAAGATCAGTAATACCCACCGCCTGATTTCGCGCCGCCTGCTCGGCACCCTGGACGGCTTGAGGCAGTGTTGCTAGCAATCTGGCTCGGGTTTGATTTAACGTTTCGTCAGCGAGGGCAAATTCATCCATTGCGCCAGAGTTAATCAGCGCCAAAAGCACGCGCTTGTTGGCTTTCTTACTGTCTACCCGACGACAAAAATCTGCTAAATCTACAAATGCGCCATGAGCCCGAGCCTCAACAATAGCGGATACCGGCCCTGCGCCAACACCGCGCACGGCACCCAGACCATAAATTACCGCGTCGCCGTTTACAGAAAAGCGAAATTCACTGATGTTTACACCGGGCGGCAGTAAAGACATTTTCATGCGTCTAACTTCATCAACTAAAATCACAACACGATCAATACTCTGCATATCTGCAGACAAGTTGGCCGCCATAAAATGCGCCGGATAACATGACTTTAGCCACGCCGTTTGGAAACTGACTATGGCATAGGTTGCAGAGTGCGACTTGTTAAACGCGTAGCCGGCAAATTTTTCCATCAAGTCGAAAATTTGGTTGGCCAGATCTGCAGAAACATCGTTTTCTGCTGTACCAACAAGAAACTGTTCGCGCACCTTTGCCATTTCTGAAGCTTTCTTTTTACCCATTGCACGTCGCAAAAGGTCAGCTTGTCCAAGAGAGAAGCCAGCCAATACCTGGGCAATTTGCATCACCTGTTCTTGGTAAAGCACTACCCCGTAGGTAGATTCAAGCACCGGCTCCAAGCTGGGATGCGGAAAAGTCACAGGCTCTCTGCCGTGCTTACGGTTAATATAGTCATCTACCGCTCCGGACTCCAAAGGCCCCGGACGAAACAGTGCCACTAAAGCAATGATGTCGTCGATATTCTCTGGCAACAGGCGACGGATCAGATCCTTCATACCCCGTGATTCCAGCTGGAATATACCGGTGGTGTCGCCGCGTCGGAGCTGTTCAAAGGTGCCGCGGTCATTCAGCGGAATGCTGTCAATTTCAACAGGCTCTTCACCCAACGTTTGACGATATTGATTAACGGATTTAGTCGCCCAATCAATAATCGTCAGAGTTTTCAGACCCAAGAAGTCGAATTTAACCAGCCCTGCTCGCTCGACATCATCTTTATCGAACTGGGAAACCAAGCCCGTGCCCGACTCTTCAGTGTATAGGGGCACAAAATCTGTCAGCGCTGATGGCGCAATAACAACGCCACCCGCGTGGCGCCCCACGTTTCGAACAATGCCTTCAAGTTTGAAAGCCATGTCCATAATTTCGCTGGCCTCTTCAGTGCTCTCAACAAACTCCTTCATTTCAGCACTTTCAGCCATGGCCTTGGTCAAGGTCATGCCTACCTCAAAAGGAATGAGCTTGGATAACTTATCTGCCAATCCATAGGGCTTGCCCTGCACCCGGGCGACATCTCGAACAACGGCTTTTGCGGCCATGGTTCCAAAGGTAATAATCTGACTGACTGACTCAACACCATACATTTCACTGACGTGTTGAATGACCTTATCGCGCCCTTCCATGCAAAAATCCACATCGAAATCCGGCATGGACAGACGTTCTGGGTTAAGAAATCGCTCGAACAGCAGGTCGTACTCAAGAGGATCTAGATCGGTAATATCTAACACATAAGCAACTAATGAGCCGGCACCTGAACCACGACCAGGGCCTACTGGAATGCCATTAATCTTTGCCCAAGCGATAAACTCCATAACGATTAAGAAATAACCCGCGAAACCCATTTGGTTAATAACGTCAAGTTCAAAGGCTAATCGATCGCTATAATCTTGCACTGTAAAATTGTTCAGCGGCCCAGTCTTGGCCAACCGACGATCTAACCCTTCTTGGGCGACTTGTTGAATATAGTCTTCCGGGCTAAGGCCGTTGGGTATGGGGTAGTCGGGTAAATAGTAAGTACCCAAGGGCACTTCCACATTGCAGCGTTTAGCAATCTCTAAAGTGTTTTGTAATGCCGATGGAATATCCGCAAATAGCGCAGCCATCTCTGTATCGCTGCGCAGATATTGCTGCTGGCTATGCTGACGTTTTCTACGCGGGTCATCTAATGTGCGCCCCTGGTGAATACAAACCCTAGTTTCATGGGCTTCAAAATCTTCTGCGGCGGTAAAGCAAACATCATTTGACGCAACAACCCCTATTTCTAGCTGGGATGCTATGGACAACATGCGCCGTAACATTTCTTCTTCATTTTCTCGCCCTGTACGGGTGATTTCGAGAAAGTAATCTTCAGCAAACTCATTCTGCCAGGTTCGCGCTCGATCCAGCGCAGGACCTTGATCGTCAATAGCTAACTCGCCCCAGAGGTGTCCGCCTACGCCGCCGGCAAGGACAATGAGTCCTTCCTTCCGCGCAAAAATGTCCGCTTCTGAGATAATTCCGCGCTGTTCTGCCGAGGTATAACTGGATGAGATAAGCGAAATCAGGTTGGAATAGCCGGCCAGGTTTCTAGCGAGCAAGACAATGCGCCCACTCAGACCCGTTTCAGCACAGCTGACGACTATCTCAGCGCCCAGAATCGGTTTAACCCCTTGGCTCAAACAGGTCTCATAAAATTTAACCAGCGCAAATAGATTATTGCAGTCGGTTAGTGCTAACGCGGGCATGCCTCGCGCCGCCGTAGTTGCGACCACATCTTTGACTTTCAACAGCCCTTCAGCCAATGAAAACTCGCTGTGCACGTGTAGATGAACAAAGTTAGCTGTTTGAGTCATGAGTCGGTTACCTGCGCTAAGGCCCTGCGCACCGGCGCAAAGCTTCGTCTATGTTCTGGGCATGGCCCTAGTTCACTCAATGCTGTCATATGTTTCTTCGTTGGATAACCCTTATGTTGCTCGAACCCATAGCCAGGATAGGTAAGTGCAAGCTGCACTAGCTCCTCGTCCCGTTCTACTTTGGCCAAAATCGATGCGGCGCTGATTTGCCCAACAATGCGGTCGCCCTTAATTAGGGCTTCAGCTGCCATAGGTAAGACCGGTATTTTATTACCATCAACCAAAACCTTGTCTGGCACGATGCGCAAACCCGCTACCGCTCGGCGCATTGCTAAATGACTGGCTTGCAATACGTTGAGTTCATCCACCTCGGCGACACTTGCCCGACCAATACACCAGCTCAGTGCATGCTGCCGAATGAGAATGGCCAGCTCGCGTCTAGATTTTTCTGTCGTGGACTTGGAGTCGCGCAGACCTTGTATAGGTACCTGAGGGTCCAAAATCACCGCACAAGCAACCACTGGGCCAGCTAAAGGGCCAAGTCCAACCTCATCGACGCCGGCTATAATACCGTGTCGATGATCATAAATTTTACTCACCTGCCCTCTGACCACAGAAAATCTATTCCTAAATAATCGAACTACTTTTACACACAATCTACGCGTTACATTAGCTCAAATTCAGCGCTATTTACCCATTTAGCAAACGCAATTGCCGCCTCAATGTGTAAGGTGAAACTGCATTAGAGTCTACCCTTCTCCTGCAACAGATCTACTATTCCTTGGGCCGCAGTCTTACTTGCTCCCAATCCAAACTCCCCGTCCTCGAGCACTTTGCGCATATTTGCGAACGGCTCAAAATACTGCTCATTGCTACGGGAGTTAGCCAACTCACTCAATAACGCCTGCGCCAAGCCTTCTGGCTGCGCGTCGTCTTGGAGTAACTCTGGCACCAGTTCTTTATTTGATAGAATATTCGGCATAGCGACATAGGTGGTTTTAACCAGCAGGCGCGCGATCCAATGGGACCAATAGCCTAGGCGATAACTGACAACCATGGGCCGCTTCAGCAACATGGCCTCGAGCGTACTGGTACCAGATTTAACTAACGCTGCATCACAAGCAAGTAACGCCAGCCGGCCCGGGCCCTGATGGATGTGAATATCTAACTGCGGGGTACTCTCCATACCCATGCGAACCTGTTCTTCCCTTGCCAAGTTAATACAGGGAATAATCACTTTCACTGCCTTATTTTGCGCACTGAAACTGGCCTGAATTATTTCTGCAGCTTGAAGAAAAGGCTCAAGCATCAATTCTATTTCACTGCCACGGCTACCCGGTAGCATGGCCAAAATGACATCAGAATCTGCAACACCCAGCTGCACTCGCGCCCACTCTTGTTTATCTGCCCTGGTATCAAGTTCGGTAATTTCGTGAGCCAGAGGATGCCCTACAAAAATCGCCTTTACCGGCAAACCTGTATAAAAAACTGGTTCGAATGGGAATAAACAAAAAATAACATCCGCAGAGCGCGCGACTCGTTTGGTGCGGCTACGACGCCACGCATAAACCGAGGGACTTACATAATGAGCTGTGGGTATGCCCCTGTCTTTAAGCCGGCCTTCAAGTAAGAAGTTAAACACGTTGAAGTCGATGCCGATAAAAGCATCCACGTTTTCTTGCTCAAAGGTGGTGCCCAGACGTCGGTAGAGTTTCCACAACTGCGGTAAGCGTAGGATGGGTTCCTTAAAGCCGTTCACCGAGAGCTCGTCAATTGAAGCAAGTGGCTCCAATCCCTGGGCAAGCATCGCTGGACCGCCTACGCCAAGAAAGCGTACTCCGTCTGACATTGCTGGATGAGACTTCAGTGCCGCCATCAGCCCTGCAGCTAGGTTATCTCCTGATGCTTCGCCGGCGACCAAACCGATAGTTAAGGTCATAAAGTGGCCCTTATTAAACCTTTGTGTTACTCCAACGCGCGCCCTTCTTTTTTCTCAAAATAGTTATTCAGAAGAAGAAATGAAGGATGTGGATTGGATTTTATTACCTATAAATATCAAAAGTTACCGCATACACTTAACAAGCTGAATTACATTCAAGCATCTAACTTCGCAGCGTTTATAAAAGCATATCTCTGTGAACTTGTAGACCGAACTTCCAGACAGCACTCATAAGACGCGATACGCAAAGCCTCTCTAGCCTCTACCGCGGATTATACCTTTGTCAGAAGACTCTAGAGATTTCACAAAAACATCAACCTCTGGATGTAACTTGCGTGCATCGCCTAGTTCGGCAATGGCTTCCAGAAGTTTTTTGCCACTTCGGTAGACTAACCTGTGGGCTGCTTTTACCGCCTGAATCGCCTCATCAGAGAAACCCCGGCGTCTAATCCCCTCGAGATTTAGTCCAACAGCATTCGCGGGGTTACCGGCTACCGTCATAAACGCAGGTACGTCCTTGGTGACCAAACTCATTCCCGCTATATGCGTATATGCGCCTATTTGGCGAAATTGCGGAATGCCTGCATAACCGCCAAAATTCGCATAGTCACCTACCACTACATGCCCTGCAAGAGACGCGTTGTTAGCCATAATGACGTTATTACCGACAATACAATCGTGGCCAATATGAACATAGGCCATCAGTAGGCAATTTGCGCCAACTACCGTTTTACTGATACCGCCAGCAGCCATACCTCGGTGTATGGTGACGCCTTCCCTAATTACGGTGTTCTCGCCAATGGTCAGCTCAGAAGGCTCCCCTGCGTATGCGAGAGCTGGAGTATCTTCGCCGACTGTCGCGAACTGGTAAATTTTGACGCCTGCGCCAATGTGACACGGGCCTTTAACTACCACGGTGGAGGCAATCTGGACATTATCGCCCAAAACCACATCGGGTCCGATGATGGTCCACGGGCCAATGCTGACGTTTTCTCCAACAACTACTGAACTGTCTACTATGGCGCGCTCATCTATCACAGCTTTTGCTCGACAATTGAGAGGATGGCTGAACAGGCCAACTGGCCGTCGACAAAGGCTGAGCAATCAAATTTCATCATCATTTTGCGTTCAGCGACAATTGAGCTGCGTATTTCTAACCGGTCACCGGGAATAACCTGACGGCGAAATCGGGCCTTCTCAACGCCGCCAAACAAATAATTGGTGCCATCTGCCGGTCTGCTGCCCCGGCTTTCAAATGCTAAGACGCCAGAGATTTGCGCCATAGATTCCAAAATAAGTACCCCAGGCATGATCGGATGACTGGGAAAGTGTCCGTTAAACATCTCTTCGTTCACAGTAACGTTCTTATAGCCCTTAATGGACTCGCCTTTAGTCAGCTCCGTGACTCTATCTAAGAGCAAAAATGGATACCTGTGAGGTAGGTAGTCGAACAGTTCGGTAATTGTTTTAACTTGACTCATCAGCTCTCTCATTTTCTAATTTTTTAACTCGAGCAAAAAGCTGCGCGAGATTATTAAACCGTAACGCATTACGCAGCCATTGCTTGTGTTCACTCGCAACAATAGCTCCGGAATAAATTCCCGGCCTGTCTATGGACTGGCTTATTGTGGTTTTCACACTGACTACTACGCCATCACAAAGCGTTATCGGACTGCTACCGGCGATACCGCAGCCGCCTGCAAGTACACAGTGTTTACCAATTGTGGTGCTGCCGGCCATACCAGCGCCGCCACAGATAATCGTATGGTCACCGATACGGCTGTTATGACCTATCTGAACCTGATTATCAATTTTCACCCCGTTGCCAATAGTGGTATCTTCTATAGCCCCGCAGTCAATGGCTGTAGTGGCACCTATAGAGACGTCATGACCGATCTGTAATCCACCAATTTGTGCAATGGTTTCATATTGACCTTGGGCATTGGGGGTAAAGCCAAATCCAGCCGCACCGAGTACGACACCACTATGGATAATGCTGCGTTCCCCTATAACCACTTTTCGGTAAATGCTAACATTACTCATAATCAGACCGTCATTACCAATGCTGCTATTCCTGGCGATGGTGGTATTGGCGTGGATTTGCACATTGGCGCCAATTTTACAGTGGGCACCAATCACCACATTAGGGCCAATGCTTACGTTATCCGCAAGTTCAGCTGTGGGATCTATTATCGCGCTGGCGTGAATACCCCCAGCAATGGGCTCGCTGACTTCAAACAGTTGAGATGCCTTGGCAAAGGCCAGGTATGGCTGCTCTACGACTAAGCAAATGGCGGGACATTCGGCAACATATTCAGTGCTGAGGATAACCGCTGAAGCATCAGTAGACGCCAGGTGAGTTCGGTAACTGGGGCTAGAAAGGTGGCTTAAATCCCCAGCTTGCGCCGTTCCAAGACTGCCCAAACTGGAGATGGCGCACTCATCATAGCTTTCAGTGCTCAAACCGAAAGGGCCGACAATGTCGGCCCCGATGCGCTTCGCGATTTCAACAAGAGTAACCTTCATTCGAGCAAACCTCTGTAACAGATATAGAGAAAGCCCTTAGTTAATCATTGAGCTACTTGCTTTGCTCGTTCATCTTTTCAGTCACTCTTTTAGTGATGTCATGCTTAGGGTTCCAATATTGCAGAGCGTTAGGCTGAACAATCATATCTATCTGATCTATTTGAATCAGATCATCTCGCACCTTCTGAAATTGTGGTGCTAACGATCGCAAAATTTCTTGCTGTCTATCCTGGGCTTCTTTTTGAAGCTTTTGCTGAGCAAACTGAATGTCAGCTTGCATGCTCTCTAGCTCTTTCACAGCTTTACGCTTGTCAGAGTCGCTCATTACTTCGCCGTCTTTTTGCAATTTAGTTTGCAAGGCTTGAAATGCTTCTACGCTTGCCACTAATTTATCTTGATCTTCTTTCAATTCGCTTTCTAAATTTGCTAAAAGCAACTTACCTTCATCGCTTCCCGCGATAGCTCTAGCTGGATCTAAAACCACAATTTTCATTTCCGCATAAACGGATGGTGCCGCCATCATTGCTGTCGCCAGTACGGCCATTGCTAATTTGTTAAACATGGTTCACTCCTAAAGATTAAGTTTGTTATATGACTGTATGTTGTCGTTTATTGTCTATGCCACAGCATATTCTAACCTAGAATGTGCGTCCAAGTTCAAACTGAAAGCTCTCTTCTTGATCAAAATCTTGCGTTTGAAACGGCTTCGCAATACTAAATGTCAGCGGACCGAAGCCACTTAACCAACTCATACCAAAGCCAAGCGAGTAACGCATGTCATCTTGATCAAAACCAAAACACTGGCCACTAGGCCCGTTCACAAGATCGGCATTAAAACTTGGACAATCCGTATTAAATACGTTTCCGGCATCAAAAAAGAATGCCGGTCTAAACTGGCGGTTGTCTTCAACAAATGGTAACGGGAATATTAACTCGGCTGAAATCTCGACTAACAGATTTCCCCCAAAAGGTTGACCATATTCCCCGCTGTCTCCGTTTTGTCGGTAGAACACCGGTTGGCCGTTTTGGTCAAGAGGATTCGTACTACGTGGCCCTAATGTCGAATTCTCAAAACCACGAATTGAACCGAAACCACCGGCGTAAAAGTGTTCATAAAACGGTAAAGCTGAAGTATCCCCGTATGCCCCGCCAAAGCCCAATTCTGTGCGCAGCTTAAGTGTCCAAGTACCTGTCACAGGAAAATAGCGTTCGCCGGAATAGGTGAGCTTATAAAATTCAAGGTCGCTTCCTGGGACGGTAGTTTCTAGGGCCAGAGCTTGCGAAGATCCTCTATCAGCGAAAACACCTCTGTTTAATGTGGAGCGCGTCCAAGAAAGGTTCCCTTTGAGAAAGAAAGCTTTTTGACCGTTGTCATCAATAAAACGAGCAATTTCTTGCGCGGCAGCATATCCCGAAGTCAGCTTTGTATGCTCTACAGAAACACCAAAATCTATCCGTTGGATTTCACCAATAGGAAATCCAAAATTCACACCGCCCCCAAAAGAGTCGGTACTATAACGAGCAATGTATCTCTCATCATAATCCAAACGTCTAAAAAATAAATTGAATCCTCGGCTAATACCGTCAAGAGTAAAATATGGGTCAAAATAACCAACATTTACGGACTTCTGGTATTTGGAGAGGTTGACCCCGGTGTTAAAACTATTGCCGCTACCCTGGATGTTCGATTGTTGGTAATTGCCGCCGATTATCAAACCATAGCCTTGAGAATAAGCTAACGTACCTGAAATTGACCCAGACGGTTGCTCCTCGACAGAAAAGTTAACATCTATCTGATCGTCACTACCGGCCACCTGGGGTGTTTCTACTTCAACGCCTTTAAAGAAACCTAGGCGCTCTAGCCGCACTTTGGTTAAATCGATTTGCGCCGTTGACGCCCAACCACTTTCCATCTGTCTAGATTCCCGGCGCAGCACTTCGTCTTGAGTGACCTGATTGCCGTTAAAAGTAATACGTCTAACGTAAGCGCGTTTTCCGGCATCAACAAAGAACTCAACGTCAGCGGTGCCATCGTCATTAAGCCTTGGCACACCACTGGCTGTGGCAAAGGTAAAACCGCCATTGCCAAGTGCCGTGGTAAGGCGCTCTTCAGTGGCAGTAATCAGTGCCTGCGAAAACTTCTGGCCCTTCTGAACAATAATCAAGTTCTCTAAATCTTCTGGTTTTACATCCCCTAGCTCGCCAACCAAATTGACTTCATTGACGGTATAGGTGTCCCCTTCATTTATCGCAATAGAAATATAAACCTGTTGTCTGTCTGGGGTGATACTTACTTGCGTAGACTTAATGTCGAAGTCTGCATAACCCTGGTCTTTGTAGAACGCCTCTAAAGTTTCGAGGTCACCAGACAATTTTTCTCTGGAGTACTTGTCATCATTTTTGTAGAACGAGGTCAGGCTAGGATGTTTAAGCTCGATAATGTCTAACAATTGGCTTTGCTGGAAGACCTTGGCGCCCACAATATTTAGATGGCGTATGCCAGAGCTCTTGCCTTCTTCAATATCAATTTTGATATTGACTCGGTTACGCGGCAATTCCTCAATTTCCGTTTCAATACCAGCGCCGTAGCGGCCCTGTGAAACATATTGGCGTTCAAGCTCTAAACCCATGCGCTCTAACGTCACTTGCTTGAAAATCTCGCCTTCTTCCAAGCCTTGATCAGCAAGGCCCTCTAGCAAGGCGTCGCTCTCAATAGCTTTGTTACCGTCCAATTCAATGGATTCAATCGCCGGACGTTCCACAACGGTGACAATGAGCACCCTGCCGTCTTTGGCCAGCTGAATGTCTTTGAAGTATCCAGAGCTAAATAGCGTGCGCATCAAATTTCGCACTGCCAGCGAATCAACAGAGTCGCCGACACTCAGAGGAATCAGGTTAAAAACAGTGCCTGAAGAAACTCTCTGCAAGCCCTGAAGTCGAATATCACTGACCACAAAAGAGTCCGCAGGATTTTGGCTTTGCAGCACATCTTCCGCAGCCCCTGAGAAAGAAGGTGTCATCGCAAAAGCAAAACTCAGGGTCACCAGAGACATCAACCGACTCTGAAATTTATTGATTTTCATCCTATCCTCTTAAATGGAGGTCACCTCAGATGACCCAAAAATTCTTTCTAATGCGCGCATCTTACATGGCTTGGCGCAAATTAGATCAACCTAGACAAATCATTAAACGTGACAAAGATAAACATCAATGCCACAAGAAAAAGACCACCTTGCAGTGCAGCAGACTGAATGCCCGCTGAAACAGGCTTGCCCCGAATAATTTCAGCCAGAATAAAGACCACGTGTCCGCCGTCTAACATGGGCACAGGCAACAAATTTAGAACCGCCAGCGAGATACTCATCAACGCCATAATGCCAAAAAATGTACGCCAGCCTGATTTAGCAGATTGCCCTGCTATTTTTGCGATGCCTACAGGTCCAACCAAAGTTTTTGCAGACACCGCGCCGGTAAACATCTTTGTGATCATAGAAAATGTCAGCGATGTCTTACCTAAGGTCTCATTGACCCCCATCTGCAATGCCTCAACGAGCGCATATTCTACCTCTATCACTACTGGGCCTACACCCAAAAACCCTTGCTCAATTGCACTAGTAGCAGAATTTTCAGAGCCCTCTTGTGGGTTGGCTGCTACTTCGACTGTTCTAACATCAGGCGTAGCGCGAAGTTCGTACGGTGTACCTGAACGGATAAGCGAAAGGATAAGTGGTGTATTCGGCGAGCGCTCTATTTCTTGCACCCAGTCCGACCAATAGGTAACTGGTTTGCCATCTACCGCAACAATCCAATCGCCTTGTTCTAGCCCCGCTCGCTCGGCCTCTGAGTCTTCTACCACTCGCCCAACCACCGGCAATATGCTCGGCAACAGACCTAAAGAACCAAAAATATCTGGGTCATCATCGCCCTTCAACCAGTCAGAAATAGGCACTGCCACTTCGCGCTCAATACCGCTTTCAAGATCGATTACCGCAAACTTGAGGTCGCCAGAATCACCCAATCTCTTAGTCAATGCCAAAGCGATATCTTGCCAACCGGTTACCGGCGCCTCATCAACGCGCAGAACCTGCACTGAACTTTGCATACCACTGCTATGCAGGAGCGAGCCTTCGTCAGGCGCCGAGGACATCGGAGCGTACTGCACGCTGCCAGCAAAAAAGAGCAGCCAATAGATCAATATAGCGAGCAGAAAATTTGCAAAAGGCCCTGCTAAAGCGATGGCTATGCGCCAATAAGGAGTTAAGGAGGTATAACCAACAGCGCCCTCTAACTCTGGGCTAGATGCTGGGTCGGTTAACGGATCACGCTCGTCATACATGCTGACAAAGCCACCCAATGGAATCATTGCCAGGGTAAATTCCGTACCTTTTGAATCTACCCAGCTAAAAAGCGGCTTGCCAAAACCAATTGAAAAACGCAGCACATGTACACCAGACATCCGCGCAACAACAAAATGCCCATACTCATGAAACGCTACCAAAACGCCCAACAAAAGCGCAAATGCAAGTGGATAGAGCAAAAATTCCATCAGATAATAACCCATGTAAGTATTGGTAAAACTGCGATTACCGAATCTATGCGATCCAATACACCGCCATGTCCAGGGAGAATGGTGCCTGAGTCTTTCACTCCTGACGTTCTTTTAAGCAAACTTTCAAACAAATCGCCAAAAACTGATATACACACCAGCGCCACTGTTAACAATAACGCGCCGAGAAATGAATAAGACTGCCAAAACACTAATGTGGAGGCACAAATCATAGTTGCAATGGCGCCGCCACCCAGTGCTCCCTCCCATGTTTTACCAGGGCTTAATTGACTAGCTAGCCGGTTTTTACCAAACGCCTTGCCAACAAAATAGGCACCTACATCCGTGGCTGTAGTCAAAACAAATAGCCAAACAAGCCATAAAGCACCCTGTTCATGAGCCCGTAGCATACACAAGCTTACCCAGGCGCCGAGCATAATGACTAAACCGAGCGTGCCCACAAACCATTGGTTTCTGTATAAAAATTCGCCTCGGGGGTAAATCAAAATACTGCCAATGGCAAACATCCAGAGCACTGAAACAAGGCCAATAAAGTCCCTGTAATCCTTCAGTAGGTACAGGGCGGCCGCAGATAACACAAATAGGCCAGTGTAGTAGACCTTTGCCCGGAAAGACTCTATTCCAGCAAATCCAGCCCACTCAAATACGCCGAAGCTAGCGGCGACAAGAAAAAACAAGGAAAATGCCCACAAAGGCAACGCAAAAATAGCCAGCAACGCAAAAAATGCGATGGCTAGAGCTGTGAAAATTCGATTCTTTAACATGACTATTAGCGCCGGCCAAACCTACGCTGGCGGACAGCGTAATCGTCAATGGCAATTTTCAGTTGATCGGCGTCGAATTCTGGCCAAAAAAGATCGGTAAAATACATTTCGGTATAGGCCAAATCCCAGAGTAAAAAGTTACTCACTCTATGATCGCCACCTGTGCGGATGAGTAAATCAGGTTCGCCAACTTCACTTAGTGACAAGTGAGTGGCTAGCATTTTTTCGTTAATGTCAGCCGAAGATAACTCCCCCCGTTCCACTCTCTGGGCGAGTGCTTTGGCGGCCATGGTGATGTCCCAACGGCCGCCAAAATTCACGGCCACTGACATATTCAACTCAGTATTGTCTTTGGTCAAATTCTCACACTGATCCATCATTGCACGAATATCAGGCGCAAAACGGCTGCGGTCGCCGATAATACGCAGCCGCACTCCCTTTGCATGAAGGTCGTTGATATCGTTTTTCATGACGTAACGCATGAGATCAATTAAGACACTGACCTCACCACTTGGGCGGTGCCAATTCTCGGTGCTGAATGCAAATACTGTTAAATTGGTAACACCATGATCAACGCAAGCTTCGGCAATAGGACGCAGAAGTTTAGCGCCGGCACGGTGCCCTGCAGCCCCTGGAAGGGAGCGTTTTTTTGCCCAGCGATTATTGCCATCCATAATGATAGCAATATGGTCAGGGATAGCACTTACCCCGGTATCTAGCTCTGCGCTTGGGTCTAGCGTGGAGGATTTAGTATCAGAACTCATGGGCCAGTACCTATTACTGTTGCACTAAATTTCCATCAACTCAGATTCTTTTTCAGCCAGCGCTTTTTCTATTTCGGCTACTCGAGCATCGGTATAGGTTTGCACTCTTTCCTCACCCTTGCGCCCTTCGTCTTCAGCGGCCTCTTTCTCTTTGACTAGCTCGCGAATATCGGCAATGGCATCTCGACGAATATTTCTCACTGAAATACGGCCATTTTCTGCTTCAGCTTTGGCTTGCTTAGCCAAAGCTCGGCGATTTTCTTCGGTTAGTGGCGGCAGCGGCACCCTAATGACTTCGCCATTATTCACTGGTGTGATGCCGACATCGCTACGCAGAATCGCTTTTTCTATTTCAACCACCAACGGGCGCTCCCACGGGGCCAGTAGCAGTGTTCGGGCGTCCTCTACAGAAACCGAAGCCACTTGATTAAGCGGCGTTTTAACCCCGTAGTAATCAACAAAGATACCGTCTAGCAGGGCCGGGTTTGCACGTCCCGTACGGATGCGGCCAAAAGTATTACGTAGCGCATCTATAGATTTGCCCATACGCTCGTTGGCGTCTTCTAGAATTTCATCGATCACAATTAACCCTCAACTATTATTTTGTCTTAGCCAATATCTTAGGCAATGTGCTTGTTTATATTTTTGTCAGTATCTTATACAGCCTGATAGTCAAAATGGCCTTTAATATAATTGCAAAACTAAATCTGCCGGGCGCTGACTGAGTACTGCTATTCAACGAGTTCCTTAAACGAATTCATTGAACAACTCTGGTGCCAATACTTTGACCCGCGGTGAGCGCCAGCAGCGCTCCTTTCACCGACGCATCAAATACCACCAAAGGCATATTATTTTCTCTGCATAAAACAATCGCTGTTAAATCCATAACACCTAACTGCTTTTCCAGCACTTGATCAAAACTAATGGTGTCATACTTTGTCGCTGCGGCATCTTTCTTAGGATCACTGCTATAAATGCCATCGACATTTGTTGCTTTTAACACTGTATCCACCTGTAACTCTACCCCACGCAGACAAGCGGCAGTATCAGTGGTGAAATAAGGGTTGCCGGTGCCACCGGTGACTATCACAACGTGCCCTTGACGCATTTGGGCCAGCGCCACATCGCGATCATAGCCTTGAACCACACCAGCGATTGCTGAGGCACATAAGACACTACAAGGAACATTATCTCGGCGTAAGAAATCGCCAAGAGCCAGGCCGTTCATAATGGTTGCAAGCATACCCATACGGTCGCCTACAACTCTATCCATGCCTGCATCGGAGAGTTTTGCACCACGAAAGAGATTGCCTCCACCGAGGACCACTGCAACGCCAATACCTTGGTCTACTATTGACCGGATCTCATTGGCATAGTGCTCGAGCACAGTGGGGTCGATACCCGACCCAGAAACCCCACCAAGGGCTTCACCACTGAGCTTAAGCAGCAGATTTTGCAAAACTACTTACTGTCAGCAAGCTGCGCTGCAACTTCAGCGGCGAAATCTAGTTCTTCAACTTCGATACCTTCACCCACTTCATAGCGCAGAAAGCTTTGCACTTGAACGCCAGCTTGTTTAACAAGAACGCCAACTTTCACATTGCCATCTTTTACGAACGGTTGATCAAGCAGACTTACTTCAGCGAGATACTTTTTAACTCGTCCTTCGACCATTTTGACAATGATGTCGTCAGGCTTGCCGCTGTCTTGTGCTTGAGAAAGATAAATTTCTCTTTCTTTATCAAGAATGTCGGCTGAGACGTCTGCACTGTTAACAACCATTGGGTTAATGGCGACTACATGCATCGCCAAATCTCTACCCAAATCATCAGCGCCAGCAGAGAGCTCTACCAGAGCACCGCGACATTGATCGCCATGCATATAATGGCTTAGTCCACCAGTAGCCGATTGCATCACTTGTCCGCGACGGATAGTGATATTTTCACCAATTTCCTGAACTAGCGTCTCTCTTTCGTCATTCAACGCTGCAGCCAAGTTTTCTAGGTTGCCGTCCGCTGAAGCAAATAACTCATCTGCCGCTTTGGATACGAAAGCGATGAACTTGACGTTCTTGGCTGCAAAGTCAGTTTCGATATTCACTTCAACTAACGAAGCTCTCGAGCCATCGTCCGCGACTTTGATGCCCAAAAGGCCATTAGCTGTTGTTCTACCTGATTTTTTGGCTGCCTTTAAAGAACTTTTCTTACGCAGTTCTTCGATCGCTTTTTCCATATCGCCATCGACTTCTGCCAAGGCTTTCTTGCAATCCATCATGCCGAGCCCAGTACGCTCTCTGAGTTCTTTCACCATTGCTGCTGAAACGGCCATCACTTACTCCTTGCTTGCATCTGCATTGCTGCTAGCAGCAGCTTCTTTTGCAGCTTCTGCGGCTTTCAATTCATCTTCGGCTGCAAAAGTTTCGTTAACGCTTGCCGCTACTGCTTCAGAAATTTCAGCAACTGGCGCTGAAGTCTCGTCCACTTCAACAAATTCGTTCAGATCTACAGAAGCAGAAGAATTCGACTGGCCTTCAGCTACCGCGTCTGCCATTGCGCTAACATATAGACGAATTGCTCTGATCGCGTCATCATTGCCTGGAATTACATAGTCAACGCCAGCTGGATCACTGTTTGTGTCCACTACACCTACTACAGGAATGCCGAGCTTATTTGCTTCGGTAATCGCAATTTTCTCGTGCTGAACATCAATGACGAAGATCACGTCAGGCAAACCGCCCATATTCTTAATGCCGCCAAGACTGCTTTGCAGCTTGTTCATCATACGAGTTCTCTGCAGCGCTTCTTTCTTAGAAAGCAATTCAAAAGTACCGTCAGCTGCTTGTACTTCTAAATCCTGCAGACGCTTAATGGACTGTCGGATGGTTTTATAGTTGGTCAACATACCGCCTAACCAGCGTTGGTCGACATATGGCATACCTACACGGCTAGCTTGCTCGGCAATTACCTTCGCAGCGGCGCGCTTAGTACCAACAAATAGAATTTTTTTGCCTTTTGATGCGAGGTTACGAACTTCGATCAGTGCTTCGTTGAAGGCAGGAAGGGTTTTTTCTAGGTTGACGATGTGAATCTTGTTACGAGCGCCAAAAATAAAGGGCGCCATCTTAGGATTCCAGAATCTGGTTTGGTGGCCAAAATGCACACCAGCGGCCAGCATGTCACGCATACTTACAGTCATCTTTTTATCTCCGGGTTGATTTGTTTGCCCAAATTCCCATGTTCCAACTTCTGAGATCGCTCAAAAGCACCCGGGAACACGTGTCGAATCAGACAAATTTTTTAATCGGCTTCAGTTCAGCTATACTGCTTCACTCGCCGTAAATTTTTGCGACATCACCCATATGGCTCGCCACGCCGAGCTTTATACCACAAACATATTCCTTAAAGAAACGAGTTTTCGCATGGTTGCAAAAGTAGAGACCGAAATAGACATATTAGGCATGCGCGAGGCAGGAAAATGCGCCGCGTCTGTATTAGAAATGATTGGCGAGCATGTGCAGCCGGGGGTCACCACAGACCAACTCAATCAGATTTGTCATGACTTCATTGTCAACGAATTAGACTGTATACCCGCGCCGCTAAACTATGGCGGTGGAGATGGGCAAATGCCCTTCCCCAAATCCATATGTACCTCGGTAAATCACGTGGTTTGCCATGGCATTCCCTCGCCGGCCAAAAAATTAAAGAACGGCGACGCGCTGAACATTGATATCACCGTCATAAAGGACGGCTATCACGGCGACACCAGCAAAATGTTTTTTGCTGGCGAGGCCAGCATCTTGGCCAAACGCCTCTCCAAAATTACCCAAGAATGTATGTATAGGGGTATTGAACGGGTCAAACCAGGTGCGCGCTTAGGCGATATTGGCCACGCAATTCAAAGTCATGCGGAAGCCAATAGATTCAGTGTTGTGCGGGAATTTTGTGGACATGGTATTGCCAAGGTTTTTCATGATGAACCGCAGGTGTTGCATTACGGTCGTCCGGGAACCGGCGCCGTCCTTGAAGAAGGCATGAGCTTCACTATTGAACCTATGATTAATGCGGGCAAACGCAATATCAAAATACTGCCAGACCAATGGACCGCAGTAACCAAGGACCACAAATTATCAGCTCAGTGGGAGCACACGCTAATGGTCACTAACGATGGTTTCGAAATTTTCACCCTACGACAAGAAGAGCAATAACCCATATATGTCACTAACGTCTCAAGTTACTCTACGGCGCGAAAAACTAGAGGCAGAAAAAGCCAAAATCGCAGAGCGTTATTGGAACAATGATCCAGTCGAAACCTTGGTTTGCGACCTTGCCGGGGTAATGGATCGGCTAATTCTTGATGCTTGGCACGAGCAAATTGCTCAGAGCCCAGATATCGCCCTTTTTGCAGTAGGAGGTTACGGACGTAAAGAGTTGCACCCAGGCTCGGACATAGACTTACTAGTGGTCGCCAAAGACCCAAAGAGCCATAGCCGCGCCATAGAACTATTTCTACAAAATGTTTTTGACCTCAATGTGGAAGTAGGTCACAGCGTGCGCGACATCAATTCGTGTGTAAAAGAATGTAAAACCGACATCACTGTCGCTACAGCCATGTTCGAACGCAGATTTTTAGGTGGCGACGAGACCTTAGAAGCATCCATTGCTGAGGCACTGACCAAGAAAAAGGTTTGGCCCGCCGAGAAATTTTTTGCGGCTAAATACCAAGAGCAAATTGACCGACATAAACAATTTGATGATGTTGACTATAACCTCGAACCCAATATAAAAGCCTCTCCCGGTGGCATGCGCGACATCCACACTGCTTTGTGGATTTGCAATCGAAACTTTGGCACCACTGACATTAACCAGCTCGTAGAGTTAAGTGTGCTCACCGCGGAAGAGGGTAAATGGCTTATTGAAGGTCGAAGATTTCTTTGGTGGGTACGCTTTGGACTGCATTTAATTGCTGGCCGCAAAGAGGACCAATTACACTTTTCTCGGCAGAGAGAGCTTGCACAACGACTTGGCTTTGTCGACACCGACAGCCAAATGGGTGTAGAAGTATTCATGTACCATTTTTATCGTCATATACTTGCCCTTACCGAGGTAAATGGCATTCTCATTAAGTATTTTCAAGAATCTGCCGAGAGTGCAAAGCGCAAAAAAATCTCCCCGATAAACGAACGCTTTAGGTTGGTCAACAACCGTATTGAAGCGATTCACGATAACGTTTTTAAAGATTCACCCTCTGCCCTTCTGGAAATGTTTGTATTGATGGCTGAGCGCGAGGAAGACATAAAAGTTAGGGTGTCGACGATACGCCTAATGCGCCAATCACTACATTTGATCGACAGCGATTTCAGAAAAAACCCTAACAACACGCATCTATTCCTGAGCCTACTCAAAGCGCCCTTCACAGTGGTAACACAACTTATACGTATGCGTAAATACGGCGTATTAGGTCGCTATTTGCCGGAATTTAAGCAGATCATTGGACAAATGCAACATGACCTTTTCCACATCTACACTGTGGACGCGCATACTATGATGGTCATCCGTAACATGCGCGAATTTCGCTACGCATGGGCAGCAGAGACCTTCCCTATTGCGCACTATTGCTCTAACACAATCCCCAAGCGTGAGTTACTTTATATTGCCGGCCTTTTTCACGATATTGGTAAAGGCCGCGGCGGCGACCATTCCACACTTGGATCTATCGACGCGCGAAAATTTTGCCATTTACACAAACTCAATCAAGCTGATACAAACCTCGTTTGTTGGCTAGTTGAACGTCACTTATACATGTCTTCAGTTTCGCAAAACCGAGATATTTATGACCCAGAGGTTATTCAGAACTTTGCTGAAGACGTAAAATCTGAAATGCGTCTAAACTATCTGTACGCCCTCACTGTGGCTGATATTAATGCAACCAACCCCACTCTTTGGAATAGTTGGCGTGCAAGTCTGATGCGCCATCTATATAGCGAAACTAGACGAGCTCTAAAGCGCGGCAAGAATATTGCAATGGATCGCCAAGAAACGATTGCAGCGTTTCAGGAAAGCGCGATTGAAAGACTGCAAAATGTAAGCAGCAAAGACAAAGTCAAAACCTTATGGCAAAACCTGGGTGACGACTTTTTCTTGCGTCACACCACCGAAGAAATCAGTACTCTTTCTCGACAGCTACTTGAACACGACCATCAACAAGGCCCTTTCGTGAGCATGTCCCCAGCGGACTTAACTTACCTAGGCGAAGGCGCCACACAAATTTATATTTGGGCGGAAGATAAACCTAAAACCTTCGCAGCGACGGTAGTTTGCTTAACGCAATGGGATTTATCGGTCGTCGATGCGCACATCAACACAGCAGTAAACGGCAGACTATTTTATACGTTTACAATTCTTAACGCTGACGGCGCGCCGGTAGAACAAGATCATAATCTGCGCCGTGAAATTGTGGAAAAAATCAAAGCAATCCTAGTTGCGCCTTCGCCCAGAACCGACGGCGCAACTCGGCGAGTGCCGCGCCAACTCCGTGAGCTCCCTTGGCCTACGGAGGTAGCCATGGAAACCGACGAGGACGGCTTAGCTACTACGGTGAATATTTTGGCAGCCGACCGCCCTGGGTTATTGGCCAATCTTTCGCTACTCCTTTTGGATTTAAAGTTGGAATTGTCCTCCGCGCGCATTACTACGTTGGGCGAACGCGTAGAAGATGTTTTCGTAGTCACAGATGCCCAAGGACTGGGAATTACGGATAAGGCTCAGTTATATAATTTGGAAAATGCCTTACGGCAAAAATTAGATGACTCTATGGGCTTGGGGGAAAACACACTTTCAAGCGTCAACGGCTTAAAGGTTTAATCGCTGAGTAAAAGTTTAGTTGGCCGTGTATTCGATGGGCATACCCGCTATCGTATGGCTTCCTCAACAGTTGTATGAATATTGTGTCTTTCAACACTCACTTAGATCTGCTTCAGCCGTACCCCTTTGAACGCCTGCGCTCCCTGCTCAACGGTATTGACCACGCAGGTGAGCTGACCCATATTTCGCTTTCCATTGGCGAACCCAAGCATAACCCGCCACAATTTGTCATCGACGAACTATCGAACCCGCAGTCATTGGCCAAACACCTCGCTACCTACCCGACGACAAAAGGCAGCGAAGTGCTGCGTACCTCAATCTCTGAGTGGTTAGAGCGCAGGTTCGTCGTAGCCGTTGACCCAGACATCAGCATTCTGCCTGTAAATGGCACCAGAGAAGCTTTGTTCTCAGTCGCCCAGGCGCTGCTCAGCGGCAACAAAGATACGCGTGTCGCCATGCCCAACCCCTTTTATCAAATTTACGAAGGCGCTGCCCTCCTGGCTGGCGCGAAGCCCTTATATATTCCAAATTTGGTCGAGCTCAATTACCAAGCGGATTTTGGTTCGGTGAGCGCAGAGCAGTGGCGCAAAACAGAAATGGTCTACATTTGCTCACCCGGCAATCCCACTGGGCAAATTATGCAGCGGGACCAAATGCAGTCCCTCATTGAGCTGGCGCAGAAATACGATTTCAATATTGTTTCAGACGAATGTTATGCAGAACTTTACTACGATGACGACAACCGGCCGGAAAGCATTCTCGCCGCCGCAGCGGCAATGGGGCTGCCAAATTTCCATCGATGTTTAGCGTTTCACAGCCTTTCCAAACGCTCTAATTTGCCCGGATTGCGCAGCGGCTTTGTGGCCGGCGATGCGAATTTGATGGCAAAGTACTTGAGCTACCGAACCTACCATGGCTGCGCACTAGGCGCTCATCACCAAGCGGCCAGCGCACTAGCATGGCAGGACGAGGCCCACGTGGTGGAAAACAGGCAAATGTATAGAGATAAATTTGTCGCAGTAAGCAAAATTCTCAGCCCTCACTACAACTTAACCCAACCCGAGGGCGGATTTTATCACTGGCTGCCAACGCCAATCTCTGACCAAGAATTCAGTCAACGCTTACTGGCAGAACAGCACATCACCGTTATGCCAGGGTCATTTCTGGGCCGCGATACCGAGCTAGGTAATCCAGGACAGAACCACGTTAGAATCGCCTGGGTTGCGCCCTTCGACGAATGTATTGAAGCGGCAAATCGCCTCGCCCACTTTGCGCAAAATTTATAAGGTAATTCGCCCGGTAAAGCGCTCTCTTGGCGCTAGCTGTAGTAATATCGAGAAAATTTTTTTGAGATCAATATGACTGATATTTTTGCGTTCGCAGTTGGCATCACCAGCACCAATGGATCAGGCACAGTACTAGACTGTTTTTTCCCAAATCCTATAATCACTCCAAAGGCAGAAGTGCTCGACGCCATAAGCACCCTGCCCCAGGGCACCAGTGCTCTGTCCGCAGTGCAAGCAGAGTTACTTAACTCAGCCTCTGGCGCGACAATTGTGCCTCAGTCGTTACTCGATATGGATCAACCGCTCATTAGTGTCCGGCTCGATACCGATGCCCCAAGCAACGGCACTGAAGAAGTGTACCTAAAGCTGCACCTGCTCTCACACAGATTACGCCTTCCCAACACACTTAACTTGGACGGCATCTTTTCTCATTTACCTAATTTGGCGTGGACTTCCGCAGGGCCGATCGAAGTCAATGAGCTGCCCAGCGCGCTTATGAATGCCAGAGCACAAGGACTCAATCTGGAAGTATTCTCAGTAGACAAGTTTCCAAAGATGGTCAATTACGTGGTCCCCACAGGTGTGCGTATAGCAGATGCTAGCCGCATTCGTCTTGGCGCCTATTTAGGCGAAGGTACAACCGTAATGCACGAAGGGTTTGTTAACTTCAACGCCGCTGCTCTTGGCCCCAACATGATAGAAGGACGAATTTCTCAGGGCGTTATTGTTGGCGCAGGCACTGACCTTGGCGGCAGTGCAAGCACCATGGGCACGCTCTCCGGCGGCGGCAACATTATTGTCAGCATCGGCGAAAACTGCCTCATTGGCGCCAATGCAGGCACCGGCATTCCATTAGGCGACCGCTGCACTATCGAGGCGGGCTTGTACATCACTGGCGGCACGCCTATTGCGGTTTTCGATGAAACAGACCAGCAAGTACGGCTTGTCAAAGGTAGAGAACTGGCGGGCAACTCTGACATGCTGTTCATTCGCAACAGCCAAAATGGTCAGGTGATCTGCCGCACAAATCGTCAGGCCATCGAACTTAACGATGCTTTGCACGCACACAACTAAGGCTGCTGAAATTGGAAAATCCTGTATTTGAGCTGGCAAAAGAACTCATCAGTCGCGTTTCTGTTACACCTGAAGATGCCGGCTGCCAGGAGCTTATTGCGGCGCGGCTTACCCAGCTAGGATTCCAAACGCGACAAATCAATGCCGAAGGTGTGCACAACTTGTGGGCTTGGCGTGGCACCGGTTCGCCTCACTTAATGTTTGCAGGGCATACTGATGTAGTGCCTCCCGGCCCCCTGGAGCAATGGCAAACCCCACCCTTTGAGCCAACGGTTAAAGATGGCCAACTCTATGGTCGCGGCGCGGCAGATATGAAATCTAGCCTGGCAGCGATGATAGTGGCTGTGGAGGACGCAACAACAAAGGCCGAACACAATTGCGGCACACTGAGCTTTTTGATCACTAGCGACGAAGAAGGCGTAGCCACTTACGGCACTCGTTACGCGATAGATGTTTTGGCCAAAGAAGGTATACGGCCCGATTACTGCGTGGTTGGCGAACCCAGCTCCAGCGAGCAATTAGGTGACGTGGTGCGCTCAGGACGTCGCGGCTCGCTTAATGCAAAACTTAAAGTGATCGGCACTCAAGGCCATGTGGCCTACCCCCTTGAGGCAAACAATCCCATACATAACGTATTAACGGCACTTTCTGCACTGACCACTAAACAATGGGATTCTGGCAACGATTTCTACCCGCCCACTAGCTTCCAGATCTCCAATATCAACGGCGGCACCGGTGCGACCAATGTGATTCCGGGCGAGTTAGAAATAGATTTCAACTTCCGTTTCAATACCGAACAAACCGCCAAAGGTTTGAGTGCAAGCGTTGCAGAGATTCTACAAAGCTTTGGCGTGACTTATGAAATTAAGTGGCAGTTGTCCGGGGAACCTTTTTTAACGCTTCCTGGCGCCTTAACAGCGGCCGTAACACAAGCTATCCAAGCTGAGACCGGGCTGACGACCGAGCTTTCCACTTCCGGTGGCACTTCAGATGGGCGCTTTATCTCGCCTTGGGATAAGCCAGGTAGTGGGCAGGTTGAAGTGGTCGAACTAGGACCGCTTAACGCCACCATCCACAAGATTGATGAATGCGTAGCCGTGGCCGACTTAATCCCCTTGGCGAAAATCTACCAACAAATAGTGAAAACTTTACTTAACCCGTAGGCGAAGAAAATCGATGAAACGAAACATCTTCGTTGGGGCTCTCGTGGTCGCGGTAATGCTCACTGCTCTCGCGCCCGCTAACCTAATGCGCATTACTATAACTCAGGTTGCTGGCGTCGATTTAGTAAAGCCCCAAGGGACTGTTTGGCGCGGCAATGGCATATTGATTGTTAATCCAGGCCTGTCTGCAAACCTAAGTTGGCAGGTAAGCTGGCAAATTAGCGAATCACTGACGCCAAATATTCACTGGCAGTTAGCCAACAACGAGCTATCACTTCAGGGCAAATTCATCCCCGGGTTGAGGGCTCAGAAGGTGGATATTGAGGGTAACTTTAGCGGTCTGTCGCTTGAGCCGATACTCGCCAGATATGACATATCTATCCCTGGAACGTTTCAAGTTACCCCAACCCAGGTATTGATTAGCGAATCTGACGCAGCCACTGAATTTGAGTTGGTCACTGACAGCAAACTCTTGTGGAGCGGCGGCACCATTAGCTATGTGCTGTCAAATGGCCTCGAGCAAGCCTATGTGCCAGGCCTCACCGCGACCATAAAGTCTGCTCGAGGATCACTACCAACGGTGTTTATAGAGCTCGCCAAAAATAGCACCGGGCCATTATTAACCTTAACCCCAGAGCGAAACGGCTATGTCAATATAGAGGTCACTCGGGGATTTATTGAACTCATGGGCCGCACTTGGACTGGGTCCGCGAAATATAACGATGTAGTCTTGGCAGTAAACCGTAGGGTATTTTAATTGCTAACCGAACATACCGACCAAATCACGAAGCAATAGCTAGGTTAGCGATTAGCGGAATGGTCAATGTCTCTCCCCTATTGAGACAAATTTAATAACGTTAGAAGAGCAAACTGATCGATCAGCCGTGCAAGAATTGAGGTCGAAAACACCGCTACTTGGACTCGATAGTAAGCCGATAAATCAGGTAACATAATCTTCACTCACACAGTAAATATGAGGTTTTAAAGACACGATGAACAGAAGATTTTTTGTACTTCAATATGCAGCTAAATAACCTATTGAAAAAATTGGTTACTCCGACGCAATGGCTGATTGTATTTGCCATAGCTTGGACTGTTGCAAATAGTGTATTGGGTTTACTTGAGGCTCCGGCCGCCCCTGGTTCCGAAGATGTGACTGCCACCGACACTTCCGCGCAGGGTCAAATTAAGAGCAGCGAACGTGCCGATAAATCTAAGCGTGTAGAAGCCCTCATCAATCGCCACGTTTTTGGCTTAGTGCCGCAATCTAACAATACCCAAGCGCGAAGTATTGAAACCGCTATAGCCACCCGCCTGCCACTAACACTAAAAGCGGTCTTTGTGGCAGACGACAATGCAAGTTCTGGCGCTATCGTAGCGAGCAGTGGCAAGAAAGGCCTGCTCTACAAAGTCAGTGACATTCTGCCGGGCAACGCTCGGCTCATTGAAGTTCAGCAAGAACAAATTATTTTACAAAGAGCCGGTAACAGAGAGGCTCTGGAATTTGGCAAAAGCAAATTCAACCCTAAAGCTGAGGTACGCACCAAAATACCAGCGAAAGCAGCCAATCAAAATCGGAATATAGAGAGCATTAACGACATTAAAGGTCTCATCGAGCAAAATATGGAGAACGCTCTGAAGGATTTTGGCATCGAGACCAATGAAGGAAGGGGGTATAAAATTGGCAACTTGTCCAGCAACCCCTACTTGCAACAAGCAGGCTTACGCCCTGGTGATATTATCCTGTCGGTAAACGGTCAACCCTTAGGCGAGCTGCAAAAAGATCAACTAGAATTCGACAACATTCTCGCTCAAGGCTCGGCTAGCATTGAACTAGAACGCGGTGGCGAGCAAATGACCATTACAGCTCGCCTTCCTAACAAAATTTAATCTGAACCATTAATTTTATGAAACTATTATCTTGTATTCGCAGCACGCTCGTTATTTGCGCCACAGTAGCCAGCCTTGGGGCCTTCGCCGCAGAAAATAAAGACGACGAGCGTACTTGGCAAATGGCTACCAAGAACGCTGATATCCAAGAGTTTGTCGCCCAAGTTGCAAAGATTACTGGCAAGACATTTGTCGTCGACCCTAAGTTGAAAGGTCAGGTAAATGTTATCTCTGAAACACCCCTAGGCAAGCAGGGCGTTTATGAACTTTTCTTAAGCGTACTCAGGTTACAAAACTATACCGCTGTGCCCTCTGGCAATGTCATTCGCATCCAACAGAGCGCTACCGGCAAACAAACCCCTGGCGCCATTGGTGGTCTCCAAGCCGCAGCACCAGAAGAGTTAGTGACACAGATTATTGCGGTACAAAATGTAAAGTCAGAAGACCTCCTGAAAATCCTCCGCCCATTGATACCCCAATACGGTCACATTGGCAGTGTTAGCGAACCTAATGTGGTAATCATCTCTGATCACGCAGATAACATACGCCGCTTGAAAAAAATCATCAGTGATATAGATGTGGCGGAGACCAATGAAATAGTAATGCTTGCGCTAAAAGACGCATGGGTAGGCGACATTGTAGAAATACTCGAAAAAGTCGCTCCTAAGCAGGTTGGTGCAAATGCAACTGGGCCACAAAAAGTACAGCTTATTGCTAACGAACGAAATAACTCTCTAGTATTAAGAGGGCAAAGCCGCCCTATCGTAGACCTTTTAAAAATTATTCAACAACTAGACCAGCCGTCAACCACTAAAGACGCCACACAAGTCATACTTCTCAACCATGCAGATGCCGAAAACGTTAGCAAGATTTTGCAAAGTATCTTAGGCAGCCTTGGTTCCAGCCCGTCCAGCGGCAACGCATCAGATAAGATAAATGTCCAAGCAGATTTATCTCTGAATGCTCTCATCGTCAAAGCTGATCCCGGTGCCCTGGGTGAGATCTTAAGTATCATTGACAAATTGGATTCTCCCAGAGCCCAGGTGCTGATAGAAGCCGCCATTGTTGAAGTAACCTTAAATGACGACCTATCTTACGGTGCTGAATTGGCCGCCGGTGATCAGCGCGGACAAAGCGTGCCGTTATTGAGCACAAGCCTTAATGGCAGCATCCAATCACTGCTCGGAGGTGTTATCGATGCAAACAACCCCGGTGCAGTCAGCGTCGTACAAGGACTGGCAACGCTCAGTGGACCCACGTTAGCGGCAGCCAAATTAGACCTAGACGGCATTTCCTTCGGCGCAGTAATAACCGCCCTTTCTAGCAACTCTAATGCCAACCTGCTTTCAACACCAAGCATCATCACGTTAGACAATAACGAAGCGAAGATTTTAGTCGGCCGAGAAGTACCTTTTCGTACCGGCTCCTTCACTACCACGGGCAACGGTTCTAGCAACCCTTTCACCACGGTGAATAGACAAGATGTCGGCGTTGAATTGCTTGTCACGCCTCATATATTTGACGGCAGTGAAGTACGCTTGGACGTCGTACAAAATATTTCTAATGTTCTACCTACCGCAGTCGGCGGAAGCACTTTCGCTGACGTAGTGACCTCCAAACGCACCATAGAAACCACAGTGCTTGCCGGCGACGGAGAAACTATTGTGTTGGGCGGTCTAATTCAGGACGACGTTACTGAAACCAACAGAAAGGTGCCGGTGTTGGGTAGCATTCCGCTTATTGGCAATCTTTTTAAATCTAAAACAACTTCTCGCGTTAAGACCAATCTTTTGGTGTTTATCCGCCCCACCATCATTTCTGATAACGAACAAGCGACTAGCCTTACTAACAAAAAGTACTCACGCATTTGGGAACTAACAACCGATGAGAAAAAGCTAAATAGCGAAGACGCGAACAGAGAAAGCGCAAAAACACTACAACTTCTTTTTCAGGGTAAGCAAGACAAATAACCCAAGGCCAACTTAGGAAATAATCTACGTAGATGAATAACAGCTTACTGCGTACTTACTACCGCCTCCTTAGGTGGGTCATTCGCCTTGTCGCTAAACCAGATTTTAGTGGCAGGGAGAACCTTGACGCGCAGTTAATGGAAAGAGCCAACACTCCCCCCAATGCAAAAGACGACGGCCAACCACCTGCAGAGAAAAGAGAGATCATTTATGTTTTAGACAAAAGGTCTATCGCAGATCTCTTAGTCTTAGAACATGCATTAACTCGATCGTCCGACACACCGCTTCAGTCACCACTCACAGCGCTAACCATTGCAGATTGGTCTATTAACGGTAGAGCTTTCGCCCTGAATCGCGCTTGGGGTGGCAAGATGACTATGCAGCGCTACTCGCGACGACTTCTACAACTAGTCAGTGCTGATGACGCGGTTCAAGAACAAATAGCACTGGTGCCGGTATCAATATTTTGGGGTCGATCTTTAGCCCCTAGAGGCAGTTGGATCGAGGCGCTGACATCAGATCAGCGACCGGCAACCGGCGGCATCAAGCGTTTCTTCGCTCTGCTCTTTAACCGCGGCGATATTCATGTCTGCTTTGGCAAACCGATACCATTAGAGGAGATTAGCAGACACGACAAAGGCCAAAATTACGCCATTCGTCGCTCCGCTCGACTACTTCGAGTACGCTTCAAACGACAGCATGAAGCCACCCTGGGTCCAGATTTTTCGCACAGAAGAACGCTGTTATCAAGCATTGCAAATTCACCGAGAATTATTCAGTACATAAACGAAACGCCCACCTCTGCAAAGACTGAAAAAGATAATGAGAAGCACAGGGCCAAGCTCAAAGCACTAGCCTATCGACACGCCAAGAAAATTGCGTCAGATATGTCCTATTCCTCAATCCGCATCTTTCTGATTTTTCTCGCCTGGTTTTGGCGGCGCATATACACCGGGGTCAACGTACGTGGATTAGCATCAGTAAAGGAAGTCACCGACACCCACACACTTGTCTACGTGCCTTCCCACCGCAGCCATATAGATTATTTGGTGCTCAGCTATACCCTTTACCGGGCTGGCGTTATGATTCCTCATATCGCGGCTGGGGATAATCTGAACATGCCCTTACTTGGCGGATTCCTGCGCCGAGGCGGCGCGTTTTTCATGCGCAGAAGTTTTAGAGACGACCCTCTTTACGCAGCGGTATTTGACGAATACTTGTATCAGGTTTACAACAGCGGACATTGCGTAGAATTCTTCCCGGAAGGTGGGCGCAGCCGCACTGGCCGATTACTACCGGTCAAATATGGACTGCTGAAACTTTCGCTCGCTCATCAAGTTCAAGGTCTAAAAAAACCATTGGCTTTTGTACCGGTGTACTTTGGCTACGAAAAAGTCATTGAAGGTGGCAGCTACATGGATGAGCTGCGCGGCGCAAACAAAAAAGCCGAGAGCGTATTAGACCTCATCAATGGCCTGAAAGTAATCCGACAAAGTTTTGGACAGCTGCAGGTGAATTTTGGTGGGGCCATTAAGTTGGACGAGTGGCTGGAGCAACATCAGTCACAATTACAGAACGAGAACAACAGTGCAGCAGACGACCGACTGATGAAAGCCCTTGGGGCCCAAATTATGGGCAACATCAACGCCCAAGCTACGGTTAACTCAGTAAATCTAATTGCTCTAGCCAGCCTAAGTATCGATCAAGAAGTCATAGAAGAGAGGCAAATTGCAGAGCAAAGCAACTGCTATATGCAAATTTTGCAGGCCCTTTATGGCAGTCGAATATTTACCAACCCTGATATGACTGGTCAGTCGTCTATTGCAAAAGTGGAAGCACTCGGGCTAATCACAAGAACCACAGAAAACTTTGGCACTGTCCTACATCACGTGCCCTTTACCGCACTGTTGATGACCTGGTACCGAAACAACGTGCTTCACTTGATAGCTTTGCCCAGCTTAATAGCCAGTCTTTTAGTTCACCGTCAGCAGAACACGACCATTAAAGAGCTAAAAGAAATGATCGACCTGGTTTTCCCATATATTGCTCATGAGCTGAGCATTAGGGGGCCTGCGCCGACCCAACTTGCCCTAACAGCCCTCAAAGACCAGGGCATGATAAAAATTGAAGGTATGCTTATTCACTTACCCGAGCACGGGACCGAACAAAACATACGGCTGGGGATACTCGCCAACTTAATGAGTGAGACATTGGGGCGTATGTACCTTGTTCTAAATTTTGCGAAGCAAGGCAACAAAAGCCGTCAAGCGCTGAGCCTAGCTAGCGAGTACTCAGCTGAAAAAATATCTCTTTTATTGGGAATCAACGGGCCTGAATTTTTTGAACAGAAGTTGATTGGCGTATTTCTAGATCAGCTCATTGACCTCGGCCTATTAGAAACGGAGGGGGCAGAAGTTTTGCAACCTCGGAAAGACTTTATGCAACTGCATAACGCCATAGAGTCTGCCATTGATACGCAATTAAAATACGCGATTAACGCCGAATAAAAACGCATCAACAAGCCAACTGCTGAGGCTTTCAGTTACCCTACTTCGCCAAGTAGACATCAAAGCGCACAGTTTTACCCTTAATTTGAAAGTTCACTTCCTCCACAACTGGGTCTTTCAAGCGCCGCTTCACCACAACGCGATTATGAGCACAGCGCAACGCAAGTTGAATAAGTTCCACCAAGTCGGAACCGTCTTGAGCATCTTGAGTCAGATAACGTAAATGCTGCAGAGCCTGATTGGGCAATGCATTCTTCTTGCGTTCTGGAAACATTGGATCTAGGTAAACAACATCCCAGACATGCTCACCACTGAGAGCCTCTTTGCAGTCCATGAACATAACCTGAGTGTTGTCAAAACTACGTGCAAAATCCTGCAGCAGTATCCATATAAGGGGTTCACGCTCGACCAACGTTACAGGACACCCCAACATAGATAAGGTCAGACCGTCAGTGCCAAAGCCTGCACAGGCGTCGAGAACACTAAGATCACCCTGATTTAAACCACACGCTCGAGCCAGCTCACCTTTTCTCGCGCCAACACTACGCCTATGTAAATTTTGCTCGGCAAGCCGAAATGGACGCTTATTGCCAGGGTTGCATAATGCCAGACCCTGATAGTCTAAATAGAGACTAGGAACAGCCACCGACATGGGTCCATTGACCTCCGAAAGCTTACACCAACGATCAAAGGTCTCAGCCTGCTCACGCTGCTCGGCGGTGTACATCAATACAATAGGCACTTCCGGGCGTTCAGGTGTCATTTTCATCTTTGCTATATTTTCCATCGAGAATTATTGCAGCACGTGCGAGCACATGATTTTAGTCTATGGCGAATTAGCATAGGCATAGGCAGGTAAGGCATCCTACGTGTCTTTAGACGACTTTAAAACGCCTGCCATCCAAGCCGAGGTATTGGATTTAACCGGCTCTAGTCCCATTTGGCATGGGGATTTCTGGCATAGCCAAGCAACGGGCAAGTTTGTCCTCGTAGCCTAAGTCAAAAAGCATCCCTTGAGATAGTTCACCCGCTCCGTCCGAACAAACCTCTCTGGTCAGGAAGTTTTCCGCCACGGCGAATCGCCATCCACATAAACCGGCAAGGCATACTCAGCGTCCTGGGCAGTACCATCTACAAATTGCTGTCGCACCTGACCAAGCATTACTCTCGCATCGGGTATGGGTGTTCCAACACCGTAAGACTCTAAAGGCTTAGGCATCCAACTTGGCATTGCGCCAATGATCTTGAGGGTATGCTCGCCTTGGGCGGTAATGTCTGCTGCTAGCACATCAACCCAATCTGCGGGTTCGAAGAGCAGCTGATCGGCAATGACCACACTTAGTTCTGCGCCATTTTGTTGATAAAGCGACGCATAATAGGCATCGGCGCGGCTTGGGATAAGCGCTAGCCAGTTTGTTGACTCGCCGCCGTCGCTATAACTGGTCAAGGTTTTGTCTCCAACGGCGCTGCGTACAAGTACTTCTGAGCCTTTCATGGCAACTACCTTGCTCTTACTTGCCATAGCGATGCCTTGGGCTACAGAGGCGGCTATGCGCACGCCAGTAAATGATCCGGGCCCAGCCCCAAAGCCAATAACCTGAATGTCTTGCTTGCTCAGACCTGCGCTTGCAAACAACTCGCTGAGCATGGGTAATATATGCTCGTTGTGACTGCGTTCCAGTTTGCGCTGCTGGGAAAAAATGTCCTCGCCTATGGCTAAGGCCAAGCTACAATAGGCGGTCGAAGTTTCTATACATAAGGTATTTGTCATTGACCCAGCATAGCGAACCCTTGGATTTGGAGGAAGCATTAGCTTCTCTGAAAGCGCAATTGTTACCGATAACCGAGGTAGAGCACTGTGCTTTGCAACACTGTCGCGGTCGAGTGCTGGCCAAGCCTGTGACCGCCCAACTCAGTTTGCCGCCCTTTCGCGGGTCGGCAATGGACGGATACGCCATCCAAGCTGGGAAGCATGATCAATTACTGACGGTTATCGGCGAAAGCTTGGCTGGACACCCTTTCCAAGGCGATATCGGCCCTAGGGAGTGTGTACGCATTTTTACCGGCGCATTGGTGCCCGCCAATGCCGGCCAGATAATTTTGCAGGAAGAGGTTGCTGAGCGTGAAGGCAACCAAGTGCGTTTTAACGCCCATACGCCTTCTGAATCTTACATCCGCCCTGTTGGTCACGATCTAAAAGTAGACAGTCAAATCGCCAACAAAAACGATGTGTTGAACCCTTTTTTGATGGGCAGTCTTGCAAGCGCTGGGGTCAGCTTGGTAAAAGTTTTTCGAAAGCCTGTTATTGGCGTATTTTCTAGCGGCGATGAGCTCAGGGACCCTGGCGTTGACGTCAACGATCTACTAGCAGGCCAAATTTACGATTCCAATCGCCTCACGGTTATGCAGTTATTGGCCACTATGCCAGTAGAGGTACGTGATTTGGGCAGACTAGCCGACGCAGCTGATGTGGTGAGCGAAGCGCTAACAAACGGCGCACAGGTTTGTGATGCCATGATCACCAGTGGCGGCGTCTCAGTGGGCGATGCGGATTACATTAGCGAGATCATCGAAAAATTGGGCACACTGGCGTTTTGGCGTCTGAATCTTAAGCCGGGCAAGCCTATGGCCTTTGGCAAGATTGAAAACTGCTGGATCTTCGGTCTACCAGGTAACCCGGTCTCGACCATCGTTACCGCCCTTTTATTGGTTCGCCCAGCGCTCGCGACCCTTGCCGGCACGGTACCTGAGCCACCCTTGCGCATTAAGGCCAAGTTAACTACCTCACTGCAACATCAGCCCGGGCGTACAGAATATCAGCGCGGTACATTTACTCAGCATGCGGGCGAATTTAAGGTGGGCCACACAGGCGACCAAGGCTCAAATCGGTTGAGCACTTTTCACAATGCGAATTGCTTAATAGAAGTTGATAAGGCACAGAACGATCTTCTATCAGGCGATTGGGTGAACATATTGCCCCTCTCTGATTTAACAAAGTGACTAGCTTTATAAGGTGAGCTACCTGCTGAACAAAACGCTCAGCAGCGGCTTATTTAGGCCGACATAGCCTATTTAATCGACGAAAGACCTTCCGCTATGGCACCCTGAATAGCGGCAACATCGCCCTGCCCATTCACATCTATATAAGCTATTGAAGGTTGGCCTTTGTAATGGGCAATCAACGGTTGGGTCTGCTCGTAGTAGACCGCCAAGCGATCACGAACAGTTTCTTCCGTGTCGTCTTCTCTTTGCACTAAAAAGTCACCAGATTCATCATCCACATCAGCAACTTTGGGTGGGTTATAAATCACGTGATAAACCCGCCCAGAACCAGGGTGTACGCGACGCCCGGTAATGCGCTTAATGAGTTCGCCATCGTCTACCTGAATCTCAACTACCGCATCAATAGGTACGCCTGCAGCTTCCATAGCGGCAGCTTGAGGGATGGTTCGTGGAAATCCATCAAAGAGAAAACCATCTGCGCAATCGTCTTCCAAAATACGTTCTTTAACTAAGCCAATAATAATTTCGTCTGAAACCAGGCCGCCTGCGTCCATTACAGCCTTAACCCGATTACCAAGCTCACTACCGGAACTCACCGCAGCACGTAACATATCTCCAGTGGAAATCTGGGGAATGTTCAGCTGTTCTTTTATGAATTGCGCTTGGGTGCCTTTGCCTGCGCCGGGTGGTCCCAATAAAACTATCTTCATTCTCTCTGTCTCCAAACAGCGTCTGCGTTACACGAATCGAGAGCGTTACTTTACCTGATTTTTCGATGCAAAAAAGCCGTTGTTAACAGCTCATTCTTATAATTGCTTCCTAGCGGATATCCCTCGCCAGCGGTTTGCGAACCACCGAATGCACCCCATCTAAATAGCCGATCCTGCTAATCAACTGAAAGTATTGACGCCAACCCTGCAATTCTACCTCTAGGGAAATTTGCGCGTCTGTTATGGATTCCATCACTTCGCCGGATGCCACCAAAATTTGCAGATCCATGGCGGCCACAAGCTGGGTAATATCGCTCAGCAATCCATGTCTATTTTCTGCGCTCACACTTAGCCCCATACGCTGAGGAAACTCCGCAACAAAACTATTGGTCGCGTTGGTCGAAATTTTGGCTTTTTCCACTGCACTGTGGTTGTCCAAAAAATCAGCCATCAGCGCAATATGGCTTTGCTCGCCGCTGCTTACTGCACGCAGCATACCGTCAACATCAACATACTTAGTATCTTCACAAAGAACCTCGAGCTGTCTATCAGATAGGGCATCTATGCCGCTACTGGCAGCCAGTGTTTGCACAAGCTTCAAGCCAATAGTAGGTTCCAAATTGGTTAGCTTGGAGCGATATTGGATGACAATTTTCGCCTTCGCCCTGTGGGTGCGAACAAATCCCAGAGTAGGTTCTAGCCATTCTCGGTAAGGTCCAAGATTTTCATCACTGCTATCGCCGCGAAGAACCCTAACTTGTTGGCCAGTTTTGAGCTCTGTATAAAGGGGCATTTCTACACCGTTCACCATGCCACCAATACAACTATGTCCAAGGTCCGTATGCACGCGATAAGCAAAATCTAATACGGTGGCACCTGCCGACAAATCCAAAACGTGGCCCTTTGGCGTGGACACAAATATGCGCTCTTCGCTAATTCGCTGTCTTAGTAGTGAGACTAAATCTTCGGTGTCGCCAAGGTCTTCGTGCCATTCTAGGACCTGCCGCAACCAATCCATTTTAGCGGAAAAAGTTTCGTCCTCAGACGCAGATTGTTTTTCGCCAATCTTGTAAGCCCAATGTGCACAAATTCCGAGCTCAGCGTCTTCATGCATCTGTTTGGTACGAATTTGAACCTCGAGCACTAACCCATCGTCTGCCGCAATTGCAGTGTGAATACTTTGATAACCGTTTTCCTTCGGCGCAGCAATATAGTCGTCAAACTCACTAGGAATATGCTGCCAATGAGTATGAATAACCCCCAACACTGCGTAACAATCGGCTAATGAATCGACAATAATCCTGATCGCGCGAACATCGTAAACTTGCTCGATGGGAATACTTTTCTTTTGCATCTTGCGCCAGATGCTGAATATATTTTTTGCCCTACCCCGCACTTCAGTATTTACGCCATGCCCTGCTAGGAGATCGTTAAACTGAGCGGCCAAGCCTTGTATTTGGCTTTCACGCTCTTGCCGCTTGTTACTTAACTGTTTGGCGATGCCCAAATAAATATCCTCACGCAAATAGCGCAAGGACAAATCTTCTAACTCCCATTTCAGCTGCCACATGCCCAAGCGGTCTGCTAGTGGTGCAAAAATTGCTGCAGCTTCTTCAGCTATACGGGTTCTTCTGGTGGTCTCATAGTTCTTTGCATGACGCAAAACCAAAACGCGCTCGGCCAGTTTGATCACAGCCACGCGCACGTCGTTAACTAACGAGATAAGCATCTTGCGCACATTGTCTACCTGACTACGGTGGTTATTCTCCAACATTTTTGGCGCAGAAATTTGCAGTAAACTGGTGGTTGCCATAGCCCCGACATGCGATGTTAGCTCGCCCACTTCAGGGCCAAGTCGGCGAACAATATCGTGCTCCTCAACAAGAGATTTGCGCCACGCGTGATAACAAATCGCTGTTAGAACTGAGGCTTGGTCTAGCCTTAACTGCGCCACCATTTCAGCTAACTCTAACCCTTGCAGCAAGGAGGTATCAGCTATGTCACCAACCCATAGGCACGTTTGTAGTATTTCATCCCGCTCTAGATGCGGGTGTTCCTCTACTAATAAATCTGTCCAACTCGCTAGGTCTACACTGCCATCTGCAAGTTCAGGTAAGTTTTTTCTGACACTAACCACAAGTCGCTCCCTCCGCTGCCCTGCTCGCCAAGATATACTGGAAAGCCGTCACGTTATTTGCCTCGCACAAAATGACCGATGGTTTCCACATGAGCGGTATTAGGAAACACGTCATAAATACCCACCTCCCGCAAAACAAAGCCACTTGAACTAAGGCGTTTTGCATCATCTGCAAAAGTAACTGGATTACATGAAACATAAACAATCTGCTCAAGCTCCGGTGAACTCACCCAAGATTCCAAATTGGGGCCGGCGCCACTGCGCGGGGGGTCCAAAATTAAAGCCTGCGGAAACTGCCCAAAATGACGCAGGGTTGCGAGCATACTGGCGTCCACTGCAGCGGTGGCTGTCTCCGAATAAAGGTCTTCGTCGGCAAAATGACAATGATCTGTCAAACCATTGCGCTGGGCATTATGCTGACCCATGACCACCGCTTCTTGGCTGCCTTCAATGCCCACAACCCGAGCTCCGGCCCGAGCCAGCGGCAGAGTGAAGTTGCCAATACCGCAAAACATATCCGCGACAACTCGGTTAGAAATATCACCAAGATAGCCAAGCGCCGTGCGCACAAGTTCCCTATTCATAAGGGCATTCACTTGCGTGAACTGGTGAGGGTAAAACTGCAAACTCAGCCCATACTCAGGAATTTTATAATCCAGAGGGATGACTTTGTCACCCTCATTGAGGCGCGCTAAAGTATCGTAGCCTTTACTTTGCAACAGCACTTGGACCGGATGATGTGTTTCAAAATGCTGCCACAGTGCACGATCATTTTCTGTCAGCGGCTGCAGGTGGCGCACCAAAATTGCAATACTGTTATCACCCTGGGCGACTTCCAGTTGAGGCACCGTATGAGGTTCACTCATTTCGCTAATAGTCTTTTTCAAATCTGGCAAAAGAGATGACAATTCTTTTGTAAGCGTAAGGCAGTGATCTATGCGCGCAACTCGATTGCTGAACGACTCACGAAAACCCACTAATACGTTCTCGCCAACTACGCGAACGCCCATACGAGCTTTACGTCTGTATCCGCTGCGGACCAAAGCGCTAGGCTGACGCCACTGTCCGGCCTCTACTTCAACTCGCTTTAGCTGCTCGGCCAAATGACTTTGTTTGTGCAATAGCTGTGCTGCAGCGCTCATATGGTGCATTGCACACCCCCCGCAACGTGGGAAGTATTCACAGGCTGAAGGTACTCGGTCTTTATGCGCTGGCACCTGCGATTCAGACACATCTATCAAGCGACCGTCAGCGAACTTTTTACCACCGCGACGCTTCAAAATCCGCGCAATGACTTTTTCGCCGGGCAAGGCGTTACGAATCCAGATTGGACGTTCATTTAACGTGGCGCCGCCCAGTCCATCTTCGGACAGGCTCACTACATCTAATTCAACTTCGGTTGGGCTCTTGGCCATCTACTACTATCCTACTATTGGGGTACATCATTCGGCTGGTTAATGGGCGGTCACCTAAAATTGGCGCCAATGCATCGCGCAGCAATTTTTTTGCCGCGCGCCGCACGGCAAGATCGTTAAAGTCTCTCGCAGCAATAGCCAAAATTTCTTGGCCCCAGAGTAATTGGCCAAGGTCTCTAGGAAGATTACTCTCTCCCGCATACTCCCCTGGCACCAAAACAAAACCTTCATTAGGTCGATAACTATAAATGCGTGTTGGCTCAATAGCGCCTGTAGCATTATTTGCGGCCCCAGCTACGCGACGAAAATCTAGCCCAAAACCAAGGTGATACAAAAGATCCATTTCAAAATTACGCAAACTTGGCTCTAAACCATCGCCCTCTTCAAGGGCTTCTAAAACTTTCAGCGCCGCGGCAAAAATGAGCGGATCACTTTGACGTTCGGGCACCAATCTACTCAGCAATTCCAGCACATAAAAACCTGCATAAAGGGCATCGCCCTTTAACGCCACAAAGTGGCCCAAGTCAAAATCTCTCACTGTTACCAAGCCGTCGCGAGGAATATAGGAAACGGTGCCAAAGGAAAACGCTTGCAGCGCAACGCGCTTCGGGTTGTCGCGTTTCAGCCCTTTCATCACACCTACGACGCGCCCCTGGCCACGCGTAAGAAACTGCACAATAGAGCTGCTTTCTCGATATGGCCTTACATGCAAAACCACAGCCAGCTCTTGAGAAAGATTAGAAGCAGCCACAGCGCACTGCTAACGACTGGTTTGGCAAAGTGTCATAAACGCGTTCATTAGTCGTATCCTAAATGCTTCATCTGTCCAACATTGTTGGTCCAACCTTTGCGCACTTTGACCCAAAGGTGCAGCATCACTTTATGGTCAAGTAAATGTTCAATATCTTTGCGTGCTTCCTGTCCGATTAACTTCATGCGAGCACCAGCTTTACCGATAACGATACGTTTTTGACCATCGCGCTCGACATATATATCTGCATGAATCTCCGTGATTTTTTCGCTTTGTTTGAAGCTCTCAATGACCACGGTTGCGCTATGCGGGATTTCGTCACCCAGTTGGCGCATAAGTTTTTCTCGAACGATTTCTGCAACCAAAAAACGCTCTGGTTGATCGGTTACTTCATCGTCAGCAAAAAAGTGCTTACCCATTGGTAGGCGCTGGAAAACATGCTGTCTAAAACTATCTACGCCATCTTGCTTGAGGGCACTGATTGGCACTATTTCATCAAACAAGCCCATTGCGTGCAGCGTTTGCATTTGCGGCAACAGTACGGTCTTGTCCTTAACCAGATCGACCTTAGAGATCACTGCGAACTTCGGCACATCGTGTTGAGCTAACAGCTTCAGCACATGATGATCGCCATCTTGAATCTTGCCTGCCTCAATAAGAACCACTAGTAAATCGACATCGGACAATGCAGAAGTTGCATTACTCACCATATAGCGGTTCAGTTCGCGTTCGGTTTGTTGATGAATCCCTGGGGTATCTACGTAAATTGCTTGATTAGCGTCTACGGTATCTACACCAATTAGGTTACGCCTAGTGGTCTGAGGTTTGCGCGAAGTAATGCTGATCTTCTGCCCGAGGACATGATTCAACAACGTCGACTTACCTACATTGGGCCGGCCTATCAGCGCCACATAACCACATTTTTGTTGTTTTTCAGACAAAAAATTGTCCCCTAATTTGAACTTTTATTAGTATCGTTTATTTGCGCAGGTCCAACGCCAGAGGGCCCTGATATCTGCATTTTTTCGGCGATCAAAGTTAATACTTCGCTAGCCGCTGCTTTTTCTGCCGCTCGCCTAGAAGAAGCCTTTGATGTGAACTGTAATTGCATAATAGGCACGTCACAGCGCACTGTGAACTGACGCTGGTGGTCAGCGCCAGAGATATCCACCACTTCGTACGTAGGTAAATCCAGCCCTTGCGCCTGCAAGTGTTCTTGCAAACGGGTTTTTGGGTCCTTCAAAACCTCTGCTTCTAGCCCCTGCATTAAATCGTTGAATAAAAGATCTACTAAATCTGCACAGGGCCGAATACCGCCATCTTCATGCACCGCACCCACTATTGCCTCTAATGCATCGGCAAGAATTGAGGCGCGCTCTCGCCCGCCAGTTTTCATTTCGCCAGAGCCCAAACGCAGGTGAGCTGACAAGTCTAAGCCTCTAGCAACTTCTGCCAACATTTTGCCGCGCACTAGCTTCGCGCGCATCAAAGACAGCGCATCTTCTTGCACCTGTGGGTAGAGCAAAAAAAGTCGACTACCTACCAGATAACCTAAGACAGCATCACCGACAAACTCTAGCCGCTCGTTATTGGTCTTCGAAAAACTCTTATGCGTTAGCGCTAATTTGAGCAGCTCAATACGCGTAAAGGTATAACAAAGCTTAATCTGCAATGCCTTTAGGTCATCATTAGAACTGGATGTTAACTCAGGCATTCAATTTGCCCCGCTTGATTAACTTTGTCCAAATCATTTGCTCCATTGCCGTACGATAGCATTTGACTATTCGTCATCCGCAGTCGCAAACCAGCGATTACGCGCAAAAGTAGGCCAATTTAGTCCAGGCGGTTTGTGTGCCCAAATTGCCACGGCTTTGCCAACAATATTTTCTCCGCTCGCCATACCCCATGTACGAGAATCCGCCGAATGATCGCGGTTATCACCCATCATCAGGTATTCACCTGGTCCTACTGTCCATTGCTGAGGTCGAGCAAAGGCTCTAGTTTTATGTATTTTATGTTTTATGCCGCCTATCTCTTCGACATATTCCGACGCACCAATACCCAACCGCCGATCTTCAAAGCTACGCACCAATTCATAGGGCAACTCACGACCATTAATTGTTAGCTTTTTGTTGGCATAACGAACTTGGTCACCGGGGATACCAATTACGCGTTTAATAAAATATCGAGGGTCGTGAGGCGGGACAAAAACCATGACCTCACCACGTTGTGGCTCACCGATGGAGACAACCTTTGTGCCAAAAACTGGCAAGCGCAAACCATAGGCGTATTTATTGACCAGAATAAAATCCCCTACCTCCAAGGTCGGCACCATAGATTCTGATGGAATTTGATATGGCTCGGCAATGAAACCACGCAAAATAAGTACCAGCAGCAGCACAGGAAAAAATGAGCGCGCGTACTCTACTATTAGGGGCTCGTGCTGTTCTGGGTCTTCATCTGGGTTAGCCGCAACTCGGGCAGCCTTAAAAAACAGCGTATCCGCAAGCCAAATGAAGCCAAAGACAACTACTGCCCAAAACAGGTAAAAAGGTAGATCAATATCCATTATAAATGCCCCCTTCAAGGGTAGCTAGATCACCCTGCACACATGCCAAACTGAACATGCTATTAACGCTCAACTTTAAGCACCGCAAGAAACGCTTCTTGAGGGATCTCTACAGAACCCAGCTGCTTCATCCGTTTCTTGCCTTCTTTCTGCTTTTCTAACAGCTTCTTTTTTCGCGTAATGTCGCCGCCATAACACTTAGCAGTAACATTTTTGCGCAGAGCTTTTACCGTTTGACGAGCAACAATCTGGCCACCAATTGCAGCCTGCAATGCCACATCGAACATTTGCCGTGGAATAAGCTCTTTCATCTTTTCCGCCAACCCTCGGCCACGGCTTTGCGCTTGGTCGCGATGCACGATACTCGCCAATGCATCTACTTTATCGCCGTTAATCAATATTTCTAGCTTGATCAAATTGGCTTCTTCAAAACGAATAAAACTATAGTCCAACGAGGCAAAGCCTCTGCTCACAGACTTAAGCCGATCAAAGAAATCCATGACCACCTCGTTGAGTGGCATCTCCCATTCCATAGAAACCTGACCTTGGGAGAAGTTCATGCTTTTTTGTACGCCTCTACGTTCAACGCACAAAGTCATTACATTGCCCACGTACTCTTGGGGCAAAAGAATATTTACTTGCGCGATAGGTTCACGCATTTGCTTAAAATTGGTCGGCAATCTAGAGGGGTTATCAATCTGTTTAACGCTACCGTCGTTAAGCTCTACCTCGTACACCACCGTTGGGGCCGAAGTAATAAGATCCAAATTATACTCACGCTCTAAGCGCTCTTGAACAATTTCCATATGCAGCATGCCTAAGAAGCCGCAGCGAAAGCCAAAGCCCAAAGCATCAGATGATTCTGGCTCATAAAATAACGAGGCATCGTTCAATACCAATTTTTCTAAAGCATCACGAAACGCTTCAAAGTCTTCGCCATTAACCGGGAATAAACCCGCATAGACTTGAGGTTTTACTTTCGCAAAGCCTGGTAGCTGAGGCACGTCTGGAGATTTCGCAGAAACCAACGTGTCACCTACTGGCGCACCGGTGATCTCTTTTATGCCAGCAACAACATAACCAACCTCACCCGCATATAGCGCCTTGCCTGGGTTGCGCTTTGGCGTAAAGCGTCCAACTTGGTCAACGCTGTGGGTTTTCTTGGTAGATTTCACAAAGATCTTGTCGCCCTTATTGAGTGTGCCTTGAACAACACGCACCAAGGACACAATACCAAGATAGTTATCAAACCATGAATCTATAATCAGCGCCTGTAACTCAGCGTTTTCATCACCCTCTGGCGGCGGTACTTTGTCGACCAGAAAATCTAATAATTCATCTATACCCAAGCCAGTTTTTGCGCTGACCTCAATAATATCTGATACGTCTAGACCAATAATTTCTTCGATTTCCGAAGCAACTCTTGCTGGCTCAGCTTGGGGTAAATCAATTTTATTCAGAACAGGTAGCACTTCTACCCCTTGCTCAATGGCTGTGTAGCAGTTGGCAACTGATTGAGCTTCAACACCTTGGGCAGCGTCTACTACCAGCAATGCGCCTTCACAAGCAGCCAAAGATCTAGAAACCTCGTAGCTAAAATCCACATGGCCCGGCGTATCAATGAAGTTCAACTGATAAACCTCACCATTGGAGTGGGTATATTGCAAATTTACACACTGGGCTTTAATGGTTATGCCCCGCTCACGTTCCAAATCCATGGAATCTAATACCTGATTTTCCATCTCTCGAGCACTCAGACCGCCACAGCGTTGTATGAACCTGTCAGCCAATGTGGATTTGCCGTGATCAATATGGGCAATAATTGAAAAATTCCGGATACGCTGAATATTTGGCACTAGGATCTGACTGTTTAAAGGGGGGAGCAGTTTAGCCTATCGACGGGTATCGATGAAGCGAACGTTTGAGTATTGGGCTGTTTTGCGCCACTAATATGACAATTTTGGCGTTAACGGTGGGTTTTAGCTTCTGTTGCTCCAAAGTAGCAGGATAACTACCGCAATTGGACCCAATAAAGCGCCAAGGCAGATCCAAAATGGCTTGTTACGCCGCTTCTTTTTCGCCAAGTAATAGCAAATCCCGGCGCTTACAAACGTCATCAAAATCAGTGCAATGAGCATAAGGTCCCCTAGCTTGACGAAGGTATGCAGTAAACCCTGGCAGTGAACCTTAATAGGATACTAGTTCAGCCAGCCAAATAGAGTGATAGGCACTTGATCTGACTGTGGTAGAACGCTAGAAAACCACAAAGCCACCTTCCCAAAGGCGCCACCAGAGCGCAACTAAGGCGCAAAACAGCAGGGTATTGGTTTGTCTACCCTGCTTAAAGCGGTCTAGTTGTCGGCTGGCACCTTTAGGGCCAAGTATAACGAGCGCTGCCGCCGCTGCACTTTAATCGGTACTATCTGACCGGGCTTAATAGAGGCCGCAACTTTCTTAAAGTCCTCTACACTATTAATCTTCTGACCGCGCATTCTGAGAATAACGTCACCCACAGCGAACCCTGCGGACTCGGCAATCTCTGCTATTGCGAACACCTCAACCCCTGCATCAATGCCTAACTCTCGCGTTAACTGGGGAGAAATAGCTCCTATCGTCAAACCAAAAGAGTTTTCTTGAGCATTCGAGCCGCGCCCACGCCTCTGCAATCGCGGGTTCTCCGGCAGTTCGCCAATGGTTACCGCGAGCTTAACTTTTTTGCCGTCACGCATGACAAGGACCTTTGACGCCTCACCTACGGGAGCACGACCAACAAATTGCGGCAACTCACTGGCACGAGAGATTTCATCGCCATTGAATTCTAGAATAATATCTTCATCTTCTAGGCCACCCTTTTCTGCTGGGCTGTCCTTTAACACTCGGGTAATTAACGCGCCCTGAGGACGATCTAAGCCGAAGCCTTCTGCTAAATCTTTGCTTAATTCTAATATCTCAACACCCAACCAACCGCGAGACACCCGACCTTTCTCTTTGAGTTGGTCTACCACGTCCATGGCAATGTCGATTGGAATAGCGAAGCTCACTCCCATAAACCCACCGGAGTTAGAGTAAATTTGCGAATTGATACCCACCACTTCGCCATCCAGATTAAACAACGGGCCTCCAGAGTTACCGGGATTTATAGCCACGTCAGTCTGAATAAAGGGTACGTAGTTACCCGTGCGAGGATTCGACAGGCTGCGGCCTTTAGCACTGACAATGCCCGCAGTTACGGAATAGTCAAAGCCAAAGGGCGAGCCAATGGCCAAGACCCATTGACCTACCTCAACATCGTCAAAGTTACCCATCTTAAGTATTGGAAAGTCGTCTTTTGATTCAATTTTTAGCAAGGCTAGGTCCGAGCGAGGGTCTGCCCCAACGAGTACCGCTTCATATTCTCGGCGGTCACTAGTGCGCACGATAATCTCGTCTGCATCGTCTACCACATGGTTATTAGTCAACACGTAGCCGTCAGCGGCAATAATAAAACCACTGCCCAATGACCTGTTTGGGCTCCTTGGCTGTCCGCCTCTGGGACTGTTAGGGCCACCGCCCGGCGGTCCAAAAAACTTGTAGAACTCCTCCAAGCGATCATCTCCACCGGGACGGCCTGGCATTGCTGGCCGGCGTTTGCGCTCACTAGTGGTACTGATATTAACCACGGCCGCCTCATTGTTTTTCACAAGTGAAGTGAAATCAGGCAGTTGTGCCGCTGAAGCGTTAGATACCAGAGTAACTAGCGCCAAACAGATCATTGTAAAGCCAGCTTTAACAGACGTGAGCCTTGAATGCTTTGGGCCCAGAGATGAAATTATGCGGTTCTGCATTGTGGGATTTTCCTCAAAATTGCTCAGAAACATGTACGGGCATCCATAATCTTGGCAGCCCTCGGAAATGAGGCGGTTACAGCAGTTTTTATAACTGCTCGTTATCGCTCACCATGATAGTGGGTATGGCCATAGCCTCTTTCAAGGTCAATAGGAGTGAACGGCTTTTCTTGCGGGCTAGACGCCCCCCAAAAAGCATTCCCAGGGCAACTACCAAAGAAAGAATTGGCGCACTCGCCGCAGATAAACCAGAAGAAATAGAGGTACTCTGCGCAGTGTAGCCGTCCATAAGCCAAACAGCCGCTATAAGCAGCAGCAGTGGTAGCCCAAAAAGACAAAATGCAACAAAGTTCAGGTGAGTTGATGGCCAGACAAAATCGATGGTCTGGAGCCCTTCCAACGGCGGACTAGCAACAGACGTGCAGCCACTGGGGCATTTCGCGCAGGGGTTTTCGGTGGCGTAAAGCCGAATTGACCCTTGTTGTCTTGAAACTAAAACTTGTTTTTTGATCATGTACAGATTAACCCAAAATCAACCCAAAGTAGCAAGGGCTAGCTGACTAAGCGGCACAACGTCGACAAGCACAGATTAAAACAACCGCTAAGCAAACTCTTACCAAGCAGATATTCTAATGCTCTGGAGACAGCTATACTCCGTTCTCTATTCACTACGATAAATTCAATGTCGCAAAGATTTAATACAGACATTCTGGTCATCGGCGGCGGTGCCGCGGGACTTACCACAGCCTTACTATTGGCCGAGCATGCTAGGGTAACCGTTCTATGCAAGGGTGATATCACCAGCGGATCTTCTCATTGGGCACAGGGCGGCGTCGCCTCAGTAACTGACCCTGAAGACAGCTTTGACGCGCATGTTAGGGACACATTGGACGCTGGCGCAGGACTTTGTGATGCAAATGTTGTCCGCGATGTAGTACAAGGTGCTCCCAGAGCAATTAACCAATTAGCTGAATGGGGTGTAGATTTCGATGTTGAAAACAACACCCTGCATTTGACCCGCGAAGGCGGCCACTCGCATCGCCGGGTTATCCATGTTGCCGACGCCACGGGCAAAGCTATTACGCAGACCCTCACCGACCGTGCCCTTGACCACCCCAACATCCAACTTTTCAATGACCGTGTTGCCATTGACCTAATCAACTTATCTAAACTGGGTCGTAACCCCAGCCGCTGTGCAGGCGCCTACGTGCTTAACCTCGGCAGTGGTCGCGTTGAAGTATTTCAATCTCGTTTCGTCATTCTTGCTACCGGTGGTGCGAGCAAAGTTTATCTATATACCAGTAATCCCGACGGCTCTACTGGCGACGGCATCGCTATGGCTTGGCGGGCTGGATGTCGAGTTGCGAATATGGAATTCAATCAATTCCACCCCACTTGTCTTTACCACCCTCACGCCGGGTCATTCTTGATCTCAGAGGCGGTACGGGGAGAAGGCGGCGTGCTGCGACTACCCAATGGTGAGCGCTTCATGCAAAAATTTGATGATCGCGCAGAACTGGCACCGAGAGACATTGTCGCCCGCGCCATTGACCATGAGATGAAGCGTATTGGCGCCGACTGCGTGTATCTAGACATTAGCCACAGATCACAAGCGTTCATTCAACACCACTTTCCCAACATTGCACAAAAGTGTTCTGAACTGGGTATAGATATTTCTAAGGAACCTATACCCGTAGTTCCTGCTGCCCACTACACCTGCGGCGGCGTGGTAGTTGACGAACATGGCCGCACAGATTTGGGTAACCTTTACGCCATTGGCGAGGTCAGTTGCACCGGCTTACATGGCGCAAATCGCCTCGCTAGCAACTCATTGCTTGAATGTTTGGTGTATGGGGAAAATGCTGCAAAGAAAATCATTTCTCAATTGGAAAGGCCTCAAACAGTGCCCTACATTCCAAGGTGGGACGAATCCCAAGTTACAGATTCTGATGAATCCATCATTATTGCGCACAACTGGGAAGAGCTGCGAAGGTTCATGTGGGATTACGTGGGTATTGTCAGAACGGATAAACGCCTACAGCGCGCGCAACGACGCATTGAGTTATTGAAGCAAGAAATTCACGAATACTACGCCAACTATCGCGTAACAAACGATCTTATTGAGCTGCGAAACTTGTTGCACGTGGCAGATCTTATTGTGCGTTCTGCGCTGAAGCGCAAAGAAAGTCGAGGCCTGAACTTCAACTTAGACCACCCGGAGCAAACTGTGAATACAACGGACACCATATTATTTCCTGGTAGTACCGACCAATTGGATATGATCAAAATCTCCGTTTAGATCTCTGGGTTAAACAGGCGCACTTCCCCATCGACACAGCCTTATTGTGACCTCACCCGAGTGAGTTCGCTTTGCGATAGGCTAGAGCATGAGTGGCATAGAGACGCCTACAGAGCATGTTATCGACAACTCCAGCCGATTAACCGTGAGCGACGTTAACCAACCGCTTCAACGCAGCAAAGGTGCCGGCATCCACTTCATCCGCAAACACCCACTGAGGTGTCTGCTTACTAAAACATAAACATAACGCCCAACTGAGTTGCCAGCTTTGCACCTGCACAAAATCGAAAAAAGTGATTGCCCTTAGTAGAAGAGGCGTAATTTATTCTGGTGAAAAAGGAGCGATTTTGTGGAACGAATGAGCTCGGTTATCGAATTTACCGGGCGAGTGCACATGTAACAATTGGCCGGAAATACCCTGCACCAGATCACGACCGCAGGCCATTGCAAACAGCCCTACCCCGGTCAAACCCAAGATCATTTGCACCGGCATAAAGAAATACGCTGCAGCCAATCCAATTGCAGACCCGGCGAATAACGCCGGAGCGAATCAGTAAACAAATTTGCTCCTGAGGCAAACTACCCAGCGGCGTCACCCCACCTGATTGAACTAGAGTGTTGACTTGCAGGCGATGATTTTCTCTACCAGCGCACGCACCTTGGGGTTCTCGGGTATTTCTCGGCGTTGTAACCAATCAAAGATCTCCCAATCTTCTAGATCTAACATCTCTTCATAAATTTTTTGCTCTTCACTACTTAAACCGTGGAAATGATCACGAATAAACGGCACCAGTTTTGCTTCGATTTCGAGCATGCCGCGGCGACTACGCCAGTAAATTTGTTTAAGATCTGTTGCACTCATAACTACGATGCCTAGGTTATTGCTTTTATAGCTCGCCTTAAGGCAGTCTAAAACCATTCGTTTTGTAAGAAAGGGACTACTCTGTGGAGAACTGGCTGGAAGCAAGAATGATCACCCTCAAGGGCTTTGCCGTCAAAGATTTTCTGCAAGGCTATTTGACCTGTGACAGCGCAAGAATTAATAACAGCCTACCTACGCCTATGGCGCTATGCACGCTTAAGGGCAGAGTTTTGGCCAACGGTTGGGCGCTAGAACTAGCAGAGGGTGTTGGGTTAGTTGTGCACAGATCACTAGCAGAAGACGTCATAACTTTCCTGAAACCCTACGCCATGTTTGCCAAATGTGCTTTTCACTCCGTCGACACGCCGGTAAATGTCGAGGCCTGCGAAGACTCTGGAAGAAATTTTGTAGCAGGCTGGGCAATTGCCAACCGACAAGACTCTATACCCGAACAAAACGACATCTCGCAGACTCTCAGCGAGCTTATGGCCGAGCACGGCAGGGTATTTATAGACAAAACCTTAAGCCAAAAATTCTTACCGCAAATGCTAGATCTGCATGTACATGGGGCTGTAGATTTCGACAAGGGCTGTTATCTGGGACAAGAGATTGTCGCTAGAGCCCAGTTTAGGGGCGCTGTCAAAAAGCAACTAGCTCAGTTTCAATGGCAAGGCAGCGCGCCGGTTGTGGGTGATACTTGGCAAAACCTAGAAGGCGTCAAGGGCGATGTAATTTACGTTAGTACTTTTAGACCAGAAACAGCACAGCAATCTACACATAAAAAGAGTGCATCCACTTCAGGCTACGGCCTATGGGTTACCCGCAAGACTGAAGACGTTTCAGATTAACCTGACTATACGGTTCGTTCGTTTACACGCATCTGCGCGCCCTTGACCTAAAAGTTGTCCATTCAGTCGAGGTCATGCAATGGGTTATTTAGCCAAAGACCAGCGAACGCCTCATCAAAATGCGCTTCGATATATTCTTTAGACAATTCATCGACACTGCTCACAGTCCACTTTGGTGCACCATCTTTATCAATTAGCAGCGCACGTACGCCCTCTTCAAAATCTGGCCATTGGAGACAGCGAGTGGCGACCGCCAACTCCATACAGAAGCTTTCTGCCAAGGTCATAGTTTGTACCCTGCGCATTTGTTCAAAAATTATTCCGGCAGTTACCGGACAGCCCTTCTGCAAATTACCGATACCACGGTCAATCCACGGCGACCTACCCTGCATCGCAGCAATACTGTTAACACAGTGACTTAAACTCGTGGGGTCTACTGGCGCCTCAGCAAGGGCCGGCAGTTCAGACTCTGGGCGCTGGCCCTGATATTTACAGTTGTCCAAATGGGCCTCAAGCAATTTTCTATTGCCTTTATCATCCTGACTCCAAGCCATGGACATCAATCCATCAATAAAGTCTTGTCTTTGCTCATGATCAATCATGTGGCTACCGATCTTCAGTGCCAGTGCATCTGTAGCATTTACCTGACTGCCCGTTAAGCCGAGAAACAAAGCAATTGATTGAGGCAGGTTTTTCAGCACCCAACTGCCACCCGCATCCGGAAACAAACCGATAGTTATTTCAGGAAATGCCAGCTTGCTACGTTGGGTTAGCACGCGATAACCAGAGGCCGCAAAGAGGCCATAACCGCCACCCATAACTATGCCGTGACCTAGGGTAACAACCGGCTTATTCAAAGTGTGTAAAAAATAGTCTAAGCGATACTCTTCAGCAAAGAATTCGAAGGGGTAACGGTCGACCAGTTCACCCGCCTGACGATTGTTTACGGCTGCCCTATAAAGTGCTTGGACATCGCCACCGGCGCAAAAAGCTTTTTCTCCCTCACCGGTTATAAGAACGCCTGCAATGTCTTTTCGAGATGACCATTGTAAGACAGCGGTACTTAGCACCCTTACTGCATCTAGCGTAAGCGCGTTCAAACTGGCGACCATATTTAGATGAGCATGACCAATGAGCATAGCGCCTGAAGTTTTGTGCTCGCTTATGATTACTTGGTCTGTTTTGAGATTTGGGTCAATTTCTGTATCTGCAGTCATTGCTAAGTCACTTATTAGTTATTTTTAGTACGCTCGCGCGTCTTAGTTTGCGACCAATCTATAATTGGCAAACCTTGATCTGCGAGTATTTTATTGGTTTGAGAAAAATGCTTGCAGCCTAAAAAGCCACGGTGAGCGGATAGCGGAGAGGGATGCGGAGCGGAGAGCAAATAATGACGCTCATTATCAACAAGCTTGCCTTTCTTTTGCGCATAGGCACCCCAAAGCAAAAACACCAACCCCTGGCGCTGTGCAGCCAGCCTACTGACGAGTACATCGGTGAACTGCTCCCAGCCCTTGCCTTGATGGGAAGCCGCCTGAGCCTGCTCGACGGTGAGTACGCTATTAAGTAACAATACGCCTTGCTCGGCCCACGAAGAAAGGTCACCGCAATTTGCCTGCAGCGGCTCGGATAACCCAATGTCAGCCTCTATCTCTTTGAGCATATTACGTAAAGATGGAGGTATAAAACTGCCGTAAGGCACCGAGAAACTCAGACCATGGGCTTGCCCTGGGCCATGATAAGGATCTTGGCCTATTATGACTACGCGGGCTTTATCCACTGGAACTGCATCCAAGGCAGCAAAAATTTGCTCGCCCGGAGGGTATATTTTTTTGCCTAGGCGTTTTTCTGCAAGTAAAAATTGGCGCAGCGCGAGCATGTACGGTAGCTCAAACTGATCTTTGAGAAGGGCCTGCCAAGAGGCTTGCAAATTGACCCGTTGATTCACCATAAGCCCCTTTTCACTATTTCAACGTCGTTATCGAAGCAAACCTATTGATGACGCATCAATGGGAACAACAATACGTCACGAATGGAGGGTGCATTAGTCAGCAGCATAACCAAACGGTCAATACCAAGACCCTCACCCGCCGTTGGTGGCAGACCATACTCTAGAGCAGTTATGTAGTCCTGATCAAAGTGCATGGCTTCATCATCGCCGTGAGATTTAAGATCTGCTTGCGCTCTAAACCTAACTGCTTGGTCCACTGGATCGTTCAACTCTGAAAACCCGTTAGCATATTCACGACCGCCGATGAACAGTTCAAAGCGGTCGGTAATGTCTGGATTTCTGTCATTACGGCGCGCCAATGGCGAAACCTCTGCCGGATACTCAGTAATGTAAGTAGGTTGCTCAAGACGCCCCTCAACTTGCGCTTCAAAGACCTCCATTTGCAGCCGACCTAAGCCCCAATGATCCTCTGCCGCACTGCCCTTGGCTGCTAGCACACTGCGCAAATGGTCTACATCGGCAACAGATGCCTCGGGCACGCCACCAAATCTCGCGAGGGACTCTGCCATACTGATACGCAAAGGCGGGTTAGCAAAATCTAGATCAATGCCTTGATAATTAAACACCGTCGAACCCAGCGCATCACGCGCAAGGCTAGCTAACAGATCATCTGTGAGAGTCATTAAATCTTCGTAGTCAGCATAGGCTTGATAAAACTCAAGCATAGTGAACTCAGGGTTGTGTCTGGTAGACAGCCCTTCGTTACGGAAGTTTCTATTGATTTCAAAAACGCGTTCAAAGCCACCCACTACAAGCCTTTTAAGATAAAGCTCGGGGGCAACACGCAGATATAGCGGCATATCTAAAGCATTGTGATGGGTAGTAAACGGTCGCGCCGTAGCACCACCCGGAATACTGTGCATCATTGGTGTTTCTACTTCCAAATAGTCTAGCTTGGTAAAGTATTCGCGAATTTTTTGCATTACCAACGAGCGCGTGCGGAAAACGCTGCGACTATCTTCGTTAACAATGAGATCTAGATAACGTTGGCGATAACGAATTTCTTGGTCGGTGACGCCATGAAACTTTTCTGGCAACGGCAGCTGGGTCTTATTCAGCAATACAATTTGTTTTGCATGCACTGTAAGTTCACCTTTGTTGGTGCGCATAAGAATGCCGCGAATACCCACTATGTCGCCCATTTCCCAGTACTTGTTAAAAGCCTCGTAAACTTCCTCAGCTAGATCGTTTTTAGTCAAGTAGCATTGCATTTGACCCGAGCTGTCTTGAATAGTTAAAAAACTGGCCTTGCCCATTACGCGGCGCAGCATAATCCTACCGGCGATGGCAGTTTCTATAGCCTCTTCCACCAGCTGCGGCTTATCAAAATCTTTGGCGCGCTGAAGTAAATCCTCGGCTAAATCTTGGCGACGAAAGTCATTGGGATAAATACCGGTATCCGCGCGCCAGCCATCCATTTTGGCTTTGCGATTGGCAATAATATCTCGTTCTTCGCTCATCTTTTTTCTACTCACGTTTGTAGCCGTAGTTGGCTACTGATTTTGTAATACTATATTGAGTTGTTGCGCTCTTTTATCAGTCGCAGACTCAACTGCTCGGCCAACTACTCGAAGACACATAATGATGTCCTGGCTAAATTCATAGCCAATCTAAAGACCTGCCTTGAGGCTTGCCTCAATAAATCCATCCAAATCTCCATCTAATACCGCGTTCGGATCTGTGCGTTCAATTTGCGTGCGCAAGTCTTTTACTCGTGATTGATCCAGTACATAGGATCTTATCTGACTACCCCAACCAATATCGGCTTTAGAATCTTCAATCAACTGTTGTTCCGAGCGACGTGTTTGCAACTCTAACTCATAGAGCTTTGCGCGCAGCTGCTTATACGCATTGTCTTTATTTTGGTGCTGAGAGCGCTCGCTCTGGCATTGTACGACTGTATTCGTCGGCAAGTGGGTCAAACGAACGGCCGAATCAGTACGGTTAACATGCTGCCCACCTGCGCCACTGGCGCGATAAGTGTCCACTCGAACCTCTGCAGGATTTATATCGATTTCAATATCGTCATCGATTTCTGCCGAGACAAAAACGGACGCAAAGGAAGTGTGTCGACGGCTTCCTGAGTCAAAAGGTGATTTTCTAACCAAGCGGTGGACGCCAGTTTCTGTGCGCAGCCAGCCATAGGCGTAGGCGCCGCTGACAAAAATTGTTGCGCTCTTAATACCGGCAATATCGCCTGGAGATAATTCTGTCACTGCGACGGCAAAACCGCGCTTTTCTGCCCAGCGCAGGTACATGCGCAACAACATATCTGCCCAGTCTTGGGCTTCGGTGCCACCCGAGCCGGCTTGAATTTCTAGGTACGTGTTGGCGCTATCCATTTCACCCTGGAACATACGGTGAAATTCTAGAGTGGCTAGGCTGCCCTCTAAACCTGAGAGTTCACTAGATACATCGTTGAGCGCGTCTTCATCATTCTCATCACTGGCCATCTCAGCCAGCTCATGGAGTTCGGACAAAGATGTACCTAAAGAACTGAGCAAGCTGACAATTTGTTCAAGGTCTGCTCGCTCACGCCCTAACTGCTGAGCACGCTCAGGATTACTCCAAACATCGCCATCAGCTAGCTCTAGCTCAACTTCCTGCAAACGCTCCTGCTTCTCAGCAAAGTCAAAGATACCCCCGAAGTGCGGAGTCGCGCTCTTGCAAATCTTTAATGTGTTCTCGTACGGATGTGATTTCAGGCATATTTACTGTGACTTACCGGCAATTTTTTGGAGCAAAGCAAAGAAACTACAAATAGGGATCTCTTAAAGCAAATTTAGGCGTAGCAATTCTAAGGCAAAGCCTCTATGTACTCCACCATCAGCTGCAATGTTCGCGAACCGGCATAGTCGTTGACCGCTAACTTATAAACCATAAGTACGTTAGCTGGACTACCGCTTAGCATAGGCTGAGAAAAAGCGATGCAGTCAATGACTCGGTCATCGTGTTTAACCACCAACTTCAAGTGGGTGTCACCCACTACGCGCTGGCTAATCAGAGCGAATTCACCCGAAAAAAGCGGCTCGGCAAAACCACTGCCCCAAGGACCAGCTCCGGCCAAAAGCTCTACAGTTTGCAGATTAAGGTCCTTACCAGCGAGCGAACCATCGGTAAGCAAACTGGCGCTCAGCATGTCTTCAGTGACCACCTGCGCTACCGCTTTGTCAAAGACCTTATGGAAGCGTGGCAGATGAACTTTCTTAATACTCAGACCTGCAGCCATGGCGTGGCCACCAAACTTAATCAACAATCTGGGGTAGCGTGTGGCGATACTGTCCAAAACATCGCGAATGTTCACACCGTCAATACTTCTCGCCGAACCCTTTAACTCATCTGGCTCTGCACCACCAGCATCTGCAAAAACTATGGCCGGACGATGAAATTTCTCGCGCAGTCGGCCAGCGACTATACCCACAACGCCCTGATGAAAACTTTCGTGATAAACGGACAAGCCCGTTGTCTGCTCGCCAGCATCAAATTGGGCAACAATAAGTTCCGCATCAGCCACCATATCCTGCTGGAGGTGACGCCGAGTTTGATTCAATTGGTCCAGACTTCCTGCCAGGCGTTTAGCTTCAGCTTCGTCCTGGGTCATTAAACACCGGATACCCACACTCATATCTTCTAGACGCCCGGCTGCATTGAGTCGCGGGCCAATAGCAAAACCAAGGTCTTGAGCGGAGATTGTGGTCAGATCGCGCTTGCCCACCTGCGCCAGCGCTTTGATTCCTGGGCGTGTCATACCGCGCTGCATGCGCAGCAAGCCATTGTGTACAAGTACCCTGTTATTACGATCTAAGGGCACGACATCGGCCACGGTACCCAGTGCTACCAAATCTAAGTACTGGGCCAAATTTGGTTCCTCACGTTGTGTCTGTTGAAACCAATCGCGAGCGCGCAGCTCTTGTCGTAGCCAGCTCAGCACGTAATAGGCCACACCCACGCCGGCCATAGATTTACTCAGAAAACCTGAGTCTTTAAGGTTGGGGTTAACCAACGCGACAGCGGCGGGCAGCTCCTCACCAGGCAAGTGATGGTCAGTGATAATGACATCAATATTTGCTGCATTAGCCTCGGCAACGCCTGCGATACTGGCCACGCCGTTATCCACGGTCACAATTAGGTCAGGATTTTTGGTTTGCGCTAATTGAACAATTTCAGGAGATAGACCGTAACCAAAATCAAAACGATTAGGTACCAAAAAGTCCACGTGTGCCGCGCCAAATGATTTCAGCGCTAGCATGCACAGCGCTACCGAAGTGGCACCATCGGCGTCAAAATCGCCAATGATCATTATTTTTTCTTGCTTACACACCGCGTCAGCAAGGCGCATAGCGGCCTTACCAATATCTGGAAGCTCAGCGGGAGAGAGCAAAGTACTGAGCTTGCGGTCCATTTCAGCTACTTCGCTAATACCACGCGCTGCATAGATTCTATCCAGCAACGGATGCTCTACACCAATGCCGGCTGGAGGTACTTTTCTGACCAAAATCTGCATAGTGGCCTTAACTCTTAATGGGTGGGCGCGACTCGTATACGGGTAATCTCGCCCGCTACAGTGTCTAGTGCCGCGAGTTCTGAGAGGGCTGCGTTAACGACTGACTCAACTGCAACATCTGTCAATATCACAATGGACACCGAGGCATCCCCTGAGGATTGTTCTTTTTGAATCACGGCTTCAATACTGATGCTATGCGCTGATAAAGCACTGGCAACCTGAGCAAAAACACCAGGACGATCAACGGTGGGAATACGTAGGTAACAGGCACTGGCGATATCATCCATTACCACACGGTGAATTCCCGGTGCAACGGCCGCTGCCTGAGCCTGATTTAGCGAGCGGTCATTAGATTCAACAGCGCCTACTGAATCTAGCAAACCTGATTCACCTAGAGAAAGAACGTCTGCCAACACGGCAGATGCAGTTGCCGCGCCACCCGCACCGGGGCCGCTAAAGAGAGTCTCACCCGCCGCATCACTGACTATCTGAACCGCATTCATAACGCCATTTACATTAGCTAGCAGCGCCGAGCTAGGCACTAGTGCCGGGTGTACTCGCGTTTCTAAGCCCGCATCAGTGCGCAGGGCAATACCCAGGTGTTTAATCTTAAAACCCAGCTCTTTGGCGTATTGAATATCTTCCGCAGCGATTTGCGTAATACCTTCAACATAAAGGGCTGAAAAATCGTAAGACGTGCCAAAACCCAGTGCAGCCAGAATGGTCAATTTGTGCGCTGCATCTATGCCATCTATATCAAAGGCTGGATCAGCCTCGGCGTAACCTAACTCTTGTGCTTGAGACAATACCTGATCAAATGCTAACCCCTGTTCTTCCATCACGGTAAGCATGTAGTTGCAGGTGCCGTTAATAATGCCGTAAATGGCGTCTATGCGATTAGCCGCCAAACCTTGGTTCAACGATTGAATAATTGGAATAGCGCCGGCTACAGCGGCCTCAAAACGTAAGGGCACATTGCCCCCAGCCAAAAGTTGGTCACCATGAGCGGCGATTACGGCCTTGTTCGCGGTAACAACCGGCTTATTTGCTGCAAGTGCGCTCTCTATGAGGTCTTTGGCTAAGCCTTCGCCGCCTATCAATTCTAAAATCACATCTACATGTGGGTCAGCTACCAGGTCGTGTAAATCCGTACTAAACACTGCGCCTAGCAAATCTACACCAGGCTTGGCGCTACGGCTGGCAATACGCTGCACAACGAGCTCAACCCCCGTGCGACCGGACATAAGGCTGCCGTTGGTTTTTACAAGGTGAAGTACGCCTTGCGCGACAGTGCCTAGACCTGCAATACCTATTCGAAGTTTGTTCACTAATTTTTCCGGAGTTTTTTTGATCGGGTCTACCAACGCGCATTCGGCGTTGGCACACGCTCATAGTTTATTGTTCTAAACGGACCAGCAAGTCAGCAGCTGGTAGGTAGCCGGGCAACAAACGCCCGTCTGATGTGACAATAGCTGGTGTACCGCTTACACCAATTAAACGCCCCAGCTGAAATTGATCTACAACTGGATCAGCACATTTGTCAGCGGCGACTTCTAAGCCTAACTTCGCCTTGGTTAAAGCCCTCTTGCGGTCAGCAGAACACCATACAGCCGACATTTTTTCACGTGTCTCACTATCTAGTCCCATTCGTGGGTACGCCAGGTAACGCACTTCTATCCCTAACTCCGAGTAATTTGCGATCTCACCGTGCAACTTTCTGCAATAACCACAGTCTACGTCGGTAAAAATATGCACGTAATCTACGGTCTTACCCTTCGCAGGAAAAATGACCATGTCTTTACTCGCAACTTGAGTCATTAACTCAACCCGCTCGCTACTAAGACGCTGCTCAGAAAGGCTGACCAACTCCTCGCCCATTGCAAACAGTTCTCCGGCAAAAAGGTGCTTGCCGTCTTTAGTCACAAATAACGATTTACCGCCTGGCAGGTCAATGCCAAACATACCGTCCACACTAACTGGATACACCGCAATAATTGGAATCCCAGGACGCAGCTCTAATAGGCGAGCGACCGCAACTTCACTGCCTTTGGGCAGGGCAGGCGCAGGGTTCGATTCTTCGGCTGTGCTAAAGCTTGCCTGGACCAATAGGAGCAAACCGATACTCAGCGAAAACAATGACTGACGTTGTCTTTTATTCGCAAAAGATTTAAAAAACGCTCTTAAATTCATGGCTACTGCAATCCTTTTGTAAATCGACTTATCTTAAACGCAGTGCACTCTGGCGCGCATTGATGTCCCATACTTTCACATAGGTCAAAATCACCCACGCGGATGATGCTCTTGCACTAGCTCTTTGAGTCTTTGCTGTGCCACTTGGGTGTAAATTTGCGTGGTAGAAAGGTCGCTATGACCCAACATCATCTGCACTGCCCGCAGGTCTGCGCCATTATCCACAAGATGTGTGGCAAATGCATGGCGTAATGTGTGAGGAGAGATATTTTTCTTAATACCTGCCCGCAACGCATACTTTTTAATGGCATGCCAAAAAGTTTGCCGCGTCATCACCCTACCCAGACGGCTCGGAAATAAAACACTACCCCCCTCAGGCAAGAGACTTAACCGAGCATCGCGCAAATATCGGCTAAGCCAATCCAAGGCGTTTTCACCAATCGGCACCAGCCGCTCTTTATTGCCCTTGCCCACAACTCTGACCACACCCTGACGCTGATTCACGTTAGCTAACTCCAGCGTCACCAGCTCGGTAATGCGCAGTCCACTGGCATACAACACCTCTAGCATAGCCCTGTCGCGCAAACCGGTAGCAGTGGACACATCCGGCGCCGTAAGTAGCACCTCTACCTGCTTTGACGACAAAGAGCTGGGCAAAGACCGGCCTAACTTGGGATGTTCGAACTTTTGCGTTGGATCATCGAGCAAGCGTTGCGTGAATATCATATGGCGATAAAAGCCACGCAGCGTACTCAACCAACGTGCTGCACTCCTATCGCTAACCCCGGCTTTTTTGCGCTGTGCCATAAACTCAAAAAGTGCTTCTTTGTCAGCCTGCAGTAACAGTACTTGGCCCTGGCTTTGCTTGTCTAACCAATCAGCCGTCATAAGCAAATCACGACGGTAGGCCATGAGCGTATTTTCACTTAAGCCGCGCTCTAGCCAAAGCGTATCTAAATACCCGCCTATGTCCGTTTGATCTTTTTCCGATCCCTGTTTTGACAAGAAAAATCCTTTTAGTTGGAACCGGCTATAGATTAAATAAAAACAGGCGGAAACGCCGATGAATGAGCCAAAGGGTAGCGGAATTAATGTTAACGGTACATCACAGAAACTAGCAAAGACTAGAGCGAAAAAGTGTGAGGTGAATGGAATGATAGTAAACGATGAGCGAGCGCTCTAAGCAGGTAAACCTAAGTTTTGTGGGGGGCTAACTTTCTTTCTGTTTGTCTTCCCGTTTTAAGAGGAGGAGGTCAAAGCAGGTACAGAGAACAGACATACGAAAACCCCAAATGAGTTACCAGCTATAAAGCTAGCAACCACTGGTAGCTTTGCCACTAAAGCCTTTACTTGGCTTTAACTTTCTCTTTGATACGTGCTGAACGACCAGACAATTCACGCAAGTAGTAAAGTTTCGCTTGGCGAACATCACCACGGCGTTTCACTTCAATACCTTTGATCAAGGGGCTGTGTGTTTGGAAAGTTCTTTCCACACCAACACCATGAGAGATCTTACGTACTATGAATGCAGAGTTGAGTCCGCGCTTCTTAATACCAATTACAACGCCTTCATAGGCCTGTAAGCGCTCACGAGTGCCCTCTTTAACCAACACCTGGACACTAACCGTGTCACCTGGGCTAAACTCAGGAATCTCATTCATCTGACTATTTTCGATTTCTTCGATTATCTTATTTCTGCGCACTTTATCTACTCCACTGCTTTGGCCGCATTGCAGCCAGCAAAACATTCTTCCAGTAACTTTCGATCTTCTTGACTGAACACTCGCCCGGTAAGCAAGTCTGGTCTTCTATCCAAAGTTCGTTTAAGCGCCTCACGGCGTCTATGCCGAGACATTCGTTTGTGATTTCCACTTAGGAGATCTGCGGGAACCACATCCAAACCCAACTTCTCGGGGCGCGTATAGTGAGGGTAATCGAGCGTTCCATCAAGGTGTGATTCATCAATAACTGACATTTGATTGCCTAAAGTGCCCGGTAAGTGCCTTGCGATTGCATCTGTGACCACCATTGCGGCTAATTCACCCCCACTAAGCACGTAATCGCCTATCGACCACTCTTCATCGACATGCCGTTGAATAAACCGCTCATCTACACCTTCGTAACGACCGCAGATTAAAATCAACCCTTCTAACTGCCCGTAATCGATGCCTTTAGCCTGACTAAAGACCTCTCCTTGAGGACTCATAAGCACCACCAACGAGCTTTTGGGCGCATCTTTTTTCGCCGCCTGTAAAGCTTTAAGCAAGGGCTCTACCATCATCACCATGCCCGGACCACCGCCATATGGACGATCATCTACAGTGCGATGCTTATCAGTGGAAAATTCTCGGGGGTTATAGCGATTTAGAGAAATAATGCCGTTATCTACAGCACGGCCAAAAACGCCATTGCTCGACACGGCGTCGAACATTTCAGGAAACAGTGTAATGACGCCAAGCCACATGAGGTTCCCCTCTAACACCAGTCCAAATGCCACTCAACGCTGATGCGTTTGGCAGTTAGATCGACATTTTGTAAATACGGCTCATGAAACGGGATAAGGTGATTGCCCTCATCGTTCTTAACAATGAGTACATCGTGTGCGCCAGTTTCAATCAGATGGTCCACTCGCCCTAAAAATACGTCATCTAGATTATAGACCTCGCAACCGACCAAATCGTGCCAAAAATATTCGGCATCAGCTGAATCAATAACGTTTTCGACGGCGCTGAGTGCATCACGAGTCACCCCTATAAAGCTACCGCTATAGGTATGCGCGTCCTCTGGGTTTTGAATATGCTCGATACGAACAATATGTCCGTTCTTGTGCGGCTGGCATGCCGGCTTAGCAAGCTCTTGCCATGAACCGTCAGGCTTTCTTTGCAGATACCATGGGCCATATTGAAGAATATTTTCTGGAGGGTCAGTAAAAGACTGAAGTACTTGCCAGCCCTTAACACCAAACGAGCGCCCTAACCTTCCGATTACGATTATATCTAGACTCATATGTTGAGTACCAATATGTTGAGTATCGGTGTGTTTAGCACCGATGGAAGGTTATGACTCAGTGGAGGCATGAATGCCTCCAACAACTACTCTGCAGCCGCTACAGCTTCTACTGGGCTTTGCTTGCGTGCTTGACCAATCAACTGAGCAACACGGTCACTAGGCTTCGCGCCTACACCTATCCAGTAATCTATTCGATCCAAATCTATACGCAAAACTTCTGCTTGGCCTTTCGCTAGAGGGTTATAAAAACCAACGCGTTCGACGAAACGTCCGTCTCTGGACGAAGATCTATCTGCTACCGTGACGTGGTAGAAAGGGCTTTTCTTAGCGCCGTGACGGGCTAATCTTATCGTTACCATAGTTTTCTCTTCTGTGAAAAAGGTCGCTTGCGAAAGGCGCGATAGTCTATAGCATCCGCCGCCCCTTGCAAGGGCCTTGTGTCTTTCTTGTTAATTTTTATGAGCGCAAATGCACTCGTCATATTGTCATAAAGTTTAGCGACGACGCATACCTGGCGGCATACCACCCGGTGTCTGCATCCCCGGCATAACCTGCATCCCTCGCATCATTTTTTGCATGCCGCCCTTACGCGAGACTTTTTTCATCATCTTTTGCATTTGCTTGTGCTGTTTGAGCAATCTATTTACGTCAGCGATCTGCGTGCCACTACCTGCAGCAATGCGCTGCTTACGCGAACCGTTAATGACATCTGGGAAGCGTTTCTCTTTAGGCGTCATAGAGTCAATGATGACCCCCATCCGCTTAAACTGGTTATCGTTAATCTGCGACTGCGCTCCTGCTGGCAACTGCGACATACCCGGCATTTTGTCCAGCATGCTGCTGATGCCACCCATATTCGCCATTTGATCTAATTGATCGCGGAAGTCTTCTAGGTCGAACTTCTGCCCTTGCTGCATTTTCTTTGCGAAGCGCTGGGCTTTGTCTTTATCAACCTTGCGTTCTGCTTCCTCAATCAGGGTAAGGACATCGCCCATACCTAATATACGAGAAGCTAAGCGGTCAGGGTAAAACGCCTCTAGAGCGTCTGTTTTCTCGCCAACACCCATAAACTTAATAGGCTTACCGGTAATGGCCCGCACACTTAACGCTGCACCACCTCTGGCATCACCATCAGTTTTCGCCAATACGACGCCAGTCAACGGTAGCGCATCGTTAAACGCTTTTGCAGTATTCGCCGCGTCTTGCCCGGTCATGGCGTCGACTACAAACAATGTTTCAATCGGGTTAATGGCCGCATGCAATGCGCGAATTTCATTCATCATCGCGTCGTCTACAGCCAAGCGCCCGGCTGTGTCGACCAATAGGACATCGGCCAATTGAGCCTTTGCTTCAACAATGGCGCGATTGACAATATCTAAAGGTTTTTCTTCATTGGTAGAAGCTATAAATTGCGCGCCAACCTCCCCTGCTAGTGTTTCTAGTTGGGCGATAGCTGCAGGCCGATAAACGTCAGCACTAACCACAGCGACTTTTTTCTTTTCGCGTTCTTGTAAAAAACGCGCCAATTTCGCCACAGTGGTGGTTTTACCCGCACCCTGCAGCCCTGCCATCAAAATAACCGCTGGCGGCGTTGTGGCCAAATTTAACGCGGTGTTTGCTTCGCCCATGACTTGGACCAGTTCGCCGTGCACAAGCTTAATAAAAGCTTCGCCAGGATTCAGCGCAGTAGCTACGGTTAAGCCAATCGCTTTGACCTTAAGTTGGTCTATAAAATCTTTTACAACGGGTAGCGCAACGTCGGCTTCCAAAAGCGCCGTACGTACTTCACGAAGGGCGTCAGAAATATTATCTTCGGTCAGGCGAGCCTTGCCCGTAATCTGCTTAAGACTTTGGGAAAGGCGATCAGAAAGGCTCTCAAACATGACTTTGCTATAGGTCCAATAAAACGTGGAAGATATTATAGCGCGATGTGCCGGCAATGGCGTTAACAACATGCACTGTTCGCAAAGGAATTTGCATAGCTGTCTAAAACGAGAACTACGAGGCAGATTTGCAAAGTCTTTGTCTGAGCCCGATCAACCCAACCCCCGGCCAATGAAACCATTCTTAGCCCTTCACCGGAGCTGACGGTTATGCCAAACTTCCCCTTCATTCAGCCAACGTAAAACACTATTAATATCGCGACTCAAACCGTGATCACTCAGGTTTGCAAATGTACAATCTGACAATCCTCGCATCACTAGCTGCGATATTTTTTTACGCTTTGGGTTTCGCCAATCTCTGGCGCGCAGCAAACTCCAATATAGACTCGGCAGATCTAATTCTGGAGGAACCGCAATTGGACACGTCCCCAGCAAGCATTTTGGTAAGTAAGGTCACAATACTTCCCTGGCTCACTGCGGCAGCTCTCATTGGCCATGGCTTTGCCTGCATCAACGCGCTTATCGGTGAAAATGGCCTTTCGCTCAGCCTCATTGGCGTCAGCAATTTAGTTGCCGTCGTTATGGTGTTCGTTGTTGCGGCGAGCAGTACCAAACTGCCCGTGAACAACATTTTTCTATTATTGTTTCCCATCAGCATTTTCAATCTGCTTTGCCTCAACCTCATTAACCCAGGGAACGTCGCCCCCCTTGAATTGAGCACCGCACAGGTCGCGCATATCTTGCTCTCAATCAGCGCATACACAGCCCTAATGACAGCGGCGCTGCAATCAATACTGCTTGCATTGCAAGAACGACGCCTCAAACAACCACGCAGAAGCCTTTATGGTTTGCTGCCGGCGCTAGAAACTATGGAGCATCTGCTTCTTTCCATGTTGTGGATTGGTTTAGCACTACTAAGCTTATCTATCGTCACCGGGCTGATTTTTCTTGAAGACATGTTGAGTCAGCGGCTCACCCACCACACTATTTTAACAAGTCTTTCTTGGTTGGTTTATGCAGGCTTCTTAGTTGGCCACCACGTATTCGGCTGGCGCGGCGTTACTGCTGTGCGCTGGAATTTGGCCGCATTCGCCCTACTCTTGCTGGGTTATTTCGGCAGTAAATTCGTTTTGGAATACATTCTATAACTATGGATATGAACAACGTCCCTATCGGTTACCTGTTTTTAGCTATAGCCATTATGATTTTGCTTTCGGCCTACTTCTCGGGCACCGAAACCGCCATGATGGCGCTGAATAAATACCGGCTTAGACATTTGGTTAAAAGCAAGCATCGTGGCGCAAAAAAAGCCAGCCGCATGCTAGACCGCCAAGACCGCCTACTTGGCGTCATTCTTGTTGGCAACAACCTCGTTAATTTTTCCGCTGCAACTGTGGCAACAATCATTGGCTTCAACCTATTTGGTGATACAGGCGTTTTGTTAGCGCCATGGGTTTTAACCCTTGTCTTTTTGATCTTTGCAGAGGTAGCACCTAAAACGTTAGCTGCAGAAAAACCCGAAAGCTGGGCGTTTAAAGCCGTCTATATTTTAGAACCTTTGCAGCGCTTATTTCACCCCGCCGTAGTTTTTGTTAATGCTTTTAGCAATGCATTAGTTCGCCCTTTTCTCAACAAAGCGGACGACCAAGATGACCAATTAACCAAAGACGAATTAAAAACCGTGGTCAGCGAAGGCGGCCAATCAGTTGGTGAGCGGCAGACTATGTTAGGCCGCATACTGGACCTTGAGTCAGTCACTGTTAACGATATTATGGTGCCACGCAGCGAAATCGTGGCAATTGATATTGATGATGATATCAGCGAAATCCTCACCATTGCCGCAGCCAGCCAACATACGTTACTGCCAATCTGCAAAGACAATTTCGGCAATATTTTGGGCATTTTGCACCTACGCAGACTGGCGCGTTTGGTACAGGTGGCAGACTTCACTAAGGCCGACCTTCTACAATTAGCCAGGGAGCCCTACTTCGTTCCAGAAGCAACACCACTACACACCCAGCTAATGAATTTCCAAAAAGAAAAACAACGGTTTGCGCTGGTCGTAGATGAATATGGAGATATTCAAGGCATCGTCACCCTGGAAGACATACTTGAAGAAATTGTTGGTGAATTCACCACTGACTTCGCCGCCCACAACCCAGAAATATCAGCGCAAGACGATGGCAGCTATTTAATTGACGGCATGGCGGTATTACGCGACATAAACCGCGCTCTTCGTTGGGATCTACCTATAGACGGTCCGAAGACACTCAACGGTTTTGTTCTAGAACACCTAGAGACCATGCCTGAATCAAACCTATGCTTACAGGTGAATCAGTACCAAATTGAAACCGTGCAGATCAAAGACAATATGATCAAGGCACTGAAGATTCGCCAAATGCCAACTGAGCAGTCTTAATCTACTCAGTTGTAAAACCTAACAGCGCAAATTAGAAAAAAACGAAGCCATAAAGGCTCCGTCTAATACTTGGCTCGCAGTTAGGTCTAAAACCCAGCCCTACTCCAATTTTGGACTCAGAGGCTAGAATTAATACCTAGACCAGCGTCTATTTATTGCAGAAATAATGGCGTTTAGTCCGGCAGTAATCGTGTTGCGGCTAAGACCTATACCATAGCTTCGGCCCTGACCATCTGGATCTTCCACTGCCAAAACACAAATTGCTTGTGCATCACTGCCGCCTTCAATGGCTGTTTCTTGGTAGCCAACCACCACCAATGGCTCATTTAAAGTTTCTACCATAGCGTTTACAAAGGCTTCTATTGGCCCCGAACCTTGGCCATCAATGGTGACAACATTATCAGAAACTTCAATTCTAGCCACACAACGCTGATCGTCATCGCGGCCAGGCAATAAGTCATAGTCAATCAACTTATACGGCGCTTGATCCACCACGTAAGTAGAGAGTAGCGATTGGTAAATTTCGTCTGGCTTAATCTCACGATCTAGCTTTTCGGTCATGCCCTGTACTACGCCACTGAATTCAACAAGTAGTTCTCTAGACAGTGTAACGCCGTACACCTCTTCCAACAGAAAACCCACGCCGCCTTTTCCAGATTGGCTGTTAACGCGCACAGTTTCTTTGTAAGAACTGCCCACATCCTCTGGATCGATTGGTAAATAAGGTACTTCCCAACTACTACGATCAACCTTTGAGATGCCCTTTTTTATGGCATCTTGGTGAGAGCCGGAAAACGCAGTAAATACCAAATCACCAGCATAGGGGTGCCTTTCAGGGACAGCCAACTTATTCACGGCTTCAGCAGTTTCGCGAATTTTTGGCATTGCACGAAAATCTAACGTTGGATCAACCCCCTGGCTAAACATATTCATGGCCATAGTAACCAAGTCACAGTTACCTGTGCGTTCACCATTACCAAACAACGTACCTTCCACTCGTTCGGCGCCCGCCATAAGGCCAAGCTCAGTGGCTGCAATACCAGTGCCTCTGTCATTGTGGGTATGCAAGCTGATCACCGCACTATCGCGACGTGGGAAGTTACGACAAAACCACTCAATCTGATCCGCGTAGATGTTAGGCGTCGCCATTTCCACCGTACTTGGCAGATTAATGATCATGGGCCCTTCTGGCGTTGCGCCCCAAGTATCGGCTACTGCCGTGCAAATGTCGGAGGCAAAATCTAATTCAGTACCGGTAAAACTTTCAGGAGAGTATTCGAATATCACATTCGAGTCGAAGTCCTTCAGTCCTTCACGAACCATCTCAGTGCCTTGCACTGCAAGATCTATGATGCCCTGACGATCCATACCAAAGACAACTCGTCTCTGTAGCTCTGATGTAGAGTTATAAAGGTGGAAAATGACACTAGGTGCTCCCTCAAGCGCTTCAACAGATTTCTTAATTAATTCTTCGCGCGCCTGGCAGAGGATTTGGATACTCACACCTTCAGGAATTCTGTCTTCGTCAATTATGCGGCGAATAAAGTCAAAGTCTGGCTGAGATGCTGCGGGAAAGCCTACTTCTATTTCTGCAAAACCTATTTCTAAGAGCATGTCCCAAAGGCGCAACTTTTCATCTACGTTCATTGGATCTATTAGAGCTTGATTACCGTCTCTGAGATCCACACTGCACCAACGGGGTGCTTGTTGAATGATTTTGCTCGGCCATTGACGATCAGGTAAATCGATCGGCTTAAAAGCTGAGTATTTGCTAAATGGCATAACGCCTATGGCGCGTCCGCTTTGAGGTTGATGACTCATGATTTTGTCCTAAGAACTCGTTCTATTTTCTTTCGACTTTTACACTTTTGCCGACCATAAGCTCGGGCAAGTAACTCTTACGCTGTAGAAGCCTCAGTATATTACCCAACAACGGCCTCGCTGTCGGATTTGATGAGCTTTTTTTTGGGGTGGGTTTAGCCCTGGGGTTTAGAATTTTTGCCGAGTAACCGGCAGCAGTTCCAAAACATTTAGGAGGAGGCTAGAAAGAAGGTTGCCGAGCAGCAAATTGCAGGCAGCGACAAAGGACACAGAAGCGCGCGGGCTTTTTGCGTTAGACAGATTGTTAATTTTGTCTAGCAAGTGGATTGACATTTGAAGACTATAAATCGAATCACAAATTTTGCAAGCCTCTAGCCATCCCCTTTCGTCAACTTCGTCCCACAAAGGCTGACCCTACAGGCAACCCTATAAAAGCATCTAACGGGCGGCTAATGCACAGCTAAAGAACTATCTCCACAGCACTAGCCACCGCAAAAGCCTTTTCTCGCGCCTGGTCAGTGCTCTCACCCAGCGCCAAACCAACCCCCATGCGCCGCTCGCCCTCTACCTCAGGCTTACCAAACAATCGCAGTTGAGTATCCTCTTGCGACAACGCTTGATGCAGATTGCCAAAAGACACCTCGCTTGAACTGCCCTCAACAATAATAACTGCCGAGGCCGCTGGCCCATGGTTCTTAATGGCTGGAATAGGCAGGCCTAATATGGCTCGGGCATGCAGCGCAAACTCACTCAAATCCTGACTAATGAGCGTGACTAAACCAGTATCGTGGGGCCTGGGACTGACTTCAGAAAAATATACCAAGTCATCTTTGACAAAGAATTCAACACCAAACAGACCCAAGCCACCCAGAGCACCCGTGACTTTCTGAGCAATTTCTTGGCTCTCAAGCAAAGCTTTAGCGCTCATGGGCTGTGGTTGCCACGACTCTTTGTAGTCCCCGCCCTCTTGGCGGTGGCCAATTGGGTGACAAAAACTGGTGCCATCTCTGTGCCGAACGGTGAGTAGAGTTATCTCGTAATCGAAGTCAACGAACCCTTCAATAATGACCTTACCGCCCGTGCCCCGGGCACCTTCAATCGCATAGGTCCAGGCACTTTGAACATCGTCTTGACCGCGCAAAGTACTTTGCCCCTTGCCAGAACTGGACATGACAGGCTTAACCACACAGGGGAAACCAATCTCTTCAACCGCCTGAAGATAATCGGCCTCGCTGTCGGCAAACTTATACAGAGAAGTCCTAACGCCCAACTCTTCGGCGGCAAGGCAACGAATGCCCTCCCGGTCCATAGTCAACTTAGTCGCCTTGGCTGTTGGAATAACATTTAGCCCTTGGGCTTCAAGTTCGACCAACGTGGCGGTAGCAATAGCTTCTATCTCGGGCACCACCAAATCTGGTTTTTCTAACTCAATAACGCCGCGCAAAGCATCGCCATCGAGCATATCAATGACATGACTTCGGTGCGCCACCTGCATAGCCGGCGCATTGGCATAGCGGTCAACTGCAATGACTTCTACACCATATCTCTGAAGCTCAATCACTACTTCCTTACCCAGCTCACCGCTGCCCAGCATCATGACCTTAGTCGCTGAAGAGGATAACGGCGTGCCTATGGAGATTGCTTCAGAATGTTCAGTCATTAGGCTTCTCTGCTCGGTACCACTTGAGGCTGGACTTTCAGCGTCTCGCGAAAGCGACGCGCGTTTTCTACATAATGGGCCGCGCCCATTCGAATGCCAACGGCTTGTTCATCGGTCAAGGTTTTCACAACTTTGCCCGGAGAGCCCATAACCATGGAGTTATCGGGAATTTCTTTGCCCTCGGTTATCAACGCGTTGGCGCCAATAATGCAGTTTTTGCCAATCTTCGCGCCGTTTAACACAACCGCATTGATACCGATTAGCGAACCCTCGCCAATGTCACAGCCATGCAACATGACTTTATGGCCAATAGTTACATGAGCGCCTATATTCAGTGGATACCCTGGGTCTGTATGCAGCACAGAACCATCCTGTATATTCGAACCCTCACCAACTGAGATGAGGTCGTTATCCCCGCGCAAAACCGCGTTAAACCAAACACTGGCGTCTTGCTTAAGCAACACATTACCCAGCACCACTGCATTATCAGCTACCCAATAATCACCCTCTGCGCGCACTTCAAGATCACCTAATTGATATAACACCCTTGAACCCCTAAATTAAAAACAACTCTCATGTTAATGAAGGTGACGCCAATACGCCATTTGAAGTGGATGTTTTATCCCGGCGTTCTTGCGTGCGTACAGATCAATAACCTTGCCAAAGAATTAAGAAATGTTTTCACCATTACCTGCCGGAATGAGCCGAGCATGGGTATACTGCTTTAATGAAATTTTGCAGCCTATGCGGCGAAGCCGCTGAACAAATAATCCCCGAGGGCGATACGCGCCCTCGCTCAGTTTGCACCGTGTGCAAAACCATCCACTACGTAAACCCGCGGGTTATCGCAGGCACCCTGCCGATTTGGAAAGATCAGGTACTTTTATGTAAGCGTGCCATTGAACCCAGGAAAGGTTACTGGACCCTGCCCGCAGGGTTTCTTGAAAACGGTGAGACCGTAGAAGTAGGCGCGGCTCGCGAGACCTTGGAAGAGGCTAATGCGCGGCTAGAAAACTCGCAGCTTTATACGATATTCAGTTTGCCGCACATCTCTCAGGTGTATATGTTTTTTCGCGCGGACTTAGCAGATTTAGAGTTCAGTAGTGGTACTGAATCGTTAGAAGTGGCGTTGTTCAGCGAGGCGGACATCCCCTGGGATGAACTGGCTTTTCCGGTGATTAATAAGACCTTGGAATACTATTTCGCAGATCGCCTGAACGATACATACCCGACCCACTACGAAGACATTTTGTTTCGGCGGCGTAGCTGATAAGCAGGTTCATACTCCTAACCCAAACATCAGCCAGAACTCTGATAAGGAAAGACTCTTTTAAGAAAGCGTCTTAAGCGCGTTCCTAAACAGGCGCATCCAAGGGCCATCTTCGCCCCAAGCAGTATCACGGTGAACGTTTTGCACCGACCTAAATACGCGCTCTGGGTGCGGCATCATAATCAGTACACGGCCATCTGCAGCCGTTAGCCCAGCTAGGCCCTCAATAGCGCCGTTAGGATTATCTGGATATAGGCTGGCTACTTGGTGATGCGAATCTACATATTGCATAGCTAACTGATTATTACTTTGCAACGCCGCCAAATGTTCACCCTGAGCAAACTCAGCCCGCCCTTCCCCGTGAGCCACAGCCACGGGCATTACACTGCCCTGCATGCCATTGAGCCAAGGCGTTTGTACGTCATTAATTTTAACCATTACCGTGCGGCCTTCAAATTGCTCACTACGGTTTCGCACAAAGCGCGGCCAGTTTTCTGCACCGGGAATAAGTTCCTGCATTTGCGCCATCATCTGACAACCATTGCAAACGCCTAAGGTAAGTTTGTCGCTGGTGAAGAAGTTGGCGAACTGTTCTCTGACCTGAGGGCTGAACAACGCACTCTTAGCCCAGCCACCGCCGCCACCTAGAACGTCGCCGTAAGAGAAACCGCCACAAGTCACTAAAGTTTGGAATTCGTCTAAAGAAAAGCGTCCACTGATCAGGTCTGACATGTGCACGTCAACGCTGTCGAAGCCTGCCCGATCAAAGGCGGCTGCCATTTCAATCTGGCCATTGACACCCTGCTCGCGCAGGACCGCAATTTTAGGGCGTGCGCCTGTTAGCACAGTGGGTATTTCGCTGGGGTCAAAGGTCAGCTTGGCGTTGAGGCCAGGATCGTCAGTTCGATTTGCGACTATGCTAGAAAACTCTTCCTCCGCGCAGGCGGCGCTGTCGCGCATGCTTTGCATTTTATAACTGGTCTTCGCCCAGGTCTGTTGCAACTCGCTACGGGCATAGTCTGCAACCACCTCGTCGCCATGAGAGATAACAACTCTGTCATCTTGGCGAATCTTCGCTATGGGCAAGCAGCGCCCGGGCGCACTGACTTCTAACATTGCATAGGTGGCGTTGGAAACTTGTACAACAAACCCTGCCTCTTCGTTAAACAAGGTTTCTAGCAACGCTTCATTGGCGTCAATATTAATCTCTAAGCCTAGGCGTCCAGCAAAAGACATTTCCAACAAACAGGCTAAGAGCCCGCCGTCGGAGCGGTCATGTAAGCTGAGGAAATCGCCCCGCCGCTTACCTTGAATAATCAATTCTAGGAGCGCTATAAAGCTGCCGACATCATCAATATTGGGCGTCACATCCCCCATCTGAGAGTAAACCTGAGCCAAGCAACTGCCGCCCAAACGTTGTTTAGACCCTATATCTAACAACACAAGAATACTGCTCTCATCGTCTACCAGCTCTGGGGTCACAGTGTTATTCACATCAACTACCGGCGCGAAAGCAGAAACAATGAGCGTAACAGGCGAAACAACAGCTTTGTCTTTGCCGTCCTGCTTCCACCTTGTTTCCATGGACAGAGAATCTTTCCCCACGGGAATGGCAATCCCTAAGGCCGGACACATTTCTTCACCAACAACGGTCACTGCGTCAAACAGCGCTTGCTCTTCTTCATTAGAACCGGCTGCCGCCATCCAGTTAGCAGACAACACAACGCGTTCAAGGCTTTCAATATCGGCGCAAACGATATTTGTCAGCGATTCAGCTACCGCCATACGCGCAGCAGCCTTCGGATCAATCAACGCGAGGGGGCTACGTTCGCCCATGGCAAACGCTTCGCCCTGATTGGTATTAAATCCGCTAAGGGTGACCGCGGCATCTGCAACGGGCACCTGCCAAGGACCAATCATTGGCTGAGTTGCGACCAAGCCGGTAATGCTACGATCGCCAATGGTGATCAAAAACTGCTTACTGGCCACTGCGGGGAATTGCAACACGCGATTAACCGCTTCTTGGAGCGTAACCTGACTGAGGTCTAGTGGTGTTAGCGCCAGTTGTTGGCGTGAAAAACTGCGACTCATTTTAGGCGCTTTGCCGAGCAAAACGCTGAGCGGCAAGTCCACCGGCGCATTTTCAAAATGCGCATCTTCAACCAGCAAATCGCCACCAGAAACTGATTCACCAACAACCGCGTAAGGGCAGCGTTCGCGCTGACATATTTCTTCGAATTGAGCCAACTGTGATGCTTCAATACCCAGCACATAGCGCTCTTGAGCTTCGTTACACCAAATTTCTAAAGGCGACATACCAAGATCAGAGTTAAGTACATTGCGCAGCTGAATACGACCACCTGTATTGGCGTCGTCAATGAGCTCGGGCAAGGCATTGGAGAGGCCACCAGCGCCCACATCGTGAATCAATAAGATGGGGTTTTCCCTACCTAAGGCGCAACAACCGTCAATCACTTCTTGGCAGCGACGTTCCATTTCTGGATTGCCCCGCTGTACTGAAGCAAAATCTAAATCCGAGGAACTACTGCCCGAAGCCATACTCGAGGCCGCGCTTCCACCCAACCCGATCAACATGGCTGGACCACCCAAAACCACTAACGCTGTACCGTCGGGAAACGACTCAGCATGCACGTGCTCTTCGCGTACGGTACCTACGCCGCCGGCGATCATCACAGGCTTATGATAACCCCTGACAACATCTGAGCCAGTTTGCGAGGCGTATTCAAAAGTTCTGAAGTAGCCGTTAATAGCCGGGCGACCAAACTCGTTATTGAAGCTCGCCGCGCCTACTGGGCCCTCTAACATAATGTCTAAGGCGGAAACCATATGCTCTGGCTTGCCAGTGGTAAGCTCCCAAGGCTGCGGCATGTCTGGAATGTTTAGGTGCGAGGTAGTAAATCCAGAGAGACCCGCTTTTGGTTTTGAGCCGCGACCTACCGCGCCCTCATCACGGATCTCACCACCAGAACCTGTTGCGGCACCGGAGAACGGTGCAATACCTGTTGGGTGATTGTGAGTTTCCACTTTCATCAGAACATGAGCAGCTTCGCTCTTATAACCGTACTGCTTGCTTTTAGGGTCTACCCAAAGTCGTTGTACTTGAGGGCCTTCAATCACTGCTGCGTTATCGCTGTAGGCACTTAATATACCGCGCCCATTGATTTGCTTATATGTATTACGGATTTTTCCAAACAGCGAGACTTCCTGATGCTGGCCATCTACCTGCCAGTCGGCGTTAAAAATTTTGTGTCTGCAATGCTCAGAGTTTGCCTGAGCAAACATCATCAATTCGACGTCGGACGGATCCCTCTGTAAATCCTTGTAGGCTTTTTCCAAATATTCAATCTCGTCATCGGACAAAGCCAGACCAAGACGCACATTAGCTTTATGAAGCGCGTCCACACCCTCGCTGCTTAACGGGATTTCCGCCAAGGGTTTGGGTTCTGCCGTGATGAACAGTTGCGCAAAATCTTCGGCCAATAAATAGTCTTGGGTCATGCGGTCAAAAAGCACCGACTTGTCTAGTACACTGAGATCGTAGTCGTCACGTACAAACCAGCGCACTCCCCGCTCCACTCTCAGCACGTCGGTCAAACCAGACAACCAAAATATGTCAGTAGCCTTACTGGACCATGGCGAAATAGTGCCAAGGCGAGGCACAACTGTACCTGCGAACTCGCCGCTGGCTTCAGGCAACTCTTGAGTGGGGCCGTAGGTCAGAAGTTCCTGGGCTTGGAGCAACTGCTGCGCACTCAGTTCAGCAGTGGTATGAATTATATGCACAAACTCGGCATAGACCACATGGGGGACTGTTTGCTGGATCTTTTGCAAGGCAAAAATGCTCAGTGCGGCAGTACCCTGTGCCACAGCAATCGTACTGTTTGCGCCAATGATATTAGCTGATTGCAAATTGCCGTCCGTATTTTCCATCAAGGGTTCCACCTAGTCATATTTCTTTGAGTATTTCTTTACCGCGTCACTGTGGAACAAGATCCTTCGAATCTTAAACGTCTAACAATGGTCGCCTCTTTTTCCCAACACAGTTGTGCGTCCGAGCATAACCTTTTAACTTTTTCCAGTTTCCTATTAGCTCTTTCCTATTAAAGGGCTCCTAATTTTTGTTGCGACGAGCATCAAAAAATTTGCGCATACGCAGCCTGCATTCGTCTTCGAGTACACCATAGCTGACTTCAATACGATGATTTAGCCAAGCTGAATGGCCTAGCGAATGACTAATCATAGCCCCTGCTTTGGGTTCCAAGGCTCCAATCACCACGCGCTGAATTCTGGAGTGAATCAACGCCCCAAAACACATGGTGCAAGGCTCTATGGTGACATAAAGCGTAGTACCCGGCAGGCGATAGTTGGCACTTTGTAGGGCAGCATCACGTAGGGCTATTATTTCAGCATGGGCAGAAGGGTCGTGACTTAAGCGCGGTTGATTGAACCCTTGACCGATAAGCGCTTGGCCTTTGACCAAAACTGCACCTACAGGTACTTCGCCAACCGCCGCAGCTTCATCCGCCAAAACGATGGCTTTGCGCATCCAAGCTTCGTCGGTGTTATCCAATGATTTTGTGCAGGTGATTTAGAAGGCGCCATATTAACAGTGCCAGCCCCGAAACAAACCATTAGAACGAATCTTTAGCCATTTTTTGGCGGAAGATGGTTAGGAGGCAGGCAGAAGTTGAGCACAAACTGGGCAGAAGCTAAAAAGGCGGCTAAATACCCTTAACCGTATAAGAACGTTCAACACCTTTAGTCACTGCACCCCAAGGGCTCGCCTGAACCCGGGCTTGGTGAGCAGCGAAGGCCTCGGCGGTTTGAAATTCTTCGTAAACATCAAAAATAGTCGGCGTACCTGCCCGTTGGCGCACCTCAAAAACCAAACAACCAGGTTCTGCTAACGTTAACGCGATGTGCTCTGGCAGCAGCTCTAAAACCCTCTCGACCTCTCCCGCAAGCACAGTAATAAAACCACTTAGAACCACTTTTTCTGCCATTCCTATCATTCAATTATGAACTCAACGTGTTGCTCGCCCGTTGCTCAGCTAAGAAACTAATCACAATCATCGACGAAGTTTCAACGAAGGCACCCTCCCTTACAAGTCGGAACTGACGGAGGGTATTCATAGGACGGCGAGTGCGCCGAGCAAGGGTAGGTGCCACCTAGGTCGAATAAATAGGCATTTTACGCCCAATAATCACCACCAAAAAAACGGCCCCAGCAAAAACTGCGTTGAGCAATGTGAGTGACTCCCCCAGGAGAAAATAGGCTCCTATGAGCGTGGCGAAGGGTTGTAACAATTGCACCTGCCCCACTCGGGCGACACCGCCCACTGCAAGACCCCGATACCAAAAAAAGAAGCCGACATACATAGAAAACAAGGCCACGTACAAAAATGAACCTAGGGCTTCGTTGGAAACGCCATCTAAGGGCGTCTCAAAAAACAAATAGGTGGCGACCAGGTTAATTGGCAATGTCAGCGCCAAAGCCCAACTGATTACATTGATCGCGCCCAACTCTGAGGATAACTTACCCCCTTCCGCGTAACCTATAGCGGCGAAGATGATGGCCACTAACAGCCAAAAGTCGCCCAACATTAAACCCGTTAGGCCGTCTAGATAGGCATAGCCCAAAACCAGCAGCGAACCAGACAATGCTGCCAGCCAATAACTTATGGAGGGTCTTTCTTTAAAGCGCAAGGCGCTAAAAATTGCAGTAACTAGAGGCAACACGCCCAATATGATGCCGCCGTGGGCAGACGGCAATGTAGTCATCGCAATGGATGTAAAGATGGGGAATCCGTAAACAATGCCCATGGCGATAACTAAGAGTTTGTAGAGTTGAGTTTTGGTCGGCCTTTGCGCCTTAGAAAAATATAACCAACCCAACGCACACAGACCAGCAAGCAGCGCCCGACCAAATGCCACAAACAGCGGATTCAGCTCTAGTACCGCGATACGGGTAAAAGGCAGCGTTAAGCTAAATATCAGCACGCCAACAGCACCAGTCAGCATGCCTTTCGTTTCATTACCCATCACCAAGACTTCCTAATGGCGAGCCGTCACGGGAATCACTGAATAAGTGTCCTTGCGCGCCTTCGCCCGATTACTGTCGCCCTTGCTACGGGGCATTAGCATATTCTGCTGAAGATGCCTTCATTACCCTAGACTGCATTAACATTGAAACAACGCGCTGATTATCCCTGTTAAACGCCTGAGTCTCATACCAAACATACTCGGTTTGCGGACTCTGGCCGACACACAACACCTTGCTCTCAAGCCGATAAGCTTGATTCAGCAAAAACGGCCCATGGTCAAAACCAATTTCGATGGCGCCAAACAAACCTACTGAATCGCCTATATACGGGGTTAGGCCTTGCATAGGGTAAGCCCACAAATACTCAATCACTGTACATGGTGCTGAAACCGGCTCACCCCATGGCGATGCCTGACGATACCAATCTAACGGATCGCTGATCACATGGGTGTCAAAGCGGTGAAACTGCTTGGCTGGATCTATTGTCACTTCATAAGTCCCTAGAGACATGCCGGGCTGTAGGCGATGTAAGATACGCAGCGCACTTGGGTCGCAGGGACGATAGTCCTTGCGGCGCAACTCAGACTCCGAATGATCCCCGACCGAGGCTGTGCCGGCCGCCACCAGCAAACCGTCTTCACGCTCCATCCATACACGAACAGAATCTTCTCCAGACTTACGTGACGAAGCAAAAACCTGCACCTTCTCCAAATCTATTGTGGCATTTTTAAAGCTCAGAGAGAGATTGCCGCGCTCAAACCATGTATTGCCAAAAATTTTCAGCAAGACAGGCGGAAATTGATTCATGTGCACATCACCCGCAACGGTGCCGCCGCGAAAACCCAGCTCAGCTGCGGTCTCATCATCATGAATACTGCCCGCGCCACCATCAGCAGACCAGTTTCTTGCCGCCCATAGCGGCCCCGTAATTACTTCTGTCACTTTTATCTCCCGAATCTAGGCGCGCTCCAAAATCAGTCGGGCAACCCCAGAACACGCTTAGCAATAATGTTGAGCTGAATCTCGTTCGACCCTCCGGCGATGGAAATTGACTTAGCTTCTAACCACAGGCGGCACATTGAAATCTCTTCGTCATCAAAGGATACGCCGGTCCAGCCAAGGCCTTGAGTGCCACGAATACGCAACTGCAGTTCCAATTGTTCTTTAACGTAGTTGGCCTCCACATATTTAAAGATAGAGGTCGCTGCACCTGGCGCACTGGAGGCAGTTTCTTCCATGGCGCGTTGTTGGGTAAGGAAAAAGGATTTCTTAAGAATCTCATTTTCGATCAAATCTTTGCGCAAGCTCGGTTCAATGGTGTTCTGATCCGCAGCATATTTACGCGCAAGATCACTCAATGTCAGCGCCGGCTTAATACGCTCCATCGGCCCTATCTTGTCGGCACTGGCCAGCGCTGCCAGCCCAGAGCGTTCGTGCTGTAGCAACCTTTTACCTACGGTCCAACCTTGATTGAGCTTGCCAACTAAGTTGTCTTTTGGCACGCACACGTCATCCAAAAATGTCTGACAGAAGGGCGACTTACCGTTGAGCAATTCAATGGGTTTTGTGGTCACACCAGGGCTGTCCATAGAAAACAACACAAAACTAATGCCCTCATGCTTGGGTGCCTCTTTATTGGTGCGTACAAGGCAAAACATCCAATCCGCATAATGGGCACCCGAGGTCCAAATTTTTGCCCCGTTCACGGAAAAATAGTCGCCTTTGTCTTCGGCAAAAGTTTGCAAGCTGGCCAAGTCTGATCCTGCACCGGGTTCGCTATAACCTTGGCACCAAGCGAGTTCACCCCGCGCAATTGCCGGCAGATGCTGGCGCTTTTGTTCATCGCTGCCGTATTCGAGCAACGTTGGGCCGATCATCGACACACCCATACCGCCCAATGGAGGCCTAGCGTTTATACGTTGCAGCTCGTCTATTAATACCACGAACTCTTCTTTACTCAGATCCGCGCCACCATACTCTACCGGCCATGTCGGCACAGTCCAGCCTTTCTCAGCCATCGCAGCTAACCATAGATGCGCGTCAGGGTTAGTACTGTGGCGTTTATTACCGCCATTAACTTCTTCGCCCTCGACCATGCGCACGCGCATGGAGGCAGGACAGTTGACGTCTAACCACTCGCGAGTATCTGCGCGAAAAGCCTGCAAATTACGTGATTCCAATTCATCCACCCTCAAACAGCTATTCCTGTGCGAACACCATAACAAATACCCAAAGGATATTGGAATCGAGCGCGCACGTGCGAAGAGTATGAACCCCCTTAACCACGCCGATACAGTGCCGATACTGTTCGGATAATGTGCTGATACAACGCAAACTATGGTGCAGGGCTTCCATATAGCGCACACTTGCGCCATGGCAATACATTGGTACCCGGGTCACATGCACAAAGCGATTCGCGAGATGAATAAAATCTTAGCGGACGTCGATCTTGTCATTGAATTACTCGATGCACGCTTACCTTCTAGCAGCCAGAATCCTGTGATTGAAAAACTTCGTCAGAACAAACCCAGTATTAAAATATTGAGTAAATCTGACCTCGCAGACCCTGCAACCACCTCGCTCTGGCGGGCGCATTTTGAGCAAGATGCATCAGTTAAAACTCTTACAACAACTCTTGATCAACAAGACAAAGCACGGAGGATCATTGGCTTGTGCCAAACGCTGGTGCCCTCTAAAGCGAAAGCTAACATGCATATGCTGGTGATGATTGCCGGCATTCCAAACGTCGGTAAATCAACCTTAGTCAATGCAGTTTCCGGGCGTAAAGCGGCTAAAACCGGAAACGAACCAGCTATTACAAAAGGTCAACAACGCATCAAACTGACAGAAGGCATAATTCTGTTAGATACCCCTGGGATACTGTGGCCAAAGATTGAAAACGAAAACAGCGGTTATAGGCTGGCGGCTTCTGGCGCCATCAAAGACACTGCGATGGGCATTGAAGAAGTTGCCTTTTACTTGGCCGAATATCTGATTAAGCATTACCCGGAGGCATTGAAAGAGCGCTATGATTTGCCCTCAATACCAGAAGCGGAATTTGACTTCATGGAAATGATGGGCGCGCGGCGTGGCTGTATTAGCGCCGGCGGTCGAATTGATTTGGAAAAAGCCTCAGCAATTCTAGTGAACGAATTTCGCGCAGGTATGTTGGGTCCAATCACCCTAGAGACACCAGATATGATTCTTAAAGAGGACGTCATTATCGAACAGCAAAAACAGTTCAAGGCCGCTCGAGATGAAGAGAGGAAGCGCAAGTTCCGTTCTGGCCGCAGAGATAATCAAGCCCCATAGTCTAGTCAACAAAATGCTGCCATCTTGATAGCGAAAACTGGTGGATCTCTCTACTTCTCTACCTCTCACTATCTATCTCTATTTCTATTTCTATCTTTCTCTGCACCATCACATACACTGCGTGTGGTCAGGAAATTTCTTCGAATCGATTTTGCACTCGGTTTTTAACCATATTATTGCCTGTAAAAATCCGCCCGCTCATCACCACATATGCACCCGCAGGGAGAGATTGAACGGCGCCCAAGGCGCAGCGGATGTTAAAACCGCGTTGTTATTGGCGAAAGCTGCCGGCTGTAGCGACCCGGTTAGAACAATGGTCTTGTCTGGAATAGTCGCCAGCTTTGCGGCGGCATCGGCCATGCCATCGGTGCCATGAGTAATCAAAACATGGGAGGACTCAGCAGCGCTGACGCGGACATAAATAATCGCCTGGTCTTCACTGGTCATATCCAAACTATCTAATCGCATTAACTAGTTCACCGTGAACTCGAACGTGACTTCAATAGTCGCTACAGCTTTTTAGAGAAATCGTGGCCGTCCCCAAAGCCCCCAATAGCGAATCTTTCAAAGAGCTTTAAATACTCGTCTGTAATTTTTTTGAATACGCTAGCGCAAGCTCCACCTGTTTATTTCAGTCAAACGATAACCCTTTCCACTTTCTATTAGCAACAGAATCCAAAAAAAGCGATGCTATAAACTAGGGAGCCATGAGCCGGCGTCATTAATCCACCTATTAAAAAACGACAACCGCGAGGACTAAAACTTGCAACTCAGCTTTTGAAAAGCGCATTAGGATCGAGCATTAGGAGTAAACATTAGGACTTAACCGTAGCTAACAAATCCAATGCATCATCGCACCAGACTAAAGCTGTTTTCTCTTGACGAATACCTGCAAGCAGCGACAAATAGATGCCCTTTTTGCGATCCGACAAGGTCAGCGGCGATGAATAATTACGGATCTCGATTTTTCGATACAACTCAAGTTTGCGCACATGTTCAGCCCGACGCTGTTCAACTGCTGCGGTGACTTGCCCGACAGGCACAGAACCGACATTAAACAGCTTGATGAAAAGTTCATCTTTGGTGCCCCGCGCCCGAGTGGACTCCATGATCCAGGATTCAAGCATATCCCGACCTTGGGGCGTCAACGAATAGACTCGCTTGTCGGGTTTGCCATGCTGGGGCACTTCTAGAACATTCACACTGCCCGCCAAGTGCAACCCCTTGAGCTCACGGTAGATTTGTTGATGGGAGGCTTGCCAGAAAAACCCCAGCGACACGTCGAACTGTTTTGCCAACGCATAGCCTGTCAAATCTTCATCGAGCAGCGCCGTTAAAATTGCGTGGGATAAGGACATGGAAAGCATGGAAGCCGGTAGTCAGGATCTTCGCAGTGTAACGGTGAAGTGGTTTAATACACAAATCTTTATGCAAATAGTTGCATATAGCACTCCTTATGCAACACAATGCATTTTACTCACTCAACATTAGGTTTTTACATGGCAACTCCAAGTATCGTGGTCGGAAAACTGCGCATCCCAGTAGTAGCGGCACCCCTTTTCATTATCTCCAACCCAGATTTAGTCATAGCTCAATGCAAGGCTGGCATTGTCGGCTCATTTCCATCCCTGAATGCGCGACCTATTGAAGTTTTGGATGAATGGTTGGAGCGCATCACCACAGAACTTAAAGCTTATGATGAAGCCAACCCTGATAACCCGTCTGCACCGTTTGCCGTCAACCAGATCGTGCATCGATCAAACGACCGACTCGACCAAGACATGGATCTGTGCGAAAAGTATCAAGTACCAATCGTCATCACGTCACTTGGAGCCAAGATTGAGATCAATGAACGCGTTCATTCTTGGGGCGGCATTGTCCTACATGACATTATTAACAATAAATTCGCCAAAAAAGCGGTAGAAAAAGGCGCAGATGGCCTGATTGCGGTAGCAGCCGGCGCAGGCGGGCACGCAGGTGCTCTGTCACCCTTCGCGCTAATTCAAGAAATTCGCGAGTGGTTCGACGGGCCCTTGCTATTGTCAGGCTCTATTGCCAATGGCAACGCTGTGCTGGCCGCCCAAGCTATGGGCGCCGATCTGGCTTATATTGGCTCCGCATTTATCGCGACTAAAGAAGCCAATGCAGACCTCGCCTACAAACAGGCACTGGTCGACTATGCTGCCAGCGACATTGTCTATACCAACCTCTTCACCGGGGTCCACGGTAACTACTTGGCACCGTCAATTGAAGCAAATGGCCTCGACCCGCAAAACCTGCCCACCAGCGATGCATCACAAATGAACTTTGGTTCAGGCGGCAATGCAGAAGCCAAAGCATGGAAAGATATTTGGGGCTGTGGTCAGGGTATTGGCGCGGTAACAGCAATTGTTTCAGCTGGCGACTTAGTCGAACGATTAAGCCAAGAATACTCAACAGCCAAAGCAAAACTTATAAACCAAGACTAAGCAATACACGCAACCTCACTACGCTGCAGGGCAATAACCTGCAGCGTTGGTTGAGCTATTAACCCCGCGGATTTGCGCTGCAGCGTCCAGAAGTTGCATCACCGACACTAAAGTTACCCAAAAGGCGCTGGCTTTTTCTACACCAGACGATAACGCTAATTAACTTTTCTTTTAATTCAATTTATTCGATGCGAGTGAGCATAACGGGTTAAAGCGATCGTGCTAATCCTAAGCAACAATTCTTAATAGCATCTCTTAATTGCATCAAACCGACGAAAGCGAGCGAATAGAACGTCGATATGATTAGGTAATTTCTATCTAATCCGCTACTCCCACTCTATAGTAGCTGGCGGCTTACTGGACACATCATAGACCACTCGCGACACTGCGCTGATCTCATTGATAATTCTATTTGAAACAAGTTCGATAAATTCATAAGGCAGGTGCGCCCAACGTGCGGTCATAAAATCTATTGTCTCCACCGCACGCAGTGCAATCACGTGTTCGTAACGCCTTGCATCCCCTACCACCCCCACGGACTTCACCGGCAAATACACGGTAAATGCCTGAGAAGTTTTGTCGTAAAGATCCGCCCTGCGCAGTTCGTCTATGAAAATCTTATCGGCTTCTCGCAGAACGTCAGCATATTGTTTCTTCACTTCACCTAAAATCCGCACGCCTAAACCGGGGCCTGGAAATGGGTGTCTAAATACTAACGATTCGGGCAAGCCTAAGTGCAATCCAATTTTACGCACTTCATCTTTGAACAACTCACGCAGAGGTTCTACCAACTGCATCGTCATACGCTCTGGCAAACCGCCTACGTTGTGATGGGACTTAATCACATGGGCTTTGCCGTACTTAGACGCTGCCGATTCAATGACATCTGGGTAAATGGTGCCTTGAGCAAGCCAATTAACATCTTGAAGTTTTTTTGCTTCGCGATCGAATACGTCAATAAACGTGCCGCCAATAATTTTGCGCTTGGCCTCTGGGTCATCTATTCCAGCTAGCTTATCGAGAAATTCGTCTTCTGCGGCAACAGTGATAATGTTCAGTCGAGACAGTTCGCCTTCGCCAATAGCGTTTTGAAAGGCTCTTTCCACCTCATCTCTTTCGCCCTTGCGCAGCAGTCCGTTATCGACAAAAATACAAGTGAGCTGGTCGCCGATGGCTTTTGACAAAAGCGCAGCCACTACTGACGAATCTACCCCACCGGACAATCCAAGGAGTACCTTATCAGTACCTACCTGCGCGCGGACCTTAGCTATGGCATCGTCCACTATATTGGCCGCAGTCCAATCGCCTGCGCAGCCACAAATCTCTTTGATAAACGTAAGCAGCATACGATCACCGCCATCAGTGTGAGTCACCTCCGGGTGAAACTGCACTCCGTAAAATTTTTTCTGCGCATTTTCCATAGCGGCAATTGGCGCACTGCCTGAACTAGCTGTGCAAACAAAACCCGCAGGTAGTTCACTGATCTTATCGCCATGACTCATCCACACATTGGCCGAGCCCTCGCCATCACCTAACACATTCAATAATTCGTTCGGCGCGGCGATACTCACCTGGGCATGACCGAACTCTCTCTTATTCGATGCGCTGACCACACCACCCAATTGAGCAGCCATTGCCTGCATGCCATAACAGATACCTAAAACTGGCACACCTAGTGCAAAAATTTCATCGGCAATACGCGGCGTTTGGCCTTCGGTTACGCTTTCTGGCCCACCGGAGAGAATCACCCCTGCAGCTTGAAACTCCGCGATATGTTCAGGGTCAATATCAAAGGGATGGATCTCACAATAGGCACCACACTCGCGCACGCGACGCGCAATAAGCTGAGTGTACTGTGAACCAAAATCTACAATTAGAATCGGGTGAGCATGAATATCTGAATAATTTTTTTGCATAAAGTACTTGTTAGATAATATAGGAATTAAATCATGCGCTTAGGCAATTTCTCTATCGCCCCGAACTGCCTAGCTGCAAAGATTATGGTTAACCTTGGATAACCAAGCGGAGCCTTAGCTAATAGCCTCTTTTATTAAAACCGACTAATCCACTGAGCATTAACTGAGTGGGTAGTTTGGCGCTTCTTTAGTGATCGACACGTCGTGCACATGCGACTCAATCATGCTGGCGCTGCTCACGCGGACAAATTCTGGCTTTCTGCGCATGGTCACAATATCGGTACTCCCGGTATATCCCATAGATGCACGGAGGCCGCCCATCAATTGGTGGACAATTGGGCTTAACGGCCCCTTGTACGCCACTCGGCCTTCCACACCCTCAGGAACTAACTTGCGGCCGTCACCTTCCACTTCTTGGAAGTAACGGTCACTAGACCCATGAGCTTGAGCCATAGCACCAAGCGAACCCATGCCGCGATAAGATTTGTAAGTACGACCCTGATATAACTCAACTTCGCCTGGGGATTCATCGGTCCCAGCGAGCAAACTGCCCACCATAACCACACTGGCACCAGCCACTATAGCCTTAGCAATATCACCAGAGTAGCGGATGCCGCCATCGGCAATAACTGGAATGTCTGCTTCCGCCGCCGCTTGAGCAGCGCCAGCGATAGCAGTGATTTGCGGCACACCAACGCCAGCCACAATTCTTGTCGTACAAATAGAACCTGGCCCAATACCTACTTTGATGCCATCCACACCGGCATCAATCAGCGCTTTTGCACCATCGTAAGTTGCGACATTGCCGCCAATTACGTCCAGGTTTGGGTAATGGGTCTTAATCCATTTAACGCGATCAAGTACGCCCTGGGTGTGACCGTGAGCTGTATCAACAACCACCAAATCTACACCGGCTTCTATTAAGGCTGCCACGCGCTCATCGGTGTCTGCACTGGTACCGACACTAGCGCCAACGCGCAACTGACCTAACTCGTCTTTGCACGCCATGGGAAATGCTTGGGCTTTGGCAATGTCTTTAACGGTAACCATCCCCGTGAGTTCGAAGTCATCATTGACCAACAGCACTTTTTCAATGCGGTGCTCATGTAATAGGTGGGTGATTTCTTGGAAGTCTGTTCCCTCTGGGGCAGTAACTAGCCTTGCCTTCGGGGTCATAATTTCGCTTACCAGCGCATCAGTGCGGCGTTCGAAGCGTAAGTCTCGACTAGTGATAATGCCAACCAGCTTATTACCTTCGACCACTGGCACACCTGAGACCCCCTTTTCTCGCGTTAATGCGCGAAGGGAATCTAATGTGGCATTTGGAGCAATAGTTACCGCGTCGCGAATAATCCCTGACTCGTATTTTTTAACTGCCCGAACTTCTTTGGCCTGCTCTTCAACGGTCATATTTTTATGCACTATGCCAATGCCGCCCTCTTGGGCAATGGCTATCGCCAAACGAGCTTCAGTCACAGTATCCATCGCTGAGGAGATAAGTGGAATATTTAGCGAAATGTTTTTCGACACCCTGCTTTGTAAGGCAACTTGAGAAGGCAGTATGTCGGAGTAAGCGGGCAGAAGGAGCACATCATCGAAGGTGAGAGCGTCGTCACTAATACGTAACATTTGGAACCCCGCAAAAGCCGTATTCTAGCGATGCATAGAGAAGATGTAAATTATTCATCTGTTGGTTAGGCGAATTATTCTTATAAACCGGCCTTGGCGACCATTGTACTGGGCTATTATGATGATCTAATTCAGCCCTCATTGGACCAAACCCAGCAAAAATGGATATCAACCAAAACCGCCCCGTTCTTACTGTCAGTCAGCTTAACAAACAAGCTCGACTGACCATTGAGGAACGCTTTCAGATGGTCTGGGTCACAGGCGAACTGTCTAACTTTGCTCGACCACGCTCAGGTCATTGGTACTTCACCCTTAAAGATAGCGGTGCTCAGGTTAGGTGTGCAATGTTTGCCAACAGCAATCGACGCGTGCAAATGCAACCCACAGACGGTCAACAGGTCCTTATTAGAGGCCGGGTTAGTCTTTATGAAGGCCGCGGCGATTTCCAAATTATTGCTGATCAAATGGAGCCTGCCGGCGAAGGCGTGTTACGCCAGGCTTTTGAAGCATTAAAAGTTAAGCTCGCCGACGAAGGATTATTTGCTCGCGAGCGCAAGCGCCCTATTCCTGATATACCCAAACATATCGCTGTAGTGACATCGCCTACTGGCGCTGCGCTACAAGACGTACTGGCTGTTTGGCAACGCCGTTTTCCGACACTACAGGTAACGGTAATTCCCACAGCCGTGCAAGGTCCGGAAGCAGAGGCTCAGGTCTTACGCGCATTAAGCGCGGCCAGCAGACTGGCAGTAGATGCCATTTTGCTAACGCGGGGTGGCGGCTCGCTAGAGGATCTCTGGACATTCAATTTAGAGTCTGTAGCCCGGGCTGTAGCGGCTTCGCAGATCCCCATTGTCTCGGCCATTGGCCACGAAATAGATATTGCCATTACTGACTTCGTTGCAGATTTGCGCGCGCCAACACCCTCAGCGGCCGCAGAACTGATGGTTCCAGACTGCCAGGAAATGTTGCAAAATATTGATGGCGAATTCAGACATCTCAGAGTGCTGATGGAAGGACAGCTGCGAGAACGCCAATTGCAATTGGACAAACTCAATTTACGCTTGGTTAGCCCAGAATCTTATTTGCAACAAGCTTGGATGAGACTAGACGACCTCTCAAATAGAATTGCGCGCTCCGCTGGACAAATATTTGAGGGCACTGCAAACCAGTACGATAACTTGTATAAACGCTTAATCAACCAAAGCCCAAGCTTCGCTCTAACTAGATCCACAGAAAAGCTACAGCGTTTAGAAGCGAGTCTTGAAGACGGCATGAATAGACGGCTCCAATCGCAAAACCGCTCCATTGCTATGTTGGCGCGCATGCTCGACGGCATGAGTCCACTGCACACTTTGGGACGAGGATATGCATTTATACGCGATGATTCCGGCGCACTGATGAGCGATACCAACCGCGCAAAAGTCGGTGCCACTATGACAGCACAGTTACAGGACGGCACAATTGCGGCCACCATTACTCAAATTACCAAGCAAGCTAACCCACTCAGCACTATTGCCACGGCAGAGAACGAGGATACGAAAGATGTTTAGACTGTCAGCGCTGCAAATTTCTCCATTAACAACATACTCGAAAACACAGAAACTTCTGCAGATCAACCTTGCTGGGTTTATGCGCCTAATTTTGTCCGTCGCGGCACTGAGCCTACCGCTACCCAGCTTGGCAACAACAGCGGACTCGCCCAAAAATACCAGCTTTCCTGGAGGCGTTTATCAATGGGCCCCTCCAGCCAACGCCGAACGAATCAAATTTCGTAATAAGCCAGTCATGCAAGTGGGTGCAATGGTGTTGATAGGCCTGCCGTTGTCTCAACCTTTGGGTGAACTATCACTGCACTACACAGTGAATAATATGCAACAAACTCATCGCTTTGAGGTGGTAGATAAACAATATACCGAGCAGCACATCACCCTCAAGAATAGGGAAATGGTCAACCCGAAGCAAAAACAGTTGGAACGTATTCGACGCGAATCTAAGGTGCAAAAAGCCCTTTACCAGCAAGTTTCTGCCGCCCAAGATTTGCAACAAGGATTCATTTTACCGCTGCAGGGCATTACCACCAGCCTCTTCGGCCACCGCAGATTCTTCAATGGTGAACCACGCAACCCGCACAGCGGTTTAGACATTGCCGCAGCAACCGGCACCCCCATCATTGCTCCCGCGGATGCAAAAGTAGTTTTGGTGGATGATCTTTATTTCAACGGCAAAGCAGTTTTTTTGGACCACGGCCAAGGCCTCATCACCATGTATTGTCATATGAGTGAACACAAGGTTGAACTAGCCGATGCGATAAAACAGGGTGACACCATTGGTCTGGTGGGCGCGACCGGCAGAGTCACGGGCCCTCACCTGCATTGGTCGGTTAGTTTGAACGGCGTGAGAGTAGATCCACTAGAGTTTCAGCAAGCCCTAGACGGCGCCCTTTTCTCTGCGCAGTAGTCTCTATGCATGGTATTTATGAATAGGCGCTATGATTAGGCTCTAAAAATAGCCTCCGCAAAGAGCCCCCGCAAATTCGCAGCAGCTCATTAGCTGTGACGAATTTTGGGTTAGTTTTTCGTCTTCTTACGAAACTTTACCATGCGCTTGCGGCGATCAAGCTGTTGCTGTGTCAGCTGATTGGGCTTGCCAGCGAATGGATTCTCAGAATCTCTCAGATCTAGTCTTATCGGGTTACCTACCAACTTCAACGCCTCGCGAAAACCGTTCTCTAAGAATTTCTTATAACTCGCCGGTAGAGAGCTCAACTGATTACCATGAATAACCACACGCGGTGGGTGCGAACCCGCTCGCGTTGCGACCTTCACTTTAATCGGCCTGCCGCGCACAGACGGCGCTGGATGAGAGGCGACTAGGTTTCTTAACAGGCGGGTCAACATCGAAGTGGACACTTCAAATTGCCCTACGTCATGGATTTTTTGCACTTTCTTTAGCAGGACACCAACACCAGTGCCATGCAATGCCGAGATCATCTCCAAAGGCACCCAAGGCACAAAATTCAACCTACGGTCTAAAGCTTTCTTAACCTTTTCTCGCTGCTCTACAGGCAGACCATCCCACTTGTTAACCGCAATCACCATCCCCGCACCTGCGTCTAGCGCGTACTCAAGGACATGAAGATCTTGTTCAACCAAACCCTCAGACGCATCAATAACTAAGACCACCACATGAGCGCGCTGCATTGCATCCAGGGCTTTGACTACTGAGAACTTTTCGGTGATTTCCGAGACCTTACCTTTACGCCGAACGCCTGCAGTATCGATTAGGACGTAGTCCACATCGTCTTTGGTAAAGGGAATATCGATGGCATCCTTCGTGGTGCCCGGCATATCAAATACAACCTGGCGATCTTCGCCGATCAGGCGATTGACCAAGGTAGATTTACCCACGTTAGGACGGCCAACTACCGCTACACGAATGCCAGATCCGTGCAGCAGGTCAGCGGGCTCTTCAGGCAAATTAAGATCTGCTAAACGCTGTTCCAAGACTTCACGAAGTTGCTTGAGGCCACGGCTATGACTGGCCGAGATGAGGACGTATTCAGGGAAACCAAACCGCTCAAAGTCTAGGGCAACTTGGTCTTCTGGAAGGCCATCAATTTTATTTATTACCGGAAGAAATTTGACGTTGGCTTTGCGCAAGTAGGTGACCACGTCTTCGTCTGCGGCGGTTACTCCTTCGCGGCCATCAAGCAGCAACAGCACTAAGTCTGCTTCGTTCACGGCAAGCTCAGTCTGACCGGTTAGCGCTTCAGCAAGAACGTGCTCGCCAAAAAGCCCTCCCGTATCAATGAGTGTCGCAAACTGCTCTTCTAACTCCATACGACCGTATCTACGGTCTCGAGTTAAGCCAGGCACGTCCGCAACCAAAGCATCACGACTACGCGTTAACTTATTGAAAAGTGTGGACTTTCCAACATTCGGACGGCCAACTAAGGCCACACTAGGAAGCATAAATTATCTCAGTACTGCCTTGAATGCGTGCAAGGTGCCTTTATTATCAGAAGCATATACAACGCCATCAGCGACAACTAAATTGGCCCGCAACCCATTGCCACCTACTTTGACGCGAGCCAAAAGGCGTCCATCACGTTGGGCAATTGCGTGTAGGTAACCCTCATCATCACCAACAAAAATGTAATTCGAAAAAGCTAATGGCGCGGTCAGTTTGCGTCGTGCAAATGCTTCTTGCTCCCAAACAACCTCACCGGAATTTTGGTCTATTGCAATGATCGTATCTTCATCATTGACTATATAAATCTGACCATAACCTTCGGCCATATTCAGAAAACTTGAAGTGTCTTTCTCCCAGCGAGGTCGACCATCACGTAATGACATACCGATAGCGCGACCTTGATAGGCCACGGCAAATATCGTGCCCCCCGCAATCAGCAGGGTAGAATCTACGTCGACAATACGTTCAAGCTCAGAGCGACCTTCTGGCAACATGACACGCTGCTCCCAAATTGGTTCACCATTTTCTGCACGTAATGCTGTGACTTTGCCGCTGGCGAAACCTGTATACACAACATCATTAGCGACCACTGGTGAACTTGTACCACGCAAAGTTAGCCGCGGCACTTGACTATTGTAAGTCCACAATTCTTCACCAGTTTCACTGTCTAACGCAGTGAGCTTGCCGTCAATGGATTGAGCAAACACTCGCCCATCATCTGCAGTTGGAACGGAACCAATTTCTGTGCCGACATTACTGCGCCACATCTCGCGTCCATCAGCGACACTAAGTGCAACAACATCACCCTTAGTAGTGCCAAGCAGAGCTAGCCCTTCGCCTATGCCTATCCCACCACTGACAAAGCTTGGGTCGTTTCTATCTAGAAGCGCCGAAAGACCAAAGCCTTTACCTGCTGCCTTATCAAACTGAGTCTGCCAAATACGCTTACCGGTAAATCTATCTACAGCAACAACCAACCCGTAGCCATCTGCGGCAATAATACGATCGGCAACAACACCTGGGTTAATGCGCAGGTATTTTTTACCAAAACCTTCGCCGACCTTAACCTTCCAATCGCGGTCTATCTCCAACTCCGGCGTAAAGCTGACCAATTTTGCAGGCTCTAAAGACTCTTCCTCGTCCTTATCGCCGCCGATGCCTGGAATCCATGAAAACCAACTACACCCTGCAACGAGCATGCTAAGAGCAAGTACCGTCAGTCGACGCAGAACTCTAGCAAGCGGGTTAACGGGTTTTTGTGTATCACTCATTTTCGACAATCTCTGCTTCACTGTCTTGAGCCAAGGAAGTTTCTGCTGCCTCAAGGGCTTGATCTAAATCACTGGTAAAATCCACATACTCGCCGTTAAAGGGTGCGGTATTTTCGACTTTAATTTTCAACAACGGACGCTCACCACTTTCTTTCAAAGAGTCTGCAGCGCCTGAGTACGCCTTATGAGCTTGTTCAATGTTGCCCATAGCAAAATAAATATCGCCCTGGCTTTCTAATGCCCAAGACCTATAGCCATCATTGCTGATGCCTGACAAGGTGGCTAACGCCGCCTCTTTACGATCCAGACCAAACTGCACTTTCGCGAGCCGCAGCCGACCTAAGTCACCGAGCACGGTGCTTCCTGCGACCGCAATTGCATCTTCTAGCAAAATTACAGCGCCTTGCAAGTCACCGGTTTTACTTGCTTCGCTGGCCTGAGCCATCGATACCATCGCGTGATAGCTAGAACCAGTGAACTCGCTTTTAATCTTGTCGGCAATCGCTTCGCGTGTACCCGCCTCTGCCTCTTTATATTCAGCATAAGCTTTAGAACCCAATTCCATTGTGGCTTGGTTGGAGCTGTCATAAAAACGCCAGCCCACAATTACCGCTACGGCAACCGCTACACCAATGACTAGAGAGAAACCATTTTCGCCCCACCAAGACTTAAACCTACTAATTTGTTCTTCATCACTGAGAAATTCAGACACCCGCCTCTACTCCGTTTCACTCGCCATAAAAATGGACTTTATAAATACTCGAATCCAACTATTTGGCTAAACATGCATAACTTATGTGCGTCTGCACCCCAGCCGATTAATCGCCTTTTTGCTCGCTCTTTCACTCGCTTGCACACTTCCACTAGGGAAGCGCGCATTCTGGCACATCTACATATCAATGCACCCCCTCATTCCTTCCAAGGCGCATTCCAGGGCCGATCAGTTCAACTATTCGCGCCTATATGTTGAGCTACTTGCTCAATCAGCAATTTAACCTGACCAACACTTGCGTCACGCAGGTGTTTCAAGCTCAGCTCACCACTAGCCGCCTCCTCTTCACCATAAAGTATGGCCCAAGTTGCACCGCTGGCATCCGCTCGCTTCAACTGTTTCTTAAAATTACCACCACCCATATGCAAACGCACCGAAGCCTCGGGAATTTGCTCCCGCAGCTGGCCTGCAAGGAGCATACCTTTACTCTGAAGCTCGTCGCCAAGAACACAAATATATAGATCAGCCGCTGGTTTAACTTCCGCTTGTGCTAGCTCACATAATAAGACGACACGATCTAGGCCGATGGCGAATCCGACAGCCGGTGTGTCGCGCCCACCCAACTGCTGAACTAGGCCGTCGTACCTACCGCCTGCGCAAACTGCACCTTGAGAACCTAAGTCTTGGGTCACCCACTCAAAAACAGTGTGGGTATAGTAATCAAGGCCTCTGACTAGATTTGGATTCACTTTGTAGGAGATGCCCATGGCATCTAATGTCGCTAGTAGCTGCTGAAAATGAGCTTTACTTTCCTCGTCGACAAAATCTGGCAATTTGGGCGCAAATTGCAGCAGCTCTTGAGTGGCTGGAGTTTTGCTGTCCAATATCCTCATGGGGTTAGTCCGTAAACGACGCTGACTGTCTTCATCTAACTCAGCTTTGAGCGGTGTTAAGTAGGCTACCAACGCCTCTTTATAAGCAATGCGCGCTTCACTAGAACCAAGAGAGTTGACTTCCAGTGCAATGTACTCAGCAATACCGAGGGCTTTCCAACAGGCGGCGCCAACAGCTATGAGCTCTACATCAACATCTGGGCCGGCAAAGCCGAAAGCTTCGGCGCCGATTTGGTAGAATTGACGATAGCGTCCCTTCTGGGGCTTTTCGTAGCGAAACATTGGCCCGGCATAGGTCACTCTTTGACTTTGATTGTACAGTAGGCCGTTTTCTTCAAGTGCCCGTACACAGCTAGCGGTACCCTCAGGCCGTAAACTCAGAGAATCGCCGTCTCTATCCGCTAGGGTGTACATTTCCTTTTCGACAATATCGGTAGCCTCGCCCACACCCCGAGCAAATAGCTCGGTAAATTCTAATAATGGTAAGCGAATTTCCTCGTAAGCAAAGCTGGCAATCACCTGTTGGATGGTGTCTTCCGCGTGACGCCACAAGCGCGCGTCTCGGGGCAATATGTCGCGCATGCCGCGAACCGCTTTAACCATGAGTCAATCCCTTAATATATTGAACAGTCACTACTGACCGAGCACTAATTTCGCGACGTTGTTTCGCGTATGAGGCCCCAAAGCAACAACGCTGCCGTTAAATTCAACTGCAGCACCCTGGGCAAAGCCCAATTTTAGTGCAAATGGCCCTTGACCAAAGTACTCTCGAAGTTGCCCTGGCCGGCCAAGGTCAGCATGTAATATTTCGCCGTCTACGTTTTTAATTTCAAACCAACAATCTTCTGTGAACGACAGAACAATTCGATCACTACCTTCTAACGTCAGCCGAGGAAGACTGAATGCCGGCTCTACTGGCTCCGCAACAAAATCAAAGCTGTCTAACGGGAAGGCGACAACTACTAGCTCATCAGTGACCTCTACGACTTCAGCTAAATCATCTATTTCCACCAAAGAGATGGTCGAATCGACATCGTTGGCGGTGTGCATAGATTCTTCAATTACCGCTTGTGCTTCGGCAATATCGGATACTTGAGTAACTGGGGCATTAACTGCCTCTATCAGTACATCTATCTGTAAATTTTGCACATCGCCCGCAGTCGGGGTTTCTATCTGGCGTTCTGCTTCTGCTTCTGCTTTTGGGCGAGTTAAAATTTCCGGCGTCTTTGCCTCAACAGTGACTTGGGTTTGCGGGCCCGAGGCAACCGCGGTCTCACCGTCGACCAACGCCACGTTGCTTAATATCTCTTGCCCTGCTTTTTCGATAACAGCTTTTTCGTTAACAGCCTCTCTGGTAAATGGCGCATCGATATCCGGCTCACCCTGAACTGCTATGGTTTCAGATTCAGCTAACGGAACCTCCACAACAACCTCAGGCACCGTTTCAGCACGTTCTTGGTTTGAGACAAAATGGATAAATACAACGGACAGTAAGATGGCAGCTAGCACCCAGCGACCTAGCCCAGGACCGGCCTCTGGATTCACCGCGGCCACACTCCAATTACGCGCCTGTTCTTCGTCTAAATCAGCGCGCTGACTCTGCATTTCATCGGGAAATTGAGCACCCCAAGCTTGAATAAGTGGCTCAGCAGCCAACCCCAACAACTTGGCATAAGATCTGATATATCCGTTGACGTATACACGTTCGGGCAGCGATGAATCGTCATTTCCTTCAAGGGCTTTTATTACGTTCAACGACAAATTAAGTACGTCTGCGGTTTCTGCCTGTGTAATCGAGAGCGCCTCACGGGCTTGGGTAAATACCATTCCAGGTCCCTGGCCCATGTCTAAATCATTGTTCTCTACAGTGCTCATATGATCTTTTCGCTTAACTTGTATAGCCTGACAACCAATACCGCATGGTAAACATTTGGCTGCAACACCTGGGTGGATTGACTAGCGCACCTCAATGAGTTGCGGCTGTGATTCTTGCAGCTTCGCTTTGTAACGCTCCTGCCTGCTGGTTCTGTCGTTAACCTGGCCGACCAATTGACCGCAAGCTGCATTGATATCCTCGCCCCGAGTGGTACGCAACATGGTCGTATAACCAGCGCGCATCATATGAGTCTGGAAATCTCTAATATCTTGAGACTTAGGTCTGGCGTAGCCAGAGCCTGGAAAAGGGTTAAACGGAATAAGGTTTACCTTACAACGCACATCGCGCAGTAGTTCCGCTAATTGGTGAGCATGTTCGGCCTGATCATTTACACCGCGCATCAGCGTGTATTCAATAACCAATTTGCGAGCTGGGCCGAGAAATTCAATATACTCGCGGCAAGCTTGGAGAAGCTCAGCGATAGGATATTTACGATTAATTGGCACAAGTTCATTGCGCAAGTCGTCTGTTGGCGCGTGCAAAGAAATTGCCAGCGCAACATCAGTTACCTCTTGCAGCTTGCGTATTGCTGGAACCACGCCTGCAGTACTGATAGTTACCCGGCGTTTCGACAGACCAAATGCATGGTCGTCTTTCATGACGTTGGTGGCTGTTATGGCCGCGTCAAAATTCATCAACGGCTCTCCCATGCCCATAAGAACTACATTCGTTACGCTCTTATCTTCTTCAGCAAGATAACTATTGGCTATTAGTACTTGGCCAACAATATCTGCTGGCGTCAAATTGCCATTAAAACCCTGCTTGCCCGTGGAACAAAAACTACAGTCCAAGGTACAGCCGATTTGGGAGGAAACACACAAAGTATTTCGACCCTTGTCTGGAATAACCACCATCTCCACTAGGTCGCCCTGCGCGACCTTCAAAATCCACTTCACCGTGCCATCTTTAGAGATGTGGCGCTCTTCAACGCTCGGCAGCTCCAAGACACAATTTTCCGTTAACCACTGACGCATTGTCAGTGGTAAGTCCGTCATTGCAGAAAAATCGGTTAGGCCTTGGTGGTACAGCCACTTCATTAACTGCCTGCCGCGAAAAGCTTGCAGTCCTCTTTCTTGAAACATGGCCTCAAGCTGGCTTCTGTCCAATCCGTATAGATTAAGAGGGCTTTGTGTCATAGGGCTAATAGCTCTTTGTGCAAGTTCTTCTAACGTTTATTCTACCTTTGATTAGAACTAGCCTTGTGGCTGAATTTCAGATTCTTTAAAAAAAAATGCGATTTCCCGCGCGGCGGCTTCTTGACTATCTGAACCGTGCACAGCATTGGCATCAATTGACTCAGCAAAATCCGCACGAATTGTTCCAGGAGCAGCTTCTTTAGGGTTGGTTGCCCCCATTAATCGGCGGTTGGTCGCAATAGCGTCTTCGCCCTCTAGAACTTGAACCATTACTGGTCCAGAGCGCATGTATGCGCAAAGGTCGGCAAAGAATGGACGTCCGTCATGTTCTGCGTAGAACCCGGCGGCCTGTTCGCCCGAGAGGTGTAGCATCTTAGAAGCAACAATCTTTAAGCCGCCTTTTTCAAAACGAGAGTAAATCTCGCCGATCAAATTACGGGCTACTGCGTCAGGCTTGACGATTGAAAAGGTGCGTTCAACACTCATTAAATTCTCCGATAGAGGCACCAATATTCTTTCAGCAAGCTCAAGGAATAACGGCTATGTGCCTAATTTTTAAAAAAAGCTCGATCTTGCCGAGCCTAGAGGGCGCACATTATACGCATGGTTTAGGCCGGCGCAAAGCCTAGCATTCAACAAGAGCGCGCGAGAATCACTTTAGAGAAAAGAATCATATGACAGGTCATGCCAACCTGCTCACTGGAATTTAGCTATCTCGCAGCCGACCAACCACTTGCGCGACTTGTGCGCCAGCAGATTCAACTTCACTTATCTGCGTAAAGCGGCCAAAACTGAAGCGCAAGGACGCATGAGCAATGTCATCATTTAGACCTATACCGCGCAAAACATGAGATGGTTCTACGCTCGCGGAAGTGCAGGCAGAACCACTTGAGACGGCTAAGCCATTCAACGCAAGCATGAGCGTCTCGCCGTCTACACCAGCAAATCCAACATTCACAATTTGTGCTAAGCCGTCTGTCGGGTGAGAGTTAATACGGTGCTCAGGAATCTGCTTAATGTGCCTTAAGAAACAGTCGCGCAACTCAGCGTACTTTGCACCTTCTTGCACCATCTCCGATTGCATCAGCTCGCTGGCCGCGGCTAATCCAACTATCTGGTGAGTTGGCAAGGTGCCTGAACGCATACCCATTTCGTGACCACCGCCATGGATCTGTGCAGCCGGCCTGAGCCCATCACTTCTGCGCACGTATAGTGCACCCATGCCCTTTGGCCCATAAACTTTATGCGCAGAAATTGAAAACAAATCGACACCCAAGTCTTTGATATTAATAGGTATTTTTCCAAAACTTTGAGCGCCATCGGTGTGCGACAGCACGCCGTGACTACGACAAAGTTGCGCTATGGAGGCAATGTCATTAATGGTGCCCAGCTCATTGTTCACCTGCATAATAGAAACCAGCAACGTATCTTCACGGAGCGCTGCCTCAACCGCGCCGACACTGATTTGTCCGTATCCGTCTGGTGCTAGATAAGTAACCTCAAAGCCGTCGCGCTCTAGATAAGCACAACAATCAAGCACGGCTTTGTGCTCAATAGAACTGGTTACGATATGTCGGCGACTAGATTGATGAGCAACGCCTTTAATCGCCAAGTTATTTGACTCGGTAGCACCTGATGTCCAAACAATTTCTCGGGGATCTGCGTCAATCGCGGCGGCCACTTGAACCCGTGCAGCCTCTACCGCTTCTTCTGCCTGCCAACCGTATACATGTGAACGTGAAGCGGGATTGCCGAACACACCCGCCATCGTCATATGGTCGCTCATCACTTGGGCAACCCGAGGATCAACGGGCGTCGAAGCAGCATAATCAAGATAAATTGGATTGGTCATCTAATAAGCGTCTTTTTTCTCTGAGGGAGTAAAAATGTAAACAAGCATCAACGTTAAAGTATAGATAACAGCATTACAGCAGATTTTAAAATCACAATTGGCAAAAAGATTGAGGCGCTGCGCCAACCAGTGACAAGTGACAAGTGACAAGTGACAAGTGACAAGTGACAAGTGACAAGTGACAAGTGACAAGTGACAACTACATTATCTATTCTTTGGGTGAAAAATCCAAAAAATTTTCAAGCGTTAATGCTTTCTCGACGGCAGCCTGCAAAAAATTTGCACATCGTTTGCCACCTGAACAAATCGCATAGCTCGCAAAGAAGCTGCGACGTAGAAGCTGCAGCATAGAAGCTAAAAACCGATATAAACATCAGTTCGCTATAGGTGAACTTGGTGCAACGGCAGAAGGCACAGCCCGAAGACCTATTCGATTGGGCAGCTGGCGCACATTGGAAACATCATTGAGTGTGCTGTCTAACCAACTATAGAGTTCTTTCCAAGCCCCGAGATCTTTGCGCACCTGCCATAAAGGCATTTCATTGACCCCTATACCCAATTCGGCGCTACGGGTGTAGTTCTGGGAATCTCTAAACGTTGCTACCAAAGGAATATCTAAACTGCGGAGAAAGCGCTCCAGGCGTGCGTAGACCCTAGTGTTGGCGCGAACTCTATTTGCAATAATGCCAATACGTCGTTGGGTCATATCAGATTTAGTAGTCAGAAGAAGGTCAGAAATGCAATTCACTGCGGCATGGATATCTATATCTGAAGGCATAACAGGTATCAAAATAGCATCTGCGCCACGGCTAGTGGCGGCCAGCCCGCTCCTGTCTAGCCCTGCGGGTGTATCGACAATAAGCGGATTTGTGCCTTCAGGAGGCTGCAACTGCCATGCTCTTGTCATTGTCGACTTTTTTTCGTAACCAGCGATTCCGTGAATCTCAGGCAAGTCGGCTGGGCGATTTTGCAACCAGCGCATACTAGAGCCCTGCGGATCCAGATCTAATATCGCTGGGTTCTGGCCCTTTAACGCAAAATTCGCTGCCAAATTTACCGCTAAAGTAGATTTGCCGGAGCCGCCTTTGGAATTAATGATTACTACAGTTTTCATAACCTATAGTTCAACCCGTACAGGAACAATTTGCAACCCCGAAGTAAACGCCAATTTTACATTCTTTTTTCGATTTGAAATACAGAAAGGACCTTATTATCTAATTATTAGACCGATCATCCGACTGCTGAATAACTCCGGCTGCAAATTGACTTAGGACTCCGCGCATAATCTGCACTTCCGTTTCATCCAGCTGATGACGCATAAACATGCGTCGCAACCGAGTAAGAGTATGCCCAGGATTTTCCGCCTTAATAAAACCACTGCCTACCAACGCCTCCTCCCAGTGCACCATAAGCGCGTCAAACTGCTCCACCGTCGCAGGGTTCTTATCCCAAATTCGCATTCCAAGTGCAGAGGCTTCCGCGCGCTCGCCATCTTTCGCCAAATCTTTTACCGAGTTACTAGAAATGCCGTCCACCGCATGCAGCTGATGCTGGAAAATTTCATAGCAAACCACCTGAACCGCCATAGCCAAATTCAGCGAACCGTACACTTCAGACGAGGGAATTTGCATATGCACATGGCAGCTTTGCAATTCTTCATTGCTCAACCCGCTGTCTTCACGACCAAATAGTATCGCTATTTCGCTATCATGCGGTTGCTCGCTAAGCACACGGCCAATTTCTTTTGCACTGATTACCGGCCAAGGAATGGAGCGCATTCGAGTGCTGGTGCCCACAACAAAACGACTACCCTCTAAGGCCGCGGCCAAATCATCTACGACTATTGCCGAATCTAATACGTCCATAGCCCCGGCAGCACGCCAATCTGCCTGGGGATCTGGGTATCGACCCGGATTAACCAGAACCAGTCGGTTCATGCCCATAGTTTTCATCGCCCGAGCCGCACCTCCAATATTTCCAGGGTGACTTGGTTCCACTAATACAATTTTTATTCTATCTAACACAATGTCCTCATAGTTTAGTTTGGCATGTCAGCCTTCAGGTATTAGCATAGCGCCCGATTACTCACCCTCATTCTGGATCCAAATATGCAACCGATGGCCAAAATCGCACTTCGCGCCGCTCGTAAAGCAGCTGACTACATTTCTCGTTCTATGGACAGGCCGGATGAATTTGAGGTGGAGTCTAAAGGACGCAACGATTTTGTCTCTAATATTGATCGAATGGCTGAATCTATAATCATAGAGCAGATACGAGAAACTTACCCTGATCACAACATTTTGGCTGAAGAAAGCGGATCTATACAGGGCAATAGCGAATTTACTTGGATAATTGATCCATTAGACGGCACCCTGAACTTTCTCCAAGGAATACCCCACTTCTGTGTGTCTATTGGTGTTATGAGAGGTCTGCACCACGAGCACGGCGTCATCGTGGACCCAGTGCGCGGTGAAGAGTTTGTTGGCAGCAGAGGCTCAGGCGCTCAACTTAATGGCAAACGTATTCGCGTAAGTGCACGAGCGAAAATAGAAGATTGCGTACTCGCAACATCTATTCCTCCCGGCAGTATAGAAAATCGACTTGAAACACATATGGACTCGCTAAAACGTATCGCCGGCAGCTGCAGAGGCGTTCGACAGGGCGGCAGCGCAGCATTGGATCTTGCTTATGTCGCAGCGGGACGCTTGGATGGCTTTTGGCAAATGGACCTGAACAAATGGGATATTGCTGCGGGCATCGTTCTTGTTCGCGAAGCTGGAGGCTTTATTGGCGACTTAAAAGGCGGCGAAAGCTTCTGGGAAACCGGCGACATTGTTGCGGCGAACCCAAAGTGCTTCCGCAATTTGATTCAGACTTTTAAGGAAACTAGCTAGAAGGACTCTAGCTAGAGGCAAGCCGAAGGAGACACCGGGCGGCACTTCCACAAAACCCTACGAAGGAGTGGCTGGGCAAGCAACCAGCCGGACAAAAACAGCTGACTAATCCCTATGGATAGCTGCCATCTTCATTACCCTCCTTCTCGGGCTCGGGCACCAGCAAATCCTCTCTGCTTATATTCATCACCAAAAGCACGTTAGCTGCTACATAAATTGATGAGTAAGTACCAATAACCACACCAATTGACAGTGCCGAGGCAAAGCCACGAATCACTTCGCCGCCAGAAAACAGCAGCGCCAACAATACAAACAAGGTTGTCATTGAAGTGACCAACGTACGACCAAGAGTTTGATTCAGCGACGTATTAATAATATCTACCGGAGATCCCCTACGCAGCTTACGAAAGTTCTCTCTAATCCGGTCACTCACAACAATGGTATCGTTAAGCGAATAACCGATCACCGCAAGCAATGCTGCCAATACCGTTAGGTCGAAAGTCCACTGAAACAATGAGAAACAACCTAAAACTATAATCACATCGTGAGCCAAAGCCACAACCGCACCCACAGAAAACTGTTTCGTAAAGCGCAGCAAGATATAAAACATCACGACGATCAAAGCTGTAAGCAGCGCTAAACCGCCATCGTTAGCAAGCTCATCACCCACTGCAGGACCGACATAGCTTGACTGACGCAAAACCATACCCGGATACTGCGCCGATAAGGCCTGAAAAATATTATCGCCAAGCTGTGCTTGGCTTTGTGCAACTTCTGCCTCATCTACAGAATTTGAAGGCTGAGGCGGCATACGAATCAACAGCTCTGTATTCGAACCAAAGGTCTGCACCGTGCCGTTACTAAAACCTTCGCCAGTTAAATATCTACGCACTTCTTCCGGCGCTATCTCTTTACCTGAACTAACTTCAACAAGAGAACCGCCGGTAAAATCTAGGCCTAGATTCAGCCCGGACAAAGACAGCGATACAGTTGAGACCAGAAGCAACAGACCAGACATTATTGTGGCGACTTTACGCCGCCCCATGAAGTCAAATTTCGAACCAATCATATTTTCAGACTCTCTACCTTGCGCCCACCGTACATAAGATTAACCAAAGCTCGAGTGACTAAAATTGCGGTAAACATTGAAGTAACAATACCCACAGCTAGCGTCACCGCAAAACCTCTAACCGGACCACTACCAATAGACAGCAAAATAATAGCCACAAAGAACGTAGTTACATTAGCGTCAGTAATAGTCAGCAGCGCCCTATCGAATCCCGCCTGAATAGCTTGCTGGGGCGCATTATTGACCAGCTCTTCTTTGATCCTTGAAAAAATAAGAACGTTTGCGTCAACAGCCATACCCACTGTCAGTACAATTCCAGCAATACCAGGCAACGTTAACGTTGCGCCAAGCACAGACATTATGGCCACCAACAGCGTTAAGTTAGCAGTCAAAGCGACATTTGCAGCGACACCAAAACCGCGATAATAAAAGAGCATAAAGGCCAACACTAAGGCAAAGCCAATGGCCACTGACTGCCAACCGCGACGAATATTTTCATCTCCCAGCTGAGCGCCTACTGTGCGTTCCTCAACAATATACATTGGCGCAGCCAACGCACCTGCACGCAGCAATAGAGCCAGGTCCTGCGCTTCGCGAAGCTCTAATCCGGTTATACGAAAGTTAAAACCTAACGCGCTTTGAATGTTAGCAACACTGATAAGACGCTTATCTTCAACGGAGTAGAACTCTTCAACTTCTTCTCCATCAACCGTAACCTTTCTAACCCGAGGCTTTTGCTCAATAAAAAGAATAGCCATGGCTCGACCCACATTATCCTTGGTCACTGCATTCATTTTACGACCACCTTCATTGTCTAGCTCAATGCTGACCTGAGGCTGGCTGGTGTCTGGGTCGAAAGACTGCTGAGCATCTTGCACATTGTTACCTGTAACAATATTGCGACGCATAATTTCTTGCTTTCGCCCCTGATAAGGATAGGACTCAATTTGCGACTTACGCGCATTAGGGAGTGCTTCTAAACGAAATTCTAGATTGGCGAACTTATTAAGAATCTCCTTCGCTCTCGCGCTGTCCTGTATGCCGGGCAAATCCACAACAATTCTAGACCGACCCAACCTTTGTACCTGGGGTTCTGAAACACCCAGCTCGTCTACCCGCTTACGCAAACTGGTTAAGTTCTGGCTAATAGCGCGATCTTCAAGGTCGCGAATCTTGTCCTCGGTGAGCGTAAATTGCAGTACTAGATTACCTGCCACTTCGCGGTCTTGAACTAAGAAGTCTTGATAATCCACGAGTGCGTCTTGGGCCGCTGAACGACTGTCTTCGTCACGAAAAGCAATTCGAATGACTTGGCCTTTGACCCAATCTTTACCCGGCAAAAAGCGAATTCGCTCCTCGATTAGTTTGTCGCGCATGCCCTCAGCAGAATTAGCCATTACGCCCTTGAGGTATTCCTGCATATTCACTTGCAACAAGAAGTGCGCGCCGCCAAATAAATCTAATCCCAGAGACATTGGCGTACCGCCAATATCCTGCAACCACTGCGGTGTATTACTGGCTTGAGACAAAGCAACCACATAGTTCACATCGCGAGTATTCAGCGTGGCGGCAATAGTTGCTTGAGCACGCAGCTGTGCCTCGTCACTGGCCACACGGACAAGCAATGAATCATCACTCAGCGCACTATCAATAATTTGAATATTGTCTTTCTTTAACGCAGCTTCAACTCTAGATAGAGTCCGCTGACTTATGCGTTGGTTACTGTCTAGTGCTCTGACTTGAATAGCCGGGTCTGGCTGAAACAAGTTTGGAGCAGCATAAATTGCACCAATACCAACAACCATTGCAATGAGCAGATATTGCCAAAGCGGAAACTTGTTTAACGCACCGCGGCGCGGCGCCACTCCAAGCAAAGTAGTTTGCTCAGATGGGTCTATGGGTCCTTCTGACACGAATCCTGCTCCAATAATTGTTGGTTACGAATCGAAGATATGAAGCGCGCTCAAGACAACGCTCACAAACACCTACTTCAGCCAATGAGCCGCCAAAAATCGCGCCCCTAGACCACGGTAGATCAATCTCGGTTCGGCAAAGCGTTTAGCCTAAAGACTTGATCGTCCCTTTAGGAAGTGTGGCACCGACTGCGGATTTTTGAATGCGCATTTCGACCTGATCATTAATTTGAACTTTGACGAAATCGTCCTCAACCTTGGTAATTTGACCGACGATACCACCAGCTGTCACCACTTCGTCACCTTTGGAAAGCGCGGTGACCAGCTGTTCATGTTCTTTACGGCGCTTGTTTTGCGGACGAATCAACAAAAAATAGAAGATGAGGACAAAGCCCCCAAGCATTACTAAGTTTATCCAGCCAGCGTCCCCAACGGGACCAGTGGCAGAGGCGGCGTGTGCTGTAGTTTCAAACAGATTCATGAGTTGACGTTCCATTCATTGTGAAGGGTGTTGACGAGGGTGCGAAATGTACCCGTTTCAATAGACGTGCGCAATTGAGCCATCAAATTGTGATAGTAATGAATATTGTGCGTGGTCATCAACATTGCGCCCAACATTTCTCCGCAACGATCCAAGTGGTGGATGTAGGCACGCGAAAAATTCTCACAAGTGTAGCAACTGCACTTGTCGTCTATCGGGATATCCGCGCTCTTATGCTGCGCATTACGAATTCTGACGACACCCGTAGACGTAAATAGGTGCCCGTTACGTCCGTTACGCGTGGGCATGACGCAGTCAAACATATCCACGCCTAGGCTGACGCCACGGACTAAATCTTGCGGTGTACCCACACCCATTAAATAGCGCGATTTTTCGGCTGGCATACTGGGCAAAAGGTCGACCAAAATACGATCCATGTCTTCTTTACTCTCCCCCACGGAGAGCCCACCAATAGCGTAGCCGTCAAAACCAATATCTTTTAAGCCAGCCAAACTCACCTGGCGCAGGTCTTCATACATACCGCCCTGCACAATGCCAAACAACTTGGCACCAGGATTCATACTGTGTGATCGGTCCTTATCAAAGGCATCGCGGCAGCGCTGCGCCCAGCGCAATGAAAGCTCCATGGACTCTTTCGCTTCCTTAGGCGTTGCAGGGTGGGCCGTACATTCATCTAGCACCATAACCACATCAGAGCCCAAATTACCTTGGACCTTTATAGACGACTCGGGGGTCAACTTAACTTTATCGCCATTAATAGGTGACTTAAAAACCACGCCCTCTTCATTGAGTTTGCGCAGTTCGCCCAAGCTAAAGACCTGGAAGCCACCACTATCGGTTAAAATAGGCCCCTTCCACTGCATAAACTCATGCAAGCCACCCAACTCACGAATCTGCTCATCCCCAGGACGCAACATCAAGTGAAAGGTGTTGCCCAAGAGCATTTGCGTACCCGTGCGTTGCAGGTCATTAGGCGTCATCGCCTTGACTGTGCCGTAAGTGCCACAGGGCTGAAAAACAGGAGTCTGTACGGTGCCGTGAGGCAATGTCAGCTGCCCCCTGCGCGCATCCCCATCCGTTGTAAGCAAATCAAACAAAATAGTCCCTTCTGGTTTTTAGTTATTTTTAACCGTCAAAGCCTTGGCTGTTATTTACCACCGCAAAGCCTAAAAAAATTTAACGCTCAATAAACATAGCATCGCCGTAACTGAAAAACCGGTAGTCCTGTTCTACAGCCACTTTATAGGCCGCAATCATGGGTTCAAAGCCCGCAAAAGCGCACACCAACATTAACAATGTAGACTTAGGCAAGTGGAAGTTGGTCACGAGAGCGTCCACCACCTTAAATTCGAAGCCAGGATGAATAAATATCCTCGTCTCGCCACTGCCGGCCGTTAGCTGCCCAGCCGCCTGCGCTGCACTTTCCAGCGTGCGAATTACTGTGGTACCCACAGCAACAACCCGCCCACCCTTTTGTTTGGCCTGCTCGATGGCAGCAACAGCGTCGGCAGAAATCGCATAATACTCTCTATGCATCTGATGTTCAGAGACATCGTTCACTCGAACCGGCTGAAATGTCCCCGCGCCCACGTGCAGCGTGACATAAGCAACCTCTACCCCGCGGTCCTGGGCAGCAGTTAGTAACTCAGGGCTAAAATGCAAACCCGCCGTAGGCGCAGCAACAGCCCCTGGGTTATTGGCAAATACAGTTTGGTAGCGCGCTTCATCGAATTCGCTGATGGCGTTGCCACCGTCCCTATCGATGTAAGGCGGTAGTGGTAATTCGCCATACTCTTGAAGAAATTCAAATACAGGCTGAGGGAATTTAAGTAAGTAAAACTCCCCCTCTCTGCCAACACACTCGACTTTTTCCTCGGCAAAATGCAAAAAACGACCAGGCTGTAGGGCTTTACTCACACGCACTTGGCACAAAGCGTGGTGAGAAGTGAAGGTAGAACCATCTGCGACATTCGTATCTAGGACAACTACTCGCTCCAGCAAAACCTCAGCTAATCCACCGCTGTCTTTTTCACCATGCAGTCTCGCTTTAACCACCTGGGTGTCGTTCAGCACCAACAAATCACCGGCACGCAGATGATTCAGCAAGTCCGGAAACTGCTCGTGACTGACGCCCTTAGACGTCAAATGCAGCAGGCGAGAGTCTGTTCTATTCGGCAATGGTTGCTGCGCAACCAAGTTTTCAGGCAGGTCATAATCAAAATCGGAAAGAAACATTGGCTTAACGGACCAAATAAAGGAAAGTGCTATTGTAACTGGAGAAGGCGTTGGGCAGAATGCCTGTCCTTCAGATGGATGAAGATATTTCGTTATCCAACTTTGAAGTATCACCTGCGGATGTCTTCCACCGCAGACTGAAATATTAGAAATGCCCGGATGGCGGAATTGGTAGACGCAGTGGATTCAAAATCCACCGATAGAAATATTGTGCCGGTTCGAGTCCGGCTCCGGGTACCACTTTTGTATTTTAAATACTCTAAAGTCTATAAAATTGCTCATGTTTTCCAAAGCATGCACAAGAGCGGCAGACAAAATGGTAGACACTTTCCAACCTAAATACACCTAAACCAAGCGTGGTGTGCTACTTCTTTAAGTCTGTACCTACAGATCTAAGACATCATTACTTTAAGCCTCGAATCATCCAAAGCCTTAGAACTAAATCCTCGTCTCAGGCAAGTTATGTGTCTCAGAAGTTAGCTTCTCGCCTGGATGACTACTGGATCAATCTCAGACTTAGAGAAGCAGAGATGCCAGCTGCTCATCTACTTCGCAGCATCCCTAGTAAGAATATAAATTCAATGCTACCCACTATCGATGAAGCGTTAGAACTCTATCTGAAAGTGCAAGGAGAACATAAAAAGAATACGTTCTTTACTCATAGCAAAAGAACAATTGCTTACCTAAAGCAATTCTTAGGCAGTCGTCCTTTAAATCAATACTCAACCGCTGATGCTACAACTTTTAGGGATTGGTTACGCAAAAAAGGAGTGAGTGCTGCCTCTGTTCAGTTTTTGTAAACACCGTAAAAACTTAGGCGAAAAAACAGCGCGTGAATCTAAAAGGTTAATAGGTAGCCTAATCCGATTAGACCTTCGGAGTTGTCCGACTTTGTGACCTGGAATGTTACAACTCTCGCAATTGCTAGAGACTCTGCGCGTAGGTTTGAAGTTGGACCGGGAGAAGTAGAGGCAGGCACTGCTGTGTTTTTCATTCATACCGCTAGAAGCATTTTTTTTGTTAGGCCCATTGATATTTATATTAGGCCTATTTGTGTTTGCGCCACAATTGGCGTTCTTCGGCATCCCCCCAAAACCAATTATTAATAATGTGTATTTGAGAATCGGCACAACCTATGTCAGTGACTGCTTTACATTTTTAACAGGTAAAACCTCTTTTATTTACAAACACAAGCAACCTTTAACATAGGCGTTTACCAGGGCGCTAGGTATCACGGTAGGTATCACGGTGGGTATCACGGTGGGTATCGCAATCGTTGGTCTTTTTTTTCAATAACAACTTTTGCTTAAACGCTTTGGCGGATAATTTATACTCCACCTCATATTTTCTTCTCCTCACATCTAATCTTAGCCTGCGCTGCACAAAAATTTAGTCTAGGAGCAGGTCGCTCTTAATACGGTAGGCTCTGGCTGCCGCCCCAGCAAACAAAGCTGTCTTCTCCGACGGAGACGCACCCATAGAGATGCGTTTAAATGCATTCCAGCAGACCTGATAGCTACACCAGCGCTTTTGCACCGGAAAGTTCGACTCATACATAGAACGTTCTGGACCAAATGCTTCGATGCAAGTCTCCATCCAAGGACGCCAAGCGGCCGCCACCTCCTCTGACCCAGGCGGCGAACTGCGGTCACCGTAATAGCTAGGCATACGAATAGGCAGCGCGCCTAGTTTTACATATACGTTGGCACGCTCGCTCACACGAATAATGGCGGCCTTCCACTCTTGGAAAACCTCACCAGTTTTACCTCGGTAAGGGCCGCCTAGAATTGGACTTCCGATATGATTGAGAATTATTGTTAGCTCCGGATGCGCATCCGCGAGTTGTGCAACTTCATCTAACTGAGGGTGATATAGCCAACAATCCAGCGACAACCCCAAACGGCTAACAATTGCAGCCGCTTTGTTAACCCGCGGGTCTAACAGCAATTGCGGCTGATCGGCAACATTGTGAATCCTTTCGTCCGCATGCCAACCGCTGGACAACCTAACCCCGCGGAAGCGCCCACTGGATGTGTCAATATGTTGCTCAATCAACGATTCAACACCACTACCTAACGTAAGGTCAATATTGCCAAACATCGCATCACAAGCGCGAGCAACCCCAAACTCTCCACTGGCACTCATCGCAGCCTGGCTACAGACAAACTCCGTTTCACCTAACGAGCGTTGCGCCTCCACACCGTCTGCGCGGTACATCGAATGGCACTCAGCGTAAACGGTAGCAACAACGTTGTGTCCGCTGGCCAAGTCCGCAGCAAGCTCTGGCATTAAATAATTGTAACTATTTCGCACCCACAAGTGATGATGCGGGTCGATAATAGGTAATTCAGGCTCAAGTATTTCCTCTTGCAGCGTCGCTAACCAGCGATCATCGGGGCCGGTTTGACCTATGTTTGCGGCCATGCAATTCTCCTTTGATATTACTAATTATTGCCTACTCAGCTGGCCGCACCCTCTCTTGAGAAAGAAACGCCTACAAACGACGTTCTATGTCACCTTCTGAGGTTTCCTCGCCATATTGAATTTCGATAATGTGGCATGGAGGATTATCTTTATCGTTAATTATTTGATGCCATTCTCCAACACCAATCCTTATCACTTCATCAGTCTTGAGATTAATAACATCGAATACCTCCGAGTTATCCGTATCTGGGCCATGTTTGACCGAGCATTGACTTTTACTCACAAACCAAACTTCACTCCGCTTGAAATGGCGCTGATAACTTATGCTCTTACTTGGCTCGATTATTAGCTCTTTTACTTTCACAGCCGAATCACGAAATAAGTCCCTGAACGTACTCCACAACCGGTCTTTGGTGGGATGCTGCCATTCCTTTAAAATCCAGCTACTGAAGTTTGCTTTGTTGTTACCGCCCACGCCAAAAACAACCTCGATGCCATCCACGTCCATTTCTGAAATGTTATTCTTTTGTCTGCCCGGCCAAGGGTAGGGATTTTATTAGTCATAAATCACTTACTATTTACGTCCGCTGAAAAATCCACTTTCGCTTTGAGCAAAATTATAGTCACCTAATCGATGAATGTCTTTGGCCGGTAGACAGTACAGAGCAAAAGTCGGGGCCGCCGACTTTTTTACTCGCTGTCAATGGGCTTCAAACAAAAAAAGGGAAAACAAAGGAGAAAGGAGGCCGCCACCAAGCACCTCTTGCACCGCATATCCAAAACCACCGCAAGCCCTAGGAATGCCAATAATCTTGCGACCGGCCTCACCTTAAAGCTCTGCATGCAAAATTCTTTAACTCAATCACGGACTCTGAATATGTCTTGATCCACCATTGCTTGCTAGGATGGTATTTTTCACAATGTGTAAATGATCATGACCGACCTAATACTTCACCAATATGCCGCTTCACCCTTCTCTGAAAAGGTGAGACGTTTATTGGGCTATAAACAACTTAGCTACCATACGGTTGAAATTCCCGTGATTATGCCGAAACCTGATCTTATGTCGTTGACGGGAGGCTATAGAAAAACACCGGTCCTTCAGCTTGGTGCAGATATTTATTGCGATACTTCAATTATTTGCAAATTGATTGATCGTCTTCATCCTGCTGACTCCATTTATCCCAAAGCGCAAATAGCTACTTTGCTCGCTGCCGCAAACTGGACGGATACATTTTTGTTTAAGGCAAGCGTTGCTGTGGCATTTCAACCCAAAGCGCTTGCCAGCAGTGACTTATTTAGTGATCCAGCGACCGCTGAAGCATTTATGGCAGATAGGGCCGAATTCAGCAAAGGGTCCACAGCACTGGGGCTTGATTTGAGTATTGCGCAGCCACATTGGTTGATGCACATGCAACAGGTCGACAAACAACTAGCGACCACCAACTTTCTTGGCGGCGATACTCCCAACATTTTGGACTTTTCGACTTACCACTGCTGTTGGTTCGTTTATAAAAATGAAGTGCTAAAAGCGGATTTGGAGAATTTTCCAGCACTTGCTCAATGGATGCAGAAAATAGCCGCTTTTGGGCAGAGCAAATCAAACCCTATGACTGGCGAGGCCGCCATAGCAATAGCACGCAACAATGCCATCGCCACCAGCTCGAAGATTATAAATATATCGGACATGGGGCTTTCTGTTGGCGATAGCGTTGCAGTCATGCCAATTGACTACGGCTTTCAGCCTACTCAAGGAGAATTACTGGCCGCAGACTTGGACGAGATAGTTGTGAAACGGATTGATGAACGTGCAGGAGAGATCGCTGTGCATTTTCCTCGCCTTGGTTTTCAGATTAACAAGGTGTCTGAGTAACCCAGGCTGCGCAGGCAATTTTCTCTACAAATTGATGTGGCAATATGACCTCGGATTCCACTAATACCCTTAGTGTTAATCGATGCTGATTTACAGCACTTAAGGTTGCACCCGCATCGCGAGGTTCGCTTAGACCAAAGGTCCACTTTGCGTCATCAGTTACTTCTTGCGATTGGACAAGCGTACCTAGCCATTTGACCCACACAGCAAAACAAGATCCAAAAGCCACATCTTGATAGTCGTTGTTGTGATGTATCTGATGCTGTGTTGGACCAACGAAAACCCCTTCTAGGGGTCCGCAGGGTAGGCGTACTTGAGCGTGCCCTAAATTGGCAGCAGCCTTATTGAAGATAAAGCCTAATGCGTCAACGCCCAATAATTCTAGGGCCGTAGCGAATCCCTTGAACAAGCAAATAAAAACTCCTGCCACTAACGAGAGGACTAAAAACTCTCGCGTATAATATATCGCACTCGCAAACGGATTAATGCGAAAGACGGTAAGTGGCAGCAGCGCTAACCGACTACGGGCCAGAGAGTATGGTCCTTCTCTTTTTCTCTTTCGCCCCCTTTCACTTTTTCTATTTACCAATTTATCGCTGTCAACCACTCGGAATTGGGCATCACCTGACAAAATGACTGTCATCACAAATTCGATTAAGCTCCTCGCTCATTAAATTTCAATAGAATCGGCATCATATGAACAATACAGATGAATTAAATTTCACCGGGCAAGTTGCTGTAGTAACTGGCGCCGGACGCGGTCTTGGCAGACAACACGCGCTTCTTTTAGCCTCACGAGGATGCAAGGTCATCATCAACGATCTAGGCACCGCCTACGACGGCACGGGCAAAGCTGAAGGCAAAGTGGCAGATGAAGTTGTCTCAGAGATCAAAGCCGCGGGCGGTGAGGCTACCGCTAACTACGATTCCGTGGAGCAAGGTGAACTTATTATTGCTGCCGCGATGCAGGCCTATGGGCGAATTGATATCGTGGTCAACAATGCCGGCATCTTAACCCCAGAAGTTTGGTCTGAACTCACCCTCGAATCTTGGCAGCGCACTATAAACATCAATCTGACCGGCGTTTTTAGTGTGATGAAAGCAGTGTGGCCAATTTTCGTTGAGCAGAAGTATGGGCGCTGCATTATGACGTCGTCTCCTGCCATGTATGGAGCGGGCGTCGCAGCCTATGCAGCAAGCAAAGCCGGGGTGATTGGCCTTGCTAACTCACTTCAGTTTGAGGCGCGCAAACTGAAACTGGATATTAAGTGCAATATTCTAATTCCTCAGGCCGACACCAGAATGACCCAAGATTTTGCTTCTTCTGTAAACGAGCGCCGTGTATCTCAAGGCAAAGCTGCCGCGCGAAGTGCACCTGCCGAGGTCATGCAGCGCCTTTCACCAGACAAAGTCTCCGCTATGGTCGTATGGCTAGCCCACCCAAGTTGTCATGCCCAAGCCAGTATTCACGAAGCCGGCGGCGGCTATTTCGCGCAACTGAACTGGGCGCGGTCAGCCCCGCTGTTTGCCACGGAATTAGAAGGCGTAGAGAGTGCCCCCGCCCCTGAGGACATTAGAGATGGCCATGCGACGCTGGCAGATTTTGAAAATGGCGATATGCCGCTATCCGGCGATGGCTCAATGGGTTCGCCATCAGCGTTAGAGCAAGTTTTTAAACATCTCAAAGCAGAGTAACTTAAACCACACCAATAAAGTTGCTTGCTCAACGAACGCTGGCGGAGAATGTAAATCCCGCCAGCAACATACACACTAGGCTGCTAACCATTGTCCGCCTTGTGATCTACCAACCGGCTAATGCGCAGATTTGCGCAGCAACTGCATAAACACTTAAAAAGATAGAGGGTTCTCTTTCGTAAGCATAGTCCGACAAGTATCAGCCCTAGCAAAGCTTCTGCGAGGAAAGCGGTGAGCGCAATTACAGCCCGGCTCATTTCCAAGCCTGTGTCAAGGCACACTAACAACAGGTTATGAAACTTCCCACTCATGTACCCCCAGGTTGCTAGCTGCATTAGCTGCCCTTGCAGCCTCATTAAACGACTAACGACATAAATATGGAGAGCGAAGCAACCCTGCAGGAGAAACGCTAGAAGCAAAAAAAACACCCTTTGCTGGTTAATAAAGAAGACAAACTAGGTCTTTTCATTGCTGGCGATTTTCAATATCGAGCTCCAACGAAACGGTAGCAAAGATTGCTCCCACCAAGATTGCTGATATGCGACATCGTGGTCGTCTAACGCAAACTCGTTAATATCTTGAAACACCTTCGGCAAGCAACGTGTGCCAAACAAAATATCGAAAACAACTGGGTTATTGCCATAGTTACTAGTGCTATGCCTAATAATTGACGAATAGTGCCAACGATGCAGTTCAGCGTCTTCGAAGAGCCAATTAAGCCAGCCTAGCTTGCAACGCACATTGGCGCGCTGCCAGTTGCCGTGCAGTGCTGTGAAGATAGAGACCAACACCACCATTTCTGGGGGCGCACCGAACAGAGCCAGCGGTATTGCAGATGCTAGGCGGCTAAGACAAAGGTCGATAAAATGGAAGGGGGGTACATTCAAGAAATACAGCCGCTTTGAACTGTGATGTACCGAATGAAAACGCCACCCGATAGACCACTCATGAAAAGGACGGCGCCGCCAAAAGATCCAAATTCGCTCACTACAAGGCCAAACGCTGCCTGGCACCACAATGGCAATTGGGTAGGCCAAGTGATCAGCGCAGATGACTCAGCCGGCTCGGCAATAATAATGAAGAACAAAAAATATCAGGCCTGCACGGAGCAGTAACGACAGCTGCAACGATAGGAAGTGGTGGATTATGTCGGAACGTAAATCATCATAGGACTTTCGCCATCGCAGAGAGTGAGGATATATCCACTCAATGACGCCGGCGGTGAAACGACTGAGGATTTCTAGAGAGAGAACAATCGTAGGATTGGCTTATTCGATCTAAATCACTGCCAACGCAAACGGCTGGACTGCACAAGCGGGATGAATCATCCAGGTGAGGACGACTCTTGGAATCGACGAAACGTAGACTATTATTTTTGATGTTAACGTACCCCCCCCAGATACCGCTAAGATTTTCTCAACGCAACCTTGGCCCGGTTTAGAGTACAAGAGCCCTCTAAATAACCGACGATCGTTTCATTTCTAATAGCATACCTGAAGCTGTCACTGCGCCTCTAGCGCGTCTTTCTGCGAGGGCGAGTTGAGCCTGCAAAAACGGGTGAGTAGATTAGGTACTACGGCTACCGAGCGTGCGAAACTTCTATCGTCGATTGCCCTATACGCCGCACTCCTCCACGGCAGGTGCTTCTAACGCACCCGCCAAAATCGATCCCACTTGACAGAGCTTGCAGGGGAATTCGCTCGGTCTCTAAACCTCTGAGCCTGGATTCCAGCGCACGATATTCTTCGCTTTCAATCTATTCGTGAAAAGACGGTATTTGCTTCTCTCTTCTTTCCACTCCACTAACCATTGCTCGCCGTCCCTTTCAGCATCAATGAATACCGCGTTCGTGACCAAAAGTGGGATCAGTATCGCCAGGTGCACGACCGCGCTTGTGACCGTACTGTAGCCCAACCATCCGAGGTGATAGGTTGCAATAAACCCGAAAGTCACGCTCCATATGGTAAATAGCACCAACAAGAAGTAGGACTGCAGACTGGGGTCTGCCACGTACTTGAGCAGATTAAATTTTACATCCATTACGCTCCTCCACAAATGCACTAAACTCTATACCGAAGATCTAAAAAGAGTTGGTTTTTTCATAATTTTTTCCCAATGTTGCTTTTGTTTGACCTTGGCTAGAGCTTCTCTCTCTTGCCGCTTTTTCAGTCACCTAAAACCTGATCTTCGCACGCCAATTAAATTAAATACGTTAGACCCATCGCCCTTAACGTCAAACTAATATCTAAGTATAATATAGACATAAAATCTACAAGATGGATATTTCATTCAAACAATCAATATTTCACCCCTAAAATCTAAACCAGTCTATTTTTTGGCCAACTAAGGCAGTGTTGGAAACATGTGTTTCAAGCAACCACAACCTCTACCCAACCCATCCCAATCCATTCCGATCCACAACGGGAACCCAAAACACACGCTGGCTTATACGAGCTATGCAGAATCGAAAATCCCGAAGATTGGCGCTTACCTTGTTGCCGGAACATCCGTTTTTGCTATCGAAAAAAAACAGGATAAAGACTGGCTATGAAGAAACGCATACTCATCACCTTCCTTTCATCGTCTATGTTGTTCTCTATACCTTTTAAATGGAGCGCAGACTTTGCTTCAGGCGCAGCCACCTGCCAAGTCGGTGATTTCAAAATTGCATTAGCGGTATGGTCGCCTTTAGCTCAGCGCAGCAACGGACGCGCCCAAAACTTTTGGGGATTTATGCACGACAATGAAAAAGGAGTTTTAGACGACGATTTTGTGGCCTTAAATGGTATGGCCTTGCTGCGGAGCAAGATGACGCAAAAGCCCAATATGGCCTCGGTATTTTGTTCGCTAATAGCGAAGGGATAGGTCAAAGCGACGTCTACGCACATCTATGGTGGGCCGTAGCTGCATCCAGTGGTGATGAAAAAGCCAATAACAACAAATCCATAATAACCAGACAAATGACTTCTCAAGAACTAGCAAACGCCCAAGAACCTGCAGTTGTATTCAAGCGAAAAAATTACATAAATTGTTATAAGAGAAAATCCTCCACCGCTTCCAGAAAGTACAACCGCTCCTAGCAAAGGTAACAGCCGACAAAAGTGCTCCCAACTCTCCCTAGGAAACAAAATGACTTGAGCGGAAGGCGCTAAAGCCGCTGCCTGCAATATTGCAAAAAAACACGATGGTATCTAGGATGGTTAAAGCAAAGTACGGAAATAAAAAATTGAGGGATAATAAATGACTTATTTAATTATAATGGCTTTGTTGCTCGCGCTTGTACAGGTTGGAATGTTACCGCTGATATTTAATCTTGCTAACATTGAATATCTATTGGGCAATAGAGACGAGAGTAATTCGGACAGCGTTCTTTTGGGCAGAGCAAAAAGAGCGGGCAATAATCTACTGGAAAGCTTACCTAGCTTTTTAGCACTAGCAATTTTGTCCATCGTTCTTATAGTCGACAACTCGGACCTCATGCTCTACTGGTTGGTATTAAGGATTGCATATACAGCAAGCTACCTAGTCGGTGTGGCTTACTTACGCACCCTCCTCTGGCTCGGCTCGGTCGTTTGTATGATTATGATGGCCTTAGCTTTGCTCTAACCCTTAACGCACAGAAAGCTGTGAAGCAGAGCCGCACAAGCGACAGCTATAGCGCGGCTTTTTTATGTTCTATTGGTCGCTTAGCAACATCGTAACAAAGTCTTCAATACCGGCGAACTTGCCCGGCAAACTTAAAGCCTTGCAAAAATTATTGCAAAACCGCGCTTAACACAAAGCCTCAAAAACGCCCTCTTCCCCAGCCCAATTAACTACCCCAATGCCGTAGCCGTCTTGCATCGGGTCGGATATCAGGTCTTCCGTGTTCAAACCAGAACTTTTTAACTCTTGCCAAAACTGCGGGACGCCACCCGCCCACGCATTGGTCTGCACATCAAATCTGGTTTTATAATCTGATTGAATATCGTGCAGGGAGATAATGCCACCGGGACGAACATAACGAGAGTAACGAATGAAGTCTTCTTTCGCGCCCTTGTAACTGTGGTCGCCGTCTATAAACAAGAAGTCGAGTTTATTCTCGCCAAGATGACGCTGTAACCTTTGCTCAGTCTCATCTAAATGACTATCCCCTTGCCAGAAGGTAACATCTTTGTCGTGACAAAGTGTTTGCAGACGCTCGATTCGTGACCCGTTATTGTCCAGATCAATAGACAAAATACTTGCTTGTTCTCCAGCGGCGATTGAAAACAGCAGAGCACTACCCCCTCGCCTACCACCAATCTCCAACATCTGCTGAGGCGCGAGCGTACTGATTCGATTGAGTAACTTTAGAAACTCAGGCTTCTGCTGATCCACACGATACTGACGGTTGTTCTTCATGTACTCCAGTTTTGCACTCAGATCGGGCAGCTTATCCAGTGAATCGCGCACCTCTTTTACGTACTCTTTGGAAGTAGCATAAAGTTTTTCAGAAAGGCGTTTAAAAGGATTTTTCACCAGAGTTCCCTTTATTTCTATTTGTATTGAATCATTGCCGGCAAGTCTGACGTATTAGCGGCTAATCGATGCCAAACAATAACACCAAACACGCTTGATAATTACTTTAAGCTTGAGCGACGTCATGAGCACAGAGCTGCTACTTTTAGCGCAGGCGTGGCGCTAAATTAAGCCTATCAACAATATCGCTAAAACATTTTACTTACTTTATTCAATCGGTGCGAACTCTGATTTAAGTACATATTAGCCGAACCTAGCCGATAGACTAGACAATTCCAAAATCACCTATTACCTCGCTGAAAATCCCTGTGATTTTTGTGACAGTGTATTATTGCTTATCCTCCGAGGATCAGATCGCAACAGCGGTGTAAAGATCCCCACCGTAACTAGCGAATGTATAAATCGATGGGCCTGCTGCCGACCTTCTATTGATAGAGAAATATGCCATAGATCAAAAACCACCTTATAACTCGAACCCAAATCGAGACGATTGCCCCGCAGAATATTTTGATAACGATTCACCAACGCGACGCGTGGCAGTTATAATGACCGTGCTCAACACTCTGCGGCAAAACCGTAAACACGAAAAGCTGATAATACTTGGCGGCAGCGAAGGCGCCGTTATTGCAAATTTGCTCGCAGCCCAACTGGACTAAGTGGACGCAACCATTGCGTTTAACGGCGGTGGTCGCCGGTTTGTTGATGATGTGCTCCACAGTATGGCTGCTGAACAAATTACGAAAACAATAACCGAGGAGGAACTAGCCAAAAACACAAAGGGCCTTATCGAGTTTTCTGGGCATGCTTTGCGTAGCAAGCCCTTTGATCTCAGAGTAAGTGGGCACGGTTACAACTGGTGGCATGAGATGCTTTCTATCGACCAACTTAAAACCCTCAACAAAGCGAACTCGCCGCTACTTATTGTCCAAAATGGCAATGATTTGTCTGCGGCACCAGAGAAAGTTGATGAACTGATCACGGCGCTACGAGATAGCAGCAAGGCGAATATCGACTATCTAAGATACGCCGAACTAGACCATTATTTTGAGGACGCTGACGGGTTGAGCCAGCGCAAAGCGGAAATATTCGATATGCGAGCTTGGCTTGAAGAAAAATTAAACTAACCAAACTAGCCATCTAAACTAGATAAGCCTCGCCTTCAAATGAACCCTTGACATACAGGCAGAGCTGTACGGCAAAGTTAAAACCCACACTGCGATTGCGCTGGCACCTCGAAATCACCGCTTAACCAAAAAAATACAAGCATAGAAAATAATCAACTAGAATTTTTATCTAATTTAGGAGATGTTTAGGCAGAAGAGAGGGGAATGCTATGGATTTATACGATGCAATGAGCACTTTGCGTGCCGTGCGCAGATTGCGCCCAGACCCGATTAATGACGAGATCATTGAACGCGTACTAACTGCAGCTACTTGGGCACCTACTGGTGGCAACACTCAGCCCTGGCGCATCGTTGCGGTAACAGATCCAGCCAAGAAACAGGCGCTACAAGATCTTTATAGCCCCCACTGGGATGGCTATATCCCTGGCTACGAAGCCAGGCTAGAACATATGCCAGAAGACGCCAAAACCTCCAGCATTAAGGCCATGGAGGCTGGCAACTATCTTGCCAGCCACATGCACGAAGTGCCCATGATCGCGGTATTTTGCTTTAACCCTAAATTAATGGCTATTACCGACGCTGAACTTGACCGACCAAGCGTGGTGGGCGGCGGGTCGGTTTACCCCGCAGTGCAAAACTTTTTACTCGCATGCCGTAACGAAGGACTCGGCTGCGTGCTGACCACACTACTTTGCTACGAAGAAGAGGCCGTTAAAGCGTTACTTAATTTACCTGAAGACTGGTATACCTGCGCCCATGTACCTATCGGTTATCCAGTCCTAGGAGGCCATGGCAGCATAAGACGCCGTGACATGAAGCAAATGGTTCGCTTCAATGAGTGGTAACAGCACAAAATTAAATCCGTTTATAAGTGTTAAAGGCGCGGGTAAAGAGTGCAATGGATAAGCCAAGCGAAAGACAAAATCTCTATCAGCAAGATGTAGAACTTGATGGCCCGGTGGTATTACCACTGCCTCAAGCAACACGAGACCTAAACCAAGCCCAAGAAGATTTACGTACCTACGGCTGCTGCATTGTTAACGACGTATTAGATGAAAATACTCTCAGCGATCTAAAGGGGCGAATGGACCGTCAGTTTTCAGCCGAGGTTGCTCTTGGCGAGCAATGTCCAGATCGTGGCGCGAGTAACAAAATTGTTATTCCGAATCTTGTTAACAAGGGTAAGCACTACTTAGACTTGGTAGAGCGCCATGAAACTGAAACCCTGGCCGAATTTTTATTGGGCAAAGATTTTTTGCTCTCCAGCCTCACAGCCCACATGTTCCTTGGTAGCACCCCAGCAATTGGGCTCATCCATCGCGACCAAGGTCAAATACCTGCGTCGGTAGAGTTCCCAGCTATTTTTAATCTCTTTTATATTTTAGATGACTTCACCCCCCAACGCGGCAGCACCGTGGTCTTTCCTGGCAGCCATCGCTGGCCTCTAAACCGTCGCGTTCATCCGCCAAAAGCGGAACTGGGTCATCAGGTAAATATAGCTGCCGGCAGTCTTTTTGCTTTCGACGGTAGGCTGTGGCACGGCACGGGTGCAAATCATGAGGGACATAGGCGACGGGCTATTTCAGTGTTTTGCTGCGCGCCTTGGGTACGCCAACAAGAAAATGCTGCTGCTGCAACCTCCCACGACATATTCGATGCTGCCAGCGCCAAACTGAGAGCAAGGTTAGGACTTAAAACCTACGGCACTCTGGGCAACATTAATGGCACAAGAATAGAGCATCAACGCATTGCTTTTGGCAATGTCGACATAGCTTTCCCCAAGGACTTAATTGGGGAAAATGCTGAACTTATTCGGCTACAGCGATCTAGAAAACTAGATTGATGGCTAACAAAGTGTTTCTTCGTGCGGATCATACTAATAGGCAATCTAAAGATTTACATCTGAACATAAACTAATTTGAGGGGTAGGTTTTGTCACAATACAAACCGCTAAGTACTTATCAGCTTGCTTCCTATGGTGCGCCAGCAATGACACTGTCAATGGTTGCACTGCCACTGGCCGTTTATCTCACTCCAGTTTACGCAGATTCTGCGGGGTTCGGTCTGAGCTTGGCTTTTGTAGGATTGATGCTAGCCCTTTCCAGAGTCTTCGACGGATTAACAGATCCTATTGTAGGTTTTATCTCTGATCGTATCCGTACCCGTTGGGGGCGACGCAAACCTTTTGTGCTAATTGGCATGCCCATTTTCATGGCTGGGGTCTGGCTACTCTGGATCCCCCCCATTGAATTCACTGAAATAACTTGGCTTGGCTTAACCTTCAACACTGGCTACCCCTATTTATTAGGCGCGCTGGTGATCCTTTATATTGGCGCTACCATTCAAGACGTACCCTACTCAGCTTGGGGCGCAGAACTTGCTAGAGACTACAATGAGCGAACCATAGTCATGAGTTGGAAAGAGGCTTTTACTGTCTCTGGCTCGCTTATTGGCGCGCTCTGTCCAGCCATCATCGTTTTCTGGGGTTACACGGCACCTGCTGACAACGTCTACTTTTTAACCGTAGGGCTTGTCATAGTTATGCCCTTTTTGGTCTTCAACATGCTCAAAGTCGTGCCTGAGTACCCGGTCCAAGAAACCAATTCAGAGCGCCTACCCCTCCGTGAAAGCTTCAAGTATGTGTGGGCTAATGAGCCCTATCGAAAATTGGTCATTATATTCCTGTTCTCCACCATCGGCTCGGCAATGACCAACTCGCTAAGTTTTTTCTTTGTTAAACATGTGTTGTTGGCCGGCGACTTATACGGATTTTATCTCGCCCCTTACTTTCTCTCCCAGATTGTGGCGATACCACTATGGTTTAAGCTATCCGCAAAAATCGGCAAGCACCGTGCAACTATGGTAGCCATTTTTTGGTACGCACTATGGTCATGCTTTATTCCGCTCATCGCTATGGCACCACAAATTTGGTTTGAAACATTCGAACTGAGCAAAACACTTTCATTCCTACCTGACAGCTGGTTAATGGGTTTGAATGATCGCTTCGAAGGCATTCCCACCGGTAAGTTTGCCTTTTTCATTGGCGTCATGTGTCTCAAAGGCAGTGCTATTGGCGCGCTGAGCGCTCTGCCCTATGCAATGGCTGCCGACGTTATTGATCTGGACAGCTCACGCACCGGTAAACGCCAAGGCGGCGCGTACTTCAGCATTTGGACCATGACTCGCAAGCTTGCTTATGCGGCCGGTTTGATTGTGGGCACAACCGCGGCAACCATAGTTGGCTTTAACTCTTTGGCAGATCCAATTAGCGCGCCAAATACAGCGTATTCACTACTGTGGCTTGCCTGTTTGTATTCCATCGTCCCAGCTATTTTCAAATTTGTGGCAATGCCTTTGCTTTGGAATTACTCATTAACCGAAGACAAACTGGCAGAAATTCAAAAGGAAATTGAAGACTCTAAGGCATTGGCAACATAATGGTTGCCCTCTCCTTCGCCTCGCTGTTGGATTGAGTTGGCTGATAGTAAATGGTGAGCCGCTAGGATTGGGGATTGGAAGCAACTCTCGGCTCAAGAGGGCTAGATAAAAAGTGCCCTGGCTCGAACAAGTTTGCTTACGCCTTTTATACTTTTTAAGCCCTTTATAATTTTTACGCGTCGCGCCAGATTTTGCCGCGATTTTGCACGGCGTCAAGCATCGACCAGTCATCTTGGGGTAACTCAAAACCATTGGGAAAAGGTGCTCTAGGTTCTATTCCTAACGACACCATTACCCGTTCATCGCGGTAATAACACTGCATTACCAAACTCACCAAGGGCGTCATCGCGGGATGCCCTTCTAACTCTGACTGCAATTGCTTTAAGGGCACATCGCTGCCTAGACCACAGGACAATGCGTGTGCAATGCCTTTGTGGATTTGTGCGTCATTAGCCCGGGCGGAATCCAAAATATCGGCAAAAATTATTTCATCATCTGCTCCGGGCACACTATGGGTTACACTTGATGGCACAATCATCCCAACTAATTCATGAAGTACCTTTCGCTCTTCAACGCTAAACAAGCTGTCTGTTGCTATAGTATCACTCATAAAATTTTCCTCTCTTCATCTCTTTTGCGCTCAAAATCATTCGCCACTACTCGCGGCCGGCGCTCATAAAACCTACTGCTGAAGTTAATCAAACAAATGGGTTAGACGCTTTTTGATTTGGTCAGTAATATATAGGGCCAAGGTTTGGATCGTCCGAGTCGGGTTTACACCCGCGCTGGTAACAAAAATACTGCCATCTACAACAAACAAATTTTTTACGTCGTGACTGCGCCCCCACTCATTGACCACAGATTTTTGGGGATCTGTGCCCATCCTCGCCGTATCCATCAAATGCCAACCACCACCGGCGAGCGGCTGTTCAATAATAAGATCTGTGGCGCCAGCAGCGCGCAAGGTTTCTGGGGCACGAGCCACTGCAAAATCCAACATCTTTTGCGAATTATCGCTAATGCTATAGGTCATCCTAGGCGCTGGAATACCATGGGCGTCCTTAATGTTCGGGTCTAATGTAACGGTGTTGTGTTCTTCGGGTAAGTCTTCACAAATAGCTACCACACCGGCAATCCGGTTAAACAGTTTGCGGTAGGCATCGTGATGGCCGGCGCCCCACGGGATGCGTCCCGTATGCACGCCGGTTAATGCAGTTGCTACTACACCCCGACCTCTAGTGGTCTCATAGGTAAAGCCGCGGACAAAATCTCGCTCTTTACCTGTTTCATAAAACTCCTGGCTCCAAATACTGTCGTGCGGGCCGCGGTAGCCATCTAGCGGTTCGTCAAATACCCCCTGAATAGACGCATAGGGATGAAGCATCAAATTTTTACCAACCAAGCCTGAACTATTTGCAAGCCCACCCGGGAATTGCTCGGATACAGAATTTAACAGTATGCGCGGCGTACCCACACCGTTACAGGCCATGATAACCACATTATCTGGCTGAAATTGTTCAACCCCACCTGCATCAAAATAAGTTACCCCAGAGGCTAACCCATCTTCACCAACATTAATCTCCTTCACTCGGCACCAAGTACGCAGTTCCACACCTGCGCGCAGGGCTTCTGGCCAATAAGTAATGTCAGTGCTGGCTTTAGCACCTTGGGCGCAGCCATGAATACAGGCACCAAGGTTTATACACTGATCCCTACCGTTGTATGGCTGAGTGGCAATGGCCGAATCCGAAGGCCACCAATGCCAACCTAGCTTATTAAACCCCTCCGCCTATTTTTCCCCGGACTTACCCATAGGCAGCGGCGGCATTAAAGATTGTTTAGCTGGATAGGCGGGGTCACCGGCGAGTCCTGAGACCCCGGTTATACGGTCATTTTCTACGTAAAACGGCTCTAAGTCACCATAATCTATGGGCCAGTCCTCGGCCACGCCATCTAACGACTTTACTTTAAAGTCTGACGGATGAAAGCGCGGATAGTGTCCGGCGTACAAAACAGTTCCACCGCCCACGCCATTAAAATTAGCGATCTTGATCGGTGAGTCGTCATCATTTACCGGGTAATCTCCGGGCTGCTGACGGCGGTTTGGACTAATACTAAAATCCGATTGCGCACGGGTTTCCCAGTCTCTGCCGGTGGTTGGATAGTCCGCAGGGTTGGTCCAACCACCCTGCTCCAGACAGACAATGCGCATTTTTGTTTCAGCTAAATTCCACGCAGCGGTGGCTCCAGACGCACCAGCGCCAATGATTAAGACGTCCACTGGCGAAAAATCGATAGGAGTACTCATACTATTTTTATGCCTCTGCTTGAACGCTGACTCAGGTAATTATTATTGTTCGCAAAATCCCCCCCAATAAAAATTTTCACTGAAAACCTAATAAACCGATCATGCAACAATAATGCATCTATACTGAAGTCTCTGCCACATTTCGCTGTCCATATACGGATCACGCGCAGCGAACCTCAGTTATGTATAATCTTACTCATCGACGCTGGAACTGAGAAAGTTCAAGATGACTGCGAGCATAAGAATAAGTCTATTTGAAGGAGTAAATAATGAGTCAATCAACACCGGTTTTAGTCGGCATCAGTCATCTGGAGCAACGCTTCCAAGATTTCGCGTCAGTGAAAGAACCAGTAGAACTCATGATAGATGCGGTCAAAGCTGCCGCAGCAGACGCAGGCAGCAGCGAGTTACTTAATGCAAATTCAGTACGTGTTATCAAAGGCATATGGGGATATCAAAATCCTGCTAAAGCCGTTGCCGAAGCCATAGGCTGCCCAAATGCGCAAACAGCCCTATCGCCATTTGGCGGCAACTATGTTCAATCTGTCTTAAACCTGAGTGCATTGGACATTCAAAGCGGCGCCCATGATGTAATCATCCTGACCGGAGCCGAGTGTGGTAATTCCCAAGCCAAGGCCGCTAAAGCACAACATGACCTAGGCTGGGCAGAACTGCCGGGCACTCCTGACCTGCAGATCGGTAAAGAAAAAGATATGCGCCACGATGCCGAACGTGCCATTCGTTTAGGCCGCCCTATTCAAATTTATCCCATTATGGAAACTGCGCTGCGCAACGAGTTGGGCATGAGTGTAGATAACCACATGAAGCACATTTCTGAGCTTTGGGCTGGCTTTAGTGCCGTGGCAGCAGATAATCCTAACGCCTGGATTCGCGATGCTAAAACTGCCGAAGAAATTCGCACAATTTCTGCGGTCAATCGTCCCGTATCGTTCCCCTACCCTAAGTTTTTGAATTCCAATAGCGCTGTAGACCAAGCAGCTGCACTGATTTTATGTTCAGAAGAAAAAGCCGAGTCGCTTGGTATTCCAAGAGAAAAATGGGTTTATCCTTGGGCGGGCAGCGATGCTCAAGACCATTTTCACCTGTCTAATCGAGACAACTTGCACAGCTCACCAGCCATTCGCCTTGCAGGTAAGAAATGCCTAGAGATGTCCGGCATGACGCCTGCTGATATCGACTTGGTAGACGTTTACAGCTGTTTCCCAGTTGCCGTGCAAATTGCAGCCAGAGAATTAGGCTTAAACACCAACAAGCCATTAACAGTCACAGGCGGCTTGACATGGGCGGGCGGCCCGTTAAATAACTATGTGATGCATTCAATAGTACGTATGGCGCAGTTACTCAGAGCTAAGCCAGGCCAAAAGGCAATGATCACGGCAAATGGTGGCTATATCACCAAACATGCTTTTGGCACCTACTCCACCGAACGTCCGGAACAACCCTTCCAGCACGCTGACTTGCAAGATCAAGTTGACCCTCTGCCCAAGCGAGAGGTGGTTATGGAGCACGTTGGCGAGGGTGTAGTAGAGGGATATTCGGTTATGTACGGACCTAAAGGCTTAGATAAAGCTTTTGTGGCCACTCGTCTGCCCGACGGCCGTCGAGCTTGGGGCACCTCCCAAGATGCAGACCTACTGCAAAGCATGACCACAGAAGAGTTTGTGGGCCGACCGGTGAAACTAGCCGATCATGTCGCAACCTTTTAATTAGCGAATCAACAAACGGTCAGAGCCATTGAGTAACACAGAGCAGATAGATAGCCTGGAACAGGGATTCCCAGCCGGCATTGGCCGGCGTTTCGGCGCGTTGATGTACGACAGTTTGCTGATATTAGCGCTTTGGTTTTTGACCGGCTTTATCTGGGTACCTCTCAGTGGCGACGTTGTTACCGGCACCGCTTTTCAGCTAACTTTGCTCCTCGAGACTTTAGGTTTCTACGCGTATTGCTGGCACAAGAACGGGGAAACTCTCGGTATGCGTGCGTGGCACATACGCTTAGTAGATGAATCAGGTACTGGCGTAAGCCCAAAACAAATCGCCATCCGCTCTGTGGTTGCGCCGTTCTCATTGGCCTGCGCCGGCTTGGGTTACCTTTGGCTGTTAATCAGCAAGGACAAACAAACGTGGCATGACAAAGCCAGTAAGACATTGGTTGTGCACCTCCCGCGATAATCGCCCCACCTGTCTCCTTATGGTGTCTGCCACTCTTACTCAGGGACTCAATTAGCCTCCAACTAACCTGCAATTAGTCCGAGCCCGCCCCAGCTAGGCCTCCTGAATCGAATCTAGGCCCATTTTGTCTCATTTCTTTTCAGCCTTTTTCCGTCAATAACGCTAAACTTAGGACTCGCAACTTCAATTACTGATGTGGATTAATCGAACATGAATTTTACCCTTGCAAGTGGCGAGCTCACAGCCGCCAGAACTCCCTGCCTTGTGACTAGCTTTCAGGCTGCTAAAAAAGTAGCAAAGGCATCAGGAAACCAAACCGCATTTAGCCGCGCCACCCAAGATTTCAAAGACAGCATTGGCAACACCCTGTGCATTCAAATGGAAGGGGCTGTAGCAAGACTATTAATCATTGGTGGCACCAGCGAAGCATCAGCACAAAATTTCGCTAAAGCCTGCGATGTCGCAGCAAAAACATTGATCAAACTACCCATAGCCCAGGCACTGGTTGCGCTACTAGACGCTAAAGTGAAAGGAAAAGATGCCGCATGGAAAGCACAAACTCTGCTCCAAGCCATTAGCCATGCCTCATATCAATTCAACCGTTATAAAAGCAAGCCAAAGCCGCCTCACGAGCTGAAGCGCGTGCGTATTCAAGCGCCAGCAAAAAATAACCCTTCAGTGCAACGCAGTATTTCTCTGGGCAGCGCTCTAGATGCGGGCATAGCCCTTACAAAGGACTTGGGCAACGAGCCTCCCAACGTTTGTACTCCCCTCTACCTATTGGCTGAAGCGCGCAAAATGGCGCGTAACCCAAAGGTCAAAGTGAGCCATTTAGATGAGAAGAAAATGCTCGCAATGGGCATGGGTGCATTTATGGCAGTCTCTCAGGGTAGCGATAACCCTGGCCGAATGATCATAATCAGTTACAACGGCGGCACTAAAAATCAGGCACCCATCGCGCTAGTGGGCAAAGGTATTACCTTTGATACAGGCGGCATTTCCCTCAAGCCACCTCCAGCAATGGACGAAATGAAATACGATATGGGCGGTGCTGCCGCAGTTTTGGGCGCCACTAAAGCCGCCATTGAAGCCAAACTTCCGATCAATCTGTTAACTATTGTTGCGGCAGCGGAAAATATGCCCAGCGGTGGTGCCACCCGCCCAGGCGACATTGTCACGACCAGTTCTGGCAAAACTGTAGAGATCCTAAATACCGATGCGGAAGGCCGATTAGTTTTATGTGACGCCCTTACTCATGCCCAGACTTTCAAGCCGCGCGCAATTATTGACGTGGCAACACTTACAGGTGCTTGCATCATGGCACTAGGCAGCCACGCCAGCGGACTTTTCGCAAACGATGATGCATTAGCAGACGATCTGTTAGCGGCTGGACAGGACACGGGTGACCGAAGCTGGAGACTACCGTTGTGGGATGACTACCAAGCAGGTCTTAATTCGAACTTTGCGGATATGGCCAATGTTGGTGGGCGCGGTGCAGGCAGTGTCACCGCTGCATGCTTCCTATCGCGTTTTGTTGACGACACACCTTGGGCGCACTTAGACATTGCCGGCAGTGCTTTTAACGGCGGTGCCGCTAAAGGCTCTACTGGTCGTCCAGTACCTATGCTGTTTAAATATTTGGTTAACCAAAGCTAGAGCGGCCTGAATAAGTGACTCGGGTAGATTTTTACGTATTAGAGGACCTCAGCGAAGATGCAGCAATGCGCTTCGCCTGCAGGCTCTGCCTGAAGGCGATACAAGGTGGCATGCCAGTGCATGTGCAACTTGAGAACAAAGCCCTAGTTGCAGCTATGGATACATTACTTTGGGACTATCCGAAGCATCGCTTTTTGCCGCACCAATTAGTGACAGGAGCCCGCGCAGCAGCTCAGGCGGAAAGTGCCAATACGGCTGAGTCCGCTGATGCAGAAGGTAAAGAGCAAACCAATGTCAAAGCTGGTGGCCAAGCTAAAAACGTTAAAAGCCCAATCCATTTAGGCTGCGACAGTCCTCTCCACGACAGTGGGTTATTGATCAATCTGGCTACTCAAGTACCCAGTTTCTTTGGGCGCTTTGACCGCGTAGCAGAAATTATCGTCGGCGAGACCAAAGATCAGGGGCGAGAGCACTACAAATTTTATCGTGATCGAGGTTACCCTTTGCATCACCACGACCTAAAAGATTGGGAGAACTAGGCTAATGACTCCACGCGCCTTTTACATAAGCCCGCCGCAGGTAAACTCAAGTATGCCGAACACAGATATAACGAAAGTAGATATAGAGACCCATGGACACTAGTTTCAATCCGGAAAAGATAGAACAAGACCTTTACCAAGGTTGGGAAAAGGCAGGTCATTTTGAAGCCAAGGGAGAAGGCCAAGGCTACTGCATCCTTATCCCACCGCCGAATGTCACTGGCACCTTGCACATGGGCCATGCATTTAATCAGACACTAATGGATTCATTGATCCGCTATCAACGTATGTTAGGCAATCGCACCCTGTGGCAAATGGGTACCGACCATGCTGGCATAGCCACACAAATGTTGGTGGAGCGACAGCTTGCCAGCGAAGGCACCAACCGTCACGAGCTTGGTAGAGAGGCTTTTATTGAGCGCGTTTGGGATTGGAAAAAGCAATCTGGCGGCACAATTTCTAAGCAAATCAGACGCATGGGTTCAAGTATTGATTGGTCACGCGAACGCTTCACTATGGATGACGACTATGCCGAAGCAGTACAAACCGCTTTCATTCAATTATTCGACCAAGGCCTAATCTATCGAGGCACTCGTCTAGTCAATTGGGATCCCGAACTGGGCACCGCCATATCTGACTTAGAAGTGGAGAACAAAGAAGAACAAGGTTTTCTATGGCACTTTCGTTACCCCCTGGCTAACGGCGCTACAACCAAAGAAGGCGATGGGTTTCTGGTAGTGGCCACCACACGACCAGAGACAATGCTGGGCGACACAGCGGTTGCCGTGCATCCGGACGATGAGCGTTACGCACACCTTATTGGCGCAACAATTATCTTGCCCTTAGTTGGGCGCGAAATTCCCGTTATTGCAGATGATTATGTAGATATGGAATTCGGCACGGGTTGCGTAAAGATTACCCCCGCACATGATTTTAATGACAACGACGTGGGTGCTCGACATAACCTTGAGTCTATTAACATCTTAACGCCTGAAGCCAAAATTAACGACGATGCGCCAGAAGCTTATCGCGGTTTAGACCGCACGATTGCGCGTAAGCAAATTGTCAATGACCTAGATGCTCTGGAACTTCTGGCAGCCATTGAAGACCATAAACTTATGGTCCCTCGGGGCGACCGATCTAACGCAATCATTGAGCCATACCTGACAGATCAGTGGTTTGTGAAAATTGCACCGCTTGCCGAACCGGCAATAGAAGCCGTTGAAAACGGTAGTATTAAATTTGTACCTAAGCAGTATGAAAATACCTATTTCTCTTGGATGCGCGACATCCAAGACTGGTGTATCAGCCGCCAGCAATGGTGGGGCCACAGAATTCCTGCTTTTTACGATGATGCAGGTAACATCTACGCTGCAGAGAACGAGGCCAGCGCGCGCAAAAAATATGCCTTGAGCGACGATATTGAACTCAACCAAGACAACGATGTACTAGAAACCTGGTTTTCATCTGCTCTATGGCCAATGGCTACTCTAGGATGGCCTGAGAAGCATGCGGATTTAGAAGATTACTTACCTTCCAGCACGCTAGTAACCGGTCACGACATTATATTCTTCTGGGTAGCCAGAATGATTATGATGACACTGCACTTCGAGAATAAGGTCCCCTTCGATACCGTTTATATTCACGGCTTGGTGCGTGATTTTGAAGGTCAAAAAATGTCTAAGTCTAAAGGCAATGGCCTAGATCCTTTGGACTTTATCGATGGCATAGACCTAGAGGCATTAGTCACTAAGCGCACCAGCAATCTTACCCAGCCAAAGATGGCTAAGCGTATAGAAAAACAAACTCGTAAAGACTTCCCGGGGGGCGTAGCTGCCTACGGAACCGACGCCCTAAGGTTCACGTTCTGTGCACTTGCAACTACCGGCAGAGATGTTCGCTTTGATACCAATCGTATTGAGGGCTATCGGAACTTCTGCAACAAACTGTGGAACGCCAGCAAGTTTGTATTAATGAATACCGAAGACGTTGATCTAACTGAAGCTGTTGACGAAGCCACCCTAAGCTCTGCAGATCGTTGGATTTTGAGCAAAACCAGACGCATGGTCGAAGACGCAAAATTTGCGTTGGAGACTTATCGCTTTGATATTTTTGCCAGCAGCATCTATGAATTTGCCTGGCACGAATACTGTGACTGGTATTTAGAACTGACAAAGTCGTTACTGTGGAACGAGGAAATTGACCCCTCTCTGAAAAAAGCAACCCAGCGCACGTTGCTAAAAGTGTTAGAGCTTTTGCTGCGCACCGCGCACCCAGTAATACCATTTATTACTGAAACACTGTGGCAGCAGATTGCTCCACGCTTAGGTCTTATTGATGCTTCCGCAAATGCCTTAGAAACCAGCATCATGCTGCAAAGCTACCCTGATCCAGAAAAAATCATTAACGACCCGACTGCAGAAGCACAGATCGAATGGTTAAAAGCTGTAATCACCGGCATTCGTAATATTCGTGGTGAAGCGAACATTAAGCCAAGCAAAGAAATCACCTTGCTCCTGCAAGGCGGCAGTCCAGCGGATCGTATTGGCGCAACAGAGAGCAGTGAAATGCTTATGCGTTTGGCCAATGTTGGAGAAATTACTTGGTTAGAGGATGGCGATATCCCTCCAGCAAATGCTCTTAGTTTAGTGGGCGAGCTTAAAGTGATGGTGCCATTAGCAGGCCTAATTGATATAGCCGCTGAACAGGCGCGAATAAATAAGGAAGTTGAACGCATCCGTGGTGAGATAGAACGCATAGACAAAAAGCTCAGCAATGAGTCATTCGTGGCAAAAGCGCCTGTCGAAGTGGTGGATAAAGAACGTGCAAGAGCTGTGGAGTTTGCTGCCACGCTAGAAACCCTATCGGAACAGATGGAACAATTATCCTCGCTGGCTTAAGCGCTGTGCAATAGGCCGAGACCGGGATGATCTCGGCCTAGAGACAACGGCGGCATTACTAACAATCATCTAGTACGCTTTCCAGAATGAGCGTAGCCAAGGCCTTCTACTCTCAGCCCTCAAATAGTTCAACCTCCGCACCCTTCGCCTCAGACTTAGAGCTAGAGCGACCAAGAGCTCTATCAACATAAAACCATAGTGCCTTAGAACCGCGGGTCCGCTTGTCATTACGGTTTTGCACTTTCACCAATCGATAGCTCGATCACGGTTGCACCCACAGAGAAAAGCCTGCTCGTATATATCGAGTAACAATTGGCGGTCTGGTCTTTGGTTTTGCATAACCATAGATATAGCGGCCTAAAGGTTATGCTTCAAAGACCAAACGCTGATAGGTGGGTAGGTGCCTCCTCATGAAGAGAGTTAAAAGAAAAGCAAAAAAAAAGCCAATGGCATCAGTCAAAAAAAGCAAAGAAGCGAAAAAACAAAAATGAAACTTAGAGGATTAATCCAAGCCGGCTTACACCAGCGGCAGGACTCTACCGATTCTCTTTACCCTACGGCGCTGGCCTGGTTATCAAGTACTGGCCAGACCAATAGGACTATGTGGAAGCAGTCTTTAAAAGGCGATCTTATCCGCTGGCTTTTGCCGCATCGGCTTGAGGATCTATTGCACTATTTGTTTCGCTATTTCCTGCGCTACCTTTTGCCGTAACGAGGGCAAAAACCAAACCGCCCACCGCTCCGGCGGCTACTTGCGAGAGCAACCCAGCAGCACTTCTGGTTACCGCTATTGGGTTGGTACCCATCATTAACCCAAGGCTGACAATCACACCGTAAATACCCATCGTGCCGGCCAAAACATAGCCTATGGTGCGCAGATGTGGCACTCGGCGAATAATCATCGCGCCAATTAGAAACGCCAACAGCAACGCGACAATTACAATAGGCAAAAACAAATCTAACATACCAACCAAATCATGCTGCAATGTTTGCACGCGCATTGCGAAATCTACCGCTATGCCCATCTCTACAAGATTCAGTAAGTTAATTTGCGAATAACCAATAACCGCAAGAGTATAGGTCGCAACTACCGCCGCCAAAAACCCGTATATCCGTAATAGCAAAACTCTACTCCCATGATAAAATTCAGACGCAAATGCGGCGTCAAATAGTCGACTGTTGCCGCAATTCGTTGTGGCACAATACCACTGATAAGCATTTCACCAAACCCACACAACAAGGAACGCAAATGGAAAAGACGCAGCAACTGTTTCCGCAAAACTACCACAATGCACGAACCATGGCTAACCACCTCGTTAAGTCATTTGCTTTAGCCTTTATCATTTTATTCGCACTATCAAGCACTGCTGGCGAGCAAACCTATAGGCTTGAGACCTTGGCTGAAGACTTGAACTTTCCATGGAGTGTTGATTTTTTACCCAACGGCGATTTATTGGTGGCGGAACTAGAAGGTACGCTAAGACGAATTAGTAAAGACAGCAGCCTAAGCGATCCCATTAGCGGTGTGCCGACAGTGTATCGCGCCAGCCAAGGCGGCCTGTTCGACGTACTGTTGGACAAAGACTTCGCAGCCAACAGTACCCTTTACCTTTCCTACGCGGAAGGCGATAGCAAAGAAAATGGCACCACGGTTGCTCGCGCAACGCTAACGGGCAATGCCCTGACTAACGTAGAAGTCATATTTACGGCTAATCCGCTCAAGTATGCGCCCCTGCACTACGGTGGCCGCATGGCCTTCACCAGCGACGACTTGTTGTTAATTACCACAGGTGACGGCTTCGACTTCAGAGAACATGCCCAAGACCTCAATTCGCACTTAGGCAAAACTATTCGCATTAACAAAGACGGCAGCCCTGCCCAAGGCAACCCATTCCCAGAAGCACCAAAAGTTTGGACCTACGGCCATCGCAACCCTCAGGGCTTGGCTATTGCTTTAGACGGAACCGTGTACCTTACCGAACATGGGCCAAAAGGCGGTGACGAACTGAACGTCATTACTAAAGCCAACAACTATGGTTGGCCCGCAATCACTTACGGCATGGACTACAACGGTGCCTACGTTTCGCCGCTCACGGAGTATCCGGGTATGCAACAACCCGAGCATGTTTGGACCCCTTCTATCGGACCTTCGGGGATGGCATTTTATGAGGGCGACAAATTCCCCGATTGGAAAAACAGTTTATTCGTAGGCGCATTGGTGAATAAGGAAGTACGCCGTTTGACCGTCAATAACCAGCAAGTAACCGCAGAAGAGACAGTGTTTGCAGAATTAGATGCAAGAATACGTGACATTCGCGTGGGCCTAGATGGGTTGCTGTATATCATTACCGACGGCGACCCAGGCGCAGTGGTCAGAGTTCACCCAGAGTAAGCATCGCGCGCACCAGCCCTTTGCCGGGCTGTCGTAGTCTGTCTAAGGGTTTCACCCCTTCACTCAGCACCGCGCCTTCGCCTAAACCTTTGGATTAGATCTTTTCTTTAGCTTAGGCCCCTCTCCTAAAAGGCTCTGCGCCCTCTTCTACGATCTAATACGATCTAAAAATCTCCTCATCCATTGTAAGCGCATCCAAGTCTATCCCTTTACTGGCAAGGTAGCGTTTGCGTAGGGGATAGTACGCAACGGCAATGGCGATCCAAACCGTCAGCACAAAGATGACCGTGCTGGATAAATCCTGAGCCAGGAAGTACACGCCAACCACGCTGGCGAATTCAGAAAACAAAAACAGCGCCCACATCCAACCTTGGCTAAGTTGAAATACAGACTGTTTATAGGCTTCGGGATATTTCTTAGGAATTTGCGTGACTACCCAGAATACTATAAGCGCTGGAAAACTCGCCGAAATAGTGGCGGCTCTGGCGATGTCGCCGATATCTAGGCCAAAAATAAGCGGCATTGCGCCCACCGCCAACATGCCGAGAATAATCAAATAGGGTGCGCCAAAGCGATTCAGCTCACCTACCCACTCAGGCAGCAACTTGTCCCAACTGGCGACCATAAATGATCTCGGCAATTGAATGAACTGTGAATTCAAAGTTGTGCAGATAGCCAGCCCCGCGCCCGCAATCAGAAAATACGTCATCGCCCAACCCGGCAAAAACGCATGGCCAGCAACTGTAAGCGACTGGTTAATCATTTCCTGCCACGGCACAACGCCCACACTGGCCAGGGCAACAAACCCGTATACCACAACGACCGCGAGCGTCGCCGAAATCATTACCACTACAACCGTACGCCGAGAATTAATCATCTCCCCGCTGAGACCCACCACAAGGTAAGCGCCGCTTATAGCAAACTTAAGCAAAAAAACCGCGGTAATAAATCCGACAATGCCCTTGGGGAACATAGGTTTCAGCAAAGCAGTGTCTAACTAAGGCATAGCAAACCCTGCATAAACAGCCAAAGCAGACATAAGAAGGAGCACCAAGAACATCTGCACTTTAGAGGCCAATTGCAGTCCAAACAGATTCGCACAACCCAATACCACAATGATCAGCAAACCCCATTGGTTAACTGACAACACAGGGAATAACGGATTTAGATAAAGGCCAAAGGAACTGCCATACAAACTGAGTGAAATAGTGGCAAGCAGAATAAGCAAAAGCACAATAGAGCCCAGCCAACCGCCGCCGATTCTAGAAGACCAAGTGTAATAAGCGCCAGTAGCGGGGAGAGAAGTACCCGCGATCATAATGGGTATCGCAACAACCAGAACAAGAATGCCGGCGAGGAAAAAAGCGAGGATCACAGAGGGACCTGTCATGCCGATAGCGATACCTGTAAGGGCCACAACCCCAGCCCCGATAATCTGGCCAACAGCGATAAAGAACACATCCCAAAAGCCGAGTACTCGGCGGAGCTTATTCGTCTGCAAAACTGCCCTCACTGTAATATGTAAATTACGCGACCAACCACGTCACACCAAGAAATAAACGCTCACTACATTCACTCGGGAATATCCTAGCGGAAACACAAGCCACCTGAACACCCCAAATTTAGGCGCGACGTCGGCTATAGGACTCTAAAACCATCTCGCTTTATCTAACGGATATTCGACGCGCCACACCTAAGAATTGGAAAACAATAATTCGACAGCCAATGGCTTATCGCCAATCTGCTTAATGCTTTTATACCGAGTAGTTTCCCAACCAAATCATTTTGGCAAACAACCTCAAATCATTTCTTATTTATAAATTTGTGCTAGTAAAACAACTAGGCCTCCACATTAAGTACTTAAGCATGCAAAATGCTCGCCCAATAACACTAATTATAAGGGCTAATATGCGATGCGAAATAAGAGCAAGTGGCTTCTTTAAAAAAGAATATTCCATATCGGAATTTTTTGGCGTCGCCAAATATATCGCTAGAAATGATTTTTGGTCCTACGAAGAAAAAATGTCTTTGGAAAATGTGCAGGGTGAACAATTAGCTTCTATAGAAGAAGACGTATCATCACGCCAGTGGCATCACTACAAAATATTTGTTGGGGGCAGTTGTTTGCTCATCTTTAAGATGTTTCCAGGAGGAAATGGTACGAACTTGGCACTTTAGGATCATCGTTCATCCTTGATGTTCCTGGACCTGATGACTATACGATTGAAGTGGTTAATGGTTGGGAATCGAAGCATAATTTTTTTCGCAACGGTAAAACGGTAGCTCATACCAGTTTCCCACACATTATTTTATCCTTTTTTAACGTGTTCACCTTTAACTCGAAAAAATTGGTTATGACCGTTAAGATGGAACCAGGCGAGGAAGAAATAGCCATGATGTGTACTTGCCTTGCGTTTGTAAAAGCCCATGACGATGCTCGCAGACGCAGACATTAGTAACCTTGGTTGGAGGCCCAGCACTTTGCATCAATACAGTAGAATGCACTGGCGGCGATGAAAAAACTGAAGCCGCCGCTCACTCATATCAGATATTAAGTACGATCTTGCCAACAGTACCATTACCTGCCATCAGGGTGTGCGCAGCCTGCATCTCTTGGATAGGGAATTGTGCATCAATGATTGGGCGTATCTCACCCGCCGCGACTTTTGGCCAAACGTCTATAAATAAACCCTGCATAACGGCAGTTTTCTCCGCGAGTGGGCGCGCGCGTAGTGTAGAACCAATTACGCGGGTACGCTTCATCATCAACATAGCTAGATTAATTTCTGACTGTATACCACTCATTAAACCGATGAGCACTAAGCGGCCGCCTAGCCCCAATACGGTTAGATTATCGCTGAGATACTGAGCGCCAACCGGGTCTAAGATCATGTCCACGCCACTCGGCCCTGCCCACTCTTGGGCTTTGGCCAAAAACGATCCGTCATGCCGGATCGACCCACCGTCTGCACCTAACGCTACGCACTGAGCAAGTTTGTCATCACTTCCCACCGTAACAAAGGTTGGATTATTGGTATGTTTAAGCATTTGAATTGCAGCAGTACCTACGCCACTGGCGCCAGCATGCAAAATAACGCGTTCGCCGTCTTGCAGAGCACCTTCCATGTACAGGTTCAAATATGCTGTGGCGAAGACTTCTGGCAACGCCGTTGCTTCAACAAAGTTTAGGCCGCTGGGAATAGGTAGCACCTGCCCTGCTGGTACTACCACTTGCTCTGCATAACCGCCCCCGGCTAACAGCGCACATACGCCATCACCTACCTTAAAACCGTCAATACCCGCGCCCAGCTCTACTACTTCGCCAGCACACTCTAAACCCATGATCTCACTGGCACCTGGAGGTGGCGCGTAGCCACCGGCTCTCTGCATTAAGTCTGCGCGATTAATTGCAGTGGCTTTTACCTGAATGCGAATTTCTCCCGATCCACATTCGGGGGCTGCGTAATCGGCCCAAATCAAACCTTCACCGTCAACTTGTATCGCTTTCATATTATTCCCCATCAGATAACTGTCAAAAAACTCTGTGTAAACTGAGCCGCGCAAATAGCGCTACCAAGACATACGTATTTTCAAACCTTGATCATGTAAGTAGCCTTTCAGCTCACTCACCTTGTAATCGCCATAGTGAACCATAGACGCGACCAGCGCCGCATCCGCATGACCTTCAGTCAACACTTCATATAAATGTTCTGGCAAACCTGCGCCACCTGATGCGATAACAGGTATGCGAACAGCTTTGGCGATCATTGACGTTAGCCCAATTTCATAGCCATCTTTGGTGCCGTCTGCATCAATGGAGTTAATGACCAACTCGCCAGCACCACGCTTCTCACCTTCTAAGGCCCAAGCAAGGGCATCTAACCCCATGGGTGAGCGACCGCCGTTAATCACAATCTCGTAGCCGCTGGGTATCTCGCTAGATTTTGCAACTTTGCGAATATCCATAGATAGCACGACATTTTGATTGCCTATGGCCGCGGAGCATTCGTCAATAAGTTCAGGGCGCTTCACCGCTGCTGAGTTAACGTTGATCTTTTCCGCACCGGCTAAACGCAAATCCGTGGCGTCGCTGACACTGCGAATACCGCCGCCTACAGACAATGGAATAAATACTTGGCTGGCTACAGCCTCAACCACGTCCAGCATGATATTGCGCTTGTCGCTTGAGGCGGTGATGTCATAAAAAACTAACTCATCCAACCCATCAATATAGTACTCATGGGCTTTTTCTACTGGGTCACCAATGTTCTGTGTATTTAAAAATTTAACACTCTTAGCCAAATGCCCATCTCTCACATCTAAACAGGCGATAACACGTTTGCTTAACATTGACCGTCCCACTGCGCAAAATTACTCAATAACCGAAGTCCGACTCGACCACTCTTTTCCGGGTGAAACTGGGTGCCTATATAGCTGTCTTTACCAATGGCGCTGGCAAAGTGGCCTTCGTAGTCTGTGGTGGCCAACACCGCGGAACTGTCTCTGGGTGTGGGGAAATAGCCATGCACAAAATAGAACTCGTCCCCTGCTTCTATGTCTTCAAGTACGGGGTGGGGTTGTTTAACGCTGACCTCGTTCCAACCCATGTGCGGGACTTTAAGATCTGGGCGATCCATACGGAAGCGGCTGACCTTGCCGGCAATTAGACCCAACGTCGGTGTGTCGTTTTCTTCGGAATAATCTAAGGAAATTTGCATGCCTAGGCAAATGCCTAATACCGGACAACCATTGCTGATCACTTCGCGCAGGGCTTCGTCTAAGCCGCGCGCTTTGACGCTGGTCATAGCGCTACCAGCTGCCCCTACTCCGGGGAAGATTACGCGCTGTGCATTTCGCAGTCGGTCTGGGTCAGCACAAAACTCTGCTGCCAAACCCACCTGCTCACAGGCTCTTTTGACGCTGGCCAAATTTCCCGCGTCATAGTCTACAATTAGTGTCACGATGCTCGCTTTGTTGTTCCTAGAAAGGATCAGAATACTATCTCAATGCATGCAAATTCACTAGATATACACATGGGCGATGCTAAACAAGTCCCGTCAATTCGAGTAATAACTCACGCTTAATCTATTAACCTAATCACTTAGTCAGGAAGAGCCTTTTCATGCAAACAGCCCAGTCAACGAAGAACGGTTTTCTCCTTATTAATTTAGGCACGCCTAAATCACCGTCGGTGAAAGATGTGCGGCAGTATTTAGGTGAGTTTCTTATGGACCGTCACGTTTTGGACGTGCCATGGTTTTTGCGCAAAATCATTGTCAGTGGCTTTATTTTACCTTTCAGACCAAAGAGCAGCGCAGAGGCTTATGGCAAAATTTGGACCGATGAGGGTTCACCACTGCTGGTCAAAAGCCAAACACTGGCTGACAGTTTAGAGGCCACTCTGGGTGAGCCGGTGGCTCTTAGCATGCGTTATGGCAGCCCCAGCATTCACGATGGCATACACGCTCTGCAAGCACGTGGCGTCGATAACGTTTGTATTATCCCCCTTTACCCACAACACGCTGATTCTACAATCACTACTTCTATAGAGGCAGCCGTTGAAGCTTTGCCAGAGGGTATGTCGTCATTTGTGATGCCGCCTTTCTACAAAGAGCCACAACATGTCAAAGCGTGGGGCGAAGTTATTCGTGAACACTTACCTGAAAAGTGGGACCACCTACTATTTAGCTACCACGGGCTGCCCGAACGTCACCTTGAAACAGCGGACCCAACCAAAAAACATTGCTTGAATTGCGACGATTGTTGCAATGTGCCGTCACCGGCTCATGACACTTGCTACAGACACCAAGTTTACGAAACTTCTAAAGAAATCATCAAATACCTAGGTTTGCGAGACGACCAATATGGTGTCAGTTTTCAATCCCGCTTAGGCCGCCTGCCGTGGCTAACACCCTATACAGATAAGGTTTTAGAAGAGCTCCCAAGCAAAGGTATTAAAAACGTTGCATTGGTCTGCCCAGCCTTTGTGGTAGACAACTTGGAGACGCTAGAAGAAATGGGTATGCAAGGTCACGAGACATTTATGGAAGCGGGTGGCGAAACATTCACATTGATTCCATGCATCAACGACAGCCCCGTCTGGGTAGAAGGCCTGGCTGACTTATGCCGCCAGGAGAGCGAAGCTCAAGCCTAATTTTGGGCTAATTCACATGATCGCAGGCCCGATTATTGAGAAGTCTGGGCCGCGGTTGTTTAACCGCCCCTGTTTAATCCCATCTAAACTAACGGCTAATCGCCCTCAATCTCCGCCGCTAAGCGCGACACTTCGTTGTAAAAAGAGCGCACCAACTCTTGAGAAAACATCGACTTACGAGCCACAAATCTCACCGGTCGTGTTAGCCCAGATTTGTCTAACTCGAGAACCTCGTCCATGGATACGCCCAAGGTGCGCGCCACGCCAATCGGCACTAGACCGTGGCCAAATCCAGCAAGGGCCATTTGCGCCACTGCAAAAAAAGATTCCAAGGAAGCCACCCTATTGAGGTTCATGCGCTGCATATTTTCCTCAATAGATCCCCAGGCACCAGAGCGCGATTCAATAGTCATCACATCTAAAGCATCGCCACTTTTATACTTCAGCACGCCAAGGCCAGAGGGAATAATCACCATAGGTTCTTGACGAATAACTTCCGATACCAAATCAGAATCCGCATCTGGGCTGCCAGTACAAATACCCACCATGTACTCACCCGAACGCAGGCGATCAAGGACCACCGGGGAGCGCTGGGCATGGAACTCAAACTCAACACTAGGCATTACGTCGCGCACTTTAGAAAATAGATCAGAGCCCCAGCTGGCCAAAATAGCTTCAGAAACCCCTAGGATTATCTTACCTTTACGCAGAGCATTATCTTCAAGAAACACGCTGCGCAGTTCAGACAAAAGCGGTGTCACGCGTTCAACCAAGCGGGTTCCGTGATGGGTAAGCACCACTCGACGGCCATGTCTCTCAATCAGTTCACGATCGTAATAACGCTCTAGCGAAGCAATTCTTTTGCTCACCGCAGACTGGGAAATGCGCAATGCTGTGCTGGCTTCCATCATGGTACCGGCTTTGGACAATGCGACTAATGTCTCGAGATTTTCTATCATGGCTCAAATTCGTGCGCGAGTGGACTTGATAATATTCTTATTCGTCGCTTTTTTCATGAATAATATGAATTTATTCTCGCCCAATGCTCTACATCGTCATAATTATAACTGCATTTCTAACCAGCGTGCTGTCTGGATTGGTCGGTATGGCGGGGGGTGCGGTCCTTATAGCGGTATTGATCACAATACTCCCGGTCTCAAGTGCAATGATCTTGCACGGTGCAACCCAGGCCATCGCTAACGGCTCAAGAACACTCCTGCTTAGAGAACACCTCGTTTGGCGTCTACTGCCCGGCTATGGCCTTGGAGCTGCTTGCGCCATAGGCATCGCCACATGGTTGGTACTCGTGCCGGACCCCGGCGTAGTTCTCATAGCCATAGGTATTTTTCCTTGGGCGGCACAGTGGAGTAGCCGCTTAAAGGGTTTGGATATCACCCAACCAATGAACACCGTTTTATGCGGCTTTAGCGTCACTTTTGCGCAACTAATAGCGGGCGCAGCTGGGCCCATATTAGATGTGTTTTACATCAATAGCGGCTTAGGTAGACAAGCCATAGTTGCAAATAAGGCGTTGACCCAAACCATAGGACACTTGCTGAGAATTTTGTACTACGGGGCGCTTATATCCATGACCAGCGACTTACCGGGCTGGATATTTGTTGCTTCACTTTGTGTGGCAATACTGGGAACTCGAGTGGGAACAATGTTACTCGCTAGGTGGAATGACGCAGATTTCACCAAACTTAGTCGCCGTATTATTTTGACCGTGGCTACCGTCTGTATTTTTAGAGGCACTTACGTTTTAGCGAGCTAGCAAGGTCGCTAGATAACAAGGCAGCGCGCTAAGGATTGGACGCAATTGCTGTTCTTAACAATACGTCGTTACATGCCGCGCAAATAGCGCACCACGATTGCTACGCCGACTTCGACCGCGCAACCGTGAAACCCAATCTTAGACCGGTTTCACTACGAAGAGCAGGTCTCCTATATTTACCTGTTGACCATTACTGATATTCACGCGCGTAACCTGAAAACTGCGACTGGGGTCATAAACAACTCCGTCTAAGTTAAAATCTTTCAACGTCAGCGGGTTGAAGATCTTCATCGCTTCGAGCTGACAGAGCGTTTCTGTGAGGCCAATTTTTTGCCCAACCGCCACATACTCTGGCTCTGAAGGAGAGGGCGCGCTGTAGAATATAGCTGTTGCTGGGGCCAACACCTTCAACTCATCAGTACCATCAATACGCACCGTGTTGCTATCGATACTTTCACCCTTAACGCCGCTGTTGGACTCTATTTCATTGATCAACGTTTCTACGTCGACGCGCTGCAACATATCAGCCAAATAGTTAGTGTCATATATGCCTTTTCGGAAGGTTTCATCAGCGAGAATCACGCGCAACAACGGAATGTTGGTGCAAATACCAGTGATGACCACACGGCTTAAATAATCGATTAGCTTATCGGCTGCCGCATCCCTTGATTCCGCATGAACCACTAGTTGTGCAATCATGCTGTCATAGTAAGGTGAAACGAACTTACCTGGCCCTACCGTGGTAATAATTTCAACGCCTTCTTCCTCCGGGAACACACATTCGTCTATCTGCCCTGGATGCGGTCGAAATACTACATCGCCACCAGCTTGAATCACCAATCTCTCGGCGGTCACTCTGGCCTCAATGGAATAACCATTATCGGTAATCTCTAGATCTGCAATAGATTCGCCTGAGGCAATTCTAAATTGCTCGGCAACAATATTTACACCAGAAGTCCATTCTGTGACCGGGTGTTCGACCTGCAAGCGTGTGTTCATTTCCATGAAATAAACGGCATTCGAGCGAAGATCATAAATAAATTCTACGGTACCCGCGCCCACGTAACCCACTTCATCAGCGATATCAGCGGTGGAACGCAAGACAGTGGCAAGCAAGTCGTCAGGCAGCATAGTTGAACCAGACTCTTCAATAACCTTCTGCTTATCGCGCTGAACACTACAGTCTCTAATACCCAACACACGCGTGTTGCCATGAGTATCACGTAACAACTGAGCTTCAATATGGCGCAGCGACGTAACGTATTTCTCTAAATAAACATCACCGTTGCCAAAGGCACTGCGAGCTTCTAGGCCAACACGATGAAACAGTTGCTCGAACTCTTGAGCACCTTCAACAACTTGAATACCCTTTCCGCCGCCGCCATGTACGGCTTTGATGAGAATTGGGTAGCCAATATCTAAGGCAACTTCTGCTGCTCTCTCAACATTGGTCATAATGCCATGACTGCCAGGTACAACCGGCACCTTCAATCTCAATGCAGTATTAATGGCGTTCGACTTATTGCCCATTGTCTCCATGCTAGAAACTGGCGGACCAATAAAATTGATACCTCTACCACGCACCAATTCAGCGAACCCTGAGTTTTCAGAGAGAAAGCCGATCCCGGGATGTAAGCTGTCCACGCCTTCATTTTCGGCAACATTTAAAACACTCATAGCGTTCAGATAACTTTCGTCAGGTGTGTTACCACCAATGCATACGACAGTATCTTGTGGACGCAGTTGATCTACTGCCATGGAATCCATATCTGGGTCGCTTTGTACCAGCACCACATCTATGTCTTGCTGTTGCGCAATGCGTATCAATTTCGCGGCAGTACAGCCCCGCGCATGAATCAACACCTTGCGCGTAGGACGAATGAGTTCCTCGTCAGTAAAGACTGATCTTTGCGCAACAACTATTGGTCGTTGCTCTTCCAAGCCGCCTGACAAAATTCCTGCAATGACTTGTTCTACAGTGCCTTTTGGATGAGGGATTTCCGCGTCTACTTGCGCCAGGTTTTCTTCCAGCTCAGGGTAAAACGGATGCTCAACGAGCCCCTGCATAGAACCAGGGGTAACAGACAGGTAGTTCGACAAGATGGACTTCAGCGGCAAGTTTGATGAAACAACAATTTGCCCAGCGAAAGGCATACTTGTCCCAGAGAAGTAGTAGGTCTGCACCAACGGGTGAGTTACAAAACTCGCCTGAGCACCACCAGTACAATCACCGTAGCCAAATATAATAACTGGCAGGTCATGATCCCTAACAAATCGTGTGATACGGTCGTTTACAGCAGCCATTGAGAACAGCGCACCGGCGCCTTCTTTTGTTTGCATGCCCCCAGAGGAAATAAAGCAGACCACGGGTAAACTTTGTTCCGCGCACTCCACCAATAAACGACAAACTTTCTCGGCGCTGGCCATGTCAAAAGCACCGGCTTGGAATTGCACATTGGAAATCACAACGCCTACGCGACGGTTGGCTATAGCGACTTCATCGCTTTGCTTCAGCGTTCCCATACCAGTAACTACGCCACAAGGCGGCAAATCGTTGTTTAGCGCGTTCTCGATAGACAATCTAAATCCGGGAAACGAGCATGGATCAGAACTGAGCAAATCGTCATAGCGATTTTCCCACTGCTCGAAATATCGTTCAATGATGTCTTGGTAACCAAACTTGTTGTTGGCTTTCACTTTGCGTAAAACGCCCTGCATTTGCAGATCGTTATAAGCCATATCCAGACGATTCCAGAAATCTTTGCGGCGACCAATATTGCGCGGCGTAATGCGCCCTTGATAGTTCTTGTCGTCTCGCTGCGAAACAACATATGAGTTGAGTAACGTGCCAAAGAAATAGGTCACAATAACGAACAAGGCATCGGCCAAATGAGCAAAACTCAGCTTCTTCCATTCTTCCACTGTACGGAAAAATTCTACGCCCTTGGGCATCTTTAAAATGCGCTGGTACCAATCAAATAGCTGATTCTTTAAGGCAATGCCGTCCGCCGCATCGCTAACCGGAAGTCTCAACATCAAGCCAGCTGCGGACAAAGATCCATCAATCAGCTTTTCAGCGCTTTCTAACGACAAAGTCTGATCGGCTTGAGCTTCATGAGCAATGGTTTCTAAACGGCCAATGGCTTCGTCGTAAAAAGCATCAAACAAGAGCAAGTTTTCACATTCTTTAATGAAATCTTCGCGCAATTCACCGTGTAAAAGAACGTCAAGAATAGTCATATCTGCAAGTGCTATGGGTTCATTACCACTGGCAATCGCATCTATCAAACCTGCTGAAAGCGAAACCAAATAACTTCTATTGGCTTTAACATCAGAGCCTTCACCGCCATCCACAAGGCGACGACCGGTAATGAGCATATTCAGTTCTGCAGTTAACTGCTTAGAGACAAATGTGTCCGACAACCCTGCCACTGTCTGTTCGCCAAGTAACTTTTTACCTTCGTAGGAAAAGCGTTCCTGCAGCAAAGTTTGTAAACTTGCATTTCTCACTGCTTCCGCAAGAAACTTGCGCGGGCTTTTAATCTCTGAAATTTGCAATATATGACGAGTGTCATGATGGCCCTCTAGATAACTCTTCAGCGCTTCTAGATTTCCCGCCGCTTCTCTTTTCCAACGGTTGTATAGGAACGCCCCTACAGTTGAAAGAATATTATTTCTCGCCAACTCATAATTTTCTTTGGGCTCGCCAAAGATCATTTGCGCGATACGACCACGCTCGTCGTTCATCGCCTGGCGTTTATCCGTGTAGTTACGCCACGCTTTGGAAAGCGCTTCGTCGTACACCACCTTGTCTGGGTCCTGCAACCAATACAAGAATGTCTGGCGGCGTTCGCGGTTTGCACGGATATGCAATTCACCAGTAGGTATCTCTTGGCTTGCCAGACGTCCGTATTGTTGAACACTAGTCGCCTTAATGCGTTTACGTACCTGCAGGTAACGCAGATACCGATAGGCAATGCCGAAAACGTTTACATATTCTGTTGGGTTTTTAGTCAGTGTCAGAGACGCGCTATTCTCCATAGCCTGAAGCTGGCTTGAAGGCTTGAGATAACGCAAAAGACTTTGTTTATAGTGATCTAAGATGTACGGATTTTCGGCAACAAACTCTTTGGTCAAGTTTTCGATATTAATGATGCTACCTACCAATGCACTGCGCAGCTTTTCAATTTGCTGAGGTGGGTCATTGGGGCTGTAATCAACAATAGCGTCGATATTTCCCTGAGTGTGTAGCTCTGGAGCAGACAACCCAACGTACTTTGCGCATTCCTGCCACGATAAATTTAGCCGGCGAGCGATATTCGCCAAACCTGCTGGTTGAATAGTACTGAAAACGCCATCGCGCAAACACAAGATCAAATTACTCGCTGCCAATGGAATAGCGCCACCGGAATAACCCACGCCGTAAATAACGCCGACCGTAGGCACATCGACATTACTCATTTCTGCAATAAGGCGACTGATACTGTGGGCTTGGTTGTTAGCATTGGCTTCTTCGCCGGCATCGGCTCCTGGCGTATCCACGAAACTGACAAGCGGGATAGCTCTGGCAGAACAATATTCTGCAAAAGCCGCAGCGCGCAAATGGTGCTGAGGCATCCAGCTGCCCTTTTCACTGGATCGGTCTTGGGCAATAAACCCCACTGGGCGCTTTATACCGCCAGGAAAATCCATGAGTAGTACCGCTTGATAAAACGGTCCAAGGCTGTCTTCTTCTAAGACTTTACCTAACTGCCTAATAATTGGTGGCGCTGGTTCTCGACCTTGAGCTTCCGCTGGGGCGACCACCGCTTCTATGTAGGCATCTATATCGAGGGCAGAGAGCTTGTCGTTAAGCTGTTCAATATCGTATTTGGACAATAACCCAGGAACGGGCTGTTCCTCTCGCTTAATGTCAGGAAATGATGAAAAGTCTTTTGCTAGGTTCTCAGCTATAAAAAAAAGCCGATCCCCTTCTATGAGCTGTTTTTGCACTTTTTTGGACTATCTGAGGATTCGCGTTACTCTAGCTACTTGTGCCGCTAATCGCAATTCCAGCTATATCGAAAATATGTCAAAAATTACCTGTTCTGTACTAACCGTTTCCGATACCCGTACACTTGCGGATGACAAATCAGGTGATTTGTTAAGCCAATACATTTCCGACGCTGGCCATGAGCTGCATGCAAGAAACATCGTAAAAGACGATATCTACGCAATAAGAGCCGCAGTTTCACAGTGGGTCGCAATGCCCGAGGTCAACGTGGTTATCACCACCGGTGGTACAGGGTTTACCGGCCGAGACAGCACGCCAGAGGCACTTAAACCTTTGTTTGATAAGGATATTGAAGGCTTTGGCGAGCTATTTCGGCAGATTTCATATGAAGAAATAGGTACCTCTACTATCCAATCAAGAGCCGTTGGAGGCCTAGCAAACGGAACTTTGATATTTAGCCTGCCTGGCTCACCCGGCGCCGTGACCACCGGGTGGACAAAAATCCTTCTGAATCAATTAGATATTAATTTTCGCCCGTGCAATTTTGCAGAGCTGATTCCACGCTTCAAAGAAGTTTGAGCCCTGCTGAACGGCTTATTGCTCGCATAGTTGGCCTTTTAGACAGATAAGGTATAGAAATCATCGCACTCAAGAGTAGCCCTGAACTGAGTCTCTCAGTAAACTCAGCGACCATCAGGACGAGTTTCAACAGATATCAATTTATCCTCAGGCCTCAAGCAGAGACCCTAAATTTATCCAGACCGTTTAGCATTACAAAAGGGAAGAATCAGTGAGCGAATCAATCTACATTCTTGGTGCAGCACGCACCCCGGTCGGCAGCTTTCAAGGCAGCCTTGCATCGCAATCAGCCCCAGAGTTAGGCGCTCATGCAATTGCAGCAGCGCTAGCCAATGGCCAAGTTAAGGCCAGTGAAGTCAACGAAGTCATTATTGGCAATGTAGTTAGCTCTGCTTTAAAGCAAGCCCCCGCACGCCAAGCCATGCGTATCGCCGAGCTGCCAGACAGCTGCGCCGCTACCACCATCAACAAAGTTTGTGGCTCAGGTATGAAAGCTACAATGTTGGCTATGGACCTGATTAAAGCCGGCAGCGCTGATACGGTAGTAGCCGGCGGCATGGAAAGCATGAGCAACGCCCCCTACCTGGTGGCCAAAGCCCGAACCGGTTTGAGAATGGGTCACGCTGGGATGCTCGATTCCTTGTTCACCGACGGCCTAGAAGACGCGGAAACTGGCGGATCTATGGGTTCTTTTGCGCAAAACACCGCTGATGAACACCAACTGACCCGCGAGGCCATGGACGCTTACGCCATTGAGTCAGTAAACAGAGCCCGCGCAGCTATTGATAACAAATCTTTGGCATCTGAAATCGCAGGTATTGAAATCAACGGCACAATGATGGAAAACGACGAACAGCCAGGCAAGGCTAAGATCGATAAAATACCTAACCTGCGCCCTGCATTTAAAGCTGACGGCACCATTACTGCTGCAAACGCGTCCTCCATATCTGATGGCGCTTCAGCACTAGTGCTGACCCGTGAGAGCAGTCTTGCTGGAAGAGACCCTTTAGCGCGAATTGTTGCCCATGCCACCCACTCTATTCACCCAAGCGAATTCACCCTAGCGCCAATCGGCGCAATTGAGAAACTGCTAGAAAAGACCGGCTGGGATTTAGACAGCATTGACCTCTTTGAAATTAACGAAGCATTCGCAATGGTGACTATGCTGACCTCTCAATCTTTGGGCTTAGACCCAACTAAGGTCAACGTATTTGGCGGCGCTTGCGCTCAAGGCCACCCTATCGGCTCTACCGGCAGCAGACTTATTGTGACCCTCGCACACGCCATGAAAAACCAAGATAAAAAACGCGGCATTGCAGCATTGTGCATTGGCGGCGGCGAAGCTACCGCAGTGGCATTAGAACGTAACTAAAATAATTCAACAGTAAACGCGAGTTAGGAAAAGTCATTGAGTCAATTAAGTAATAAAAGTCGACTACCTGTCATAGTTGGATGCGGCGGAGTGAATTCTGCCGGCCGAGTGTCCTTCAACAATAGCTATCGACGTACGGTCATTGACTCGCTGCCTGAAGCGAAACGCGACGCTACCTATCTGAGCCTCGCACAAATGATGGGCCTAGACCCTGAAAGTGCTTCTCAAGAGGCGCAGCGCACCTACATCCGCGACCACACTCTGGTCAGGCGAATTGAGAACTTCGATCCTGAAAGAGTTTATTGGCAGTCTAGTGCGCAACTGAAAGGCGAGAATAACCAGCCCGCTAGTTTTGTGCTCGCGAAGAAGCAATTGCCCGTGGAGATTCCGCAGACCTGGGAAATCAAAGCACTTAACGACAAAGAAGTATTAGTCACTACAACTGAACCTTTAAGCGTTATGTTGCCCGACTATAGACCGTCTAAAGTCACCAGCGCCGGCCAGCTGCCCACAGGTTTCGATCCTGCGGCCCTATATCAAAGCCGCAACCATCCGCGCGGTTTGCAAATGACCGTTTACGCCGCTTCAGATGCGTTGAGATCAACAGGCTTTACTATCCCTGAGCTAAAAAGTTTGTGCCGGCCCGATCAGTTTGCGGTCTATTCAGGCTCGGCCATGGGACAATTGGACGCCGAATCTTACGGCGGGCTGTTGCAGAATTCTCTAATGGGCAAACGCCCCAGCTCTAAGCACGTGGCACTGGGTCTACCAGAAATGCCTGCCGACTTTGTCAACGCTTATGTGCTTGGCTCGGTAGGCGAAACTGCAGGCATCATTGGCGCCTGCGCAACATTCCTCTATAACGTAAAAAGAGGTTTGGACGAAATTCGATCTGGCAGCAAGCGGATCGTCGTTGTCGGAAATTCTGAAGCGCCTATAGTACCCGGAGTAATAGAAGGTTATCGCACCATGGGCGCGCTAGCCGAAGACGATGAGCTAATGGCCTTAGATGGATCTAGCAGTGTCGACAATAGACGCGCATGCCGTCCTTTCTCCTCTAATGCAGGCTTTACCGTCGCTGAGTCTTCGGTTTGGATTGTGCTCATGGATGACGAGCTTGCCATGGAAAGTGGCGCTCGAGTTCTGGGCTCAGTTGCAGACGTTGCCGTGAATGCAGACGGCTACAAGAAATCTATTCCAGGACCGGGCATTGGTAACTACCTAACAGTCGCTAAAGCCATGGCCAGCGCCCGAGCAATTCTTGGCGAAGAAGGCTTACGCAAGCACACTTATATGCAAGCGCACGGCACAGGCACCCCCCAAAATCGGGTCACCGAGTCACAAATCCTTAACGAATTGGCAGGCCACTTTGGCATAGATAATTGGTTAGTGGCGGCAATTAAATGTTACGTGGGGCATTCAATGGCCCCAGCTGGAGGCGACCAGCTCTCTGCAATCCTCGGCGCTTGGGAAGATGGCTTCGTACCTGGAATCAGCACCATTGATCATATTGCTAAAGATGTAGCTCAGAGCAATCTGCACTTACCGATGGAGCACGTAGAGCGAGGACCAGAAACAATGCGTGGAGCATTCATAAACTCCAAAGGGTTCGGCGGCAACAATGCTACCGGACTGTTCCTATCCCCTACTCAAACTCGCTCAATGCTTGAACAGCGTTGGGGCAAGAAAGCCTACAGCGCATTTTGCGCGAAGCAAGAACAAGCCGAAACTAATGCTCAGGACTACAACGACGTTGCAGATATCGGAAGTATTCCACCTATTTACAAGTTTGGCGAAGATGTTTTAAGCGGCGCCGATCTAACTATTAGCCCGAGCGAAATACACATACCTGGATTCGGCAAACCAGTATCACTAGACGCAGAAAACCCTTTTGAGGATATGACTTAATAGCATTGATGCACTTTCGAGCAATGATATGCACGTACTATGAGGGCGAGTGCATGGCTCAGAGCGACTTTAGGTAACCAGCAAGCCATTCTTTCACCGCCCATTTCCATCACCACCCAAAAATCTGGGCGCTTTCCCAGATACTGCTAAATACCAGAAATAAAGCGCGACGATTGGGAAAACCCAATCCAACAGGCCAACGCCTGACGGACCAGCGTTGTATACGATCGACAGAAGATTGATCACAAGGACCAACATTCACGGTAGCGCTACGATAAAAAGTAACACTCGAATATTTATTACTAACTTTTTTCTCGTGGTTCGAGCACCGCTTTAATTCCTGATCTCAACCTGTCACCAGGTTAATGGGTGTGGCAACGCTTACTAGCATCGCTTAACAGAGACTTCTCCATAGATGCAATTCAATAGTCAACTCGCACCCTACCAACGGTACTTCTGCCCCGCCAAGCGTTAAAATAAAGAACGTCTCAATGCTATTGCACACACGGACACGAAGTGCGCTCCATAGTTTGTAGGGAAAACGGCAAACTGCACCTTGTTTGAAAAAAACGAAAGGGAAAAACTAGTGAAGCACTTCATCCTTCACGACCAACGCTTTGGCTTTTTCTTCAGCCAACGTTGTGAGTTCTGGATATGGGCATATCGCCGCACAGGTTGTGAACTCATCACGCGCGGCACTCAGCGCACCTAATTTCTGCCAGCACTCGCCTCGCTCAAAATGCAAAGAAGCCATGACTTCTGGGTTGTTGTCATCAATAGCGAATTGATAATCGATGATCTCCAGCACTTGTTGCCAGTTTTGCGCCTGCATATACATCGCTTTAATGTTATTCAGCATGCGCAGCCCAACCATTGCTGTAGTGGCTTCAATCAGCATCGCCGGCACGTCGGCCACACCTAGATCTTTAGCATCAATAACACGCATATTCAACGAGTCTACAAGCACCCCATCAATCCGCGCCAAAAAATGTCCGGGGAAATTTATTCCGCAACTGGTGAACCCAAGTCGCCGCGCGCCTTCAATCAACAGTATACTTAACGTTATCGGAATGCCTTGTTTTTGCCTTAGCACCCAATCCAAACTGCTATGAGTCAAGTCTGCCGACGACAGCGGCGTTTCGCCAAATCCGTGCTGTTTAAATAACCCCAACAACTGACCTACATCGTCGATCTTTGGCTCGCTAATACTGGCTATAAATTGAGCAAAATTTTCCCGCACCAACGACAAATCCACGGCGCTATCAATCAGCGTGCCAACCAACAGCGCCATTTCGAATTCTTGAGCATCTAGCGCGCTCACATTTGAGAACGCTTTTAACAGTTGTACTTTATCCATCAGTTAGAACCCATGCGTATCTGCCTTGTATTGTGCAAGCTGCCATCTAATGTTCGCGAGTTTTACTGAAGTTAATATCTGGCCAGCGATCTTGGATAACGCTTAGATTGACTCTACTTGTAGCCAAGTAAGTCAAGTATCCGCCGCCGTCTATAGCAAGGTTTTCCTGATTTCTATTGCGGAAATCTGCAAGCATTTTTCCATCCTCACACTGTATCCAGCGGGCAGTAAAAATAGTTGAGTTATCCCAAATACACTCAGCCCTATATTCATCTCGCAGGCGAAATGAGACTAAATCAAACTGCAGCACGCCCACTGCGCCAACGACGATTTCGTTCTTGGACAAGGGGATAAAGACTTGAGTGGCACCCTCTTCAGCCAGCTGCTTTACACCTTTCTCAAGTTGCTTGCCACGCAACGGGTCTTTAACTCTCACACGCCTGAACATCTCGGGCGCGAAATTGGGGATACCAATAAATTCATGCTTTTCGCCTTCTGAGAATGCATCACCGATCTGAATAGTGCCGTGATTATGTAAACCAATAATGTCGCCAGCAAACGCTTCTTCAGTGTGCACCCGGTCACCAGCCATAAAAGTCACAGCATCGGCAATCTTTATGTCTTTATTGGTTCGTAGGTGACGCATTTTCATGCCCTGGCGATAGGTACCAGAGCAGACACGCATAAAGGCGATCCGGTCCCTATGTTTGGGGTCCATATTCGCCTGAATTTTAAACACAAAACCGCTGAATTTTTCCTCAGAAGGCAATACTTCTCGCGTCTGCGTCATTCTTGGCTGAGGCGATGGCGCTTGCTCTACAAACCCATCGAGCATTTGTCTTACGCCAAAATTGCCTAAGGCCGTGCCGAAGTAAACTGGGCTGACCGTGGCATTTTCAAAATCTTCTTGATTATATTCATGGCTAGCGCCACGGACTAACTCTATTTCATCGACATAATCAGCGTGTTCCAAACCGAGATATTCTTTCGCCTCTTCACTCTCAAGACCTTCTATAACTCTGTAGGGAAAAATGTGATGTCCTTGGCTTTTAGCGAAACAAATAATGCGGTCGTCAGCTAACTCGTAAATACCTTTGAAGTGCTGCCCCATGCCAATTGGCCAATTCATAGGCGCGCATTGAACCTGCAAAATATCCTCAATTTCGTCTAATACTTCTATCGGATCTCTAATCTCTCGATCCAATTTATTAATAAACGTCACAATTGGAGTGTCCCGCAGGCGACATACTTCCATCAGCTTAATGGTACGCGGCTCTACACCCTTGGCACCATCAATGATCATTAATGCGGAATCCACCGCGGTCAGAGTTCTGTAGGTATCTTCAGAAAAGTCCTCGTGTCCCGGCGTGTCGAGCAAATTCACCGTGCGCCCCTCATAGGGGAACTGCATCACCGACGTAGTCACCGAGATGCCCCGCTCTTGCTCCATGGTCATCCAGTCGGAGGTCGCATGTCTGTCGGATTTTCTAGATTTAACCGTTCCCGCCAATTTAATGGCGTTACCAAATAACAGCAGTTTCTCAGTTATTGTGGTCTTACCCGCATCTGGGTGTGAAATTATCGCAAAGGTGCGTCTCTTTTTTACATGCTCAATACTCAAAACATCGGCCTTTGTTATATTTTGGTTATATGTTGGATTAGATCCGGTTTATCGGCGCGACACGGGGAATAAATCCGCTCATTCCCAGGTCTAAATGAAGCCGCCAATTGTATAGCCTTATCGGTAACGGTGTCAGATTTTCCATGATGCAAGCGGCAAATCTTCAATTTTCATAGATAGCCAACCCTCCCCTCGAAATATTTACACCCATTGATCCGTCCTCTCAAAAACCACTAAAAATGCGCAATTTGGCAACAAACTGTTTTGTCCTAGCTCAAACATCTAGCCAGAACTGCCGCCCCGCCAGCCAAACAAGACAGCCGCAGCTACCACCTGCTGCATTTCTTACCGCTATCGTCGCCTAAGAACCACCGTCAATCGACACTTTAAATAAATGCCCAATAATTTAGTGAATAGTTTAGAAACATGATGATCGAACGAATGCTCTCCTAAAGTTGATTTTTTCGCATCAGATAAAAGAGAACTAGGTAAATCTAAAACCGTGTTCCTTCTATGTAAGACCTAAGTTAAACGAAAGAAGGATGACAATTGTGAATACACAAATGAAAACTAAATTGACCGGTATGGCATTAGCTGTAGCTGCAGCAGGATTGATGGGCTGTGAGTCTTCTGGATCTTCTTCAGCAGCAACGGCAAGCGATTCAAGCGACCTTGTGCACTGCTATGGTGTGAACGCGTGTAACGGGCACAAAGACTGTAAAACTGCGAGCAATGCCTGTAAGGGTCAAGGCGCTTGTAAAGGCCAAGGCGGAATAGACATTGGCGTGAGTTTAGGCATATATAAAAATGCTTACCGAATGCGACTGAGAGAATCTATAGAAGTAGACCACACGGTTTTAGACATTTACCTTGGCGATGATTTGTTCGACCTCATGGCGGCTGAATACGTTAAGCATTGCCCTTCTTCAAAAACTTCACTACGCCATTTTGCCGACCAATTACCTGGTTTTTTGGCGCGTACAGAGCCTCATAGCGAACACGGAAAAATTCCAGAACTGGCTAGATTTGAACGACTGCTAATGACGGCCTTTGACGCAGCAGAAGCAAATAGATTACCCAATGAGACGCTAGCCGAACTCCCAATACAAGATTGGCCAGATACCAAACTGCGCTTTTACCCAAGTATGCAAATATTCAGCACCGAATGGAATGTTGTGGAGATTTGGCAAGCGATCCGCGAAGAGCGAGAACCACCACCACCCGTCGAAAGCACAAACCATTGGTTAGTATGGAGAAACTCCGGACGACTAACAGAGTTTGCATCAATCAAAGCCTTAGAAACTCAACTGCTACACCGTGCACTACAAGGAAAGAACCTAGCAGAACTTTGTGAATTTCTAGCCGAGCAAATAGGAGAGAGTATCGAAGCTGAAATATTTTTAAAGATCATGACATCCTGGTTGAGCAAAGGCATTATCACCTCGCCGCATACCCAAGACTGAGAAGGACTTCCGCTCGCTATGCCGTTAGCATTTCGGCCAGCGGGTCAATACAAAGCAGTAGCGAAAAGTATCTAAATTTCGTCGGTTTGTTGAATATCTAATTCAGACAAATCTAACCCCATCACAACCGCATCTTCCCTGCCCAATAGTGATGGATAATAGTCCCGCCGTAAGCCAATTCGGTTAAAACCCGCAGACTCATAAAGAGACAGCGCGACAAGATTACCTGACCGAACTTCCAAAAATATTGTTTGGGCATTTTGCAATAGTGCCCACCTTATTACCCAGCCCAGCCACCGCCGCCCCAGGCCTAAGCCTTGTTGCTCAGGATCAATGGCAATATTAAGCAGGTGTGCTTCTGCTGCTGCCTCGCTCAACATCGCATAGCCCACTATTTGCTTTTCGGTCATTAACACCTGGCAAACATAGCCCTTCGCTGACGCGTCTATGAAGTCGATAAAGGCTTTCTCAGACCAGGGATTCAAATACGCCGCGTTCTCAATGGCTAATACGTCAGCCAAATCAGCTACTAACATGGGACGATGAGTCAGTTCCACTTAGAGGTGCCCGAGTTCATCCCAGAGCTTTTCTTTTGACAAAGCATCTGTGGCGAGCTCCGCCAAATCGGGAACTTCTACAAAGCGCGAGGTTGCGCTGGGCAGCCAGGGTTTTAGTACCCTCATAGCCCCTGCACTCAATAAACCTATGCCTTCAGGGGACGATAATCCGTGCTTGTCCAAAAAGACTGCTACGGCAAGCTCTGGCGTTCCACTAGTAGCGACAACTGGCCATTGAAATTCGCTCAGTAGTGACTTTTTGGCGACCTCAAACTCACCGTTGGTAACACTCCAATTTAGGCATAGCAGCAGATCTTGAACAAAGGATTGGCTCGGGCCACTAATAGGCGCCTCGCTGATATAAAGGACATTGGCCTTTTTTGCGAAATAAAGATGAATTCTATCCGCCGGCAACACTTCAGGTTTTTCAACAGGTGTCGCTGTAGCCGTTGGTGCTTGAGTCGACGCAACATCAGCAGCTAGAGCTCGCACAGCCCCACCACCACTTGCTTCCGCCAGACTCGCCTTAATTTCAGCAAGCGTGTGTGGTGCTGCGGCTGCGGCTGGCACCCCAGGGGTATTCACCGCTACCTCAACCTCTGCGACTATTGGGCTGGAAGATCGAGAGCTCCAGACATCAATGCCCATGTCCATCAGCATACGTCTCTGCCGAGCAGACATTTGTTGATGCGATTGAGGTGAGGATAAGGACATGTGTTTTTCCGCTTGTTTAGGCTTAGATATTAACCCAAGCAAAAATGTACAGGGCAAGAAATTCGCATTTATGCAATATGCGGCGCTCCTTGGTTTTATACAGTAGCAGCCTTTTGAGACTTTCTAATTTGGTAGGCTCGCTCTCCGAGCAGAATTGCGAAGCAGAGAATATACAGTGCAACATCTCCAAAGCCGTCTTTTCTCAGCCAGATCAAATGCAACAGCGCTAAAGGAATGGCAAGGTAAATAACCTTATGTAAGCGTAACCAGTTCTGCCCTAGGCGTCTGCGCCAGCCCTTCGTAGAAGTTATAGCCATCACCAAAAGACCAAAAAACGCCGCAATTCCAGCGGTGATATAGGTGCGCTCGACAAAATCCTCAAGCAGCAACTGCCAGGAAGATTCTACATACAGCACGACATAGGCAAGCAAATGCAACACCACATAGGCAAAAGCGAATAGCCCCATCATGCGGCGGCTTCGCGCCAATAGGGGTTTCTTAAATAGGCGCTGTACGGGTGTGACACCGAACGCGACAAGCAGCATAATCATTGACCACTCGCCAAGGTAATGCAGCAACCCTTCAGCGGGGTCAGGCCCTAAACCAGAAGTGGGCTGTACTATCTCTAACGAAATCAGATAAACAAGCCAGGCAAATGGCGCACTGGCAAGCACCGCTAAGGTGAATTTTAGCGCGTTATTTGATCGACTTTTTGCCATCACCATTCCACCTTGAACCAGACATCACTATCACTTGCTACAAACCAGCTAGAAGAACTTTTTCAAATCCATGCCTTTATAGAGGTGTGCAACTTCTTCTGCATAACCATTAAACGGCAGTGTTGGACGCCGATTGGTATTGAAGAGAGTGCTCGGCAAACGTCGCTCGCTGGCTTGACTCCAGCGCGGATGCGAAACAGCAGGATTGACGTTGGCGTAAAACCCATACTCACTGGCTTGTAATTGCTGCCAAGTATTGAGGGGTTCTTTATCCGTAAAACGAATACTTACAATGGACTTAACGCTTTTGAAACCGTATTTCCACGGCACCATTAAGCGCCAAGGGGCTCCATTTTGATTAGGTAGCGCTTTGCCGAACACACCCGTAACCATAATGCTCAACGGATTATAGGCTTCGTCCATACGTAGGCCTTCAGTATAGGGCCAGTCGATACTTGAGAAAAATGAGCTTTGACCGGGCATCTCTTCTGGTCGAACCAAGGTCTTGAACTCAACATATTTGGCATTGCCAGTGGGCTCAAATTGCTCAAGAATTTTCTTTAACGGAATACCCATCCAGGGCACCACCATGGACCACGCTTCTACACAGCGAAATCTATAAATGCGTTCTTCAGCGGTCATGCCCTTAATAATATCTTCAAAGGCAAAATCACCCGTCCTTTTAGCTTCACCAGAGACGTTCACCGTCCATGGATCTGTAGTCATCGTATGAGCGTTTTCGTAAGGGTCACTCTTGTCGGTACCAAACTCATAAAAATTGTTGAATTGAGTAACAATATCTTCTGGTGTGATTTCATCATCCGCCTGTAAACCCGCTTGAGCAGAGCCCAATAAACCAGTGCCTGCAATCAACGCGGCTGACTGACCAATAAACTTTCGGCGGTTCAAATAGGTGGTTTCGGAGATGATTTCAGATGTGGGGATTTTTGGAGATTTGCCTATCAGCATTACTTTTTCCTTTGCTATACCATGAATTCGCGGCGCTAAGTTAGGATAACTACGTTAGCCAAATGGCTGAGAGGTTTTTACTAATCTAAGCGAAGGCGATATTTCTTCTATTTTAAAAGCCCAGTTACAAGCTTCTGTAAAAACTTGCTGGCTTGTTTATCTCTCTCGCCCTTTGTTCAGGCCTGGCATTTCTTGTTTGCATATCCAGGCCTAGCTTCTGTTGTTTGTATTTCTTGTTTGCATCTCTTATTCGTATCTTTTAGCTGTCCAGTATTTTGTTTACCGAGTTTTTGTATTTATCGAGTTCTTACTTGGTCTCTTCTGTGCCCTTTTCAGACTTCGCTATAGCCCATAGAGCTTTGAACGGCCCAGACAATGAATACACAACACATATTGCTAACAGCACTGACGGTGGATCTATCATTAAGACAGCAAACCCCATAACAATCAGCACTAAAGTGACGAATGGTATGCGTTCACGGATATTGACTGTTTTTGGCGAAAAATAGGTGAAATTAGAGACCATAAGCAGCCCCGCAATCACTGTTGCGACAGCCAAAAAACTCGCCCCGACTAATGAGGGCTGCGCAATACCGTTTTCTACGCAAACCCATATACCGAAACAAATTAGGCCGGCTGCAGAGGGACTGGCTAAGCCCGTAAATGAGGCTTTTTCACCTTGAGTGTTAAACCTAGCCAAGCGCAATGCCGCGCAGGCCATATAGACAAAGGCAGCAACCCAGCCAATTTGCCCAAGTTGAGAGAGGCCCCAAGAAAATGCTACCAAGGCTGGCGCAACGCCAAATGCGACCATATCCGAAAGGCTGTCGTACTCCGCACCAAACTCACTTTCAGTGCCCATTATTCGCGCTACGCGACCATCAGCGGTGTCCAATATCATGGCAAAGAATATAGCGATGGTTGCAGGCAAAAACTGCCCGTTCATCGCCGCAACAATGGCATAAAAACCGGCAAACAAAGCACCTGTAGTGATGACATTAGGTAATAGGTAAATACCGCGCTTCAGGCGCCCAGGCACTCGAGCAGTAGTTTCTGAGGTTTTGCTGTCTGTCTCTGAATTGACCTGCTCAACTGACTTCAATGGCACTTTTTCTTCATTAGACATAGGGCGGCTGCAATTAGATAAAGGCTGATTGTGCGCAATTCAGGACGGAATTACCAATGGCAACTAACGCTCATCAAACGTCGAATGCGGGTGAGTGCCACAAGATCAGCAATATCTGGGACTAATACTTTTGGTGTATCCCACATAGCCGTTGAATCATCGAGCTTAGGCATACTGGGATAGACTAGATCACAACCGAATGACAATGCAGCGGGGAGGAATTACAGGGCCGTAGTGGTGGCGAAATCCGGGCAGACCTAGGTAGTCTGCCCGGCGAGAGCATTAGTTAACTTCTTTGTTAACCAATCTATTTTCTTGAATCCAAGGCATCATGCCGCGCAGTTTAGCACCCACTTCTTCGATAGGATGCTCGCCAGTGATACGACGCATAGCCTTAACGCTTGGTGCACCAGCTTGATACTCTTGAACAAACTCTTTGGCGAAGTTGCCCGTCTGAATTTCGGTCAAGATGCGCTTCATCTCAACTTTAGTTTCTGCGGTAACAATGCGCGGTCCGCGGGTTAAACCGCCGTATTCGGCTGTGTTCGAAACCGAGTACCACATGTTTGCAATACCGCCCTCGTAGAAGAGGTCAACAATGAGCTTAAGCTCGTGCAAGCACTCGAAGTACGCCATTTCAGGGGCGTAGCCAGCTTCTACCAAGGTCTCAAAGCCCGCTTGAACAAGCGCAGCTGCACCGCCACAAAGTACCGCTTGCTCGCCAAAAAGGTCTGTTTCAGTTTCTTCTCTGAAAGTAGTTTCAATCACACCAGCGCGACCGCCACCATTTGCAGAGGCATAAGACAGCGCAATATTCTTCGCTTGTCCTGTCGCATCTTGGGCGATAGCAATCAAGCTGGGTACACCGCCACCGGCGACATAGGTTGAACGAACAGTGTGGCCTGGGCCTTTAGGCGCAATCATGATTACATCTAGATCGGCGCGAGGTTCAATGAGTTCAAAATGAACGTTAAAACCGTGAGCAAATGCCATAGTGGCATTCTCTTTAATGTTCGGCTCAATCTCTTCTTTGTATAATGAGCCTTGAAGCTCATCGGGTACCAAAACCATAATGAGGTCAGCGCCCTTAACCGCTTTTGGTACTTCTGCTACAGTAAAACCAGCATTTTCTGCTTTTGGCCATGAGCCTGAACCCTTGCGTAATCCGACCACAACTTCTGCAACACCAGAGTCTCGGAGATTATTCGCGTGGGCATGGCCTTGAGAGCCATAACCTACGATGACCACTTTCATTTTCTGAATGATGGAAAGGTCTGCGTCTTTGTCGTAATACACCTGCATGATTTTGGCTCCTATTGTTTAGGTTGAACGAAAGATTATTTAGTGCGCTGACTGCTTATACAGACAGCGTATGATTTCCACGGCCGATGCCAGAAACGCCGGAGCGAACTACTTCGAGTATGATAGAATCTGCGCCATTATCACCAATGGTGCTGATGAAGGCATCTAATTTATTACTGGGTCCTATTAGCTGGACCGTATACGTGTCGGAAGTAACATCTACGATTTGCCCGCGAAACACATCAGCGGAGCGCTTAACCTCTTGGCGGGCCTCGTCAACAGCGCGTACTTTGACCAGCAAAAGTTCTCGCTCAACATGGTCTGCTGAACACAGATTTGTAACACTAATTACTTCAATTAATTTATCTAACTGCTTGATAATTTGGGTTATTCTATCCTGGTCACCAGTCGTCGTAAGCGTTAATCTTGAAAGTGTTAGGTCTTCTGTGGGCGCCACGGTCAGCGTTTCAATATTGTAATTTCGCTGAGCAAACAAACCTACTACTCTCGACAAAGCGCCGGCTTCATTTTCTAATAACACGGCTAATATTGCTCTCACGATGGACTCCCTACGGTTTGAGTTTTACTCAAAATCATATCGCGCATTCGACCACCCTTGATTGCCATTGGGTAAACGTGCTCATGTGGATCAACCCAAACGTCAACAAAGACCAAGCGGTTTTTGTTTTCCTCTGAGAACGCCCACTCCATTGCTGCATCAAGTTCGGTTGCGTCACTGACCTTAACCCCAACATGACCAAACGCTTCTACCAAAGTTTTGAAGTCCGGTAATGAGTCACTGTAGCTACTTTGCGAATGCCTGCCGCCGTACTGCATATCCTGCCACTGCTTAACCATGCCCAAAGCCTGGTTATTCAGATTAATGATTTTTATTGGTAGGCCGTACTGCAGGCAAGTAGACAGCTCCTGCATGTTCATCATAAACGAGCCTTCGCCAGTGACACAGGCAACAACAGCGTCAGGTGAGCCCATTTGCACACCCATGGCAGCCGGTAAACCAAACCCCATAGTTCCTAAACCGCCAGAATTTATCCAGCGCCGAGGCTCATCAAAATGATAATACTGAGCCGCAAACATCTGATGCTGACCTACATCAGACGACACAAAAGCTTCCCCCTTGGTCACCCGATATAGTGTTTGTACCGCAAGCTGGGGCAAAATGGCCTTGCCTTGTTCAGGCTTTAAAGCATGATTGAGACCGTGATCCTTACGCCAGCCATCAAGCTGTTGCCACCAGTCAGCTAAATGCTCTGCCTGGCCGTCCGACTGCTGGGCGGATCGAGCCTTAACTTGGCTCTGATACTCTGCCCAAATGGCCTCTATCACCCACTGGGCATCGCCTACTAGGGCAATATGCGAATCGATGATCTTGTCGATAGACGCGGGGTCAATATCCATATGGATAATTTTCGCTTTAGGCGAGAACTTGTCTGGATTATTGGTCACGCGGTCATCAAAGCGCGCGCCTAGGGCAATTACTAAATCTGCGTCATCCATCGCCATATTGGCTTCATAGGTGCCGTGCATACCGAGCATGCCAAGGCTCAACTTATCAGTGCCAGGGTAAGCACCAAGGCCCATCAGCGTGGACGCCACCGGAGCGCCAACTGCTCGAACCAACGCGCGCAGCGAATCTTTGGCGTCGGCCTGAATGACCCCACCACCGACGTAAAATACCGGTCGATTAGCCGCAAGAATGGCCGCAACAGCAATTTTAACTTGATCCATGTCGCCTTCATAAGCCGGCCGATAAGAGCGCAAGTTAACGCTGTCAGGATAGTCGTATGCAAACGTTTCAGCTGGATCAGTGGTGTCTTTAGGCACATCAATGACCACAGGACCAGGGCGCCCGGTAGTGGCTATATGAAATGCTTTCTTAACAATGCCTGGAATCTCAGAAGCGTCTCGCACCATAAAACTGTGCTTTACCACAGGGCGCGATATACCCACCATGTCAGTCTCTTGAAAGGCATCCGTACCAATCAGGTCTCTAGGCACCTGCCCAGCAATAACAACCATAGGAATGCTGTCCATATAGGCCGTAGCTATGCCCGTGATCGCATTCGTCGCACCAGGACCCGATGTAACCAAAACGACTCCTGGCTGCCCAGTAGAACGCGCATAACCGTCAGCCATGTGCGTTGCAGCTTGCTCATGGCGCACTAAAATGTGTTCAATCTTCTGCTGACGAAAAATTGCGTCATAAATATGCAGGGCTGAACCGCCAGGGTAGCCAAAAATGTATTCCACACCTTCGTCCTGCAGAGAGCGAATCAACATATCACCACCAGACAGCATTTCCGTCATGTTCCAATCCCTTAAAACTTAAAAATAAAGCGCACACCCGAGGTCTTCGAGCTGGCTAAAAGATTTCTGCCACTTAGACCCGGTATTACCAGTGTAAAAAAGAAGCCTGCGTGGATCATTTATCCGCCATTTATCGACGTTAACGCACAAAGTACTCGTTTTTACTGTTCGCTGCCTAATCAGCTAGACCAAAATATGGCACCCTACCGCAACCCTAAGCCTCTGAAATATATAGACTTTGCGCGACTTGGACCTTTAAAAAGCAAAGATTTTTAGACAACTACAAGCGAGCTATTCTTGTGATTCCATTGCAGCATGTCAAACCGGATAATAAGGAGCGATTTTTCAAGACAGTCTGGTACTTCGAAAAAGCCCTATATCGGGACTATTACGCCCCTGTTAATGGCCTATTTCTGAGATAATTGGGGCTGCAAACAACCACCGACGCCATCCTTCCTGTAATGCCGCTGGCGGCTCCGGATTTGAGCGACGCGGAGCGGCAAGCTTGCCGGTAAGAATAGAAATCTGCGGATGCATGAGTGCAAATATTTGCGGCACTAATCGACCCCACACCAATTTTTCCTAGCTGCCAACGCGCAACGGCCACCAGGTCGACTAATCGCTTCGAGGGGTCATCTGGGTGCTTATGCACGGCCTCGGGCAACATTGGCAAAAACACCGACCAAACGTCCTCACCCACTTCAAAATGCTTGAGGCCAATACAAGGGCCAATCCAAGCCAGCAAATCTACTGGTTCAGCGGGCATAGCAATCACTAGACTGTTGATTATATTGGCCACGAGCCCGCGCCAGCCTGCATGAGCTGCACCGACGACGCTCGCGCTCTTGTTAGTAAGCAAAATGGGCACACAGTCGGCGGTTTGAATTGCAATGCCGATACCCGGCTTGTCGGTCCACGCGGCATCGGCCTGGGGGGTGCTATTGAGCGAAGACTCATCCGCATAAACGCATTTACTCCCATGGACCTGGTCAAGCCATTGCAACTGTACAGAGGTTGTTACAGGGGAGCTTCGTGGGCTTGTAAAGCGAGTTAAAGGGTCCACATCGGCAAACTGTTTATTGATGGCGTCTAATAAATTGGCGCGATTGGCTGTTACTACACTTGGATCATCGCCAATGTCGAAGCGAATGTTATTGCTCGCAAAAGCACCCGTGCTAGCGCCGCCGTGGCAAGTAGATGTACAACCAACGACGCTTTGCTCAGGAGCAGTAGGCCAGCAGGCCAGCAGGCATTTTGGGTCAGCGCGCATCTTCCGCCAACGTTTCATTTAGCAGGTTAAAATCCTCCGGTGGAGCAACAGCGAACTTCATCATTTCGCCACTTTGCGGGTGCGCAAAGGCAAGTTTTGCTGCATGCAAGGCTTGGCGGTCGAAGTTACGCAAAACTGCAATAGTTTCAGGGTCCGCACCTTTAGGAATAATACGTCGACAGCCGTAGCGACTATCACCCACCAGAGGATAGCCAATACTCTGCATATGCACTCTGATTTGATGGGTCCGCCCACTGCCGAGCTTAACGTTAACCAAGGTATGACTACGATAACGCTCACGCACACGCACCTGACTCAAAGCAGGTTTACCATCATCTCGTATAGCTTGCTTTGTACGCACCTTAAGATCGCGTCCGATAGGCTTATCAACATCTTGCCCAGCAACCATTACCCCTTCGCAGATCGCCATATAGCGGCGTTCTACTGCACGCTCTTGGATAGCCTCCACCAAGTGCCGCTGAGCTCTGTGACTGCCCGCTACAACCATAACGCCGCTGGTGTCTTTATCTAGACGATGCACGACCCCAGCGCGAGGTAACTCGCCCAAGCTAGGCCGATGATGTAACAAGCCATTGACCAGTGTACCCGATGGGTTGCCTGCACCAGGATGCACGACAAGGCCAACTGGTTTATTGATAACCAGTATGTCCTCGTCCTCAAAAACTATCTCAAAATCTACCGGCTCAGCCTTATCCCAGGCCTCACGAACCTCACGCACGACGTTGAGCGCCAGAATTTCTCCGCCCCATACGGTAGTCTTCGGTTTACTGTTTTTCCCATTCAGCGTTAAATCGCCCTCGACTATCCATCTAGTCAACTCGGCACGAGAAAATTCAGAGAACATGAGTGCAGCTACTTTGTCGAACCGCTGACCGCCATATTCCAAGGGAATAGGTGTCTGCTGAGAAATTTGGCTAGCGCTTTCTTTATTTATAATATTCATTTAGGTTGCAACCCTACCGAAATCGGTAAGAATAGCGATCTTTAAAGACCTACCAATATTAGCTATCAAAAATGGAGTTCCATTTTGCTCGATAAAATACGACCAGAGAACACTCGATTGAGATTTTTCTCAACAGCGACCACCCTGCTATTCGCAACCTTACTAGGCGGTTGTAGCCTGATCCCATTTCTGGGTTCCGATGATGATGAAGATGTCGACATTGAGGCTATAGAAACAACAGAGCAAAAACTCTACAGCCAGGCTCAACGCTCACTGCGCAGCTCAAACTTTACATTAGCCATTGAGCAACTCGAGTTAATGGAAGCAAGATTTCCTTTTGGACGTTTCGCTGAGCAGTCTCAACTAGAGCTCATCTACGCGCACTACATGACCTCAGATACCGAGGGCGCCAGAGCGGGAGCAGACCGTTTCATTCGACTGCACCCAAGCCACGACAGCGTGGACTACGCTTACTATTTGCGCGCATTGGCAGCTTATAAAAATGATCCTGGCGTAATCGACAGACTGGTGTCGGCTAAACCTGCGAAAAGAGACATGGGGCCACTGAACGAGTCTTATACCGATTTTGGCATATTGTTGACGCGCTTCCCAAGCAGCCAGTACGCCCCTGACGCCTTGCAACGCATGTTGCAACTGAGAAATATTTTGGCTGAATCCGAAATTGAAATTGCCGACTACTACCTCACTCGTGGCGCATACATTGCTGCAGCCAATAGAGCCAGCTACGTGCTCGAGAACTACCCTGATAGCCCAGCGAGAGCTGACGCATTGGCCACGCTGGTTGAAACTAATTGGAAACTAGGCCTCAAAGAAGAAGCTAACCGCTCATTAAGAGTGCTTGCAGCAAACCACCCCGAGTACAGAGATTTTGACAATGCCGGCAACTTAGTACTGGAAACCCGTATCAGAAACAGAGACCGATCCTGGGCAAATATTATGACCTTGGGTCTACTTGACCGACCTGACGTACCACCACCCATCACCATCGAATACCCAGAAGGCTTTACAGCGCCAACTCAAGGCGCTGTCAGCACCACCACAGAGAATTCTGCGAAAGCCGAAAAGAAAGGTTGGTTTAGCTGGCTGCCCTTTGTTGGCTAGGGGGTGGCTAGCTGCTGACTAATGATTCGTTGGCTGCTAAAAAATCGGCTTTTATGAGCCTTTTAAATGCGCGACAACCTCGCGCAGAACGTGCTTTATAACGGTCTAAGTCCGGCGCAGAACCCACACTCCATTTGTGCTATCACCCACACCCCGTGGCGCTGATAACCGTTTAAGCTCTTGACCGCCTTCATTAACCTTGATCAAGGCACACAACGAAGCGTTTTTATTGCTACCCCCGCTATCCATATTTCACCTACTCCCGCCCCTCTTGTCCCGGCCCTGCGGATCCTTTTTCTAGGAACAATGCCCGTGGCAGAAATTATATAAGCCACAAGCTAAAAACCGCACTAAAACGTAGTCAGCTAGGTACATCAGGTTTTACAATTATTAAACTGTTAACAACTAAGATCATCATCGGCATCCTTGGCGGCTTGGCTGTTGCAGGCTACCAATCTCAGTTAAAAACTCAGCGCGCCGACAATGCTGTAAACGATTTTATGGTATTTCTACAGAGCGGACGTAGCGCGGCAATAAACCAACGCACCGAGGTAATTTTGTGCCCTGTTGAATGGGCAGCAAACCTCAGCGGGGCACTAGAAACCAACACACCTCAAAGCTGCGGCTCAAGAAATACGTGGGGCCAAGGCTCAATGGCATTTACTGATCACAATAGCGATTTGCAAATTAATGGGGAGGATCCGGTAATTGGTTTACTGCCCAAGGAATACGTTGGTATAGATGTGAATTGGCTGGCGTTTCGCAACCGAAGCTATCTACGCTTTAACAAAAATGTACTGAAGGATTGGCAAAACGGTCGTTTTATATTTTGCTCGGCCGACATGGACCCAATGGCTACTCGACAAATAACCATTAATTCCGCCGGGCGAATTTACCCGTCTTACGACTACAACGCCGACGGCTTTCATGAAGATAACAATGAGCGGAGGATAACTTGCCCGCTAGCAAGGCCAGCGGCACCGCCCAACAACAAACACAACACAGCACCTGCTCGCTATAACAATCCGCCCGCCCTAACCATATGCTAGCGCTTTATTCTGCCTCGCTGGCAATAGGATCATCTACGGCCAAAATCGAGACGTCAAAAGTTATGTCTTTGCCGCTCAAGGGGTGGTTAAAGTCGACCTTTACCGTGTCTTCGTAAACGTCTAAAACAACGCCAGGCAACTCACCATCTGGGGCCTGAAAAGAAACGACTAAGCCAGGTTCTAAGCCTTCTTCGGAATCCATTTGTGCAAAAGTAGATTTAGCTAAAACACGAATGTTGGCCTCATTACGCGCTCCAAATGCGTCTTCGGCCAGTACGATTAACTGCACGTCGTCGCCTTCTTGAAGGCCCACTAAAACTGCTTCAAAGCCTGGGAGCAAATTGCCATCGCCGAGCACAAGAGATGCCGGCGAACCACGCCTCGTGGTGTCAATTTCTTCACCACCAGGCATTAGTAAAGCAAAGTGCAGTTTAACCGCAGAACCCATTTGGATTTTCGTTTTTGAACTCTCAGATGAAGCAATAATGTCTGACATTTTATTCTCTAGTTTTACTTTGCATTGTTATTTTTAACGCCCAAACTGGCTTTAGGTAAGTCCATAGATGGGGTTAACTCAAAGGGGCTGCTGAAACGCTACTCTTGAGCACGATACTCGCGGAAAATCAAAATCATCCACAACGCCACACCGCAAAATAGCGCAGAGTCTGCAACGTTAAAAGCCGGAAAAATATGCTCTTGATAATGCACCAAGATAAAGTCAACAACATAACCGTTGGCCATACGGCCCCAAAGATTACCTAAAGCGCCACCAAGAATAAGCGCATATACGCAAGCCAACATCTTTTCACTTGGGCGCAGCCGACTCATCTCCCAAAGTATATAAATACAAAAACCAATTCCTAACACAATGAAGAACCAACGCTGCCAACCACCAGCGTCAGCCAAAAATGAAAAAGCTGCTCCCGGGTTGTGCCATCTCACCCAAGCAAAAAACGGCAGAACTTGAATACGATCACCGTACGCAAGCTCACTGACCACTACATACTTTGTCAGGCGATCCAGTAGTAAAACTAAAAAGCCGAGACCCAACCAGCGCCAGTGCTGATAAAACTTAACATCACTGGTCGAGTTATTGTTAGCAGCCAAGTGACTAGATTCAGGCATAAAGAGCTCGCAAATTCTGTTGGTCAGTAAAGTTTAAAAGCGACCGAAGAGATCTAACGCATCCGCTCAATTGGCTAAAAACCACGACTTCGCCGACTGGATATCAGCTTCAATCTGAGCTTTCAAATCATCAATAGATGCAAAAGTTTGCTCATCTCTCAACTTCTTTTTAAACGTGACTTCAATCAACTGGCCATAAATGTCACCAGCAAAATCGAACAAGTGCACTTCCAGCAAAGGCTCTTTGCCATCTACCGTGGGACGCACACCAATGTTAGCAATACCGTCATAAACCCTACCGCCGGGTAAGCCCTCAACTTGCACACAATAAACGCCTTCCAGTGCAGCACGGTAACGTTGCAGGCGAATATTCGCTGTTGGAACACCCAACTGGCGACCTAACTGGCGACCATAAACAACCCGGCCCATAATAAAGTATTCATGGCCCAACAACTCTTGAGCTTTGTCAAAGTCACCACTTGCAAGGGTATGGCGTACCAAGGTGCTGCTGATACGCTCCTCGCCTTGCAACAAGGTGCTGAGCGATGTGACTTGGTAACCGTACTTTTGACCGGCCTCTTGCAGCATCGCAAAATCGCCTTCGCGACCACGACCAAAACGCCAATCATCGCCAACCACGACATGTTTGGCGCCAACAAGATCAACCATAAAATCTTTAACAAACCATTGCGCCGGGATATTCGATACCGCTTCGTTAAAGGGTAAACAAAACAGTCGGTCCAGCTCTGTACGATTGAGCAGCAAAACTTTTTCACGGAAACGCGTTAACCGAGCTGGCAGCTTTTCTCCAGCAAAAAACTCTCGAGGCTGAGGCTCAAAAGTCATCAACATGCTGGGAACGCCGTGCTCATTACCTGCCTGGCAAAGTTTTTCGATCAACATTTGGTGGCCTCGGTGGACGCCATCGAAGTTACCGATAGAGAGTACGCAACCGTGATGCTGCGCGCGAATGTTATGCAAGCCAGTGATAATTTCCATAACTCAGATTATAGGCGGATTATCACAAATAGTGGGGGATTCTATGCGCAGAAAGGCAATTTTTTACCACTAAACTGGGACGAGAGCGCGACTTCACCTGAGCTGAATCTGCGTTAGACGCCAACTCGACCTCACGCAACTAAACTGCGCCTAAACTCTGCCCCAATTCTGCTCCGACGTTGCTTGAACTCTGCTTAAATTAGATCCGGCCTATGCACCCTTGCTTTGATGCTTAAAGTCGCTGGGGCGCATGCCCAGCAAAAGCAGCACCAGCGCGTAGCCCCCCACGCCCAAGAGCATCACCACGGCAGTCCACCCTATTCTGGGTAAGGACTGCATGTCTAACCACAGCTGCGCATCAGGCAGCAAAAGGAACAGGCCAACGCCGAGCATAGCACTCGCGAGAATTGTTTTAGCGGCGGTTAAAGCCACCTTTTTATCTAACCGATAAAACCCTTTTTGCTGCAGCCCGATATATAGCAATGAGGCATGCGTCCACGCGGACAAAGCCGTCGCCATAGCCAGCCCTGTATGCCCCATGGTCTGAAAAGTTGCCAAGCTGGCGACCAAATTGACCGCGACAGCGACGATCGCATAGTGAAAGGGTGTACGTGTATCTTGGTGTGCAAAAAAAGCTGGGGAGAGCACTTTGACCACTACAAAACCGGGCAAAGCGATGGCGAACATTTCTAGAGCATAGGATGACATGCGAATATCTAGTACCGTCATAGCACCGCCAGAAAAGCTCATAAACAATACCGCCAAAAGCGGTTGAGCAAAGAAGTACAGGGCCACTGCAGCAGGTAGCGCAAGCATCAAACCCAAACTCAGCCCCCAACTTAGCGTTGCCTTGAATGATTCAGTGTCACCGCGCGCCACCATTGCTGATAAATGCGGCAACATAACGGTACCCAAGGCAACCGCTACAAGCCCAACCGGCAGCTCCAATAGTCGGTCCGCATAATACAACCAAGCAATGCTGCCACTGGTTAATGTTGAAGCGAGCACAGTGTTTACCAAGGCATTAATTTGCCCAACAGAGGCTGCCAGCACTGCTGGAATGAGCAGAACACCGACCCTTCGCACACCAGGATGCTTGGCGGAAATTTGTGGGCGCACCAGCAGGCCCATGCGGCTTAGAGTCGGCACTTGAATAACCAACTGGACGATGCCAGCGGCCATAACGCCCCAAGCCACCATGACCACTGGCTGCACGTTAAACCAACCGGTGAGCGCCAACATTGCCGCAATCATTAAACAAAGATTCAACATCACCGGAGTAAAAGCCGGTAGCGCAAACTGGTTATGTGCGTTGAGCAAAGAACCGGCAAAAGCCGTTAGGGAAATAAAGCCCAAATAGGGAAAAGTAATACGCACGAGTTCTGTAGTGGCAGAAAACTGCTCAGGTTGGTCTATGAAACCAGGTGCAAATAGCGCAGTAAGCCCCGAAGCAAATACTACACCGAGTGCCACACAGCCGATAAGAACAATGCCAAATAGCCCTAAAAGACCGGCCAAAAAGTAACTTAACTCTCTATGACCCTTATCTTTGTATTGCATCAGCACGGGCACAAAAGCTTGACTAAAGGCGCCCTCGGCAAATAAGCGACGAAAGAAATTTGGAATACGGAAAGCCACAAAAAACATGTCCGCTACAGCAGATGCGCCAAACAAATAAGACAGCACGATATCGCGCAATAGCCCGGTAACGCGTGACAAAAGCGTCATTCCGGCCACAACACCGCCTTGCCGTGTCAGGTTCTGGGGTTTGGAATCACAGCCATTTTTGGCGATAGAATCAGCGGATTTCTCAGCTTCTGGTGGAATTTTTGTTGACATTTACTCCCTCGGGCGGCATATTGCCCGCCTCAAATTTTTTGTCTCTTCTAGGAGAATTCTTTGGCTAACAGTCCTCAGGCGCGCAAGCGCGCAAAACAATCAGAAAAGCGTCGCTCTCAAAATGCAAGTCATCGCTCAATGGTTAGAACTTACATCAAAAAAGTACTCGGTGCTGTTGAAGCGAAAGACGCTCCAACTGCCGGTGCTGCCCTCGTTACCGCTTTGCCAATAATAGACAAAATGGTGACCAAAGGCATAATGCACAAAAATCAGGCTGCTAGGCATAAGTCTCGCCTGACAAAGAAGGTCAAGGCACTAGCTGAGGCCAGCTAAATTGACGCTCCGTGTAGCCTAACTTTAGCGTTAGGCTACATTTGCCTGATTGCCCCACCCCCAGTCGCCTAGAGCACTCTGGAGGGCTACATAAGCGCCCGTAGAGGCCTACTAACTCTTGCGACCTACGATTCTTCCAGTAACACCAAATTGTCTCTGTGCAGCACCTCTGGCTCTACTACGTGTTCGATGACTTGAGCAAAAGCGTCGCTATTGAAACCTTTAATCTTGTCTATCTCGGCACTGGAATAATTGGACAGACCTTGGGCAATTAGCGCACCTTGCTCTGAAACACAGCGCACCACATCACCCCGTAGAAAATCTCCTTGGACCTGAATAATTCCAACAGCAAGCAAGCTCACGCCGCGGTCCCGCAGCGCAGAGACTGCACCGGCATCCACACTCAACGTGCCTTTCGCACGCAAATGCCCGGCTATCCAACGCTTGCGCGCGTTCAATGGGCTTATTTCAGCCGTCAGCAGCGTGCCCATATCCTCGCCGCCTAACACCCGGGTTAAAACATCCGCTTCATGACCAGAAGCAATAATCGTATTGGCGCCAGAGCGCGCGGCGAGACGGCCAGCACGAATTTTTGTCACCATACCACCGCGCCCTAAAGCACCAGCGCCCTCGCCAGGCATGGCGTCTAAACTTGGGTCGGTAGCAATTGCGGTCAAAATACGTTTTGCGTTGGCGTTCACGCGGGGATCAGCGTCTAGTAATCCTTCGACATCGGTGAGGATAATCAACAGATCTGCCTCTAATAAATTCGCTACCAAAGCGGCTAAGGTATCGTTATCACCAAAGCGAATTTCATCAGTGGCGACCGTATCGTTTTCATTAATAACCGGCACCACACCCATTGAAACTAGGGTATTGAGAGTTCCCCGCGCATTTAGATAGCGCTGTCTATCCGCCAAATCATCGTGGGTTAACATGACAATGGCTGTGCCACAGGCAAATTTACTCAGGGCGTCTTCGTAGGCTTGAACCAACCCCATTTGACCGACCGCCGCAGCTGCCTGCAACTGATGAATCAACGTAGGTCGCTGGGACCAACCCAAGCGTTTGCAACCCTCGGCCACAGCCCCAGAAGAAACCAAAATGACTTCTTTACCGCCCGCGACAAGCGCGCTGATTTGAGCGCAGTAGGAATTAATCTTTTCGTGCTCAATACCCGCCGCCTGACTGGTGAGCAACGAGCTACCGATTTTCACGACAACACGCTGAGCATTGGCCAGCGCGGACCGGTTAGTTAAGACAGAGTTATTCTCGGACATAAATGACCTCTGTCGCCTCGTCATCCTCGTCATCCTCGTCCCAATCATCAAGATCGTCTTCTGAGCTTTCTTCAGCTTCACCAGAACGACGCGCACGCATCCGCTCGGAATGCGCCCAAACGTCTGCCGTAATTCTTGCCTCCAACTCTTCCAAATATTCAGCATGGTTTTCGTTTTCACGAGCCAACAAATACTCTTCAGTCAAAAACGCCATCAAGTCTCGAACAAGGTCCTCTAGACCAATATCACCCAGCGCAGAGATAGCGTAGAGGGGTCGGTCTGGGAACATCTCGGCAAAGTCTTCCAGCAGCTTATCTAACTCGGCTTTCTCCAACTGATCGACTTTGGACAAAGCAAGCCAAATAGGTCGCTCTGTCAGCGATTCACTGTACTCAGCCAGTTCAGTTTCTATGGCTAGCGCGTTATCAATGGGGTCGCCGCCATCTTCTGGCGCCACATCAACCAAATGCAATAGCACTCGGGTGCGCGACAAATGTCTTAAAAACTGAGCGCCTAATCCAGCGCCCTCAGCTGCACCAACAATCAACCCGGGGATATCTGCCATAACGAAACTGGCATCTGCAGCAACGCGTACAACGCCCAAACTTGGCGCTAAGGTAGTAAAGGGATAATCGGCGACCTTGGGGTTTGCAGCAGACACTTGTCCGATTAAGGTAGATTTGCCTGCATTAGGCAGCCCCAACAAGCCTACGTCAGCCAACAACTTCAATTGCAGACGAAGCTTACGCACGTCACCCAAATGACCCGGCGTAGTTTTTCTTGGAGCACGGTTGGTACTGGACTTGAATGCAGCGTTACCTAGACCTCGACCACCACCATTGGCAACCAACAAGGTTTCACCATGGGACCTTAAGTCACCCACCACCTCTTGTGTCTCTTCGTCGACAACGGTAGTTCCAACAGGCACCTTTACGTAAGTTGCCTCACCCGCCGCACCAGTCTTGTTACGACTAGCACCACCATGGCCATTGCGTGCCTGGTAAGAAGGTTGGTAACGAAAATCAATCAGAGTGTTTAAAGCTTCTTCGGCAACCAGAATAACGTCACCACCATCGCCGCCGTTTCCACCATCTGGGCCACCACGCTCGATATATTTTTCACGACGAAAACTTAGCGTGCCGTTGCCGCCTTTGCCACCCTGAACACGAATTGTCGCTTCATCAATGAACTGCATATTACCCCCTGGGTAAAACAAAAAACCCCGCATTAGCGGGGTTTAGTATCGTTGAACCGTAGTCTTGATTAAACCGTATCATGGTATAAATTTCTTTATACAAATCTGGCAAAACCCGCTAGGTTCTGTGCCAGCAGAGCCTTTCAACTATTAAGTTGGATCTACTGCGCTTGCGGCACGATATTTACAGTCTTTCTGCGCAAAGGTCCTTTGATCGTAAACTCAACGTGACCGTCTGCCTTTGCAAACAAAGTATGGTCGCGACCACAACCAACATTTGCGCCTGGGTGGAACTTAGTTCCGCGCTGACGAACAATAATGTTGCCCGCAGTCACTACTTGACCGCCGAATTTCTTCACGCCCAATCTCTTCGACTCTGAATCGCGACCGTTTCTAGTACTGCCGCCTGCTTTTTTATGTGCCATGAATGCTTCTCTTTATTCCAATGAACAGCGCTCTAGCTGCTAATTCCAGTAATTTTTACTTCGGTAAACCACTGACGGTGACCTTGTTTTTTCAAAAAATCTTTGCGTCGCTTGAACTTGATGATGCGGATCTTTTTGCCGCGATCTGTACGCATAACTTCACCGGTTACCCGACCAGTCTCAACATAAGGAGTCCCTACATTGACGTCTTCGCCGTTGGAAACCAACAAAACCTTGTCAAAAATTATTTCTTCGCCAGGCTCTGCGCTCAGCATTTCCAACCTCACAACGTCACCTTCCGCGACGCGGTGTTGCTTACCGCCGCTTTGAAAAACCGCAAACATATCTATACTCCTGGCGATCAGCTGGTAACTTTTTCGTCACCTGGCTGTCTTAAGTGTTGCTAAAAATTCTTGTTCAACCACCGAAAAAGGTGCGACAAATTCGACTCTCCCTCTCGGAAAAGGCGCGCCATTCTATAAGCAAAACTTAAGGATTACAACGCTTCAGGCGAAACCGAAGCTAGAATATTAAATTTAGACTCTAACTGCCGGTAGTCTGCAATTTGCCAGTCTAAATCGCTGCTGTTTTAGCGCCTTTAAAAGCCCTTTTAATAGAGGAGCTCTATTACCCCTGAACAAATTTAGATAGGATCATATCTTTACCAATTTAAACAAATCCGGCGTTCAGTTTCATGTTTTGCAGTACTAGAAAAAATGCCCTGCCGCTTCAACTTCGTTTTCTTTGTCACATTTTGTCGAAATTGAATTTCGCGACGACATCAGAAAAGGCGTTAGGATGGTTTAGCGCGAAAAATACAACCGGCGGCAATTATTAATGGAAATCTCTACAGCTCGTACACCTAAAGAAGAGAGTTCCGGCTCAGGCCCATTAAGCCAAGTTTATCAGTTGGTAGCGGAAGAATTTGCCGCAATGAACCACCTCATTCCGCACAAATTAACTTCTGATGTGGCGATGGTTGCAGAAATCAGCCGATACATTGTGGAAAGCGGCGGCAAACGGCTGCGCCCCATGATGGTGCTTTTGAGCAGCCAGGCACTAGGTTATAAAGGCGAGCAAAACGTTGAGTTGGCCGCAATCATTGAGTTTTTACACACCGCTACCCTACTCCACGATGACGTAGTTGATAGATCTGGACTACGTCGTGGACGCGTAACTGCTAACGAAAAGTGGGGCAATGCACCCAGCGTGTTAGTAGGCGACTTCCTTTACAGCCGTGCATTTCAACTGATGGTGGAGCTGGCCAGCATCGAAATAATGGCAGTGCTTTCTGGCGCGACCAATACCATCGCCGAAGGTGAGGTCATGCAGCTGGCAAACGTCGGCAACTCAGAACTCTCAGAGACTGACTATAGAGAAGTCATCCGCTGCAAGACTGCCCTGCTATTCGAAGCGGCAACACATACTGGAGCGCTCCTGGCCTTTGAGGCCGACGCCTCCAACAACCTTGAACATATCGAAGCACTGCGAAAGTTTGGCCTGCACTTTGGTTTGGCGTATCAATTAGTGGACGACTGGCTGGATTACGCTGGCGACACCAAGACCATGGGCAAAAATATTGGTGATGATTTAGCCGAAGGCAAACTCACGCTACCGCTTATTCAAGCTTTGAAGACAACCACAGATGCGGAACAAAGCCTGATTAAAAATGTGCTTCAAAATCAATCTGCAGAAGATTTGTCTGACATTTTGGCAATTGTGGAAAAATGTGGCGCACTCACCTACACCCACGATGCGGCAGTTGCAGAAACTAACCTTGCTTTAGAGTGTCTGGCGCTGCTGCCTGCTACGCCCTACAAAACTGCTCTGAGCACACTGGCGACTTTCTCTCTATCCAGACTAGGTTAAACCAGCGCATGCCGCTGTCGCAACGACGACCTTTTTTGTAACGCCCTAGTACCTCCCTAGTACCGCCCTCAAAACCTCTTACGAGAATTGGTGACTGCAAGGTTGAGAGCCGAAGTAAGAAAATGCGCAAAAAAAGAGGCTAGAGTAAAAGTGAGCGCAGGAAAACCGCCGGGCGAACCCGGCAGTGATATGCTCAGCTGCAGCTTATTGAAAAGAATTTACAAAATTCATCATTACCGCTGTCGCACTAATAGAACTGCCGATCATTATCGCTCTGTCACTCCACTGCATACCTACAAACACCCACCCTGCGGCGCTTAGTATATAAGCGATTTGACCCTGCATAACGAAACCAGCGGACATCAAAAATATTCCACCGACAGAAAGCAATGTGGCAACCCATTTAACATACCAATCCACCGTACCCGTAGGCGTAGTAGATTTAAGGTCGTCATTTTCTGCCTGAACCTCTTTAAGCTCGTCCATCAAGCGTTTCTTTTCGGTGGCTAATTCCATCGCTAAACGTCCTGCTCTACTCGTAGGCCCAACCGGCTGATGTAATTCTGGTGCGATATAAGTTACATCGTCATTCACTGGATCTGCGGGGTTATGCGCCATTACGTTTCTCCTGGTTGGGGACCTCAAAGCAATTTTGAGCTCGTTTATTTATTCATTTTCCCTGGCTATTTCGCCGGTTTTACTACTTGGTAAAATTAGTTTTATTTGCTCCATGCACCCGAAAAAAGCTCGAGCATGATGTGCTTTTTTTTCGCCGTGTCAAGACAATTTCAAAGACACTGAAATAGGGCCTTTTTTAGACCAATTCAGCGCGCAAGAAATCAGCCAACAAAAAATTAAAACCATTCAAAAACAGAGGGTTGTAAGAAAAAAATTTCGCAGTGAACAACTGGAAAAACAGCAAAAAAGAAAAAACTGCCGGAGTTTAGCGCTATGCAAATTCAGGTTTGTTAAATTTTACAACTGCCCCAGCCGTTGAGCTGAGTAGAAGTCGATAGAAGCGGATAACTGAAAATTTGAGGGCCAAAACCCCACGGCTCTAAAGAAGCTTTCGCCAGCCCATCTTTCCATAGACAAAAATGATTGTAAGGGAGAAAGGCTAGCTAATTAGAATCAAAAGGTGCAAGGCGCAGGTCGCCTAAAAAAGTGAAGCCTCAAACGAATATCGCTGGAAAATTTCGCGAGTGTCTATTTAGGGAGTTTGCGGGGACGCCTCTGATTGCTTGCCATCCGGCGCGCTGAATACAGCCAAGCTGGTAGAACTTGGTTCAACACAGCCTGCTTTCATACGGCAGCTGAAAACAGACAGGACAGGAATCATTGCGAAGGCAGAAAGCAGCATACCTACGGCTTCTAGGGCCATGCCACCCCGATACCAATTTTCGTGGAAGTGGTCGACGATGCGGAAGAATGCAGCGAAGTAAAAGAACATTGCTGCCACAGTCAAAAAAGCCAGAACTCGCGCTGAGCTAAAGCTGACATTACGCCATAAACTGGCTAAAGCCAGCACCGCGCCAGCTGCATAAGCAGCTGATAACAATGGAGTTTTGGGAATAAAGCCATGCAGCAAAGCTAGACCAAGCAGCATCAACCCTACTATTGCGTTAAATATTCTCATGTATCTAAAATCCTCGACATACCGCCCCCGGGTCTAGTCACTGAGTAATCAAAGCGATTGCACCAATGCTAAAAGGAGCATCCAACAAACGACATAAAATACGTCATCACAGCTCAATGAGCTGAGTGAGCGACTTCAGGTCAAAACTAAGCCCGAACGTCTAAGTATCTAGGCGGTGGGGCTTGAGACTATTTTCCGCTCCATCTATGAGGATTTGCGAGAATGAAGCAATTCCTTAGAGCTCTGCCCTCACTTAATTTGGAAGGATAACTATATTTTGCGACCTTGGGCTGAGAGTCAACTCTTTTGTTACGTTAAGTGACAGTCGGCACAACATTGTTACGCGCAGTGACCCAAATGTGGGCATCCGATCATTTGCCTCCCCATATTGAAGGAAGCAATTGGCCAAAAGTACTCAACCCCCCTAGAGGTCATAAAAAATGCAATAGAATCAGTAATATAGAGCTTATGTAAAATCCCAACCTGGAACCCCATCGTCCAACTGAACGCCAAAACTATTCAACGCCATGGAGACCAAATTGTATTGCCCAACAGTGAACACCAGATCCATCATTTGTTGAGTATTGTAATGCTCAAGTAGCCCCTGCCAGGTGGAGTCGGCTATGTGAGCATCGCTGTGTAACTCATCTGTGGCCTGCAACAACAGACTATACAGGGCCGAGATATCAGTACTCTGAGGGCCAGATTTAGCCAGCAAAATTTCTTCATCCGTGAGGCCTACCTGACGAGCAATCACCACATGCTGGCCCCATTCGTAACCGGCATTGCACAAAAAACCAATGCGCAGAATAACAAGCTCACGCTCCTTTGGATCTAACGTAGACTTGCCCAAAATATGGTTGGCAAAAACCATCCAGCGCTTTGCTAGCCCAGAATGATTGCACAGCGTGCGAAAAATATTCAACACTCTGCCCCTACTGGCAATAGGTGCAAGCAGTGCTTGCGCATCTGCGTCTAACTGCGCGTCAGCGAGGGCCTCAATTCTTGGTTTAGATAACCTCATCTTCTCTCTCCTTAAATGTATAATAGGAATATACCTCACTGCAGAAAATGGACACCAGACCCTTCGCAATTTGTGCTCAGCACCTTGAATGAGCCATTTCACTGAATGTCGCCAATGGTTAACATGCACTGTGCACGCACTTCGCTGCAATAAACGATTGCCACAAAAAGATCGAGGCCACCTGTTGAAAAATCTTCTCATTGTGTACCACTCTCAAACGGGTAATACCCAGCGCATGGCTAATGCTGTGCTTAGTGGGGCCAATGACAAGGACATAAGGGGTATAAATGTGCGCATGTTGCGTGCCGCGGATGCTAACCCCTCAGACCTCATGTGGGCCAACGGTCTTATTCTCGGCACACCTGAAAATTTTGGTTATATGTCGGGCGCGCTGAAAGACTTTTTTGACCGCACGTTCTATGCGGTGGAAGGAAAAATTGCACCTCTGCCCTACAGCGTATTTATCAGCGCAGGCAACGACGGCAGTGGCGCTCTGCGATCAATAGAACGCATTGCCAACGGCTATCCATTTGTTAGCGTGCAACCCGCATTGATTTGTAAGGGCGCGCCAAGTTCTACGGAACTCGCGCACTGCAGTGAAATGGGACAGGCGTTAGCCGCAGGCTTAGAATTGGCAATATATTGAATAGTCCACATATCAGCACATCTCCTTCACAAATAAACCAGTAATGTGATCGAAAAAGAAAAATCCGTATGAAGCTCAGTAAATTTACCGCCTGCTTCCGGATGATATTTGCACGTCCAGTAATCCAAAGTGAATTGCAGAAAGATTTGCACCACAAATTGAACCAAAAATTCTACAAAGCAAGGCTCAACCTCTTTTGACCGAAAGTACTGTTAAAATTTTGCATAGCTTATCTGAGATTACGCCAGAACAGTGGGACAGCTGCGCGCTTGGTGCTGGGCCCTATAATCCATTTCTTAGTCATAAATTCCTCTATGCATTAGAGGTCAGCGGCAGTGTTTGTAATGAAACCGGCTGGCAGCCATTTCACCTAGTGGTGGAAAACGGCGATGAGGAAAACAAAGAATTGGTCGGAGTGGTGCCCATGTATCTGAAAAACCATTCCCAGGGCGAATACGTGTTCGACCACGGCTGGGCAGATGCTCTGCAACGAGCCGGTGGCAGCTACTATCCCAAACTTCAGGCCAGCATTCCGTTTACGCCTGCAACAGGTCCACGCCTGCTGAGTCGCGACGGCAGCCCAGAGAGCCAAGACCTACTGCTCAGTGCATGCGCAGAAGTAGCTGAACAGGTTAAAACCAGCTCGTTACACATGACCTTTATGCCTAAGGATCAATGGCAACGAGCTGGCGAATTAGGTTTCCTCAAACGCATGGACCAACAGTTCCACTGGCACAATGCGAATTACTCAAGCTTCGACGATTTTTTGGCAGATTTGGCGTCAAAAAAGCGCAAAAACCTTAAACGCGAACGCCGTGAAGCGCTAAGTCCAGGAATAGAAATTGAGTGGGTCACAGGCGAGGACTTAAGTGAGCACCACTGGGACGCCTTTTACGCATTCTATCTCGACACCGGTGAGCGCAAATGGGGGACCCCTTATCTCAACCGCAAGTTTTTCTCGCTGATCAGCAAATCGATGGCGGATGACATTTTGCTCATTATGGCCAAAAGAGAGGGCCGCTATATCGCTGGCGCATTGAACTTTATTGGTGAAAACACACTCTTCGGCCGCAACTGGGGATGCATTGAAGATCACCGTTTTCTGCATTTTGAGGTGTGTTACTACCAGGCCATCGACTTCGCTATCGCCAACGGGCTAAAAACTGTTGAGGCTGGCGCCCAAGGCGGACACAAGGTTGTGCGCGGTTACCTGCCAAGCGCCACTTATAGCGCCCACTGGATAGCAGACCCGTCGTTCAGAGACGCAGTTGCCCGATATCTTGAGCAAGAGCGCGACCACGTAGCCGAAGACATTGCCCATGTTGAACAAAGTAGCCCGTTTAACGCCAACACAAGTCTAGAACAAATTCGCAAAGCGGCAATTAACAAACCTGGCGATGTTAAAACCGTAGGTGTTAAGCCTACAGGCATTGATGCTAGATATATTGGTACCACAGATACCAAGCCTGATGCAGCGGCAAACATGGCTCCCAATCAGCAAAAAGACCCCTAGCTATACTTGCCCAGTAGTGCCGGCCTGCAGTGTGGGCGCACAAAACTCAACGTTGGACAAAAGCTCGCGACCCTTGGCAGCAATAATTAGGCAATATAACTTTGGTTATAAACAGAAATTTCGCACAACTTATCCTAAACTACTCCCTTTCTATATCGGCTAATCAGGCACCTTGTTATGAGCTCTAAATCTACGATCAAATCCATTATCAACCACCACACAGACGTAGGCAGCAAAATAACAGTTGAGGGTTGGGTTAGATCACGGCGCACCTCCAAGGGTGGCTTTTCTTTTATCCACATTTACGACGGATCATGCTTTGACACCATCCAGGCTGTTGCAGATGAAAGCCTAACTAATTATGCAGATGTGCAGTTACTCGGCACCGGCTGCTCGGTAGTGATCACCGGCACATTGGTCGAGTCATCTGGCGAAGGCCAAGATAGAGAAATACAGGCCAGTTCAGTTCAAGTTGTGGGCTGGGTAGACGATCCAGAAAGTTATCCTGTGAGCAAAAAACAGCACACCTATGAATACCTAAGAACCGTTGCACACCTGCGGCCGCGTACTAATACCTTTGGCGCAATAGCCAGAGTACGCCACGCCATCAGTGCAGCCGTGCACCAATACTTTAACGACGAAGGCTTCTACTGGGTCAATACGCCGATCATCACAGCCAACGATTGCGAAGGTGCCGGGGAGCTCTTTCGGGTCTCCACTTTGGACCAGATGCAACAAGTTGCTGGGGGAAAACCCAACTACCAAAATGACTTTTTTGGTACAGAAACCTTTCTTACTGTGTCGGGCCAACTGAATCTTGAAAGCCACGCCTGCGCCCTTGGCAAGGTTTATACCTTTGGTCCAACTTTCAGAGCAGAGAACTCAAACACCAGCCGGCACTTAGCGGAATTCTGGATGATTGAGCCGGAAGTCGCCTTTGCCGACCTCGCCTCCAATGCCAAGTTGGCTGAGCATTTTTTGCAGTACGTTATTGGCAAAGTGCTAAAGCAGTGTCCACAGGACATGGCATTTTTTGCCGAACACATAGACGATAAAGTTATGCAGCGGCTGACCAACGTCACAGCCAACCCCTTCACAGTAATGACCTATAGCGAAGCCGTTGAGCTATTGACCTCAACTCAAAAGAAATTCGAATTCCCAGTGAACTGGGGCACAGACTTACAGTCTGAACACGAGCGTTTTATCACCGAAGAAGTGATCAAGGGTCCAGTTGTTGTCACCGATTATCCCAAGGAAATAAAAGCCTTCTATATGCGCCTCAACGATGACGAACGCACCGTTGCTGCAATGGACGTATTGGTTCCAGGCATAGGCGAAATCATTGGCGGCAGCCAGCGCGAGGAGCGCCTAGACGTATTTGATGCGCGTATGGATCCGGCATTGGCTAAAGAGCTTTGGTGGTACCGCGACCTGCGACGTTACGGCACAGTACCCCATGCAGGTTTTGGTCTTGGCTTAGAACGTTTGGTGCTATACATCACTGGCATGGAAAACATTCGCGACGCCATTCCATTTCCGCGTACACCAAATAGCGCCAACTTTTAGTGGGACCGCAGAATACAGAAAAACGTATACCCACCAAGAGCATGTTGGCGGCTTTATGGCAGCTCAAACAATTTATTTTGCCGTATAAAGCTGGCCTGTTTACCGGCATAGGTGCATTCGGTGTCGCTCGACTGTTTGAGGTAATGGTTCCTGCGCTCACGGCTGTTGCAATAAACAAAATGGCCAGTGGCGATTATCAAATAAGCATGCAAGTGTTTGGAATCATTGGCGCCGTCATTGCACGATACTGTGTGGTGACCTTTGCACGATTCAATGTCCGGAAGGTCGCGTTAAAGGTCTCTTATGATCTGCGCCAACAACTGTTTAAAAAACTCCAACAACAAGGCTCAGAATTTTTCGGTCAATACAGTATTGGCGACATGATGACCCGAGCTGTAGCTGACATATCACTGATCCAACGCCTAATATCAATGGGTACAATCCTTGTCATTATTCTGATCTATGCAGCAATAGTCGGCTTCGGATTCATGCTCTACTACTCTCCGGTCTTAACGCTGCTCCTGCTGCCGCCCATGCCAATCATATTTTTCTATGCGCAGCACTCATCCAAAGCCATGGGCATTGCTTCAGTGCAAGTACAAGAGCGACTGTCTGATTTGGGTACCCACACCCAAGAAAACCTATCTGGCATTAGGACCATTCAAGCTATGGTCCAAGAAGACAATGAAATAGATAGATTTAGCCAAACCAACCAAGCCTACGCCGATGTGTTTTACGAGCAAGGCCGCATCAATTCAGCAATGGCGTCTTGGATGCCCAGCCTAGCGGCGGTCTGTTCACTGACTATTTTGAGCTACGGCGGTTACCAAGTATTGGAAGGCACACTGCCACTTGGTAACTTTGTCGCCTTTTTCATGTTAGTCGGCATGGTTGTACAACCCTTTCGCGTAGCTGGCTTTATTATCAACTTATTTCAAAGAGCCGCTGTTGCAAGCAGACGCTTATTCGAAGTATTTGATCGACCACCTGAAATTAGTGACGAGCCCAGCGGCAACACCCCCGCCACCATCGTTGGCAATCTGCGTATTGAGAACTTAAGTTATACCTACACCGGCGCCGCAACGGCAGCACTTCGAGATATTTCCTTTACGCTTAATCGAGGTGAAACTGTAGCCATTATGGGCAGAGTTGGTAGCGGCAAAACCACTCTACTAAAGCAAATAGTCAGGCTAATTGATCCCAAGCCTGAATCTGTTTGGATCGACGATCACCCAGTAAAAGATTACCCACTGTCACAATTGCGCGCTCAAGTTGCCATGGTGCCTCAGGATCCGTTTTTGTTCGCGGAACCCCTTAAAGACAACCTGACCTATGACGACCCCAACAGAATGCTGGAAAAAATTTGGCAAGCAGCGACTTCAGCAGATTTAAAAAGCACTATCGATGGCTTCCCGGATAAGTTGGATACACTTATTGGTGAGCGCGGGGTCACTCTATCAGGCGGGCAAAAGCAAAGAGCAACATTGGCACGAGGCCTCATACGCAATGCACCGATACTCATTTTAGATGATTGTTTCTCAGCGGTAGATACAGAGACCGAAGACCACATCCTCAGCGAACTGAAACGACTGCGTAAAGAGCAAACTACACTGTTAGTTTCCCACCGTGTGAGTACCGCCAGGCATGCGGACAGAATCATCATTATTGATCAGGGCGCAATACTCGAGATAGGTAGCCACGAGCAACTCATTGCACAACAAGGTTACTACGCAGAACTAGAGCGCGTTCAGCGAGAGGGTGCCGAAGAGGACGACCTCGAAAGACTAAGGTTGAATATGCAATGAGTACTGAGAACGCAAAAACAGAACAGCCTCAGCAGTCTGAGTCGCCGAGGCCGGACCAACGTAACTACGCTATGTTCGATGCAGATATTAGCGGCGCGGTACTGAATATGAGTCTGCTGAGGCGGCTACTGCACTGGCTCAAACCCTACCAGGGCGCACTATTCCTCAGCACTGCACTCGTATTGTTGGCGTCCACACTCCAAGTGATGCTACCCATTCTTATATCTCTAGTTGTCATTGACCATATTATCCAAGGCGACAGCTCATCGGACACGCCAGACTTTGGACTAATAGAACTCAACACCTGGGTTGCCAACAGCCTAGACCTGCCGCCACTCATTGCAGCTTGCGCCCTTTACGCGACAATACAAATTATCTGGGCATTCGTTGGTCATGCCCACCGCATGACACTCATCGGTTCGGTAATAAATGGGCTGCGCGATTTACGCTTGGACTTATTTCGTCACTTGGAAACAAGACCCTCCTCTTTCTACGACCGGGTTGCAGTAGGTCGGGTTATGACACGGGTAACTAACGATGTAGAAGCCCTTTATGAACTCCTTAGGGGCTTGGGCACACTCATCGGCGAATTTGTACCCTTCTTCGTTGCTCTTGCCGTGATGTTGGCAATAGACACACCGTTAACGCTAATGTTATTACTCGCTCTGCCCCTATTGGCACTGGTGACTTACTACTTTCGTCGTTCCACACGATTTTTGTTTCGCCAGGTCCGGCAAACGCTGTCTACATTGAATCAGACACTACAAGAAAATTTAGCGGGGCTACAGGTAGTACAAATCTCTGACCGTCAAAAATTCAATCTAGATCGTTATACCGACGTCAACGAAGACAACCGTGCTTTTGAGCATAAATTGGCCAGGGTAGAAACCTTATATGGGGCGTTCAATGAAAGCCTCGCCCACATCGCTATAGGACTCATTCTTTACTACGGCGCAAGTCAGGTAATGACCATGACTATGAGTATTGGTGAAGTGGTTTTGTTCACTCAGTTTGTTGGCATGCTCTTTCACCCTGTCGTCGTTTTGGGCGAACAAACAAATATATTGTTCCGCGCAATGGCCAGCGGAGAACGAATTTTTCAAGCCCTCGACTGGGATGAAAAAATTCACGAACCTGAAAATCCCGTGACCCTGCCTAGCAGGCTCATTGGCAAGGTAGAATTTAACCAGGTCAGCTTCGCCTACGACCCCGCTATGCCCATCCTTAAAGACGTATCATTCACCATTGCCGCAGGCGAAAAATTAGCCATTGTAGGACCTACTGGATCCGGCAAGAGTACCCTCATCCGCTTGTTGGGTCGGTTTTACGACTTCGCTGATGAGCAAATTTTCCTCGATGGCATTGATCTAAATCAAATTCATACACGAGACCTGAGAAAACGTGTGGGCGTGGTACTACAAGATTTTCATATTTTTTCCGGCTCAATTTACGACAACATCGCTTTAGGCAATCCTAATGTTACCAGGGCCAGAGCAATAGAAGCGGCGAAAACCGTTAACGCGGATGACTTTATCAGCGCGCTACCTGAGGGCTACGATTCTGCCCTAACGGAGCGAGGCCAAAACCTGTCCCAAGGACAAAGACAATTACTGGCCTTCGCTCGAGTACTTGCCGCCGACCCTGAGATATTAGTACTGGATGAGGCAACAGCTAACATAGACACCGAAACTGAACTACTCATCCAAGATGCATTGGAGCGTCTGACACAGGGACGAACCTCTATTATCATTGCTCACCGCCTGCAAACCATTCAGGAAGCAGACCGGGTATTGGTATTGGACCAAGGGCAAGTTGCTGAGATTGGCAACCACGAAGAGCTATTGGCCGCTGAAGGTCTGTATGCAACCCTGCATGCTTTACAATTTCAAAGCGAAGAGCGCGATGAGCAATCTCAGTAAGAATTAATTTCGAAAAAATTCAACGACGATAAAACCTACTTACACATTCATTCGGAAAGAAACTTGAGCAAAATCAAAAGCGGCGACAAGTTCGAAACTGCCCAGGGCTTTAGCGCCATAAAAAATGGCATGAAGAGCGGTAAGAACAAAAACAACGAAGTGCTGAACACTGAACGAAAACCACCTTGGCTGAGAGTCGGCATTGGCGGTGGCAAGCGGTATCAAGAAGTACGTGCAACCGTTAACACCCATAAGCTCGCAACCGTATGCGAAGAATCCCATTGTCCAAACATTGGCGAATGCTGGAACCATGGCACCGCCACCATCATGCTAATGGGCGCAACGTGCACCCGCGCCTGCCGCTTTTGCGCAGTAGATACAGGCAACCCCGGCGGCTGGCTAGACTTGGAAGAACCTGCAAACGCAGCTAAGTCTGTACAACTCATGGGCCTTGGTTATGTGGTTTTAACCTCGGTTGACCGCGATGACTTAGATGATGGCGGCGCGCAACATTACGCCAACTGCATTCAAGCAATTAAAAAAGCCAATCCCAATACAGCCGTTGAAGCCCTCACCCCAGATTTTTCTGGGAACGAGAAAGACGTCGCAGTGGTGGCCAATTCTGGCCTGGAAGTATTCGCGCAAAACTTAGAAACCGTCGAGCGCCTAACCCATGTGGTTCGAGATCCAAGAGCCGGTTACCGTCAGACATTAGACGTATTAGCTTACGCCAAAGAAGCGAACCCCAAGGTGCTGACTAAATCTAGCCTTATGCTGGGCATTGGTGAAACCGACGAGGAAATAGAGGCTGCGCTGCAGGATTTGTACAAACACAATGTAGACATCGTTACCCTTGGGCAGTACATGCGCCCGACCAAGAATCACTTGCCCGTTGACCGCTGGGTAACTCCAGAACAATTCGAACAGTTGCGCGAATACGGACTAGGACTTGGTTTTATGGAAGTGGCTTCAGGTCCACTAGTGCGATCAAGTTACAGAGCAGACAAAGTCTTTGCGAAGAATAATCTCGGTCTCAGCAATAAAGACATGATATCTGTCGTACAACTCTAAGTTGTGCAGCTTTAAACAGGCAGATCTAAAGTACAGCTTTTAAAAATTACACTGACGGTGGCCCACACCGCATCAATCAAGGAACTTTGATGACTGATCTAGAAAACGCAGGCTTTTCTAACACTGATACCAACGCAAGCCAGTTGCGCCTACTTGCAACCACTGACTTCGAGGCCTTTGCGAAAACACTCAGCGACGAAGATGGCGAATGGCTTAAGCGCCAAAATTTTTCCTGTTCACCAGGCCAATTCGCTTGGCTGCAAAATGGTCAAGTCATTGTAGGCTGGGATGGCATCGATGATTTAAATACTTTGGGCCATCTGCCATTGGCGCTACCAGAGGGAATTTACAAAATCGACAGTTCAGTGGCCGATTTACAACTTATTGGTTGGGGTATGGGCTGCTATCAATTTCAAAGGTACAGCAAAGCTTCTCGCAAACCCGCAGCCATGTACGTGGATGACGTAGAAAAACGACAGCGCGTAGTGAATTCAGTATTGGCAACGTTCTTTACCAGAGATTTAATCAATACCCCCGCCCAAGATATGGCACCTTCTCATCTACAAGCAGAGGCCGAGGCATTGGCTGACCAGTTTGGCGCGTCGATAAATGCCACCGTTGGCGATGCATTACTGGACATGGAATGCGGCGCAATTCATGCAGTAGGCAGAGCGGCAGAAGACGAACCTCGCCTGTTAGACGTCACTTGGGGTGATCCCTCTCACCCTAAAGTCACCATTGTGGGTAAAGGTGTCACCTTCGACAGCGGCGGTCTCAACATGAAACCTTCCGGCGGCATGCGCTTAATGAAGAAAGACATGGGCGGCGCAGCCATAGCAATGGGCCTAGGCTACCTTGTAATGGCACAACAACTGCCCATCCGCCTGCGCTTATTAGTGCCTGCCGCAGAAAACAGCGTAGCGGGAAACGCCTTTAGGCCCGGCGATGTGTTGCACACCCATAAGGGGCTCACTGTTGAAATTGATAACACCGACGCCGAAGGCAGATTACTTTTATGCGACGCGCTGTCCATTGCCAGCGAGGAAAAGCCCGAACTTATTGTCGACTATGCAACCTTAACCGGTTCGGCTAGATCTGCGGTAGGCGCGGAAATAGGCGCAATGTTTTGTAACGAAGACACAGTTGCCGAAGGTATTGCAGCCAGCGGTGTAGAGCAGGACGATCCGGTATGGAGAATGCCGCTGCACGAAGGCTACGACTACATGCTGAAGAGTAATGTAGCGGACTTGGTCAACTCCGCAGCTACACCTTACGCCGGTGCAGTCAGCGCGGCACTTTTTCTACAACGATTCGTTGACGACACACCCTGGGTACACTTCGACATAATGGCATTTAACACGCGCAACCGCCCTGCACGGCCTGAGGGTGGCGAAGCAATGGCTCTGCGCAGCGTCTATGAATATCTGGAAAAACGCTATGGATAAGCTTAAGTCACTGGAGGGTAGCCCCAAGGGCACCGAAGTCGCATTAACCGCCTTCCTCGACAACGTACGCTTCAATGAAAGCGGACTCATCGCGGCTATTGCCCAAGATAGTAAAAGCCAGCAAGTGCTTATGCTGGCTTGGATGGATCGCCGTGCCATTGAAGAAACATTACGCGATGGCACCGTTACCTATTACTCAAGAAGCAGACAAGCCTATTGGAAGAAAGGCGAAACATCCGGCCATACCCAGCGTTTGGTCAATATGAGTTTTGACTGTGATGGCGACGCAGTACTGCTCTACGTAGAACAAACCGGCAAAGCCTGTCACACCTTTAGAGAGAATTGCTTCTACCTAGAAGTGCAAGGCAACAATGTTGTTGTCACCGCAGATCCGGGTTAGCTGAGCACGCCCAAGCCGATAGATCTCCAACGGTTACTGATGCGAGTTATAAAGCACTAACCCGCTGAACCGCTAGCTATAACCATTAATGCTTCTTTCGGCGCCTGGAAGAATTTTCAACACAAAGGCGACCTCGCCCCACTTCTCATGTATCTCTGGAATCACCTTCTGCACCAGCGCCATGTTTTGAACATATTCGCCGTGCAGTATGGTGCTCACTCGGTTGGTGGTCGCCGCCCCCTGACTTTGCGCATTGAGACGTGCCAACAAATCATCTACCGCTGCAATGTAATCGTTGTGTAGCGGGTAAAGGGTGATTTCTATAACTACCTGCATGGGTGTTCTAAACGCCTCAATGAATAAGGTTTAACTTCGACAAGGCCAAGGGCTAATTATCATACCCGCCCGGCCCTCTCAATAAAGAGCAGGCTAACACAGCACAATTTGCGCCCTTTTTTGGACAAACACACCGCCCATCAATTTGGGCTTGAATAAGTTCACATTCTCTCCTAGCCTAGGTCAATGAACTTTTTAACTCAAACTATCACGTATCTGCTGATTGTGAATCTGGCCCTACCGAGCGCAGGCTGCCAATGTTTGAGTGATAAAAACGCAGCAATGAATCATAGCTCAGACCATGTGAGCATGCATGAGCCGACGCATACCGAACATACAAAAATCCACCACGCCAGAGTTAAAAATAGAGCTAAAGTTCAAGTTCAAGTTCAACTTCAACTTCAGGAACATAGCCAAGCCCTCGACCCCGCTCAAACTAACACCTGCTTACAAGAAAACTGCGCAAAAGACACCACCGCTTTGAGCGAGGTTGTAGCCCCAAGTCACAATGCATTATTCATTGTTTGGCATGAAGATGATCAAACTGAAGGCGAATACACCGCTCATATTATCGCCCTAGCCTCTTTTGATATTGCCAGGGCACCGCCGGAATTTGCACCACCGGATAACCCGTCAAACACAACCTTTGAATCTCCTCTCTCCCGCTTTGATCGCCTGATCATCTAGCGCTGCGCCTGCGCCAACTGCTCTATGTGGGTAGTGGCAATCTCAATTCTGTAGCCCGTTTTTGTACCTATCAATTAGCTGCATACGCCAAAAGCACCTCCAAAAAAGGAAGTGTTTTATCGAATTGACAAAGGTTTAGATGTGAAGAAAAAAAGTATCAGAGCGAACTCATTGCCTTGGGTTAGAGCCATGCTGGTTATCGCTGCGACAAGCAACATTGTGGGCTGCGCTAACTTTACGACAAACAGCACTCAAAGCACTGCAAAAGGCACTACGAAGGACATTACAAAAGACACAGCGACAGCACCAGTAGCATCAAAGGGCCACCGCGAACTTATCGATAATGGAGCCCCTTTGACCGCCGATAAAGCTGTTCAGATAGCGCTCACGAATAACCAAAACCTAGCGGCGGTTTACGCAGAACTTGGTTTTGCTAAAGCAGAGGTATTTTCCGGAGCGCGAATAAGAAACCCGCTTTTGTCGCTCAGCCAACTCGATTCAAACGCAGGCATTGACCAGATTATTTGGGGCATCAGCGTGTCCCTAACGGACCTAATCACGCTGAAGTCGCGAAAGAAACTGGCCGCAACCCAGGCGCTGGCCATTGAGCAAAAGGTTAAAGCCTATGCAATGGCTACTCAAGCTCTCACCTACCAGAGTTACTATCAATACCTGGCAAGGAAGCAACGGCTTCAAGTATTCCAAGAAATCAGCGCCATCAGCGACTTAATCTTAGAGACCACCCAACGCTACAGTGACGCCGGTAACGTTACGGCTTTGGAATTGGCTGAAGCAAAAATACAATCCAGCGAAGCCAAGCTAAAATTAATTGATGCCCAGACGGCAGTACTCACAGCTAGAACAGAAATGTCAGAAGTCTTAGGCATTCGCGCCAGTCAAAAATGGCAAATTGCAAAGCAGCTGCCAATACCCAACACGGCAAACCTTTTCCCAGCAGAAAGCGCGCTCGGAAAAAGTTTTACAAGAGACACTTTGCTACAACAGGCGCTAGAACAGAGATTAGACCTAAAAGCCGCGCAAACGGAAATTGCAGCGCTTACATTACAACTTAAAAGACATAGTTTAGAAAACAAGGTGGGCGGTATAGCACTGGGCTCTGAACGCGAGCGCGAGTCAGATGGCGAGCGTTTAACTGGCCCTAATGTGGAATGGGAAGTACCCGTATTTTCTCAAGGCCAAGAAGACCGGCTAAGAATTAGCGCAGAGTTAGAGATCGCTCAAGCACAACTTAAGCAACTCACACTGGAGCTAGACAACCGCATTGCCCTCGCCCTGGCAGGTAGGGACAACTCCGCCAGCAAAATCAAACAGTATCAAAACCATTTGTTACCCGCACAGGCAAATGCAGTAGCGCGTACCCAAGAAGAACAATTCTTCATGTTGATCGGCGTGTTTGAACTTTTGCAGAGCAAAAAGCATCAATACGAATCCCTCTTGGGTTATATAGACACAGTGGAAGCATATTGGCTAGCCAATACCGCGCTGGCAAAGGCCGTAGGCGTATCGCCCAAGGTGTTTACAGATGGATCTAATACAGAGTCATTGGGACTAGAGAACTACTTGCAATCAAACAAGGACACTCAAGCGCCCAAGACAAACCACAGACACCATCACGGTATGCAAGAGCAGCAACCTGCGCAAGCAAAGCCTAAGCCTAAGCATGCCATCCATAAACACACGTCACACGACCACGCTTCACATACGAACCAGACACAATCAGCGAGTGCAAAACCATGACATCTAGAAGAAACTTTTTAGGCTTTAGCGGTATGAGTGCAGTGCTTTCAACCGTAGCAGCCACTTCTGCACAAGCTAAATCTACCGCCACCCCAGCAGAAGCAAATCAGGCGAATAAGGCGAAAGAGGAACTGGGCTACAACCCTGTGCGCACGCCAAACGGCTGGACACTGCCCTACACCAAAAAAGAAGGTGTGAAAGAATTCCACCTCATCGCAGAGGAAATTGAACACGAATTTGCACCGGGCAGCACGGCCAAATGTTGGGGTTACAACGGCACCACACCTGGCCCCACCATCGAGGCAGTGGAAGGTGATCGCGTGCGAATACTCGTCACCAACAGTTTAAAAGAGCACACCACCGTGCATTGGCACGGCCTCATTCTGCCCAGTGGCATGGACGGCGTAGGCGGACTCTCTCAACCGCAAATTGCACCGGGCGAAACCTTTGCTTATGAGTTCGACTTAAAACAAAACGGCACTCATATGTATCACCCCCATGCAGACGAAATGACTCAAATGGCATTCGGCATGATGGGCATGTTTATTATCCACCCCAAAGAGCCGGAACCCATAGACCGCGACTATTGCCTGCTGACCCAAAACTGGGCAATGCACCCGGGCACCTATCGCCCAGACCCCTCCGTCATGGTGGACTTCGACCTCTGGTCTTTTAACAGCAAGGTGTTCCCGGCCATAGAGTCCATAGTCGCCCGCACCGGCGAGCGAGTGCGCATTCGCATTGGTAATTTATCCATGTGGAATCACCCGATACACCTGCACGGCACATCGTTCAATGTCACCGGTTCAGACGGCGGTCGCTGGCCGAAATCAGCTTGGCGCAGCGAAAGCACTGAAATCGTCGGTGTGGGTCAAACCAGAGACATAGAATTTGTCGCCACACCCGGAGATTGGGCATTCCACTGCCACATGTCCCATCACACAATGAACGCCATGGGCCACGGTATACCCAACCCAACAGGCGTAAATATGCGCGGTCTAGAACGAAAAATTCGTGACCACCTACCCGACTTTATGGCCGTGGGAGAAAACGGTATGGCGGAACACCAGCAACACATCGACGCAGGCCATCACCCCGGCCCAGCAAATACACTACCCATGATGACCGGCAGCGGCCCTTATGGACCCATTGAAATGGGCGGCATGTTCACCTTGGTTAAAGTACGCGATGACATAGCGCCGAACGATTTCAGCAACCCGGGTTGGTATAACCCGCCAACCGCTACAATCGCGAAGAGAATCAGTAGCAACCCGAGCTATGGCAATCCACCGCGAAAGCCAAAGTCAGGCTAACAGAACTTTGGCGGCTACTTTTCGCCCCCCCAGTAACCTATACTGCGCGCCTGTTTTGTAGTCCTTGGGCCTTCCTCCGCGAGGGCCTCACAATGGACGCATAGTCGTTGCAGGCGCGCTTGGCAGAATTTTAAAACCATGACGCCGCGCAACGCTTTCTTTCGTTAAGTAAGAGATTCGCGCCGACCATGTCAGATATTTATTTTCACAACACGCTCAGTGGTAAAAAAGAAAAGTTCGTGCCAGCGGACCCCAACCACGTCAGTGTCTATGTCTGCGGACCCACGGTTTACAACTACGTGCATATTGGCAACGGCAGGCCTGCGGTTGTTTTTGACGTGTTGGTGAAACTGCTGAGAAGCCAATATACGAAAGTCAGCTATGTCAGCAACATCACGGACATCGACGATAAAATTAATACTGCCGCCTTGGCGAACAACGAATCTATTGTTGATCTAGCGGAGCGTTTTTCCGCTGCTTACCAAGAGGACATGGTTACCCTAGGCGTTACGCCACCAGATTTAGTGCCTAAAGCCACTCACCATATCGTTGAAATTATTGAAATGATTGAGACTCTGATCTCTTTAGATAACGCTTACGCGCGTGACGGCCATGTGTTGTTTCACGTGCCGTCAGACCCTCATTACGGCAGCCTTGCGAAGCGCACCCTAGAGGACATGATCGACGGCGCTCGCGTAGATGTTGCGAGCTACAAGAAAGATCCCAAGGATTTTGTCTTGTGGAAGCCCTCTACCCCGGAGCAACCCGGTTGGGATAGCCCATGGGGGCGCGGCCGCCCGGGCTGGCACATAGAGTGCTCGGCCATGATCAAAAAGCATTTGGGCGACACCATTGATATTCACGGCGGCGGCGCAGATCTAACTTTTCCGCACCATGAAAACGAAGCTGCCCAGAGCCGCTGCGCTAACCAAACCGCAGAATATGTCCGCTACTGGTTGCACAATGGGATGCTTACCTTGGGCAGCGAAAAAATGTCTAAGTCCGTGGGCAATGTATTGACCATACGCAGCCTTGCTGAGAGTCACTCCGGCGAAATTCTGCGTTACGCCCTACTGTCTGGACAATACAGGTCTTCACTGTCCTGGTCGGATGATCTATTGATTCAAGCGAAATCAAGCTTAGACAGCCTTTATCAAACCCTTCGAGACAATGGCAACCATGGTGAAACCAGTAATGATTTTGCCATCCTTGAGGGTAGCGACTACCCTCAAGGTGTCATTGCTGCATTGTCTGACGACATGAACACACCTAAAGCTTTGGCGGCTATGCATGAAATTTCTGGCCAGTTAAGACGCGCTGAAACTGATGCTGACAAGCAAACCCACAGACAAGCACTACTCGCCGGCGGCTGGTTGCTAGGCATATTAACCCGCAACCCTGAAGCCTATTTCACTGGTGCAGATCTTGCTGGCGATTCATCCGGAATAGATGCAGCCGCCATTGAGGGCTTAATCGAAGATCGCAAAAATGCCCGTAAAGACGGTAATTTCGAGCGAGCTGATGAAATTCGCGATGAATTGCTAGCCAAAGGTATTGAGCTTGAGGATTCTCGAGAAGGCACGCGCTGGCGTAAGTTGTAGTGTATAGCGTTGCGGTAATAGGCGAGTCACCGGCTGCGCATATTGCGGCACTGGCCAGCAGAGTGGCGGGCTTTGCTAAGACCAAACAATTTGCATCACTCAACGAATCAAGCGCTGACGAAAATTCTGTGCACTGTATTCCTGCCAGCGTCAGCAGAATTATCAACACACTGTCCCCATCAAATATAGAAAGCATTGGTCTATGCCCTGATCGGGAACAAGTTAGGTTGGGCCGTTCAGCTTATTTACTTTCCGAACTGCCGCTAGGCAATTTCTATCTAGAGCGCTATGGCGCGCCACTGGTCAACTGCACGCGCAAGGAGCTAATTGAATTGTTCGCCCAACACGAAGCCTTCGACCCTAGTCCGGCAAAAAAATCTTTGCAAGAAATTGAAGCCGACTACGAGCTAGCAATATTGTGCGATGCAACTGCGGTAGAAAAACCGATTCAACAAGACAGCGTTGGTGGGTTCGACATATATACTGCAAACGTCGCCGATGAACATTTACTGCGCAACGCCAATGTAACTTGGATGGGTAAAGGTCAGGTTATATTACAGATATCTAGCCAATCTTATACCCACTATACTTTTATCACTCATAACCAACTGCCGTTTGAAGAAGTGCATTGGCATGGAAGTTTAGCGCCTGCATTTGCCAACAAAAGCTTCACCCAAACATTTAACCCCCAGCACCACACCATTGCAGAGCATTTTCAAGATGGGCGACGCGCCTACCTTGGCGATGCCTGCTATGCCCCACACCCCAACTTCTTGGAGTCACAAAACAGTGGTATCGAAGACGCTTGGGTGTTGTCACGGATGATGGAAAACTACGAAGAAGATATTAGCGATGGGCTAAGAGAGTACGAGCGCTTCCGCCGTCCTCGCGCTGTGCGGGTTGCTAAGGCAGGTCACCAGCGCCTTGATTTACTGACACTGCGGTCAACAAATTCGCGTTTTTGGGGTTATGTCAGTCAGGCACTATCTACACGTTTTTTGCCAGAAATCGCTATGCAAAAACAGGACTGGTTCCACCAACACAATGTGATCAAGGGCTTTCGTTAAAGAGGTTTGGTTAAAAAGCTTCTGCTAAGGTGTTTTCTCTCCTCGGCTCAACTCTTGCAGCAACCGACTTTTAGCACCAAAGGTCTTACTCAAGAATTGCATCTGATCGCCCAAAATGCGCCCAGAATTAATCAACGCCAAATATTCAGACAAATTGGGAACATAAGGTAAGGCAAGCAACTCCAGCGAACAATCATCTAGCAGCCTACTGCCTTTGAAGTGATTACAGCGACGACACGCAGCCACTACATTCTCCCAGTGATCGGCACCACCTTTAGAAACAGGCAAAACATGGTCGCGCGTTAAATCAAAGTCCGCAAATGGCTTTCCGCAATACAGGCACATGTTGCCATCACGCCGAAACAACGCGGGGTTAGAAAGAGGCACCACCATCCCGTCCCGAGACACCACCCGGCCGTCACAAGCAATAATGCTGTGAATAGTCATTGTGCTTGTTTCGCCGTCTAGGCGCGAATGGCCGCCACGAATTGACAGCAACGGTTGACCCACAGTCCAGCTAACGAGCTCGCGGGCATACAAGCACACGGCATCTTGCCAACTGACCCACTCTACCGGTTGCCCAGCAATGTTGAGTCTAAGAATACGCGGAATCCGATCAAAATCAGATATTGTCGCCAGCATCTAACCTCCTTACGAGTTACCAAGTCCTATTAGCTTTATTTGAAGCTGTAGAGAAAATAGGACAAAACTTAAGCCCTGGCAAACAAATGGCACTAAAAATTTCCGATGCTGCCGAATTGCTGATCATGTTTACAACCCAGTAGTTCATCCTTTACAGCTGCCTACAACATCGGCAGAGTGAACGAATGAAAACTCAAATTTTGCTTTTATCTCTGACTACAGCTTTACTCTTAGGCTGCTCTAGTACGGGTAGCAAAAATACTGCTTCCGCTAACGGCGGCGATAACAATGAACCTCAAAGCTGGTTTTGCGAAGGCGCGTTAGACAACGATTCCGAGGATTGGGCTTGCCTAAAGCTAACTAACCAAGAGATTGCTCAGCGCACCGCAGAAAGCGAACGACCAAAAACAAAAGAAGCAAAAGCAGAACAAAAAGCCAAAGCAGAAGTGCCGCTGGCTGCAACAAGCGATCTACCATTGGTAGGGTCTACAACCGGCTATCAAACCAACAAATCGATCCGCCCTGTAGCAGAAGAAATTCCAGCCATTGACGCTAGCACCCCATTATATATTTCATTGGCCTATCAACCCGCAGTATCTACTTCTCTATTGGAACTGCCCGAGGCATTTTGGGCGATACAAATAATGGCGCTACAAGACGAAGATGCTTTGATTAGGTTTGTTGCAGACAAGCAGCTCGTTGGTGTCTCTAGGGCAAAAATAGCGTCAAAAGGACGACAATTTTATACCCTGATCTTAGGTGTGTATGAATCAAAATCTATCGCTGAGGAAGCATGGGCAAGTAGGCCGCAGTCCATTTCGTACCTACAACCCTACTACCGTTCTTTGGTTTCCCTACAACGCGCCATCCGCAATGGCGAAAATTTATAGCTTAACCTAGTGTCCAAAACGCTAGGAAGCGCTAGCCACTTGCATTACTTCTTATTCAGCAAGTGAGTTGTGTCAGCGCAGTTCTTGCTTGGACTAATGGCTTGATAGGAAGGACGGCTGCGCAGTCGTGCAAAGTAACCATGCACATTGGTAAAGCTGGAAGTGTCCATGCCATCTACCTCTAGTACCATTGCCACAGACATCATGGGCACATCCGCAAGGCTGAATTCGCCGCAAAGATATTTTTGCTCGCCTAAAGCCTCTTCCAGAAACGGAAAAATCTCTCTGAAAAGTCCATCACGGCCTTTTTGCATAGCGCTTTGGTCTCTTTGCCCTTCTGGAGACCACCAAGGCATCCAAATCATTGGCAAAAACTTGGAGAGCACGCCTTCATCGGCATAGTTTTTAAGGGCGCGGGCTTTAGCACGCAGCGCCACATCCTGCGGCAGCAATGGTGCGTGATTAGACTTTTCGTTTAAATATTCATTGATCACCGTGGAGTCATAAACCGTCAGATCGCAATCATCAATCCACGGCACTTTACCCAGTGGATGTTTTGCAAGCACCTCTGGCACTTTCTTCCATACATCGCTAGGGCGAACGCCAACCACCTGATAATCAATAGACTTTTCTTCTAACACCACCTTGGTTTTGCAGTCATTGGTCGAGCGCAACGTGCCGTACGGGTAATCTCGTTCCATTGTATAAAGTGTAATCATTTAGCGTCTCCCAACCCTCGTTTACGATATTGATATAAGTTTTCTACAGAAAAAATCACCACCGCGAGCCAGATCATAGAAAAAGTAAACCAGCGCACAGCAGGCACAGTTTCGTCATACAGGAATATGGCCAATATCAGTGCACAAGTGGGCGCTAAATATTGCACAAAACCAAGTGTGGTCAAAGACAAACGCGTTGCTGCAGCCGCAAAAAACACCAGGGGTATCACAGTAATCACGCCACCTAGCGCCAAGCTCGCACCGTCAAAAATTGTCCTTGTGCCTTGATCAAGGTAAAGCAAAATTAAATAGCCCAAGGCTATGGGCAAAACGAGCAACGTCTCAATAAATAACCCCACCACTGCCGGAACGTTGACCTTCTTACGCAGCAGCCCGTAAATACCAAAACTCATTGCTAGCGTTAAGCCCAGCCATGGCACACTGGCTTGCACCACCAATTCTGTAGCTATCCCAAAAGTTGCCACACCAATGGCCAGCCATTGCAAAGGTCGCATACGTTCTTGCAAAAACAGCCAGCCTAATGTGACGTTGACCAATGGATTTATGTAATAGCCCAAGCTGGCTTCAGAAATTTTCTCGGCCTGAATAGCCGTAATAAATGTTAACCAATTGATACTTAGGGCCATAGCTGTGGCGACGAGAATTGCCAACTGGGACTTTGTCAGTTTCCAAACCCCCGCCCATTGATTGGTTAGGCCAAGCAGCACTAGAAGCAACGGTATTGCCCAAACTATGCGGTTGGCCAAAATTTCCAAAGGCCCAGCGAATCCTACCCAAACAAAATAGATAGGCGCTATACCCCAAATACCGTAAGCACCTATTGCGAATAGCAAACCCTTTTTGGTTTCACTGGAGGACTCAGCCGTGCCTTCTTGGGGCTGGGGTGGCGAACTCAAAAGTGGTCTTTACGCTTACGGGTCTCGGCAAAAACTGCTACGGGATCTGCACCACTTAGCCCAATGGTGCTCTGTAGGTCAGCGCTTGTAGCACGCACAAACGGGTTAGTCGCCCGCTCTAAACTGATGCTCGTCGGTACTGTTGGAATGCCTTGGCTACGTAGTTTGGCAATTTCTTCAATCCGCGCTTGCAGGGCCAAATTATCAGGCTCTACTGTTATCGCAAATGCTGCATTCGCTTGAGTGTACTCATGGGCGCAGTAAACTGTGGTGGCATCTGGCAGTGCCATCAGCTTTTCCAGACTCATCCACATTTGGTCTGCGGTGCCCTCAAAAAGGCGACCACAGCCCAAGGCAAATAGCGTGTCACCGACAAATGCCACGTCATCTTCCTCGAAGTAAAAGGCAATATGGCCTGAGGTGTGTCCGGGCACTTCTATGACCTTCACCTTAGTCATGCCCAATTCGTATAAATCGCCCTCAGAAACCTGCACATCAATACCGGGAATCCGATGCGCATCGTTGGCCGCACCAACAATTGTACATCCCCATTGCGCCTTTAACGCTTCATTACCGCCCGCATGATCCGCGTGGTGATGGGTATTTAGGATGTGGGTCAACTTCCAGCCCTTTGCTGCCAAAGCTGCGTTTATAGGTGCTACTTCTGGCGTGTCTACACTGGCGGTAGCGCCGGTGGCATTGTCATGGACCAGAAATCCGTAATTATCATCAAGACAGGCAATCTGCAGTACTTCAATAGACATAAAATTTCCTCTAAAAAGAATAGGTTACTGGTTAAGTGCCAGTAGAGTAAATGAACACGTGCGCGGATCAACCGCCACATCAGAACGCTTGCGACCAACTTCTACGGTGCGTCTAGCCCGCAACATAAAACATTGTCCCGGGCGCATTAATGACCCTAAAAAACCGACGACCACCAGCCTTCAACAAAGCAATTTTAAGCGCAGTTCTTGAAAGTGACGCGCACTTCTTTGCTGGCCTCAATTATCGCAGATCCAACGCCAAGCCGACACAGTATTAAAAAGCCCAGCGCCAAGGCCACAACACTCATATTCAGTGCGCGCCTGCCCTAGGCCTGCAGAACAGTGTATTCTAGCGTCTATACAACAACGCCTACACAGTCGTCAGATAGTACCTGTGCGGTTACAAAACTAAAGATTCAAGACGCTACCAACCTATGAACAAAGTGCTGCAAGAAATTGTCGATTTGCTGAATGTCGAAACCATTGAAGAAAATCTCTTTCGCGGTCAAAACCACAATACAGAGCACGTATTTGGTGGGCAGGTGCTGGCTCAAGCATTGGCTTCAGCCTACAGAACCGTCAACCTAGAACATGAACTGCATTCACTGCATGCCTATTTTTTGCGTGCCGGTGATTGGACCCGACCTATCCTCTATGAAGTAGATAGAATTCGCGACGGACGCTCCTTCACCACCAGAAGAGTTGCCGCAGTACAAAATGGCAAAGCCATTTTCACCTTGTCCTGCTCATGGCAACGCCGCGAGGAAGGACTCAGTCACTCCCAACCTATGCCAGATGTTCCCCCACCAGAATCGCTACGCGGAGACCTAGAAGCTTATGAAGCCTTAGCTAAAGAGCAGCCAGATATTGCTCGATTTAGCTTTCGCTTTAAAGCCATAGAATCCCGGGCTGTGGAAAAGATCCTGATGACCGATCGTGACGGTAAAGAGCGTCCGCCTATTAAGCATACCTGGCTTAAAACTCGAGACCCACTGCCAGACAACCCCGAAGTGCACTTAGCGCTGTTAGCCTACATGTCGGACCTAGACTTTATGTCAACGTCAATGCTGCCACACGGTCACAATGCCAGTAGAGAGTCAATTCGAGGTGCCAGCTTAGATCACGCCATTTGGTTTCACCGTCCCTTTCGCGCCGACGAATGGCTACTGTTTGCAAAAGAGTCGCCAAATGCCAGCGGCGCACGCGGCTTTGTTAGGGGTCATTTCTTTAACCGAGCCGGCGAGCTAGTAGCCACAGCAGCGCAAGAATGCCTTATACGGCCTGTTGGGAAAAATCGCGACAGACTAGCAGCACTTGCGGCCGAAAAAAGTTAGACGAAAAGCGATCTAAAAAAGGCCGTTAGGCCCCTAAAGCAAGCAGAAAATTGACCACAAAAAAAGGGCGCACATTGCGCCCTTTTTTATCATCAGCCCTAAAGACTCTCTTTTAACACCACTTCTACAAACTACAGTGCTTCAAGAATTGCCTCCGCCGCACTGACTTCTAACTTTCCTGGCGCTTCTACAGCTAGCTTAGATACAGTTCCATTGTCAACGATCATGGCATAACGCTGTGAGCGTGTACCTAGACCGAAACCGCTGCCATCCATTTCCAAACCTAGTGCGCGAGTAAAGTCGCCATTGCCGTCACCGACCATAACCAACTCTTCAGCGTTGGCGTTATCGCCCCAAGCACCCATAACAAATGCGTCATTTACCGATAGGCAAACAATACTGTCCACGCCTTTTGCTTTAATAGCGTCAGAGTGAACAACATAACCTGGCAGGTGAGCCATTGAGCATGTTGGCGTAAACGCGCCAGGCACTGCAAAAACAACAACCTTTTTGTTTGCAAACAGATCGTCTGTAGTTACTGGGGTTGGCTTGCCTTCTTGCATTGTATGCATAGTCGCTGCGGGCAGAGTCGCCCCTTCTTGAATCGCCATGTTGTATCTCCTTTAGCACTAAAAATTTCGAAACCCGATTGTGAGCGCAGCCACAAAATGGGTCAACTATTCATCTTCTCATGATCAGCCATATCAGTTAGACAGGGACTATTTCCACGCAAATTGGGGTTGTTCAAAATGCGCTACCCGGGTGTCTAAACCCTTTAGGCAGACTTCGCGAAACTGATAAATAAGCGCCGCCGTAGGCGTTGCGATAGCTTCTAAACCCACTGGCATGCGCAACACTGGGTGCTCGCTGCTATCTACCACATCCAATTTAGGTGCATCTTCACGCATAAACTCTGCCAATGGAATGCGGTGGACACTGGCCACTTCATCTGGATTAAAATCCATTTGCGCACAGGTGCCTGCCCAAACCACCACTGGGGTCATGACAAAACCAGAGCGTGTGACAAAGTCATCTAAGCAACCCAAAATTGCTGTTTCGGGCAAGTCTAAACCCACTTCCTCGTGCATTTCACGCAATGCAGCCTGGTTGATCGTCTCACCAGGCTCTACCCTACCACCCGGAAACGCCCATTGACCGGGGTGATTACGCAGCTTTTCGGAGCGCCGAGTGAGTAACAAGGCTGCATCATTGGACCAAGATTGAGGCTCATCAATACCGGGTATATCAGCGCCCATACCTACATCTACAATGGTGATAGCCACTGCCGCCGAGCGTAAATCCGCTTGGGTCGATGTGCGTATAGCAAACCGGGCCAATTGCTCGTCAATAGCATTTTTCAGCTCGTTGCCGCACTCATAAATCATTTAAAAACTCGCATTTATACATACAGCGGCTAAATACCTTTGAACTCTGGCTTACGCTTGCCTAAGAACGCGTGCAACCCTTCCTGACCGTCAGGTGTATTGACCAACCCTGCAATCGCTCTGGCTTCCAATTCCATTTGGGTCTCTAAGCTGTGATCAAAGCTGCCATCCAATAACGCTTTCACCTGCCCAAATGCCTGAGTAGGACCTGAGGCAATCTTAGTCGCTAATTTCTGCGCCGCAGCCGCCAATTCATCCGCTTCAACAACACTGTTTACCACTCCCCAATCTAACGCCTCCTCGGCATTCAATAGCCGGTTAGTCAACATGAGTTCTCTAGTTCGACGGTCACCGATCTTGCGGGGCATATAGTAAGTAGAGCTGCCGTCTGGAGATAAACCGGCATTAGTGTAGGCCATAGTGAACACCGCTTTACTGGAAGCCACCGCAAGATCCGCTGCCATAACCAGCGAAAAACCTGCCCCAGCCGCAGTACCATTGACCGCCGCAATAACTGGTGCGGAGTTACGCGCCAAACGGGACAATGCCATGTGCAAGTCACCCGTCATTTCCATAATTAGCCTACGAGCGCCTTCACCCGCAGCGGCAAAAGCACTCAAATCGCCGCCCGCACAAAACATCTTTCCAGCACCGGTAAGAATTACCGCGCGAACATCAGCTCTTTCATCAACCGCCAGCGCCACTTGGTGAAGCTCTTTAGCCATTAGCGGTGACATGGCATTCATTGCATCAGGTCGATTTAAAGTAATAGTTGCAACGTTTTCTGTTACCGAAAAAGTAAGTGTTTCGTAGCTCATAAAATCTCCCAATTCGCTCTGATTATTATAATTCGAGAAACATCCTACCGCTTAACTTAGCGCGTCGAAACCAGTAAGCTTTAGCACCTCAAACCTAGCGCTCACGGAGAACTAAAATGGACATAGATCTAAGTGGTAATGATCTGGCCTTCCAACAAGAAGTACGCGAATTTTTAGCCGCTAATGCCTATAAAAACGGCACAGACTACGCCGAATGGCGCCTCAATTGGTTTAAGCTGGCCCAGGAAAAAGGCGGCTGGGATGTCACCAAGTGGCCGGAGAAATTTGGTGGACCAGGATGGAGTCCTACTCAGCACTATATTTGGGAGCAAGAAACAGCAATCGCACAAACCCCTTGGGATCTGCCCTTTGGTTTATCCATGCTGGCGCCAGTACTGATGAGTCATGGTAACGAAGAACAACAGCAGCGCTTTTTGCCAGACATTCGTGATCGTAAAGTGAATTGGTGCCAAGGCTATTCTGAGCCCAATGCCGGCTCTGACTTAGCCAACCTAAAAACCAAGGCCATACTCTCAGAAGATGGCACCCACTACACCGTTACGGGTACCAAAATTTGGACCACCCTTGCCCATATTGCAGATTGGATTTTCTGCTTAACCCGCACCAGCGACTCAGGAAAGAAACAGGAAGGCATTACCTTTCTACTGATTCCTATGAAGCAGGCGGGCATTGAAGTGAAGCCCATCATTACGCTGGGCGGCGCCCATACAGTAAACATGGTCCATCTTACCGATGTCAAAGTACCAGTAGAAAATCGCGTTGGTGAGGAAGGCAAAGGCTGGGGTTACGCTAAAGGTTTGCTGGCCCACGAAAGAACTGGACTAGCCGGCATTTCAAAGTCACTGGCAGCGCTAGAAAACTTGCGTAAGCAAGCCAGCGAAGTGAAACGCGGCAATGGCACATTACTGGACGATCCCAGCTATAGAGCAAAATTAGCCGAGCTAGAGATCGATTTGTTAGCCACTGAGTTTACAGAATTGCGTTCATTAGCAAGCGCGGCAAACGGCGCTGAGCCAGGGCCAGAATCCTCGATCCTCAAGCTCAAAGGCACAGAGATTCAGCAGCGTATCCAAAAATTGACAGTGGAAGCTGGTGGCATTTATTCAGCAGCGTGGGGACCAATGCCGGTTGGCCATCTGTTCGCTCGGGGCGGTATGCAAGGCTACTTGTCTAGTCGCGCTTACACCATTTATGGCGGCGCATCAGAAATACAAAGAGATGTTATTGCAAAAAACGTTTTAGGCATCAAAAAGTCCCAAAGCAAGTAGCGCTTAGCATCCCAACAAATATAGAGAGAACATCTAGTGAATTTCGATATTTCATCTGAACAACAAATACTGCAAGACAGCGTTGACCGTTTTGTGCGAGACCACTACGACTTAGATAAGCGCCAGCTTTTGGTCTTAACCGAGCAGGGTTTTAGCCCTGACAATTGGCAGTCTATGGCAGAACTTGGCTGGTTGGGTGTCAGCGTGCCAGAAGCGCACGGTGGCTTTGGCGGCAACGAAATAGACACCATGATATTGATGGAAGCGTTTGGTAAAGGCCTAGTTTTAGAGCCATTTTTAGCCAGCACAGTTTTGGGTGCGAAGGCTATTGCAGACGGCGGCAGTGAAGCGCTTAAAACCGAAATGCTACCAGGGGTTGTAGATGGCAGCCGCCAGCTGACATTAGCCTACGCCGAAACGCAATCGCGCTTCGATCTGGAGGACATCATCACTCACGCCAAGAGCGATGGTGATGACTATGTCATCAACGGTTATAAAAGCATGGTTTCACATGCAGGTAGCGCCCAACAAATAGTGGTCAGTACGCGCACCAGCGGCGGTCAGACAGACAAGGATGGCATCAGCCTGTTCCTAATTGATGCAGATGCAGCTGGCGTAGAGATAACGTCGTTTCCCACAGTAGATGGTCAACAAGCCTCCGAGATAAAATTCGAAGGTGTCAAAGTGTCCAGCGCAAGAATATTAGGCGAATTGGACAATGGTTATAGGTTACTCAACGCACTGGCCACGGCAGGCATATTGGCCCTAGCCGCAGAAGCTGTGGGCGCAATGGAAATACTCTACAAAGATACCGTTGCCTATACTCAAGAGCGCGAACAATTCGACCACGCACTGTCAGACTTTCAAGTGCTGCAACATCGCATGGTGGATATGTTCATGGAGTACGAGCAGTGCAAATCACTCCTCTATCGGGCAACGCTGGAAGTTGTACAAAACAGCGTAGGCGCGCAGCGTTCAGTGCACGCGTTAAAGTATTATGTGGGTAAAATGGGCACGTTCATCGGCGAGAATGCGGTACAACTACATGGCGGCATGGGTACCACTGAAGAGCTTAGAATAGGCCATTACTTTAAGCGTTTGCTGGTCATCGATGCGCAGTTTGGCAACTCAGATCACCACCTAGCCCTGTTTGCTGCATAAGACCCATCACTTGAAAGCATTGCGAGAAAAATTTTGATACAAAGGTTAATAAGAGACCCGCTAGTTAGCTTTTTATTTGCTGGCACACTGCTGTTTTTTATTACAGATTGGTTTAGCAGCGAAGATGATGCGTACCAGATACAAGTAAGTACAAATGAGGTCCAGCGCCTCAGCGATCAATGGTCGCTGCAAATGCGTCGCCCGCCAAATAAACAAGAGCTAGACGGTCTCATAAGTGCCTTCGTCAAAGAAGAGATTTATTACCGCGAAGCGCTAAAACTAAATTTGGACGCCAACGACACAATAGTGCGCAGACGTCTGGTGCAAAAATTGACTTTTTTGACAGAAGACATAGCCACTAATGAGCCACCAGCAGTCGAGGCTTTGCAAAGTTTTTATACCAAGCAGATAGACAAGTACATGGAGCCTGCCAAGTTCAGCTTTGCCCATCGCTACTTTTCTTCGGACCGCAGGGACAACAGCCAAGCCGCTGCGTCTCAAGCATTGACTGATACGACCATAAAGGGCGACCCCTTTATGCTACAAAAAGAATACGCGCAGCGATCAAAGCGCGACGTTGGCAATCTGTTTGGACGTGACTTTGCAGAAAAATTGGCCGAGCTACCTACCAGCGATGAGTGGCAGGGACCGCTCAAATCAGCTTATGGTTGGCACGTGGTTAAACTATTAAATGTTGCTCCAGAGAGAGTTCAGCCCTTTAATGAGCTGATAGAAAAGGTTAGAATAGATTGGCAGCAAGCCGAACGCAAAGTGGCCAATGAAGGCTATTTTACCAACCTAAAAGCCAAATATTCTATTACCTACCCAGCAGAACCTGCCGCTTCCAGCGCCAACTAAGACTGCGAAGCCAGAATGAACCCACAGCAAACCAAGCTCCGACCCACTTCATCATTGAAAATCAAATCCCATGCAACTATCAGAAACACGCTGTTCGTTTCAGTATGCATGTTGGCCACAGTGCTACTTAGTTTTTATGGCGGCAATCTACACGCGGATGAAGTTAGGCCCGCCTACCTAGAAATTGTTGACGTATCTGACTCACAAGATACTGACAACCCAATCAGCTTTGAGGTTCTGTGGAAACAACCCGTAGTTGAAAACCGCAGACTGCCGATTGAACCGATCTTTCCTAATGATTGCCAAATGCACGAAGTTGGACCACCCAGCATAACCTCCAGCGCACTCACCCACCGCTGGCAAACAAACTGCGAGCTTGATCAAGGTGACATCTCAATTAAGGGCTTGTCTACCTCCATCACTGATGTGCTGTTACGTTTTATTGAAAGCGATGGCACGGTGAATAACTTTATATTGCGCCCCACTAACCCAAGCATAAACTTAACCACACCCAGCACTACGAGTGTGGGCTACTTGGTCATTGGTATTGAGCACCTTTTAGCTGGCATCGACCACGTGCTTTTTGTCATTGGGTTAGTGTTATTTATTCGCAACCCATGGTCGCTGCTAAAGACCATCACGGCCTTCACCGTTGCCCACAGCATTACGCTCGGCCTATCCATTTACGAAGTGGTTTCCCTAAAACAAGGCCCTGTTGAAGCGGTCATCGCACTGTCTATTATTTTCCTAGCCAGAGAACTGGCGCAAAAGCCCGAACAACGCTCTTTGCTCACCCAAGGACAACCTTGGTTAATGGCTTTCTTTTTTGGCCTACTACATGGCCTAGGCTTTGCTGGCGCGCTAACCGACATTGGACTGCCTGAAGACGCTATTTTAAGCAGCCTTTTGTTATTTAATGTGGGTATAGAAATTGGCCAACTGGTGATTATTGGCCTGTTCCTTTGCATAGCCTGGCTGTGGCAAAAACTCACCCAAAGATTTAACCTACACGAAGCGTACCTTTATTCCGCAGCCGCCTATGGCATGGGCATTAGTGCCACCTTTTGGACCATAGACCGAACTTTAGTGCTGCTCTAAATACGCACTCGAATCGATATCAAACACCTGGGAGGGAAACATGATGAATTCAAATGCAATCAAACTACTAAGCACCTTAGCGGTTAGCGTTGCTATCAGCGCATGCAGCCAAGCGCCTGGGCTTTCTTTCCCAGACAGCTTTCGCCAAGCACTAGAAACGGCAAAACCTGGCGATGTCATTACCGTTCCCGAAGGCACATTCGCCTTTGACAGATCTCTGATACTCAACACAGACGGTGTCACCATTCGTGGTCAAGGCATGGAAAAGTCTATTCTCAGTTTCAAAGGCCAAATTGCAGGGGCTGAGGGATTATCTGTAAGCGCCAACGACTTCACCATTGAAGACCTCGCCATTGAGGACACCGTTGGAGACGCACTGAAAGTCAACGAAGGTAATAATATCGTTATCCGTAGAATTAGAACTGAATGGACCAATGGTCCCGATGTAAATAACGGCGCTTACGGTATTTACCCCGTACAAACCACCAACGTTTTAATTGAAGGTAACGTTGCAATTGCAGCGTCCGATGCTGGCGTCTACGTCGGCCAGTCAAAACAAGTTATCGTTAGAAATAACCGCGCAGAATTCAATGTTGCCGGTATTGAAGTTGAAAACACCATTGGCGCAGACGTTTATCAGAACGTTGCAAACAATAATACCGGCGGCATTTTAGTTTTTAATATGCCGAGTATTCCTCAGCGAGGCTACGCAACCCGCGTCTACGACAACGACGTCAACAATAACAACACAGCCAACTTTGCAGCGCCTGGTACCGCGGTATCAGGTGTACCCGCAGGTTCAGGAATAATGGTCAACTCGAATGACCAAGTAGAAATTTTTAATAACCGTATAGCCGACAACAACACTGCCAATATTTTGATCTCTAGTTATTTCAGTGCTAATTACGCAGGCCAACGAACATTAGCAGCTGAGTTTGACCCCTACCCCGAGGAGATTTTTATCTATGACAATACCTTCTCTGGAGGCGGCACAGCACCCGGTTTCGATTACTTAGTGCAGTTACGAGATGCCATTTACGGCCCGTCCGGCGCATTCCCTGACATCATATGGGACGGCATCATTGATCCGAACAAGCCAGAGGACAAACAAGTCATTTGCGTCGCTAACGGTGACGCCCAACTGCTCAGCATCGACGCCGGCAATGAGTTCAACGACGCTGGTGTAGATATGCAAAAACACAATTGTACCGTTGCAAAATTGGCACCTATTGAGCTGGCGGGAAGCTAGGGGTTGAACGAATTGACTAGAACAAAGGTAACTGTCGCGTTCTGGCTTTGCGCAGCCCTTCTATCTGGCTGTGGCCAGGGCGAGGTAAAACACTTCAACACTGATGACTACCCCCAAGCCCTATCAGATTGGGGGGTTATTGAGCTCCAAGGTGAACATCTAAAGGTTAACGACTCAGCCGTGGTCTATGACCTCAATACCGCGTTATTCTCTGACTATGCCCTGAAACTCAGAACGGTGTTTGTTCCAAACGGTGAGAGCGCCGCTTACCACCCGACGGACACCTTCGCGATGCCCGTGGGCAGCATTATCAGCAAAACTTTTTTCTACCCTAAAGACGCCAAGGGCCGCCTAATGACCACCAGTACTTGGCAAGGTAACCCAATGGATATATCCAGCACCACGCATCAGTTGGTGGAAACACGCTTGCTGGTGAAGCAAACTGAAGGCTGGGATGCATTGTCTTACATCTGGCAAGGCGATGAGGCTTACCTCAGCGTCACGGGCAAATTGCAAAGATTGACCTTGGCTAATGACCAGCCTTTGAACTACTTGGTACCCAGCCGTAACCAGTGCGCGTCCTGTCACGCGACCAATCACACCACTGGCGAACTTCGACCCATAGGTATAAAGGCTCGACACCTGAATAGAACCACCAGCTTGTATCAAGAGAACCAATTAGCACATTGGCAAAGTAAGGGCATATTGCAAGGTGTCACTGAACCTGCCCCAGCTAACGCACTTTGGGATGATACAAGTGCAAGCCTCAACCATAGAGCACGTTCTTACTTAGACATAAATTGCGGGCACTGTCACAACCCGGCTGGCGCAGCCGACACCTCCGGCCTGCTACTAGACTACGAAGATCACCCAAGGACCGCAATGGGCTACTGTAAGCCCCCTATCGCAGCAGGCAAAGGCTCAGGCGGCAGATTGTACTCTATTGTCCCCGGCCACCCTGAAGCCTCCATTTTGAGCTTTCGCCTAGAAACCAATAACCCTGCCATGATGATGCCGGAACTCGGCAGATCACTAGTGCACAGCGAGGGCGTGAAACTGGTTTCGTCTTGGATAGCTCAGCTTGAAGGAGAGTGCATCTAGCAACTGCTTGTCGGCCAAAGAAACATTGGCTATGAAGACGCAAGTGCTAACTCCGCCGCATGAAGCTAGATTTGCCACGCAACTCTACCTGGCCCTGCCTCCCTTTGTGCAGTCCTGCTCTTGTTTCTGGATCCTACTGAGAACTTCCCTTATTCACTCGGAGCCCTACTCTCAAAAACCTCTTTGACCTCTTTGACAAAAGAGAGCGCCTCGACCTCTAACCAGAACTCGCCGGGGTATCGACCGGCTCCGCTCGCATCTCCTTTAACCGAACAACGATCTCTTGATGACGAGCGCGAGTCAGACCATATTTGGAATAACAATAAATACTCACTACGGCAAAACCAGAGACAATGGGACCGTAAATCCAGCCAAGCCATGCCACCGTAACAGCAGGCACATCAGTAGCTGACTGAATAGCGTTTCCAGTGGGCCAATCAATCAAGGTCAAAGCAAAGCCGGCCACTACCGTGCCTGCACCTGTGGTGACTTTATTAGAGAAGGAGATTGCCGAGAAGAAAATACCTTCCTGACGCTGCCGAGTCTGTAGTTCATGTTCGTCTACCACATCGGCAACCATAGAGTTAAATGCAACCAATGCTTGAACGACACCAAAACCTTGAATGAACTTAATAACAATCAATGAGGTCAACAGTTCACTTGTGCCATTTTCTGGCAATACATCCATAAAGCGCAAAACAATGGGCAGCACTTGACAAGTCGCCCAACAGCCTGTGCCGAATAAAATCGAGGGTTTCTTATCAAACAAAACCGTAAAGCGCCGAGTAAATAACGTACCAATTAACGCGCCAATTGGCGTGGCCATAAAGAATAGTAGATTGCCTTTACTCTGCAGCTCCCAAAAGTAGGTGTTCATATGTAGGTTGAGTGCATGATCTACGCCAACCATCATGTAGACAACCAGTACCCCACAGAACAACCAGCGAAACGAAATATTAGTTAACGCTGACGCTAACTCTCTAAAGGTTCTTTTCAATACGGGCAGAAGACCGCCAACAATAGCATCCGTTTTAGCCTGGGGCAGATAAGGTACACGACTCTCAGTACCGCGCGCAGTGATCCCAACAGCCGTACACATAATGAGTGCCATGGTCAGTCCAAAAGGCCCGTAAGCGCTGGCGTCAAATTGGCCTTCGGAAAAAAACACGTAGAAACCGATGAAGTAGGTCAGCATGTGGCCTACGTAACTGAAGAAGTATCTGTAGGCAACTACCTCGGTGCGCTCGTTAAAGTCTTCAGACAACTCAGCGCCCAGCGCAACGTGAGGCACGTGATAAAGGGTCATGGCTACACGGGTGAGTACCGCAAAGGTTGTAAGCCAAACAAACAAACTAAATTCGGATAACTCAGGCGGGCTAAACAGGCCATAAAAAGCCAGCCCCAAGGGGAGAATGGACCAATACAAAAACGGATGCCTACGACCCAGCTTGCTGCGCCAGTTATCAGACATCGACCCCACCAGTGGATCTGAGATGGCATCAAAGGCCAGCGCAATACCCACGGCAAAGCCAGTATAAATAGTGGGTAAGCCCAGCACTTGAGTATAGTAAAAAAAGACAAACACATTGAACGCACCATTCTTAATGCCTTCCGCTGCTTGCCCAACTCCGTAACTTACTTTTATTCCGCGAGTCAGCGGAGGTGTTGTCCCATCCATAGCCAAAGAGTACACGAGCGATGCCAGGAATAACTAATAATCGAAACCAGAACGAGATTTTTCTCGGCGCGCGAAATAACTAGAAGGTACTTTAGCTTCGAAGCCGTTTGCCATAGGCTCGGTGACGAAGAAAAAGAACAAAATTATTGCTGACTAGAAAAACGCTAAGGACCAACTCATGAGCACCCAGAGCATGGACAACAACAACCCCATGGACACGCCATTGATATGCCCTACCCAAACGGTGATAGAGGACTGGATCGACTACAACGGCCATCTCAACATGGCCTACTACCATGTGATTTTTGATCGAGGGGTGGACCATTTTTTTGACTATCTGGGGGTGGGCTCGGTCTATGCGCGCAGTGGCGCAGGTTCATGCTTTTCAATGGAAGTGCATGTGAACTACCTGAATGAAGTGGCGTTAAACGATGGAGTTGAAGTGCGCCTTCAGCTATTAGACTTTGACAGCAAACGCCTGCATTTCTTCCAAGAGATGTATCACAAGAAAGAGGGTTATCTAGCCGCCACCTCCGAACAGTTGTCTCTCCATGTAGATATGCAGACACGCAAAACAGCAGCCTTTCCTGACGCAGTGCTGGCTAACTTAGAAAACGTCATGGCGAGACATGCAGAGCTGCCGACACCGCCTCAGGTGGGTCGAGTAATAGGCATTAAACAAAAGTAACTAACGATCACGTTGGCGAGATGGCCAGAGATAAGAATACGTAAAGCAAGCGCCCTGCTCCCTTAGAACGAGTTCTCCGGGGCCAGGAGCGAACTTCACGCCCTCTAGAGACAGGTCCGAAGAGAACGGCTCTTTAGTGTAAAAACAACTCCGGCGGCAGCGCCCTCCAACATGTGGACTCAAAGAAGTGCGGACTATTAAACCAATAGGCCACCCTCTTTGAACGCGCTATTCAACGTATCTAACGAGCTGTCTAACTCGCGTTTAGCTGTCCATTAATAGCCTTCAAGCACGCCATAGCGATTGCGGTGAAAATTTACATCGCCAAAAGTTTGCTCAGAAACCGCAGCGCGCTTAATGAAGAACCCGATCTCGAATTCGTCAGTCATGCCAATACCGCCATGCATCTGAATACCTTCGCGAGAGACAAGGTTATAAGTCTCGCCAACCTTAGTCTTTGCAAGGCTTGCGAGTTTGGCAATCTCATCCGCATCGCGGCTTTCGTCCAATGCAGTCAATGCTTCCAAAACGCAGGATTTAGAGAGTTCAATTTCGCAGAACATATCCGCAGCGCGGTGCTTGAGTGCTTGGAAGGATCCAATTGCCACACCAAACTGCTTACGTTCTTTTAAATAAGCGACAGTGCGTTCAAAGCATTCCTGCAGACCACCCAACATCTCAGCGCAAAGCCCGATACGAGCGATGTCCAGCGCTGCATCCAATGTATCAGCGCCCTGACCCAGCGATCCGATAAGAGCATCAGCAACCACTGTAACGTTAGTAAGCGTGACATTTGCCGCGTTGCGAGAATCCGCCATGATTGTGCGCGTAACACTAACACCGTCTGCTTTAGCATCGACCAAAAACAAACTAATGCCGTCTCTTGAATGTGTATCACCAGAACTGCGAGCAACAACGATCAAATGATCAGCTACATTGCCATCAAGCACAAAAGTCTTGCTGCCAGACAACGAATAGCCGTCGCCAAAAGCAGTCGCTGTTGTTGCAATATTGTAAGGGTTGTGACGATGAGATTCTTCTAAAGCGAGTGCCAGTAACAACTCACCCGCCGCCACTTTAGGCAGTATTTCGTTTTTTTGCTCGTCAGAGCCGCCAACATTAACAACGGTGCCACCAACCCATACCGAAGCGTAAAGAGGACTAGCGGTTAACGTTCTGCCAGACTCCTCGGTTACCACACCAAGGCCTTTATAACCGAAAGCAAGGCCACCGTGCTCTTCACTCCAAGGAATAGCAGCCCAACCTAGCTCGACCATAGAGTTCCATGTGCCACGGTCAAAGCCGTCAGAATTTGCATCATCGCGCAGTGCGCGCAACTGAGTGATAGGCGTATTGGTTGTGCAAAAATCCTTTGCACTGTCTTTGAGCATCGTTTGCTCTTCGTTCAAAATCATTGGCATGAGAGCCTCTCCATTTACAACCAGGTCAAGCGTACTGCATTAGACCAAAATAT